>Ga0207876_1000011_pt1 | contig 239931 bp, 215 predicted proteins | sample MalvirmetaMSP146_FD_184237 | JGI IMG/M metagenome (GOLD analysis project Ga0207876, IMG submission 184237) | Marine viral communities from the Deep Pacific Ocean - MSP-146 (SPAdes) | ecosystem: Environmental > Aquatic > Marine > Oceanic | place: Pacific Ocean | collected 2011-07-10
TCAAACTCCCTTATACCGGGTTCGGATTGGCCCACTTGAAAGTGTTGAATATAGCGATAGGATCGCTAATCAACTAATGGGATTAGGTTTTTCTGATACCCGGCTTATCAAGGAATAACTGTTTTTTATTGAGAGTAACTAAATGATTAAAATTTTCAAAATGAGCCTGGCAGGGCTAATGTTCAGTGTCGCCACTATCAGTTCGGCGGGAATGATCACGCCAAATCCCACAGCACCCTCAATTGCGGGTACTGCACATATTTTGCAGGATTACGATAGCGGACATATTTTAATGTCCGAAAATGCAGATGAGCGGCTGCCACCGGCCAGCATTACCAAATTAATGACCTCTTATGTGGTTTCCCAGGAAATCCACGATGGCAATATTAAACTTGATGATGAAGTATTAATCAGTGAAAAAGCCTGGCGTATGATTGGCTCACGCAGTTTTATCGAGGTGAACACCAAGGTAACGGTGGAAGCCCTGTTGCGTGGCATGATTGTGCAATCAGGTAATGATGCTGCTGTAGCGCTGGCTGAGCATGTGGCTGGTAGTGAAGAAGTGTTTGCCCAGATGATGAATCAATATGCTCAGAAACTGGGTATGGTCAACACTAATTATCAGAATGCTACTGGTTTGCCTGGAGCAGAGCATTACACCACGGCACATGATATTGCGATCCTTTCTGCAGCCTTAATCCGAGATTTTCCGGAACATTACCAATGGTATGCAGAAAAGGAATATACCTACAACGGTATCACTCAGCACAATCGTAATAAATTGCTATGGCGTGATAATACGGTAGATGGCCTGAAAACAGGTCACACCGAAGAGGCTGGCTACTGCTTATCTGCTTCAGCAAAGCGTGATGGTATGCGCCTGATTGCTGTGGTTCTTGGCACGGCAAGTGAAAATGCCCGTGCCCAGGAAATCCAGAAGATGTTTAACTTTGGATTCCGTTTCTTTGAAACGCATCAGCTTTACGCTGCTGATGAGGCGATTACTCAAACTAAGGTATGGAAAGGGCAAACTGATCAGTTGAACCTGGGCCTGGCACAGCCATTGTCTATTACGGTTCCTCGCGGGCGTTATAAAGACTTGCAGGCATCAACCAATATCCAACAGCCTGTTGTCGCTCCAGTTGCCAAAGGCTCTGAGCTGGGAGAGGTGGAAATTCGTTTGGGCGATGAGGTGGTTGCCACTCGTATGCTGGTTGCTGTGGATGAGGTTGAAAAAGGCAGCTGGTGGAGACGAATCCTCGACAGTTTGTTGATGCTTATCTGGGGTTAATGTTTCGTGGCAATAGTTTATCTTAACGGCGAATTTATCCCAGCTGACAAAGCTCAGGTCTCTGTGTATGACCGCGGATATTTATTAGGTGATGGCATTTATGAAGTGATTCCGGTCTATGCCGGAAGCGCTTTTTTACTCGATAGGCACCTGCAGCGCTTGCAAAATAGTCTGGACGGCGTACGGATCGAAAACCCGTTTTCAGATGCGCAATGGACCGAGATTATTAATGATTTGATTGCCCGAAATAATGCGGGCGATCAGTCATTGTATTTGCAGGTCACCCGGGGCGTTGCACCAAGAGATCATATCTTTCCAATTGGTGTGGCACCCAGTGTGTTTATGATGAGTAATCCGCTGCATCCGATTGCCGATAGCTGGAAAACGGATGGTATCAAGGCCATTACTACAGCCGATATTCGCTGGATGCGTTGCGATATTAAAGCTATTACCTTGCTGGCAAACAGTCTGATGAAACAGCTGGCGCAGGATGCTGGTGCACAGGAAGCATTATTGCTCCGCGATAATTATCTGACCGAAGGTTCAGCCAGCAATGCATATGTAGTTATCGATGGTGTCATTTTTACTGCGCCAAAAGATGAAAAAGTATTGCCTGGCATTACCCGTGATCTGATTATCGAACTGGCTGCGCAAAATGATATGCCGTTACATGAGAGAGCCGTCAGCGAATCAACTCTGCGAAATGCGGATGAAATCTGGATCAGCAGCTCAACAAAAGAAGTGGTGCCGGTTACCTTATTGGATGGTGAAATCGTTGGTAACGGTAAACCCGGCCCCGTTTGGCAACAAATGGACATCTTGTTTCAGCGCTTTAAACAAGAGGTAATCTGATGAGTGAATCAAACGGCGAAGAGACGTTACTGGAATTTCCCTGCGACTATCCGGTGAAGGCAATGGGAGAAACCCACCCACAGTTGGATAATATTGTGGTGGAAATCATCCGAAAGCATGCTGGTGATATTACTGAAGGGGCAGTCACCAGCAAACAGAGCTCCGGAGGCAAATATACTTCCATTACCGTGGTTATTGAGGCGACCAGTAAAAAACAACTGGACGCTATCTATCAGGAACTCAGTAGTCACGATGCCGTTAAATACGTGCTTTGATGAAGATACAGGATCTCGGCCTACGGGATTATCAACCTACTTTAGTTGCCATGCAGCAGTTCACGCTGCAACGTGATAATCACACCGAAGATGAACTTTGGCTATTAGAACATTATCCTGTCTACACTCAGGGGTTTAATGGCCAGCAAAATCATCTTCTAAGACAAAATACAATTCCGCTGGTACAAACTGATCGTGGGGGGCAAATAACCTACCATGGGCCGGGACAATTAATCGTTTATCCATTGATTGATTTACGTCGGCACGGCATGGGCGTTCGCAATATGATCAGTTGTCTGGAAAACACAGTTATTGCCATGCTGGCTGAGCATAAGATTGACGCATATGCCCGTAAAGATGCCCCCGGTGTTTACTGTGGTGAAGCGAAAATTGCTTCATTGGGATTACGGGTCAAACGTGGCGCCTGTTATCATGGTCTGAGTTTGAACATCGATATGGACATGCAGCCTTTTGCCGATATCAATCCCTGCGGTTATGCAGGAATGCAAATGACGGATATGAAAGCCCTGGGTGTAAACACAGATATGGCCTCAGTAAAACAACAATTTGTGTCTGTTTTTACCTCACAGATGCAACAAGGTAACAAAACATGAGTGATATGGTTGAACCGGTAAAACGTGATGTAAAAGCGCTGAAAGGTGCCTCAAAGGTCGCGCGTATTCCCATAAAAATCGTTCCTAGTGATCCTAAACGCAAACCGGAATGGATTCGTGCCAAATCACAAGGTGCACCTGAAGTACAACGTATCAAAAAAATGTTGCGTGATCATGATTTGCACACCGTGTGTGAAGAAGCTTCCTGTCCTAATCTGGGGGAATGTTTTGCCCATGGTACGGCGACATTTCTGATCATGGGCAATATCTGTACACGACGTTGCCCTTTCTGTGATGTGGCCCATGGTCGGCCTGATGCGCTGGATGAAAATGAACCGAATCATCTGGCAAAAACCATTGCCGCCATGCAGCTCAAACATGTGGTAGTGACTTCGGTAGATCGTGATGATTTACGTGATGGTGGCGCAGCGCATTTCAGTCGCTGCATCAGTGAAGTCCGTCAGCAATCTCCGCAAACCCGTATTGAAGTGCTGGTGCCTGATTTTCGCGGTCGTATGGATGTGGCATTAGAGATACTGGCGGATAATCCACCGGATATTTTTAATCACAATCTGGAGAGTATCCCTAGACTTTATAAAGCCGTTCGACCTGGCTCGGATTATCAATGGTCATTGGATTTGATTCAGCGCTTTCAGCAGATGCATCCAGAGGTGCCGACCAAATCCGGTCTGATGCTCGGTTTGGGTGAAACCATTGATGAGGTTAAACAGGTGATGCAGGATTTACGCGATCATGGTTGTCGTATGTTGACGCTGGGCCAGTATCTGCAACCTAGCAGGCATCATCTGGCGGTTGAGCGTTTTGTCACTCCTGCCGAATTCGACGAACTGGCAGTAGCAGGCAAGGAAATGGGCTTTGAACACGTTGCCAGCGGACCAATGGTGCGATCCTCTTATCATGCGGATCTGCAGGCTGAGGGTGAAAAAGTCTCCTGAGTCAGTAAATTAACAGCTGAGAGCTCTGATATGACTATCAAGCGTCGACAAGTGTTAAAAAATGCAGCCTATCTATCAGCTATGGCAGCTATGCCATTGGGGTTGTCTACGGCGTGTTATCGGAATCAAAAACAGAAAGTCGTGGTTGTTGGCGGCGGATTTGCTGGTGCTACCGCAGCACGTTATCTGGGCATGTGGGCGCCGGAACTTGATATCACGTTGATAGAAAAAAACCGTCAGTTTATCTCCTGTCCACAGAGTAATCTGGTGCTCAGCGGCAATCGCAACCTGTCACAGCTTACTCATGACTACAGTGCGTTACAGACAGATAAGGCTATTCGTTTTGTACAATCCGAAGTTATCGCCGTTGATACCGAAAACCGCCAACTCTGGCTGGCAGATGAAAGCAGAGTGGACTATGACCGATTGATTATTGCCCCCGGCGTCAGTTTTATTTATGACCAGCTGCCTATCCTTGCTACGGTTGAAGCTCAGGAACATGTCCCCCATGCATGGAAAGCGGGTGAGCAGACTTTGTTATTAGCCAATCAGCTTAAGTCGATGCGGCAGGGCGGAGTAGTGATAATGACGGTTCCGTCAGCACCTTTTCGCTGTCCTCCCGGCCCATATGAGCGTGCATGTCAGATCGCTTTATATCTTAAACAGCATAATCCTACCGGCAAACTACTGATACTGGATGCCAACCCGGATATTGTCTCTAAAAAAGCCTTATTTACCGAAGCGTGGCAACAGCAATATGATGGTTTGATTGAGTATCAGCCAATGAATCCGATCGAGTCGGTCAATGTGGCCAATCTGGAGGTTGAGAGCTTTTTTGACCGTTATCAGGCAGATGTATTAAACGTCATCCCACCACAGAAAGCTGGCGCGGTGGCTGCAATGGCTGGGGTGATTAATGTTGATAATCGCTGGTGTGATGTAGACTTTCTGACTTATGAGTCCACAGCGGTTGAACGAGTGCATGTGATAGGTGATGCGGTGGCCGCCAAACTACCAAAATCTGCACATATTGCTAACCAGCAGGCTAAAGTGTGTGCCGCTGCAGTTATAGCTTTGTTGCGTGATGAATTACCAGAGCAACAACCTATCTTCAGCAATACCTGCTACAGTTTTATCGATGGGCAGCAAGCAGGGCATGTTGCCGCGGTTTATCGTTATGATAAAAACAGTCAGGATATGGTCCCTCACCCCAGCGGCGGAGTTTCCGAGACGGCCAGTGAACAGGAAGGTCGTTATGCTCAAGGTTGGGCTGAAAACATCTGGGCGGATACGTTAGGCTAGATTTTCCAAAGCAACGATATATTAGTCGTAATGGATAAACATATTTGAGAAGGCGAAATCTGCTACCAATGGCGCGGGGTTTCGGTCTTGTCCCATTGCAGTATAATGACCCCCAATTTCAATAACTCCACCAGCTGGATTTAAACACGAGGTAGTAGATGAGCGATTTTTTACCCGGCCTGGAAGGTGTGCCTGCCACGAAGTCAGCCATTTCATTCATTGATGGCGAAAAAGGCATCCTTAGTTACCGTGGTTATCCACTGGAAACACTGGCAACCAACAGTACTTTTGAAGAAACCACGTTATTGCTACTGGATGGCGAACTCCCCACTAAAGCAGCTTTAAATCGCTTTTCCAAACAGCTGCGCAGCAGCTATCGCATCAAATATCATATTCGTGAAATGATGCGTCATTTCCCGCATACCGGTCATCCGATGGATATGTTGCAAACAGCGGTCTGCAGTTTGGGCATGTTCTATCCGGGCACCGAATGTCTGACCGATGCAGAAAGTTGTAAAGATATTGACTATGTCCGCAATATGACGGTGAACATTATTGCGCAGATGGCACCTTTGGTCGCGATGTGGGAGCACATGCGCCAAGGCTATGATCCGATCAATCCTCGCGATGACTTATCGGTCGCGGAAAACCTGCTGTATATGTTTACCGGCAAAGAACCGGACAGCCTGATGGCGCGGATTATGGACGTTTGTCTGATTCTGCATGCTGAACATACGTTGAATGCGTCAACCTTTGCAGCCTTGGTCGCCGGTTCAACGTTAGCATCGCCTTACAGCGTTATTTCAGCCGCGATTGGTACGCTTTCCGGTCCATTACACGGTGGTGCCAATCAGCGTGTAGTTGGCATGTTGCAGGAAATTGGTTCACCAGAAAATGTTGAAGCCTGGGTCGATAAAAAACTCGCCAACAAAGAAGTTATCTGGGGCATGGGGCATCGTGAATATAAGGTCAAAGATCCACGTGCCACCATCCTGCACAAGCTGGTGACCAAGCTGGTGGAAGAACGTGGTGGTTCACTTGATAAGATGTTTGCTACGGCGATGAAACTGGAAGAAGTCTGTGTGGATCGTCTGGGACATAAAGGCGTGTATCCGAATGTGGATTTCTACTCCGGTATTCTTTACTCAGAAATGGGCATTCCAGAAGATCAATTCACCGCATTGTTTGCAGTCGCTCGCTCAGCCGGTTGGCTGGCTCATTGGCGTGAGCAGATTTCCAATAACCGTATTTATCGTCCAACACAAATTTATGTTGGTCATGAACAGCGAGAATATATCCCGATGTCTGAACGGAAAAAAGCGTCTAAGCAATAATGGTTTTACTGGTTTCACCTTGTTGCTCGCGCACCAGCCGCGGCACAAGGTAGCCAGGTAATTCGCGACGCATGGCAGCAATGAGCTCTATTCCTTGCTGTTCAGCTACATCAAAATGACTGGCCCCTTTTACTTTATCGAGTAAGTGCAAATAGTAGGGTAAAACCTGAACCTCGCTTAATCTCTCGCTTAGCGCGATTAAACTTTCGGCATCATCATTAACACTACGTAACAAAACGGCTTGATTGAGTAGTTCAGAACCGGCATTGCGTAACTGCAATAGCGCTTCAGCTGTTTCAGCATCAATTTCATTGGCATGATTGGCATGGATGACCATCACTACCCGTAGGGAAGAGTCGCTGATCCAACTCAATAAGCTTTCGCTAACCCGTTTTGGCAGCACTAATGGCAGCCGTGTATGAATTCGCAGCCGTTTGATATGTGGGATTTTCTGCAGGTCTTCTACCATGGCCGCTAATTTAGTGTCGTTTAATGCCAATGGATCGCCGCCACTGAAAATCACTTCCCGAATACTGTTATCACTTTGCAATGCAGCAATCGATTGTTGCCACTGACTGGCTAATGGGTTGCTCTCGCTATAAGGAAAATGCCGGCGAAAACAGTAACGGCAATGAATGGCACAGGCACCGGTTGTCAGTAATAATGCCCGGCCCTGATATTTATGCAAAATGCCAGGTGAGCTGATCGCCAGATGATCTCCGACCGGATCCGCTGAAAAACCTTCGACCTCAATATTTTCATCAATCAGCGGGAAAACCTGACGTAACAGCGGATCGCTGGCATCACCATAATGCATTTTATTGATATAACTTTGCGTCACCCGCAGCGGAAAGTTTTTTAAGCTCTCGGCATTAATTGCCTGCAATCGATCCTCCAGCCCCAGCATTTGCAGTAATAGGGCAGGGTTTTTAACGGCATGACTTAATTCATCCTGCCAATCAGCAAAGATTACGTCAGCTTGCGATTGCGGTATCATAGTGGGCTTTGATTTTGTGAACAGGCGACGATCGTCCCCCAAAAGAGGTAAGCATGGCAAGTTATAGTACAAATGAGTTTAAAGCCGGACTGAAATTCATGATGGATGGCGATCCTTGCAGCATCATCGAAAATGAATTTGTGAAACCAGGTAAAGGTCAGGCATTTAACCGCGTTAAATTCCGTAACCTGAAAACCGGGCGCGTTAACGAACGTACTTTTAAAACGAATGAATCTGTTGAAAGTGCTGACGTTGTCGAAATCGATCTGGAATTTTCCTACAGCGACGGTGAATTCTGGCACTTTATGGATCCCAGTAGTTTCGAACAATATGCTGCCGATGCCAATGCGATTGCTGACAGTAAAGACTGGCTGAAAGAACAATATGTTTACACGGTCACTCTATGGAATGGCACACCATTGCTGGTGACGCCGCCTAATTTCGTTAATCTGGCAGTGGTTGAGACTGATCCGGGTGTGCGTGGTGATACTTCAGGTGGCGGTGGTAAACCGGCAACGCTGGAAACGGGCGCAGTAGTGCGAGTCCCGTTATTTATCGAAATCGGTGAAGTGTTGCGGGTTGATACTCGTTCAGCTTCTTACGTCGAACGTGCTAAAAAAGATTAAAATCATTATCAGTTTTTGTATTTTTAGTGGTGTATGTAGCAAGCTTACATGCCTTACCCCTAAGTCTGAATAATGCTTCAAAATGAGCAATTACAAATCACATTAAAACGGCGGGCAAAGCTACTGGCAAATGTCCGCCGTTTTTTTTCAGTTCGCAATGTACTGGAAGTGAATACTCCCATTTTGTCTTCGGCAGCACCTACTGCGCTTTATCTTGACAGTTTTTCCACACGGTTTGAAGCGGGCAGCGATTCCAAAGTCCTGTATCTGCATACTTCACCTGAGTTTGCGATGAAACGCTTGCTGGCGGCCGGCAGCGGCGCGATCTATCAGATTGCCACGGTATTTCGAAATGGTGAGTTGGGTCGCCAGCATGCGCCCGAGTTTTCCATGCTGGAGTGGTATCGACCGGGGTTTTCGCTGACTGAGCTAATGGCGGAAGTCGATGCTTTTATGCAACAGGTGATCGGCTTACCTGCAGCAGTCATATTTACTTATCGTGATTTATTCGCTAAATATCTGCAGCTGGATATTTATCAGGCGGATGACAATTTACTGAAACAGATTGCATTGGATCGTATAGCCGGGCTTACTGCTGATTGGCAAACTGATCGGGATGGCTGGCTGGAAATGTTGATGAGCGAAGTGATTGAACCACAGCTTAAAGCGCTGGAAATGCCGGTGATGGTTACAGAGTTTCCTGCATCTCAGGCGCAGTTGGCGAAAATCGAAATGAATGCTGAAGGACATCAGGTCGCCAGTCGTTTTGAGTTATATGCTGGTGGAATGGAGCTGGCTAATGGCTATGATGAATTATGTGATGCCACCGAATTACGTCAACGATTTGGGCAGGATAATCAATTGCGTCTGCAACAAGGCAAACCCCAAATGCCGATAGATGAAAATCTGCTGACAGCAATGCAGAGTGGTTTGCCGCAATGCAGTGGTGTGGCATTGGGGCTGGATCGTTTAATGATGCTGCATTTTGCTGAAAACAATATCAGCCAGGTGCAAGGCATTGCTTTTATTGAGAACTAACAAGCCCTATGCAAATAAAAAAGCCACCAACGATGTCGTTGGTGGCTTTTTGGTTTTATAACTTAAATTAAAGTGATTTTTTGCGATTACGACGAAGTGAGAAGAAACCAATCAAACCACTCAGAAACAAAGGCAATGCGGCTGGGACAGGAACCGCTGCCGGTGGGACGAAATTTGTAGGTTGAGAATGAATCTCACCATATTGTCTCAGGCTTTTGGCTGCTAGTGTGCCCTCAATATTATTACTATTTGTGACATCTGCATTCAGTGCCAGAATAGTCCCACCAAACTGGCTGTTCAGATTGAGCTCAGTAGCATCGACAAAATTCCATAAAAACATTGATCCCGAGAGCGTCGCTGAACTGGCTAGAAAATTAGCCATGATATCCAATCCAGTATTGTCGCCACTGAACACATTAAACAGAATACTCTGCGTATTGGTCATGCTGAAATCAAACTCAAAGGCTTTGTCGAAAAAATTACTTGCATCAGTGATGCTGAAGATTGCCAGCCCACTATCATTACCGACGGCGTTAAAAGTAACTTTTCCCCCATTAATGCTATAACTACTGTTTGCATCAAGCCCGGATAATTGGTTAGAAAAATTGCTTAACACATTCATTGCATTTGAAGCTTGAGTAGCAGGATCGAAGGGAGCGGTAACCGGTTGGTTTGATACGCTTCCGCCGCCATTAGCATTTGCCGAACCCGTCAGATTTCCGCCATAAGTCGTATTACCACCATTGGTGTTTACGCTACCTGAGATATCACCAACAACTGAAGTGGAGCCGTCGCTGTTTGCATTATTTTGTAAGGATCCAGATACCGAACCAACAAAGGCATCCCCACCATCATTCATTGTGACATTTCCGGCAACATTTCCACCTACATTCAGACCTTTGCCTTTGGTTTGAACGTTGCCACTAACGTCTCCACCCACCGTCAGTGCCGGCACAGCGGCATTCGATGTTTGATGCATGTTGTAAAGGCCGCCATTAACATTGCCCCCAATAAGTGCATTTCCTTCGACCTCTGAGGTACTTGTGACATCGCCAGAGGTGATGAGGTTATATTGGTTGAGTAATGAAGTGGCATCGACAGGGCTGGCATTTGCCATCTGACTGCAACTGATAAAAAAGAGGCTGGCAAGAGTTAATTTAGATACATGCACTTGGCTTAATCCTTTAATGGATACATGGAAGTTAGTTGTATGATATTGATATACAAAAAAGAAACAATTGGACTTTCGTACACCCTTAAAAAATAGCGTAATAGTTTAGGGGCTGTTTTACCCCATCAGGTTTGGCAACCAAAGTGAGATGGCCGGAAAACTGATAAGCAGTGCAAGCACAATAATCTGAATACCTACAAACGGCATGATGCCTCTATAGATATCCATCAATTTCAAGGTGGGTGGTGCACTGGCTTTCAGATAAAACAATGAAAAACCAAATGGTGGTGTTAAAAATGACGTTTGCAGGTTAATCGCAATCAGCAGAGCAAACCACAATGGATCAATATTCAAATGGATGGCTACCGGTGCAATGATCGGCACCACAATAAAACAGATCTCAATAAAATCGAGAAAAAAGCCCAGTATGAATATCAGCAACATACTGAGGACTAAAAACGTCCATTTGCCTCCCGGCAGACCTGAAAAAATATCCAGAATCAGTCCATCACCACCCATGCCGACGAACACCAGTCCAAAGGCGGTGGCACCTATAAAAATTAAAAACACCATGCTGGTCAGACGAGCTGTTTTCTCCATAGCATCGCGTAGATTTGGCAGCGTCAAACGACGATGCAGAGCAGCCAGTATCAATGACCCCAGCGCACCAACTGCAGCGGATTCGGTAGGAGAGGCAATACCATAAAAAATGGAACCCAATACCGCGATTATGAGCAATAAGGGGGGAAGCAGACTCTTTAAAACACTGATCCAGAGCGCGGCTAGTTCCGGGTTATCATCCCGTACCGCTGGTGCCAGGTGTGGATGACGCCATGCGACATAGACTATATATAGAATGTAAGCCAGAATCAGCATTATGCCCGGCACGACCGCACCGATAAATAATTCACCCACCGGCACGCCGATAACATCACCTAACAGGATCAATATGATACTTGGGGGAATGATTTGTCCTAACGTGCCAGAAGCAGCAATAGTGCCACTGGCTAAAGACGGGGCGTAACCTCGCTTCAGCATCGAAGGTAAAGCAATGACGGTCATGGTGACTACCGATGCACCTACTACTCCGGTGGTGGCAGCTAACAAAGCACCCACCATGACAACTGATATTGCCAGCCCTCCGCGAATTCTCCCAAACACCCGTCCCATGGTATCGAGTAGTTCTTCTGCAACACCGGATTTTTCCAGAACCACACCCATAAATACAAACAATGGCACCGCCAACAAGGTGAAGTTGGTCATGATGCCCCAAATACGAAATGGCAACAGCTGGAAGAAGTCAAAGCCCAGATAGATACTACCGAATAACAGCGAAATGGCACCGAGCACAAAGGCGACCGGATAGCCGGTCAATAAGAGCAGGATCAACAAGGCAAACATCAGTAAAGCAATATATTCCATTACTTTTGCTCCTGATGATGTTGAATAATGCGGATATTACGAATTAACTCAGCCACAGCCTGAATCATTATCAGTAGAAACCCCAGCAACAAGGCTGCTTTGAGAATAAAGCGAAAGGGTAGACCGCCAGGGTCGGGCGAGCCCTCTTGATAAAGATAGGCATTGTAGGCAAATGGCCAGCTACTGATCAGAATCAGCAGGCAAAACGGCATTAGAAACAATATGATGCCAAGGACATCAATCCAGGCACGGTGTTTATCACTTAGCCGTTGACTGCGATAAAGTATATCTACCCGTACATGTGCATCGTGTTTTAGCGTATAGGCGCTGCCGAGCAGGAATATCAATGCAAACAGATGCCATTCCAATTCCTGTAAACCAACTGATCCTTGTTGAAACAGATAACGCATCATTACGTCGTAGCAGGTTAACAATACCAGTAGCAAAACCAACCAGCTGCAAAGTTTGCCAGTGTATTCAGTGAAATGGTTTATCGAAGTTTCCAACGAGGCAAAGAATCGGTCCATAGTCTGTCATCAACAAAATAAACGTTGAAGTTTCCCATAAAGCGGCCCATTGCTCCAGCAATTCACCATTTTAAGAAATTTATTGCTCGACTTTCCGCAACAAGTTATGGAAGTGTTAAAGTGATATTGACTTATTACCTACCAGGAGAAATGACATGGATAATACGGAATTTAAAGACAGTGATGAAAAAAACCAATTGATACGTCTTTTGTATATGTTGCTTTACGGGTTTGTGCTGTATCTAACGATGTCAGTGTTGGCGATTGTGGTCATTGTGCAGTTTATCTTTGCTTTATTTAGTGGCAGCGCCAATGATGCTATTCGAGGATTTTCAAAAGACTTGTCTCGTTTTATACAGCAAATTGTTTTATTTCTGACATACAATGATGAGAAAAAACCGTTCCCATTCAACCCACTATATGATGAGGTGGAAGTTGAAGCGGTGTATGATAACGACGATTATATTGCTGACTATGAAGACATCACTGACCGTGATGATCCAGATGCCCCTAAAAAATAAAATTGACTGATGGAATACTGAATTTCTTATGCTCACTGTAATCTCTCCGGCCAAGACGCTTGATTTCGATACGCCTGTGTCTACCAATAAATACTCTGAACCTCGTTTTCTGGATCAATCACAACAATTGATTGAGCAACTGAAAAAGCTGTCTTCTCAGGAAATCGCCAATTTAATGAAGATCAGCGACAAACTTGCCGGTTTGAATATGGTGCGGTTTCAGCAATGGCAAACACCCTTTACCGAAGAAAATGCCAAACAGGCAATTCTGGCATTTAAAGGAGATGTGTATACCGGTCTTGCAGCTGAGACCCTGGATGATAAAGGGCTGGACTTTGCACAGCAGCATTTACGAATACTCTCCGGTTTATATGGTGTGTTAAGACCCCTGGATTTAATGCAACCCTATCGTCTGGAAATGGGCACCCCGTTTCAAAATGATGCCGGCAGAGATCTTTACAGTTTTTGGGGAGATAAAATACGGCAATCCCTGGAAGGGGAACCTGCATTGAAAGATGGCGTGTTGATAAATTTAGCATCAAATGAATACTTTAAAGCCGTTGATGCCAAAAAGCTCAATGCGACTATTATTACGCCAGTTTTTAAAGACTGGAAAAACGGTCAATACAAAATGATCAGTTTTTATGCCAAAAAAGCACGTGGTTTGATGAGTCGTTATATTATTGACCAGCAAATTAACACTCCGGAAAAACTCAAGCAATTTGACTCGGATGGCTATCGATACAGTGAAGAAATGAGTCAAAAAAATGATTGGGTATTTATCCGGGACAATAATTAATTAAAGTGAGCTAAGGTCGGCAATGAAGCCAGGGACGGTTACTAGAACCATAAACACAATATTGGTCTTGATTGGCTTTATGGCGGGACACATTTCAGCCAATGCAGAAGTTGTATTGACCAAAGAAGAACAGGCTTATCTCACCCAAAAACAAGTCATTGAGCTGTGTGTTGATCCTGACTGGCTGCCTTATGAAGGCATTGATGAGAAAGGTAAGTTCACCGGGATCATGTCAGATTTTTATGCTTTATGGTCTGACAAAATCAATAAGCCTATCCAGTTGGTCAACACGACTAACTGGGAACAATCGTTGCAATTTATACAGGATGGCAAGTGCGATATTCTTGCCAGCGCACAGGATGTGCCCAGTCGACGTGAATGGCTGAATGTAAGCAAGCCATTTATTTTTTATCCATTGGCTGTTGCCACTCAGCCTGATCGCCAGTTTGTGGTGAAGTTTGAACAAATTCAACATCGCGATTTTGTGATGGTGGAAGGCTATGCCGGGGTCGAATTGTTGCGTAATCGCTATCCGGATATCAATATCACCACTGTAAATACCTCACGAGAAGGCCTGAAAATGGTCGAAACCGGCACTGCATATGGATTTATCGATACGGTACCGACCATTAATTACCAGATGCTTCGCTGGGGAATATCGCACCTGAAGATCAGCAATGTGCTGGAGCTGCAGTATGCAATGTCGGTGGGGGTGAGCACTCGCGAACCGCAATTGCTCAAAATTTTCAACAAGGCCATTGATGATACTTCAGAAGTAGAACGACAACGTGTATTGAACAATTGGTTATCAATAGACTTTCAACAACATAATACGGTTTTATTCTGGCAATTATTGGTGGGCGTGTCGTTAGTGTTGTTAGTATTGGTTTATCGTTATCGGCAGGTGCATCACCATAATCGAAACCTGCGTAATCTGAATAATCAGTTAGAACAAATCTCGCGCTACGATCATCTGACCGGATTAGCTAACCGGTATGCCTTACATGAACGGTTCAACGAGGAAATTGAAACTTCGAGTCAGACCAAGCAGATTTTTTCACTCATTCTGCTGGACGTTGATTTTTTTAAAACCATTAATGATGACTACGGTCATGATGTGGGCGATGAGGTTATCAAACAATTTGCTTCTCTGTTAATGTCCATGGTGCGTGAGAACGATATGGTAGGTCGTTGGGGTGGGGAGGAATTTCTGATTCTCTGCTCCCAAACTACCAAAAATGGAGCTTTTCAGTTGGCCGATCAGCTCCGTCGTCAGGTACAGAGTTATAATTTCCCGGTAAATCAGCAAATTACCGCCAGTTTTGGATTAAGCGAATATAGGCACGGGGAAACTATTGGTGATACGATTAAGCGAGCTGATGATGCGCTCTATAAAGCCAAGAGAAATGGTCGGAATCAGATTGTAATGGCGGACTCTGATTAATATGAATTCACAACAAAACTCCCCGTTAACACCAGGCAGATATTTTTTTGCCTTGTCTCCCGACACCAGTTCACGGATGCAGATTCAGCACATTATGAAACGTCTGCCGGATGACCCCTCGCTGAAATTGCAAACCACTGCCAATTTACATCAGACATTGTTATTTCTCGGCCAATTAGATCAACAACAATTAAATGCTCTGTTAAAACAGACTGACTCAATACGTTTCCCGGCAATAGATATGCAGTTTGATCATCTTTCTTACTGGGATGGACCAAAGATATTTTGCCTGACCAGCCGTGCTCCAAGCGCTGAGTTGTATAGTCTGGTGAACCAACTGGAACATATCGCCAGTCAGGCAGATATTAAAGTCGATGAAAAACCTTACCTTCCCCATATTACATTGGCGCGAAAAGCCAGTGAGTCTTTAGACGTGCCCATTGCTCCAGTTCATTTTAAAGTAGAACAGCTGGTATTAATGAAATCGGTTTCCACCGATCATGGGCCGCAATACCAACCTGTAATGCATTGGCCTGTCACTACAGATTGATTAATTATATTTGCTCAATGAGAGCACTATATTCTGGTATAAATAGTGTTCTTTCCCGGCGGTTATTCCCATAATGAGTTCAAACGCAAAATTAGCCAATTTATTAAGGTTTCTGGTGTTGTTATCAGCCATCCTAACCAGCGGCAAATTATGGGCTGAGCAAACTGTTTTACGCGTTGGTGTTTATGAAAACCCACCTAAATTGGTGACGGATCCAACCGGTCAGGTGAGTGGCATTCTGGGGGATCTTTTACAAGTTATTGCGTTACAGGAAAACTGGAATCTGGTTGCTGTACCCTGCTACTGGAATGATTGTCTGAAGCAACTTGCCAAGGGAGAAATTGATATATTGCCTGATGTGGCAGCCAGCTCAGAGCGAGCTGAGTTTTATGATTTTCATAGCACGGCTGCATTACTCAGTTGGTCGCAGATTTATGTAACCCGTGAACATAACCTCAGTAGTCTGTTGGAACTTGATGGCAAACGCCTGGCGTTACTAAAGGGGTCCATTCAATATGACTACCTCAGACAGTTAACTGAAAATTTCAATATTGATGTCACCTTTGTTGTCGTTGACACCCAACAGGCAGCGTTCGCTGCTCTATCCGAGGGCATTGCCGATGCTGTTACCGCTAATAACTTTATCAGTGAGCTTAAAGCGGCTGAACTGAATTTAAGACCCACGCCAGTGGTATTTCAACCGAGTCGATTATTTTTTGCCGCTCCCAAAAATAAGCATGGTGAGGTGCTAAAAACAATAGATCGCTACTTACAAAAATGGCAGGCAGATGCCAATTCGCCATATTTTACGGTCTTAAAAAAATGGAACAGTTCAACAACCCGGATGACGATTCCAAAAGAAATCTGGTGGTTGCTTATTGCTTTGGTGGTCGGTTTTCTCAGTGCTTTATTGTTTTTGCTGATGATGCGTCGCAGTGTAAAGGAAAAAACTATTTCTCTGCGCCAGACCCAACAAAATCTCAACGTGATTCTTGATAGTGTGGATGCCCATATCTACATTAAAGATCTACAATTACGCTATCAATATGTAAATAAAAATGTTGTCAAATTGATAGGCCTGAATGAAAACGATATCATCGGTAAAACTGATGAAATACTGTTTGATCGCGATACCTGCAAAACTTTTCGGGAACATGATTTAAGAGTTATCGAAAAAGGCGAACGTATCGTTGAAGAAGAAATGAGTACCGTTCTTGGAACGGACAAAGCCCAAACATTTTTATCGGTCAAGCTACCATTACGGCAGGAAGATGGCACTATTTACGCGTTATGTGGCATTTCCACAGATATTACCGATTACCTGCTAATCCAGAAACAGCTCCGTAAACTGGCGCTATATGATTCTCTGACCGGTCTGGCCAACCGTAGATTGTTAATGGAGTTTCTGGAAGATTCGCTGGCAGAAGGTCGTCAATCCCAAATGGAAGGTGCATTACTGATTGTCGATCTGGACTCCTTTAAGACCTTGAATGATACGCTGGGGCATCACGCCGGAGATTTATTACTACAAGGCGTCTCAAAACGACTTCAGTCACGATTATTACCCCATGATCTGGCTGCCCGGTTGGGGTCTGATGAATTTGTAATCGTCAAACCTAAAATGGGTAAAGCTCGGGGAGAAGTAGAAGCCCTTGCACGACAATGCGCCGAGGAAATTCTGCAGGATTTTGTAATGCCATTCGCCCTTGAACAAACTCAGTACATTGCTTCTGCGAGTCTGGGAATAGCATTGTTTTCCGACGCCGAAGGGGATGTTGAACGTTTATTGCAGGATGCTGATATGGCTTTGTACCGAGCCAAGGCCTCGGGACGAAACAGTCTGAGATTCTTTGATCCGGTTATGCAGCTGGAAGTTAATCGCCGCAGTCAATTGGAACGCAAATTAAGGGAAGCAATTGCCTCGCAGCAACTCGAATTGTATGTTCAGCCTCAAATCAGCAGTGACCAGCAATATGTTGGCATGGAGGCGCTACTTCGCTGGCATGATCCGGTTGAAGGATTTATTTCACCGATAGACTTTATTCCGGTCGCCGAATCCAGCGGGCTGATCATTCCTCTGGGCGCCTGGGTGTTAAGGGAGGCGTGTCAGATTCTGGCAGACTGGGCAAAGATCCCGGAAATGCAAAATCTTACCTTATCAGTCAATATCAGCCCACGGCAGTTCCGACATATACAGTTTATTGATTATATCGACAGCTGCCTGAAAGAGTTCGATGTCAATCCAAATCATTTGGAGCTTGAAATCACCGAAAGTCTGTTAATTGAAGACATTGACCAGACTATCGAACGGATGAACGCCTTGCGTCAACGTGGTTTGCGGTTTGCCCTTGATGATTTTGGCACCGGCTATGCGTCGTTAAGTTATCTAAAATTACTGCCGCTGAATAAACTGAAAATCGATCAGTCATTTGTCCGCGATGTGCTGACCGATCCGAACGATGAAGCAATTGTCAGCACCATCATTGCGTTGGGACAAAGCCTGGATTTGGCGGTGATTGCAGAAGGCGTGGAAACCGAAGAGCAAGCCGTGCTGCTGGAAAAATTTGGCTGCCATGTTTATCAGGGCTATCACTTTGGCAGGCCTGCGCCAGTGGCCGACTGGCAACAAACTATTTCCGAAATTCGTTTGGCACATAAAACACACTAGGGCTTGTTGAGTCCTTTGCGCAATGCAAACTTAAAAAATTAAAATCCGGTAACGTTAGTGGTAAAAAATTGTATGGGTCTTTTCGACAATTTTGTCATTAATACACCATTTTTCCATACAATATTACTCGTTAAATCAATATACCCATACATTGTTTATTTTTGTATGCAAATAAAGTTGTTTTTGTACGGGAAAGTGCTTAGCGTGTAGCCCATATGTTAAGGATCTTACCTATGCACTTGTGGAAAGCCCGAATCGAAACTGATGCCAAATCCAAATATCTTGGCATTGTTGAGGCATTGGAAGCAGATATTTATTCCGGTTATGTCAAAGCCGGCGATCGTTTACCACCGCAACGTGCTGTTGCTGAAACCTTAAATGTTGATCTGACCACGGTTACCCGTGCTTTCAACGAAGCCCGTCGCCGCGGATTGATTGACGCTACAACCGGGCGTGGTAGTTATGTCCGACAGCATGTCGAAAGCAAACTTATTTCCCATATCTCCGAGTCTCGTCCATTGCTGGATTTGAGCATGAATAATCCGCCGCAGCCTGAGTCAGCCGGGTTACAGCAACATATTCCACAAGGTATTGCCCAGCTGATTTCTGGAGCAGATCGCGTATTGCAGCTGCATTATCAGGATAGTGCCGGGAATCCACATGACCGAAGTGCTGCATCAGGCTGGCTAAATCAATCAATAATAAATGTCACGCCAGAACGCACACTAATTACCGGTGGAGCACAGGCTGCTTTATATGCCATTTTGCATTGTATGGCTAAACCCGGCGATATTATTGCTTGTGGTGAGTTTGTCTACCCAGGTCTTAAATCAGCTGCTGAACAGCTTGAACTGGTATTGCAGCCTTTAGCTATGGACGACGAAGGTGTGCTTCCAGCGTCATTTGAACTGGCATGTCGGGAGCATAGAATCAAGGCAATTTATCTGGTTCCGACAATGGATAATCCGACCACAGCCACCATGTCATTAACCCGCCGGCAGCAAATGGTTGCCGTTGCCAATGAATATGACATCACGATTATTGAAGATGATCCTTATTCGCCACTGCAGACTGAGGCAGTTAAAGCCATAGTCGATTTAGCAGCTGATCGTACCTGGTATGTACGAACGCTTTCCAAATGTATCACGCCCGCTTTACGACTGGCCTATGTGATTGCTCCCAGTAACTCACATGCACTGGGCCTTGCGAATGTATTAAGAGCGATTAGCGTTATGGCGTCACCATTGATGGCGGCGCTGGTGACACGCTGGATTTACGATGGACGTATTAATCGGTTTGCCGAGGCTATTCGGGAAGAAAATCGTCTGCGTCAACAGATTGCCAGCCAATTATTAGCCGGAATGGATTTTTACAGTCATCAGGAAGGCCATCATATCTGGCTACAACTCCCTAGTTGCTGGCAGGCTCAAGCTTTTGCTGAACAAGCCACCGTGCTGGGTGTATCAGTTGTGGCATGTAACAGTTTTGGTTTCACTGACAATCAGCGACAAGCCGTGCGATTGTCGCTGGGATTGTCCCCAGATCATGCGACTTTGTCACAGGCATTAAGCATATTGCGCGGATTATTAATTCAGCCCGCTTCTACATCACATCACATCATTTGACCCCTGAGGTGAAATAATTATGACTGAACAACCTATTCACTTTATGGAAAAAAACGGTGATATCTATGAGGAAATGGCCGATTGGGATGTGAATGCCGGTGGCGAGAAAATTGTCGCAAAACGTATGTCAGGCAGGTTTCGTAACCTTAAATGGTTTGGTATGTCAGTTTGGCTGTTTTATTTTCTGGTGCCTTATATCCGCTGGGATGATAAACAGGCGGTATTACTGGATATTCCCCATCGCCAGTTTCATTTTTTTGAGCTGACGATATTCCCGCAGGATATCTGGATGCTGTCACTGACATTATTGTTTTTTGCCATTTTGCTGGCAGCAGTAACCAGTGTCGCCGGACGGGTTTTTTGCGGTTACTTTTGTTTCCAGACGGTGTGGACTGATATCTATACCTGGATTGAAGGCAAACTTGAAGGGAATACTCCCCAAAAACAATTGCGTTTCAAACAAGCGCCATGGTCGGTCAGTAAACTGCTGAGAAAAATCAGTAAACACACTTTATGGCTGGCTATTGCGTTGTTAACCGGTCTGACCTTTTCCGCCTGGTTCACCGATGCGTTTGAGTTGTGGCGTGATGTGTTTAGTTTTCAGGCACATATTGCGGTATGGATTGCGATGGCAATCTTTACCACTTTTACCTATGTGTTTGCCGGGTTTATGCGTGAACAGGTCTGTTTCTGGTTGTGTCCCTATGCTCGTTTACAGGGAGTTATGTATGACCAGAATACGGTTTTGCCCGCCTATGATGCTGAACGCGGCGAGCCCCGTGGCAAACTGAAAAAAGGTGAGACCGATCCGAGTAAAGGCAGCTGCATAGATTGCAAACTTTGTGTCAATGTCTGTCCGACCGGGATTGATATTCGTAAAGGTCAGCAGGAGGGATGTATTACCTGTGGAATGTGTATTGATGCCTGTGATTCAGTAATGGATAAAATTAATGAACCCCGCGGTTTGATTCGTTATGCTTCCTATGCCGAGCTCCAGGGTCACAGTAAACCCCAACCCTTGTATAAGCGTCCAAGGGTCATTATTTACAGCTTGATCCTGATGGCGTCATTGGCCGGTATAGCCTATGGCTTTTTATCGTTATCTGCCACGGACTTCAGTGTCAGGCCCGATCGTCAGCCCCTGTTTGTACGTCTGAGTGATGGTTCGATACAGAACCGCTATACGCTGAAATTGCTCAACAAACAGAATGTGCCGATTGAAGTGCAATATCATATTGAAGGTCTGGAGGGGGCAAGCCTGCATGGAGTGCATGACACTTATGTTTTAGAGCCCGCCAAAGTACTCACAGTAACTGCACTGGTTAGGGTGCCAGAATCGGAGCTGCAAAGCGGCATCAGTCCTTTGATTTTTAATGTCGATGTAATTGAGGGACCACAATCCGATATTTCTTACCAAACTATCTTTATCGCACCCAAATAAAAGGGTGCGATAAGGCATTTAGTCTTTTGGTTTGATAAACAGTTCGTAGAGATCAGCCCGACGATCTTTCAGATTATTGACGGCCCCTTCATTGCGGACCAGTTTGAGTTTTTCCAGATCCAGATCGGAAAACATGATCATCTCACTGTTGGGCGTGGTTTCAGCCATTATTGCATCATGTGGAAAAGCAAAATCTGACGGTGAAAATACCGAGGATTGAGCATATTGCACATCCAGGTTTTCCACTTTCGGCAGGTTGCCAACACTACCGGTAATCGCAACATAACATTCATTTTCAATCGCTCTGGCCCGAGCACAATGGCGAACTCGCAGATAACTGTTTTTGGTATCGGTCCAGAACGGCACAAAAATAATATCGACTTCCTGATCTGCAGCAATACGGCCAAGTTCTGGAAATTCAATGTCATAGCAGATCATGATTGCGACACGACCAGCATCGGTTTCAAACACCTGAAATTTATTGCCACCTTCAATTACCCAGTCACGGCGCTCATGCGGGGTGATATGAATTTTACGCTGTTCATCGACCCGACCATCACGATGACAAAGATAAGACACATTGTAGACCCGATCATTTTCCAGTAATGGCATCGAGCCGGTAATAATATTAATGTTGTAGCTGACCGCCATTTCCGACATTTCGTTAAGGAACTGTTCGGTAAAACTCGCCAGATAACGGATTGCCCGAGTCTGATCCATTTGATCGGTCAGTCCCATTAATGGCGCATTGAAAAACTCAGGAAACAGGGCAAAGTCACTTTTGTAATCGGACAATGCATCAACAAAGTATTCAACCTGTTTAAGCACTTCCTCAACCGAATGAAACTCACGCATCTGCCACTGCACAGCGCCTAGACGAACCTGAGTTTTTTTGACATCTAATAACGAGGTAGGTGGAGTGTAGAGAATATTGTTCCAGTCCAGCAATGTGGCATGCCCCAATGATTTCTCATCTTCCGGCAGATACTTATGCATCAACCGCATGACTTGAAAATCATTGGATAACTGGAAAGTCAGGATCGGATCATAAATCTCTTTTCGTGAGACCTGATCGATATACTCTGCAGGTGAAAGCTTATCAGCGAATTTATGGTAATTAGGGATCCGTCCACCGGCCAGAATAGCGCGTAGATTCATTGAACGGCATAATTCCTTACGCGCTTCGTATAAACGACGCCCCAAACGGTAACCGCGATATTCCGGATGGATAAATACATCCAGTCCATACAATGAATCACCTTTGGGGTTATGCCAGATTTTGTCGTTTTTCAGGATTAAATCATCGTAGGTATGCGGATTGCTGAATCGCTCATAACTGACCATAACGGTTAATGCCACAGCAATCAGTTCACCCGAATCTTCAATGCAGATCTGTCCATCCTGAAACTGAGTAATCAGCCCTTCAATCGTGGGTTGCGGCCAGGCACCGCCAATGTCGTCGTATACGGTGTCCATCAGAATTTTGAGCTGATCGTAATCCTCCAGGGTCAGATTACGTAAATTCAGGTGCAGCTCTTCGTGGGCCATAAATGCTCCGTGGTTCAATTTGTTTTAATGATGAAAAATATCGCATTGAGTCTAGCAGATGCAGACAGGCATGATCAGAGCTTAAGACTTTATTTTCCTAACGTCGTTCTCGAAACAAGCTGTTATATTGCGGTTTAAAAGGAATCTTATGACCACAGATCAAATCATTATTTTTGCCGTGCTGGCAGCAACGCTTGGATTATTTATATGGGATAAATTGCGCTATGACGTGGTGGCTATATTGGCGTTGCTCGCCGTTGCATTAACAGGTTTGATTCCCGCAGATGATGTGTTTTCCGGATTAGGGCATCCTGCTGTGGTGACGGTGGCAGCGGTGTTAATTCTTGGGCAGGCACTGGTCAATGCCGGTGTGGTGGATGTTATTGCTCGCCAGTTGACCCGAGTGGGCAGTCACCCAACCATGCAGATGGCCGCTCTGACCGTGACAGTGGCAGTTTGCTCCGGATTTATGAATAACGTCGGCGCATTGGCATTATTAATGCCCGTGGCAATCTGGATGTCCCGCCAGAGCGGACATTCCCCGTCAATGTTTTTGATGCCTCTGGCATTTGGTTCGTTGCTGGGTGGTTGTTTGACCCTGATTGGTACACCACCGAATATTATTATTGCCAGTTATCGTGCTCAAACAGATTCGCCCGCATTTGGCATGTTTGATTTTTTACCCGTTGGCGCAGCAGTAATGATTGTCGGGGTGATGTTTCTGGTGCTATTCGGGCGTTTGCTCACGCCGAAGCGTGAGGCCAGTAACAGCGAAGATGAATTATTCGAGATCAGCAGTTATCTCTCAGAACTCACACTGCCGGAACAATCTGATTATAAAGGGCGCAGTCTGATGGATTTAGTCGCTGCAGTAGAAGATGAGGCTGATATTACAGTGTTAGCATTACTTCGTGGCGAAGAGCGCTTTAATACACCCTCCATGTATAAAGTCTTACAGCAGGACGATGTGTTGTTGGTTGAAGCGGATTCCGACAGCCTGAAAGCGCTTACCGATGTCACGGGCCTGAAGCTTATCGGTGATAAAACCGATGAACAAACTGAAGAAGAAGCCGACGAGGATGATTCGAACAAAACCAAAGATCTGGATCTGGCCGAAGCTATTCTGGCGCATGATTCGATTTTGGTTGGAAATACCTTAAGCAGTCTGTCGATCCGCCAACGTTACGGCGTCAATATTCTTGCTGTTGCGCGTCGCGGCCATCAGCTCAAACAACGTTTACATCAAATCCGCTTTGTCGCCGGCGATATTTTGCTGATGCAAGGTAATGAGGACGTACTCAAATCCGTTATGGGAGAACTTGGCTGTCTGCCGCTTGCCTCTCGAGGCTTACGTCTGGGCCAGCCGCGGAAAGTGGCCATTGCTTCGCTCATCTTTGTCGCCGTTATTCTGTTGATTATGTTTGATGCTGTTTCGACAGCCACGGCAATGGTGACAGGGGTAGTGGCCATGTTTTTTGCAGGTTTATTGCCAATAGCTAAGTTATACAAGAGCCTGGATTTGCCGGTGATTGTGCTGTTAGCGGCGATGTTGCCTGTTGGTCAGGCATTGGAAACAACGGGTGGATCGGAGTTAATTGCCAGTTTGTTGCTTGATATGGCTGAGTCCACGCCACCGGCAATGACGTTGGTGATCCTGATGGTGGCAACAATGTTACTGTCGAATATCATTAATAATGCCGCGGCGGCGATATTGGCTGCTCCAATTGCCTTAAGTGTGGCCAGCGGTATGAATGTCTCGGCTGACCCATTATTGATGGCCGTGGCAATCGGCGCTTCTTGTGCTTTTTTGACCCCGATTGCTCATCAATCCAATACATTAGTCATGGAGCCCGGTGGTTATAACTTTACTGACTACTGGAAGCTTGGTTTACCGTTATCTATTTTGGTGATTCTGACAGCCCTACCGGTAATATTATGGGTTTGGCCCCTGTAAACTTGTTTTAAGAGGCATCACCTCAATCTCTATTTGATCTCTCCACTCATTTTAAGCAACAGGACATAAAATGGCTCAGCAAATTGTGCAATTGCAACTCAGCGGCATGCGATGTGCTGCTTGTGCGAACACTATTGAAAAAGCGCTGAAAAAAACACCTTCGGTAAAGTCGGCGCAGGTGAATTATGCCAATGAAAAGGCCACAATACGTGGCGAACAACTTGAAGCAGATGCTTTGATAAGGGCCATTGAACAAGCGGGTTATCAGGCGCAATTAATTGATATTGAGCATCAGGAAGATAATCGGCAGGATTTGCAGAGAATCCAATTATATAAATTTATCGCTGCAGCAATATTATCTCTGCCGCTGCTATACAGCATGATCGGTCATTTCAGTTGGACCCGTGAACTGCCGATTCCCGCAGTGTTGATGAATGCCTGGGTACAAATGGCTTTAGCCACGCCAGTGCAGTTTATTATTGGCTGGCAGTTTTATCGTGGTAGTTATTACGCCTTAAAAAATCTCAGTGCCAATATGGATGTGTTGGTGGCGCTGGGCACATCAGCTGCCTATTTTTACAGTGTCTGGCTTACCTTCAAATTTGGTGCAATGGCAGCACATGATGGTCTGTATTTTGAAACCAGTGCGGTATTGATCACATTAATATTATTAGGCAAATGGTTTGAAGCAAGAGCCAAAGGCCACACTTCCGAAGCTATTCGAAAACTATTAAAACTGCAGCCTCAACAGGCATTACGCGAATCAGCAAATGGTCAGACCCAATTGGTTTCGGTAAAAGAGTTGCAGCAGGGCGATATCGTGCAGATTAAACCCGGTCAACAGGTCCCCGTTGATGGCGTGATAGTCGAAGGTCAATCGGCTGTAGATGAATCCATGTTGACCGGTGAAAGCATGCCGGTGGAAAAAAGCGTCAATGACAAAGTGGTTGGTGCCACCTTTAATAAAAATGGTTTTTTACGAGTTCGAGCTACTCATCTGGGTGAAGAGGCGGCACTGGCCCGGATTGTCCGTGTAGTTGAACAGGCACAGGGCTCCAAGGCCCCCATTCAGCGTCTGGCTGATAAGGTATCGGGTGTATTTGTCCCGGTGGTTGTGGTGATAGCCCTGATTATGTTTTTGCTCTGGTGGTTATGGTTTACCCCCGGTGATATTGGCAGATCTCTGGAAACCATGGTGGCCGTGCTGGTTATCGCTTGTCCTTGTGCTCTGGGACTGGCCACACCTACCTCGATTATGGCGGGGTCAGGACGTGCGGCAGAGGCTGGTATTTTGTTCAAACAGGCCGATACACTGGAATTAACCCAATCATTAACGACAATTGTCTTTGATAAAACGGGTACGTTGACCCAAGGCAAACCGGCATTGACGGATTTTTTGCTGGCAGAAGAATATGAAAAATCGGTTATCGCTGGCATCGTCATCGCCATTGAAAGCAAATCAGAACATCCGCTGGCCCAGGCTATTGTTGACGGGTTAAAACCCCAAAATACACTGAATGTACTGGTTGAGAATTTTACTGCCCTTAGTGGCCATGGTGTGATGGGTAATGCTGAGGTGAACGGCAAAACCTCCCAGATTCGTTTGGGAACCAAAAAGCTGATGCTGGATCACGATATTGATATGGGAGATTGGCAAACTCAGCAACAGCAACTGGAAAAACAGGGAAAAACCGCCATGTTGATTGCAGTAGATCAGCGGGTAATCGGTTTGCTGGCTGTGGCTGATACGATTCGTGATACCGCCAAATCAGCTATTAATGCGTTAAAAAAACGCGGCTTACAGGTAATTATGCTGACAGGGGATAATCAACTTACAGCAAATGCCATTGCGCTTGAGCTGGGTATTGATAAGGTAATTGCAGAAGTCTTGCCGGAACATAAAGCCGATAAAATCCGTGAATTGCGTCAGCAGGGACAAGTCGTGGCAATGGTGGGGGATGGTATCAATGATGCCCCGGCACTGGCGGAAGCAGACGTTGGTATTGCAATGGGAAGTGGCACCGATGTGGCAATTGAAACAGCTGATATCGCGTTAATGCGGGCTGATCTTAATACCGTTGCTACCGCCATTCAGTTAAGTCACCTGACCGTGCGTAATATTCGACAAAACCTGTTTTGGGCATTTGGCTACAACTCTCTGGGCATTCCAATTGCCGCAGCAGGTTTGTTGGCTCCCTGGCTGGCTGGTGCAGCAATGGCGTTCAGTTCTATTTCTGTTGTGTTAAATGCATTAAGGCTGCAGCGGGTTAAAAATATCAACCAGCCCTAGTTGATTAGTCATTATTAACGTTTGTCGGTGAAGTCATGTTTCTCAGCTTGATGCTATTTTGGTGCAGGCAAACTTATTAAAGCGTTCATGGGCTGCATCACATTGCGGAAAATTATGAGTTCAGATCCATGCAAAGCTGATGTAAGATTCCTGAAAAGGAATAAATCCTACGTTGCCTACAACAAAGGTTGGACCAATGACGGCAGAAGATCTGGAAAGTAAACTCGAGCAATGGAAGCATAAGTATCTCGAGCTGCTTGCAAGTGAAGAAAAACAAACAACCTATACTCAACTTCTGGAACGCAGTCTTGGCCGGCTCGCCCTGGTCTCCGAAGGTATTAATCCCGCCCTTGATAAACAGTTACATTCACTGCGAAAGGAATTACGTAGTAATAAAGACGTTGGACGGATCAGCGACATCCTCGAAAAAATACAGCAATTTATTAACCAAATGGATGAAAGTCCGCAGAGTTCCGACGCTTCAGAATTATTACGGCATCTGCTGTTATCTTTAACCATTCCAGCAGAGTCGAAACCAGCTGTTGATAATCTGCTGATCCAGCTGACAGGTGCTAGCAACCAGAAAACCCGTGAATTATTACCGGATTTTGTCACTTTACTGGAAACGATTAACGTCAATTCACCTGCTTCACCAGGCCCCGAAAAAAACCGTTCAGGGTTGTTGCAAAAAATCGGTTTTAAGAAACGTACTATTGAAGTAACTCAGTTGCTATGCAGCATGATTGATAATTTGCAGCTTCCGGAGATGTTCAACGAACAACTTCGCGAGATCCATGCACAATTGCAATCCCAGCCCGATAAAAAGAATTTACCGCAAATTATTGATGCACTGACCGCTCTGATTAACTCGCTAGGAGCGCAGGCACAGCTTCAACAGCTTGAATATCGCGCTTTTCTTGCCACGTTAAGTGAACGCATTAACGAACTTGATGACTTGCTTCGAGTGACAGTGAAAGATGATGAAGAAGCCTTTAATAAACGGCAGAAAATTGGTCAAAAGGTCGATGCAGGTCTGGATGATATTTACAAACAAATTGACGTTGCAAGTGAACCACGTGAATTGAAGTCGATTATTCGTGAACGTTTGACTGCGCTGAGCGGAGCGGTAGAAGAATATCGTAATGCTGATCAGAGCCGCTATTATCAATCGCAGTTAGAAATCAAAAAGCTGACAGATCGGTTACAGGAATTGGAATCTGAAACCAAATCCTTACAGGATGGGATTCGCAAAGCCCATGAAATGGTACGTAAGGATACTTTGACTGGGATCGGTAATCGTCAGGCACTGATGGATGCTTTGGAAACAGAATATATTCGCTGGCAGCGTTACAAACATCCGCTAAGCCTGGTGGTCTGGGACATTGATAACTTCAAACAGATAAATGACAACCTCGGTCATCTGGCAGGCGATAAGATATTAATTCGAATTGCCGAGATTTTATCGACTTCTACCCGTGAAATTGACTTTGTTGCCCGTTTTGGCGGGGAGGAGTTTGTCGGGATATTTCCTGCGACCGCGTTAGCTGAAACGACGGTGCTGGCCAATAAAATCCGCGAAGAGATCAACAATACCCGTTTTCTATATGACGGGAAACCTGTACCAATAACCGTTTCTGCCGGCGTAGCTACTTTTCACCAGGGAGATAATACCGAAAAAGTATTTAAACGTGCTGATGTTGCGATGTTTAAAGCCAAAAAACAGGGTCGTAATGTCTGTGTTGTTGAAGAGATATAAGTCTTTATTGCCTGATTCGCCTAGGGCTTATTCAGTCACAACCCGAAGGGCTGGGACTATTTTTGCAGCCGCCTGCGTTGTCAATCACTTATGTAGGCAGACTACACGGCGTGCTTTCCGCCTTGTCGGCCACAAAAAATAGCCGCCAGCAGTGGTGAAGATGAAAGATAAACAAGCCCTAGCACTGAAGCGTCTAATTACCCAGGAGTCGTGATGAGAATCATTGGAGTGTTTTTGTTGAGTATTTCAGCTCCTGTAATAGCTGCAGAAGACTGCAAAAATGCCAACACAACCTATGAGATAGGTGCCTGCATGTCTGAGCAATTAGAGCAGCAAGAGGTTGAAATGCAGCATTATCTTGCAGAATCCAGAGCGCGTTATACTGATGATAAACTGATTGTGGAATCGATTGAAAAGGCCCAGCAAAGTTGGCTCAGCTATCGACAGGAACAATGCGGTTCAATCTATAATATCTGGCGAGATGGAACCATCCGCAGCATTATGGGATTAAGCTGTTCTATTCGTATGACAAAACTACGAACGCATCAGATATGGCATAGTTATCTCACATCTATGGAAAATAGTTCGCCGTTGTTGCCCGAGCCGCAGCTCGACTGATTCATTAATTGCAAATGAATATTCAAGCGTTCTTGATGAGCCAATGATCGGCTAGATATCCTCCTCAATTTTTTCTGGTATCAATGTTACCTGACGACGCATCCGTGGAACGGATTGTATCTGCCAATGCTGAATGGCCCATTCCCATAACGCATCAAGCGGGACATTCGCCAAATCTGCTGGTGGTTGCATTCCCAGAAAACTCAACACACGACATAACACAGCACCGCTGTCTCTATGCTTTACTGGTTGTGCTCGAGTTTGCTTACTGAGTTTTTCACCATGAAGATTGGTGGCCACCGGAATATGGGCATATTTCGGGGAGTTAACCCCAAGCTGCTGTTGCAGATAAATCTGTCTCGGTGTTGAATCGAGTAAATCTGCACCACGGACAATATGTGTAACTCCCTGCAGCGCATCATCAGCCACCACTGCCATTTGATAGGCAAAAAAACCGTCAGCCCGTTTCAGGACAAAGTCACCAACCTGCTGATCTAATATTTGGGATTGTTTGCCTTGAACCCGATCTTCAAATTCAATGCTGTCATTATTTACTTGCAACCGCCAGGAACGTGGCTGTTTCCCTTCCGGTAAACCATCGCGACAGAATCCAGGATAAACGGGGCCGTCAATCCCCATTCGGGCTGCGGAGTTGATGTCTTTACGGCTGCAACTGCAGGGGTAGGCCAAGTGTTGTGAGGTTAATTGTTCAAGTGCCTGAAGATAGATATCATCACGCTGGCTTTGATAAATTATTTCGGCATCCCATTGAAAACCGAAGCTTATAAGGGTATCAATAATATCCTGGGCTGCACCTGCTACTTCACGGGGTTTATCAAGGTCTTCCATTCGCACCAGCCATCTACCATTATGGGCCCGAGCATCAAGATAACTGGCTGTTGCAGCGACCAAAGAGCCAAAATGTAGTGGACCTGTGGGGGACGGTGCAAATCTTCCAATATAGTGTGGAGATGTTAAGACTGAATTCATATTTAGTTGAGATAATCCACCACGTAGATTGTAATTAGTATCTGTTGATCTTTTATAGCCCGAATTTATGACTGAAGATTATCTTTTTGTATACGGTACCTTACGTAAAAACACTGAACGCCATGATTTGTTGCAGCGCTTCTGTGATTATATCGATACCGGAATGTTACAGGCTGTGATGTATCAAATTTCTTATTATCCAGGAGTGATATTGACAGATGATCCACAACAGCAGGTTGTCGGTGAGGTGTACCGTATCCACCAACCACAATTGCTACTTGCCGAGCTTGATGATTATGAAGAATGTTCTTCAAGTTTTGTAGAGCCTCACGAATATGTGCGGCAGCTGCAAATGATTTGTTTGAGTAATGGAAATAAGCTGCCAGCCTGGGTTTATCTTTATAATCACCCTATATCGGGAAAGAAACTTATCACCTCCGGCGACTTTCTCAATCCATAAACCGCAGGCTATCTCAGAACTATGTATTTCCAAAGCTAATTTCACTCAAAGTGCTTGAAAAAAGAGGTTTTATGTTTCGATCAGATGCTTTTCGTCAGCAAGCTCAAAACTGGCAACAACAATTCCGACAAGTTCAGTCTGCCGGTTTACTGCAGCGTATTTTCGCCTGGATTTTACTGGGACTGGTGATGATGCTCAGCCTGGCGATTCTGTTAGTGGTAGTTTTACTAAGCTGGATCCTAATTCCTTTGATGTTGTACCGGGCCCGTAAACAAATGCGTAAAGCTCAACAAGCAGGCAACCAGCATCAAAAGTTTTCGCAACGATCTTCTCGACAATCTCGTCATGAGACTCATATCATTGAAGGTGAGATTATCAGCCGCAAAGACGATTGATTTGCCTGATTAATCACTGGATGATATTAATCGAACAAGGAGGCCACGATTGTCAGAGAGCATTATTATTCCAATTGGATTTAGCGCCAGCGAAGACTGGACGGTAGAGGATTTTTACCGTTTCTTTCACCAACTTAATATCCTGTATAACCGTCTTTATGTTCTGGAAAAGATAAAAAATAAGGGCCAAAGCCGTAATCTTAAAAATGCGTTTTATGGTTCATTATCCTCGGTGAGTGAATCCCACCGTCTTATTATCAAATCCATCGAAGTGCATTCGCCAGGAGATTTTAATCTACTGGGAGTGGATAAAATCATTCAACAATTGCGTGATTTGTGGAAAGATATTTCCTATCAAAACCGGCTGACTAAACAGCGGATCACTGAACAAAATCGTCACGATAAACAAATGCATCAGCTGAAAGAAGTCGCTGCAATGCAGAAGCTGCTGCAAAATCAGATCAAACTGATGCACCAGCTGGGATATCAAGAAGACGAAATTGCACAAGGAGTAAAAGCGCTGGCCGACCCGCTCGAACAGCTGGTGGAACTGGCTAACAGCCGGAAAATTTCATTGAAAGAAGTGAGTGGAAAAGAGTAAAAAATTAAAGCATGAAGTTGTCATTGCAGTGATATGAGTTATCACGCGATGGATGCAATAACGCTATGAACATCACAACAAAATCAAAAAACGACGAAAGTTTATTACAACTCCCGTCGCCATTGAAACGTAACTTTTGCGTTTAAGGCGTAATATTCAGATTGCCGCCAAAGATACCTACCAAACCGATAATAATCAGATAAATTGCCACGATATAGTTCAGTAATCTTGGTACAACCAAAATCAGGATACCGGCTATCAAAGAAATCAGTGGAGTCAGTGCAATAGTCATCTTTTTCCCTCGCTGTTGTGATTAATTTTATTATTGTGCTCAAAAAGCATGTCTGAAGACTTGAGCATCAATGATAATACAGAATTAGCCTTGTTCTTTAATCAGAATATTTTTCATTAGCTCAGGTTCATCAACTATTTCTTCTGGCATGGCTGATGAATGGTGATTGATGATTAACCATTCACCATCATTCTGACGTTCATACACAAAGCTGTAACGCGCCTGAACTTCCTGTTCCTGCCCATCTTTTGTCAAACTGAATGTATAGATGCCGGCATCTATTGCAATATTGCCGTTAATGGTAATGTTGCTTTCATCGATTCGTCCATTGGGCTGCAGGGCGAGAAAATATCCAAAATAGTCGCGTATGCCTTCATGGTCAGTTCGGACTTGATTGGAAACCGTTGGTAACAGAACTGCATCATTTGCATAATATGCTGCTACCGCGGCTGCATCGCCGGTTTGCAAAGCGTTATTCCAACGGTCAAACAAGTATTCGATTTCTGCTTCAGTTGCCTGAACGTCTTTTACTTCTGGCTCTGGTGCACAGGCCATCAGCATTAAGCTCAATGCTAGAGTAGAGGTTAGTTTGAGTTGTTGTATAGATAAAAAAACACTTTTTGTCATAATGATCCTCCTTCGGAAAGCACATATCATTTACAACAGCATGAGGCAAAATAATAGGCATTTTCAGTCCAAGATACTCCAAAACGCTGTTTTAAGTGAGCAGTTTTCATTAAACCAAATAAATTACTCCCATGGCTTAAGCCAGATTAATTCTTGTTTAATTTATTAAGCAAACATGCAAAGTTCAACACAACGGTGATAGTAATACCTCTTTAAATAAATTTTCGGGACTCAGATGCAAGCACATTATTTTCAGCACGTACCATTTGAAGGTTTAGGCAGTATTGAAGCCTGGTTTGATAATCATGGCTATCAAATCAACGCTACCCGGTTTTATCAGCAAGCTGATTTGCCAGATATTAACGATGTGGATTTTCTGGTGGTGATGGGCGGGCCAATGAGCGTGAATGATGAAGCTCAGTATCCTTGGTTAATAGCAGAAAAGCAGTTTATTCGGCAATTTATAGAGACCGGTAAACCTGTTCTGGGAATCTGTCTCGGTGCACAATTGATCGCCAGCGCAATGGGTGCCAGAGTCTATCCCAATAATGAAAAAGAAATCGGCTGGTGGCCTATTCAGGCGGTGGCAAACAATAATGCAGCTGCTTTCACTTTTCCTGAAATGGCCACGGTGTTTCACTGGCACGGAGAAACCTTTGATTTACCGGAGAAAAGCCTGCGACTGGCAAAAAGTTTTGGCTGTCATAATCAGGCATTTCAAATGGGGCATTCAGTAATTGGTTTGCAATTTCATTTAGAAACTACCGAAGCTTCCGCTCAGGCCATTATTGAAAACTGTGCCGATGAATTGGTGCCCGCACCTTATGTGCAGGCTGAGGGTGAAATACTGACTGCCGATCTGCAAAAATATCAGAATATCAATCAGCTGATGAATTCTGTACTGGATTACCTTGATAATACACAGCCACGATAGTAGTGACTTATGGATATGACACATCATCAACTCGAACGTTATCTATATAAACACATTCCTTTGTCGGCTGCCATGCAGGTGAGTGTGCAGAAAATGACTGCAAAATCATTAACCCTGCATGCACCGCTAGTTCCAAATATTAACCATCAGCAAACAGTATTTGGTGGCAGTGCATCAACATTGGCAATTCTTTCAGCCTGGTCGTTATTACATACCCGTTTGGCGGAGGAGGGGATTGCTTCCCAACTGGTGATTCAGCGAAATGAGATGGCCTATCTCAAACCTATGACCGAAGACTTTACTGCAACGGCTGCACTAGTGGATGAGCAGGATTGGGCAAGGTTCCTTAAATTGCTACGTCGTAAAGGAAAAGCCCGTATTCGCGTGGCAGCAGTTTTATATTCCGGTCAACTGCTGGCAGGTAAGTTTTCAGGGGAATATGTGGCGTTATTCAACGAGCAGTAAATTATTCAATTGACGTTGGAGGAGACGTGAATTTTTGAGAAACGCTCGCCACAATCAATCCTATTACCAACAGTATAATTATCCCGCTGAGTATTTTTGTTTTTTTACCCGGCGTTTTACTGAGTTTAATAGTCGAAGCATGCGTTTGCGTTTTTACTGAGCCCTCACGGCTAATATTGATGGCTCTGGTTTTACCATCGGCTGTAGTTTCAATGTCAAAATCAAGCACTTCACCGACTTTGGGACGGGGACTGCCGGATGGGAAGGCTGAAATGTGAACAAATACTTGTTGTTGATTATGCTCGCAGAGGATAAACCCAAAGCCTCTGTCGTCTTTCCATTTGATTAACTTTCCATGCATTTTCATTCAATCTTAATTTAATTAACAGCTTGGCAACATAACAAAGCCAGACGTTTTAAGAAAGTTTAATAAAGTGTGCCATGAAAGATTTATCGATCACTGACAAACTTATTCATCGTTAATGCAGGTCCGAGCCACCCAGTTTTCCTTTGCCTGGAATAACGATGCCTTGTAAGCTTGAAGTGGCTTGAGCATTCTCATGCTGCACCACACTAAATGAACCATCGGTTTCCAGTACCACGGCTTTGATTTGTTCAAATGTTTGTCTACCCGCAGAGCGAACTGCCGAATGAATTTCATCTTCAGTGACCCGTGCACGTTTCAGCGCCGACGGTAACAGTTTTCCCTCATAGACCAATAGTGCAGGTTCGCCGGTGACAATTTTTCGTACCCAGGGCATCCTGACACTGGACCAGGTCACCAGATATTGCATGCCGATCAGTAAAGCAAATGCCAGGACTCCCTCTGCCAATGCTACATCTCGATTAAGTAAAATAGTTGCCAGGGTAGAACCCAAGGCAACAGTCACAACCATATCAAACGCATTCATTTTGGATAAGGTTCGTCTGCCTGAAATCCGCAATAACATTATCAGGCTGACGTATGCCAGCACACCGATAATCAAAGTGCGAAACAAGGTTTCCCAATTATCAAAAAATATCTGGCTCATTTGTTTCTCCTGCTTATCCAAGACGCCAAACGTTTTCAATTGAAAGGTTAAATCGGGTTAATCATCTATCAATTTGGCTTGATTTAATAATGTGAGCTAATGATCTTTTCGGCATTCATGACTGCTGTTTAGCAGGCAATTTTCAGCTTCCATCACTGACTCGATTTGAATGGTGGAATGTACGATCCCAAAATGGTCATGCAAATGGTTTTGCAACTGATAGAGCAAGACAGTATTCAGATCGGACTCATCAACGACCAGATGAACGGTCAATGCTGTCTCGTTGGTGCTTAAAGGCCATACATGCAGGTCATGAAAGTGTCTGACCTGTTCAAAGCTTAACAAATAATGCTGGATCTTTTTAATATCGATATTGGCCGGCACAGCATCCATCGCATAATTAAGAGATTCATTTAATAATCGCCAGGTTCCTACCAGAATGACTGCAACAATAAGCAGGCTGACCACAGGATCAATCCATAACCAACCCTTGAACAAAATAAACAGTCCAGCAACGACGACACCTAATGAGACAGCAGCATCGGCAGCCATATGCAGGAAAGCCCCGCGAATATTCAAATCCTGTTTTTGCCCTTTAAAAAATAACAGTGCCGTGATGGTATTAATGACCACACCAATGCTGGCGACAATAATAACCGTCATACCCTGAACTGGCAGTGGATTCAACATCCTGTTGATAGATTCCCATGCAATACCACCCAAGGCAATCAACAACATGACAGAACTGATTAATGCCGCCATCACTGTTGCTTTACGAAATCCATAAGTGCGTTTATCAGTTGCAGCTTTTTTTGCCAGGACACTGGCTCCCCAGGCGAGTAATAAACTGACTACATCACTCAGGTTATGCCCTGCATCTGCAAGCAAAGCCATGGATCCTGACAGAATGCCGTAACTGGCCTCAATGATTACAAAGATAATATTCAGGCTGATGCCAATGGCAAATGCCTGATTGTAATTAGCTGCTTCGTGTTGATGTGGGTGACTATGCGCCATCAGTTTTTCCGTTAGTTAGTCCTTTCAGGGTAATAAACAATAACCTGTTTGTCTTGTCTTGATGCTTTTTCATCAAAGCGAAAGGGATCCACAAACTCGCAGCTATTCAACTGAGAGTAAGTCGACAATGCTATTATTTATCTGTTTGAAATTACTTTATCAGGGTGCTGCATGTCAGATTCAGTCAGTATAAAAATCAGGTTACATAACCAGGATGCGGTCGCACTGGGGCCAGGAAAAGCTGATTTACTCGATGCTATTGTGCAGCATGGTTCAATTTCTGCTGCCGGACGCGCGATGGGAATGTCTTACAAACGTGCCTGGGATCTGGTAAATACAATGAATCTGAGCTTTTCCAAACCGCTTGTGGTGACAGCAAAAGGTGGCTCACATGGCGGTGGAGCGGAAGTTACCGAGTTTGGACAATCCATCCTGACCGCTTACCGTGATCTGGAAAAGAAAGCCTATCAGTCTATCGCAGAGGATCTTGAGAAAATAACGCAATTGCTGGGCGGCTGAATTATCTTGTCATTCAGAACCCGTTTGAAATCTTTAAATAATCTAAGAACCGCTTTGTCGAAGAACACTGATGATTCGATTTTGTTCTTCTTCTCCGTAAAAACTCGGATCATCGAATAAATCTCTTTGTTTTTGATCAAACATCATATTTAAAGCTTGAGCACTGGTTTGCACCATGGGCTCAAAGTGGGCATTTCGACCACTGACCAGATCGACCACACGACGACGACGGTAAACTATATAACTGCCAAGCAACAGCAATACGAGCCCAATATAAATCGGTAGTCCATGGGGCCCCAGTAATGTCATTAAAGAACCGGACAGCACCGGAGCAAACGCGCAGCCGGCCCCATGCAAGACCAGCATATCGGATGAACCGGAAACAATTTCATCCGGATGCAGCTGATCGATCAGCTGGGCAACCGAGAGTGGATAGATGGAAAATGCCAGACCACCCCAGATAAAGAACATACTAAGCAGCAATTTTTGTGAGGACGCTACAATCATCACTATCGATATTGCTGCAGCCAGCATCACCACCCATGTCATGACTTTCGGTCGATCATGCTTATCCGAATAGCGACCAATTGGAATCTGCAACACAGCACCCCCGATAATGGTCAGACTCATGATCAAAGCAATACCGCTGATATCGTAGCCAAGTTGGGTGGCATAAATCGGTGTCATTGACCAGAAAGCGCCCATCGCCAATCCGGATAAAGATGCACCGGCAACAGATAGTGGAGCGATTCTTAATAAGTTTTTCAAGCTGCTTTTGGGTCTTTCAGTAGCGATATTGGGTTGATTTCGCCGGGTAATGGTTAACGGTAAAATAGCCCAGCTCACCAGAATGGATACCAAAGCAAATAATAAAAAGCCTTCAGGTGAATCAAGATGCAACAACTGTTGGGCAATGGCGAGCGCGCCCAGATTGACCACCATATAAAAAGCAAAAATGCGTCCACGTTCATGGCTGGCGGCCTGACTATTGAGCCAGCTTTCAATCACGGTCATCAACGTAATGTAGGCCAATCCATAAAAGAAACGAAAGCCCATCCAGGCCCATTGATCAATGAAGATAATATGTAAAAGCGTGGTAGTGGCGCAGATAGAGGCACAAAATGCAAAGGTACGAATATGCCCCATACGACGAATCAAGCGTCCACTCACCCAGGTGCCACAGATAAACCCGACGAAATAAGCAGACATGATCATGCCCATTACTGCACTGGAAAACCCTTCACTGGTTCCTCGCAAGGTTAACAGTGTGCTGATAAGTCCATTTCCAAGAAGCAGCAGAGCAACGCTCCACAAGATCGACTGAATAGGCTTTAGCAACGCCAGTGATTGCATGCATGGCTCCTTATTCGACTGTCTATTTGTTTATTTTTGAACCATCACGCACCAAAATAAAGCTGTGATGGATACTGCAATGCAAATGCACTTAGTCTAATAATGCAGCTAAACCTGCATTATTAAAGGGTTATTGGGGTGAAGCACTGCGGAGCAGCATCTTCGCTGCAGTTGATTGCTTAAAGCATTATGCAATTGTTGAACCGCATAAATACTCTGCAAAAAATAATGTCAGATTCAGACATAGGGAAGAGAAATTAACCAATCAGGCTGTGATATAGCGGAATACCTACAAGCACATTAAATGGAAACGTCAGACCTAACGCTGCCAGCATGGCCAGTCCGATATCAGCTTGTGGAATAGCCGAACGAACGGCAACCGGTGCAGCAATATACGAGGCACTGGCGGTTAGACTTGCCAGGATCAATACGGAACCATCTGGCAGTCCGAGCAGTTTACCGACAAACAATCCAGCCAAAGCTAATACGGTGGGTGCAACAATGGCAAATATGACTACCGGAATTTTATCGCGTGATAATTTACTCAATGCTTCGGCCGCTACCAGGCCCATTTCCAATAGAAATAGTGCGAGCACGCCCATAAATGCTCCAGTGTATAAATCAGTTACCCCGGCGCCTTGCCTTGGACCATACATCCAGCCAATCAACACCCCGCCAACCAGCAATATAACGCCTCGGTTGGTTAATGATTCATGCAGAATGCTCAACATGCCGCCGGACGAGGCCTGTTTTACCCCACTAAAATGTCGGTAAAGTATTAAACCGATAACAATGGCTGGTAATTCCAGTAACACCAGATAAAGGGTTACCTGACCGCCAATAACCAATTGATTGCTTTCTGCATAAGCCAGCGCAACCGCAAATGTACCGGCACTGACCGAGCCATAATGTGCAGCAAAACTGGCACTGTCGGCCAGATTCAGACGAACCACTTTCAACAGCAATGGAAATAAAATAAGCGGGATCAAAAAGCCCAAAAGAGCAACAGAAATAAGCTCCGGCAGCAAACTCCAGCCCATATTGCCATGTAACGCCATGCCACCTTTAAGACCAATCGTCAGCATGAGTAACAAACTTAAAACATCGTATGCGGCTTTGGGAATTGCCAGATCGGATTTCACCAGGCCACCGACCAGGCCAAGCAGGAAAAACATAACAACGATGTCAGGCACAGGCACTCCTTGAGTTTATACAACAAACAAGAGGCGCTATTGTAACGTTATTGCCGGAGATCGCCGAGCAAATCTTTGTTAAAGAAGGTGGATATAAAAGATCAGCAAGACCTAAGTTTTTGTTTAAATCTCAAACGCTGCAATTAATGGAGCATGATCTGACAGCAATTTCCACGAAGAATGTGGAGGGCATTCACAGAAGGTAGGTTCAAGGCCACGATAATAAATGCGATCCATCTTGAAAATCGGCATCCATGACGGCCAGGTGCGTGCGTGTCTCTTGTGCAGCGTTCGGAAAGCTTCTTTCAAATCCAATCGTTGGTAGAAATGTTTTTCAGCCTGCCCGTTCCAATCGTTAAAGTCACCGGCGACAATCAATGGCGCATCATGTGGCACGTGCTCATCAATGCGTTCGCAAAGTGTTTGTAACTGACGTTTACGTTCGGTGCCTGTCAGACCAAGATGCAGGCAGACGATATGAAGTTCCTGCTGGGTGTCAGGAATGTGAATGACGCCATGTAACAAACTGCGGCTGGCCCAGGTGTAGGGAGAAACATTGATATTTTCCCAACTCTGCAACGCATATTTACTGAGTATGGCATTGCCGTGATGACCTACACTATAAACGGCGTTTTTGGCATAAGCGAAGTGTGGCCACATATCTTCAGCAATAAAGTCACAGTGTGGGCAATCCGGCCAATGACTGTGTTTTTGCTGATGGCCAGTATGCTCACCTTGAATTTCCTGTAGCAGCATAATATCGGCATCTGCTTCGCGCAGCGCCTCCCGCATTTCATGCAGGATGAACTGCCGATTGCCGGTATTAAAGCCTTTATGCAGGTTGTAAGTCAGGATTCTAAGTGATTGTTTGGACATTCCATCTCTGAAAAAAGCTTAAAGCAATACAGTAACATCTCTTATGGCTAGAAAATATTACCTATATTAAATCCTTTAAGTCATAGCTTAAAAAAAGCGCCGGTTCAACTATGAGCCGGCGTTATGTAATGTGGCTTTTAAAGTAGCTTTTACGGAATCAAGGTTGTACTACGGGAAGATCTTCCAGATCTTTCTTTGCCAGTTCCACCTCACATTCCGGTGATGCAACCATCTTTTCTGATGAGCTCACCAATAATGAATTTTCCAAAAAGTTACGCCCCACCAGAATCGGGAAGGTCATACGACTACGATCAGCAAGCGTAAAACGGGTTTCTTCGTAATGGGTGCCCACACACAGACCCATTTCAACTACATATCGTGTTTGTTTCCCGCTGGCTTGTTTAATCGTGACTTTATCCACGATGGGCCGGGTCAATATATATTCCTGGTCTTGGTGATCGATAAAAGTAAAGCTCACCATTTCCTCGCCGTTTTCTTCAATGACCTTGGTATCTACTGCATACATGGAATTGGTTGCAGCTCCAGTATCAATCCGTGCTTTAGTTTGGATTTCACCAGGAAATAAGGTGACGATTTCCTGGTGACCGAGAACTGATTGTTCTTCGATATCAACTTTGCTTTCATTGGCATGTACTGTGAAGCTGAAGGCCAATAACAAGCTCAAAGTAAGTTTACGCATGGTGTCTATCCTTTTCTTAATTATTTGAATTGGGTGGGCATCATGGCCAGCAACAGGCTAACACAGGCTTAATTAATTCAAGCTTAATCAACGTTAAAGTTCTGATTTATCAAATTTTTAGGCTTTTATAGTGACGTACTCTTGATATCTAATATGACCAACCCCATCTGTGAGCTATCGTTAAAACAGCCAGATGGAGGCAACACAGAAATGGGCGTTGATGCACATAAGGAAACAATGGGTTTCCAGACAGAAGTCAAACAACTTCTCAACCTGATGATTAACTCGCTTTACAGCAACAAAGAGATCTTTCTGCGTGAGCTGATTTCCAATGCGGCGGATGCTGCCGACAAATTGCGGTTTGAAGCGTTATCCGATGATGCGTTATACGAAGAAGACGGCGATCTGAATATTCGTGTCGATTTTGATAAAGAAGCCCGGACCATCACCATCACTGATAACGGTATTGGTATGACCCGTGAGGAAGTCATCAATAATATCGGCACCATTGCTCGTAGTGGTACCAAAGCATTTTTTGGTCAGTTAACCGGTGATCAGGCTAAAGACTCACAACTCATTGGCCAGTTTGGTGTTGGGTTCTACTCTGCCTTTATCGTGGCTGATAAAGTCACTCTGAAAACCCGCCGTGCCGGCACCACCAAAGAACACGGTGTGTTGTGGGAATCTGCCGGTGAAGGTGAGTTCAATATTGAAACCATCGAAAAAGCCACCCGCGGTACCGAAGTCACTCTGCATTTGCGTGAAGATGAGGATGAATTTCTCAATGGCTGGCGTCTGCGTAATGTGATCCGTAAATATTCTGATCACATCAATCTGCCCATCATCATGCAAAAAGAGCCAGTGCCAGATGAAGAAGGCAAAATTGATGAAAGCATTATCGAAGATGAAACCGTCAATAAAGCCACGGCCTTATGGACTTTATCCAAAAACGATATTACTGATGAGCAATACAAAGAGTTTTACAAGCAGATTGCTCACGACTTTCAGGATCCATTGAGCTGGAGCCATAATAAGGTCGAAGGTAATACCGAATACACATCACTGTTATATATCCCATCCAAAGCGCCGTTTGATCTGTGGGATCGCGATCGCATGCACGGCATCAAGCTGTATGTGAAACGCGTGTTTATTATGGAAGACAGCGAACAACTGATGCCACGTTACTTGCGTTTTATCCGCGGTGTAATTGATACCAATGATCTGCCATTGAATGTGTCGCGTGAAATCCTGCAAAGCAGCAAAGTCATTGATACCATCCGTGCTGCTTCAGTGAAGAAAATTCTCTCTGAACTGAACAAAATGGCTAATAACGAGCCTGAACAATATGCTGAATTCTGGAAAGAATTCGGTCAGGTGATCAAAGAAGGTCCAGGCGAAGACTTTGCCAACAAAGAAGCATTGGCCAAATTACTGCGCTTTGCCAGCACTGAAACCGGTAATGCCGATCAAACCGTTTCACTGGAAGATTATGTCAGCCGGATGAAAGACAAACAGGACAAAATCTTTTACATCACTGCCGAAAGCTATGCTGCGGCGAAAAACAGTCCGCATCTCGAAGTGTTCCGTAAGAAAGGCATTGAAGTCTTGTTGCTCACCGACCGCGTCGATGAATGGCTGGTGAACTCTCTGACTGACTTTGACGGCAAACACCTGCAATCCGTTGCCAAAGGCGATCTGGATCTGGGTGAGCTTGAAGACGAAGAAGAGAAAAAAGCGCACGAAGAAGTCGAGAAAAACTTCGAAGATCTGGTTGAGCGGGTTAAGAAAACCCTGGATGAGAAGGTCAAGGATGTTCGCATCACTCATCGTTTGACCGACTCACCAGCCTGTCTGGTAGCCGATCATTACGATATGAGCGGTAATCTGGAACGTATGCTCAAAGCTGTAGGACAACAGGTCTCAGCCAGCAAACCAATTCTGGAGCTGAATCCTGAGCATCCAATGGTCGCTAAACTGAAAGACGAACAGAACGATGAACAGTTCAGTGACTGGACATCCATTATCTTCGATCAGGCTTTATTGGCTGAAGGCGGACAGCTGGAAGATCCGGCCAGCTTCGTCAAAAAACTAAACGCGATGTTATTACAACGCGCCTAAACGGAAATCAGCCCATTACTCGGTTTGTAAGAGTAATGGGCTTTTTTACCCTGACTGCTTAAACTTAAATCCTAATCTTCGGTTCTACAGAATATTTGCTCATGGAAGGTTGGATTAAAGCATGAAACCCAACAATCCAAGCTTGTTTTAATTACACTTGCCAAAACCCCACATCCGAATCACAATCTAATTCCTCGAAAAAAGTACCCTAACCATCGCGGGGGACAGCGCTGATGAATATCACTAAAAAACAGCTTGATTCAGCTGTGAAGCAAGAGCTTATCTCCCGGGAACAGGCGGAAAAGCTATTCGTTTTTTTCAAATCCCAACCTTCGACTGGCCCCAGCTTTGACTTTACCCATGTGCTTTATTACATGGGCGGTCTGATTGCCATTGGTGCAATGACCTTGTTTATGACCCTGGGCTGGGAAAGTTTTGGTGGTTGGGGGATCTTTTTTATCAGTCTGGTTTATGCCGGTGTTGGGTTGAAGCTGGCGAATCATTTTCAAGTGAAAGGCTATGCTATTCCTGCCGGGATTTGTGCGACCTTTGTGGTGGCACTGACGCCTCTGGCAATTTACGGTGTGCAGCAGGCACTAGGCTGGTGGCCTGATGATAGTGTCTATCGTGATTATCATCGTTATATTCAGTGGAACTGGCTATTATATATGGAGCTCGGTACATTATTAGTAGGGGTGATTATTCTCTACCGCTACCGATATCCATTTTTACTGATGCCGATTGCGGTGACGCTGTGGTATTTGTCAATGGATATTGCGGCAATGCTCGTCGGTGGTTATGCCAACTTTGAGTTACGGGCATTGGTATCGATGTATTTTGGTTTGGCGATCACACTGTTTGCGTTCTGGGTGGATATGCGTGGCTACAAATCAGGTGATTATGCGTTCTGGTTATATTTGTTTGGTGTGATCGCTTTCTGGGGCGGCATGACCATGCAATACTCCAACAGTGAACTGGCGAAATTCATCTATTTCACCATCAATTTATTGATGATTGGTGTTGGTGTGGTGATTTCTCGCCGTGTATTTGTAATATTTGGTGCACTTGGCTCGGCGGGGTATCTCGGTCATCTGGCTAATGTGGTTTTCAAAGACAGTTTGCTATTTCCAGTTGCACTGACGGCGATCGGTTTAGGGCTGATTTATCTGGGTGTTTTGTGGCAGAAACATGAACAACAAATCAGCAAGAATATTCAGTCGCATTTACCAGCTGCTCTGAGGGAGTTTTTAGTCGCCCGAAGTCGCTGATAGTTTATGTCTTGATCTTCTGAGGGTTAAACCCCACTTGTAATCAGATACGTTAAAATGTTGCTATCATTCGGCAGCTTCATTTTCCATATAACCACCCGCTATAGATGCAGTTTGAGGATTCATCATGCAAGACGACGCCATTCAGGCAGATCATTTACAACGTTTCATCTTTGATAATGCCGCCATCCGTGGTGAATGGGTGCAACTTAAAAAAACCTGGCAAACAGTTAAAGTTCAACGGGAATATCCACCAGCAGTGGCTGGCTTGTTGGGAGAAATGCTGGCTGCGGCAGCGCTATTGGCTGAAACAGTCAAAATGTCCGGTCGATTGGTATTGCAATGTCGTTCCGATGGTCCGGTATCGTTATTAATGGTTGAATGCACCAGTGATCACACTCTCCGTGGTTTAGCGAACTGGGAGGGGGAAATTGCAGATGATGCCACGATGCAGCAAATGCTCGGCGACGGTAATCTGGCGATTACCATTGAAAATGTTGAAGCCAAACAACCTTATCAGGGTATTGTCAGCGTCCAGGGCGAGTCAATTGCCGAAATGTTGGAAATGTACTTTGCGCAATCTGAGCAATTAAAAACCCGTATCTGGTTATCTACCGATGACCAGACTGCCGGTGGTTTGATGCTGCAACAATTACCTGATCAGGATCCGGAGCAGCATGATGAAAACTGGACGAGAATTAATTTTCTGGCCGATACCGTAACCTACGAAGAACTGCTGAACCTGGATGCAGTCTCTTTGTTATATCGATTATTTAACGAAGAAATGGTACGACTATTGAGCACAACTGTATTGGAATTTGCCTGTACCTGTTCTCGCCAGCGAGTGGCTGATACCATCAAGTTATTGGGACGGCAGGAAGCAGAAGATATTATTGCCGAACGAGGCTTTGTTGAGTTGGCCTGTGAGTTCTGCAATACCCATTATCAATTCGATCCAGTGGATGTGGCAGGCTTGTTCAGTGACCCGCTTAACATTCAGAATGACTCGGATACGCTGCATTAATTCAGGATAGGTATGGCACATATTGTCATTATCGGAGCAAGTACCGGCGGTTTACCCGCTGCTTATGAATGCCGTGCAGCTCTCGATAAAACACACCATATCAGCGTAGTTTCCAATACGCCGATATTTCACTTTGTACCCAGCAACCCTTGGGTCGCTGTTGGTTGGCGGAAACGTGAAGATATCAGCTTTAAACTGGCCTCGGTTTTATCCAGCAAAAACATTGATTTTTATGATTCTGGTGTTGCCAAAATTAAACCGGCTACCAATCAGGTTTTGTTGGGTGATAACACCATTCTTAATTACGATTTTCTGATTGTGGCAACCGGGGCCAAGCTGGCATTTGATGAAATCGAAGGCTTTGGTCCGCATGCTCATACCCACTCTATCTGCACCGTTGATCATGCTGAAGACAGCTACCAGGCCTGGCGTGAGTTTCTGAAAAATCCTGGCCCGATTGTGGTGGGTGCTGTTCAGGGTGCTTCCTGTTTCGGTCCTGCCTATGAATTTGCTTTCATCATGAATCGGGCATTACGTAAGGCCAAAGTCCGAGATCGGGTACCAATGACGTTTGTCACTCCTGAACCGTATATCGGCCATATGGGGTTAGGCGGCGTAGGTGATTCAAAAGGGCTGTTCGAGTCCGAGTTTCGCAAAAACGATATCAAGTGGATCACCAATGCCCGTGTTAAGTCCATCGAAAAGGGCAAGATGCTGGTTGAGCAGGTGGACGATAATGCCGAGACGATTAAAACCCATCAACTGACATTTGATTACAGTATGTTGATTCCAGCGTTTAAAGGGGTTGATTGTCTAGCTAATCTGAATGAAGAACTGGTCAACCCCCGAGGCTTTCTTAAGGTCGATGAATTCCAGCGTAATCCTGCTTACCCGAATATTTATGGTGTGGGTGTCTGTATTGCGATTCCCCCTGTTGAAGCAACTGCTTTACCTGTTGGCGTGCCAAAAACCGGTTATATGATTGAAAGCATGGCCAAGGCAGCGGTGGCCAATATTCAAGCCACTATCGAAGATCGTCCCATTAAAACCCGTGCCAGTTTAAATGCTGTCTGTCTGGCAGATATGGGCCACACGGGCGCTGCTTTTGTCGCCTTACCACAAATTCCCCCACGCAATCTGGCTTGGATGAAAAAAGGCCGCTGGGTACAACTGGCCAAAATCGCATTTGAAAAGTACTTCCTGTTCCGGATGAAACGCGGCCTGCCAGAATCTTTTTATGAGCGCTGTCTGCTGCGTTGTTTTGGCATCAGTAAAACCAAGTAACGCTGAAATAAAGCCCAGCAACAGTTTATTGTTCAATCGATACGGCCAGTTTGCCAGAGCGAATATGCAAATCTCGTTGAGGAAAGGGAATTTCGATATTTTTAGCACGGAGTTGTGTTTCAATTTCCCATAAAAATAAAGCTTTGGTTCGAGCCGGCCGACTCATTAACTCATTCCCGACCCATATCACTAATTCAAAATTCAGACTGCTGTCACCAAACTCGGTTAACCACACCTCAGCAAGTTTGCCCGGATCTCCTGTAATCGCTCCAGGGACATGTGACGCTGCCTCTAGCGCGGCTTCACGAACCATATCTTTATCAACACCATAAGCCACACCAAAAGGCACATGGATTCTGCGGAGTTTTTCGCTGAAACTCCAGTTGGTGACCTGTCCGTTAATAAACTCTGAATTCGGTACCAGAATATCGATATTATCGCGCGTAGTGATACGGGTATAACGCAGGCCGATTTCCTGAACAATACCGGTAGTGGCGTTGGAAATCTCGATAAAGTCACCTACTTTTAGCGATTTTTCCAGGATGAGGATAATGCCGGAAATAAAATTACTGACAATATTCTGCAGACCAAAGCCAATGCCGACGCCTATTGCACCACCGATAAAAGCCAGACCGGTCAGATTAAACCCGATATAAGATAAGCCAACTAATGTGGCACTGATCCAGATGAAGTAACGAAACAGTCTGCTGATGAGATAAAAAGTAGAATCATCGATATGTCGATAGGACTTACCCAGCGTCATGCGTTGCAGGATTTTCTCCACTTTGGCTGACGCCCACCACGCCACAAAGACAATTAATACAAAACCAAGCATATTCGAAATGGTGATACCGGAATCCGATCCCATTATTGGTGTTGTCATCCAACGAATAAAAATCTCCCAGTAATAATCAAATTCATTCATAAAGCAATTTCTCAAGTGATGTGGCTTTCATTCTGTTTCAATCACTTTCTTATGTCGAGGCCAATGATTTAACTTAGCTGTCCATGACTGTAAATTTTGACCCACAGTCCATGCAGATTGGTAATTTTCGGAATAACAGACAATAAGCTTTACAAATTTGACTGCTAAGCTACTATCCGCTTTTTAAAATTTATTGAGATAGTCTTGCATGTCAGAAAAAATTAAAACGGTGGTGAATCAAGGATTGGCAATTGCCCAGGATATCGGGCTGATCATTGTTGCCATCGCCACGCTGGTGGCCGTGGGAATTGAAATAAATTTTATGTTTGAAAACGGTACCGTCTTACTGACCGATTTATTGCTGCTGTTTATCTATCTGGAAGTGTTGACCATGGTCGCGGTCTATTACAAGTCGGGTGAGTTACCCATCAAGTTTCCGTTATATATCGCGATTGTCGCGCTGGCACGTTACCTGATTCTGGATATGAAAAACATTGATACCTGGCGTATTCTGGGGATCACCGTAGCGATTCTATTGTTAGGCTTATCCATCATTGTGATTCATTACTGCAAATCAAATCTGTTTGAGAAAAACGCCAGAGATGAGGACTAATCGCGTTCTTAGTTAAGTTCTGTACGATTAAATAACCAGACTAGCGGTTTAAGCCAATGCTGACGCCAGGTAAGGATGGTCGCAATACCTTTAGCAGCTAGACTTAATAGCATTACCCAGACTAAAACCGCCATTGAGGGATGATCGGCAGCAAGACACAAAAGCAAAGCCACCACCAGACTGGAATAACCCAAAATACGGAGACTAAGTTGCTCTGATCGTGAAGGGAGACTGGTTTCGATTCCTGTAACCTGCCGCCAATGATTCGGTAGCGTGAGTGAAAGTGACGCCATTCCCAACATAGTGGCAAAAATGGCAGCTACCCAACAAACGATCTCAACCACGGCTAGCCTCCAGATTTTGTGCAGAAAATTCAATGGCCTTATGTACGGCAACGTTTTCACGTTTTTTCAGATATCTGGCGGCATAAATTGCAATAGCACTGCTGACCAGCAAACTTAAATCCACCCCGGCTACTGGCCAGTAATGAAATGCAGTTTTCAATAAATGATCGCCGGTGGTAATCCAGTTCAAAATCACCGCAGCAACGGCCAGCACGGCAAATAAAATGCTCTGTTCACGCCAAGCAGGTGAAATACGCATATGACGAACGGCAGAGCTACGCCAGAATGCATGCAGTAACATCACACTCCAGCTTCCCCAGAACACCACCTGTTCCCAGTATCCTTTACCCACCATTTCGGCCGGTAGTAACCGGTTAGCCACTAACATACTCACTGTGGCCACTAACATGCCAGTCACGGTCGTTACCGCTAAAGCATCAACCACCTGGCTGCCAGAGCTACCCTGCAGCGTATGCTGACGTTTACGTTTTTCAACAAAGAAGATAAAACCGGTGGCAATGCAGATGGCGCCAACCAGACCACCAAATACATACAACCACCGTAACAGCCAGTGTTCAAAATGCTGTAAATGCAGACCGGTTAGAAATTCTTCAACTTCTGCAATGGCGGAGCGGGGCGGTTCTTCACGGATTAATTCGCCCGTAGTGCCGCTGAAATGCATGCCTTCACCAACTAACGCAACCCGATCACTGCCTGCCCGGTAAATACTCACATAACTATTAGCATCATCAAGGTGATTAATCTGCAGGAAGCCAACTTCACCTGGCATATCCTTATCAGCCCAACGTTGTTTGGCCTTGGCAACCATCGCATCAATTGAAGCCATCTCAGCAGGAACGCCGGCTCTATCATGTGGCAGGCCGGTTTCATTGGCCTCAACCATTTCATGATATTTATGTAATGGTTCTAGTTGGGTGTGTGTGACCGGGAAAAAGAAGAAACTGGCAAAAATCAGTAAGCCAGTAAAGGTAAAGAAGAAATGAAACGGCAACGCCACCATGCCAGTGAGATTATGTAAATCCAGCACACTGCGTTGGGTTTGTTTGTTGGGGCGGAACGTAAAGAACTCACGAAACCGTTTACGGTGAATAACCACGCCACTGACCAGGGCAGCCATCATGATAAATGCAGCGATACCGACGATATAAATCCCAATTCGATTCCAGTTCAGGTTCAAGCTGAAATGCATCGGATAGAAAAATTTACTACCGATTTTTAACTGATCATCAGGCAGGGCTTTGCCGGTACGTGGATCAATAGTGATATTGCCATGAATATGGTTATGACCTTCAGGATCCAAAGGTTGTGGCACCCGAAAACCAACACCCATAATTAATACTGGATCACGGTGCGTGGTGTAGGCCCAGAACTCATCCGCAGGTAATTCGGTGCGAGGTGTGATTGGCCCCTGACTTAAATCATGCAACAGCGGCATGTTGGTGTTGTAGTCTTCTTCATTAGGTTCAACCGACCGCAGAATTGGTAACAACATCTCATCAAATGATGGCATTACCTGAGGTTCAAAGCGGGTTTCCGGAATCGACCAGCGATCAATCTCGCGATCAAAAACCGACAGGCTTCCAAAAAAGAAGACAACCATCAGAATAAAACCTAAGGTCAGACCAAACCACGTATGCAGCCAAGCCATTGCCTGTCGAAAGCTACTGAACATGGATTAAATTCCTTGTAAAAATGACTGTTGCACAACACTGGCCAGTAGGGTCATTACTACACCACCGCCAAACAGGATTAGCCACAACCAGATTAATTTATCGGTGGCCATGCCCCACAAAAATAAACTTAAATAGACCAGCAAACCTAGCATCAGCATGCCCATTTCGACATCATGAAATTCCACGCCCAGCGGAATTAATCCAGCAATGGTGATGGCAATCAAACCCCAGGTGAACAGATAGCCACCCACCAGACTGGCAAAAATTCGGCTGGCAATAGGCCAGGCAGGAGATGAAAAATTCGGCATGAAATCTGACCTGTCTGAAAAAACAACATTGCCCCGAGGAAATGCAAAAAACTGGGTGGCAAATGACGTTTGATGCTAAATGATAATAATTAAGATTTACATTGTATAGCGATTATTGGTGTAATTCAAAGTAGAAAATGTTTATGCAAAATAGTCCCTGCCAAGCGGGCGGCACTATGAAATATAAACAGCCCCTAAAGTTGTGTGGCCTCACAAAATCAGTTCAGCAATCAAGAGTTCTAAAACTAATCGCTGCTCGTTTGACGACTTGATTCTTTTCAAATAGCCTTTTTATCAGTAGGGCAAAAACAGTCTCTAAAACACATATAGCCTTATCTTGTTAGAAAATAATTTTGCAAGTAGCTGAGAACTAAAACCTTTTCTTTAATTATTATGGGGATTAAAGCCTCATGAACCATCGGTTAGAACTTACTGCAATATCACCTCAATCAGGAGATGCAAAATGACAAAAATTCTTGTTCTTTACTACAGCATGTATGGTCACACCGAAACCATGGCAAAAGCCGTGGCTGAAGGCGCACGTAGCGTCGAGGACACTGAAGTTACGCTCAAACGTGTACCGGAAATAATCCCGGAAGAAAAGGCGCGCGATGCGGGGGTTAAACTCGATCAATCGGCGCCAGTTGCCTCAACAGACGAACTTGCTGATTATGATGCCATTATATTTGGCACACCTACACGCTTTGGCAATATGTGCGCGCAGATGCGTAACTTTCTTGACCAAACTGGCGGACTTTGGGCTAACGGAAAGTTGATAGGCAAAGTAGGTAGCGTATTCACCTCCACCGGCACTCAGCATGGTGGGCAGGAAACTACCATTACCTCGTTTCACACCACTCTGCTGCATCACGGCATGATCATTGTGGGCGTTCCTTATTCCTGCAAGGGCATAACCAAAATGAATGAAATTACCGGTGGCTCACCTTACGGGTCGAGCACGCTTGCTGATAGTGATGGAAGTCGAGAACCATCGGAGAATGAAATAGATATTGCACGGTTCCAGGGCGCCCATGTTGCCGAAGTTGCTAAGAAACAATCGGCTTAACGATAGCCAATTGAATCGTAATGATTGGAAAAGGATTGAGGATTAATTACAAAACCTCAATTAAAACATGGGAATCTTCTGGCTTTTAATGTCGCTCGGCAAGCAAATCTTTCAAATGCTTGTCGTAGCGTCATAACCAGAAATGTGTCGTGAATCGATTTCACAGATAAAAAGCTATGCATCTAATCATTAGGCCGTATCACCCACTTTATTCGTTAATATAAAGTGGGCTGATGCCATGAATATCTGGAGGTAGAGAATGCATCTTAAAGGTTCATGTCATTGCGGTAGCGTTCACTTCACCGTCGATTCCTTACACCCTTATCCATTCAATCGATGTTATTGCTCAATATGTCGGAAGACCGCAGGTAGTGGTGGCTATGCGATAAATCTGGGCGGAGATAACACAACCCTGAAAGTGCAGGGTAAGCAAAATATCAGTGTGTATCAGGCAATAATAAGCAATGCCGAAACCGGAGAACAAGAGGAGAGCCCGGCACAGAGAAATTTTTGCCAAAAATGCGGAAGTGCTCTATGGCTGTGGGATCCGAGGTGGCCGGATCTGGTGCACCCATTTGCATCTGCAATTGATACTGAGTTGCCGGTACCTCCAGAGCGTACGCATATGATGATTGGTTCAAAAGCGGCTTGGGTTGAAGTTCAGACGGATGCAAACGATAAAGTATTTGACCTTTATCCCAATGAATCGCTTGCAGAGTGGCATCAGCGATTGGGGCTAGAAAACAGAGAAAAGCATTAGTGGCTGAACTTCGCACCAAACGGTCTGCCTTTTGTTAATGATATAAAGCTCGAATTGTCTCGATTGGCTTGCTCATACCACCGACAATTTGCCATTTCAAATAACCCAAGGAGCGCTAACGATGAACAATCGTTTCACCCGTCGGCAGAGTCTCAAGTTGATTGGTGCCGGCCTGGCCGCGACTTTACTGCCATCCGTGCCGGTCTTTGCGGCAAGCAATGAACTGCTCCACAAATCTTATTCAGGTGATAAAAAGCTGCCCGTTATCGGCATGGGAACCTGGCGCACATTTAATGTTGGTTCTGATCCAAAACTGCTTGATGCCCGAACCGAAGTGGTCGAGACATTTTTCGCACTGGGTGGTGGGTTGATTGATTCCTCGCCCATGTATGGTTCTGCACCGGATGTCATGGGCTATGCTTTGCAAAAACTGGGTATTCCCGACAGTCTGTTTTCAGCAGAAAAAGTCTGGAGTCCTGCTGGTGGTTCCGCCCGTGAGCAGGTTGCCAATCTACAAGATCGATGGAACGTCGAGCAGTTCGATTTAGTACAAGTGCATAATCTGACAGACTGGCGTGAACATCTTGCAGCCCTGAGAGAAATGAAAGCCGAAGGCAAAATTCGCCATATCGGTATCACCACTTCTCATGGTCGTCGCCATCAGGAGTTCGAACAGATCATGACTTCGGAAGATATCGACTTTATTCAGCTGACCTACAATATTACCCATCGTGAAGCAGAAAACCGGCTACTGCCACTGGCACAAGAAAAGGGTATCGCGGTCATTGCTAATCGTCCCTATGATGGGGGGAGTCTGATTAAAGGTGTGAAGCGCCGCGACGAACCTCTGCCGGAATGGGCCAAGGCAGAATGTGGTTGTACTACCTGGGCAGATTTTCTGTTGAAATTTATCGTCAGTCATCCGGCCCTTACCTGTGCTATTCCAGCCACCACCAAAATCGAGCATCTGCGTGAAAATATGCATGTAGGGTTTAGTCCAATGCCGTCAGCCAGCACCCGCCAAAAGATGGCAAACTATTTCGAGTCATTATGAACGGCTGGACCAGCTATACACTGCAGGATTTTATTCCCTTTACTGCCGATATCTATTTCCGCCTGCTTGAACGCATGGGCGAAACCTTCTGGCCATTGCATTTATTAACTATGGCATTAGGCGTGCTAGTCATTTGGTTGGCACTCAAAAATCATGCCCGGCTTGCCAGTCTAGTTCTTGCGATTATCTGGGCCTTTGTTGCCTACACATTTTTTATCCAACGTTATGCCGAACTTAACTGGGCGGGTGGCTATATTGGATACTTCTTTTTCATTCAATCATTGCTGTTGCTATTAATAGCGCTGGCCGGAGTTAATCTCAACAGCAGGCCACGCAAAACATCTGCTTCAGCTAGTGGCGTTGCCATCGCACTTGCCGGTCTGAGTGGTTTGCCGTTTATTGCACCGATCACGGGTGGTTCCTGGTACCAGGCTGAAGTGTTTGGCATTCATGCCGATCCCACAGTCATGACGACATTGGGTCTGGCATTGATCATGTTCAGAGGATGGGTTTTGTGGCTTATTACTATTATTCCAGCACTCTGGCTGCTGATTTCGGGGCTAACCTTATGGGTGCTTGATGCCCCTCAAGCTATAGTACTGTTTGTTGTAGTTGCAATAGGATTGATCGGCTTGATCTGGAAAAGTATTGAAGATCAGTTCATCTAAACAGGAATAGTAATGAACATGAAGCTTGAGTTTAAGTGGTCTCGATTGGAATCGTTTACAGCGCTTGAGCTTTACCAGATCATCAAGGCTCGCGAATCTGTTTTTGTTGTCGAGCAGCACTGTCCCTATCAGGAAACCGATGAGTTGGATCTGCACGCCTGGCATCTATCTGCCCTGGTAAATGGCGAGCTGGCTGCTTACGCCAGAGTCGTTGATCCAGGAATCAAAAACAACCAACCTTCGATTGGTCGCGTGATGACGCTTAAAAAATACAGAGGATTAGGGATTGGCCGTGTACTGATGGAAGAAGCCATAAATTTCACCATGCAGAAATACCCTGGGAAGGACATCAAAGTCTCAGCACAGGTTTATCTGCAACACTTCTATATTTCTCTGGGCTTTCATGCCTACGGGGGACCTTATGATGAAGATGGTATAGCTCACATTGAAATGGTTAAGCCCGTTAGCATTGAAACCCAATAAATGGAATAGAATCAGGGCTTGCTGATCTTTCATTTCCGCCTTGTTAAACACAAATATAGCCACCAATAGTGGTAAAGATGAAAGAGCAACAAGTCTTTTAGCTAACTCAAATCTTTTGTCAGCCCGCCATATCCTAAATTAACTCACCACGTTTGATTAACAAAGCACTACTGGTTTTTCCTTATAACTGATCCTCAAAAATTATTTTGGTAATGTAAAAAGCACATACTTAATGACCCGGTTGATATCAATTCAGTGAGGAGGGCTTATGCGATCATCGCTTACCACCTACAAGCGGGAGCAGACCGGCGGTGAAGAGATTGCCAACTCAATCAGTCATGCTTTGGGTCTTCTCGGTGCGGTGATTGGAACGCCATTTTTGATCACGCATGCAGTGCGTAATTCTGATACGGCTTTTGTGGTTGGGGTAAGTATATTTTGTGCGACGATGATCATTCTTTATCTGGGGTCCACGCTATATCACGCATTACCTGTGGGCAAAGCGAAGCGGATTTTTCGACGGATTGAACATTCGGCAATCTATCTGTTGATCGCCGGCACTTATACGCCTTTTACCTTTGGGGTCTTAAAAGGCATCTGGGGCTGGACGCTATTTGCTATTGTCTGGGGACTGGCATTTTTTGGCATCGCCCTCAAGATATTCCAAAAACAACATCATCTTATTCTCTCAACGGTGCTTTATTTATTGATGGGATGGGTGATCGTGATTGCCATCAATCCATTAATGGCAAACCTACCCACTGAAGGCTTGCTCTGGTTACTGGCTGGTGGCTTGTCCTATACCGTTGGTGTGGCATTTTTTGCCACTGATTCAAAACTGAAATATGGTCACTTTATCTGGCATTTATTTGTTGTGGGCGGCACCACATGTCATTTTTTTGCCGTGTTTTGGTACGCCGCTTAGTCAGTTGAGACAAGTTGTTGTTTAATTAAAACTAACCTAGCAATTGCCTGTCCGCTGGAAACTATTGTGAGCCCGTGACTCAATTTTGCGTTTGCTCAATGTGGTATGACATCATCTTTATTTAAGAAGCTTTTATACTTTTCATAAATATAATTTTTATTAAGGTTTAAGCAATGTCGTCGAGCGAAAAGCTTATGCAAGTCATCCATACTCAGACTGAGATAGCAAAGCTCGGACTGGATTTGGGGGCCGTAATGCAGTTCGTTGTTGATCAATCACTGTCGCTTGTTGAGGCTGATGGTGCAGCGATTGAACTGGCTGAAGATGGTGAAATGGTCTATCGGGCAGCTTCCGGAATTGCTGCATCCCAACTAGGACTAAGACTAAAAATTGATGGAAGTCTATCCGGTTTAAGCGTAATGACCGGCGATACCATGTTCTGCCAAGACTCCGATACAGATCCTAGAGTCGATCGGCTCGCCTGTCAGAAGATTGGTTTGCGATCAATGCTCGTTATGCCACTCAAACATCGCGGAGCCACAGTTGGGGTTCTGAAAGCGATGTCTGCTCAGCCCGACAAATTCAATGGTAGTGATGTAGTAGTGCTTGAATTGTTATCAGAAGTTGTCGCTGCATCAATGTATTTCTCAGCTAAATATGACAAAGACGAGCTCTTCAAAAAAGCCACACATGATGATATGACTGGATTAGCTAATCGCGCATTGTTCATGGATCGGTTGAGAAATACTGTCGCTCACACTAAACGTAAAAGTATTTCTGCGGGCTTGTTGATAATAGACATGGACAGCTTAAAACAAATTAATGACGCCTATGGACATCGCATCGGGGACGCAGTCATTATTGAATTTTCGAATCGACTCAAGAAGGTTGTTCGAGCTGCAGATACGGCGGCTAGACTGGGTGGTGATGAATTTGGCGTTGTTTTGGCACCAATTGAAAATTCGGATGAGATAAATTCATCTATTCGCCGCATTGAAACGGAAATAAAACCACCCTTTATTTTTGAGAACAAACAGCATCTGTTAAGGGCCAGTATTGGTTCTGCCTTTATACCGCAAGATGGAACTGACCCTGATAAGGTGATGGAAGTTGCTGATCATCGCATGTATGAGATCAAAGGAAAATCAAAGGATCTGCCAGCATAATTTCCGTTTTTTCAACTTTCCAATAACAAGATTAATAACATCAAATATCAATGTGAAACTTCATAATGGGTTAATACAATGTCGGCATTTAAACAAACATGTTTGCATAACTATTAGCTTTTATTAAAACGAATATTCTAAAAAAACAACCAAGTGTTTTTGTTTCTATCTAGCAATCATGTTCCCGAAAATTTAGATTTGGTAATGATATAAGTAAGCATCAAAATTAGGTAATCAGAAAAGAAACTAAGGACGGCTTTCCCTATGGAATTGAATCAACAGGATAAATCTACGCCATTACCCTCAAAACTGATGATTCTGATATCACTAATGCAGGGACTCGGTTTACTGTATTTGCATCAAGCCATTGAACTTCATTACTGGCCGCACGGCCAGCCAGAGTGGTTATTCGCTTTCTATAGCGTGATGTTTATTTGGCCGATTATGCTATTGCTTGGGCTCGATCAGAACAATGGGCGGGCAATGGTTAAAGTTACCTTGCCATTCGCGCTGCTCAGCGGCCTGCTGGGGTATTACATCGGCCATCAGGTCACGCCCATCGAACATATTCGCTTTAATGCACTGCTGTTCAGCTTTGTGCTGACCATGGCCATCGCAACTTTTAAAGCGTTAATGTATAGCCAACAGTGGGCCAGAGGCGAACGCGTTACTTATAGCGCGTTGTTTCTCTGGTCATGGCGTAATTTCCTTACGTTGTCATTGGCACTGCTTTTTGCCGGCAGTTTTTGGCTGCTGCTGATGTTGTGGGCCGCACTGTTCAAAGCTATCAATATTGATTTCTTCAATGACCTGTTTGAGCAACGCTGGTTTTATTACCCTGCTATTGCACTTGCCAATGGCTTCGGCATTATCATTTTTCGCAAACTCACTCATATTATCGATACCATTACTCGGCTTCAGCAGGCGTTGATTAAATTTCTGCTTGTGCTGCTGTCACTGGTCTCACTGCTATTTCTTGGTGCTTTACCTTTTACCGGTCTCGAACCACTGTGGGAAAGTGGGGGGAGCAGTCTTATTTTATGGATGCAGGCGCTGATTTTGTTTTTCGTCAATGCCGTGTATCAGGATGAGCCGGACAACTGGCCTTACTCGGTGTGGCTACACCGCTTTATTTATATCAGTATCGCGATACTGCCTGTTTACAGTCTGATCAGCTTCTATGGTTTGAGCCTGCGTATTGATCAGTACGGTTGGAGTCTTAGTCGTTTTTGGGCTTATCTGATCTGGTTTTTACTGGCATTGTTTGCTATCGGCTATGTATGGGGTATTGCCAAATACCGGGATAGTTGGACACATCAGCTCAGTCGGACGAATGTTGCCATTGGTCTGGTCGTATTGGTTGTCATGCTATCGGTGAACTCTCCACTGCTGGATTTCAGAAAAATGGTCGTGGCCGATCAATTGCAACGACTGGCCGACAACAAAGTCACTGTTGAAGACTTCGATCTTAGCTATTTTCGTCGCCACCTGGCGCGTCCAGGTTATGAGGGATTACAAACCCTCAAAGCAGAATATGGTGAAACCCATCCAGGTCTGCTGATAAGAATCAACGCTCTGTACGCCGACAGCAACAATGAGCGCCCCAGCTCCACCCGTGATGAATTTATCGCCGCCATCACTCTGTTATCTGATAATCCGCCCGAGGCGTTGCTGACGGCTATTTATAAACAAGAGACAAAAAATCACTGGAACATCCAGCAGACACAACAATATTTTTTACAGGCACTGGATCTGGATAAGGATGGAGACCAGGAATATCTTTGGATTGAAAAAAAATATGAACACACGGTAATAAAACTATTTTTCCAGCAGGATCAACAATGGAAATCGTCTTATCTTGGAAGCTTTCGTAAAGATAAGGATAGCGCTGACCAGTTTTATCAGGCTTTATTAGCGGGTGAAATTAAAGTGGCGCCATCACGCTGGAATGATGTGATTATTGGTGGCCAACGATTCAGGGCAGGATTGGAGTAGAGGAGAATTGCCTTATCTCACAAAAGTCGCTCCTTGTGACTCGATTGACGCTTTATCAGGTCAGATTAAAGGCGGAGATCAAAGATAAACACCCCCTAAATCCTCAGACGGCAGCTAGATTTTGCGACCCCGTTTGGTACATCGGGTATCTTGATTAGGGTTAACGACCTGATCGTATTAAATACTTATAGTCCTCTTGAAGTTGACTAATAAAGCTACCTTAACAGGGGAATAAATACTTGCAGCACGCATTGTTAATTATTAATCCGCATAGCCGCAATGGGCAAGTCGAGGCGTTGGAAGAAGCTGTACGATTCCTGGAAGTCTCAGGCATCGAAGTATCCGTTTGTGAGTCTGAAAGCGAAGCCCATTTAGTTTCGCTAATTGAAGAATATGATCGTGAAGACGGAATCGTTATTATTGGCGGTGGTGATGGAACCATTAGTTCAGCTTTAGAAGCGTTACATACAAGTCAGCGCACTTTGGCAATTTTCCCTATGGGAACGGCCAATGATTTTGCACGATCTATTGGTGTCCCAGAGCCTCTGTTAGCGGCAGCCCAGGTTATCGTAGATGGAAAACGCGAGCAGATTAGTTTAGCTAAGATTAATAACGAACATTTTTTTATCAATGTGGCGCATGTAGGCTTAGGTGTTGATGTCACACGTGAACTTACCTCTGACAGTAAAAAGTTCTTTGGTGTGTTTGCTTATCTTGGTGCATTTTTTAAAGCGATAAAACGTAATAAAAGCTTTAAAGTACACATTAAAACAGATGATTGGCAAATCTCCACAAGGGCGATTCATCTTGCGATAGGCAATGGTCGGTTTTATGGTGGTGGCAATATCGTTGATCAACGATCAACGTTGCTTGAGGGAAAGCTAAATTTGTTTTTCATCAAGCCACAACGCTGGTGGCAACTTTTGTTGCTCGGACCTAAATTACGAATCGGTGCTATGGACACTACCGACCGCATCGTTCGTAAAGCGTCTGATAAATTCAGTATTCAGACCTCTAGACCCAAATCGGTAGAAGCTGATGGTGAATTTAAAACAACAACGCCTGTAGAATTTGAAGTCATCCCTAAAGCCATCGAAGCCATTGTTGGTGATATTCCAACATCAACCTCAGGAACCGTTTGATATGTCGATACTACGCACTGATGAGCAGGCCGATGCTCAGGAAATTTTAAAATTAATCATAGAAACAACCGACTTTTACCGTGCAATGGGTGAGGTATTAACGGAAGAAAATATTCATCATCAGCTTTTTGAAATTGCCAATGAAAGGGAAGGCTATATAGAGCCGTTTCAAAAGTTAGTCAAAGAGCTGGACGAATTTCCTGATTCACCGGATTCCGATAAAGAACTGGTTGATGAGTTGAGAGGTAAAATTACCAAGTTACTCTCAGCGGATTTAAAAAATGCTATTTTTGATAAATGTCTAAAAAAAGATGAATTGCTGGCTGAAGCAGTCAATAATACGGAACTAAGTGAGCATTCGACGGAATTCAAAAGATTACTGGATTCGCTGTATGACCATCTCGCTAACACCAAAAAACGCTTATCAAATAACTAAGTGACAGCTTCAGAAAAACACCATTACCAGACCTCATAAACCGTTTTATTTATAGACTGAAAAAACTATGCAAGGCAAAAAGTTTAAAGACAAGTTACAAAGAGCAATGATTTTTTTCATTGTAATAGGAGCACTTTTTGTTATTGCCTTTACTTTCTATCACGGATTTTTAAAGTTCACTGAGATTTTAAATCTTAAATAACCTGACCCTTTATTCCTGCATCATATTTATGCTTTTTAAATCTGATAATTGCTTTGTTAGCAGAGAGGCATAAACATGTTTAAGCGTTTGCGTGACTGGATCGAAGCCCGGCGTATTAAAAAGATGGGGTTTACCACCGACCAATGGGAGTCAGCGATTGCCGACTGGCCAGTGATGGAACGTTATCAAGGTGCTGAGCGTGATGCCCTTCGAGAGATGACTTTTCGCCTGCTTGCTCGGAAAAACGTGCTCTCTGGGGCTGATTTTCAATTTACCGACGCGATGTGCCTGAAATTCGCCACCATGGCTTGCGTACCTATTTTGCATCTTGGTCTTCACTGGTATGACCATTGGAAGACTATCATTCTGTACGAAGGGGACTTTGTCCCAAATCGGCCTTATCGAACTGACGACGGAGTTGTGCATCCCAGAAGCCCAGGCCTGAGTGGCGAAGCCTGGGAACGCGGCCCGGTAATTTTATCGTGGCAGGCCATTTGCCAAAGTGGTGGAAATTCACGTCATGGAAAAGCTAGTAATGTGGTCATTCACGAGTTGGCACATAAGATCGATATGCTGCGTGATGGCGCCAATGGAGCACCGCCGATGCATCCTGATATGCGCCCTGGCGAATGGCACGATATATTTACCGCAGCATGGGACCGATTGGAAAATGATTTGCAACATCATCGGTCATTACCCGTGGATGATTATGCGTTAACCAGTCCAGCAGAATTTTTTGCTGTATGCAGTGAGGCCTTTTTTGAGTCGCCTGAAATCATGAAGGAAAAGATGCCAAAAGTTTATGGTTTGTTGTGCCAGTTTTATCGCCAGCAACCGGTAGCGGTTTCCAGCAAGTAATCTCATTTTGTATTGATATAAATAGTTAGGAACAGCAATTATGCGTTCCTTACACGAAGCATGGGAACGAGCTCAACATCTGTTGAGCGATGGCTGGCTAAACTATTCCATCAACCAAACCCGATGCGTGTCTGCACCTTTGCTTTGAGTAGGTGATATGTTCATCATCGAATATGGCATATTATGTAGCAATTACTCGATTCATGACTTTAAACACATCGAATGTTTCAGTTTGTATTAGAAAAAGGACATTCCGACACGTTTATCAGTAGAATCAGAAGCTACATGATGCGGAGTAGTCGTAATGTGGACAACAAACATTTTGATGGTAGTAAGACATCATAAATATGTCGAGTTACGTTAAGTGACAACTTATTCAAAGACCTTGATACAGGAATCACCGATTCGGGTGAAAACCATTGTTGGGGTAGCGGTGGTGGTCTTTGTTTTTCTCATGCCTTTTTCACTCTATAACTTTTTTCAGGAAAAATATATTTTAGGAACGGGATCATTGTCCGTGGTCTTGCTTATGGCCATCAATGCCTGGAACTGTTGGCATGGTCGCTATTATCCTTTTTTGATATTGATTGGCTTGGCACCCATCATTGTTATTTTCCTGGGTTTCGCTATTTATCAGCAGGGTCTGATTGGTTTGTTATGGTGTTACCCGGCAGTGATTTCCTTTTATTTCATGTTGCCGGAACGTTACGCTTGGGGAGCAAACATTGTTTTACTGGCGATGTCATTGCCAATGTCATGGTTGTTTTTAGATGCCGAACTGGCATCGAGGGCGACCGCCACATTGCTTTGTGTCAGTGCCTTTGCCGTGATTTTTGTTAGGGTGATCAGTATCCAGCAAAATGAATTACATGACCTGGCCATGACCGATTCGTTAACCGGGCTGTCCAACCGCGTGCAGTTACACGGCTCGCTGGAACAAGCTGTACAAATGTATGAGCGTCATGTGATTCCAATGACGTTGATTTCATTAGATCTGGATAACTTCAAGAAGATTAATGACACGTTGGGCCATGACGCCGGTGATGATGTTCTGCGAGGTATTGGCAAACTACTGCAAAAGCGTATTCGGCGCTCCGACAAAGTCTTTCGTCTGGGGGGCGAGGAATTTCTTATCCTGCTTTATGAAACTGACGCAAAAGAGGGGTTCCTGGTAGCAGAGGAGTTACGTAAGAAGATCGAATCGATGCGATTATTACCGGATCGAAGCGTGACAACCAGTCTTGGTATTGCCACATTGCAGCCAAACGAAAATTGGCGGGATTGGATGAAACGCAGTGATGACAATATGTATCGTGCAAAAAAACAAGGTCGCAACCGCGTGGTGGCCTGATAAGGCCTGTTTTACAAACGGGTCTGTTGTTTTCAAAGCCTTGTGATCAACGTTTTTTCATAGTTCATGGAAAAATCTAAATAGATTTTTTAGTTTTTCATAATTAACTAAATCGACTTTTGCCAGTTTGTGATACTGCTGATTTTTGAAGTGACTAGTATGGATTGAGAAACGTCATTCCATCGAGGTCGCTATGAATATTCCATTACATACATCCTACAAACCGGAAACCACACCCGGTATTAAACCTACCCACCCGTTAGATCCACTGACGCTTGAAGAGCTGGCTGAAGCCACATTACTGCTGAGAAAGGAGAAACAACTCAGCACGTCGTGTCGTTTTCCCTATCTGCAACTGGATGAGCCTGACAAAGCCGAAGTGCTGGCATTTGAGGCTGGTAAAGCCTTTTCACGTAAAGCCTTTGCGGTGGTGCTGGATAAAGCGACAGGATTAATCCACGAAGCAAAAATCGATCTGATTGCTGAGCAGATTACCGAGTGGAAACAGCTGGACCCGGAAGTCAGCGGTCAGCCGCCGATAATGATTGAAGAGTTCTTCAGCTGTGTGGATATTGTGCAGGCAGATGAAGGCTTCCTGGCGGCAGTAAGACGTCGAGGTTTAACCGACAAAGATATTGAAAATATTCAAATCGACCCCTGGTCATTTGGCTATTACGGCGATGATGAAAAATATCGTGGTCGACGCTTGATGCGTGGTGTGGCGTTTGTGCGGGATGAGATTGTTGATAACGGCTATGCCCGTCCGATTGAGGGCTTGATGGCGATTATTGATCTCAATGAAGAAAAGGTTATTGAGATCATTGATGATGGCATTAATACACCGGTGCCCAAAACCAAACGCAATTACGATACGCCTTCACTAGGCAAACCCCGAGAAGGTCTGAAACCGTTACATATCGTGCAACCGGAAGGCGTGAGTTTTTCGGTAGATGGCTGGAAGGTCGACTGGCAAAACTGGTCATTCCGGGTGGGGTATACCCCACGTGAAGGGTTGGTGTTGAATCAAATCAGCTATAAAGATGGAGAACGGATTCGTCCCATAATTTATCGGGCGAGTATCAATGATATGGCGGTGCCGTATTCGGATACGGCTCTGAATCATTACTGGAAATGTGCCTTTGACGGTGGCGAATACGGACTGGGCCGAATGGCTAACCAACTCGAACTCGGCTGTGATTGTTTGGGGTCCATTCGCTATTTTGATATTCCTGCTGTGGATGATCAGGGGCTACCGTTTCTGATGAAAAATGCCGTATGTATGCATGAAGAGGATTACGGCACCTTATGGAAGCATTACGAATTCCGTAGCGAAACTTATGAAATGCGTCGCTCACGACGTCTGGTTATCAGCTTTTTCTGCACCGTGGGCAATTATGATTATGGCTTTTACTGGTATTTGTACCAGGACGGCACGATTCAGCAGGAAACCAAATTAACAGGCATTATCCAGACCAGTGGCATGGTGCCCGGTGATAAACCTAAATTTGGTGGCATTGTTACCCCTGAGATTTACGGCCCCACACATCAACATTTCTTTAATGCCCGGCTACATATGATGTTGGATGGCGAAAATAACTCCGTGGTCGAAACCAACTTTTCACCAGCAGATCAGGATAGCGAAACCAATCCCTGGGGCAATGTATTTAAGACTGAAACAACCACTTTCAAAACTGAACTTGAAGCAACCCGTGAAGCCAATGGAGCTTCAGGGCGTTTTTGGAAAATCATTAACCCGAATCTGAAAAATTCAGTGGGTAATCCACCGAGTTATAAATTGGTGGCAGAGCATAATCCGGTGATGCTGGCGGGCCCCAATAGTTACATTGGCAAACGTGCCGGTTTTGCCAGCAGGCATTTATGGGTGACGCCGTACGATCCAAATGAAATGTTTTGCTCAGGCATGTATCCCAACCAGAATAAAGGCGATGGTCTGCAATACTATGTGGCAAAAAATCGACCGATTGAAAACACCGATATTGTGGTCTGGCATACCTATGGCCACACCCATGTCTGTAAACCGGAAGATTTTCCAATCATGCCGGTGGAGTACGTTGGCTTTTCATTAAAACCCAACAACTTTTTTGACGGTAATCCGGCGATGGATCTTCCTAAAGATGTGGATAGTTATAGTGTTGATACCGCATCTGCGTCCAGCAGTTGTTGCTCTAAATAAGCTGATACGATGTTACTGACCGCAGTCGATCTGTTATGCAGCGTGATCTTTGTGATCACGCTGCATCAATGGGCATCGACCAATCAACTACTCAGCCGACCGTTGTTTTTTATCGTTGGAAATGTGGTGTTTTTGAGCGGCATGTTACCGTGGTTTGACGCCTTGGCACGCTATTCAATCTGGTTGCACAGTGCCCAGAGTGTGATGGTGCATCATCTTGCACCATTATTATGGATCAGTGCTTTGCAACATCAATCAGCTCGCCCAGTCGCAAATACTGTCGTCGAATCACATTGGCCGTTCACATTATTAATGGGCGGTTTTGCCGTATTAACCTGGGTGTGGATGTTACCTGAGTTGCATCCGCTATTTATGCAAAGTGCATTGTTATATAGCGTAATGAAATGGCTGATGGCGTTAAGCGGTATAGCCTTGTGTTTAATGATGTTACGAAAGCATCAGCAAACAAGTTATTGGCAAAACCTGACACTGTTCACCGTGATTATGCCGTTAGTGGTGTGGGGAATGTTGATGTTGGTTTTCCCTGATATGTACAGCGCGACTCATTCGGGGCCACACCATCACCATATGATGATGAACAATCTGCCAGATTGGCTGCAGCTTTCTTCGGTGGCCGATCAATATTTGGGTGGTCTGATATTTATATTAGCTGGATTAGCCTACTGGCAGACCGGAACATCAGGCATAAAGCTTACGAGTCATGCTCGGCGTTTCGCCAAATAAGCGGCGATATTCCTGCGAAAAATAACCCATATGAAAGAAGCCGTAATTGGCGGCGATATCAGTTATCGATAAGCCAGTCTGCAATAACTCACGCCGAGCAGCATTCAGTTTAACAGCCCGCAGATATTGCATCGGTGAGGTGCCGGTGGCTTTATGAAAACTGTAATTCAGCGTGCGGTGCGGGATATGTAAAGACTCACAAATATCCACCACGCTGGCACAACTGCCATCGCTTGACGTCACATAATCATGGCAACGTTGCACAATATAGTTATGTTGATTGCCCAGTCTTTTGGGATGACTGATACCGGTTTCCTTTGTGTCGTATATGGCTAATACCATCAATATAATCTGATCTTCAATGGCTTTGATTTGTTGCTGGATTTGGTACTCTGATAATGCTGGGTTTTCGGAAATAGACGATAACTCCTGCAGAAAAAAGGCAAGGTGATGACGAAGCCGGGTTAACGTACAAGGATCCGTTTTCACTCCATGACTTTTATTAAACCCTATAAGACGTGAGTAGGTTTCAGAACTAAGCAATTGACTTAAACGTTGTTGATCAACGGCTATGACGCTGTAATCCAATTCCGCGGGGCCCACAAAAGCAAAATCGCTCTCATAGGGAAGCAGCGTCACCCCATCGGCCATAATCTGACGGGCCTGATCCGACGTATCACTGGCATTCATATGATGAGGAATCATTAAACTGATTTTGCCTGGGGGCGTGTGAGTGTTTTGCACCACTTTTTGTTTCATTCGTTCACGAAAAACCCTTACGGAATCCAGCTGGATATCTTCAAGAAACCCTTCAAACCTTCCGGAGCTTAACTGGGTGTATTCCTGCGGCCAGTTTTGGAGCGAATGGGCATGCTGATTCACATCATCAAATACAGCAGATTGACTGAACATAATGCATACACCTGTTAAGTCTAATAATCTGATGTATAAGCAAAAAATGCACCGTTCAAGTTTTAGATTGGTTTTATGACCAGACTGAAAAACGTAAACCAGTAAAACCAACAGCTTTGAGCCGAAACCGAGAATTTTGGTGATTCAAACGGCATTAAACGAACGCAATGATTTTGCCCAAATTTAGAGCAAGTTTATTAATTAGGCTTCAATTTAGGTCAGTCATAAGAGTTGCGGATTTAGAAATAGCGTTCCCACGCAGTGCGTGGGAACGCGATTAGTGCGTTTATGAGTGGTTTTAAAAAAGCAGTTTGATGCCTACTGATGCAATCCAGTCTTCTTCGCTCTCATCAGCATTTCTGGCGATGGATGCAGTGCGACCGAATTTGCGTTCATATCTCAGATCCAGATAAGGCACAACTTTACGGGTGATTTCATAAAATAGCTTGAAGCCAATTTCACCTTCACTTAAGCCCCGACCTAATTCCTGCCGTTCAACGTTCTGAGCAGTAAAGTCGAGTTGATAATAGGGTTCAAAGCCAAAACGCTGAGTGAATAGCAGATGGTTTTTCTGCTTCAGCCGGGCGCTGACATCACCATAATCACTGACAAACAGATGTGCCTGTGTTTCAAACAGATACGGTGCCAGACCATTAAAACCCAGCGTTAAATACCGAGTGGATTCAGGTTGAGTATCAACACGCAGACCCAGTTGAGCATCCCAGAAATCATGCACATTTCGGCTATACAACGCCCAGATTTCACTTTGTTCCAACTTGCCTTTGTGACCTTCCAGTTCACCTTTAAGCCAGAGTTTGTGATAGTCCCCGCCGATCCAGCCATCCCATTCAATATGCGATTTATCACCTTCACTGCCACCACCATGTTGGGCTTCAAACCATAAGGCATGGAAGAGTTGTGATTCATGCTCGTGTCCATGGCCATCATAATTTTCATCGGCATGGCTGCTGGAGATAAACAGGCTCAACACGATGGATAAAAACACATTGGTTTTAGTGATGATCATGATGACCTCCCATATCGTGTTGAGCTGGTTGAGTGGCGGGCAAATCCTCTTCGTCATATTCAGCAACCACCACCGTAGACATCATGCCAGCAGACATGTGATAGAGCAGGTGACAGTGAAACGCCCATTCCCCAGGTTCATCAGCGGTCAGTAGCACGGAATATTCGGTGCCCGGAGCCACATTAACGGTGTGTTTATTTGGTAGCTTTTCAGCCGGTTGACCATTTTCCAGCTGCACAAACATGCCATGCAGATGCATTGGATGCGCCATCATGGTTTCATTTTTAAAGATTAGCCGGACCCGTTCGCCATAATTAAGTTTGATTGGTTCAAACCCCGGATCGCCGAACTTATGGCCATTTAACGTCCAGATGAACCGTTCCATGGTACCGCCCAAAGTCACCACAATTTCCCGTTCGGCAGGACGCAGATCGTTTTGTGTGCCAAGCGCTCTTAAATCACTATATTCCAGTGCTTTGTGACCTTCTGGCGTACTGGCATCGGTCCAGCCACTTTGCATTTCGGCGGGTTCATTTTGTTGCATGGCCTGATGATCAGCTTCATGCATATCGTGTCCACTATGATCCGTTGACTCCGATGATTGGTTCATCTGATGATCACCGTGATCCATGTTATGACCCATATCGGCCATGGCTAATAAAGAACGCGGTCTATGGTCTGGAACCAGACCTTTCATACCAGCTCGTGGTGCTAAGGTGCCCAGAGCAAAGCCAGTTCGGTCAATGGATTCAGCTGCAATGGTGTAAGCCTGATCAGCCTGAGGCGTCACAATCACATCGTAGGTTTCGGCCACGGCAAAACGAAATTCATCAACCGTGACCGGTTCGATATATTGCCCATCGGCCTGAATCACTGTCATTTGCAAACCCGGAATCCGCACGTCATACATCGACATGGCCGAGGCATTGATGAAGCGTAATCGAACACGTTCACCCGGTTTAAAAAGGCCTGTCCAGTTCTGCTCATTGGTTTGCCCATTCACCAGAAACGCATCGTAACGAACATCCGCCAAATCGGTCGGTGACATTCGCATCTGACCCCAGGGGCGGACATCCTGCCAGGCCGAAGCTAAACCGTGCTCGCGTACTTCACTAAAAAAGTCGCCGACAGTACGTTGTGAATAATTGTAGTAATGCGGGCTTTTTTTGATGTTAGCTAGAATTTGCTGACCGGTTTCATTGCTGAAATCCGACAGTAACACCACATAATCACGGTCGGCTTGAACCACCGGTTCGTTTTTGGGGTAAATCACCAACGCGCCATAATGACCGTCCTGTTCCTGCAACTGACTATGGGCGTGATACCAGTAGGTGCCATTTTGGCGAAGCGGAAAACGATAGGTGAAGGTTTCACCGGGTTTGATGGCGTCATAACCACCCAGACCTGGGACACCGTCCATTTCAGGCGGCAGCAGTAATCCGTGCCAATGCACCGAAGTGGGCTCATCAAGTTTGTTTACCACATGTATAACCGCTTCATCCCCTTCGGTGAATTCCATGATGGGACCCGGAATGCCACCATTCACGGTAATGCGTTCTACTGTTTTGCCAGTGATATTGATCGGTTCACGGTCTATGACCAGTGTGTATTCCGTCACGTCAGCAATGGCAGTGGTATGGAATATTGCGGCTGATAACAGCATCAGCCAGCGACTAAATTGTTTCATGAGATCTATCCTCAGTTAATTCAGGTAGGTATCAGAGATACCAAACAGAAAAGAGGATTAGCTGCGGGGAGGGCGTTCTAGTTTGGTGGGAGATTGGCTAACAAGCTGCTCAGCAGCAATGGTCAAGCGGCTTTGAGAATAGAGCGAAGCCATAAAAACAGGTTGAAAAACTAACACACCGGAAGCATGGCAATTCGCAGCGGCACACTGACAATGATCACTGGCACAATGCGAATTAACATCGTGTTTTGCTTGAGGTTCAACATCGGAATGACAATCATGCTGTTGCTGGTTCATTTCATGCTGTACAGCCATATCATTATTTTCTGCATGCGCAGCAGGCATCAGCATCGACAGCATAAACAAGCCGATAAGCAAATAATGAAAAAGAGACTGTGGTTTTGTCATCAACTAAATACCAATAAATTATGTTTGGTTAGACACAGAATAAGCGAAAAGTTTTTACAGTGCCAAAATTTGGAGAAGAAAGCAGAGGCTGAAAATGTACCTTGACAGTAATTGCAACGTAACTACAATGTAATTTATGAATCATCTTATCTTTGAATGGGATCCAAGTAAGGATGCCGCCAACCAAAAAAAACATAACGTCTCATTTCAAGAGGCCAAAACAGCCTTTACAGACGAATTCGGTCGGCTTATAGCTGATCCAGATCATTATGATGAAGAGGATCGTTTCATACTTTTAGGAACTAGCATTCATTCTCGTTTGTTGGTGGTGTGCCATTGCGTCAGAGACGGTGAAACCATTCGAATAATCTCTGCTCGTAGAGCAAATAGGCGAGAACGAAAAACTTATGAAGGATATAGACATGCGTGATCATTACGATTTTTCCGATTCAGTTAAGAATCCATATGCCAAGAAACTCAAAAAGCAGGTTACTATTCGGCTTGATGAGGATACCGTGGAATATTTCAAGAATCTCGCTGAAGAGAAGAACCTCCCTTATCAGAGCCTGATTAATCTCTATCTGCGTGACTGTGCTCAATCACATAAAGAGTTAAAGATTGAGTGGCTATAATTATTATGAGGCCAATGACCTCATTAACATGCTGTTATGCAATAAGAGGTAAGAAATGAACAAAGGAGTATTGACGTTTTTCTGCGGGAAAATGGGGGCAGGGAAAACTATAAAATCGCTCGAAATCTCCCAGAAACGAAACGCCGTACTGCTTTCAGAAGACGAGTGGCTTGAATCAATGTTTCCAAATAGTATTGAGAGTTTGGAGGATTACATTAAATATTCTGGTCGGCTTAAGCCTCAAATGAAGAAACTGGTTCAATCGATCCTGACAACCGGAACTGACGTGGTAATGGACTTTCCGGCAAATACGATTCCACAACGAGAGTGGTTTAGAAGCATTTTTTCAGAGATCCAGGCTCCCCATGAGCTTATCTACATCGACCAGCCAAATGAGATTTGCCTAGAGCAGATTGCAAAAAGGCGCAAAGAACAACCACAGAGGGCGGCAACTGATACTGAACAGATGTTCAAGCTGGTTACAAAGTACTTTGTTGAGCCCACAGCGAATGAAGGGTTCAATATAAGTGTAATAGCTGAAGCCGAATAAATTAGTCACTTCGCTACCCTAGGCTCGCCATGCAAGCTACTGTAAACGTGGTGATTTAACCTCAAGCATATCGTCTAGGAGCATTACTCCTTAGAGTGGTCATATCAATAATCTATTAAAGAGATAAATGTTGGTATGAGTGACCCGTCCAAAGCAACTGATAGTGAGCAAGTATCTGAGTCTGAAAATCTTCAGACAGAGCAAGAAAACGTTGAACAGCCTCCTGTAAAACTACGGAAACGGCTCAAACGATCCTGGTTTCTGTTTAGCGTGCTAGTGCTACTCGTCGTTCTTTTGATTGTTCGTGATGACCTGCGACAGAGCGCGGCTGAAAGCAGCGAAAAGGCCGTTCGTTATGTTACTTTCGATATTCTTGGATGGTCACCAAGAGATGTGTTTATCTGGCGTTTGCGAGTGGCTGGATTGTTAGATAGCCCATTGGGGCAGCGTTGGTCAGAGGCTGTGGATTTGGCGGGTGAGCAGCCAGTAAAAGCTGGCGGTCAATTCCGTACAACCGAATCCTTTGCGAGTGACGAAGTTGAGGCACATGTTTATCAGTTATCGCTTGAGCGAGGCGAAAAACTAATATGGCAATTCTCACGACTGGATACTGCTGAAAGTAGGCTTTACGCCAGCCTGGAGCGGCGCGAAAAAAACAATCAAGAATGGTCAACCATCACGGAATTGGATGCAGATGATGCAATCAATAGTCAGGTTGTTTCCAAAGCTGGCGATTACCGCATTGTTCTCCAACCAGAGCTATTTGCCAGCGCAGAATATTTATTGGCGATGGCTAATGGCGGTTCATTACCGTTCCCCGTAGAAGGGGCAGGGCAACGGGATATCGGCAGCGCCTTCGGTGTTGCTCGTGATGGCGGCGCTCGAAAGCATCACGGCGTCGATATCTTTGCAGAAAGAGGAACACCTGTCACCGCGGTGATTGATGGCTATGTTCGAACGGGCACAGGTGCCAGAGGCGGCGAACACGTTTGGCTATCAGGCAGCATGATTGGATTCGGCAGTGCCCGTTATTATTATGCCCATCTGGATTCATTCGTGGTTGAATCAGGCGACAAAGTTAAAAAAGGCGACATACTCGGATATGTTGGCAACACCGGAAACGCTATCACCACGCCACCGCATCTTCACTTTGGCATTTACTCAGGCGGGCCGGTTGATCCAGCACCGTTTCTGAAACCAGAGCCAGAGTTGCCAGACTAACGGAGGATGAATCATATGGTTAACCTCAAAAAGTATTTATCTGTTTTATTGCTTGTCCTGCCAAATTTCGCATTTTCAGCCGATCGTGAAGCTACCGTATGTGGATGGTTTAAAGAGCGATTGGTTTTTACCATGTGGAGTTCGATGGCTCCGAATCCTGATGCGTCCAGGGTTGCCGGATACGACCTTATACAGCGAACAGAATTTACTACCGCTGATAACAAAGTTCTGAGGGGTTACAAATATCAGGCACAAGATGAAAACGGCCTGGCAACACAACCTGAAGGCTACATTCTAGTGGCATTGGGTAACGCCATGATAGCTGACCTGATGATTACTGCTTTAGAGCGCTTTTCTCAACAAGGTTACGATATCTATATTTATGATTACCGTGGCTACGGCGAGTCAGAAGGTAAACGCAGGATTAACGCCATTATCGAAGATTACAAAGAATTAGTGGCTCATCTGAACACACAGTATGAGAAACAACTGCTTTATGGGATTTCACTTGGCGGTGCGGTTATGGCAAATGTAATCGGAAGTGGAGCGCAGTATGATCGGGCAGTGATTGACTCCAGTCCAAGCAGATTATCGCCTCACGGCTGTCCAGAGCGTCTGGACCCCGTAGAAAATATTCCAGATGATGCGAAAAATATCTTGGTCATAACGGGGGAAAAAGATTCTGTTCTTGGCTCCGAAATGACCTCTGAATTTAGAGAGCAGGCTGAACAAAAAGGGGCGAGTGTTTATATCGGTTCGAATTATGCCCATCCTTTTATGGACAGCAGCCATGAAATTCACAATGAGCGATTAAATCGGGTGATTAATTTTCTGGATGGTAGTGAAGGCAATTGAAGGCTGACATGAATCTGAACCGGTGTTGCATGATATTTGAGTATTTGTATGGACAACTTCAACTTGCTTGAACAACTATCTATCCGACACTGAATTTGCAAGCAATTGAAATCTGTGGAATATTCAAGCCACTACATTCGCATTGGATTTGAGAAATGGACATCAAGTTGGCTGCCCCCTTGATTCACAACTTCCGCAATGGATTGGAGAAAAGGTAATCAGGTTATGGAAAACAAGTCACACCAAACAGCAGCGAACCAATCTACCCCGCTCATTCAATCATTATCAAGTCAAGGTCTTTTTTCGAGAAAACCATTCCAAGACAAAGATTAAATCACAATAAAGCCAGTCGATTATGTTGGACAGTTTTGACTAGGCAGAATTAAAAGGCTGCCGCTAATAATTATTATGAGGCCAACGACTTCACTAACATGTTGTTAGCTTGAATAAAATAACGAGGAAATTATGGAAAATTACGAAAAATATGCCGAGTACAGTAAAGAGCAAAACTGGAAATCTATTTGTGAACTCAATGAAGTTAACTTTGACTCGTTTGGCACAAAAAAAGAACTGAAGGCTTTACCTGAGTACTTAGAGACAGGTGAAGTTGTTTTTGCATTGACATCGGGGATTATGGAGCAAAGCGAAACCTCTAATTCATTTGATTTTGGCACCAACACATGGCTTGTGGTACTGACCAGTGACAGATTTCTCTTTCTTGACGCAGCGATGCTAAGCAGTTCAGTAGACTCTCAAAGTATTCGTCACGACCGTGTCCAGGCCGTATCAGCTTCTCAAGGTTTTATGCTGGGGAAAATATCGGTTGATTTAGGAAGCAGAATGTTGGTTATTGACAATTGTCACAAGTCAACGGTCAAAGTTATGGCAAATCTTGCTAATAAATGGATTAAAGAACTTAGCGATAAGAAAAATATCGCAAGCACTGCGTTATTTTCATCGTCAGAAACACCGCTATTAGATTTGCTAGAAAAGCTGGAAAAATTTCTCACTATAGGTGCTTTGTCAGAGCAAGAATTTAATGACGCTAAAGTCAGACTTTTGAGTTCAAAAGAATTCAAAGCAGAAAAAGAAAAGTTCTTATCCTCGATATGATAAATAGCTAACAATATTGAGGCTTCGCTTAAATGTGTGAAGAAGGTAATCAATGTGTCTAATGTTTTCACTCATAGAAGCTAAGAATGAAATTACAAATACATAAAGAAAACTGGAAGAGGCTGGTCTGCGTGATTTCAAGTCAAAGACAACAAGGCAAGAAATTAAGTTGGCCGCCCCTTGAATTGAATCAATGGGGCCAGAATCAATAAGGTCAGAGTGTTTGATTTTTCAGTCATATCGGTTGGTTTAATGAGTATTTTCTGACAAAAAGGTAGAGTCAATAAAAGCACAAGCCCAAAAAATTAGGTTTGGATTGGCTAGCATTTCAAGCGACAGACTGACCATCGAGAGGAATCAGGTTATCGCGGCTGTAACGAGAAATAGTATATATATCTTGAGTAAGCTAAAAATCAAACACTCTGACCCTATTGATTCCCGATAATAGTGACCTAAAGAGTCAATTAAAACAATTAACTCAATGGGTTAGGACTAACAGGGGCTTGTTAACTGGATCAGCCACAAAAACTATATAGGGAAAATTGTAGAATGAACAATGATTGTTTTGATTATATGGGAATCCTCATTAGCTTATTCATTATACTTTCTATGGTTCTCATATCTAGTTATAAGACAAAAGGTTATAAATATTTTGAATTTGATGCCGACGGACAAGCTGGAAATTTCGAAAAGTTATTAACAGTTTATTTAGATATCGTGAAGTTTATTATCGGACTCGGTTCGGGCTCTATCGTTTTGTTAATAGGCACATCCCCATTAAGAGAAAACTCAAACTTTCTTAGCACATTCTCCACTCCACTTTACATTATTAGTATGAGCATCCTGTATGGTGTATTGTTCATGGTTTTTATAACTACAAATTATGAGTCATATCGCCATAACACATCAAAGTATCTAAGATACCAGTACATTCGTAACTTAAGTCTTGGATATAGCTGTCTATTATGCTTTTCCGTTGGATATATCTGGCTTATTTGGGCCTACACAAACTAGAAATATTACTTAAGCTAGACTCTCCTTGCTTTATTTCTACACAATTTGTTTATTAATGAGGGAAAATCAAGGGGGCAGCCACTTGATTTAATTAGATTGGATCGAAGGGCCAGAGCCAAATGGGACCAAAAGGGTCAGAGTCAATTGAAATCCTTCCGGACACCAGTGATAAAATCGTCATAAAAAACAAGTATCAATAGATAGCTAACCATCGACAAATCTATACTGGCTTGAGGTGCAAACATGGATGAATTAAAACAGAAAATCGCATTATTTATTGATGCTGATAATGCACCCGCGAGCAAGTTTGAGGATGTCCTGAGCGAGGTCGCAAACTATGGTGTGGTCACTATTCGTAAGGCCTATGGCAATTGGAAGTCGCCTACGTTAAAGGCCTGGGAAGATCTGTTGCATGAATATGCCATTCAACCCATCCAGCAATATGATTTAACGAAGGGAAAAAATGCGTCGGATATCGCATTGGTTATTGATGCGATGGATGTGATGTATACCAAGCAGATTGATGTGATGTGTTTTGTGTCATCGGATTGTGATTTTACGCCGATGGTGACCAGAGCCTTAGCTGAAGGCAAGGTGGTGTTGGGCTTCGGCGAACGGAAAACACCGTCGGCATTTGTGAACGCGTGCTCTAAGTTTCTTTTCCTGGATCAAGAAAAAGAAGTCACCAAAGCAACGGTTAAACCCAAAAACATAAAATCTGATACCAAACTGATACATTTGCTGCGGCAGGCCATCGAGGCAACCGAAGACGAAGATGGTTGGGCAGCGCTTGGTCCTGTTGGATCAAATATCTCGAATAAGACCTCATTTGATACCCGAAATTATGGCTTTAAGAATCTCAGTAGTCTGTTTAAAGCCATTGATTTATTTGAATTAAAACGTGGCACCGGTAATTCTTTTTTAGTGCGGAATGCACGTAATAAGTAAGACTAATGAAATCAAAGGGGAGGGTAGCCTTCCCTTGATGTACTAGATGTTTAGGAAGTGAGCAATGCAACAAAATCGTCTGGACCCGATAACCGAAGGCGCGACGGCAGTTATCACCCATCAGGTGGATAAGGATAAACATGCCGAATATGAAGAATGGTTAAATGAAATTTCCCCACATTGTAAAAGCTCGACGGGGCATCTGGATTTGAATGTTATCCGGCCCATCGCCGGGTTGACTGAAACATATACGATTATTATTCGCTTCGATACCCAGTCACATTTACGTGGCTGGATGGAGTCTGCTAAACGCAATGAGTTGATCGCCAAAGTGTCTCCATTGTTGGTGAAAGGCGACGATTTTTATATTAATAGCGGGCTGGATTTCTGGTTTACCCCGGAGCAAGCAAATACTAAAACGCCGGTTCGTTGGAAACAGGCTTTGGTCACCTGGTCAGCTATCTATCCGCTGGTGTTGCTATTGCCGTTTTTGCTGCCACCACTTCACAAGCTGGGACTGCCTGATAATCATTATCTGGATACATTGATCATCACCGGTATTGCAGTTTTGCTGATGGTCTATGTGGTGATGCCGCGCTATACCAAGCTCATTCATGCATGGCTGTTTCGGGGCTGTTAGTTTTAGAGAAAGGACCTTGAAATCAAGGATCTTCAAATCCTAGCTATTTTACTCGAACCGGGTGATTAACCTATCGGTAATGTGAAATGACATTAGAACGCAAGATTGCTGGGCTTTTTAAGCTTGATGATGACAACTGGATGCGACATGCGAATCCAATCAGTGTCTGGACCCGATATTCTGTGCTTCCTGTTATCGTTCTCGCGTTCTGGAGTAGAGAGTGGATTGGCTGGTGGTGTTTGGTGCCAGGGCTGGCATCGCTTCTGTGGCTATTTTTCAATCCAATCCTTTTCAAAAAACCGAAATCTACCAAAAACTGGGCATCAAAGGCTGTTCTGGGAGAGCGTGTTTTTTTAAACCGGGATATTGTTCCGATACCGGATAACCATAACACTCTGCTACACGCGATTCTTAATGGAATATCGTTTGTAGGTGTGTTGTTATCGATCTGGGCGACTGTCTATTTCTCGGTATGGGGCGCTGTGTTAGGTGTTGCATTGGCTTATCTTGGCAAGAGCTGGTACCTGGACCGAATGGTCTGGCTTTACGAAGATATGAAGGAAAAGAACGAGCTTTATCGTAGCTGGGAGTATTAGGGCTTGAATCAAGTCACGAGGACCACATTCCAGCTCCCTCCCTGATTACCTGGAATATTAACGCCATCAGCAGAATCAAACGAAATCTTCACTTACAAAAACCGATAGAAATATCGCCTTTTTCCTGAGTATCACCTCACGGAATATTTTTAAATCTCCCTTTGGCTAATCCACTAAAAAAGCCATCCAGCCCAAACTGGGTACCTATCCGGCCACTCCATCCTGTGTTGCCATTAAATGCTAGCTGAAACTTAATTTATAAATTTTATTTATGCCGTCCATAAATACTTATGTCTTTTATTTATTGACGACCTGGTCTAAATTAAAAAACCCAGAAATGACTGGTCATCAGTGACACGCTTTTCCGCCTATGGAATTGCAAATCGAAAGGATGAATATTTTGGCATTACTAGATCTGGCAACAGCATGTAAACAAATTTCTTTTACGGTTGATCGAGGTGCCATTACTGGCATGTTGGGCGCCTCGAACTCAACCAATGTAAAGGTTAAACCTCAACTTCAGCGCGATATCATTACTAATGACATCCTGGTCGATTCCTTCTCGTGGACTGGCTACCTAGCCCGGAAATTGTACTCGTAACAAAGTCAAATCCGCCTCCCAATGTTCACCATCAAGGAGAAGGCTTAAATGTCTATTTCCCACCCGATTATTGCTGTTACCGGCTCTTCAGGAGCCGGTACTTCAACCGTAAAACATGCTTTTGAAGATATTTTTCGCCGGGCAAATATCAAACCCGTCGTTATTGAGGGCGATAGCTTTCACAAATACACCCGTGAAGAAATGCGTGCTGAAGTCATCAATGCTGAAGCAGATGGTCGCTCGCTGACCCACTTTGGGCCGGAGGCAAACTGCCTGGGTAGATTGGAAAAACTGTTCCAAACTTACTCTGAAACGGGTCGTGGCGAAAAGCGTCACTACATTCATGATCAATGTGAAGCCACCAGATATAACCAACCTCCAGGCACCTTTACCAGGTGGCAAGAAATCGATAATGACAGTGATTTACTGTTTTATGAGGGGTTGCATGGTGGGGTGGTCACCGATGAAGTCAATATTGCCCAGTATGCCGATCTGTTGATTGGTGTGGTCCCGGTTATCAATATCGAATGGATTCAGAAAATCAAACGTGACTGCGCCAATCGTGGCTATTCACAGGATGCTGTAGTGGACGTCATCCTCAAACGGATGCCGGATTATATTCACCATATAACACCACAATTTTCCCGTACCCATATCAACTTCCAGCGGGTGCCACTCATCGATACTTCCAACCCGTTTGTGATGCGTGAAATCCCGACGGCGGATGAAAGTTTGTGTGTCATCCGTTTCAAGAACCCGGAAGTGGCGGACTTTCCCTATTACCTGTCAATGCTGAAAGACTCGTTCATGTCGCGTCCCAACAATATTGTGGTGCCAGGCGTCAAGATGGGCCTGGCGATGGAAATCATTCTGACACCGTTCGTCGATAGGATAATGGAGAAACGCAAGCGTGGTTAAAGTCGCTTTAACGGTCGATCAAGAGAGCGTTTCAGTCAGGAAGATTTGGATTAAGAAACGTTATGAATTTTTATCGACTTAATATTTACACGCCAAAAAACCGATAGAAATAACGCAGTTTATCCTGCGCTTCCTGCAAAGAAATCTGAGTAAATCTCAATTCGGTATGTGCTTGTTGCTGGGCCAGTAAAAAAGCATCCAACACAAACAAGGTGCCAAGTTTTGGATAGCCACCCATGGTCTGACGATCTTTTAGCAGGATGATTGGCTGACCATCTGGTGGAAGTTGAATGGTGCCGTAGGCAATGCCTTCTGAAATAATGCCTTGTACATTCGGAATAATCGGTTCGCCTTCCAAACGTATCCCCATGCGATCGCTTTGTGTCGAAATCCGATAGGTCCAGTGATAAAGCTTTTCCAGTTCGGCTGCGTCAAATTGATCAGTTTGTTCGTTGGCAATGACGCTGAGAATTAAAGGGCGCTGGTAATCGGGGATAAATAAGGGGGGTACATGCGTTGTTAATTTTGGTTTGTGTTGACTGCATGGCAAAAAATCATCAGCTTTTAACGGATTGCCGTAGCCGTCAATGCCGCCGATTTTTTCTCGCATGACGGTAGAAACAGATCCAAAGCTGGGCTGTAACTCAAACCCGTCCTGTATCGCCAGATAACTGCGTATTCCGGATGTTGCATGGGCAAAACTCAGTTTATCGCCCACCTTGAGAGTATGCGTTTGCCAATTTTCAATAGGGTGGTCATTAATGGTCGCGTTCATTTCGGCGCCGGTTATGGCGATATTGGTATTAGCTAATACCTCAATTTGCAATCCACCAAAACATATCTCCAACGCAGGACTGTTAGGCCGATTATCAAGTAAGCGGTTTGCCCATAAAAAGGCATGTTCGTCGGCTGCACCGCCGGGGGATAGCCCGATATGTTGATAGGCAAAGCGTCCCAAATCCTGTACCAGCGTTAAAATGCCGGGTTTGAGCACTTTTAAACCTGGCAGCTTCATTCTATCTGGCCTCCTGCCAACAGAAATTCAACTTTGCTGACAGAGACAAATTTCACTCTGTCACCGGGGCGCACCGGGCATAATTTCGGGCTGTGACGATCAAACATTTTCATTGTCGTACGTCCCAGAATATTCCAGCCACCGGGTGTACTGATCGGATAAACAGCTGTTTGTTGATCGGCAATGGCAACTGAACCAGCTGCAACATGAGGCCGGGGCGTTGTCAGTCTGGGTGTGGCGAGTTGGTCCGATACATTGCCCATATAAGCAAAGCCAGGTGCAAAACCAATGGCAAAGATTTGATAAATGGTTTCACTATGCCGGTGAATAACGTCATCAATGCTGATTTGATGATACTCGGCAACATGTTGTAAATCAGGCCCCACCTCAGGGTCATACCACACCGGAATTTCCACCAGATTACCCATTTCGGTAGGGCTGATATTCAAGTTAGCAAGATGCTGCTGAATTTTATCCTGAATACTGGGGAAATCATTCTTTCGGGGATCATAACAAAGCATCAGGGTGGTGTAGCTTGGCACCAAACCACGAATTTCTTCCTGAAATTCTTTTTGCAGACGTTTGGTGGCAGCACGAATGATGGGTACCAGATCTGTATTTATCTGATCACCAAACCGAATTAAAACGGCATCCGGTCCAGCATGTTCAATATGAAACTCGAGTTTCATTAGCAGCGATAAAGTTTGTTGAAGGAATTGCGAATATGTCGAACAGCCTTAACCGATTCAGCGTTATCGCCATGCACACATAAAGTGTCGGCATCGAGCTTTAATCGCTGGCCATTTCGGCTGATGACGCTACCTTCGGTGGCCAGTAATAAAGCCTGTTCAAGGATTTGCTGTTCTGAATGATAGACAGCGCCTTCCTGAGTGCGGGGTCGCAGTTGGCCGTTATTCTCATATGCGCGATCGGCATAGGCTTCGAATAGTAATTTGATACCAAACTCTGCAGCAATCGATTCGGTTTTACGATTATCAGTGGAGGCCAGCACCATTAAGGGCAAGTTACTATCATAGGAGGTTATAGCTTCGAGAATTGCACGCAGAATATCGGCATCACGCATCATATCGTTATACAGCGCGCCATGCGGCTTAACATATTCAACACGAGCATCATGTGCCCGGCAGATGCCATCCAAAGCGCCAATCTGATATTGCACCATGGAAATAATTTCGAGGGGTGTACATTGCATGCTGCGACGGCCAAAGCCAATCAGATCCGGATAACTTGGATGCGCACCAATTTGCGTTTTGGCTTGTTTCGCCAACAAAACCGTTCGGGTCATGGTGACGGGATCGGATGCATGAAAGCCACAGGCGATATTGGCCATATCCACCAGGGGCATAATCTGTTCATCCATTCCCATAGACCACGGCCCGAGACTTTCGCCCATATCACAGTTCAATAGCAGTTTTTTGATTGGGAGTTGGCGTTGGTTCATGGTTCAGAAGTTCAGTAAATGAAACGGTAGGTAAAGGATACACCCTTATTTTAACGACAGTAATTTGTCTTGGTTAGCAGTGGCATTCAATAGCAGGTATGCTTATTTAGAGGAATGGTTCCTGTGACACGAACTTATAAAAACCTTACATGTCACAGGTTTTATTCGCTTGGCGGCAGCCTCACATAATAAGACTAAACCAGCGTGAGTGGGTGCTGCGTGTAAGTTAGCCAAGCGTTTGCAGGCCTGTTGAATGCTTCAGTATGTAGGAGCAGGGAAAGATCAACGGGTATAAGGAGAGAGTAGTAGACGTCCACCAGACGGTGCTGTTTTCTGTTCGAAATAATTAATCAATAATAATTGAGGGCAGGTGCTTATGGTATCCAATGATCTTAATAATAGCTCTACGCCTAACTGGGCCAGTATTCTTGGCGTAGTGGCGATCATGCTTGGTGTCTTTCTGACAGCAATGCATGGCACAGAGCTAATGAAACAATCTGTAATGACTTCAAATATGCCTGCATCGGGCGAAATGCCTGCGGCTGATTGTCCACTAGGTGAACTTGATGAAGAAGGCATCACACTTGAACAGTGTGAATTCCTTGTGGATTACGTTCAAGGTGTGGCACAGGCAACTCCTGAGGGATTCCCCGAGACGATGATGACGCTGGCAACAATCGGCACAATATTGGCGTTTGCGTCAGTCATTATCGGTGGGGCACTGGTGAATTACACCTCTTGGTCATCTACGGCTGCTGTAGTGGTATTTGCGGGATTGGCAATAGTCGATTTACTGCAGTTCGCCACCGTTGTGAACGCCGGACCCATTTTGCGAGGTATGTATTTGTGGAGCATTTTGTTGTGGTTTTTACTGCACTTGATGTTACTGGTCGGCGCCCTCGCTGGTCGACATACTGAAGCGGCACGCATTAATCGCGAAATTGCCTGATTCTCACAAATAATTAATTGGAAGACATTATGCAAAGACAAGGTTTTAACAGAGCGGTCGTCGTCCTTCACTGGTTGTTGGCCGTATCCATATTTTTTCTCTTTATTTCCAGCTGGTGGATGATGGGGTTACCTTTACCGTCTGAGGAACTTCAATTCCGGGCTTTCCCGTTTCAATTGCACAAAAACATCGGGTTGACGCTGGTGGTTCTGCTGATCGTGATGCTTTACATGCGATTTAAATATCCACCGGCACCACCGTCGGCACAGGATATGACGCCGTGGATGCATAAATCAGCGATCCTGGCGCATATTGCCATTTATGGTCTTATCTTCTTTGTTTGTATCACTGGTTATCTCTCTTCGGCGCATACCAAGTGGGATACCGTGGTGTGGTGGTCATTTACCTTGCCACGCATTGCTGAGGCCAATGAAGATATGAATGAATTCTGGGGTGAGTTACACACTTACTCAGCATGGATTCTGTTGGCATTAGTCGCTGTGCATGTCAGTGGGGCTATTTACCATTCATACCGAAATGACGGCATTATCAGACGCATGATGCGTTGGTAAGAATTGCTGTAATGCAAAAATTAAAGGGCCGCTAAGCGGCCCTTTTTTTGCAAACTGCAATGGGGATTTCAGTGGCGGCGTAAATTTTCCAGTAAGGTCTGGTGAAATTTTTCCGGAGCCTGAATTTGCGGCGAATGACCCAACTCTTTAAAAGTGATCAAAGTGGCATCAGGTATTTGATCAGCCACTTGCTGGCTGATTTTTGGGTAGTTACCCAGCTCAGATTGTTTGTCTTTTGGTGCCAGGTTTTTGCCAACCGCCGTATTATCCTGTTCGCCTATCAGCAATAAAGTTGGCACTTGCAGATTTTTAAACTCATACACTACTGGCTGAGTCAGAATCATGTCGTAGGTCAGTGCTGAGTTCCAGGCGACAATTTCTTTTCCCGGGCCCCGAAACATGCCAGCCTGCATTTCCACCCACTGATCATATTCCGGCTGCCAGGTTCCAGCGTAATAGGTATTTTTTTGATAATTACGAATGCTCTCTGCGTTGGTTTGCAGGGCATTTTGATACCAGCCATCGATTTCACGGTAGGGCACACCTTTAGCCAGCCAGTCCTCAAGACCTATGGGGTTTACCATCACTAACTGCTGAACCTTTTCAGGGTTTAACAAAGCATGGCGAGTGGCCAGTATACCCCCCATCGAATGGCCCATGACCGAGTAATGATCAACAGCTAAATGGTCGAGTAGGGCACTGGTGTTGGCGGATAATTGATGAAAGCTGAATTGATAATGCTCAAGTTTGCTCGATTTACAGAAGCCAATTTGATCCGGTGCGATAACACGATAGCCATTCTCTGTGAGAAATTGAATGGTGCCTTCCCATGTAGCAGCGCAGAAGTTTTTACCATGCAGTAGCACCATTGTCTGACCATTGGGCGTTTCAGGCTGAATATCCAGATAGGCCATCTCAAGTGTCTGACCTTGTGAATCGAACTGGAAATAATCAACGGTAAACGGGTACTCAAAACCTTCCAGTCTGGGGCCGTAATGATTTTCGGAGGCCAGAACCGGCAGGGTGAACATCAGCAAAACGATGCAAAGCAGTCGAGACATAAACATTTTCTCCAGAAACACTAGTGGTTTTAACCTAGCTGTTTATAGCTGCGGCAATCAAACCAATTATCCAGCCAATCAATGCGATCATAAGCACCAGAATGCCCATTAACACGGCAATAAAGACAATGTTCTCCAGCAAGGATTTGCGATAAACCTTTTCGGGTTGTTGTTGATAATCATTCAACAGCGTTGCATTGCGTTTATTGGCTTTCCAGACAAAATCAAATATGTCACCAGCAAGCGGAATAGCACCCAGAACCGTGTCGACCATCATGTTGATGACCATTCTGCCCAGGATCATTCGTGGTACGCCCAATTGGTGAGCTTTGTAGATAATGACGCTGGATAACAGCCCTCCTATGAAATCTCCGATGCCAGGAATCAGACCAATAAAGCCGTCCAATCCGATTTTATAGCCCCCCGGAAGGGTAATGCTCTCATCGAGAAACCAACTTAACCGTTCGACAAAGCGACTTTTTGTTTTCATGATTTAATATCCTTTTTCGTAGTTCTCACTACATTTAAGCCATGTTGATAATACGCATATTTTAACGGGGATTTAAGCTTGATCAGTTCACCATCAACTTCTGCTTCTTACGCCTACACCGCCTGAGTAAGTTTTTGGGAGTCCGAACGACAACGCGGCAATCAAACTAACTTTACAGCCACTTTATTTAATAACAAGCTCAGTCAATAAGACAGGCTACAGATTACTGTTCATACCAACCATCGCTCTGTTTAATAAAAGATTGCTTAGTGAGATAGGTAAAATCACCCTCTGACCAGTGATAGCGTGAAATCAAAATATTTTTCGGGTCACCCTCGAGCAGGTTAAAACTGTTGGGGAAGCCTGGTAATAAACGGTCAGAAGTCGTTGTTCCGGCATGAGAAACAATAATGCCACTTTGGACATGACAATAGTCCAGATGTACATGTCCGCTGAGAATGATATCCGGGCCATTAGCCTGAAACGCCTGGAAAGCTTGTTCAGATCCACTAATCAAGCCTCGATGCTCGTGCCCAGTTGGTAACCAAAAAGGATGATGTGCCACCAGAATTTTGACTTGCTGGAGTGAGGCGGATTCAAAAAACGCATTGATCCGTTTGGTTTGCAGAGTATTGATACGCCCTCGGGACCAATCCAGTGAATTGCCAACTCTTCTGGCAGTGTTGATACCGATGACTTTATATGTGGCTGTTTCAGTTGTTGGTTCCAAATCTGCAGCAATAAATCGCTGCCATTTTTTCCAGGGATACAGAAACCGTTCATGCAGTCGGTATGTACTTAAATCATGATTGCCGGGGATAATGAAATAAGGGGCAGAAAGCCTCTCAAGAAAATTAGCGGCTTGAATAAATTCGCTGGTTTTAGCTCGCTGTGTCAGATCCCCACTGATGATAATCAGCTCTGGGGACAATTCAGTTATTTTCTTTTCAAGTGCCGATATCACTTCGGGTATCAACCTCCCGAAATGTAAATCTGAAATATGTAAGATTTTCTGCATGCATGACCTCGGAGATAGCGTTCTTAATCAATCTGCAGTGTAGCTATGCTTTACATGAAGATGACCTGTTCAATTTATTAATCAGGTATGTTCTCGAGTTATCACAAAGTCTTAACGCATTAAGTTTTCATAATTATCCTCGACACTATAGCGATAAACCTGATTTCATTCACACATGGGTAAAAGTTTACTGTCTTAAATGAAAACAGGATGCTTCACTTATAAATAATGCAGAGATATTGACATCAGGTGAGTGCGTAATGAGAGGGGGACCCATGAAGGTGACTGATCCTCCAAGTTGTGTGTTCTATTATGTCGCTAAGCGATAAAAATGTTCACGGATGGAAAGTCACTTGATGATAGATTTACCGCTGAGCCAGTAACTTTGGTTGATATCCGCCGAGTCCAGTAATGCTGTAGTAAACCAGCCAGGCTCATTCGAGCCTGCCAAAATTACTGACAGGCTGTTGCCAATAGATGATATCTCGTCCCACTGCCTCGGCCAATCCAGAGATAATAAGGGGGATGATCGATTTTTTTACAATCAGTTCATATTGAGAACGCTTGCGCCTTCCCGAAACCTGCTCTGCCACGCTAAGCCCTTGATGCTGGCCATGTCCGTAGACTGTATAGGAGGTGAAACCTACTATCTGTTCAATGGAAAGCAGATAATCAACCAGATCTTCTTCCAGTTCGGGTGCAACATTGAGCATCAATATGCAGATTTCCTCGTTTGTATGTTCAGGTGTTGACGTGTTCATACGCTGTCTCCAGAGTTGTTAAGAGGACGATGAAATGCCTTATATATAATTGGAAGCATGAAAAGGGTGAGAAGGGTAGAACTGATCAGTCCGCTGATGACCACGATTGCCAGTGGCCGTTGAATTTCCGATCCTGGACCGGTAGCAAGCAGCAGTGGCACCAGTCCAAAAGCACAGATCGTTGCGGTCATCATTACTGGACGCAGTCGTCGTAGTGCGCCTTCTGTCACTACCGTGGTAATGTCCAGACCTTTGGCTCGTAATTGATTAAAGTAGGTCATCATCACTACGCCGTTCAATACGGCAATCCCCAGAAGGGCAATGAAGCCGACCGATGCTGGTACAGACAGGAACTCACCGGTTATCCACAAACCGATCAGTCCGCCTGTCAGGGCAAAAGGAATATTAGACAGAATTATCAGCGTCTGTTTAATGGAATGGAATGTCAGGAATAACAACAGTGCAATCAATGCAAGCGCAAGCGGCACCACAAGCATGAGTCTCGCGGCCGCGCGCTGCTGATTTTCGAACTCACCACCCCATTCCAGACGATATCCATCCGGCAGCTCGACATTGTTTGCGATCAGCTTCTGTGCCTCTTCGACAAAGCCCACCAGATCACGTTCTGCTACGTCAGTGCGGATCACGCTGAAGCGCTGGCCGGATTCACGGGAAATAATAATTGGCCCTTCGACACGGGCAACAGTCGCTATCTCTGACAGTGGAATCTTGCCACCATCAGGCAAGTCAATGAAGCTGTCGTTAAGACGCGCCAGACCATCACCCTCAATGGCTGCGTAGCGCAACATGAGGGGAATGCGTGCACTGCCTTCAATGACATTGCCCACGTTGACACCTTCAATCTCAGCACGCAGACGAAGCTGCAGTGCATCAGCATCCAACCCCAGCCGTCCGGCCATAATGCGATCGATGCTCACCTGTAGATACTGAGCGCCCTCATTGAGGGTGACAAAGGTATCAATGGCACCGGGAATGGTCTCTACTTGCGTGGCTATCTGTTGTGCGAGGGTGTTGAGGGTATCCAGATCCGGGCCGAACAGTTTGATGGCAACATCACCACGCGAGCCGGTGAGCATCTCCGATACACGCATGTCGATTGGCTGCGTAAATCCATAGTTAAGCCCAACGAAACGATCCATGACCTCGCGAAGATGTTGTTCAAGTTCTGCCTTGGTCGCGACACGCCATTCTTCGACGGGACGCAGCTGCAGGAAAATATCAGTCTCATTTAGTCCCATCGGATCCATGCCCATCTCATCAGAACCGATGCGTGAGACGATGCGTGCTACTTCCGGAACCTCTTCGAGAATCGCACGTTCGACCTGAAGCACGATACGAGTGTTTGCCTCAAGACTGATCGAAGGAATTGTTTCCAACTGGATGAGAATATCACCCTCATCCATGGTCGGCATGAAGGTCTTGCCAACCAGTGGAAACACTACAAAGCTGGTAGCCAGCAAAACCCCTGCGGCACTTAAAATAACGATGGGGTGAAGCAGTGCTTTACGCAACAAAGGCTTATAGGTTTTTGCCAGGGTTCGGCTCAGCCAAGGCTCAGCATGGGCATCAGAGCGGACAAGGAATGACGCAATGACAGGAATCAGGGTCAGTGATAACAATAGCGATCCCAGTAAGGCGAAGACGATGGTTATCGTTACAGGACCGAACAGTTTTCCTTCCAGCCCTTCCAGTGTCAGTAGCGGCAGGAACACGATGACGATAATAATAATGCCGGAGGTCACAGGTGCCGCCACATCACGCACCGCACGGTAGATAATATGCAGGTGTGGCAGTCGGCGTGTGCCGCGCTGATGCGCGAGTGAGGAGACAATGTTTTCGACGATTACGATAGACGAATCCACCAGCATACCGATGGCGATAACCAGTCCCCCCAGGCTCATCAAATTTGCTGACATCCCCATATTTCCCATCATGAGAAATGTGAACAAGGCTGATAAGGGCAGGATGATAGCCACAGTGAGTGCGGCACGCACATTGCCAAGGAACAGACCAAGCAGAATAATAACCAAAACCACCGCTTCCATAAGTGCAGAGGAAACGGTGCTTACTGCACTTTCTATCAGTATCGTACGGTCATAAAAGACACGGATCTGTGTGCCCTCAGGCAAGGTATCCTGCAATGTCTGTAGCCTGGCTTTTACACCCTGTACAACTTCGCGAGAGTTGGCGCCACGCAGCCCGATCACCAGGCCCTGCACTGCTTCTGCTCCACCATCCGCCGTAACCGCGCCGTAGCGTTCCATACTACCCGTGGTAATACGCGCCACTTCTGATAGTGGAAGGCGATCGCCTTCAGCGTTGACGACGTATGTGTTACTTATGTCCTCAAAGCCATTGATCGCCCCTTCTACACGTACCAGAATGACTTCTTCTCCTTGGTCGATCCGTCCAGCACCATCATTTTTGTTGTTGGCGGTAAGTGCGTCGGCAATATCCTGCAAGTTAACGCCCATTGCCCTCATGGCCTCACGAATAGGTTTGACTTCATAGGTGCGCACATAGCCGCCGAGCGAATTCACATCAGCTACTCCTGGCACGTTTCGCAGAGCCGGTCGAATGGTCCAGTCCAGCAAAAAGCGCTTTTCCTCCAGAGTCATGGATGGATTGTCGATGGTAAACATAAACATGTCGCCCAGTGGTGTGCTCATCGGCGCTAGTCCACCGCTGATGCCACCGGGTAGATTGTCCCAGACATTGCTAAGTCGTTCGGTGACCTGTTGGCGAGCCCAGTAGATGTCGGTACCGTCCTCAAAATCCAGTGTTATTGAGGTCAGTGCGTACTTGGAGATGGAGCGCAGCATGGTTTGGTATGGGATGCCCAGCAATTCTACTTCAACAGGTTGCGTAATAAGTGACTCTACTTCTTCCGGGGTCATTCCCGGCGCCTTGATGATGATCTTTACTTGGGTCGGCGAAATATCGGGGAAGGCATCAATTGGAATATTGAGCAATGCACGGCCACCAAAGCCAAGTAACAATATTGATAGTAATAAGACCAGTAATCGTTGGCTGAGTGACCATTGAATCAATGTAGACAACATTATTCAGCCCCGCCTAATCCAAGTTGAATACCCTTGAGAACAGCGGTGCCCTGAATGGCGATCTCGTCGCCAACCACAATGCCTTCGGATGCCAGATAGTCAGCACCGATGGATTGCAGTTCCAGAGTACGTGCTTCAATCCCTGCGGCTGTTCGCACATAAATTATCGTTTCACCGCCGCTATGCACAACCGCGCGATCAGGAATGAGCACACCCTTGCCGACCGGTGGCAGCACAATAGATAAAACCTGTCCCGTAGTGAAGGAAGTATCGGCGTCAAATTCCGCCAGCAAATTAATCGTCTGATTACTGCTGTCGATGACTTGATCCTTCTGGCGTATCGTCAACGTCTCGCCACTTTTGGCAATACTCAGCTGATGGCCAATCTCCAATAATTCTGCTGCTTTGGCAGGAACTTGGGCGCTAACCCAACGACGAGTACCTGCATTAAGAGTAGCGATGATTTGTCCAGCCTCTACATAACTGCCGATGTTATGTATTCGTTGTGACAGGACACTATCTTCCTGTGCGACCACATAGAATTCTCCCAGGCGGGAACCCTGCTTGCGCAAAGCCTCGAGTTTTGCTTTATCGAAACCGCCTTGTGCCAGATGAGATCGCGCAGTACGTTCAGCGAACGCGGCCTGTTGCTTTAGCAGACGGGTCTTTGTCAGACGCTGTTTCGAGATAATGCCCTCATTGTAGAGAGACTCGTCTTTGCGCAGTTCGAAGTCGGCTCCTTCCAGAGCAGAGACGGCCTCGATCCAGGTATTTTGCAGTGGCAAGATGGAAGGGCTACTGAATGTGGCGAGAATAGTGCCTGTACTTGCACTCTGCCCGGGTATGAGTGCCCATGAAACCAATGTACCGGCCCAAGGTGTTGTCAGGCTTGCTGCACTGTCTGGAGAGTTAACGACTGTCGCCGCATATCGTGCGCCGGTGCTTGTGTCAACGGGTATGGCTGGAGCAAAGACAATTCCCATTCTGGTTACATCTTCACTGTTAATAGGCACGATCTCCTGAGCACTGATAGATGCGGAAAAAATTGCCAAAACAACCACAATGAATTTTTTGCGGGGAAAAAAGATCATGGTAGAACTCCAACTATTTGGTTAAATTCAGTAATCAGGCGAGCGTGACGCAGAGTAATTACTTCCAGATCACGGGCACTTCGTCGCGACTGCTGTAAGGCAATAACCACCTGACTTATATCGGTCTCGCCAGTAACGAAAGCAGTTTTGGCCATCTCCCATTGCTGGCGTGCCAGCTGGGCCTGCTCCTTACTAAGCGGCATAGATTCATTTAATGTAAAAAGCTCGTGTGCAATCTCGTGAAGTTGCAGGTTCAACTCACGAAAAGTATTGATGTAGCGCACATCCGCGTCGACCTTGTTGCGGCGAGCCGAACTTGTGGAAGCATTGACATGAGCGCGACCACCGAAAGGGATGGTTACTGAGAGAGCCAAGGCATCTTGATAATCGTCCTGATTACCCGCTCTTTGGCGACGTGAGCCAATGCTAAGAGTGGGATTGCCTAGTGCATCCAATTCTGTTTTGTCGATTTCGGCGGCTGCCAGATCGATATCGCTTCTTAACAGCTGCAATAGAGGATGTTCTGGACTTATTTCATCAGTTGTTTGGAGGGTTTCGATATGCGGCTTTTCTGGTCGTATATTCAGACCAGTCAGCATCTGGTAATTACGTTCAGCATCAACACGAGCAGCCTCTGCGGCCAGTTCATTTCGTTGCTGGGCCAGCAGCAATGTTTGAGCCTGCAAGACATCCCGTCGTGCGGTTTCGCCTGCAACGTGTAACGACTCAGCAATTGACAATAGTTGTCGAGCATCTGCTGTAGCCTGTTGTTCTGTTGCCAACAGAGTATCGGCATCCTGCATGTCTGCCAGTACCTGTCGTAGTCGTCCTGCCATGTTCAAGGTAAAAGCTTCCTGCCACGCTGCTACCTGGGCATTGTATTGTTGTCCCCGGGCCTGCATGGTGTTCCTCTCACCAGATCGCCACAGGGGTAAAGTGATGCCATAAGTGAGTTCGCGTTCACCCCGGTCACTGAGCATTTGATCATCGATATAGTCCACTTGTGCGCTTGGCCGGCCAGCAATCCAGCTTTCACCAAGCTCTACCATCGCCTGTGCCTCCTCTATGCGCGCTTTTGTTTCCAAAGCTTCAGGGGCATGCGCCAATGTTTGTTCCAGCAGGGTAGTAAAATTTAAATTTTCAGTCGTGCTAAGTGGCGCATGATCAAGTTCCTGAGCGTGCAGGTGTGGCGTGGTCATGAGCGCAACTAAAATGGTTAGTGCTGTAAGGTGTTGTTTGTGCGTTTTTTTCACTTTGTAAAGTTCCCCTGTATTAGTTTGGATAGGGTGAAAGCTTTACGTCAGCCTAAGTCAGAAGTTGTAAATAAATTGTCAACCCGTTGAGTTGACTTTTTTTTGACATGGGCCGATTGATACTGACAAAGTTATTAATTGGTTTAAGGAGGTGGCAGTGAAAGTGCTGGTAATCGAAGACAATCGCGACATCGCAGCGAACATTGCTGACTATCTCGAACCCAAAGGGCATGTGCTTGATTTTGCTGCGACTGGACCACATGGTTTGAAGCTCGCGCTGAGCGAGCGTTATGACGTGATTGTCCTTGATATTATGTTGCCAGGACTTAATGGCATGGAGGTATGTAGACGTCTGCGGAATGAAGGCAGCAACGATGTACCGGTGCTGATGCTGACAGCGCGTGATCAGCTTGACGATAAATTAGAGGGATTTCAGGCTGGAGCCGATGATTATCTTGTGAAACCTTTTTCCGTGAAGGAGCTCGAAGTACGGTTGCAGGCACTCATAAAACGTGGCAGCTCTCACACACCACGGCCATTGATAGTGGGCGATTTACACTACGATCCGCAGACTCTTGCTGCTACAAGAGCTGGTCAGCTGTTGGAACTTAATCCTGTTCAACGCAAAGTGCTGGAGCTATTGATGAGAAATACGCATCGTGTTGTCACCCGTGAAGAACTGGAGCAGCACATCTGGGGAGATATGCTGCCCGATAATGATGTGTTGCGGATGCATATCTATAGCCTGCGCAATGTGGTTGATAAACCGTTCGCCACCAAACTGATTCACACTATTCATGGAGCGGGCTACCGACTGGTTGCCGAGCCATCACTTCCATGAAATCTAAAGCATCCCTTAAATTTCGAATACTCACTGCACTTGTACTCATCGTCAGCGTCACTAGTTTTTTGTTTGCAGGAGGGGTGTTGCTCATCAAGTCACAACTGGAGGCAAGAGTTTTCGGTGACATGGTCGCTGAGCAGTTGCGGGTGCTAACGGCGCAACTGGATGATGGCACTTATCATGAAAATGCATTATTCAACGGCTGGGAATTTTTTATTGGTGGTAAAAACACAAATATTGCCCCAGAGTTCGCTGAGTTGGCGCCAGGATCTCATCACACGGTCTCGATGGGCGGTTCGGTTTATCAGGTTGAAGTGGGCGAATGGAATGGGAGTCCTGTTTATTTGACCTACGATATTACCGAATGGGAAGCACAGGAACATGCTGTATTACGTATGCTTCTCTATGGCCTTTTTCTGGTATTGATCGTGGCAATTGCCATGGGGTTGAGTGCTTCGCGGGCCATATTGGCACCAGTGCAGAATCTGTCACGGCGACTCACCGATATTGAGCCGGGACAAACCGGCTTACGTATTGCTGATGACTATGTCGGCACGGAGATTGGTCAGATTGCTTCGTCGTTTGACAAATATCAGGAACGTTTGGAGAAATTTGTCGAAAGGGAGCGATCTTTTACAGCAGCGGCAAGTCACGAGCTACGCACGCCGCTGACAGTGATGATGGGCGCCCTGGATGTACTCTCGGCAGATACTCATAGCCCTGCGTCACAGCGAGCGTTGGAACGTATAAACCGAGCTTGCACAGAAATGCTTGCCTTCATCGAAGCTACGCTGCTTCTATCTCGCGAGGAAAGTAGTCATATTTATCAGGATAGCCCGGTCAATCTGGTAGCACTTGTAGAGCAATGCCTGGAAGATTATGTCGGACAGATCGCTGATCACTCATTGCTGATTGAACGTGATTATTTGGGTTCACCACAATTATTTCTACCCATTAATCTGGTACAGATAACCGTTAGCAATCTGCTGCGAAATGCTATCGAGCATACTCAGGGAGGAATCATACGGATTCACATTAGCGATAATGAATTTTCGATCAGCGATACGGGTGAAGGTATCTCAGCCGACAAGCTCACTCAGGTGTTTGAACGTAGTTACAGTACTAAGGTTGGTGGGACAGGACTAGGATTGAATCTCGTTAGAAGAATTTGTGATCGATTGCACTGGACTATCACATTAGATAGCACGCTCGGTCATGGAACAATAGTTAAAGTGATTTTCCAACAAAATGATAAGCAAAACCCTAATCCTTTTTAAGGTGATTATCGGCAAGCTAGTTCAGAAACACTCCTTAAGAGTGGCTTACACTCCGAACAAACGACCAACCAAAGCCGTAAGTCCCATTGCCAACGCTCCCCAAAACACTACACGTGAGACGGCTTTTGCAACTGATGCTCCACCAATCAACGCTGATATTGCACCTAAGACCGTTAATGCTATTAGAGCGCTGATGGAAACACTTACTGTCAATTGATTGTTTGAAACCAAAAGCACTACTACCAATGGCAATAAAGCACCAACGGTAAAGGTAGCAGCAGATGATAATGCGGCCTGTACTGGACGAGCGGTAAATTCCTTAGAAATTCCCAGCTCATCTCGGGCATGAGCAGCCAAAGCATCCTTATCCATCAGCTGTTTTGCTACTTGCTGAGCAAGCGATTTATCCAGACCGCGTTGAATGTAAATTGCGGTCAATTCTTCATGCTCATGAAGCGGATCAGTTGCTAACTCGACACGTTCACGCTCAATATCGGCTTTTTCGGTATCAGCCTGAGAGCTAACAGAGACATATTCACCTGCCGCCATGGACATAGCACCCGCAACCAGGCCTGCTACGCCTGTCATAAAGATGATCTCCGTTGGTGCGCCTGCCGCCGCTACACCAACAATAAGGCTGGCTGTGGAAACAATGCCATCATTTGCCCCCATTACCGCGGCACGAAGCCAACCAACATGTTGCGTTTTATGAGCTTCAGTATGTTTTTTCATTAAGCATTCCGATGTTGATGGTTTATATGCATATGTTTGAAAAGCAGATATATGCGGCAGGTTTTTACTGTTTTATGTACATAAACTTATTTGTAATAAGGTGCATGGAAAACACTCTCACACTATTCAGACTTTCAATCAGATAGTCGTCCAAAAAACTTAAGTTTCCCTTAAGCATGAAGACTGACAATGCCACCTCCTATCCTTATCAGAGTGAGCATGTCTTAGATGTCAAACCTGGATACCAATCAACTTGAATTTTCAGAAAAATATAATGAACTTCATGCCAAAGCCTACTTTTATAAGCATGCAGATGGTTTAGCAAGAAAATTGTCAAACTGGCGAGATCAACAGATCGCCAGAAAAGCCCTGGATATCGCTGGTGATCCACGTAGCGTGCTTGATGTCCCTTGTGGCACAGGACGTTTTTGGAAAGTACTGACGGAAAACCCTGAAAGAATTGTCTACGCGAGTGACAACAGTCAGAAGATGATTGATATCGGGATGCAATATCGTGAAAAAGAACTCTTGAAGAAAATACATACCTTTAAAGCGTCTGCATTTTCGTTACCGGTAAGTGACGGTTATGTAGATAATATTTTCTGTATCCGTTTATTACACCATATAGGTCAATCTGAAGACCGTCTTAAGCTGTTAAAAGAATTTCATCGCGTCACCAAATCAACTGTGATTGTCTCATTGTGGGTGGATGGAAATGTGAAAGCCTGGAAACGGAAAAAACTCGAATCCAGCCGAACTAAACGATCATATCAAAACCGCTATGTCATTCCCCAGCATATCATTGAAAAAGAGTTCCAGGAGGCTGGTTTTCGTATAAAAAACCATCTGGATTTCCTGCCGAAATATGCGATGTGGCGGACTTATATTCTCGAAAAAGATGAGAATATGTCATGCTGAAAAGTATCAATAAAAGCAGTTTATTAGGCTCTGCTACAAACAACAGCAGCGACACTTTCGATATGCTTTGGCGAAATAATGCGCCATGGTTTGAAGCTCCCAATATTCGTCGTGGAGGCTGGAGTGGCGTTGTGAAATGTGTAGTTGATCGGTTGGGAAAACCAGAAAAAGTCTTTATCAAGCGCCAAGAAAACCACATGACAAGAACACTAAAGCATCCAATTAAAGGCATTCCAACGTTTCTGCGCGAATACCATAATATTCAATCATTGCATGCCAAAAGTATCCCAACGCTGGATGTTTTATATTTTGGTGCCAGATCGTCCAAAGCTATTTTGGTTACAAAAGCTTTAGAAGGATACGCCAGCCTTGATGAAATTGATTTTCAGACTCTCAATGGACGGGATAGAAAAGCGCTAATTATCCGTATTGCCGAATTAATTCATAATCTTCACCGATTCCATTACCAGCATAATTGTCTCTATCCAAAACATATTATGGTTAGGCATAAATATAATGAATGGGATGTAAAACTTATCGACCTTGAAAAGTTAAAATATCGTTTATTTAAAAAAGATGCGGTCATTCATGATCTGACAACTTTTATTCGACATCTAAATGGTCTTTGGACGGCTAGGGATATAGTGGTTTTTTTTCAAGCTTATTTCGGTCAACAGAAAATTTCGTTAACTTCTAAAAAAATGATTCATCAGATGTGCAAAAAAATTCATCAGAAAGCGAATTCCGGGAAACGGTTTCAATCAGTATTTATTCCTTGATTCAATTATAAAAGCAGGTTTAGCCATGCTGATGAATTCCTCCAGGACTAAAGCCATTAAATTCAGGGATATCGATATAATAAATGCTATAGCAAAGACCAATTTATCCAGATGAAAAGGGTCATGGAGCAGGTTAAAGCTGATAACATCAGTCAGAATCTTGTCTGCCATATGGCCATGTTAGCCTCTCAGGTATCCGTTTCCAGGCGAAATGGCAAAGCTTAAATTTTGTAATTACATCACTTTCATACAAGGCGCTTTGGCGCCTTTTTTATATTGAAACGTCAACGGAGGGTGTATGAAGATCCCAGTGGTTAGCTTGCTTGGTTTTATTGTTCTTGGATGTAGCAATGTTTTTGCTCAAATGAAAAGTGAAGAGCATCCTGACTTGCAGACTTTTTTTGATAACTATGCTGTTCAAGGCACAATTGTGGTGCAGGATGAGCGTAAAGACAACGCCAAATTGATGGTATTCAATGAACCGAGATCCACGCAACGTCTGCCACCTGCATCAACCTTCAAGATACCGCATGCGTTATTTGCTCTGGATGCTGGCGTGGTAAAGGATGAGTTCCAGGTTTTTCCATGGGATGGTGTGGAGCGTAGTTTTGCCCCGCATAATCAGGATCAGGATTTGCGTTCATCAATGCGCAATTCTGCTGTGTGGGTCTATGAGCAATTGGGTGAAAAGATAGGGGTGGACAAGGCCCGCGACTATCTGACCAAAATCGATTATGGCAATGCTGATCCAACCGGCGATACCAGAACTTATTGGATTGATGGCAATTTGCGAATTACCGCTCAGGAGCAGATTCAGTTTCTGAAAAAACTTTATTTAAATGAGTTGCCGTTTGATGAAGCGGATCAGCGTCTGGTCAAAGATATAATGATTGTCGAAGCCGGAAAAGAGTGGATACTCCGAGCCAAAAGCGGATGGGAAGGACAAGTCGGCTGGTGGGTAGGCTGGGTTGAATGGCCGACAGGACCGGTGTTCTTTGCGTTGAATATTGATACCCCAAACCGGCTTGAAGACTTGCATAAACGCGAAGTGATCGTTCGCAAAGTGCTGCAATCCATCGAAGCATTGCCCCGAACTTAATTAAACAGATAAATAATGTCGACTGAGAATAAAACAGATACCAACCTCAACAGTATCACAGACTTTTTTCTTGAATTAGATGCGCTAAAGCATATTGAGCGGCGTAGTTTTATAACCGGTGGAAAACGTCGGGAGAACTCGGCAGAACATTCCTGGCATCTTGCAATGGCTTGCTGGTCAATCTCCGAGCATTTCAATCTTCAAATCAATGTAGAAAGACTATTGAAGCTGGCTTTGGTACACGATTTGGGTGAAATTGATGCGGGCGATACCATTTTATATGCCAAGGATCGTAGTGCAGCTCACCATGCCGAACGCACTTGTTTGCAAAGGTTGAGCGATCATCCAGGAAATACCGTTAACGATCTTACTGATTTATGGGAAGAGCAGGAGCTGGGCAATAGCGACGAGGCAATGTTACTTAAGGTTGTTGATCGATTACTGCCATTTTTATTGAATATTAATAATGATGGTAAACCGTGGAAGGAACACAGTGTGAGAAAGTCGCAGGTCGCAGGAGCACACGCTTTCATTTCAGAGTTGTTTCCAGAGATTCACCAGTGGATAACACACAATATCGAACGGGCAGTGGCAAAAGGCTGGTTACTCAATGACTGACCAAGCATAATGCATTTGAGAAAATTATTACCTTGATTACTGCTATTCGAAAGGACGCTTGCCTGTTGTGAATATCCGATTAACAGCACCTATCATGGCCATAACAACTGGTCAGGAAAAAATTTAATATGCTGAATGTGATCTACAGCAATTCGATGTCGCAACTGGCTGCACATCTGGCTGAGAGTCAACAACGCGATCCCTTGCCACCACTGCAGGCTGAAACAGTGATGGTGCAGAGCAATGAGCTGGCGCGCTGGCTTAATTTATTCCTGGCCTCAAACCAATCGATTGCTGCACATATTGAATTTCCGTTTCCGTCTGCCTGGCTGTGGAAGTTATTCCGCCAGGTCTGGACGGATATTCCGCGTGAGTCGCCATATTCGACTGATGCAATGAGTCTGAAAATCTTCGAATTGCTGCCAACGGTCAAAAATCAGCCAGAGTTTGAGGCGATCAGTCGTTATCTTGGCGAAGCAGATGACGCTCGAAAAATGCTGGATTTATCGCAGCGCATTGCAGACAGCTTTGATCAATATCTGATGTTTCGTCCTGATTGGATTGCCCAATGGGAAACCGGTAAAACAAATAACTGGCAGGGTGCGTTATGGCAGTTGTTAACCAGGGATGATCCCGAGCCGATGCACCGGGCACGTTTACTGCAAAAGATGCAGCAGGCGCTTAAAAGCAAACAGTTTCCAACTTCAATATTACCACCGCGTATTGCCATTTTCGGGCTGACAGCGATGCCACCAATCTATCTGGATTTGCTGGCAGAAATTGCTGAATTCACCAAGGTGTCGATTTATTTTCTGTCACCCAGTGAAGGCTATTGGGGGGATTTGCTGAATCAAAAATCTCAGGCCAAACAACGCCTGCTGTTTGATGACGAAGATGATTTCACCGATAACGGTCATCCTTTACTGGCTAGCCTGGGCAAACTTGGCCAGACATTTTTTGAGCAGTTACAGGCGATCCCCCATGAAGCGGAGATGCTGTATCTGCAACCCCAGGCTAATGACATCCTCAGCCAGCTTAAGCAGGATATCTATCAGCTGGATAATGCAGATGAGCTGGTAACGGTGGCCAGTGATGACGATTCAGTGCAGATCCATAGTTGCCACAGCGCGATGCGCGAAGCCGAAGTATTACATGATCAATTATTGAATCTGTTTGAAAACCACCCCGATTTATCGCCCACCGATGTGGTGGTGATGACGCCGGATATCGAAGTGTACGCTCCGGCGATAGAAGCCGTTTTCAGTAGCCAGCCTGCTGAACGGTTCATTCCGTTTAGTATCGCTAACCGTGGTGATGCACAACAGCAGACCATTATTGAGACGTTTACTGATTTACTCGGTCTGCCCCAATCCCGCTTTGATGCTGAAACCATTATGCGGCTTTTGGAATGTACGGCTATCCAAAGTGAGTTCAGACTTGATCATACTGATCTGGATACCATTCGAGGCTGGTTGCGCGAGACACAGATCCGTTGGGGGCTTGATGGCAATGACAAGCAGGCATTGGGTTTACCCGCTATGGATGCCAATACCTGGCGAGCTGGGCTGGACAGATTATTACTGGGATACGCCTTACCCCCGGCCGAACGCGATCAATGGCAGTTATTCAATGCGCAGTTACCGGTCGGTGGTATTTCCGGTGATCGTGCCCAACTAATGGCGCAGCTCAATGCGTTTATTGATCAACTCAGTCTGTTACGAAATGAATTAAAGCGGCCGAGAACGCCGGCTGACTGGCAAATATTGCTTATGGACTGGCTGCGAAAATTGTTTTTGATTCGGGAAGAAAACGAGCAACTGCAGCTGGATGCAATTTTGAAAGCCATCGATTCGCTGACTGAAGCAGCAGCGCAAGTTGATTTTGAACAAAAAATATCGATTGAGCTGTTGCGTGACTGGCTGGATCTGCACATTGAACTGCCCAGTGCCGAGCATCAGTTTATGGGCCGTGGTCTGACTTTCTGCGATATGGTGCCGATGCGTAGCATTCCCTTTGATGTGGTTTGTCTGATTGGCATGAATGACAACAGCTATCCGCGTCGTCAACCCAAACCGGGATTTGATTTGCTTTCCAGTGATTATCGACGGGGTGACCGCTCACGTCGTGATGATGATCGTTATCTGTTTCTGGAGGCGATTCTGTCGGCTAATCGGCATCTGTATATCAGCTACGTTGGAGCCAGTATTCATGATAATTCGCCGATCCCACCTTCGGTGCTGGTCAGTGATTTTGCCGATGTGGTTACCAGGCGCTTTCAGACCGTTGAGGGTACCGATATCTGGGAGCAGTTACTTACGCGACACCCGTTACAGGCATTCAGTCCACGCTATTTTTCGGGGCAGGATGAAACATTATTCAGCTTTAATGCTGAGGCCTGTCCACCGGTACAAAAACTTTCTGAAGCAACAAACTGGTTTGCCAGCCCCCTGCCTGAAGCCGATGAAAGCTGGCGCTTTGTCAGCCTGCATCAACTGATCAGCTTTTTCAGTCACCCGGCACGATTTCTGGCCCAGCAACGACTGGGTATCAACTTTGAAAATGATGATGCGACGCTGGAAATCCGTGAACCATTTGTATTGAATGGTCTGGAAGCCTGGTCTGTCCGGCAACAAATGCTGGATGGCAGATTAAACGCACTGGATAAAGCACAGATCCAACCAGTGATACAGGCGACAGGGGTATTACCACAAGGACATTTTGCCGATTTGTTATTTGACCAGCAGCTGGAAACGGTCGATGCCTTTACTGAGAAATTACAACCCTTAACCAGCTCTCAACCGATGCAACCACTGGCATTTGAATTTGACCTTGAGAACTTCACCTTGACTGGCCAGCTTGAGGGACTTTCAACATCAGGGCTGTTGCATTACCGGCTGGCGAAAATGAAAGCCAAAGATCTGTTGGGCTTATGGTGTTCACATCTGTTGTTGAACTGTTTAAAACCGCAAGGCGTGGCATTACAAAGCCAGCTGCAATCTGAAGACCATTACCTGCAACTGAATCCGGTGAACGATCCGGAACAATTGCTGGCAGATTTACTGGCGATTTACTGGCAAGGTTTACATCAACCCATTCCACTATTGCCACAAACCAGCATGGCTTATGCGTTAGCAGAGCTAAATGCCGGAAAATCCGATCCTGAAAAAGAAGCGTATAAAGCCTGGCAATCATCAAGATTTCATCAGGGAGAAGAGTCTGATACCTACCATCAATTACTGTTCAGCGAATTGCCTCTGAATGATCAATTCCGCGACCTGGCGCTGCGAGTGTATCAGCCTTTATGGGATGCGCTGCAGGGAGACAAGCTATGAAACAGTTTGATCTACTGCAAACTCCGTTACAGGATGTCAACCTGATTGAGGCCAGTGCCGGTACCGGTAAAACTTTTACCCTGGCCGGTTTGTATCTGCGTTTGATTCTCGAACATCAGCTCAATGTCGATCAGATTCTGGTGGTTACCTATACCCGAGCGGCAACACAGGAGTTGCGGGATCGTCTGCGTAAAAAACTCAGTGATGAACGCAAGCTGATTCTCAATGAACAGCCACACCGCAACGAAGATTTGAAACGACTGGATCTGGCGATTCAGAGTTTTGACGAGGCGGCAATTTACACCATTCACAGTTTCTGTCAGCAGGTGCTGAAAGACTTTGCTTTTGAGTCTGGCAGCCCGTTTGAAATGGATTTGATTGGTGATGACCGTGAGTTATTACTCTCCGTCACCGATGACTTCTGGCGACAGAATGTGGTGCAGTCGGATAGTGATTTCAGTGCTTATTTACTGGCCAGAAAACAAACTCCGGAAAGCCTGCTGCAATCCATCCGTAATCTGGTAGCGAAACCCTATCTGCAGATTCAGGCGTTGCCCGAAGTGGACGCAGAGGCGGTCACTGAAGCGCTGAATAATGCCTTTTCACATGCCAGCCAATGCTGGCAAAAAGAGTCTGAGCAGATTGCCGCCTTTTTGCACAGTGGTGGTCTGAGCAAAACCAGTTACAAACCTGAAAAAGTCGAAAGACTGCAGGCTCTGCTACAACTTATTTTCAATGAACAATCCTGTCCGTTAGCCTGGGATGAATTGCTGGAGTTGGCCACGCTGGAAAAAGCCGAGTCCAGTTTAAAAAAAGGCACGGCGTTACCAGAGCTGAGATTCTGGTCAGCTATGGATACGTTAAAACAACGTTATCAGGATCTGGACACTGTTCGAGCATTGCAATTACAGCAGTTACGCCTGCAATTGCTGAGCTATATCCGGGAACAACTGCCACAACAGAAAATCCAGCAGCAAGTGCAGTCCTATGATGATTTGTTGATCAATCTTTCGCAGGCACTGCAAGGCCCACAAGGTGAGTGGTTAATAACCCGATTGCGGGAACAGTTCAAGGCAGCCTTGATTGATGAGTTTCAGGATACCGATCCGGTGCAGTACGATAACTTCCGGCGGGTATTTGCTGACAGTGGACTGCCAGTGTTTTTTGTTGGTGATCCCAAACAGGCGATCTACAGCTTCCGTGGCGCTGATATTTTCACCTACCTCAAAGCGAAACAGGATGCTGATGAAACCTATACATTAGGTAAAAACTGGCGCTCACATATTTCGTTGGTTGGCGCCGTTAATAGTCTGTTTATGCAAACCACTACGCCGTTTATTTATGAGCAAATCCCGTTTGTTGAAGTGGATGCTTCGCGTGATCAAAAGCCAGCATTGCAAGTCGTTGAAGGTGAACAGGCTGCTTTGCAGTTCTGTTATGTAGAAAGCGACAAACCGTTAAACATTGACCCTATGAAAAGCACGGCAGTCGAAGTGACTACTAACGAAATTGCCCGCTTACTGAATCTCGCTGCCGACAATCAAGCTCGATTGCTGGATGAAGACAGTCAACAGACAAGACCGCTAACAGGGGGCGATATTTCCGTTCTTGTGCCCAGCCATGCTCAGGCCGAATTGATTCAGCAGGCATTACGGCGTCGAGGCATTAACAGCGTGCAGCAGGGTAGGGAAAATGTGTTTGCTTCCCGGCAGGCTGCCGATTTGTCCTGTTTAATGCTGGCATTGGCACAGCCCGATCATCATCAACGACTCAGTACAGTATTGGCAGGTCCATTATTTCAGTACTCTGCGGAAGAGCTGTATGCGATTCAGCAGGATGAATCGCGTTGGAATGCATTAATGGATCAGCTGCAACTGTTACAGCAACGCTGGCAGCAATCGGGTTTTATGGCGATGTTCCGGGCATTACTGCAGTTGGATAATGGTCTGCAGCGGCTACTTGAACAGGCTGATGGTGAACGACAGTTAACCAACTTTCTGCATCTTGCTGAATTAATTCAGGCTGAATCCGCCCGGCAGAATAATCATATTGAAGCAGTGAACCAGTGGTTTGCCAGACAGCAGGAAGCCAGTGCGACAGAAGACGAAACAGCACAGTTGCGACTGGAAAGTGATGCGGCGTTGGTTAAAATCATGACCATTCATTCCAGTAAAGGACTGGAATATCCGATTGTATTCTGTCCATTTAACTGGACGGCAAAATCCAATAGAACCAAGACGGATATCGTCGAATTTCATGATCCACAAAATCAGCATCAGCCCAGTGTGGCACTGGCCGAACCACTTTTATCCGAAGCGCAGTCATTGGCAGAACAGGAACAGCAGGCAGAGTCGTTACGTCTGTTATATGTAGCGCTAACCCGTGCCAGAGAACGTTGCATTATTGTCTGGGGCAATGTGAGAGATGTGCAGAAATCCGCTCTGTATCAACTTTTGCATGGCGACAGTTCAGAGGGCATGCGTGAAGATTTACAACGTCTGGCAGCTAGCAGTGCGGGCAGCATTGCCGTGATGGAGTATCTGCCTCAACGACCTGTGGTTTATCAATCTGCTCAGTCAGATACTGCAATTTATCAGGCGCGTCGCTTTAATGGCGAAATCCATAAACCGTGGCGGATTGGCAGTTTCTCGTTGTTAAGTCGTGGCCATGTATCAGAACAACCGGATTATGACGCTGAACTGGTGACGGTAGATACCGAGATGGTGATACAGCGTAGCAGCAAAGACCGATTTGGCTTTGAACGGGGTCGTCAGGCCGGTAATTTTCTGCACAAATGCCTGGAAAATATTGAATTTGATTCAGCTGATACCACACAAATCAGTCAGACGGTATCGCGTTTGTTGCCACAGTTTGGTCTGGATCTGCAGTGGACTGAAGTGGTTACTGACTGGTTACAAGCGGTGTTGCAGACACCGTTGAATGCTGACAATGGCCTGAGATTATGTGATTTACCGACAAGCCAGCGAATTAATGAAATGGCCTTTTATTTTCCGGTGGCCGGTTTGAATATGGTCGGATTAAAAAATGCGTTGCAGCAGACTGCTAAAGATTCCATCTGGCAGAAACTGGCAGCCGATCTGCACTTTCACGAACTCACCGGCTTTATGAAAGGCTTTATTGACTTGGTATTTGAATATGAGGGCCGTTTTTATGTGGCCGACTATAAATCCAATCACTTGGGCTCAGAACAGTCACAGTATCAGGGTGAAGCTTTGCAGAATGCGATGCTCAGTCATGGATATCCTCTGCAATATCTGATTTACAGTCTGGCGTTACATCGACATTTGCAACAACGTTTACCGGATTACGATCCGGAACAGCATTTTGGTGGTGTTTATTACCTTTTTTTACGTGGCATGCAGCCGGAGTGGTCACAAACCGGTGTGTTTTATGACCGGCTGGACAGGACATTACTGGAAGCTGTGGATCAGCTTATGGCAGGTGTTCAATGAATGCCTTGAAACTGCTACGAGAAGCAGGGGTTTCCGAGCTGGCATATCAGTTTGCAGCCTATATTAGCCGTCAGCAACAGAATGAAGATTCAGTTGTTACGCTGACGGCCGGGCTACTCAGCGAAACCATCAGTGAAGGGCATGTGTGTCTGAATCTGAATGACTTTCAATCACTTAATCCAGTTATTCAGAGCGTGATACCTGAAGCGTCATTATGGTTGGACCATCTGCAAAATAGTGAAATTATCGGTGCTCCCGGCGAGTTTAAACCATTAGTTCTGACAACCGATGGCTTGTTGTATTTGTATCGATACTGGCAATCAGAACAACAGGTAGCAATAGCGATACAACAGCGACTGAAGGACGGGGATACGCTGCCAGCCGCAGAAAAGCTGTCAACATTTATGGCGGATTGGCAAAATCATCTACCTGATACTGACTGGCAGAAAGTTGCGGTATTAAGTGCATTACGCCGACAGCTTTGTGTGATTTCGGGTGGCCCCGGCACTGGTAAAACCACGGTGGTATTAAAAATTCTGCAATGTCTGCACTTAAATGACGATAAATCACGGATTGCTTTGGCGGCCCCGACAGGCAAAGCTGCGGCTAGACTGCAACAGGCAATCAGTCAGCATACTGATGAGCAATACACTGCTAAAACGCTGCATCGCTTACTGGGTATCAGTGCACGTTTTGATCAGGGACGCTATTCAGCAGAACGGCCATTGCCGGTTGATGTGCTGATTGTTGATGAAGCGTCGATGATTGATATCAATCTGATGGCGATTACGCTGAAAGCCTTACCATTGCATGCACGATTGATTCTATTGGGCGACAGCGATCAATTAGCCTCAGTGGAATCCGGCGCAGTGCTCGCTAACTTATGTGCTGACACGCCGGATTTTTCGGTTGATTTCAGATCATGGGTAAAACAGATCAGCGAAATAGAATTACCGGTTTCCAGAGATGACAATCCCTTACAGGATTCGCTGGTCAAATTAAAACACAGCTATCGTTTTGCAGCGGGTGGTCAGGTCGGTCAACTGGCTCAGGCAGTGAATAGTGGAGATGCTGAACAGGTTTCGGATTTATTGGTAAATCAATCCTTCTCCGCCTTAAGCGTGCCATCAACAGAGCATATACAAACCCAGTTACTCAACGGATATCAGCCTTTTATTGAGACCATTGAAAAACGGGCTGATGCGGTGATCTGTATTCAGGCATTTGAAGCGTTTCGGATGCTTTGTGCGGTGAAAAATGGACAGCAATCAGTGTATTCGGTGAATCAGCTGATGAGCCAGTTGCTGGCAAAACGCGGCTGGCGGACAGCGCAGCCATATTATCCCGGACGGCCAGTGATGATTACGCAGAATCATTATCGGCAGAATCTGTTTAATGGCGATATTGGTTTGGTGTTGCCGAATGCCGAGGGGGAACTGCAGGCCTGTTTTCTATTCGGTGAGGAGTTACGCTGGTTGCCATTAAGCCGTTTACCGGCGCATGAAACAGTGTTTGCGATGACGGTGCATAAAAGCCAGGGATCAGAGTTTGACCACGTCTCACTTTTACTACCCCAGGAGGATTCGGCTGTATTAAGTCGGGAGCTGGTTTATACCGCGCTTACCAGAGCACGGCAAACAGTGAATATCTTGTCGACACAGCCTGTTTTGCAGCAGGCTGTTTTACGTCGACATCAACGGGAAAGCGGTTTGGCGCAGTTACTTGCCAATATCCGCCAGACGCTTTCTTAATAATCCTTTTGTACAGCCGTAGGATTCGCTTTGCTGTAATCGGGGTTAGGTTTTAAATCTTCTGTCAGCTCGGGTGGTATATGTTTATTGGCATCCGGGCCATCCAATAGTGCACCGGCACGATCGGGTAATACTTTGCGTTCGGTGAAGTTACCGAGCTTGTCATAACCTTCAGTCAGATGATCAAACATTTCTTTGTAAGGTGCTGCGATTGATACAAACAGATTGGCTGTTTTCTCGTGATAAGCATGCACTTCTTCACGGTAAGCATCCAATTCGGCTTGGGTCTGCGCTAATTGACGTTCATGCGCCTGGGTCAGTTGTTTCATCTGTTCCGGGCTGCCTACAGGTTGCCGACGACCCAACAGGAACCCCAAAATACCTGTAATTACTGCTGCAACAATTCCGATGGCCCATATTTCGATTGATGTCATGACAAATCCCTAATGAAATCTTTACTAAAAAGCTTATTATTTAACGTTACGATGTGGCAGAAAGTCTGCTGTGACTGACTACAGCATAGCTTGCATCAGAATAGTCCGCAAACCGATAAGCTGATAAACAGAGCACTTTTAAAGTGACCAGATTAAAGTGTTTAATATCCCATCAGGATTTCGAGACCTAATTGGCACAGATAAGGAGAGCATATGGCACAACCCATGTTTGTAGGACAGGCTGAGCTGCCGGTTTTTTTGCTACCACAAATGGCCAATCGCCATGGCCTGGTGGCTGGCGCTACTGGCACCGGGAAAACCGTGACCCTTCAGGGACTTGCTGAAGCGTTCAGTAATATTGGTGTTCCCGTGTTTGCTGCCGATATTAAAGGTGATTTGTCCGGTATCAGTCAGCCTGGTAAACCTCATCCTAAAATTAGTGAACGGGTTACGTTAATGCAACTGGAGGATTTTCAGTTCACAGGATTTCCAACCACCTTCTGGGATGTGTTTGGTGAACAGGGACATCCGGTTCGCACCACCATCTCCGATATGGGGCCATTATTGTTATCCCGATTGATGAATCTCAACGATACTCAACAAGGTGTGTTAACCCTGATTTTCCGCGTAGCGGATGATAATGGCTGGCTGGTGTTGGATCTGAAGGATTTGCGCGCCATGCTACAGTTCGTTGCTGAAAATGCCGGCGAATTTCAGACATTGTATGGCAATATTTCGGCGGCCAGTGTGGGGGCCATTCAACGCAGGTTACTGGTATTGGAAGAGCAGGGCGCCGACAAGCTGTTTGCCGAACCGGTATTAAATCTCGATGATTTGCTGCAAACCGATGTGCATGGCAAAGGCATTATTAACTTGCTGACAGCCGACAAATTGATGCAGTCACCGCAGTTATACAGCACCTTTTTATTATGGCTGCTGGCAGAATTGTTTGATCAGTTGCCGGAAATCGGTGATCCGGAAAAACCCAAATTGGTGTTATTTTTTGATGAAGCGCATCTGATATTTGATGATGCGCCAAAAGCCTTACTGGATAAGATTGAACAGGTAGTGCGATTAATTCGCTCCAAAGGTGTTGGCGTCTATTTTGTGACGCAAAATCCGACTGATATTCCAGATAGTGTATTAGGACAGCTGGGTAATCGTATTCAACATGCCCTGCGTGCCTATACTGCAAAAGATCAAAAAGCAGTCAAAGCTGCGGCAGAAACCTTTCGTGATAATCCGGCGTTTTCCACCATGGAAGTGATTACTGATTTGAGCGTTGGAGAGGCGCTGGTATCAATGCTGAATGAAAAGGGTAGTCCGCAGATTGTGCAACGTACCATGATCAAGCCACCTCAAAGCCAGATTGGTCCAATTACTCCTCAGCAACGTCAGCAGCTATTGCAAAGCTCTCTACTGGCGGGTGTGTACGACAAGATTCTGGATCGTGAGTCTGCCCATGAAGTGCTAGCTGAACGCGCTGAAAAAATGCAGCAGGCAGCGTTGGCAGAAAAGAATGAAGCAATGAAGGAAACGGTAAAACCATCGCGTGCGAGCAATCGTCAATCAATATTTGAAGCCTTTGCCAAAAGTGCGATGCGCTCGATTGGAAGCCAGATTGGTCGACGATTAGTGCGTGGAATATTAGGTTCTCTGTTGAGAGGAAAATGATTTGTTTGTTATGTCACGGACAATTCAGTAAAAAACATTTTACTTTTTGTAGCATTTTTCATTTGTAACTTTCGCCATAATTTTTTGGAACGGGCTGAAAGCTTTGCTTCCTGTTGGTAAGCGCGGAAAAAAAACAGACGATCTTTTTCGGACCAGTTACCACCAGAGTGACGATAAAGCGTAATCAAATCGCGATGAATGGCATTTCTTTTAAAAAGTTGCCATTTGAGTTTTTCCAGGTCAATAAACCGGACTCGCCATGCACCATCAACATATTTAACAAAAATATGTTTTGGATACAGGCAATTATGCTGGTAGTGATGCTGATGCATTAATCGCAGGTTTTTGGCAACTTCAGTAAGTAATGCACGTTTCTGCAAACGATCCAGTTTCAGCGAAGCGATATCCAACGGTTGATAATCATTCAGTGCCTTGGTCACCAGGATAGCTTTCATTCCTCGTTGCCCAAAGAAGAGGGCCTTCAGGGTGGGGATGTTTTTTTTGGTTAGTCGCTGGATATTGCGGTATTCCTTGCAGAAGGTAGCCTGACCTTTGAAAGGATGTAACAGTGTTTTACTGACGTGATTTTCCTGACGTTTGATAAAGACCTCAACGGCTCCCGAGTCAACCTGAATGGGTTGTTTTATAACACCACTCCAGCCGCCTCGACGAACATTGGGTTCTTCAAACCAGTTTGTATAAAGATGCCAAAGTGAGTCAAAGTTAAGACTGTTTTTTGGGGAAGCAGAGTCATCTGTAATAAGCAATTTAGATACCGTCCTAGCGCCACTAAAAATGGATCAGTATCTGAGAATATTGCATAACCAAGTGAATATTCAAGTTATTTGTAATAGTTCTGTAATAATTATTGTTATTTTTTTTAAGTGCTACCGTTATAAACTCAGATTTTTTTGCGTGCTTTACGCTTTCAAGAGCAGATTTTTATTAGTCAAATCTGTCACCAAAATGTCAGTCTATCCTGCTTTACAGTAGAATAAGCTTGTAACCAAAATTAAAGGAAGCCTCATGATAGATCCGAAAAAATTCGATGAAATCGCCGATACCATTACCCGTGCCCTGCCACCTGGCTTACTGCAGATGCGTGAAGATGCTGAAAAAAATATCCGTGCTGCAATGAGCTCTACTTTTAACAAGCTGGATTTAGTGACCAGAGAAGAGTTTGAAGTGCAGTCTCAGGTTTTATTGCGTACCCGTGAAAAGCTGGAAGCTCTGGAAAAACGTGTAGAAGAACTGGAACAGCTCAATACAAAATAAACGTTTTACCATCACTAAAAAGGAAGTTAGAGAGAAATGAAAAAATCAGTGATTTTGATCCCATCAGCGCTGTTAGTGTTGATCATGCCAATGATGGCAGGCGTTCAGGCAGATACATCTTCGCAATCTGCTACTACGATCAGTCAAAACCACCAGCAAAGCCTTCAAGGACATTGGGTGGATACCTCGGGACGTGGGGTTTTAACCTTCGATAATGGCACCGCATTTTTATCACCAACCGGTGAAGCTGATCCAAAGAATACCTATCAGGTTGAATTATCAGCTGATGATCAGTTGACGATGACGCCTGCAGAGGGCAGCAAAAAAGCCAATAAAACCATTACCACTGAAGTGGACTGGCAAAAACAAAGCTTCAGTTTCAAAAACGGACTTTACAACTTTGTACGTCCACCGCAGATCAGTGCAAATGAATTGGACGGCTATTGGCATGAGGAAGCTGATATGCAGGGTGCAAAGCATATCCGCGCAATGGAATATAAAGATAATGCCACAAGCTACGATTACTATTGGTGGCGGGTTACACGGGCATTGGGCACCTTTCAGAAAGGTGTTGATCGGGATGTACCGTTAAAAGTGCAGCACGGTTTTGTGTTTACAGATCCCAAATCAAGCAGTCCCTATGTTCACTATGCAATCAAAAAAGAGGGTGACACGATTTATTACGTAGATCGTAATGGTGCCACCTGGTCAGAGACCAAAACCGATACGCTTTACGTCTATGAAGTGCCAAAAGGCTTTAAAGAGATGAAAGACTGGATGACACCTTGATAACTCCGGCGTATATTTCTCCACATTTTTATCATTAGAGAAACCTATGTCTACATTTGAAAATGTCACGGTGACCCGTGAAGCCAATATCTATTTCGATGGCAAAGTAACCAGCCGCAAAGTAACCTTTGAGGATGGCAGCTATAAAACGCTCGGCATTATGATGCCGGGTGAATATAAATTTGGCACCGAGAAAGCCGAGTTAATGGAAATTCTCGCTGGCCAGCTGCGTTATCGACTCGATGGCGATACTGAATGGACGCCGATTACTTATGGTCAGTCATTCAATGTACCAGCCAATTCATCATTTGATATCGAAATCACGGAGTTAGTCGATTATTGCTGCAGCTATCTTGATTAAAATTTGATTCAGTTGGCTTTACTAAAACCGCCGTCTGTTATGGACTGGCGGTTTTTTTATGGCCAGATTTGGGAATTAAGCCCGCCCGTTGTAACTAAATGGTCATCTAACCTTCATTTGGCAGTCATATTTAAACCTTAGCATTCAATTGTGAACCGCAATACTGCGGTGCTTAATATTGTGAAAGGTGATGTTATGACTGCAACCAAGACACCTCAATCGATTCTCACCATTAATAATCTTGGTATTACCTATCCAGGTGGTATTGAAGCATTACGAACAACTTCTATTAATTTTCAACGTGGCGAATTCAATGTGCTGCTCGGATTGTCAGGTGCCGGAAAGTCTTCGTTATTGCGGGCACTGAATCATTTAGTCAAACCGACTTCAGGTAAAGTGATTTCAGCTGAATTTGGAGTGCTGGATAATCAACGTACCCTGCGCCGGCATCGCCGAAAAACAGCCATGGTATTTCAGCACCATCAACTGATCCTGCGTCATAGCGCTTTACAAAATGTGTTGATGGGACGGCTGGGGTATCACTCATTTTTGCGCAGCTTGATGCCAATGCCAAAAATAGATTTGGAGCTGGCATTACATTGCCTGGATAGGGTCGGGCTGGCGGATAAAGCCATGACGCGTGTCGATCAATTGTCCGGTGGTCAGCAGCAACGTGTTGGTATTGCCAGAGCACTGGCACAGCAGCCAACCATCATTCTGGCAGATGAACCCGTAGCCAGCCTGGATCCTGCTACTTCCGAAAAAGTCCTGTCACAGCTAAAACACATCTGCAGCGAAGATGGCATTACTGCTGTCGTTTCACTACATCAACTTGAGTATGCCAAACGGTTTGCCGATCGGATTATAGGTTTGGCCAATGCAAAGGTGGTGTTTGATGCGGCCCCACAACAGCTTGATGAAAAACAACTAGCATTGATTTATCACCAACCTGCTGAAAAAAATAAACCTGCAAAAGATAGCCAACCTAAGTCCTCCTCTGAACGTTTACCTACTAAAACTGCAACACAACTGGAGATTGCCTGATGAAACTGTTTAAACAATTACTGTTAGCGACATCCTTATTGGTCACAGCCGTTGCCCCAGGCATGGCAGCGGATGCTGATCCAGATCCGGATACGTTAAAAGTTGCCCTATTGCCTGATGAAAATGCATCAGAGCTCATCAAACGGAATCAACCGTTAAAAGACTATCTCGAAACCACCTTGAAGAAAAAAGTGGAACTGATTGTAACGACCGATTATTCGTCAATGATAGAAGCCATGCGCTTTGGCCGTATTGATCTGGCGTATTTTGGACCACTGTCCTATGTGATGGCCAAATCAAAAAGTGATATTGAGCCGTTCGGAGCCATGGTGATTGATGGTGTGCCGACTTATCGCTCTATCCTGATTGCCAATGTGGATGCGGGTATTGATTCGTATGCAGATATCAAAGGCAAAAAAATGGCTTATGGCGATCGGGCGTCAACCTCCAGTCATCTCATCCCGAAAACAGTGTTATTGGAAGAGGGGGGGATCGAGGCCGAAACTGATTATGAACAACATTTCGTGGGAAGCCATGATGCCGTTGCAGTGAATGTTGCCAATGGTAATGCTGATGCCGGTGGTTTGTCTGAAGTGATTTTTAAGTATGTCGTAGAACGCGAACTTATTGATCCGGCTAAAGTAAAAGTGCTTGGCTACAGTAAGCCATTTCCGCAATACCCTTGGGCAATGCGTTCAAATCTGAATGATGATCTGAAAGCGAAAATCAAAGATGCCTTTATCAATCTGGATGATGAAGAAGTGTTGAAGAATTTTAAAGCTGAAGGTTTTGCGCCTATCACCGATGATGATTATGACGTGATTCGCGATATGGGCAAATTACTGAATCTTGATTTTTCCAAGATGTAAGGGAACCTGATGAATACCCATGTTCTGGAACAATCAGATGTACTGAAACGGTACAGCCAGCGCTGGAAAAAACAAACCCTGCAGGTGGTGGTCTTACTGGCCATCATTCTGCTGGCAGCCTGGTATGTGAATGTACTTAACTTCGAATTACTGGCAAATGGTTTGCCCGCTATTGGCACATTGGCCAGTGAATCATTTCCCCCCGACTTTACCAACCTTCGTGACTGGCTTTCACCCTTATTGGATACCCTGGCGATGAGTATTGCCGGAACCGCGATTGCGGTAATGTTTTCTGTCCCAATGGCATTTCTGGCAGCTCGAAACACTTCACCCCATGGTGTGGTGTTTCAACTGGCACGGGTAGTATTGAATGCGTTGCGGTCGGTTCCAGAACTCATCATGGGGATTATTTTTGTCGCCGCAGTCGGTTTTGGGGCATTACCCGGTGTATTGGCTTTGGCCCTGCATTCCATCGGTATGGTGGGCAAGTTCTTTGCTGAAGCCATTGAACATGTTGATGAAGCACCTGTTGAAGCTGCTCGGGCGGCAGGTGCCTCGCCGATGCAGGTGCTATATCACGCGATTCTGCCACAGGTGATGCCACAGTTTGCCGATGTGGCGATTTACCGCTGGGAATACAACTTCCGGGCTTCTACGGTCATGGGCATGGTCGGTGCCGGTGGTATCGGCTTTGAGCTGATGGGGTCGCTACGGATTATGCAGTATCAGGAAGTATTTGCGATTTTACTGGTGATTTTGTTGATGGTTACGCTGGTAGACGCATTAAGCGGCGTATTACGCAAAAAATTCAAGTAAAGGATGACAATGAAACCAAAACTGGTCATTACCCATAAAGTGCATGATGAAGTGCTGGAAATGCTGGCGCCACATTGTGATTTGATAACCAATCAGACTACTTTCAGTTTATCGAGAAACGATACGATTCAACTGGCACAGGATGCTGACGCGTTGATGGTGTTTATGCCGGACAGGGTGGATGCAGACTTTCTAAAGGCTTGCCCGAAGTTGAAAGTGATTGGTGCTGCATTAAAAGGCTATGACAATTTTGATGTAGAAGCCTGCACAGATAATAACGTCTGGCTGTCCTTTGTACCGGATTTATTAACAGTTCCCACTGCAGAACTAACCATCGGTTTGATGGTTGGGCTGATACGGCATATTAGAGCTGCGGATGAGCATGTGCGAAGCGGCTATTTTAAAGGCTGGCGACCACAATTTTATGGACTGGGAGTTGAAGGTTCTAATATTGCCATTATCGGCATGGGAGCGATTGGTCAGGCTATTGCTCAAAGACTGTCTGGTTGGGATGCAAAATTAATATTTACTGATCAACAGCCTTTGACTACTGAACAGCAAGCAGCTTTGCAACTGGAGTTTCTGTCGCTGGACGATGCGCTTGCTCAGGCCGATATTGTGATTATGGCATTACCACTCAATTCTGAAACTCAGCATCTGATCAATGAACAACGTTTGCAGCAGATGCAACCGGGATCTTTTCTGATCAACCCATGTCGTGGTTCAGTGGTTGATGAGACGGCCATATTAAGAATGCTGAATAGTGGCCATTTAGCTGGTTACGCCAGTGATGTGTTTGAAATGGAAGACTGGGCTCGTAATGACCGACCCAACGAGATTGATGAAAATCTGTTAGCGCATCCCAACACCTTGTTTACTGCACATATCGGTTCAGCTGTGAGCAATGTGCGACTATCGATCGAAAAACGGGCTGCTGAGAATATTATCAATGTGCTGCAGGGTGAAAAGCCATTGGACCCAGCGAATCACCTTGAAACATCAAAGGAACTGTCATGCTCAACCTGATCTGGCTGAAAAGCCTGATAACAGTGATTGAACAGCACAGCTTTCAGGCGGCTGCTATTGAGTTGGGGTTGGCACAACCGACAATCACTCAGCATATTCAAAAGTTGGAAGAAATGCTGAAAGTATCGTTGATTCAGCGGGGACGAAGTGGCTGCCAGCCAACGGAACATGCGTTACGGCTGTTACCTTATGCTGAGAGCATGTTACGTCTACAGGACAGAGCGTTACTGGCCATCCAGTCACCCACGCTTAAAGTGGGGGCCAGTTCCAATATTGGTATTTATCTGTTGCAGCCTTATTTGCATGACTTTCTTCGACATCAATCACTGGAGCAGGACAAGCTGGACTTGCTGATTGATAACAATCCAGCGGTGGCTGACAAACTGGAAAATGCTGAAATTGATATTGCCCTGATGGAATGGTGGTCACCTAAAGCCGGATTTGAATCACAAACCTGGAAAATAGAACCATTGGTATTGATTACACCCATGGAGCATCCACTGGCAAAGCTGCCATCAATAAGTAAATCAATGCTAGCCGGGCTGGATTTGATCGGTGGTGAATCGGGTAGTGGTACAGGTCGGTTGCTGAAAACGTATTTACAGGATTTTCAGCAGATGCCCAAAGTAACGATGCAACTGGGCAGTACCGAGGCAGTTAAACAGGCTGTACGGGCGGGGCTGGGTATATCGTTAGTATTTTCCTCTGCCGTTGCCGATGAGGTCAGACATGGAAGTTTGTGTGCCATTCCCATTGAAGATAATGCTTTAAGAAAGTCCATCCAACTGGTCTGGCGACAACAAAGCCCGACCGCTCAACAGAAACGGCCGGGATTTGTAGATTATCTTTTGCAATGTCCTAAGACTGCTTTGGTTTAATACAAAGGCGGTTACTCCCAGTCGTAAACCAGATTCAACCGATAATTGGTATCGGTGGTTTCTGCTTCCGGTGCGGGTTGGCTGTTGTACTGACTTCTCAAGGTCGCCCTTAACTTCCATGCTTCATCATTAGTGATTGGCATTTCTGCACCAAAGTTGGTGACCAGCAGGTAGTTCTGTCCTGGGCTACTAAATGAAGGGTAGTAGGTTAAATCATGAAACAGGTTCAATCGGCTGTTGAGATTATAGTTGGTCTCATAGCCAAGAACACCGGTTGGATCTTTTTCAGTGGTCCCGTCTGAATAGCTTTCAAAACGATAACCCACACCAGCAAAACCTTTGAAAACCAAATCCGGTTCGCGTATGAAAAAACGCCCAAGACTTGCAGTGGTAATCGCCCGTAAATCCAGTTCTTCAAAATCATCAATCTCAAAATCAGCGCTGCCACGGGCAAAATAGTTTTCGCTGATATCACGTTCTAATTTGATACCCGCCAGTTTTTCGTTCTCGGTTTGCTCGTCATCTTCCTTGGCATAATTGACTTCCAGGTACATGCCTAAACGTTCATTCACAGTTTCACGGAAAAGCTCACCCCGACCTGTCACGGCCATTCGGTCAGTATTACCACTGGCTCCCTGGACACCAAATGCCAGATTACCACTCCATGGATCCAGAAGTGCTTCGCGTTCAGCTCGGAGCTGTTGCACTTCAGCTGTGTAAGTTTCTTCCAATTCGGCTTTTTCCTGCGCCTGAGCTGTTTTGATTTGCTCAATTTCCTGCTGATATTGCTGTTCCAGTTGAGCATTCTGCGGTTGCACAGCATCTTTTTCCCACAGCGTATTAATCCGTTTTGGATCGATATCTACCGTACCAAATGCTGTACCAGTCAACTGATGTTGACCCTGATCATTAACAGTCAGCTGACCCAGAACCCGATCACTACTATCAAGTTCAATAAGATGTTTCTGATCTGTACTGATTTGTGTCACCCGATTGAAATCAACGGTAACTTCATCGGCAAAAGCAGTATCCATAACCACTTTGCCTTCAGAAATCTGTTTAATAGAACCTTTAAGAATACTGCCATCATCGAGCAATATCTGATCCGCTGCGAGGCTGGTGGAAGTGAAAAGAAGTATGGTGGAAATAGCGGTGCTCAATCGGCGTTGAAGCATGATTTCTCCGTGTTTGATTAAGGTCTTCCGTGAATCTCTTCCGATTATTTGATGGATTACCTTTGGTTCAAAAATGCTTTACCAAGGATGCGAAACCGAAGCTTTATAAATTGACTGAAACGATATTTTTAAAACGATTTATTCGCGGTCTTGAAAAACGACTCCCACAGACCCTAAAAAATAAAACGTGAAATTACTGTGAAAATGACTATTCATTTTTCTTCAAATGAAGTTTGAGCGTTGTCTCTTTTGATAATTTTTACTTGGGAAAATTTCCTAGGTTTGCTGAAGCTGTGCCGTTATAATCTTTTGTTATATGGCATAACGCTTTTAGCCATCACCAGTCCCCTTATCAGGATAAAGAATGAAGTTCATAAATAACCTGCCGATTGGCAAGAAAATTTTCACCGTGGTCATTGTTCTGGGTTTGACCCAATTATTGATAGCGGCTTTTGCGATTTTAAAAATGCAAGAGATCTCGGCAGAATTTTCGGTGATGAATGAGATGGTTATTCCACTTGAAAGACGCGTCGCTAAGATCAGTGAACTTCAGTATAAAAAAGCCGCTACTTTGCAGTCACTTTTGCTTGATGCCCGCTCTGGTGCGCCCAGAAGTATCATCAAGACCCATTTTGCAGAAATAGAAAATATTACTGCGGAGAGCCAGCTTACCTTGGCTGAAACCGTCGGTATTCTTGAACAAGCTAAAAGCACAAACCTGTCAGCTGAAATGTTGGTGGATGTGACAAGCATGTCGGAAAATATTGAAACAATCGTTCAACAGCAGCAGAACTATCAGAAATATGTTGAGGCGGCCATCAATGTCATCAAACGTGGTGGCAGCATGTCCGGCGGCGGTTATCTGTCTGAAGAGGAACAGCGAGAACTAAAAACGATTGAAGCTGAATTATTTGTCACTCTGGCTGCGATGAAGGGCAGTATTGATAACATTTCACAACGTGCGGTCAGTAACGTTGAACAGAAACAGAATGGCAGCATTCTTAGCCTGATAGCTATTGCTTTGGCATCGTTATTTATTGGTGTATTCATTTCAAAAATCATTATTAATAACATTGTCCGGCCTATCAAAGAGGTTATGAGTACCCTCAGTGCTATGGCCAAGGATAACGATCTCACCAGAAGAATGACCTTCACCAGCAAAGATGAAGTCGGGGCGATGGGCGCCGTCTTTAATTCATTCGTTGAAAAGCTTCAGGAACTGGTTGTGGGGATTACGTCTGCATCAGAACAGTTATCGACCGCCGCGGAAGAAACATCGGCAGTCAGCGAAACAACCAATACCAATATTGCCAAACAGAAAAGTGAAACGGCGCAGGTTGCTACTGCTATCAATCAAATGACGGCAACGGTAGAAGATGTGGCGGCAAATGCTGAGAAAGCATCAAATGCTGCTCGCAAAGGGGAAACTGACTCTGAGGCAGGCAGACATGTCGTTGAACAAATCATGACATCAATTAATGCATTAGCCTCTGAAATCAATGATTCATCCGGCGTGATCACCAAAGTGAAGACGGATAGCGAAAACATCGGTCTTATTCTGGATGTCATCAAAAACATAGCTGAACAAACAAACCTGTTGGCATTGAATGCCGCTATAGAAGCTGCCAGGGCAGGGGATCAGGGACGTGGTTTTGCAGTCGTGGCAGATGAAGTTCGTACACTTGCACAACGCACACAACAATCTACACAGGAAATTGAATCACTTATTACAACATTACAGGCTGGTTCAGATAATGCAGTTCAGTCCATGGAGCAAAACCAGTCGAGTATTACCCAGCTAGTTGCCAAAGGTAATGAAGCAACAGGTTCGTTGCTGGCAATCACACAGTCAGTCCGTGCCATCACAGAAATGAATCTATCAATTTCCACAGCAGCAGAAGAACAAAGCCATGTGGTAAACGACATCAACCGAAATATTCATACCATTCAACACGTGTCTGAAAGCACGGCAGAAGGCTCGGAACAAGTCTCCAAAGCCAGCCAGGAAATTGGCAAGTTAAGTGAAAAACTCACGGCGATGGTCAGGCAGTTTAACGTTTCATAAAAGACTAACGAACATTTATACGAAAAAACTGATAACCAGTTTTGATTAAGGCTGGTTTGAGCTTCATCCGTTAGCTCATATCAGATAGAATCGAACCACACTAATTTTCCAGGGAAGGAATATGAGTATTGCCACGGTTTACAGTCGTGCTTTGACGGGTATTTATGCTCAGGCAGTTACGGTTGAAGTGCATCTTTCCAATGGTCTGCCAAGTCTGTCGATTGTGGGTATGGCGGAAACTGCGGTGAAGGAAAGTAAGGATCGCGTGCGTTCGGCGTTGATTAACTCCCAGTTCACTTTTCCTCAGCAACGTATCACCATTAATCTGGCTCCTGCAGATTTGCCTAAAGAGGGTGGGCGATTTGATTTACCGATTGCACTCGGCATTCTGGCGGCTTCCAATCAAATCCCGGTGCAATCATTAAATCATATGGAGTTTATCGGTGAGTTGGGTCTGACTGGCGAATTACGGGCTGTTCGCGGTGTGTTACCTACAGCATTAGCCACGTCGGAGGCCAACCGACAATTGATGGTGCCTTTTGATAATGCCGAAGAGGCGGCCCTTACCAAACAAGGTGAGAGTTTTGCTGCCAAAACGCTGCTGGAAGTCTGTGCTCATTTGCATGATCAATTGCGTTTACCAGTTAATATCAACCAACATCAGCATAATCAAAATAATTATGCCGATTTAGCTGACGTACGAGGTCAGGCGTCAGCAAGACGGGCTTTGGAAATTGCGGCTGCTGGCTCGCATAGCCTGCTTTTCGCTGGACCTCCCGGTACTGGAAAAACCATGTTAGCCAGTCGTTTACCGGGCATATTGCCACCGATGACAGAGCAGGAAGCCATTGAAACAGCGACGATTCATTCAATATCATCTGCTGGGTTCCAGGTGGAAAACTGGATGCAGCGACCATTTCGGGCGCCGCATCATACGGCTTCTGCAGTCGCGTTAGTCGGCGGTGGTAGTCAGCCTAAACCAGGTGAGATTTCGTTGGCACATCATGGCGTTTTATTTCTTGATGAATTGCCGGAGTTTGATCGAAAAGTATTAGAAGTTTTACGCGAGCCAATTGAATCAGGAAAAATAACTATTTCCCGTGCTGCCAATCAAGCAGAATTTCCTTCACAATTTCAATTGGTTGCTGCGATGAATCCCTGTCCGTGCGGTTATCTGGGGCAGGCAAGATGTCATTGCACAGAAGAGCAAGTCAGACGCTACCGTGGTAAGATCTCCGGCCCGTTATTGGATCGCATTGATATGTTGATGGAGGTGCCGACAGTGGATAAAAAACTGTTGCGACCTCAGCCTGATGATGTTCCTCCTGAGTCCAGTGAAGTGGTTCGTCAGCGGGTGATTCAGGCCCGGCAGATTCAACTTGAGCGTGCCAACAAAGCCAATGCGTCCCTGCAACATAAAGAACTAGAGGTTTTTTGCACCTTGTCAGATCAGGATTTTCAATTAGTAGAAAAAGCCATCAGCCGTTTTGGCCTATCGGCCCGTGCCTATCATCGTATTTTAAAAGTGGCCCGCACCATTGCTGATTTGGCCGGTTCACCCGACATTCAAACAGTCCATTTAACAGAAGCCATCGGCTATCGACGCCTCGACACAGCGAATTAATATTTAGTGAAAGATCTCAATCCGCAACAGCGGGAAGCTGTGCGTTACATCGATGGACCGTTGTTAGTATTAGCCGGTGCCGGCAGTGGCAAGACGCGGGTTATTACCCGTAAGATTGCCTATCTGATCGAGCAATGCGGTATGAAAGCCAGCAATATCGCTGCCGTAACCTTTACCAATAAAGCTGCTCGTGAGATGAAGGAGCGGGTTGCTGATTTGATGTCTACCCGACAAGCCTCAGCGCGAGGTTTGATGGTATCCACATTCCATACGCTTGGTTTGAATATCCTGCGGCGTGATGGAAAATCACTAGGCTATCGTCCCGGCTTTTCAATTTTTGATGCCCAGGATTCTTTGGCGGTTTTTCGCGATCTGATGGGCCGCGATTTTGCGGCTGACAGCGATCATGCACAGGAAGTCCAAAACCTGATTTCAAACTGGAAAAACCAATTAATTTTGCCCGAGCAGGCGGCCCAGATTGCCGACGGTGCTCAGGAAGAATTCGCTGCCAGGGTTTACCCACGTTATGTGCAGGCATTGCAGGCCTATAACGCTGTGGATTTTGATGATCTGATTTTAAAGCCAGTCATTCTGTTTCGCGAACATCGTGATGTGTTACAAAAATGGCAGGCCAAAATTCACTATCTGCTGGTGGATGAATATCAGGATACCAACGGCTGTCAGTACGAACTGGTCAAGCAATTGGTCGGCATTCGTGAAAAGCTCACCGTGGTAGGGGACGATGATCAATCGGTGTATTCCTGGCGTGGCGCCCGACCAGAAAATCTGGTGCAACTGCAAACTGACTTTCCAAGATTAAAGCTGATTAAACTGGAACAGAATTATCGGTCGATGGGCCGTATCTTACGAGTCGCTAATACATTGATAAGTCATAACCCCCATATTTTTGAAAAGAAACTGTGGAGTGCGATGGGCGAGGGCGATGCGATTCGAGTTATTGGCTGTCGTGATGACGAACATGAATCAGAAAAAGTTATTTCCGAGCTGCTTTATCACAAGCTCAAACACCAGGCCAGTTTCAAAGACTATGCGATTTTGTATCGCAGCAATCATCAATCCCGTTCGCTGGAAAAAGTGTTACGTGAACATAACGTGCCATATTTTTTGACTGGCGGCACCTCGTTTTTCTCGCGGGTTGAAGTTAAAGACATCATGGCCTATCTGCGTCTGCTGGCTAATCAGGATGATGATAATGCTTTCTTACGTGTCATTAATACACCACGTCGAGGGATCGGTTCATCTACCTTACAGGCGCTTGGAGAATACTCTGGCAAACGCAATACAAGCATGTTTGGAGCCTGTTTTGAAATGGGTCTGGCTGAAAGCCTGCCGCCTAAATCAGTACAGAATCTGGAAGTCTTTACCCGCTGGCTGATTGATATTGCTGATCGTGCTGCCCGTGGCAATCTGCTGGATGCGATCAAGGATATGATCGAAGAAATTAATTATCGCGGCTGGCTGGAAGAAGTCAGCGGTGATCCCAATAAAGCCAATCGACGCATGGAAAATGTCGATGAACTGGTCAGCTGGATCGAGCGAATGATTGATCAGGACACCGAAGAAAAATCGATTGGCGATATTGCTGCACGTTTAACGTTGATGGATATCATGGACCGGCAGGCTGATGAGAATCAGGCCGATGCAGTGCATCTGATGACATTACATGCCGCTAAAGGCTTGGAATTCCCACATGTATTCATTGTCGGTATGGAAGAAGAAATCCTTCCACATCGAACCAGTATTGAAGAGGATTCCATTGAAGAAGAACGGCGTCTGGCCTACGTTGGCATAACAAGGGCACAACGCAGTCTGGTGATGACGCTGGCCAATACCCGTAAACGTTACGGTGAAAAAGTGGACTGTGAAGAAAGTCGTTTTCTTCGAGAGTTACCAGCCGAAGATCTGATCTGGATGACCGAAAAAACTCAGGTCGACCCTGAAGAGCGAAAAGAGCGTGGTAAAGCGCATTTATCCAATATTCGCGATATGCTTAAGTAACATATTAATCAAATGGCCAATTAGTGACGGTTGAGGAAAAAATATGAAAACAAAACTACTTATCCTGGCAATATTGGTTCCCGGATTGGCGCATGCTCAAGTTAAGCTGGAACAAAATCAGGCTGAAAGCGGAAGCTATTACAAAGGTGTTTTGACCGTCACGCAAGGTTGTGATGGTTCGGCTACCACAGCAATAACTGTAGATATTCCCGAAGGTCTGCAATTTGCTCAGCCCATGCCCAAAGCAGGCTGGCAAGTAGAAATCGTGAAGAAACCGGTTGAACGACCTTTCTTTCACGATGGTATCGAGATAACTGAAGCGGTACGCCAGATCACCTGGTCTGGTAATTCTTTGCATGATATTCATTTTGATGAATTTATCTTCCGTGGCCGTATTGGAGTCGGTGCTACCAGTGTGCTGTATTTCCCGGTCACCCAAAAATGCGAAACAGGCGAATTGCATTGGGATCAGATTGCTGAAGAAAAACCGGTTAAAAAGACCATGCCCAAAGGTCCCATAGCAGTGAAGGAACTGATGGAAGGCCTTGATGAGCTCGATGAGAAGGCATCTGATCAACCAAAATCACATCAATATAAACATGGGCAGAGTATGGAACAAGCCGAACATGCCGGTGAGCATGGGCAACCCAAAGCCCATCAACATCAACACCAACATGGGCAGTCAAAAGATGAGGCCGAACTTTCAGGCAATCACGAAGAACCGAAAGCCCATCAACATCAGCATGGGCAATCAAAGGAAATGACTGAAGACGACATGCAAATAGATCACTCTGTCCACGCAGGACATGGTGGACCTTCACTGCAATATCCGGCACCGTTTGTGAAAGTTGTGGATGGTACCGGTGAACATCACCATCATTAATTCTATTTAGCAGAATAAAAATGGCCCGGTTTTTAACGGAAAACGGGCCATTTTTTTATCTATTCCTGCTGTTGTAGAGCTTATGGAGTAGGTGGCTGCGGCATAGGTGGTGCCTCTTCAGCCTCTTTCTGTTTATCATCATCCGGGTCATCTGCCGGTTGATAGGTTCCTTCGGATGGGTCGGGAACCTGTGGCGATTTTTCAGCTTCTTTGTCTTCTTCAGACTTTTTAGAAGCGGCGATAATAGTCGAAATGCTAGCTGATTTTTCTTGATTTATTTGCTGTAGTGTCATGATGTGGATTCCTTAAGGTTATTAAAGAGGACATCTATCTTGCGTCAATAGAAGACTGAAACGTTTTGATTGTTGGATTTTAGTCAGAACAGATGCGGTTAAATAACTACGCTCTTGTTTCACTACAAGTAAATGCTTTTTTCAGTTAGACGTTACTACAAATCAATAGATTTACAATTAATCTGCATCAATATGGTCAATATCTGGCAGGTTTATCAATGTGATTAAATGTTAAACATTTCTGTGTTTAGCGTATAAATTGAGAAAAGGCATTAACCAAAGAATTGACCCATATCAACGGTTAGTAAATCTAATGCCGGTAAACTTTTCCACTAGTTAACAGCATTGCCAGCCAAGGATAACACGCACATGAAACTTCGCTTTCTCGGTGGTACCAGCACAGTAACCGGTTCCCGTTACTTGCTTTCTGATGATAACCACCGATTACTGGTGGATTGTGGCTTGTATCAAGGGGTGAAAACCTTGCGACGGCGAAATTGGGCACCGTTTCCGGTGGACCCATCAACTATCAATGCCGTGGTGCTTACCCATGCTCATATCGATCACTCCGGCTATCTGCCGGCGCTGGTGAAAAACGGCTTCAAAGGTAAAATCTACTGCACCAAGGCTACCCACGAGTTGTGTAATGTGTTGCTGCCAGATGCCGGTTATCTTCAAGAGGAAGATGCCAAATATGCTGCTCGTAAGAAGTTCTCAAAACACGAAAGCCCGGAACCGCTATTTACCGAAAAAGACGCCAGAGAAGCGTTAAAACATTTTGAATCTCTGCATTACCATGAGACATTCGAGCCGGTTAAAGGCTTTGAAGTAAGCTTTACCCCCGCGGGGCATATTCTGGGTTCATCCTGTGTGCATGTTCATCACAAAGGCACAGACCGCACAGTAGTATTTACGGGTGATGTAGGACGCCAAAACGACATTATCATGCGTCCGCCGGAACCGCTACAGCACGCAGATGTACTGGTGTGCGAATCCACCTACGGCGACCGGCTCCATGGTGAATCAGATCCCGAAGCTGTACTTGCAGAAATCATTACCAAAACCGCAGGTCGAGGTGGCATCACATTGATGCCGGCTTTTGCTGTTGGCCGAGCACAAATGCTGCTTTATGTTGTACATAAACTGATGGGAGAAGGCAAAATCCCTGATATGCCGGTTTACCTGAACAGCCCGATGGCTATCAAGGCTACCGAAGCTTTCATCAAACACCACAAAGAACATAAGCTGGACCAAAGCCAATGCGCGCTTATTGATGATCAAACTCAGTACATCCGCACCGTAGATGAATCCATCGAACTGGACACCATGCGTTACCCATGTGTGATTGTCTCCGCGAGTGGAATGGCCTCCGGCGGTCGGGTGTTGCATCACCTTAAAACCTTATTACCTAATCCTCGTAACAGCATTGTCTTCGCGGGCTACCAGGCCCCTGGTACTCGTGGTGATGCGTTGGTAAATGGAACTCAATCCGTCAAAATCCATGGTGCCTACTGGCCGGTAAAAGCTGAAATTCATAACATGGACTCCATGTCCGCCCACGGCGACTACAGTGAAATACTGGCGTGGTTAGAGCAAGGCAACCTCAAGCCCGATAACGTCTACGTCACCCATGGCGAAGTTGTTGCAAGCGACACCATGCGTAAACACATCACCGAAAAATTCGGCTGGGATGCCGAAGTGCCAGAACTGTTTGAGGAAGTTGATATTTGAGATTGGATTATTAATCACAACTAGCCAAATATGGCTCAGTTTTTAACTAAAACTGGACTATTTTTTTGTCCGTGATTTGATTGCTCATGAGCTTTTAAAAATTAACCACAGAGACACGGAGGGCACAGATAAGAGCTTGAATTGGCATCTAACTTTTATAGGCAGGGGCTAAAGAATTTCCTCCAATGTACTCATGATTTAAAAAATATTAACTATCTCAGTTAAATTAAAGTTTTGTTTTAATTAGGATTAATAGGTTCAGAGCCAATTGATAGCATCGGATAAAGGAGCAACCCCCGGACCTCGGAGTTTTCAGCATCAGTTTTTAATGGACTGAATCTACGTCATGTTTGCTGTGGCTCTGGATGCGGCCGATGATCTTCAACCCATTGTTCGTCCATGCGTGGATCCATTTCAGCGAGAACGCTGCCAGATGCCGCTGGAACGGCAACATAGACATTCATATGGTCTTCTGGAATACGCTCGCTCTGTAATGAGTAATAACCTAAAGCCAGGGCAAATAACGTCAGCACGATGAAAAATACGGTTGCTGAAAATCCCAGTACAAAACCTAACAATAACGGCGCAATAAATGAACCGAAGCCATACGAAAACAATAAGGTTCGGCTAATTTCGACCAGGTCTGTGTTTTCATCAAACACATCGTTGGCACGTGCAACACTCAAGGGATAAATGCTGAACAAACTGACACCCAATAAAAAACCAACCGTATAAAGCAACGCCACACTCTCACGCCAGATCAAAGGTAAAACCAGCATCAAGAGAAAAACACCAGCACCGAAAAATCCAGACAAAGCCAGCATTTTCCGGCGCCCTATTCGATCAGATAACATGCCCACAGGCAATTGCGCCATCAGTCCGCCGAGAATGGTAATCGCCATAAATAATGAGACCACCTTAGGCTGATCAAACAGATTTAATACGTACAGTGGCAACATGGTGTAAAACGCGCCAATGAATACTCCGCCAATAAAACTACCCACCAATGCCAACGGGGCGATCGATAACAATTTTGGCATGCTATACCGTTCAAAGGGTTTTAATACGGGTTGCGTAACACGCGTCACCGCGACCAACACCAGCGACCAAAGCACCAGAATTGAACCCAGAATGAAAATCGTATTGGCTGACATCTCCAGCATCAACAGTAATTGACCTAATGCCAACGCCAGGAAGAATACGATGGTATATATCGCGAGAATTTTGCCGCGGTCTTCAGATGAGCTTTTTTCATTGAGCCAGCTTTCTAACACAATCAGCATGGCATAAAAGGCAAAACCTGATACCAAACGTAATGTGGCCCAAAACCAGGGATCAAACCATAAAGCGTGGCCCAAAAATGCCATGACCATAATCGCAGAAAAAGCCGAAAAACTGCGTGCATGACCTACTGTGACAATGAGTTTTTGACTGAAAATTGCGGCTAACATCGCGCCCAGGAAAAAAGCGGAATTGATTAAGCCGATGGCGCCCTCATTGAGACCTTCCTGTTTCAGGAATATGCCTATGAATGTCATCAGTAACCCGTAACCCGTTGCTAACAGCGAGATCGAGAAGAACAACGATGAAATCGGTAATAGGGCTCTTTTGAAAAACATGGGGGTTCCTGAACGAAAACAGCTTGCTGCGTTTAAACACAGCAAGCCACTATTTTGATTATTTTCTACACAAATTCAAGGCAGGATACAGCAAACTTGATTTGGATGAATGATGTTCAGCCGGGAACCGTGAGAAAACTCAAGCTTTTGCTAAAACCATTTACCAGTTAAATACCAAACGCTTGTCGGTCATGTTTAAAAAAAGCAAAGTAGGATAGATTTATGCTTTTTTTATTTTATGCAGAAAGTCCCGGCAGTGAATTACTGCCGGGCTATTTGTAAATATTAAAAGTCTAGTTGAGCGCCCAATTTGATGGTACGAGGTGCACCCTGAGCAATACTGGAGCTGCCTGCAGAAGTTAGCCAATAGGCTTTATCCGTCAGGTTCTCAACGTTCAGTCTGAGAGTTAACAACTGTTTGTTGAGGTCAATTTCATAGCGAGCCCCCAAATCAAATAATGTTACTGATCCGACATGCCATTGGTTGGCCGTATCCAGTGGTCGTTGACTGGTATATTGCGCACCACCGGTGAAGGTCAGCTGGGTATTGGGCACCTGATATTCACTGTATAAACGGAACTGTTTATCAGCGACGCCCTGTATCGGTTCTCCTTCAAGGCTCTCATTGGTAGTTTTCCGGTTAGTGGCATCCAGCCACATTGCACTGGCACCTACTAGCCATTGTTCATTGATTTTGGCTCGGGTTGAGAGCTCAAGACCTTCGTAACGGGCTTCACCATCCTGACTGAACACATCATTCTCATCTTCATAGGTGAGGCCTTTTTGCAGCTGGAAAACTGCCATATTGGCTGACCAGTTATCATACTCAACCTTGATGCCGGTCTCGTACTGTTTGCTGATTAACGGCTTAAAAACCTCGCCAGCATTGGCAGCAGTATTCGGTGCTGTAGCACCTTGTTCAAAGGCTTCTACATAGCTGGCGTAAATTGACATCCATTCAAGTGGCCGATAAATAGCTGCGACGGAGGGAGTGATTTCACTCTCTTTGTAATCGCCATAATCATCCTCAAGACTGCCGTAGCGTGCTCCAATAATGAAATCCCAGCTGTCGCCGACATTAAGCGTATCTGAGAGAAACACTTCTTTACGGGTAACTCTGGAATACTCATTAAAGCTGGCATCACTTTTATCAAGATGACCAACTGGACGCTCGAAATCGACAGGTGAAGATACATTACCCGACCCCAGTGGAATGGCCAGCGTACCAATGCCGCTGCTATTTGATGAAATAGTGCGAGTATGCGATAAACCTGCCACCACATTATGCGTAACAGGCCCCGTTTCGATAACACCGCTTAGCACGTTCTGTGTCTGATAGCTTTTGAACAGATTATTGTAATTGTAGAGTGTGGCCGAATAGTCCCCATCGCCATCAACGTACAAAATGGGCATCAGCGGATTGCGGTAGCTGGTGGAATAACGATAGGAGAGTTTATTGTTCCAGTTATTATTAATCTGCCAGATTAAATCACTGCCGGTAGTGATATGCTCTGATTCATAGCGAGTCCAGTCTGGAGCCAGACGTTTATCACCATTAATCGGGCTGAGAATATTACTTACTGTTCGATCGTCGAAGGAACCGTCAGAGTTTGGACTAATTGAAAAATAACCACCGTAACTTTTACGCTCAGATATCAGTGCATCTGCCTGCCATGTCAGATCCGGCGTGATCCGTAAATCCACTGCGACAGAAGCCGATTTACGGTAGGCCTCACTGTCATCGACATAGGTGTCACCAGCTTCACTGACCACATTAACGCGGTAACCAAATATATCATCTGGACCGACACGACCGCCGACATCGCCGTGTGCCATTAGCAATCCGCTATCCATTATTTGCGTGGAAACACTGGCTTCGAATTCTTCGGTGGGCCGTTTGAGCACATAATTGATAATGCCGCCCGGAGCACCAAAACCATAGAGGAAACCGCCTGCACCTTTGAGGATCTCAACCCGTTCAAGGTGTTCTAAGGGAAGATCTTTGGCACGGCTGCGGAAATTCATTCCATCAAGTTTCTGCCCGGTATCGAAATCCGGGTTGATGCCGCGAATCGAAAAAGCGTTATTTTCTGTGATTAGGTTATTGGATGAGAGACTGATAGCCGCATCAAATTTGGTTAACTCACCCAGCGAGCGTGCCTGCAGATTGGCAATGTAATCTTCAGAGTAGGTTTCAATGGTAAACGGCGTATTCTGCTTTGACAGGTTTCCCAGTGCTCCAGCGAAAACATCACCAACCCGATAGGCATTGGCGGCCGAGCCATTCATACCAAGACCTTGTACCTTCATCGTTGATAATGTGACACTTTGATCGTCTTCATTGTTTGCCTGCAATGTATAACTGTTATCACCCTGAGCTACGGCCACCAGACCGCTGCCATTGAGAATCTGGCTTAGTGCATTTTCAACAGTATAGCTGCCTTGCAATCCATTACTGTTCTTGCCGCTGGCTAATTCCGAAGCACCCACAAGATAGATACCGGCCTGGGCAGATAAGCGGGCCAGTACCTGACTCAGCGATCCGGCTGGGATATTAAATTGTTGTGTGGCTTGAGCCGCAGATTGGCTTGTTTCTGCCTGTGCAGCAGGTAGTACCAGCAATGTTCCCAAGCTGGCAGCAGCAATAAGATGTATAGAAAGTGCCAGTGGCTTAAACCTGTTTTTAGCCAGTTGTGTGTGGCGGTGTTGTTTCACCATTGTGTTACCTCATCGAGTTTAGTGTTGATACAGATATAAACGGATGAGGTGCATAAACCCGGAACCATTTTGTGAAATAAAACGAAAATAACTTTTAGGCTGTTGATTAAATTGAAGTTAACGCTGGATTGGTTCCAGAATAATCCAGCCTGGAAACACCTGACGAACCTGTATGGGCAAAACTGTGGTGAGCATAGTCAAAACACGGTCAGTATCCGCTAGCGGGAAACTGCCATACACTTTCAGCTGAGCAACTTCATCAGCGATATTGATATAGCCATATTGATAACGGTTAAGCTCGGCGATCAGTTCCTGTAATGTCATATCTTCTGCCACTAACAATCCATCTCTCCAGGCCTGTCGAGCGGTTATGGCATTTTGTTTTGGCATTATCTGGTTTTGATTAAAACGGCTTGTTTCCCCAGCTTGAAGTTCAACATAGTGATCATTATTGGTATGAACAGACACGGAACCTTCATAAACGGCGAGCTCAATATCCTGTTGCTGGCTCATCACGTTAAATTGTGTTCCGAGCGCCGTTAATCGACCTTGTGAGGTATCTACTACAAATGATCTGCCGACATCTTTTGCTGTCTCAATGAAGATTTCACCATGGAGTAACTCAATGCGTCTTTGCTGTACCGTGTAATCAACATTAATGGCACTAGCAGTGTTTAACCAGATCTGCGTGCCATCTGGCAAGGTGATATCAGTTTGTTGTCCGACACCGGTGTGGTAGTCAGCAGCCAGTGCCATCACACTGTCAGGAAACCATTTTCTATTCCAGCTGAAATGACCTACAAATCCAATCACAGCAATACTGGCCATGCCACTGAGCAGTCGGCGGCGTTGACGTAATCGTTGATTGGCATTGTATAGATTGTCAGCTGTATTATGCGGGTCGGGCGTTTGCTGTAAGGGCTGGAAACCTTCACTGATTTTTTCCACGTAAAGCCAGGCGGTTTTATTCTCAGGTTTGGCATCAAGCCATTTACGCCAGTCTGATTTGTGTTCGTTGCTGGCTTGGCCATCACGAAGAATGGCAAACCATTCGGCGGCTTCTTCCAATGTCTTATGAGAAGGTTCAGCCATTTTATGATTGTGGTTCAGAAATAAGTTCGCGAGTGGTTTGGGAGGCTTGCAATTTCAGGCAGGCCAACATGGCCTGAGCTACATATTTACGCACCATACGATCCGATACACCCAGTTGAACGGCTGTTTCGGCATCTGTCATCTGGCAGACCACAGCTAAGAGAAATGCTTTAGCGGCTTTGGCCGGAAGCTCACTCAACATGTGATTAATTTCTTCCAGGGCTTCCAGTACTGCTACCAGTCTTTCTGCTGAAGGCGCAGTTTCTTCGGGGTAGCTGGAAAGTGTATCGTGCCAGGCTTTTTCAATTTCCTTTCGACGCCAGAGGTCTATACAGAGGTTTTTGGCGGTAGCTCGTAAATAATTGCGCGCCTGATCGCTGCTGGAAAAGTGTCGCGATGAAGGCAAACCGAGGAGGCGGAGAAATGTATCCTGAGTCAGATCGGCGGCTTCTGTACTATTACCTAATCGCTGAGATAACCAGCCTTTCAGCCAGTTATGATGTTCGCTATACAGCACCTGTACATGATAGTGGATGACAGATTGGGCACTGCTCACGAAAAACTCCTGAATGTTAATTGGTAATGAGAATCAATATCATTCTATTGCTTTAAATATAACATCGCAAGTGAGCTTTATGGCAAAAGCCACAATGAACGTTATTGCTATTCAGGATTGTGGGAAAATGATTGAAGTATGGTCAAATAGAAATGTATGGAGTGGAGACAAAAATTAAATCTGTGCTTACTTATCATGATCGTTACGTGTTACTAAAAATTCCAGACCGGCACCTACATCTTCTTCGCCACAGGCGGCCATGTCATCAGGGCTGGCAGCCTGAGCATCTTCATGATTCAGTATCAAATCGCGTTCATTTATGGGCTTATCTTTTTTAGTTTTTTCGTTGTCACTGACTTCAACTGAGCTTTTAGGCGAGATGGTGCTGTCTTCCACAGCATTTTCCGGGTCGTTAGGACTTTTCGTCTGAGTAACTTTGGATTTATTGCTCATGTTGTTTACCTCTAGTGACATCAAAAGTAAGACTACTTGATAGCAGGGACAATTCCGACTTAACGCTTTGCCTTTTGCAACCACTTATCCAGTTGATTGCCAAACGCTTGTCGATCTCGTTGATTAAAGGCCGGGGGGCCACCCATCTGTTCTCCGCTGTTACGCATGGTTTCCATAAAATTACGCATGGTCAGTCGGGCGCTGATAGTGTCTGTAGTATACAGTTCGCCTCTTGGGTTTAAAGCCAATGCGCCTTTTTCAATTGCTTCAGCAGCAAGCGGGATATCGGCGGTAATGACTAAATCACCTTTCATCAGACGTTCGACAATTTCATTGTCCGCTACATCAAAACCGGATTGCACTTGCTGGAATTTGAGAAAAGGTGAGGGCGGTAATCTTAAGCTATGATTGGCAATAAAGGTGGTGTGGGTTTCTGTTCGGGTAGCGGCGCGATAGAGAATTTCTTTTATCACCACCGGGCAGGCATCGGCATCGACCCAGATTTGGGGCTTACGAGGTTCAACTTCGGTCAATTTATTTTTCCAACTGACGGGTGCGTTCCACCTGTTTAACTTTGATATGAATGGCGGCTTTTGCCATCAGATGTGCGCTTACCGGGGCAGTGATAAATAGGAAAAGCGTCACCAGAATTTCATGCAGGCTGACACCCTCTGTTTTAAAGCTGAAATGAATTGCCGAGGCAATCAGAATAGCCCCTACGCCAAGTGTGCTGGCCTTGGTTGGACCATGCAAACGCATATAAAAATCGGATAGTTTATACAGACCGATTGAACCCACCAGTGTGAAAAACGCACCAATTAAAATCAAGATAGCTAAGATCCACTCAAGCATAATTGCCTCTATTCCATGATATCGCCGCGCAGCAGATATTTGCTTAACGCGAGCGTACCCATAAAACCCATTAACGCGATTAATAAAGCTGCTTCAAAATACAAAGCACTTTGCAGATTAATGCCCAGCAGAATCAGCAATGCAATGGAGTTGATGTATAAGGTATCCAAAGCCAGAATTCTGTCCGGTGTGTTTGGACCAATAATCAGTCGGATAAAGCTTAGTAAAATCGCTAAACCGACCATAACGAATGAGATTGATAAGGCCAGATTCAACATGTGACAAATATCTCCAGCAATGGCTTCTCGAATTTGCGATGAATTTCAGCTTTGATCGCTTCAACATCATCAATATGTAGCGCATGAATCAGTAAAAAACGACGATCTTTTGAAAGATCACAACTGACAGTTCCCGGCGTTAATGAAATCGTATTGGCTAACAGTCCAATGCCGACAGGACTGGTTAATTTCAGTTCATAATTCAAAAAGCCCGGTTTTAAATTCTTTTGAGGCCCCAGGATCAGTTTAGCTACGACGGCGTTAGCCACCAGAATTTCAAACAATACTCTAAGCACATACAGCACCAACATCCAGGGGTGCCGAATAGTGATCTTTTCAGGCCAATAACTGGAGGTCAGCCACGGAATAAAAATTGCCAACACTGCGCCCAGTACGATATGACCGGGGCTTATGGTGTTGTTCAATAATAACCAGATGCCCCACAAAATCATGGTGAGCAAAGGGTGGGGAAATAGCCGCTGAAGAATCATTTGCTGTTATCTCCATAAGGAACTGTACTTAACACAGCATCAATATAAGCCTGCCCATTGTACAACTGACCAGCTATCTGACTGGTGATATCGGTTAATGGTTTAGCAAACATTACCATTAATGGACTGACCAGCATCAGCAGAAAAACAGCAACAAAAGCCGACTTATTTAAAGGACTGGTTTTTTGACCTTCTTCCTTTTGCACACTGTAAAACATCAATGAACCCGAACGTACTACCGCGATTATCATCAATAAACCAGCAATTAAAACGACACTCAGAATTGCTGCAAACCATGGATGATTGAGAGCAGAATTTAAAATCATCACTTTACCGAAAAAGCCGGATAACGGTGGCATACCGGTTAAGGCGATGCCTAGCAGCATAAACACAGAACCGACGACTATCGGGCGATCAATCGGAATGGCTTTGGTAAACGAGTCGGAATAAATGCCACGGCCTTTCATAATTACATCAGCTATCAGGAACATCGCTGCACCGAGCATGGTGGAATGGATTAAGTAATACAACGAAGCAGCAAGGGCGGCTTCGTTATTGATACCGATGGCAATCATTAAGGTAGCGACTGACGCCAAAATCAAATAGGCGACCTGACGACGTAATGCACGGGCTGCCAGCACACCTAAGGCGGCCAGTGCCAATGTTATTAAACCGAGTAGCAATACCCATTCAATGTGCACAAACGCCAAATCACCGGCTTCTTCGCTGAAGATGGTGCCGTGAACCCGAATAATGGCGTAAAGCCCGACCTTAGTCATAATGGCAAATAATGCGGCGACTGGAGCAGAGGTATAGGCATAAGCACCAGGTAACCAGAGATAAAGCGGGAACATGGCAGCCTTGATACCAAAGACCACCAGCAGCAAGACTGCAGCGGTAGCCACTATACCTTGATCGGCCTCTGATACATTACGCACGGCGACAGCCATATCAGCAATATTCAAAGTACCCAGAATGCCATAAAGCGTGCCTACAGCGAACAGGAACAAGGTTGAACCCACCAGATTAATGACCACGTAATGCAAACCTGCACGGGTTCTTAAACGTCCCCCGCCATGAAGTAATAATCCATAAGAGGCGATCAGCAGAACTTCAAAGAATACAAACAGGTTAAATACATCGCCTGTCATAAATGCACCGTTCAGACCAAACAGTTGCAACTGAAATAACACATGAAAATGCTGACCCTGTTTATCGGTATCAGTACGAATGGCATACCATAATGCGCCTAATGCCAGTAGGGACGTCAGCAACAACATCAGTGCCGATAAACGATCCAGCACAATGACAATGCCAAAAGGCGCTTGCCAGTTGCCAAGCAGCACGACTTGATAAATATCGCTATTGGCCAGTTGGAAGCTGACCAGGCTCACACCCACCAGCAGAGTAGTTAAAATCAGACTTAAAATACGTTGTGTGTCAATGCCTGCCGGACGAGCCATCAGCATCAGGATGCCGCCAATCAAAGGCAATAAAACCGGCAAAATAGTAAACGGACTCATGATTCGCTCCGTTCAGTTTCTGTCTTTGTACTGTTATGTTTAGTGGCTTTCAGCTCATCATCTGAGCGATGCAAGCCATCGACATGATCATTACCCAGCTCGCTACGGGCTTTTAGGGCCAGTACGATGAGGAAAGCCGTCATCCCAAATGCAATTACGATAGCCGTTAATACCAAAGCTTGTGGCAGGGGATCGGTGTAAGCTGCAGCGGCAGGATCAATAACTGCCGGGATGCCGATTTGCAAACGGCCCATGCTAAACAGAAAGACGTTTACTGCATAGGCAAGCAGAGTCAATCCCAGTACTACCGGAAAGGTTCTTGCTCTAAGTGTGAGATACACTCCGCAACCTGTCATCACGGAAATGACACTGGCAATTAGCCACTCCATTACTTGATATCCTCAACATTGATGAAATGTGCAGCATGACTCAGCTTGCCAAGCTCAACCAGAATCATAACGGTGGCACCAACCACCACCAGAAATACCCCCAGGTCAAAGGCAATGGCACTGGCCACTTCAAATTTGCCCACTACGGGCCAGTTCAGATAGGTAAACGCCGATGTCAGGAAGGGATAGCCAAGTAACATGGAGACGACACCCGTACCGGTAGCGATCAACAGACCCAGCCACATTATGCGATGCATATCTGTCCGTAACCGATCATTCGTCCAGTCGATACCATTAGCAAGATATTGTGAAATCAATGCCACTGAAGCAATCAGCCCGGCGATAAATCCACCGCCTGGCAGGTTGTGACCACGTAGGAATATATAGACCGCGACCATCAGCATTAATGGGAACAACAAACGGGTCAAAGTTTGCATAATCGGTGGATGTGGATCATGACTCCATTCCAGACCTTCGACATCTTTTGCTGGCGCTGCGAGCTTGAGTCCTTCCAGCATGGCAAAAACCCCGAGACCGGCCAATGCCAGCACAACTATTTCACCTAAGGTATCAAAGCCACGGAAATCAACCAGAATCACATTGACCACATTGGTACCACCACCGCCAGGTTTGGCATTCTCGATAAAGAAATTGGCAATGGAACTATATTCACGGCTCAATACAGCCATGGTCAGCAGGAATACCGCAATAGCGGCAGAGATGGAAATAATCCCATCACGGCTTAAACGGATATAGCTACGTTCCTGAGGTGTGTGCTGTGGCAAAAAGAATAATGCCAAAAGCAACAGGACAATGGTCACCACCTCAACAGAAAGTTGGGTCAGTGCCAAATCCGGGGCTGAGAATTTCACAAAGCCCAACGCCACCACCAGACCAACCACCCCGATACTGATCAGAGAAGTCAGGCGCTGATGATGCAAAACTGCTGTTAACAAGCTGGCTACTATCAACGTCAACGCCATCAGAATGGTGATCACATCGGCTTCCATTAATGTCCTGTCACCGAATAGTGGTGAGTTAAACTGGAAGAACGTTATGATGCTGAGCACCAATGCACCGCCAATCACCCAGCTAACAGAAGGTTGTAAGGTGGTTTGATCAAAATAATCGGTAACTTTTTTGGCAAAACGAATAGTTTTCCATTGCAGCCAGTCAAACACGGCTTTGCCCTCAATACCGTGCAAACATCTGTCATGCCAGGCAAACAGACGATGCCGTACGGTATAAACCGCCACCCCTAACACCAGGGCAATAAAGCTCATCATTAATGGCAGGTTAAAGCCATGCCAGATCGCCAGACTGAATTCTGGAGCCGGGGCCTGCAGACTTGCTGCAACCGCTACAGAGAGAATCGGACCAATCAGTAGCATTGGTGCCACACCAACTATCAGACATAACACCACCAGAATATCGACCGGTATTTTCATGAAACGGGGCGGTTCGTGAGGTGTTTTGGGCAAATCAATTGGTTCGCCGTTAAAGAAGACGTCATGAATAAAACGAAGTGAATAAGCGACTGAGAAGATAGCGGCCAGCGTAACTAATGCCGGAATAGTCCAGGCTGACAGTGTGGTATCTGACGCGCTGATGGCCTGTTCAAAAAACATCTCTTTACTTAAAAAACCATTCAATAACGGCACACCGGCCATTGCTGCGGCGGCGATCATTGCGAGCATTGCCGTATGTGGCATCATTTTGAACAAACCGTTCAGTTTACGCATATCACGGCTACCCGATTCATGATCGATAATGCCGGCAACCATGAACAGCGAACCTTTAAAGGTTGCGTGATTAATGATGTGAAAAATCGCTGCTACCAGTGCCATTTGGCTGCCAAAGCCGAATAACAGGGTAATAAGACCCAGATGGCTTAAGGTTGAATAGGCCAGCAGGCCTTTCAGGTCATGTTTGAATAAAGCGACATAGGCGCCAATCAATAAGGTCAGCATACCGGCTGTGCCGACCAGCCAGCTCCATTCCGGGGTACCCGATAAAGCCGGGAAAAAGCGCGCCAGTAAAAAGATACCGGCTTTCACCATAGTGGCGGAATGCAAATAAGCTGAAACCGGAGTAGGGGCAGCCATTGCATGCGGCAACCAGAAATGGAATGGAAACTGTGCTGATTTGGTGAATACCCCAAGCAAAATCAGTAGCAATGTCGGCAGATATAAATCATGGCCTCTGATTAAATCCCCCGAAGCCAGCACTTGAGTCAGTTCATAACTGCCAACAATATGGCCCAGTAATAACACGCCACCCAGCAAGGCCAAGCCACCTGCGCCGGTTATTGCTAAGGCCATTCTGGCACCTTGACGAGCATCCTGACGATGCTGCCAATAGCTGATCAGCAGGAATGATGTTATTGACGTGAGCTCCCAGAAGACGACCAGTTGCAACAGATTTTCGGATAATACGATGCCAAGCATCGACCCCATAAACATCAGCATGTAAGCGTAAAAACGTCCCATGGAGTCTTTGGCTGATAGATAGTAACGGGCATAAAAAATAATGAGCAGGCCGATCAGCAGGATCAGCAAGGCAAATAACAACGCCAGACCATCAAGTCTGAAAGCAATATTAAAGCCGATATCAGGCAACCAGGACCATTGCTGAATAATGGTTTCGCCAGCAAAAATAGCGTGCATTGAGGGGAATAGAATGGCTAGCGTTAACAAGGTCGTCAGACCGGCAACCCAGGCGGAAGCCAGACGATTGTAGCGAGTTGCCCATGCAGCAATTGGAGCGGCGGCAAAAGGAAGGAATGCGGCTAAGGGAAGATTAAAACTTAGTAAGCTCATGGTGGCTGGTGTGATCCCTGTCGATGCTAGACGATAATCGTTTCAGCATATTGCTTATGATGATTAAAATTTACGCTTTAGCGCTCACACATCAGTAAGAACCGAAAGTTGTCGGTTCTTACTGAGTTATGTTTTAACGGTTATTCAGCAGATGAAACCATATAATCAACAGCAGCTTTGACTTCATCGTCGGTGAGTTTCGGGTTACCACCGCGTGCTGGCATCATGTTGAAACCATTAATGGCATGGTCATAAAGTGTGTCAATGCCTTTTTCCAGACGTGGTGCCCAGTCAGCAGCGTTGCCGACTTTTGGTGAGTTCATCATGCCACTGGCATGACAAACTGCACAAACCTGAGTCACAACTTGTTTGCCGACGCTAGCATCGGCAGCATCATCTGCTGCTTCAGTTTCCTCAGCGGTGGGGGCTTCTGCAATCTGTTCCTCACCAATGTTTTCTCTGGCTACCGGTTTTAATCGTTCTGCAATTGCTTCAGCATCCATCGGCTCAGGTTCGATTACATTGTCGGCCACAGCGAGCATATTCGACAAAATCAGATTCGCGATTAAAAACAGTACCCCGACAACAATCAAACTGCCGATCAGGTACTTTGGTGTATTAGAAGATTGCATGGTTTACCTCTGACTCCATAATAGTGGCTTTAATTATACGGGCATATGTTCAGCCGCGCTATGTATCAGATAGCGCTCCAAGCGTGATTTTTCCGATTGTTTGACCCAGGCTTAATAAATGATGAGCCTGATCAAGTGTTTGTGGCGTTAACTGATCAAAATGTTGCTGCGAAACAGGTTGCAATTGGTTTAAATCAGCCAGCTCTGCAATACGCTGCAGAATTTGGCCCTGCTGCTGAATATCTGCAGTTTTCATATTGGGACGGGTAAACATAAATTCCCATACAATACCGGCACTTTTGTTTTTTAGCAGGTTCAAGTCCACTGGCTGCTGGAAGCTGACCACCAGGGCGATTAAACCTTGAGGAGCAATCAGTTCAACCATATGTGGATAGTAATAATCACTGTCATTCAGACACAGAATATAATCTGCAGCTGGCAAATTTGCTGCCTGATAATTATCTTTCAACACGCCCTTATGACTAATCACCGCATCAGCACCTAATTTTTCACACCATTGTTGTGTTTCCGGCCTTGATGCCGTGGCAATCACCTTCAGGCTGGTGAGTTGTTTTGCCAGCTGAATCGCCATTGATCCGACACCACCTGCAGCGCCGATAATTAATAAAGTTTTATTGCGATCTTTGTCAGCATCAATTTTCAGTCGATCAAACAGCGCTTCCCAAGCTGTCAAAGCAGTTAGTGGTAAGCCAGCAGCTTGATGGGGCTGTAATGATTTTGGCGCTTTGGCAATAATTCGCGAATCCACCAGTTGATGTGAGGCATAACAACCATCACGGCCAATATCACCGGCATAAAAGACTTTATCCCCCACCTGAAAGTTCTGACATTGTTCGCCTACGTCAGTGATGATTCCAGCCGCATCCCAACCGATGACTTTGCCGTTGGCGTCATCCTGAATCAATGACTTGACCTTCAGATCGACTGGATTGACGGCGACAGCTTCTACTGAGACAACAACATTGTAACCCGTGGCTTTGGGCATTGCTTTTTGAACACGTTGAGCGGGCTCGGTTGCATGGTGAAATTGTAATGCCTGCATAGCTATTTCTCCGTTAAACGTTGAAGTGCATTGAGATAAGCGGTTTCGGATGGCGGTTGTTGTTTTTGCTGGGCAAGCCACAACTGTTCTGCCAGACAATCGATCATCATGTGCTGGGCTTGATGCTCATCAGCAGTCTTGGCGATTAGGCGTTGATAGGCTTGCACGATTCCGGCTGGACGATCGGTGGAGAGCTGTTCAAACACCGCAATATGCAGGCCCATATGCAGATAGGGATTGGTCTGACCGTTTTCCACAAAATACTCCTGGCCGGATTGAATCGGTGAGGAGAGCAGGCTGTGGTATTCGGGATGCAACACAATTACATCGGCAATCAATTGTTCGAGCGCGGTAAGTATTTGTCCAGATTGCATTTTTTGCCAGACATCATGGTATTGCTGGCGCAATGCATCACGATCCTGACTGAAAATAGCCATCAGGCGGTTTTCCGCTGACGTTGAACACGCCGGTATTCATCACATAAATCGGTAACGATGCATTGATCACAATGCGGTTTTCTGGCGGTACATACATAACGGCCATGAAGGATCAGCCAGTGATGGGCATCAAGCTTGAATTCGTCCGGGATCACCTTCATCAAGCGATCTTCAACTTCACGGACATTTTTGCCTTTCGCCAGACCGGTTCGGTTCGACAGTCGAAAGATATGTGTATCAACAGCCATGACCGGATGCTTAAAAACGGTGTTTAGAATAACATTGGCAGTTTTACGGCCGACGCCGGGTAAGGCTTCCAGTGCTTCGCGATCATCTGGCACTTCGCCGCCATGCTTGTCGATTAACTGCTGGCAGGTTTTGATAACATTTTCCGCTTTGCTATTAAACAGGCCGATGGTTTTGATATAACTTTTCAAACCATCCAGACCCAAATTCAGAATGCCCTGGGGCGTGTTGGCAACCGGATAAAGTTTATCGGTCGCTTTATTGACGCCGACATCGGTTGCCTGAGCGGACAGGATAACGGCGATCAATAATTCAAACGGCGTCTTGAAGTTCAGTTCGGTCGTGGGCGATGGGCTGTGATCGCGCAGTCTGCTGAAGAATTGTTGCCGCTGCGTTTGGTTCATCGTTAGCCTGTGGTGGTTTGCGGGGTTAGCGCTTCAGCTTTCACTTTCTCAGTCCGATTCGCCACACGGGCATCAATTACATTTTTTAATGCCACGATAAGTCCCAGACCAATAAAGGCACCGGGTGGCAAAATCGCAATTAGAAACCCACGATAATTATCGATGACCGTTATGGTTAGTCCACGCGCACCTTCTCCGAACATTAAATGCGCCTGGCTGAATAAGGTGCCCTGACCGAGCAGTTCGCGCATGCCACCCAGTAACACCAGTACAGCGGTAAAACCGATACCCATCATCAAACCGTCGAGTAATGAAGGGGTAACAGGATTACGTGCAGCAAAGGCCTCAGCGCGGGCAATAATCGAACAGTTGGTCACAATTAACGGGATGAAAATGCCCAGAATCAGGTAAAGCTCATGGAACCAGGCGTTCATTGATAATTCAATGGCCGTTACTATCGACGCAATGATTAACACAAACACCGGTAAGCGTGCTTCATCGGGAATCTGGTGGCGCAGCATGGAAATAATGCCGTTAGAAGCAACCAAAGTCAGGATGGTGGCGAGCCCCAGCCCCAGGCCATTGATGACAGTGTTGGTGACCGCAAGTAATGGACATAAACCCAGTAATTGCACTAAAGCCGGATTATTTTTCCACAGACCTTCTTTAATAATCTGATTGTAGATTGTCATGTGTTTTCCTCTGCCGGGATAAACAACTTATCCTTATTTGCTTCAAAAAATTCCAGTGTACGTTTGATGGCATTGACCACCGCACGAGCGGTAATGGTCGCACCGGTAAATTGATCAAATTCACCGCCATCTTTTTTAACTTTCCAACGTGATTCATCCGGTGATTCCAGTGATAGTCCGGCAAATTGCAGGATCCAGTCGTCACGTTGCACATCAATTTTATCGCCAAGTCCTGGTGTTTCCTTATGGCTGATAACCCGCACTCCAGCCAGAGTGCCATCAGTGTATATGGCAATCAGAATTTTAATACTGCCACTGTAACCATCTGGTGCCACAGCGGTTAACACTGCTGCCACAGGATCTTCGTTTTTTCTGGCTCGGTAAACAACGGTTGGCTCTTCGGTACCTAATTGTGGCGTCGGCGGTAACACTAGTGTGTCACTCAGGATATTATTGTCATATTCCTGCTTGGGCAGCAGCACATTGATCGCTTCGAGTAAGGCCTGACGTTCGTTTTCTATGATCTGTTCGCGGGTACTTTCTTCGGTAAAAGCAACCAGCGTTGTGGCCACAACCGCAAATACAGCAAGCATCAGCCCAACTCGAAATGCCGGTAGATTCCATAATGCTTTCATCGTGTTGCTCCACCATACACCCTCGGTTGAGTGTAGTAGTCGATCAGCGGTACCAGCATATTCATCAAAATAACAGCAAATGCCACGCCATCTGGATAGCCGCCCCAGATACGAATCACATAGGTCAGAATGCCAACGCCAGCCCCAAATACAATTCGACCTTTCAAGGTTGTTGAACCCGAGACCGGATCGGTAGCAATAAAGAATGCTCCCAGCATGGTGCCGCCACTGACTAAATGAAATAGCGGTGAACCCGACACGGTGGGATCAATTAACGTGGTAATACTGCTGATAATCAGCAAAGCCAGAGTCATTGCGACGGGTACATGCCAGCTAATCACTTTACGGTAGATTAACCAGATACCACCTAACGCAAACCAGATATTGATCCATTCCCAGCCCAGCCCACCAGCCATGCCGAACAATTCCTGGCTACTGATAAATTCAGGATGTCGATCCAATACAATCTGGGTTTTCATTGCATCAAGTGGTGTCGCACCTGAATAAGCATCAATGCCCAAACCATTAAACTGACCGGTAAAAATTAATTGCAGTGAACTTAACCACCCCATTGGTTGCTCAGCCATTGATTGCACTGGCAGCCAGGTGGTCATTTCCAGCGGGAAAGAAATCAATAACAAAACATAACCGACCATCGCCGGATTAAACGGGTTATAGCCCAGACCGCCATAAAGGTGCTTGGCGAAGATAATGGCGAAAGTCACACCAATCACAGTCATCCACCATGGCGAAAGCGGTGGGATAGCTAATGCCAGTAGCACAGCAGTTACTGCAGCACTGCCATCACTCAGGAAAGGCTTTAACGGTCTGTTACGAAGTTTAAGCATTATCGCTTCGGTGATAAGAGCAACCACCACAGCAAGGGTGACATTAATCAGCACACCGGGACCGAAATAATAAGTCATGGCGATCACTGCTGGTACCAGTGCGACTAGCACTTGCAGCATTTGTATGGTGACGCGGTTTGCTCCAGCTAAAAACGGTGGGCTCAGCCGAAAAATGGGCATCAGGCTTTTTCCTCAGTAACCGAATCTGCTGATTCTGCGTTGTTGGTGGATTCTTCTTCTTTGGCTTTGGCTGCTTTGGAAGCCGCCAACGCAGCTTTACGCTGCCGCTGTCGCTCTTCTTTTTCCTGCTTTTCGCGTTCCAGTCTGGCCAAACGGCTTTCATGACGCTCACGAGCCAAATCTGCTTTTTGCTGTTCACGTTGCTGATTCATGATTTCGGTTTTGGAAAACCGGAAATAGGAAACCAGCGGAATTTTGCTTGGGCAGACATAATCACAGCAACCGCATTCAATACAATCAAATAAGTTGTAATCACGGGTTTTATCAAAATCCTTGGCCCGCGAGTACCAGTAAAGCTGTTGTGGTAACAAACTGGCAGGGCAGACGTCTGCACAGTCACCACAACGAATACACGGTAACGGTTGAGCGGGTGGGGCGACATCTTCTACGCCGACCAGAATACAGTTGGCAGTTTTGGTGATAGGTAAATCGTCACCCGCCAGGCTGTACCCCATCATCGGTCCACCCTGAATAAATGGCTCATCCGGTTGACGTTTGGTTTCACAAAAATCCAGTAAATCTTTGATCGGTGTGCCAAATAACGTTTCAAAATTACCGGCGTGCGGTACATCGGTACCAGTGACAGTCACGACTCTTGAAATCAGTGGTTCACCATGCAGAATCGCACGGCCCACAGCATAGGCGGTTCCCGGGTTATGGCAGACAATCCCAATATCAATCGGTAATTTGTTGGTGGGTACCTGTTTACCAGTTACCACCTGAATCAACTGCTTTTCACCACCGGTTGGATAACGTGTTGGCACAATGACAATTTCGGTTTGCGATAAATGCGGTCTGCCGGTCAGGGCATAGCGTATTGCTGCAATCGAATCAGGTTTATTATCTTCAATCGCCAGAATGCAGCGGGAAGCCCGCAATGCAAATAACATGATCTCAACACCGTCAAGAATGCCATCGGCACGTTCACGCATCAGCATGTCATCACAGGTGATATAGGGTTCGCACTCAGCACCATTTATTAATAGGGTTTCAACGGTGTGATGAACACCCGGATTGAGTTTTATAAAGCTGGGGAATCCTGCGCCACCTAACCCGACAATGCCTGCATCGCGAATAATCTGCCGTAACTCATGGGCACTGTGTTGACGGAAGTCGGCTATTTGCTGGCGTTCAATCCACCGATCTTCACCATCAGTTTCGATGGTAATACAAGGTGCTGAAAGCCCGGAAGGATGTGGAATAGCATGCTCACCGATGGCTCTGATCACACCGGAAGAGGGAGCATGCAGACAAACGGATACATGACCTTCAGCACGAGCAATGCGCTGGCCTTTTAATACCTTATCGCCAACGTCAACAATCGGCACGGCCGCTGCACCGATATGTTGTTGCAGTGGCAACACCAATTGTTTGCTCAATGGTGTTTTACGAATCGGTTGCTGAGTAGAACGTTTTTTATGTCCTGGCAGTTTCAGTCCACCGGGGAAATCGCTTAACGGTGCACTCATGATCCGGTTCTCCGTTGCAAATCAACATGGGAAGGATCCGGCCAGCGCCAGGTGTGCGGATTAGGTTGGGTTTCCACCATATCAATACAATCTACCGGACAAGGTTCAACACATAACTCACAGCCGGTGCACTCATCAGCGATAACGGTATGCATATGTTTTGCTGCACCCAGAATGGCATCTACCGGGCAGGCCTGAATACAAAGCGTACAACCAATACAGCGATCTTCATCAATGACGGCCAGTGTCTTGGGTTTTTCCACACCACATTCTTCATCCAGTGGTTTGGGTTCTACATCCAGCAGATCGGCCAGCGCCTGAATAGTGGTTTCACCACCCGGGGGGCAACGATTGATATCAACTTCACCGGCAGCAATCGCTTCAGCATAGGGGCGACATCCAGCAAAACTGCATTGTCCACATTGTGTCTGCGGCAGAATTTTATCGATTTGATCAACAATTGGATCGCCCTCGACCTTGAAACGCATTGATGCGAATCCAAGTACAAGTCCGAGGACCAACGCGAGTAGCGTGATGGCAATGATGGCTGTCAGCATAACTTAGACCTTCACCAGTCCAGCAAAGCCCATAAAGGCCATCGACATTAATCCGGCTGTAACCAGCCCAATTGCGGCACCCTGAAAAGGAACGGGCACATCAGCCGCCGCCAAACGTTCACGCATAGCCGCAAAAATAATTAATACCATTGAAAAGCCGACAGCAGCACCAAAGCCATACAAAGCAGACTCAAGAAAGCCATGCTTTTCCTGAACATTAAGCAGTGCAACGCCTAATACGGCACAGTTTGTGGTAATCAACGGCAGAAAAATACCCAGCACCTGATACAACAGCGGGCTGGTTTTATGCACAACCATTTCAGTGAACTGTACAACTACGGCAATGACAAAAATAAAGCTGATGGTGCGCAGGAATTCAAGTCCCAGCGGAGACAAAAGATACTCGTTAATCAGATAGCTGCTGATAGAAGATAAGGTCAACACAAAGGTGGTTGCTAACGCCATGCCCATCGCTGTTTCCAACTTACGGGAAACGCCCATGAACGGACACAGGCCGAGGAATTTCACCAGCACAATGTTGTTCACCAGAATGGTGCTTATCAAAATTAGGGCATAGTCAGCCATTTAATAACCTACTGATTTTCTCAGGAATTCACTTGGATTCACGCTTAATCCTGATTCAAATATAAATTACGAACCGAATAGTATAGCTTAATAACGCTTTTTATGTAGCGTTGCGATAGAGGTTAAGGCTTGATGTTGAAGGACTTAGGACCGTTGCAACGAGTTTGCAATCTGACTATGAAACCCAGCAAAAAATTCCATTGTTTTGTATCAGGGCTTGTTGAACTTTCATCTCCGCCTCTGTTGTGAGCTGAAAAAGCGTAAATCAAGGCACGAGGAGCGCCTTTTGTGAGATACATCCCTGTATCTCACCCCGAAGGGCTGGATATGAAAGATCAACAAGCCCTAGGCAGCAGCGGAATTCTTGCGCCGCTTTCTGACAGCAGCTGCTAATTCACGTAACAGTGGTTCGCTGTTCTCCCAAGCCATACAGGCATCCGTAATACTCTGGCCGTAAACCAGTTCTTTATCCGCTTCGACATTCTGTTTACCCGCCACCAGATTGCTTTCAAGCATCAAACCGATAATACGATTATCACCAGAGGCAATTTGTTCAGCCAGCAAGCGTCCAACAACTTCCTGCTGCAAGTGATCCTTGCCACTATTGGCATGACTACAGTCAATCATAATGCGAACCGGTTGGCCGCTACGGCCAATCACTTCAGCGGCTTCATCAATACTGGTTTGATCGTAGTTTGGTTTTTTTCCGCCGCGGAGAATGACATGGCAGTCCGGGTTTCCCGTGGTCGAGAAAATAGCTGAATGTCCATCTTTGGTCAGAGACATAAAGTGATGTGGTTTTGATGCTGACAAACAGGCATCCACTGCAATTTGCAATCCACCATCAGTCGCATTTTTAAATCCGACAGGGCAGGATAAACCTGACGCCAGTTCACGATGAGCCTGACTTTCAGTAGTGCGTGCGCCAATTGCGCCCCATGAAACCAAATCCGCGATGTACTGTGGACTGATCAGATCCAGATACTCGGTTGCTGCCGGTATCCCCATTTCTGCCAAATCCAGTAATAGTTTTCGCGCAATATGAAGACCATCATTGATTTGGAAGCTGCCATCAAGGTAAGGATCGTTTATCAGACCCTTCCAACCGACAACGGAACGTGGTTTTTCAAAATAAACGCGCATGATGATATGCAGATCATCAGCGAGTTCATGAATCAACGGCTGTAAGCGGCTGGCATAGTCACGCGCCGCATTGGGATCATGAATAGAGCAGGGACCGATAATAACAATCAAGCGATCATCGCGGTGATGCAGAATATCCTGACTGGCTGCGCGCGCGTTAAACACAGTTTCAGATGCCGCATCCGAGATCGGTAATTGTTCATGCAATTGCGCTGGCGGTAATACTTCCTGTATTCCAACGATGCGTAAGTCATCTGTGTTGTAACGCATTTTCAACCTGATGTGTGTTCAAAAAAATAATCGGCAATTGTAATACTTCGGGGCTGTTTTCGCTATTTCAAGCCATTTAGCGTGCAGCCGTAACAAATAAATCAGCATTCAACCATAGATGAACCCAGATACTGGCGACATAACCCAGCGCAATAGCCCAAATCCATTTCAGATGCGACATAAAAGTATAAATACCGCGGGCTTGACCCATAACCGCTACCCCGGCTGCAGAGCCGATGGACAACAATGAACCACCCACACCTGCGGTTAAAGTCGCTAATAACCACTGACCATGACTCATCTCTGGCATCATAGATAACACTGCAAACATGACAGGAATGTTATCGACAACTGCGGAAATCAGGCCAACCATAATATTGGCAGTGGTGGCGCCTAACTGACCGTATAAAAACTCAGATCCCACGCTCAAATAACCAATGGTTCCTAATCCACCAACACATAAAATAATGCCGTAGAAAAACATCAGGGTGTCCCATTCGGCACGTTGAAGTTGGTCAAAGATGTTAAATGGTGTTTTGGGTTGAATTTCATCCCGAATATTAAATGCAGTCTGGCCATCAAACTCTTGCTTATTCAATAGCCGTTTATCACGCATTTTTATCGCATAACCATGCAGCTTGAGTAAGCCTAGCCCAGTCATCATGCCCAGTACCGGCGGCAGATGCAGAAAATGATGGCTGCTGGCGGCCATTGCAATCGTTAATACAAACAGGGCGACGACAATCAAGGCACCGGTTTTAAGCTGGGCATATTCTTGTACCGCGATAGAGGAGACATTGTTAATAGCCAGAGATAACAATACTGCCGGAATCAACCAATTGATTAGCGAAGGTACAAACAAAGCAAAAAACTCGTGAAATTCTAATACACCTTTTTGCCAAACCATTAGAGTAGTAATGTCGCCAAATGGACTGAAGGCGCCACCCGCATTGGCAGCAACCACAATATTGATACAGGCAACAGCAATAAATTTATGGTTATCGCCGGCAACAGCCATAACCACTGTTGCCATAAGTAATGCCGTGGTTAAGTTATCAGCGACAGGTGAAATGAAAAACGCCATTAAACCCGTAAGCCAGAAAATGGTTCTTAATGAAAAGCCCTTATTGACCAACCAGGCGCGAATCGCATCAAAGATGCCGCGTTCGCCCATGGTGTTAATGTAGGTCATTGCTGCCAGCAGGAATAAAAATAACTCAGCATATTCAAGCAGGTTATGCCGAATCATAATGCCAGCCGTTTCATGAAAGACCGGGTCTGTCTGCTGTGCATAAATCAGGGCAATTAACCCCCAAATCAGACCGGCCGCCACAATGACCGGTTTGGATTTACGCATATGGATTTGTTCTTCGGCGATTACCAGTGCGTAAGCAACGAAAAATATTGCTAAGGCGGCAAAGCCTACCCAGTGTCCGGTTAAATCAAGTAATGCGACATTTTCTACTGCCCAGGTTGATGGGGAGAAAAGCATGGCCAATAAAAATAATGACCAACCGGTAAAAGACTTGAAAAGGCCTGAGACGGGCATAACGACTTCCTGAAAATGGGGGAATCAAAAGCGCTAAATGATACCCCTCATTACTGGAATCACAACTGTTATTTAGGCGCTGTTGTTTTTTCAGTCACAGCAGAGGCGTCTATGAAAGATCAACAGGCCCCAAAACCTTTCTATAAAAACCTTCTGCAGCATCCGTAACCAAATCAAAAACATTGTTAAAGCCATTCTGGCCACCATAGTAAGGATCGGGAACATCGGTTTCATCACGACCTTCAGCGAAGTCTAGAAACAGCTTAACCTTGTGCTGGTATTCGATAGGACAGGCTTGCTGAAGAATATCCAGATTATCCTTATCCATTGCCAGAATATAATCAAAATGCTCAAAGTCCTCATAACGAAACTTGCGGGCTCTGATAAAAGACAAATCAATACCACGCTGTTTAGCCGTTTGCTGGGCTCGGGCATCAGGTGGTTCGCCCACATGGTAAGCATGGGTACCAGCTGAGTCGATTAGAAATTTGTCACTGGTGCCTTTCGCTTTCAGCAAACTGATAAAAACGCCTTCGGCGGTGGGGGAACGACAGATATTGCCCATGCAGACAAATAACACTTTGATTTGACTCATTCGTAACTAACTCCGTAGCTCGGCCAGTAATTGTGAAATCATGGCATCGGCCTGACCGAGGTAGCCGCCGCCAAACAGGTTGAGATGATTAATAATATGATAAAGGTTGTAAAGTGTTTTGCGTGTTCGATAACCGGGGTCGACAGGACGAATAGTGCGATAAGCCGCATGAAAATCGCCGCCAAACCCGCCAAATAATTCGGTCATCGCCAAATCGGTTTCAGCATCACCGTAATAACAGGCCGGATCAAATATCACCGGATTACCCTGTTCATCACCGGCAGCATTTCCCCCCCATAGATCTCCATGCAATAAAGAAGCCTGTGGTTGATAGTCGGTAAAAAAGGCGGGCAACTCATCAATAAGCCGTTCGCCATTTTTTTGCAGACTGCCTTTGAAACCATTACTTGCAGCAAATTCCAGTTGTTTGCCCAAACGCTGCTGTTGCCAGAACTCCACCCAATTATTCGAGTTATCATTTATTTGTGGCGTGCTGCCAATGGTGTTATCCATGTGCCAGCCAAAATAAGGTTGGGGATGTTGGTGGAGCAGGGCCAGTTGTTCACCGAGTTTGGCATTTGCTCCACCGCGCATGCCGCCTAAAGCAATATATTCCAGCACCAGATAACTATGACCATCAGCGGTGCCGAAACAGATTACCTCCGGGACTCGCACAGCATTCAATGCCGCCATTTCCTGCAATCCCTGCGCTTCTGCAACAAACATATCCGCCAGATTAGGGCTATTAACCTTGATAAAAAATTGCTTGTCGGGTGTTTTCAATTGATAAGCTGTATTAATACAACCTCCTCCGACTGAAGAGAGTTGATGCGGATGGCAGCTTAGTCCGGTGACGCTTTCAATTTGCTGAATAATTTCATTGAGTTGGGCCATAAATTTCTCCATCAAAGATGAGCAGGCTTTATAACCATGCTAAGCTGAAACCGTAATTTTGCCAAAACATTCAAGGAGTTTGTCAATGTCCACTAATACCGAGGCCACGCCACAAAGCCCCAAACAGCAAGTGGCAATCAAAGCCGCTGAAATTGTCGACAATGGCATGATTGTGGGGCTGGGGACGGGATCAACAGCGAATCTTTTTATTGATGAACTGGCTCGCCGTCAACGAGAAAATCAACTGGATATAACAGTGGTTGCCAGCTCAGTGATTAGTCGTGTGAAAGCCGAGCAGGCCGGACTCAAAGTTATGGCCATAGAACATCTGTCGCATCTGGACATGTATGTCGATGGAGCAGATGAAGTGACCAGCGATATGACTTTACTGAAGGGCAGAGGTCAGGATCTGGTTTGTGAAAAGTTGCTTGCCAGTCACGCCACAGCTTTTTACGTCATGGTCGATGAAAGCAAAATGGTTAATAAAATAGGCGATAAAAATGCCATTCCTGTTGAAGTAATGCCCCATGCTGCTCAGCTGGTATTGAATCGTTTATCCAAATTGCAGGCCAAAGGAAGTTTGAGATTAAATGCCGCGGGTGACAATGTAGCTTACAGTGCAGCAGGGAATTTGATTCTGGATATGCAGTTTACGACGTTTGAAACCGCACAGATTAATGCTTTACTGACAGTGATGCCGGGCGTGGTTGAGCATGGAATTTTTGCCGATGTTGCCAAAGCCGTGTTTGTTGGCTCATCTGACGGTGTCAAGTTATTGCAGGCCTGAATAAAAAAGGGCAGTGATCAACACTGCCCTTCATCAAAAAGATACGTATTTCGTTTATTTTTTTAATTCTTCAAGAATGGTTTCGGCTTTGGATTTACCAAACTCACCGGAGCCTTCAACACCAATGTATTTCACTTCGCCATCGGTAATGATCAGCGCTGCGCGGAATGAACGTACACCCATTCCACCGCCGGTCAAATCACGATCCAGACCTAATGCTTTAATATATTCTGCACTACCGTCTGCCATCATGCGAACTTTGCCATTGGCCTTTTGTTCACGGCCCCATGCCGCCATAACAAATGCATCATTAACCGCTAAACACCAGATTTCATCTGCACCAGCGGCTTTTAATGCTTCGGCATGTTCAATAAAACCGGGTAGATGTTGAGAAGAGCATAAAGGGGTAAAAGCGCCGGGAACCGTGAATAAAACAATGGTTTTGCCTTTTGCCATTTCACGCACATCCATCGGAGATGGATTCATCGGGCAGCCATTCTGAGGATCAAACTCAACACACTCAGTGAGTTTGCCATCGGGTATTTGTTGTCCAACTTCGATCGTCATAATCTCTCCTTTGGATAAATAATCTGACTGGTTAGCATAAGCCATCTGCCAGGAGATATAAACACTGATTATTACAAGGACTTTCAAGTTTGGTGCAATCAACTTAAATCGTTATGATGGATAGTACAAATGATTGATGGAGAAAAAAATGACGGCAGATACAAACATTCTGAACTGGGGCATTCTCGGTGCAGCGCGTGTCACTGAAAAACTCATACCAGCCATTACACAAGCCAGCAATGCACGTTTAATCGCTGTCGCCAGCCGTCGTAAAGGGGCTGCAGCGGAAGTGATTGAAAAACTGGCACCGGCAGATAACGATATTCAGGCCTGGGATGACCCTCAAGCTTTATTAACGCATCCTGATATTGATGTTATCCATTTGCCAATGGCCAATGAAGAACATGCGGAATGGGCATTAAAAGCGATTGCTCATGGCAAACATGTGTTGATAGAAAAACCTATGGCGCTCACGGTTAAAGATATTGATGCCATTACCCAGGCTGCTAAAGAAAAGGGCGTGACGGTGATGGAAGGGTTTATGTATCGCTTTCATCCTCAGCATGATGCAGTGCGGGAGATTATTGAGTCAGGTGTAATCGGCGAAGTCAGAACCGTCAGCAGCCGTTTTGCCTTTCCAATGAAACCGGCACGTTTATATCGAGTTAATCGGCCCATTGCCAATGGTGGTGGAGCAATGTGGGATATCGGGCCCTATGCAATTCATACTGCCAGATTGTGGTTTGATGAAGAGCCTAAAGCCGTGACTGCGGTAGCTAAACTTAATGAGCATGGTGCTGATTTAAGTCTGACCGGTATTTTTGATTATGGTGACGGAAAATTCGCCCAGTTTGAGATGAGTTTTGAACATGCCCGTCGCAGTGTCTACGAAATCATTGGCACATTAGGTGGAGTCACCTGTCATGCCACCTGGCAACCGGCAGATGAACCCGCGAAAATTTCCTGGTGGACCGAGGCGGGCCAACATGAAACCGTTGAAGTGCCAGCTGCCGATCAATTTGTTAACGAAATTGAACATTTTTCCAGTTGTGTGCTGAACAACACGGATCCTCTACTCAGCCTGCAGGATGCCCGGGCAAACTGCAATGCGATTGTGGCTACATTGCAATCGGTCAAAGAAGGTAAAACCATAACACTGGATTAACAAAAAAGGCTGCACATTGATGCAGCCTTTCTATTTGATCAAACCTGGAATTTATCAACAGTAGTTTTGAGCCGTCCAGAGAGCAGGGCAAGTTGCTCAGCAGTTTGTGATATTTGCTCACTGATTTCGGCTCTGTCTTTTGCCATTTGTGAGATTTTGTCTATCTGGCTGTTAATTTCCTTACTGTCATCACTTCCCTGAGCTGCTGCAGAGGCTATATTTTCAATGACATTATTTGTCTGCTGAGCGCCGGCGTTAATTTGCAGCAGCGATTGACCGGCTTTTTCGACAAGTTCCACACCGTGTTTAACCAGCACTTCACCTTGATCTGCATGTTTTACAGCATTCTGCGTTTCCGAATGGACTGCGGCGATAACTTCACCAATCTCTAATGTGGCCTGGGAAGTGCGCTCGGCTAATTTGCGTACTTCATCAGCCACAACGGCAAAACCTCGACCCTGTTCACCAGCCCGTGCGGCTTCAATCGCAGCATTCAATGCCAGTAAATTGGTTTGAGCCGCAATATCCTGAATTACTTGCAGAATGCCACTTATTTCGTCAGAACGTTCACCGAGATTAGTGACCGTAGACGCCATATGCCGGACGGCTTCAGCAATTTGATTAATACTGTCAGCTGCTTCAGCTACAACGGCACGGCCGTTTTCTGCAGAATGTTGTGCGGTTTTGGAAATGTCCTGAGCTTCAGAAGCATTACTGGCAACTGACTGGATAGTAGAATTGATATGGGTGATTTTCTGTACGATATCGTCTACTACTTGTTTCTGTTTTACGGAACCGGTGGCGACGCGATCGGAAATATCCGTTAGCTGATTGGCAGATTCAGAGGTTTTTTGGGTATGTTCCAGTAAATCACGAATAATATTCTGTAAATTATTCATAAACTTATTAAAGGCACTGGCCACAACACCTATTTCATCATCGGCATTTACTATCGGCAGCCGTTTGGTTAAATCAGCCTCACCCATAGCCAGATTGCTCATCGACGTTTCCAATTCGCTAAGCGGCAGCAATAAACGACGGGTTAACAGACGAATGGCAATGGCAGAAATAACCACCAGGATAATGGCAAATACCACGCTTTTGGTAACCAGCTCACCAATAATATCGAAAAACCGTGCTTTTTCGACACCGACGTACAAAATTCCAATGACTTCACCATCATTATTCAGAATGGGCTCATAGGCAGTAAAGTAACGTACTCCCAGAATATCTGCTTCACCATGGAATGGCTGCGCCTGTTTTAAGACAGTGTCGTAAACTTCTCCAGGAGCGAGCTTTGTGCCAATGGCGCGTGTTCCATCGTTTTTAATCACATTGGTCGATATTCGCGTGTCATATTGAAAGATAGTGGCCGTTCCACCCACTAATTGTTTGATTTTATCGACGACAGCATAATCCTGATCAATGGGTTGGCCATCTAACAGCAACTGATTATTTTCCAGACTGAATTGCTGGCCTTGCTGTTCCAGCACGGACCAGGCCACCCGCATATTGCTCTCCTGGTTTTCCTGAGCTTGCATATATAAGCCCTGACTCAGGATATAGGTGGTGGCGCTGACAATAATTAAGGTTAGCAACAGGCTGCTTACCACATTGGACACAATGAGTTTCTGATACAACTTCATTTTCTCTCACCTTAAATTTATTGTTTTTTTTTAAGCCATGTACTGCTTTTGATTGTTATCGTCCGCAATGGAATTTTAATGAGCGCTATTTATATTCAGCGTACTGGTGGTGAGGTAAATGCCTCAAAGCAAGGCTTAAAGACAATCAAATGAAAAAGCCACTCAATAGGAGAGTGGCTTTTTAGACTGCCTGCGAGCGGGTTTTTAACTGGCGGTTTTAAATTTACTGATGGATTGTTGTAGTATTTCTGCCAATTGATTGAGCTCAGTGCTTAAAGAAGAAATCGACTGTGATCCCGCTTCCGCTTTGTCAGATACATCTGTAATCCTGCGGAAGTTATTGTTAATTTCTTCAGCGACGGCTGATTGTTGTTCGGCGACACTGGCTATCTGGGCATTCATATCATTAATAGCGGTAACTGAACGGCTGATTACTGCCAAAGATTCACCGGCATGTTCTGCCTGCGTAACACATTGATGGGCTTTGTTTTTACCTTCTTCCATGACTTTTACTGCAATTACCGTTCTACTTTGAGTCTTTTCAATTAATTTTTGGATATTTAACGTCGATTCTTTGGTTCGACTGGCGAGACCACGAACTTCATCGGCAACTACAGCAAAGCCTCTGCCATGTTCACCAGCACGTGCAGCTTCAATAGCAGCATTCAACGCCAGAAGATTGGTTTGTTCGGTAATGTCGGCAATAACTTCAACAACAGTGCCAATCTGCTTACTGTCCTCCGACAGTTCATCAATGACTCTGGCGGCTTCTTCAACTTTTGCCGCCAACTCAGCAATACTGGTAAGTGTTTTGGCTACTTCCTGATTACCGTTAATTGTCTCTTTATCCGCCGTTTGAGCTTGCATCGCAGCCTCATTAGTCAGACGGGCTATCTCTTGTACCGAGGTAGAAATTTCACTGATAGCATTGGCCCCATCCAACGTTTGCTGTTTCTGATCAATGACTAAACTCTGATTATCTGTCGAGGTCTGATTCATCACTTTGTCGGCATCTGATACTTGCCCGGCAGAGGAGCTAATGGCTTTCATAATATGCGAAAGTTCGCTCGACATGGTGCTCAGCGCACCGATAATACTTTTAGGGAATTTGGTATGAGCTTGTTGAGTTAAGTCGCCTGAAGCAAAAACTCTGATTAACTGAGCTGCTGAGTCAGGCTCACCACCAATGGTTGAATACAATCGGCCAATTAGGCGATAGCTGACAAAGATGGCAATGATGAAGGCGATCAGCGTCACCGTAATCATTAATGCCATAAATCCTCCGGTTTGCTGGCGAATGTAGTCAACCTGCTCACTGATGGTGGCTTCCTGAAAGTCAATAAATTGATTTACTGCTTTCAACCATTGTGTGTAAGCAGGGGAGGTATTCTGTAACAGATAATCCCGTGCTTCACTATCCCGGCCCTGATTAATCAGCTGGATGGTTTCTGCGGTGTGACTGAGCGTTTGTTGTTCAATGCTTTTAATGTTATCGAGCAGCGTTTTTTCCTCAACAGTAAATTGCTGGGGATTATTGGCCATTGCTTCCAGGCTGATAGCTGATTCTGCATAGAATTGTTCTAAGCGTTCGATATCCTGAAGATGCTGCTGGCGCTCGGCTCTATTTTCACTTAGTACCACATCCCGAACCGATATGGCCCGGTCATGCACACTGCCACGAAAATTAATGGCAGCGCGTTGTTTTACGCTATCGACCTCATTGATTTTACTCATGGTACGGTCAATTTTACTGACTTCATTTATGCCGATAATGGCGATTAACACCATTAAACTTAAAACGATGCCAAAGCCGAGTTGAAGCCTGTTTTTGATAGTCACTGAGTATTCCCTGGGTAATTTAAAACCCGCGCATAATCTAGTATTGCATGTGAGTTTTATGTCAAAGAAATATTATGAATGCCTGTTTAAAGATGATAATCAGGAATTTTCTCTAATTCATCATGAGAAAGCGCTTCGCAACTATGGATGTTTTCAAAAAACTAAAAGAGAGGGCTAAAACAATCGCATCTGACTATTTGGTGCTTGGAAAAGGTCACAGCTTAATGGTGCTAATGTAGAGTCGATCTGAAGTTTTTTAACGATACTTCGAAAGCGTTGGGCAAGCAGATCAGCAAATATACCTTCCCCGCGTAGTCGATGACCAAAGCGTGGATCGTTGTTTTTACCACCCCGTAAATCACGAATTCGGTTCAGAATATGCTGGGCCTGGTCTGGTCGGTGAGTCTGCAGCCACTGCTCAAATAATGGGCTCACCTCAAGCGGTAATCTGAGCAGAATGTAATTAACGTCCAATGCGCCTGCATCGACAACAGCTTTAACAATATTTTCCAGTTCAGCATCGGTTAATACAGGTATGACGGGAGCGATTAATATCGTCACGGGAATATTCGCTGCACGTAACGTTTCAATTGTTTTCAATCTTCTTTTTGGCGCGCTGGCTCTGGGCTCCAGTACCCGTGACAGAGCTGAATCCAGAGTAGTAACTGAAAGATGTACCCGAACCAGATTATGCCGGGCCATTTGCTGCAGAATATCGATATCCCGTTCAACCATCGATGACTTGGTGACGATATGACAGGGATGACGGGTTTCATTAAACACTTGCAGGATCTGACGCGTGATTTGATATTCACGTTCTATTGGTTGATAGGGGTCTGTGTTGGCTCCCAATGAAATTGGCGAACATTGATAATTTTTTGCGGCTAACTCTTGCTTAAGCAAACTGGCTGCGTTGGGTTTAACCGTGAGCCTGGTTTCAAAATCGAGGCCAGGCGATAATCCTAAGTAGGCATGAGATGGACGGGCAAAACAATAAATACAACCATGTTCGCAGCCACGATATGCATTTATTGATTGGCTGAAAGGTAAATCAGGTGATTGATTACGGGTAATAATCGTTTTCGGGTGTTCAATTTCCACCGTCGTTTTGGGTGGATTTTCTGGTTCCTGAAACCAGCCATCTTCAATCAGTTCTCGCTGATAAGTGTTGAAACGTCCATCAATTTTGTCTGTAGTTCCCCGTCCTTTGATTGAAGGTTGTTTAGGAAGCATCAATCAGACAAATAATATTCCACTGTAGAAACCACCCGGACCTTTTTGATATGCGGATTATTATTATCGCGGGCGCTTATACTGAATTGACCTTGCGAGGCTTTGCGGATTTTGCCCAGATTGCTGTCTGAATCCTCGGCAAATTTTTCGGCAACTTCACGGGCATTTTCGGTGGCTTCTTCAATCATTTCAGGTTTGATTTCATTGAGCCGGGTAAACAAGTATTCCGTCTGCGCCATATAGTTATTTCCAGCTAATACCAGACCTTGTTTGCCCAGATCGGCCAAAGCCGCCATCGCTTTACGAACGGCTTCAATATTTTCGGAATAGACCGTTATGGTCTGGTTTGCGGTGTAACGAAATTCTGCCCTGGGCCCACCACCATATTGCTGGGCTGATTTATCAGTAATCGAAGGTGAATTAAATGTGATTTCAGCTTCATCAATGCCCCGTTGGATCAGAAAATCACGAACTTTACTGCTGTTATTCTCTACTGTTCGATAAAGCTCAGGTAAATCATTGTTGGCTTCAATAAACTGAATCGGCCAGATCACCACATCAGCAGGGTAGTCGCGTTCAGATAAACCTTTTACTGTGACACTGCGTTCGAACTGTTTAAAATCGATCAACGCCTTGCCGAGTTGAAATCCCAGCAGGGTCAAGCCCAGAAATAATGCGCCACCTAAAATCAATGCGGTCGATTTGGTTTGATTAGCCATATTCTGAGCTCCTGTATAATCAACGATGATCGGTAAAGTGTTCTCTTGCATAAGCGACGCGGTCAGCGACGCTCATTCTTTTCTTATGACTGAGACTTTCAATCTGGCGTAGTCGTGGCAACAGGCCTTTGCCGTTGGCAATCTGTATGGTCAGTCCAGGCCGAGCATTTAATTCGAGTAGCATTGGCCCTTTAAAACGATCCAAAACAATATCAGTACCCAAGTATCCCAGCCCTGACATTTCATAACAAGATACTGCCAGTGTTAATACTTCTTCCCAATGCGGAACCTTCAGCGTCATCATGTTCAATCCGGTATCCGGATGTAAAAGAATCGGCTTGTCAAATTGCACGGCCCGTAGGGCATGGCCATCACCAATATCCAGTCCAACACCTACTGCACCTTGATGCAGGTTGGCTTTACCATTTGAATCTGCGGTCGATAAGCGCATCATCGCCATGACTGGAAAGCCACGAAAGACAATGATTCTGGTATCCGGAACGCCTTCATAGCTAAAGCCGCTGAAACAGTCATCAAAATGAATCAAATCTTCAATAATGGCCACATCGGCACGGCCGCCCAGTGAGAATAAACCTGCCAGAATATTGCTGACATGGCGTTCCAGATCACTAATGGTGGCAAATTGACCATTAGACTTCCGGTAACCTTCTTCACTCTGACGGGTAATCACCATGATGCCTTTACCGCCTGAACCGTGCGCTGGTTTGATACAAAATCCGCTACTACAGCGTTGCAGAATATGACTTAACTCTTTAACCGCATGCTGTTCACTGATAACGCCGATTAAATCTGGGACTTTTACTCCAGCTTCCAAAGCCAGTTCCTTAGTCTGTAACTTGTCGTCGACTAATGGAAACAAATGCCGGGGATTGTAACGGCTGATATAAGACACATTACGACGGTTCATGCCCAGTACACCGATTTTGCTCAGTGCACCGGGATGTGCGTAACGCTCACGCATGGTCTGGAACCAGTTCATTTTTACTGCTGGCTCGCTCATGATTTGTCCAGTTTGGTTAACGGTTTAAAACGTTTTAACTCCAGTAAACGATAACCGGTGTAACTACCTGCAACCAACGTTAATGCCATCAGGATCAGCTGAATACCCATGAAGTTGAAGGTTAAGTGACGTACCCAGTCCAGATTCATTGCCATATAAGCCAAAATTGCCACCAGCAATGAACCGCCACCCTGAATCATGACTTGTTTCGCACCTTCTTCTTCCCACAGAATCGACATACGCTCAATGGTCCATGCCAGAATGATCATCGGGAAGAAGGTAATTTTCATGCCTTCAGTCAAGCCAAATTTATAGGCAATGATGGAGAAAATGGCGATCATGCCAATAACCATAATGATCACCGCGGATATTCGGGCTACCAGTAATAAATTCAGATAGGACAAATAGGAGCGGATCATCAGTCCCACACCAACAATTAATAAAAAGCCAATCAGACCGGTCAGCAGACTGGTTTGAATAAACGCCATGGCAATCAATACCGGCATAAAGGTACCGGAGGTTTTGATACCAACCAGAATGCGCATTAATACAACGATTAAAACACCTACCGGAATTAATAAAATGCCTTTAAAAATGGCTTGCTCTTCCAGCGGCAGCGTATACAAGGAGAAATTCAACCATTCGTTATCGGCAAACTTTTGATTTAACGCGATATTAAAGGGTTGTTCCTGAGAGATCATCGAATAGGAAACCTGAGCATTTGTCGCCCCAATGACTTCCAGAACCGGCCCAGAATGATATTGCCAAAGCAACATATTTTCAGCCTGTCCCTGCTCACCTGTTTCAGGATTGAAGATGTCATATTCTTCGCCATCAAACACCTGAATATATTCAATTAAAGACTGGCGACGACGGCCATCTTCAAGTTCTAATGCATGAATACGTCTGGCTGGAACGCCGGCCTCCTGCAGCAATTGTGAAATCCATGCTGTTTTGGGTTTGACCTGTGCCAGAAGCTCAGCGGTTTGTTGCTGATTGTTAAATTCATGAATGAGTTCACGCGCCAGCGTGTAGTTGGAAGATGAACGCTCTATTGCACGTTCCAGAATCATTTGTGCCGCAGTAGCGTAGGGCTCTTTTTCAACATTAGGTTTGGCGCTTGGAATGACAGTCTGTTCATCTGGAATGGCAAACGGATCGACCAGCATATCAACTTTGTAATACAGCGATTGATCACCATTTGCTTCACGAATTGACCATTCAGCATAGGTTCCGCTCTCACGTTCAACAAAAGACAATCCATAACCCGGGCTGGCAGTTTGTTGATTAAGTTGCGTAAAACCGGGCTGGGTATTTGGAATGGCTAAACGGGCAGTCACCGGGTTTCCATCAGCTTCAAAATCCACCTTGGCTTCAATTGACCAGGTCTGTCTTTGCTCGCCGGGAAACCATGGAATATCAAAAGCAATATGCCGGTGCAGGGTTAATGCAGTACCGGCAAGAAACAGCAGACTTACCAGAATATAAAAAGGCGTACGTGATGCCATGATGGATCCTTATTCTTCGTCTGATGCTTTAGGGTTAGCCTGCTTGGCTTTTTTCGGGATGGCCGATGCACGATCTTTGAGGATTTCGGGTTTTGGCTGAACATTTTTCTTAGCCACATCCACCACAGCAATATCTTTTAAAAATTCACGACCCAGCAGAATTGGATAACTCATATGCGAGCGATCGGTCAGGGTGAACTCTGCGGTATCCGTCATATTACCAATACGAATGGTCAGTCTAACCACAGGGCGTTTATCAAGTTCGTTGGTCGAGGACTGGCGGATATTGGCTATCCGGGCAATAGGGGCTTCCACTTCGTAGCTATTGTCGCTGCCTTCTTCCGGAACAATGGTAAAACGCGCCCATTTTTGCCCATCGCGTTCCAGGGTAACAATATCCTGAGCGGTCAAAGATGATGTTGTGGCGCCAGTATCGACTCGCGCAGGAAACACCCGATTTACGGCTTCAATCCACAACCATTCTGTTTGGCCCAATACCAATTTGTCATTTATTGTCATAGGTGCCGCTGGTGGACAGCTATTGGTTTCCATTGGCTGAATCGCTTGTACTGACTGCACAACTGCGCGTTTAGCCAGTGTTTCATTTAGCTCTTCAACTTGATTATTAAGCTGATCAAGTTGTTTACGGGTAATTTGTTGTTCTTTTGAAAATGACTGAAGCCCAGCCTGGTGTTTGTTCTGGTTATCAATGATTTTCTGGCACTGTTGGCGGACCTGAGTTTCCATTCGTGATTCAGTGTCGCTAAGTGCGGATTTTAATTGTTCATTGGAAACGGTCGGGCGTGACTGGTTTTGAATACAAGCAGTGGTCAACAGACTTGCTATCATGATGATGAATGGAAGTTTTAGTTTGAGCATGTCTTTCCTAAATCTTAAAACGGATTATAAAGTCAAAACGCGTTTATCAAGTTCGGCTTGATAGGGCTGCATATTATGAAGTAATCCTGATTAACCCGGAGACTTTTTCTCGGTGAGTAAATGTACGTAACGTCCCATGTCACGATAGGTTGGCATTCGGCAATATTGCAGCTCTAATGCCAGCAATTCCTGTTCATTGGTCTGGTGGCGACTCTCAGAGTTCAAATAATCACTAAACACTCGAATTCCACTCTGCTGTTTAATTTCAAAATCATTATTTTGTAAAAACTGAATCAATTCAAATGGGTATTGTGGATAGGGTGGGCTGAGCTTGTTACCAACACCAATATAGCGATCATTGAGAATTGGTTCCAGTCTCCAGCCACCGCGAATGATATTTTTGTAAACCATCGCGTTACGATTATAGAACATCAATGAGAGATAACCACCGGGTTTAACGCGATCCATTACCTGTTTCAGTGTTTCTAAAGGTGTTGCCAGCCATTCCACAACGGCGTGACAAATTACCAGATCAAACTGTTCCAGTTGCGGCGCCAATTGTTGAATAGAGGCATGGTGAAAACTGGCGTCAAGTCTTGCTTGAGCAAATTCCTGCCGCGCCTGATTCAGCAGTTTTTCTGAGATATCACACAATGTCAGCTGGTGACCAAAACCGGCTAACCATACACTCATCTGTCCGGCCCCGCAGCCAGCATCCCAGATTGATAATGGTTTGACCTCGGTAAACTGCTGCAGATCCTGTTTGAGGATCGCTAATCTTAACTGGCCTTTACCCGTGTCATAAATGCGCGCATTAAATCGCTCAGCCAAGTCGTCGAAATTTCGATCCTGTTGCATCAGGCAGCCGGCTTAAGCAGGTTATCCAGCAATGTATCTATGACCATGATCCGACTTTCCGCATCCGGCATATTATCGGTAAAGCGCAATTTATCCTGACCATCCAGTTTGAAACGCGAAGGTTGTTTCTGAATCAACTGAATAATCGTCATCGGTTCAACCTGCGGTTCCTTATCAAACAGTAAACGACCTCCCTGGTCATAAACATCAATTTTGCGAATACCGATGGTTTTGGCTTTAAGGCGCAACTCATGGACAGCAAAAAGGGTTTGCACCGGTTCAGGCAACAAACCAAACCGATCAATCATTTCCACCTGCAGTTCACGTAAGGCTTCTTTATCTGCCGCCGCCGCAATGCGTTTATATAACACCAGACGGGTATGCACATCAGGCAGATAATCGGATGGAATCAATGCAGGTACGTGCAAATCAATTTCTACTGTGTGGCGCGCCATATTATCCAGATCCGGCGTTTTGCCAGATTTCAAGGCATTGACCGCGCGTTCCAGCAATTCGTTATATAAGGTAAAGCCAATTTCCTGCATCTGGCCGCTTTGCTCATCACCCAATAATTCACCGGCACCGCGAATTTCCATATCGTGGGTTGCCAGGGTAAAACCCGCGCCCAAATCTTCAATCGATTCAATCGCTTCAAGTCGTTTTATCGCATCGGCTGTCATGGCCTGTTGCGGTGGAGTGATTAGATAAGCATAAGCACGGTGATGCGAACGTCCTACACGGCCACGGATTTGATAAAGCTGCGCCAGGCCTAATTTATCGGCTCTATCAATAAAGATAGTATTGGCGGTGGGTACGTCGATACCGGTTTCGATAATAGTGGTACATACCAGCACATTAAACCGCTGATGGTAGAAGTCGAGCATTACCTGTTCCAGCTCACGTTCACGCATCTGGCCATGGGCAACGGCAATGCGCGCTTCCGGCATTAAGGTTTCCAGTTCACGTGCAACCCGATCGATGTCTTCCACTTTATTATGTAGAAAATACACCTGACCACCACGTTTGATTTCACGCAGCATACCTTCGCGGATTTTGTCAGCATTCCATTGTAATACAAAGGTTTTAATGGCCAATCGGCGCGCAGGTGCAGTGGCAATAATCGATAAATCACGAATACCGGAAATCGACATATTCAGGGTGCGGGGAATCGGTGTTGCGGTCAAAGTGAGGACATCGATTTGGGCGCGATATTTTTTCAGTTGTTCTTTCTGTGTGACGCCGAAACGATGTTCTTCATCGAGAATAAACAAGCCCAGTCGTTTTGGATCAATATCCTGCTGTAATAGTTTATGAGTACCGATAACAATATCAGCAGTGCCTTCGCTGATCGCTGATTTCACATCATCAAGCTGTTTTTTACTGCGGAATCGGGACAAAACTTCCACTCGCATCGGCCAGTCAGCAAAGCGATCTTTGAAATTTTCATAATGCTGCTGAGCGAGCAGGGTGGTGGGCACCAGTACCAAAACCTGTTTGCCGGATTGAACGGCCAGAAAAGCGGCGCGCATGGCGACTTCAGTTTTACCAAAACCGACGTCACCGCAGACTAATCTGTCCATGGGTGTTTCTGATTGCATATCAGCAATCACTGCATCAATTGCATCCTGTTGGTCGGGCGTGGTTTCAAACGGGAATGCTGCCGAAAAGGCTTCATATTGTTCATCAGGTGATTGCATCGGCGGTTTTTTGTTGGCAGCACGTTTGGCATAAATATCGAGTAACTCTGCTGCCACATCACGTACTTTCTCAGCGGCACGGCGGCGGGCTTTTTCCCATTGCGTGGTGCCAAGCTGATGAAGCGGGGCAAGTTCAGGAGCAGAACCTGAATAGCGACTGATTAAATCCAATGAAGCGACGGGGACATAGAGCTTGTCACCCTTGGCATATTCCAATGTGACGTATTCAGTGGCCACATCACCAACATCCAGTGTTTGCAGGCCCAGATAGCGGCCAACACCATGATCTTCATGCACCACGGCATCACCAATGGTCAGTTCAGCAAGGTTACGGATGATGGCATCGGAGTCACGTTTTTTAAGGCTGCGACGGCGACGTTGCATAACCTGTTGGCCAAACAACTGGGTTTCAGCCACCACCGCAATATTTTCAATTTGTAGCAGCAAACCCTGTTCGAGTGGAGCAACAGTAATGCATAGTGGGGCGCTTTCATTAATAAACGCATCCCAGTTGTCGACGACTTTGGGTTGCAGCAGGTTTTTACGCAGCAGGTCCAGCAGCGTTTCACGACGACCGGCTGATTCGGCAGCGATTAAGATTCGTCCACTGAATTTATCGATAAACTGATGTAACGCTTCGCAGGGACGATCCTGCTTGGAGTTCAACGGTAATGATGGCGGCATCACCGTGGCATAGTTGCTGTTACCTGCCGAGCCATCCAATTCAAAGTTCTGGCATTGCATCCGTTGCCACTGTTTGAACTGACTGAATAATTCTTCCACCGGTACAAAGACATTGATTGGGGGTAACAATGGTCTTTCTGGATCAACACTATGCTGACGGTATCGGATCTGGATTTCCTGCCAGAACAGTTCAGCAGCATTAAAGGTGTCATTGAGCTGAACTAACAACGTGTTATCCGGCAAATAATCGGTGAGACGGGCAGTTTGCTCAAAAAATAGTGGCAGATAAAACTCGATACCGCCCGGCATATTACCGGCGCTGACTTCCCGGTAAATCAAGCTGCGTTGCGGATCCCCATCGAAATACTGACGGAATTGTTTACGGAACAAAGCAATACTGTCGTCATTAACTGGAAATTCGCGTGCCGGTAACAGCTGTATTTGATCAATGGAGTCGATGGAACGTTGGGTTTCCGGATCAAAGGTTCGTAGCGTATCAATTTCATCATCAAACAAATCAATACGGTAAGGATGTCGACTGCCCATTGGAAACAAATCTATAATCGCCCCGCGAACCGCAAATTCACCATGCTCAATCACCTGGGCAACATTCCGGTAACCGGATTTTTCCAGTTTCAATCGCCATTGTTCAATATCAAACTGATCGCCAATCTTCAGTTCCAGGTGGTTGCCATCGAGAAATGCTCGTGGTGCAATGCGTTGCATCAGAGTGGCAATCGGCACCAGTAAAATGCCGCATTTAAAGTCGGGCAATTGATGTAATGTCTGCAGCCGTTCTGAAACAATATCCTGATGCGGTGAAAAGCTGTCATACGGCAACGTTTCCCAATCCGGGAAATGCAGTATCGGCAGCTCGGTATCGCCCAGATAAAAACGAATTTCCAATTCAAGCCGATGGGCGCTGGCAACATCATCAGTGACGACTAATAACGGACCATTATGTTGCTGAGCCGCTTTTGCTAACAGCAAACCTTGTGCACTGCCGTATAATTGTCCGGCACGGAGTTGATCTTTGGCTGATGCTGGTAAGACAGGCTGAAGCAAATTAGCTGGCAAGAGTGATACCCTGATAGTGAAATGAGAAAGCGCGTTATTTTCCCACAATTGCCCGATCACAGCACTCGTGATTTCGGAGGAATGTAATGTCCTTACAAACAATAAGTGTTAATGCTATAGTCAAAATTTTTGCAACGAAGCGGAGATGGAACATGGTGAAACGTACGGAAAATGTTGTGTTATTAAAAGTTATTGGCACTGCTGAGTTATTAGCTGCCTTGGCCATGTTTTATTTTTATCACGAAAATGTACCTGCGGTAATCGGTGGATTAATTTTGTTAGGCTTGTCTGCCAACAGTTTTTATCAGGCCCATAAATGTTATCAGCGCCAATATTCTCCAAGAAAAGACGATAATTCTTAGTTACGAAATTTAATGAGTCAGGCTGAAAATCCCACTATAGAATCCCCATTCGATCCGGTCAGTTTTGTAAAATCACTTACCAGTCGTCCTGGTGTCTACCGTATGCTGGATGCGGAAGGCACGGTCATTTATGTCGGTAAGGCGAAAAACCTCAAAAAACGTGTTGGCAGTTACTTTCGCAGCAGTGGTTTAACCAGTAAAACTCAGGTGATGGTGGCGCAGATCGCTGCGATTGAAACCACTGTGACGCATACTGAAAATGAAGCCTTGATTCTGGAAAATAATCTGATCAAGGAGTTGATGCCACGATATAACGTGTTATTGCGGGATGATAAAAGTTACCCATACTTATTGATATCAGGTGATAAATTTCCTCGCTTAAGCGTTCATCGCGGTGCCAAGCGTAAAAAAGGCAAATACTTTGGACCTTATCCCAGTGCCGGGGCGGTTCGGGAAAGCCTAAATCTATTACAAAAACTGTTTCCGGTACGTCAGTGTGAGGACAGTTATTATCAAAATCGCAGCCGACCCTGTCTGCAATATCAAATTAAACGTTGTACTGCACCGTGTGTTGGATTGATTTCTGAAAGCGATTATCAAAAAGATGTGCAGCACACCATCATGTTTCTGGAAGGCAAAAACCAGCAGGTGATGGATGAGTTGAGCCAACAGATGGATACGGCGTCACAGAATCTGCAGTTCGAACAGGCGGCATTTATCCGTGACAAAATTATCAGTTTACGCCGGGTGCAGGAACGCCAGTATGTCAGCTCAATGCAAGGTGATTCTGATGTGTTGGCGGCGATTGTAAGAGATGGTATAGCCGTAGTAGAAGTCAGTTTTGTACGAGGCGGACGTAATTTAGGTAGCAAATCCTATTTTCCTAAAGGATCGTCGGATTTGACCGAGTCTGAATTACTGGCAGCCTTTATACCGCAGTATTATCTGGGCAAAGATGTGCCGGCGGAAATCCTGCTGAGCCATGAAGTTGAAGAATCGCAGCTGTTGCAGGAAGTGTTACAAACCGAATCAGGACATAAAGTCAGTCTGCGTAAGCCGCAACGTGGCCATGCGACACGTTGGTTACAGATGGCTATGACCAATGCTGATATCAGCCTGACCCAACGCATCAGCAGCCGCTCCAATTTATTACAGCGTTTTGAAATTTTGCAGGATGTATTAGAGCTGGATGAAATGCCCAAACGTATTGAGTGTTTCGATATCAGTCACACCAGTGGTGAGCGCACAGTGGCTTCCTGCGTGGTGTTCGGACTGGAAGGCGCGATTAAAAGCGATTACCGCAAATTCAATATCGAAGGCATTACCGGTGGCGATGATTATGCCGCCATGCATCAGGCACTGAGCCGCCGGTTTACCCGTTTGAATAACGGGGAGGGTAAACGACCGGATTTACTGCTGATAGATGGTGGTAAGGGACAGATTAAAGAAGCGCAGGAAGTGCTGGCGGAGCTGAATTTAAGTGATCTGCCCATTTTGGGTATCGCCAAAGGTCCTGCACGTAAACCCGGTGAAGAAACCTTATTTCTGGTCGGTCGGGCTGGCGAAGTTACCTTATCCGCTGATTCACCTGCATTACATTTACTTCAGCAAGTCCGGGATGAAGCGCATCGCTTTGCCATTACCGGTCATCGTCAACGCCGTGCCAAAGCGCGTAAAAGCTCAACATTGGAAGATATTGCCGGATTAGGACCAAAGCGTCGTCAAAAATTATTACAGCAATTTGGCGGGCTCCAGGAGGTAAAACGTGCCGGTGTTGAAGATCTGCAGAGGGTGGATGGAATCAGTGCTGCCCTGGCACAAAAAATTTACGATATGTTCCATCCGGACAATTAAAGACTTCATAGTGCTAACATAAGCGTTATCTAAAGCTTATAACGAAACGATTTATGCTGAATTTACCTAACTTACTCAGTCTGCTCAGGGTCCTTTTAATACCTGTTCTGGTGGTACTGTATTTCCTTCCCAGTCCATATGCTCCTTTATGGGCCACCATTGTCTTTGTACTGGCGGGTATCACGGATTGGCTTGATGGCTACTTGGCACGACGGATGAATCTCACCTCGCCCTTTGGAGCATTTATTGATCCTGTCGCGGATAAATTAATTGTGGTGGTGGCGTTACTGCTGATTCTCTTTAAATCACCGGTCTGGTTTATTCTGCTTCCGGTGATTGTCATCGTATTTCGTGAAATCACAATTTCCGCATTGCGCGAATGGATGGCTGAAATCGGGGCCCGTCATGTAGTTCAGGTTTCTTCTGTCGGCAAGTGGAAAACCACCTTTCAAATGGTCGCTATCGGTTGTCTGATTTTCTATAAACCGCTGTTTGGATTACCTGTTTTTGAAATCGGTGTAGGCTTGTTATACATAGCCGCTTTACTCACTTTGACCTCAATGATCAGCTACTTGAAAGCAGCCTTGCCAGTGTTGGTAGATAAGGGTTGACAGAAAATATTAAGTGCCTATAATGCACGTCTTCCTAAGCGGGAATAGCTCAGTGGTAGAGCACAACCTTGCCAAGGTTGGGGTCGCGAGTTCGAATCTCGTTTCCCGCTCCAAGAATAAAAAAAGCCGCGGTCAGTCCAAGTCACTACTGCGGCTTTTTAGTTTTGGATAGCTTTAAGAAGTAGACATACCATGGCTGGGTGGCAGAGTGGTCATGCAGCGGACTGCAACTCCGTTAACGCCGGTTCGATTCCGACCCCAGCCTCCATTTAAAAATCAGTAATATCAAAATAGTTAAGGCGCCTAAGGCGCTTTTTTTATGTCTGCTATTTGAGGTTTAACGATGATGAATACACCTCAACTATTTGCTGATAGCTTAGCCTGGACGTTGCTTATCCGTTGAGCTTAGTGAAAGATTTGATTGTACTGATTAACAGCAGACTGTTGGGTTATTTGAAAAGCGAGTTTATGAGAAGTGTTCAGATATTTCTGGGACAACAAGAGACGTTAAAATAATCAGTAGTATTCATAATCTTTTGTGTCTCAATTGTTCCTGGATACTTATTGAAACGGTTAAACGACCAGAAACTTGAAGATGGCAATTAACCACTTTATCCTTGTAGGTAAAGCTGTTTGGTGAAATTCGTTTGCCCTCAGCAGCAACAGAAATCAAGACCAGTTGGTAATTAGTGCCTATCTCACTGATTGATGTTGTTAACTGAAAACCTCATTTTAAGCTGGCTGGACTTCAATATTCACTAAGTGATTTTAACCGGCTTAGTCTGCTTTACCTAAAACCTGTTCCTGCGAGAAAATAGTGTTTCCTGATCTTCGTACGATTGTCCTTGTTTTGGTTGTCACCAACTGTATCGCGGCAATCGCCTTATTCCTGTTTTATCGTCTGATAAAAGAGATAAATGGATTGCAGTATGCAGCGCTTGGAGGTGGTAGTCAGGCGTTGGGCTCCGTTTTCTTACTACTCAGAGACAGCATCGATCCGATGTTGTCGATCATGGTGAGTAATACCTTTTTTTTTCTGTCATTTCTTTTTTATTATCAGGCTGTCAGATTGCTGACAGATTTAAAAACGAGTTGGGTTATTCCATCAACACTAATTGTTATTCTGTCCCCGCTTTTTATGTTGTTCCCGGGCAATGAAAACCTTGGCGAACGTATCATCGTCTCGTCGTTGGGACTTGGCATATTAGGCATGATGTGTGGTTGGGTGTTAGGCAAAAATGCCATTGATTTGCCGGGCAGAAAAGGCTTGTCATTGATGTTTTTTTTATTCAGTGCAATAAGTCTTTGGCGTATTCCGAATATGTTGATTACCCCGATTGGGGAAGTGGGATTTTTAGACTTCAATGCAGGTTATATGATTTTTCTGTGGGGGATCATAAACAGTATCGTCACAACCATCGGTCTTATCATATTAGCGTCAGAAAAGTTACAGCAGCAATTAAGAGCAAAGGTCGAGCAGGTCAGTTATGCACGTGATATTGCCAATCGTTCGCTTCAGGAGCAGCAGCATTTCATGACGATGCTGTCGCACGAGTTTAAAGCACCGATTGGTGCAATCAAAGCCAATGCCGATGCTGCATTGCTGCTAGCAACACCACATACCAGCATTGTTGAAGAGAGCTTGTCACGAATCAAAAATGTCTCCGAGCGACTTAATTCACTGGTGGAGCGATGCCTTGATGATGAATGGATGGCGCATTCAATCGAAAACAATCAGGTCAGTTTAGAACCTGTTTCTCTGACGCAAATTCTCAGAAATGTATCTTATGAATTTAATGTGCCATTTCAGTCCACAGTTAATACTGATGCGATGGTCAAAGGCGAGCCCATTTTTCTCCCGGTTTTATTTGCCAATCTGATTGCCAACGGTTTACGTCATACGGCACATATTGAGTCAGTGCAAGTGAATTTGCTGCAGCAGGACAATGATTATCTGGTTCGGGTGATGGATGATGGTGACGGTATTGATGAACAACAGCGACATTATATTTTTGATAAATATTACCGTGCTGATAACGGTCACTCGGCAGGGGGCTCAGGATTAGGATTGTTTTTTGTCAAAAAGATTACTGAAATGCATGATGGCGAAGTCACAGTGAACTGTGATGATGGGGTGACCACGTTTACTGTGCGGTTAGCAAAATCAGAGGTGAACAATGGCTAAGCCCAGAGTTGTAATAGTGGATGATGATGCAGATTTTCGGGCACCAATCAAGGCCGTGTTGATCAATGAAGGCATTATGGTTGAAGAAGCAGAATCTGCATCTCAGCTGAGTCAAGTATTAGAGTCATTTCAACCCGATATGGTATTGCTGGATGTTAATTTGCCGGATGACAGTGGTTTCAATGTTGCCCGCCATTTAAAACAAAACACTTATGTGGATGTGGTCATGCTGTCTTCAATGGGGGAAGTAGAACACCGGGTCAGTGGTCTTAACTCAGGTGCGGATTATTACTTACCTAAACCAGTCGATATGCGCGAATTATTAGCCGTTATTCATAACCGTTTTACAACACAAATGGCGAATCCTGTTAGAAAGTCTGGACGCTGGACACTGGATGCAGCGGGGTGGCTATTAATCACACCTGATGATCAGCAACATCCTTTAAACAGTAGCGAGTTTGCACTGTTAAATGAACTTGCCAAGCAGTCTCAACTGAGCAAGCCGTCAACCCGTGAAGCCTTATACACAGCGATAGGTAAGCCTAATTATTCCCCCGAAAGCCGAAGTCTCGACTTGCATATGTCTCGCCTGCGTCAGCGCCTGAGTACTGACCAATTTCCTTTCCCGATAAAAACGGTGCGTAATGTTGGCTATGAGCTGACCGAAACCATAACCATTCTGTAGTCCTCATCCCCCGGATTTACTGATACAAATTGATACAAAAATAAGCTTAGAAAATACCCGCCTGTTCAGTATGGTTTATCAATGCAAACAGAACCCCTGCAGTGAAATAAACACTGCAGGATTTCATGTTTATTGATGAAACAGACGTTACAGGAACTCTCATGAACCGGGTATATCGTATTTTATGGAACGCCAGCCGTCAGGCCTGGATGGTCGCTGCTGAACTGACACGGGGCAAAACCAAAAGTCAGATTGGCCGTAAAAAAAAGTTGCTAAAAATGATTAGCGGCAGTTTAGTCGTCTCGACCAGTTTGTTATTTACTGGTAATGCTTTGGCTGCTCCAAATGAATACATTTGGGATGTTCAAGATGGTTCCTGGACCACGGGATCCAACTGGCGTGATGGTATCGCTCCAGATAATTTAGTCAGCAATAGCGAAGTTATTATTGATAATAATGGCGAAGCAACGATCAGTAATGACATTATTGATCTGCAAATGGGCGAGAATAATCTGATTGTTGGGAAAGGTGGGTTACGAGAGGGGTCACTCGTTATTCAAAATTCAGGACAACTTAGAATCGATAACCTTTCTATAGGAGAACTCTCCTCATCACAAGGCTCGGTGCTTGTTACCAACAACGCTTCGCTTGAAATCCTCTCCAATCACTATAGTGTTGATAGTGGAACGCTGACTGTTGGTAATCAGGGAGACGCGATACTTACCTTAAATAAAGGTGGTCTCGTCGCTGCGGAATTCATAGAAATTGCTAAAGAAGTTAATTCCACAGCCACAATCAATATCGGTGCGGCTCAAGGTGAGATAGCTGTCGCGGCAGGGAGGTTGTATGGCAATAAGATATCTTTTGGGCAGGGTAATGGAACCTTAGTTTTTAATCATACGGATGAAGATTTTAGTTTTAATTCACTGGTCTCTGGCACGGGTAATATTGAATTCTATAGCGGTACAACCAGATTTAAATACAGCAATCACCAGTTTTTTAATGGAGATATTCAGCATAAGGGAGGCGTGCTGGCTATCGATTCTAATAATAGCCTGGACTTGGGCGATGCAGATTATAATAATTTAGCCAATTACACCCAGTCCGCCGATGCTACGTTACGGCTTGGGGTAGCAAGCATGGATAACTATGCCAAGTTGAATGTATCCGGTACAGCGAATTTTGCCAAGGATACAGGGTTGGATATCAATGTTGTTGATGCACCCACTTTGACCAATGGCGGCACGTTAACTAGCGTGATTAGCGCGGGCACCCTTAATGCCTCAACTTTTACCATGACGGATAACTCCGCCTTATATGATTTCACATATGCTATTGACGGCAATGTGGTGAACCTGAAGGTTATTAGCTCAGATTCAGAGGGCAATGGCGTTCTTGACAGCGTTAACCGCCAAGGGTTTACATCGGGAAGAGGCGCCGCTAAGGTGCTGGATAGTTTTGTGAACAGTGGCATTACCGGTAATGATATTGACAAAGTCACTACCGCCCTAGGAAAGCTGTCATCAAAACAAGTTAGTGACGCTGTCGCTGAAACCCTACCATTATTAGTAGCAGGTACCACTGGACTGGCTTCGAACACCATGCGCGGCACCAACCGGGTGATCCAAAGCCGACAGGCCAGTAACCGTGGCTTATCCTCTGGTGATGAGTTCCTGGTGGATAAAGCGGTGTGGTTAAAACCGGTGGGTAGCTGGAGTCGTCAACAAGAGCGTAATGGCGTGAGTGGTTACGATGCCGACAGTTACGGGTTTGTTGGGGGTATTGATGGTGAAATAACCCCTTCCAGTCGGTTAGGGTTTGCCCTGTCATATATGAATACCGATGTTGATGGCAATGGTTCGGCCTCAGGCAACAGCGCCGACATCGATGCCTATCAGCTTATCGCCTACGGCAGCCATGATTTGACGCAATTTGAAAATGTCGAAGTCAGCTGGCAAGCCGATGTGGGCCTTAATAAAAATGATAGCAAACGTTACATTGGTTTTATGAACCGTAAAGCAACCGCTGATTATGATAGTTACGCAGCTCATGTTGGTGCGGGCATAGGCAAGCGTTTTCAATTAACTGAGCAAAGTTTGATTATGCCGAGCCTGCGTGCTGACTATGCTTACATTAAAGATGAAAGTTATACCGAAAAAGGTGCCGGGGCGTTAAACCTGGATGTGGATAGTGTCAATGCCGAAGAACTGATTCTAATGGCTCAGGTGGAAGCTAACCATCAGTGGAATGAGAAAACTTCTTTATCGACCACGCTTGGCGTTGGTTATGATGTGATTAACGACGATACCAGTTTGACCGCTTCTTACACCGGTGGTGGGGCTGCGTTTACCACCGAGGGGATGGATCCATCACCCTGGTTAGCGCGGGCAGGTGTTGGAGCAACCATGTCATTGAATGATATGACCGAGCTGACAGCCAGCTATGATTTGGAGGGACGTGAAGACTTTCTGAATCAAACTGCATCAGTAAATATGCGCTGGCGTTTTTAACACGGGCGCTTTGGTTCAAGTTCAGAAAAGCCTCAGTGGTTAACCATTGGGGCTTTTTTGTGGCGCAATGGCATGTTAAATATGACGTTCAGTGTATTAAGGATGGGCCAGGTGAAGTCGTTTGGTAAATCGTTTCCTAACTATATTATTTTTTTCCTGCTGATCACAGGCTGCACTCATCTGCCATCTATTCAGGAACGCCTTGAGAATGTTACAAAGCTTGCTGAAGACGCAGGCTGGACTTCTGAAACCATACCCACTTCCTATTTCGATCTTCAGGCTTTTTTGCCTGCACAGCGTTTGAAACATAAGCGTTTAACAATATTAATTGAAGGCGATGGCTTAGCCTGGATTTCACCATCAAAACCTTCCTCTGACCCTACACCGCTCAACCCTGTTTCACTGAAGTTGGCCTTAGCGTATAAACCTGATCATGCTGTGGCTTACCTTGGCCGACCCTGCCAATTCACATCACACAATGAAGCGCAGTGCACACAAAAATACTGGACCTCACACCGATTTTCAGAAGAAGTCATTATCGCCACTGATGAGGCGATCACAGCGCTTAAAACAATGACGGGAGCTTCTGAAGTTCAGCTAATGGGCTATTCTGGTGGTGGAGCTGTTGCGGCGTTAGTGGCAAGTCGGCGTGTGGATGTGGCACGTCTCGTCACGTTTGCAGGCAATATGGATACAACAGCCTGGACAGAACTGCATCAAATTTCACCATTATCAGGATCGCTCAACCCCGCAGACGTGGTAACAGAGCTTCAAGCTATACCGCAGGTTCATTATGTAGGTGGACATGACCGCGTAATCCCTGCCGAAATTGTTGAAAGTTTTCATCGTTTATTACACCCGAAAACGAATAGTCAGATCATTATTATCCCCGAGGCCGATCATCGCTGCTGCTGGCAACAGGTCATCAGAGAAATGAAATAAGCTTGTTAATCAATGATGATAATCAGCACTATCAATGTAAGTCTATATTTACCCGTCCAGCAAAAGTCCCTAATAGCGTCTAAACCTCAAAAGCTCTCCCGGTTGAAATCATTTGTTCTTGGCGGGTAAACGTTGGTATCTATTAAATTTTGCAGATTTCACTCCTATGCGATTAACAAGTAAACGTTTTTATAGTACTTCTTAAGATAAGGTGATGTTCTTAAACTAAACTGGTTCGTTATTAGTCATACAGGCATACTGCGGTTCTGTTTTTTATTATTTTGTTGGAGACAACAGTGTTCAGAAAAAAAATCATTTATGTGCCTCTCCTGATATTAGCCATTGCGTTGGGTGGCGCCCATGCGGTTGCTAATAATGAGGCAAATCAGGCAGCTCAGGCGTTAGTAGATGAGCTGGTCGCTAAAATTAACCAGAATGGCGTTGAAGTTGAAGTCGGGGAGGTTGTTGCCAACCCTTATACCAAAGACATTACGGTAAATGATGTGTTAATCACAGATGATGCTGATCGTAAACATCAAATAGGCTTACTGACGATAAGTGATATTGAGTTGAATCAGGCGCAGGATTTTATTTATGCGATGGATATTTCAACAGAGGATGCTTTGTTTACTGTAACCGGTGGTGATGGCACGGAAGAACAGGAACAGTCTTTGGTTGAAGCATTGCGAAACCTGGGTATTCAAGAAGACAAAATTGGTCACAATCAGCATCTGGCTTACCGCTATCATCCTGTTGAACGCCAACTGACGCTGAGTTTGCAGAATCAGTTTTATAATCCCGAGTTAACCGAAAAAGATGCGGCCCAGCTGTTTTCGATGAATTTACATACCAACTTTAGTCAGATCCCTGATCTGGAAAGTCAAATGAGACGGTTAAGAAATAATGAGGATATGTCGGCTGTCACAGCAGAATGGATGCAGACAGGGTTGATAACAGCTGTTATGGAGTTTGAAGATGCAGGTGCGTGGCAGCCTTTAGTAGAGCAAGGTGCTGAAAGTGCAGGTATGACTACAGAAGAATATAAAGCCGGCTTGAAACTGCAGATTCAGCAACAGTTTTCAGCTTTACAGGCGCTTTCACCTGAATTAAGAACCCAGTTGATAGAAGCCAGCAGCCAGTTTATTGATAGTGATACACCACAAGTCGAGCTGGATATAAACTCGAAAAGTCCAGAAGGTGCTGGAATATTTCTGGTTTTTATGGCGACGATGATGTCACCAAACGCACTGGAAAATTATTTTGATATTCAGGTAGCAGCCGAATAGGTCAGGCTTATATACACGTTTAGCTGAAAGATGCCCAATAACCTGTTTTTCTGGTGTTTCACGGATAACTACAGGAACTGTTCCTCAATCTTTCCTGGCCTATTGTTATCAGCAAAACAGGCTCTTTATAATGAGAATGATTGTTATTAAAGCCCAACATCAGCTTCATTCACTGGAAATTAGCTGTTAGCTATGCATGAAGCGTATGGACTATCCATTTGTAATTTTTTGCCTTTAAATTTATCCAGGCAATATAGAACGGATGAGCATTAATGATTAATCAGGTTTAACGCATATTAAACCAACTTAATTTTTCAGCTGATAAAGTTGATGCGAAGTTGAGAAGGCAATGTTGCCGGAATTATTGGGAGATCAAGATGAAAAAAAATCGTTTGTTAGTTGCTGTGGGATTGTTGGCTTTATTTCCATTCACAGCATTTGCCGATGAATGTGATTTGGTCATCGAAGCTACTGACCAGATGAGTTTCAGTAAAAAGAAAATGTCAGTTCCTGCCAGTTGTGAAACAGTCAAAGTCACGCTTAAACATACAGGGTCACTGGCTAAGGATATGATGGGCCATAACTGGGTTTTGACTAAGAAAGAAGATATGCAGGCAATCGTGAGAGAAGGCGCTGCTGCGGGGCTGGATAATAATTATCTGCCGGAAGGTGATGATCGTATTATTGCCGCGACGGAAGTCATTGGTGGTGGCGAATCGGCGCAAGTTGAGTTTTCTACTGAAGGACTTGCTGATGAAAAACTGACTTTCTTCTGTTCATTCCCTGGGCATAGCGGAATGATGAACGGTCGTTTCAATATCAAATAAGTTCAACTGAAATCCTCCCTTCAGCTTGGGTCTGTTGTTCTTTCAGAGTCACCACTGCTGGAGGGAGGATTTTTTATTTATATCATTCGTACAGTGACGGGTCGACATCTGGCAAAGCTTCGAATTGAGGCCTGGCAAAATAATAACCCTGAAATAAAGCTACGCCTTGATCGCGTATAAATTGAAACTCTTCTATCGTTTCTACACCCTCAGCAATGACTCTTATCTCCAAATCATTACAGGTCATAATGATTGAGCGGACAATTGATTGTCTGACTTTATCTTTATTAATACCTCGAATCAGTGCCATATCGAGTTTGATAATGTCTGGCTGCCAGTCGGCGAGCAAATTTAAGCCGGCATAACCGGAGCCAAAATCATCAATTGCTGTAGTGAAATTATGCCGTTTATATTCATCAAAAATATTTTTCAGATGATTATTATCAGTGACCTTTTCCACTTCGGTGACTTCAAACATTAAATTTTTGGTGGGAAAGTCCATTACATCAGCCGCTTCCAAGGTAGCTCTAATACAGGTTTCCGGACGATAAACGGCATTAGGAAAGAAATTAATGCTAAGCATGCCTTGTAAATCAAGTTGTTTGGCCAGTTGGATGGCTTTCACCCTAATTGTCTGATCAAAGGAATAACGATTGGTATCATTCAATTTGTCCAGAATGGTATAAGCCGGCTCATTATTTATGCCACGAACCAGTGCCTCGTAACCAAAAATCTTTTTTTCCTGAATGTTAACAATTGGCTGAAAAGCCATTGAAAAGCTGAAATCCAATCCACCACCTTCTAAACATTTATTACAACCTAAAGGTTTGAAATCGGGTAGTTGCTTTGTCATTTGATACTCTTTCTTTGTTTTGTTTATCGTTGGATAGTCATCTGTCATCAGATAAAAATCGTCTGATCAGTTTTCTTTATCGGGTTGTTCAAATAATGTTTTAGCTGATAGGCAAATTTGTCAGCATTATCATTCGATAACTTTTCTGGTAGTTCTTGCCTCAGCCGGCGCATATCACCCTGACTTATATCAATGTATCCCATTGCCCAATTATTAAAAATGTATTTATTGCTGAGGCATATATTAATTAGTTTACAGTCATGATGCCGTTCATCATCAAGGATTTTTTTATAGAGAGCGATAACAGCTCTTTCGGGACCTTCGAGCACCTGAATAAAATCGAAATGGTTATAACATAAGATGCCGTGAATCTGGATGCGCTGATTATTTTCACGACTTTGATGTAACAATCTCGTTAAATCCACATCGGATAAGCGATTATGGGTTTTACTGGTATACAAAATTCTCAATAAGCTTTTCGACAAAATACCGCATCCTGTTATCCAATACGAACAAGCTGGTATATCTCTTCGTCTTGTTTCAGATTAGTCTATGTCAGAGACTGCACGACAACAAGCTTAAACATGCATCTAACAGACCTGTATCACTTTTCTTGATAAGCGTTCTGTTTCTGCTGAATTCAACACCTGATGAATTCTGTCATATTAATCAATCTGGACAGTTAATCTTGGGGCAATTGTTATGGGTCAGCGGTTCCAGCAGTAACATCTCCTGAAACGTGGACTGGATGTTTTTGTCATCAGGTGCCAAGCGTGTCGCACAAGATGCAGAAGCTAACGCAGTTTGATGGCAACCAATGTCTTTCAGGCTATAGGTCCGGTTATTCCAAAGAGCAGCGTCGTATGGGAATTGTTCGGTTAATTGAGCATAGACAGTATCAGACTTATCAAAACGCTCCTGCTGATAATACAAATTGGCAAGCGCGATTCCAGGCTGCTGAAGTTCAGTCCAATGCTCCCTCGCGGCTATATAGGCTTGTTCTGCTGTTTTATGCTGTCCGGTCTTTTCAGCATCATAGGCAGTTTGTAACCAGGTCGGCATGTTCGCTGTAGCAGGGATTTGTTCAGGCCTGACAATGACCAGCGCCCAATGACCGGTGCGGGCCCAGGTACGTTCAAAAGTTTTTAATGTTGTTTGCCATCGTTTGGTTTCACCAGAACGTAGAATGAGTTCCTGTGAGTTGATATCAAAACCTATCACCACGGCGTAATGCCAGAAGGGTTTCCAGTTATAGCCAAGGTTCTGCATCACTAAAACGGGATTGCCATTCGCTACTTCAGTCAATAAATCGTCCATCTTTGGAGCCAATGGGTAGGGCATCAAGCCTTGTTTTCGAGTAGCCGCAACCATTTCTATTTGCAGGCTGCCTTTTTTCTGTGGAATATAGACCTGTTCAGTTAATTGATCAGGTTTGATATCGACGCCACGATATTGCATCACGGTTGCTAAAGCAGCGGGGCCACACTGATATTGGTTCTGAGGATAAAAAGGCACATCCTTGAGCTCGGCCTGCTCTGGCTCGAATGACTGTTGATTCAGGAGATTTGTCTGAGGTGTATGACTGCAAGCGGTCACCAATAAGACAATGACTATTAAAACACCCAGCCGAAGCTGGGTGTAGGTAGAACGTTTTTCTATTTGCATAAACTTAAATCAGATTAACGAACCGGTCTGACAAATGGGAAAATGTCGGTTGCACCGATAGCGTCGGTAATCACAAACACAACAAAGATAAGCACTATTGCACCGAGTATCCCGCCCGCTGGCATGTCATTTATTTGCTCATTTAACTGAGCAATTTCAAAATCAGTCATGCTGTTGACACGTTCCTGAACGGTGTCAGGAGAGACTCCCATTGATAATAGTTGTTGCTGAACATCGTCACGTTCCAGCATTGACGACAATTGCTCGCGATCATATGCAGATTGTTGTGATTGAATAACATCAGGCGTGCTGATCATTGCTGCCTGCACCGGTAAGGTGATGCTTCCGAAAAAGCCAAGCAAAGCAATCCACGCAAATACTTTTTGTTTCATACATCCCTCCGTTGATTTTATAAAAGCCAAGAACTGACCAAAGCTCAGCTTACCATGAGTCTGTTGATAAGAACTATATATGCACCTCTATTAACTTCAAGTATCCAAATAAGGTTATTGGGTAATGTGATGAATTACCTTCGTTTTTGGCTATTTGTTAAGTAGAGTTTCTTTATCGTTTGCTTGATGGCAAACTTAAACAAATAATATCAGAGTCAATTTTTTGCTGGTCATTGGCTGAAACGTATATTTATTCCCTGAATGATGAATTCGTTTATTTCACTTATGCGATATTAATGGAGCTGGTTATTCGCACTAATCAAAGCTTATTGCTTAAACCTTTTACCTTGGTAACGTCTTTTGTGGCGTTTTTGTTTGGTTTGGTTTTAACCTTTTTCGTTGCAGGGAAAATGGCTGAGACGGAGTCTGTTAGGTTGGAGGCGGCTTATAACGTCACCTTTAATCAAGCCGTCGATGCCGTCGTTGGAAAAATAAATGCCTACGAGGAAATGTTACGGGCAACCCAGGGCTTGTTTTATGTATCTCCAGATTTATCTCGTGAGGATTTTGCCAATTTTTATCAGAGCTTGAAACTGGAAGAAAATTATCCGGGTATTCAGGGACTGGGTTATGTGGTTGCGCTCTCTCCAGAACAAAAACAGACGCATATTAATGCTGTAAGACAATCCGGGATGATGAGCTATGATATTTATCCGCAAGGAGTGCGGGATAAATATACCTCAAACCTTTACATCGAACCTGTGACCAAAAAAAATATGCGGGCTTTAGGTTTTGATATGTATGCCGACAACACTCGTAGAGAAGCCATGGAGCAAGCTGTCAATACCGGCAAGGCAAGCATTACCGAAAAGGTATTTTTAAAACAGGATGGTTCAGACTCGACCATCAATGGTTTATTGATGTATCTGCCGGTGTACATCGACGCAAGTGAATCAGATGTGGCAATTGATCAGCGAACTATTCATTCTGGCTGGGTCTATGCGGTATTTCGTATTGATGATGTATTGCAGGATGTGTTGGTTACACATAAGAATGTCGGCTTGCTGAATATATATGATGATGGGGCCGATAAAACCGAAAGTCTGTTATTTTCTTTGCCCGGAATTGCTTCCGAAGATTCATTCAGTTTACAAAAAAGTTACGAGGTTGGTGGCCGGACATGGTCATTTGTTGGCCAACCAGATCAGGAGTTTGCTCATTCGATTGTGCGTAACAATACATGGATAACCTGGATAATCGGTATCGTTATTTCTCTGTTGTTTGCACTGGTGATTGCGGCCATTGCAAAAAGCCGGGTAAACGCCATTCGCATTGCTTCTCAAATGACCAAATCCTATCGGCAGAATGCACGGAGACTGGCGCTGGCAACAGAGGCGGCTGAAATTGCAATCTGGGAATGGGATGTGGAAACAAATATCATTATGTTCGACAGCATGGCGAGCACGGTATTTGGTTTTACAAACTCAACTGAGCATATGGATTACACGGAATTTGAAAAATTGATCCATGATGCGGACCTGTTGCCTTTCCGAGTGGCTGTAGAACAGTCAATTAAACAGCATAAATCCTTTGAAATTCGTTCTAGAATACTTCATGGTTCCGAAATTCGAATGATACATACTTCAGCCGAACTATATTTCAACGATGCTGGGCAGCTGCTTTCTCTGGTCGGTGTCAGCTATGACATCACCGAAGACTGGCAACATCAGAAAATGATTCTGGAAACCGAACAACGTTGGAAACATGCTTTGGAGGGCAGTGGAGCCGGGGTCTGGGACTGGGATGTTACCAATAATGTTGTGGTGTTCTCTGACAAATTACTGGCCATGCTCGGCTATGCCCCGGGTGAAATCATCGGTCAGATGGAGCACTGGCTGAAGTTAATACATCCTCAGGATATCGAGAGGGTAACCGCTGATATCAACCGGATGTTAAGTGGAGAAAAACCGGAATATCGAAATGAACACCGCATCCTCAGTAAGGATGGCAGTTGGAAATGGATGCTTGGTAGTGCCACGGTTGGTGAACGTGATACGCAGGGAAATCCGATTCGCGTTATTGGTACCAAAATCGATATTTCGTGGCGCAAACAGGCTGAGCTGGCACTGCAACAAAGTGAAGAGCGTTTCCGCAATGCGTTTGATACCGCCGCAATAGGTATGGCAATTGTTGGTCTTGATGGTCGTTGGGTCGAAGTGAATGGGGCACTCTGTCGGATGCTGGGATACAGCGAAGAAGAGTTGATGGATAAAACCTTTGTCGATGTGACACATCCAGACGATCTGGATTTGGATCTTGAGTATGTGCGGAAATTACTCAATGGGGATCTCGAACACTATCAGATGGAAAAGCGCTATTTTCATAAAACGGGTGATATTATTTTTGTGTTGCTGAGTGTTTCGTTAGTTCGCAACGAAAAGGGCGAGGTCATCCATTTTATTTCACAAATTGAAGATGTAACCGCCCGCAAATCTGAATCGGATCGTATTCGGCAGATGGCATATCACGATACCTTAACGGGGCTGCCAAATCGCCGATTGTTTGATGAACATATAAGCCATACGCTGGCTCATGCCAAACGGGTGGGCTATCCAATAGCGTTAATGTTTGTCGATATTGATCATTTCAAACAAATTAACGATACCCATGGTCATGATGTGGGTGATGAGATTCTTAAATCCGTCGCTGACAGAATGACACACTGCTTACGTCAGACAGACACCTTAAGCCGCGTCGGTGGTGATGAATTTGTTATTTTACTCACGGAGCTCAAAAAGCCAGATGATGCAAAACTAGTGGCAGAACATATTCTTGAAACGGTATCTCAGCCCTTGCATGTTAATACTCATGACTTTCATATTACCCTGAGTATCGGGGTAGCAATCTTCCCGGGGGATGCTGAAAATGAAACGGTCAGCGAGCTTACCAAAAAGGCTGACTTGGCCTTATACGAGGTGAAATCAGCTGGACGTAATGGGGTGCACATATTCGGTTCAAATCACCTTATCGCTCAACTCTGACAGCCAGAATAATCAGCTTAATCCGTTTCCTGTTCTGCCGTCAGCTTGGTTAATTTGCGGCGTAACAGGTTGGCAAACATATTCAGTTTGGGTCTTTCGTCACTGGTGAAAGCTACTGGCCGAATATGTTGCATCGCATGGATACCGATTCTGGCCTGATAGAGACCCACCCCAAATCCTTGTGCGACACTGCCCAGAATCTTGCCACCTAAACCGATGCCGACCTGCTCAGAGAAAAAACTGATGCCCGCCTGACTGGCATAACTGCCAAGTGCGATTTTGCAGACCCTCAGATTTAATCGCCATTGGGCCAAGCGATTTAATCTGACGCCATAAATCATATTGATCTGGTTAATCATTTTCAGTGTTTTCCAGACCACTAACAAAGAATCCACAACGGCCAGCTGGCTGACCGCAATCATTGCTGCACTGCTGATACTGGTGCGTTCAATAATATGGATTGCCTGGCGATCCAGCTGCCGGTAGAAGTCTTCACTGATACGATAGACAACCTCACTGTCATTAAGATAGTCAGGCAGCTTGTCAACGCAGGGTTTTAATAAATCAGCCTGTGGCTGACCATCATAGAAAGTTTCTAGCGAATTCAGCCATTTTTTTGCATTGCCGAGATGTTGTTCATGAACCAGTTTATCAGCCTGTTCGCGGATCTTATCGGCTCGTTTAAGCTGTTTCTGGTTGCGGCGATACACCAGCAATTGCTGTAATACCAGGCCTGCTAAAAAAACAGCGAAGGCACTGAAGGCTAACCCCATGGCTTTACTTTGTTGCCAGAGCATTTGAGCAAAATCAACTACATCCCAGGCCAACATACCGATTAACAGAATGAACAATGTGACGATCAACCACTTCAAACCGCGATTACGACGCGGCGGTATCAGCAGTGTGTCGTCAAAATCGAGCAATGGATCGGTTTCCACCGAATCAGGCAGGTTTACCTCGTTGTTTTCGGAGAGAACTTTGAAAAAGTTTTCCGTTTCCTCGGGGGATATATCCGCTTTTTGCTTAGCTTCCTGTTGTGGTTTAGGTTTAAAAAAATCTTCTGTGGAAGCCATCAGAATTTATCTCCAATCAGATCCCGTAATACCTTATCCATCCGAATATGAGCCAGACGGCCGCCCATTATCAAGTCAGGATTAAGCGGAGCCCGAAGTACAGGCGGATTCCAGCGGGATAACTGATGCCACTGATCGGCATCAGGCAGTTTATCGGGAATAGCAGGGTGGCGTAATTCGCCATATTGTCCATCCAGCAATCTGGCGGTCAGATGATCATTATGATCATGTGTCGTTCGCACGGCGGCAGCCACTTCCGTTTCGATTTCAATACGATTTCTAACCGATTGTGGGCAGATATGACTGATTATATCGTCACATAGACGACGCAAAGATTCGTGTTGATTCATTAAAATTCGATCCGGCTTGGATGCCAGGAACAGAATTTTTTCGACCTGAGGGCTGAATAAACGGTTCAGAAACGCATTATGCCCCACGCGGTAGCAATCAATAATCCGGCTGAAAGCAATTACCATGTCATCAAATTTTTCTTTGCCACCACTCAATGCTTTCAGGACATCGATCAATACCACCTGACGATCAATGCCCCGGAAAAATGTTTTATAAAATGGCTGAACAAAGTTTTTCAGATAGGTTTTATAGCGCTGCTGCATGACTTTGTATAAGGAGTCTTCATCGGCATTGTCCAATGCTTGCGGACTGAGCGTTTGCAGGTTGAACAATGGAATAAACACTGGAAAGTCTGTGCTGTCAGGCAATAATGCCCGGCCAGGCTGAATAAATGTCAAACCGGCGGTTTTACAGGTCACCAGAAAACTTCGATAACGGACAAATAACGCTTCAATATGTTGTTCATCGATTGGAGCGAGCGGATCCAAATCATTAAACTCTTTTTGCATCTCTGCAGCGAGTTGATGACGGATACCTTTGGAACAGAGTGCTGCAGTATCCATACTCCATTGCCGATAATCCTGCTGCAACATGGCAATATCAAGCAACCACTCACCTGGATAATCACGTAATTCCAGCGTGAATCGACGGGTTTCCCCTGTGAAGGTCGGCAACATGGATTTCTTTTTGAATTCAATGATTAACCGGCAACCGCTGATATGAGTAGTTGATGGTGGCCATGCAGGTGGATCATCTGCCAGGGCCTGAATTCCCTGTTGATAATCGAATAGTGGTAAATCATCCAGTGGCTGTAATTCGACATTTAACAGGCGCTCATCTCTGGCTGGCAGGAAGCCTCCCAGATGCGCATGATTGGAATATTTGAGCTGGTGAATAAGACTGGTAATAAAAGTTGACTTGCCACTACCGCTAAACCCGGTAATGCCAATACTTAAATGTTTATCGAGACTGCGTGCCACCCATTTGCTGGCTTGTTGATCAATTCCATCAAGTGTTTTGTTGAGACGCAGCCCCAGTTTTTCTATCTTTGAATTCATAGGTATCAGCTTACATCAGACGCTTGCTGTCTGTCTGAATTAAGAAGCAGTCGAACGTTTGTCATGATACATGCTGTTATCAGCATGCAGAATCAACTCATCAGCATCCTTACCATCATGGGGATAACAAGCAATACCAATGCTGGCACTGATACTCAGCATTACTCCATCATTTAATTCATAAACAACAGCTAACTGCTCCCGTAGCTTTTCGGATACTTGCAGGGCTTCATCAAGATTACTGTGGTTAACAATAATGGCGAATTCATCCCCCGCTAACCTGGCCGCTGTGTCTGACTGACGAATAGATTCACGAATACGTTGTGCCACCAGAATCAGCAATAAATCGCCATTGAGATGCCCATAGGTATCGTTTACCTGTTTGAAATCATTGAGGTCGATATAAAGCAGACAAAAAGGCTGCTTATATCGGGCTGACTCGGTAATGGCCTGATTCAGTCGATCATAAAACAGCACCCGATTGGGTAACTGAGTCAGACTGTCATGCGTGGCCTGCCATTGCAGGGCATTTTCGGACTTTTTACGCTCGGTAATATCAATGACAACTACCAGCATTCTGTCCTCGTTAATTGGCGAGGAGCGGGCCATGAAAAAATGCTGTTTGTCTGAAATAGTCAGTTCGTATTCGTAATAATCACTTTCTCCACTATTCAGCGTTTTTTGTAACGCCAGTAACGTCCGCTGTGCCAGAAAGTCAGGGAATGTTTCACTTATATGTTTATTTATAAAGTCCTGTTCAGACATCATTAAAGGCACACTATCGCCGTGTTCAAAATCAATGATTTTGCCATTTTTATCTATGGTAAACAGAAGATCTGGAATGGCTTTTATAATCGCCTGATTACGCTGATAGCTTTGTTGCAGTGCAGCTTTGCTCTCAATCAGCTGTTTGTTTATATCCAAACGCCGGCCAATTAACCAGGCGGTGGCCAGAATCAGCAACATCAGTGATAGGGCGGTCAAAGAACTGTTACGTATATGCGAAAACCGGTAGTTGGAAATTAACTCATCGACTACGGCTCGTTTTTCGCCAACAAAAACGTGTAATTGCCATTTGGGCAACGTTTGATAGGCAAATTGATAATCACCGCTGAAATGCTGATAAATACCTTCACCTGTTAAGGGTAATTTGTCTTTATCACTGCGATCTTTTACGTAATCCAGAGTCTGTCCCACTTCGAAGTTTCTAAAAGGTACTCGAAATACAACCTCACCTTCTTGGTGAACAATTGATGAAAACAGCTGGGCATTGACACTGATGCCACTGAGGGCCAATGAAAATGTTTCGATATCGATAACTGCGGCAATCACCCCTTGAAACTTATCGTCCGAATCATAAAGACCACGACTAATCACCATGACCGGATCCGAATGACCCCGTCCAGGTAACATGGGTTTTGAAGTGAAAACGCCATCCGTTTTTGAGCTCTGATGCACTTTAAAATAGTCACGCCCCGATAAATCCAGCTGACTACGTTGATGTTTGGGATAGCGTAACAGCCCATCCGCATTGATATGCAATAAAGCCTGCATTTCAGGATTATTTTGAGAATATTTCTCAAGGAGATAGGTATGAGGCGATGAATTTTTAATAAAATCCGGATGTGAACTGATGAGTTTCAACGTTTGGTCAATTGCTTCCAGTTTGGATTCCAGTAGCTGGGTCTGCATCAAGGCCAGCAACTGACTGCGTTGTGCGATTTGTTGGTTTATCTGTGTTGAGTAGGCTGATAACTGTGATTGATAATTTTGATAAATCACCAGCAACATCAGCCCAATCAGCACGAAGGTGTAGAGCAATAATTTGCTATGAATCGGCGAATGTAATTTTAGAACAGGTTTAGCAGCCACCGGACAAACCTATTAGAGACTGCAGTGGCGATCGACGGAAAATGACCCCCGTTCGCTGGATCGAAATATGAAAAAAGCTGGGTCAATACAAAACAATGGCGTTATCTCGGCAAACAGGACTATTAAATTCTGCTTCAAACTATAGCATTAAATAAAAACTGAATTGGAGTTGACATAGTTAGTTGGCTAACTATAAGCTTGCTGCCATGTTGCAAGTTAAAGATATTCCTAACGCTGAAATATTGCAGAAGTTTGCCGATCGTTACCCGCAAACCGACATCAAAAATGTTATGACATTTTTGAATCTGCTTCGGGTGGGTTCTGATTTATCTCTGGGATTAAACAGCTATCTGGCGGAATATGACTTGTTACAGGGTCGATGGTGGGTTTTGCTATTGCTGATGCGAGAGGATAACCTGAGTTCAACACCCTCAGCGCTGGCTGAAAAAGCGGGGGTTTCACGGGCCACCATGACCGGCTTATTGGATGGTTTGTTACGCGATAAATTAATCAGTCGCGTACATGGCAGGCAGGACAGGCGTCAGATATTGATTCGAATGACCGTTCTGGGACAGGCAAAACTTGATGATTTAATGCCGGGATATTATCAACGTGTAAATCAATTAATGCAGGCGCTGAGCGAAACCGAAACAACCCAACTGATGTCGTTACTGAAAAAAGTTTATCAGCGACGGCATGTTTTTGAAGATGAATCTCATCTTAAATAATGTTCAAAAAAAGGAATCTCTATGAAAATTGTAAATCGTTTATTACCCCTGAGTCTGCTTATTCTGGCAGTAAGTGCATGCAGTAATCCTGGGGCCGATTATGATGCACAGGAAGTCATTAATTCTGCTAATGAGCAGTGGAATGCTGCCTTTAACGATAAGGATCTCGATGCATTAACTGAGCTATATGCATCACAGGCCACTTTATCACCTGGTGATGGCAATGTATTGAATGGCCAACAGGAGATTGCGGCACTGTTTCAGGGATTTTTCGATAATGGTTTACACAATCATAATATAACCACTATCGCGACTTATTCCTCTGCAGGACAAGTCAGTCAATTGGCTAACTGGTCAGCAGATGTTGAAGGTGAAAATGGTGAAACGATGACATTTAATGGTGTTTTGATGACAGTTCTGCAAAAGAACGACCAGGATGAATGGGAAGTCGTTTCACATATCTGGAATATGGCTGAATAAACCCAACAGTCTTTTGCAGCAGAAAAAAGCCGGTCTTAATGTCCGGCTTTTTTTATGCTTGACAGATATTGAAAGGAAAACTTGCCTAAGCCACAAAGGCTATGCTAAAAACCCTAATGATTTTATGGTTTTTTTAAAAGGATATTTTCCGGTGAGCGCCTTACTTAAGCAACAAAGACACTCTCTTTTGGAAATGCTGTTTGATAGAGTACATGAAGGCATTATTATTACCAATACCGACAATATCATTGTTGATGTGAACGATACATTATGTGCCATCACCGGTTATAGCAGAGATGAATTAATCGGCCAACAACCCAATATTCTTAGTTCAGGCAAACAAAGTTCAATCTTTTACAGCAAAATGTGGCAAAGCCTGTCAGACAATGGATATTGGTCGGGCGAGGTCTGGAATCGTAAAAAAGACGGTTCATTTTATGCTGAAGTGCTGACGATTCATCGCACTATTGATCCGCAGACGGGGGAGATGTTTCATTTGGGGCTGGTCTCCGATATCACCATGTTAAAGCAGCATCAGGCCGAATTGGAGCGTCTGGCGCATTATGATGCATTAACTGCTTTACCCAATCGAAATCTGCTGGTGGATCGCTTTGAGCAGGCGATCGCCCACAGTAATCGTACTCAAACACTATTAGCGGTATGTTTTCTGGATCTGGATAACTTTAAACCCGTCAACGATGAGCTGGGACATAACGCCGGTGATGAATTACTGATTGAAGTCGCGCAGCGTATAAAGGCCATGTTACGTCAGGATGATACGGTTTCCCGTTATGGTGGCGATGAGTTTGTCATGCTGCTTGGTGAAATTAAAAACCGTCAGGATTGCGAACTGTTATTGCAACGATTGACTGAAGAGCTAAGCCGCCCCTATCTGATTGATAACAACACCATCCGTATCAGTGCCTCAATTGGTTATACCGTTTATCCATTTGATCAGGGCTCGATGCAAACCCTCATAGAGCACGCTGATCAAACGCTTTATAAAGCTAAACTGGACGGTAAGAAAACATTTCGCATGTATGAAACAGGCAATGAAGCCTGGCGTGATGAAAAAACCGAGCAGCTTTATGCTATACGTCAGGCTTTGAGTGAAAACCAGTTTCAGTTATACATGCAGCCAAAAATCAATATGTGCAGTGGAGAAGTGGTTGGATACGAAGCACTGATTCGCTGGTTGCATCCTGAAAACGGACTGGTATTTCCGCAACAGTTTTTACCTTTAATCAATGGCACATCGTTGGAAATTCAGTTAGGTGAGTGGGTCATTCATCAGGCGTTAAGTTATCTACAACAATGGCAGGCTGACTCTAAACAATGGAATATCAGTATCAACCTGTCGGCCTATCATCTTGGAAGTAATGGGTTTTTACAAAGACTTGGCGAGATCGTTACAGAGTTTCCTGCGGTGGATTTACAATATTTTCAGTTTGAGATCCTGGAAAGTCACGCCCTGGATGATCTCAGCCTGATCGTTGATGTGGTGCGTCGTTGCAGAGATGAGTTCTCTATTGCAACAGTGCTGGATGATTTTGGTACAGGATACTCATCTTTGAGTCATATCAGGACTTTGCCGGTATCTGCGGTAAAAATTGATCAGACATTTGTACGGAACATGCTGAATGATGTGGATGACTGCAAAATTGTAGAAGGTGTTATTGCACTGGCCAGATCATTTGATTTGGAGGTTATTGCAGAAGGGGTGGAGTCACTGCGCCACGGACAGATTTTGCTTTCAATGGGCTGTGAACTGGCTCAGGGGTATGTGATTGCCAAACCGATGCCAGCAACAGAATTAACGCATTGGAAGCAGCAATTTGAATTGCCTGAAGACTGGTTCAGTTATCGCTATCATCGTCAGCATTTGAAATGGACACAGTTAAACCTGTTTTACTTATATCTGGAGTTAAGTCTGGAAAGCCTTGAACAGCGTTTTGAAGTGGATCCCGAAGAACTTGAACTGTGGCCAACGCTGTCGATTAAACAATCGCATTGTGGTGTCTGGTTAGAGCGAACAGAAAATCTCCAACTGATTGATAAAGAATGTCTACAAATTCTGAAAGAAAAATATCGCAGTTTTCATCACCTGTTAACCATGACTATCAAACTCTATCAAGCCGGTAAAAAACAAACGGCCATGCAGAATTTCCAATCTCTCAGAACACGTTATCAGGATATGCATCAGTATGTGCATGCCAAACTAATGCAGATGCAGCCAGCTGAATTGAATACAGACAATTTGCAGGCTTTAAAAAGGAATTAGGGCCATTGTGGCTTTGGTCAGCCTCTGCTGGCGTCTATTTTTTGTCCAACAAGGCGGAAATGATGTGAGGTAGTTTTTGTTCTACATAAGTCTTTTACAACGCAGTCGGGCTGAAAAACAGTCTTAGCCCTGCGGGAAGTGACTGAAAATGCACGACTCCGTATTGCCCGTTTTTTATTTAGAATGACTACAAAAACGCTGGGAGTGTTTTTGAGCGTTAGCCCTAAAAGGGTGAGATACATGGATGTATCTCACAAACTATATCCCTCGCGCCTTGATTGGTGCATCTTCAGTCACAACAGAGGCGGCTATGAAAGATAAACAGACCCTAGGATCCTTACCGTAAATTCACTATGATTGAAAACTTTGTTTAGTAACGGACTGGCCGGAATGCAAAATCGGAAGAGAATTTTCACGCTGACAATCAGTGCGCTGGTTTTGCTGGGATTTATGGCCACCAGTCTGATTGGCTATTTTGTGGCCCGGGATTCCACCAGTGATCAGCTGCAAAAACAAATGCTGCCGCTCACCAGTGATAACATCTACTCCGAAATTCAGCGTGACCTGTTGCAACCCTTATTAATCTCATCATTGATGGCGAATGATACTTTTATGATTAACTGGGCTGAGAATGGTGAACAGGATCCCGAGCGCTTATCTGAATATCTGGCGCAGATACAACGAAAATACAATACGATTACCGCTTTTTTTGTTTCTGAAAAAACACGCAATTATTATCATCCCAAAGGCATTATCAAACAGGTTGATGAGTCTGAACCGGCTGACAGCTGGTATTTCAACACGCGTAAAATCAACACGGATTACGATATCAATATCGACTGGGATACTGCAGAACCCAATCGCATGAGCATTTTTGTGAATTATCGCGTTCTCAATCAACAAGGTGAGTTAGTCGGGGTAACCGGTGTTGGCCTGTCGATGGAGTCAGTTGCTCAACTGATTGAAAACTACCAACGACGCTATGGAAGGGAAATCTATTTTGTTGATCGTCAGGGTGAAATTACCTTGCGTAGCAGTCAGTTTCAAGATGATATATACCTGCAAAATAAAGCGGGTTTGGATCAATTGTTTCTGCAGATCCTCAGTAATCCGAGCGCATCGGTGAGCTATGCGGCCAAAAACGGTAACACGATCTATTTAAACAGTCGTCTGGTTCCAGAATTTGACTGGTTTTTGATTGTCGAGCAAATCAACGATCCTGCTGCAGACCGGATTGAAACAGCTTTATGGATTAATGTCGCAGTTTCTCTGGCAATCAGTATCTGTGTGCTAATGCTTGCTCATTTCACTATTCGTGGCTATCAGCGTCGTCTTGAAATGATGGCGACCAAAGATAAACTTACCGGGGCGACCAGCAGACAGGTATTTGACTGGGTATTTAATAAAGCCCAAAAAACTGCGTTGCGTAAGGATTGGTCTTTATCAATGATCGTACTGGATATTGATCATTTTAAATCGGTCAACGATAAATACGGTCACCAGTTTGGGGATCAGGTACTCAAGTCTGTGTCTCGATTGATAAAACAAAAAGTACGCGATGTAGATGTATTGTGTCGCTGGGGTGGTGAAGAATTTTTATTATTGTTGGAAAACTGTGATCAACAACATGCAGCAAGGGTGGCAGAAACGATTCGCGAAGCTATCAGTGAACATAAGATCCGGATTAAAGATGACAGTATCAGCGTTACCATCAGTGCTGGTGTGGCAGAGTATCAACTGGGAGAAAGCATGGATAATCTGATTGAACGTTGTGATCACGCAATGTATGAGTCGAAAAATAAAGGACGCAATCGTATTACCGTTTATTAAAATAGTCTCCAGCAGGGTTGGAGATGTAAGATAAACAGGCCCAATTCACCATCTTTGTGCGTAGTGCACCATTTTGCACCACAAAGTCGCATGTTACTTACCTGTTTAAAATTAATATTCAATTAAATTAATAAGTTATCTGTTGGCACAGTGCTTGCTCAAGCATATTTAATCGAAATGCAGGAGCAATCCATGAAAGAAAAATTAGTGCTGATTGGTAATGGTATGGCCGGTGTGAGAACACTGGAAGAATTACTTAAGTTAGCACCTGAAAAATATGACATTACCGTTTTTGGTGATGAGCCTTACGGTAACTACAACCGTATCATGCTGTCCCCGGTGCTGGCTGGTGATAAAACGATTGATCAGATAATGATCAATGATCGGCAATGGTATATCGACAATGGCATTACCCTGCATGCCGGTAAAAAAATCACGCATATTAATCGAGTAAAACGCCAGCTGGAAATCGCAGAAGGCGAAGTGTTTGACTATGACCGCCTGTTGCTGGCCACCGGTTCTCGTCCATTTATGTTGCCTTTACCGGGTCGTGATTTGCCTGGTGTTATCAGCTTCCGGGATATTGCTGATGTCGATACCATGCTGGAAACCGCTAAATCCCATAAAAAAGCCGTTGTTATTGGCGGTGGGTTACTTGGTTTGGAAGCAGCCAACGGTTTGATGATTCAGGGTATGGAAGTCACCGTGGTACATATTGCCGATGTGTTGATGAATCAGCAATTAGATAAACCTGCATCGGATCTGATGTTGCATGAGTTGGAGGCCAAAGGACTGAACTTCCTGATGTCGCATGAAACAGCAGCGATTGAAGGCAAAAAACGGGTTGAAAAAGTCGTTTTTAAAAATGGGACCGAAATCGATACCGATCTTGTAGTGATGGCAGTAGGTATTCGCCCCAATATTGAACTGGCACATTCTGCCGGTATTCACTGTGAACGCGGTATTGTGGTGGATGACACCATGCAGACCTTTGATCCTAAAGTTTATGCAGTGGGTGAATGTGTACAGCATCGTGGTTCAACCTTTGGTCTGGTGGCCCCATTATTTGAACAGGCAAAAGTCTGTGCTAACCATCTGGCTCAAATGGGTATTGCTCGCTATGTCAGCTCAATTACTTCCACCAAACTGAAAGTCACCGGCATTGATTTATTTTCTGCCGGTAACTTTATTGGTGATGAAAGCACTGAAGATCTGGTGTTTAAAGATGCCGCCCGCCATATCTATAAAAAGCTGGTCATTCAGGATGACAAACTGATTGGTGCGGTTTTATACGGTGATACTGTCGATGGCGCCTGGTACTTCCAGTTAATGCGTGATGGTACCGATGTGTCCAGTATCCGTGAGAATATGCTGTTTGGTCAGCACCATATCGGTGATTCTGGTCATGGTGCGACCAATTCTGTCGATGGCCTGCCGGATGATGCTGAAATTTGTGGCTGTAACGGTGTCTGCAAAGGCGATATTGTTAAAGCCATCAGTAAACACAGCCTGTTTACCCTTGATGAAGTCAAATCCCATACCAAAGCTTCTGCATCATGTGGTTCCTGTACAGGTCTGGTTGAGCAATTACTGGCATCGACGCTGGGCAGTGACTTTAACGATACGCCAAGCAAAAAACCCATGTGTGGTTGCACCAGCATGAGTCATGGCGAAGTGAAAAACGCCATTAAAGAACAGAGTTTGAAAACCATTTCTGATCTGATGGTTGCCCTGGAATGGAAAAATGCTGATGGCTGCCACTCATGCCGTCCCGCATTAAACTATTATCTGCTTAGCACCTGGCCAGACTATCAGGATGACCCACAATCACGGTTTATAAACGAGCGGGTTCACGCCAATATCCAGAAGGATGGTACCTATTCAGTGGTGCCCCGGATCTGGGGTGGGGTGACCAACGCCAATGAGTTACGTGCTATTGCCGATATCTCCGATAAATATAAGGTGCCTACGGTTAAAATCACTGGCGGCCAGCGTATCGATTTACTTGGTGTGAAAAAAGACGATCTGCCGAAAATCTGGGCTGATCTGAGTGAAGCCGGTTTTGTTTCGGGTCACGCTTACGGTAAATCTCTGCGTACCGTGAAAACCTGTGTCGGTTCGGAATGGTGCCGGTTTGGTACGCAGGACTCCACTGGCCTGGGTATCAAGGTGGAAAAAATGACCTGGGGTTCATGGACACCGCATAAATTCAAGATTGCCGTATCAGGTTGTCCACGTAACTGTGCTGAAGCCACCATCAAGGATTTCGGTATTGTCTGTGTGGATTCCGGTTATGAACTGCATGTCGGCGGTAACGGTGGTATCAAGGTTCGTGCGACCGATTTCCTTTGTAAAGTCGCCACCGAAGAAGAAGCAATGGAATATTGCGCTGCCTTTATGCAGCTATACCGTGAAGATGCACATTATCTGGAACGTACCGCACCATGGATTGAACGGGTGGGGCTGAAAAGCGTGCAGGCCAAAGTGGTTGATGATCATGACAACCGTAAAGTCCTGGCACAGCGGTTTTACGAGTCACAGGAAAAATCGCAGGACGATCCCTGGGCAGAACATGCTGCCAAACAGCGCGAAAACTATATTCCCATCAAGCAGGTAGGTTAACAACAAATGCAAAATTGGACAGAAGTAGGACCGGTTGAAAGCGTACCGCAAAAAGGCTCACGAGTGATGACCACACCGGATGGGGATGTGGCGATTTTTCGGACCAGTGGGGATGAGGTGTTTGCCTTATTTGATCAATGTCCGCACAAAAAAGGGCCCTTATCACAAGGGATTGTTTACGATAAACGTGTTGCCTGCCCATTACATAACTGGGTGATTGATTTAAGCAGTGGTGAGGCCACTGGTCCAGACGAAGGTTGCACCCGATCATTTGATACCAAAGTCGAAGACGGCCTGATTTACATTGCACTTTGAGGATTAACTGTTGGCACAACACGCAACACAAACAACTTGTCCCTATTGCGGCGTCGGCTGCGGCGTTTTAGCGGCACCGCAAACGAATGGTACGGTCGCCATAAAAGGTGATCCTGCCCATCCAGCTAATTTAGGGCGCTTGTGTTCGAAAGGTTCTGCGTTAGGTGAAACCGTCGGTCTGGATAACCGTTTATTGTATCCACAGCTAAATGGCAAACGGGTGGACTGGGATAACGCTCTGGACCATGTCAGTGATCGGTTTAAACAGATCATTGATGAATATGGGCCGGATGCAGTGGCGTTTTATGTGTCGGGTCAAATTCTGACCGAAGATTACTATATGGCCAATAAGCTGATGAAAGGCTTTATTGGTAGCGGCAATATCGAGACCAATTCACGTTTGTGCATGTCATCCGCCGTGGCCGCACATAAAAGGGCGTTTGGCAGTGATACGGTGCCCTGCAGTTATGAGGATCTTGAACAGACTGATCTGCTGGTGATTGTTGGTTCCAATACTGCATGGTGTCATCCTGTGTTGTTTCAGCGTATTACTCAGGCCAAGCAAAACCGCCCAGATATGAAAGTGGTGGTGATTGATCCACGTAAAACTGCTACCTGTGATATTGCCGATCTGCATCTGCCATTACGGCCCGGTGCCGATGCGTTTTTATTTAATGGTTTGCTGAGCTATCTCAAACAGCATGACTGTATCGATTGGCATTATCTTGAGCAATATGTGGAAGGCTTTGCATCATCACTGGATTCGGCGGGCAAAACCGCCGCCAATATTCCACAGGTGGCACGTCAGACGGAATTATCCGAAGCTGATATAGCGAAGTTTTATCAACTGTTTGCCTCGACTGAAAAAACTATCAGCCTGTTCTCTCAAGGCGTTAATCAATCAACCAGTGGTACTGATAAATGTAACGCGATTATCAATTGCCATCTGGCCACGGGCAGGATCGGCAAAGTGGGCATGGGCCCATTTTCCATTACCGGCCAACCTAACGCGATGGGTGGACGCGAAGTCGGTGGTCTGAGTAATCAGTTGGCAGCCCATATGGAAATTGACAAGCCGGAACATCATGATCGCTTGTCTCGCTTCTGGAACACCGATCGCTTAACCAATACCGCTGGTCGCAAAACCATTGAGATGTTTCAGGCTATTGAGCGGGGCGAGATCAAGGCTGTCTGGATTATTGCCACCAATCCGGTGGTGAGCATACCGGACGCTGATCAAGTCAAGAGAGCATTGGAAAAGTGTGAATTGGTCATTGTTTCTGAAATTGAAAAGCAAACTGACTGCACTGAATTTGCTGATGTATTGCTACCAGCACTTGGTTGGGGCGAAAAAGACGGCACTGTCACCAACTCGGAACGGCGTATAAGTCATCAACGTGCTTTTTTACCCGCGCCCGGTGAAGCGAAAGCTGACTGGTGGATGCTCAAGGAAGTCGGCAAACGTATGGGCTTTGCTGAACAGTTTCAGTTTGAAACGGCCGTAGATGTATTTCGTGAACATGCCAGATTGTCAGCATTTGAAAATCAGGGTGAGCGTGACTTTGATATCAGTGCCTTGGCTAGTATTACTGAGCAACAATATGCTGCTCTGCAGCCGATTCAGTGGCCAGTGACCGAAAATGCGCCTCAGGGCACGGCCAGAATGTTTGCCGATAATCATTTTTATACCGCCTCCGGTAAAGCCAGAATGATTGCGGTGGATCCGCATTATCCGCAAAACGAAGTGGATGATACCTATCCTTTGGTGTTAAACACCGGTCGTATCCGTGATCAGTGGCATACCATGACCCGCACTGGACGGGCGCCCAGATTAAATGCTCATATCAGTGAACCGATGATTGATATGCATCCAGTTGATGCCGGACACTGGCAAATTCAGAACAAGGCACTGGCTCAAGTTGAGAGCAAATGGGGAAGACTTACCGGGCGGGTTAATCTAACTCAGGATCAGCGACCTGGAAGTATCTTTGTGCCGATTCACTGGAATGGTCAATTTGCTTCGCAGGCACGTGTCGATACCTTGGTTGCACCGATAACCGATCCGATTTCCGGGCAACCCGAATCCAAACATACCCCGGTCAATGTAAGACCATTTTTACCGCGCTGGCATGGCTTTATTTTATCCCGCCAACCGTTGAGCCTCACTGAAACAGCCTATTGGGTCAAGGTGAAAGGTCAGCGGTTCTGGCGCTATGAACTGGCCGGTGAAAACTGGGTAGAGCAGCCACTTGAGTGGATCCAGAATATTACTGAGCAGCAAGGTGAGTGGATTGAATTCAGTGATCAGCGAGCTGGCCGCTATCGTGCTGCCAATATTGTTGATAACCAGTTACAGACAGTGATGTTTCTGGCTGCAGATCATCATCTGCCGGAACGTGGCTGGCTCTCACAATTATTTACTGAACAAACTTTGGATGCGACTGCCCGGCAAAGTCTGCTGGCAGGCCGTCCAGGGCCTGGACAGCAGGATAAAGGCAAAATGGTTTGTGCCTGTTTCGGTGTAGGCGAAACCACGATTAAAGACGCTATCCGTAAGGGTGAAGCCAAATCAGTTGATGATATTGGTCGATGTTTAAAAGCCGGAACCAATTGTGGTTCATGCATTCCAGAATTAAAACAGCTGTTGGCTAATTCCTGACAGATGTTATGGCAGAGCCTGTTTCTGCCAACCCAAATTGACGAGTGTTGTGTATTTACGATGATGCATTACCCTCTGAACCGCCCAGCGCGTATGCAGCCATAACGACGTGGCAAATCAATCTCTATTTTTTGATATTTCGGTCGCCGAAGGTATTTCCGCGGCCCGTAAATAAGGAAGGATCATGTCAAAATTACCTACATATACTGCAACGACGTTGATGGCGAGCTTCATTGGTACATTTTCAATGACAGCGGCTGCAGCGGAACAAGACAGCTTTATTGAGGCTCTGACTGGCGGAAAAGTCAGTTTTTCTGCCCGTGCCCGTTATGAGGCTGTTGAACAGGATAATGCTTTGAAAGATGCTGATGCGTTTACTGTCCGTTCGACCTTGGGCTATGAAACCGGTCGTTTAAATGGTTTTGGTGCATTTATCGAGTTTGAGAATGTTACTGATTTGGGTGGGGATAACTATAACAGTACAACAAATGGTGAGACTGAATACTCAGTAGTGGCAGATCCAGATGGTACCGAAGTCAATCAGGCTTATCTGAGTTATCAGGGCTTTGATACCGTAGCGAAATTTGGCCGTCAACAAATTACCTACCGGGATGCACCGTTCCATCGCTATATCGGTAATGTGTTATGGCGGCAGAATCATCAGACTTTTGATGCTTTTTCCCTGCAGAATAGTTCGTTGCCAGATACTAAGTTGAGCTATGCTTTTGTTAATAAAATCAACACTATATTTGGTGATGATCGTGATGCTGGCATTATAAGAAATGGTGTAATTGATGTTGAGGCTCATTTGCTTAATGCCCAATACAGCGGTTTACCTTTTGGCAAACTGGAAGGCTATGGATATTTGCTGGAATATGAAGATGCGGAAGCGACATCTTCTAAAACATTAGGTGTGCGGATCAGTGGTGCACCAGCAATTAATGATAGCTGGAACCTGGTTTATAGTGCTGAATATGCCCGTCAAAGCGATTATAAAAGTGGCACCATGGATGCTCAGGATTATTATCTGGCAGAACTGGGTGCCAAGCATAAAGGCTGGATGGCCAAACTCTCTTATGAAGTACAGGAAGGGGATGGTACGGACAGTTTTAAAACACCACTGGGTACCAATCATGCGTTTCAGGGCTGGGCCGATCAATTCCTGACCACTCCGGCGCAGGGTCTGAAAGACACTTATTTAACAGTCGTTGGCAATGTGATTTTCGGAGCCAAACTGATTGTTTCCTACCACGACTTTGAAACGGATCAGGACAGTCTGGATGCCGGTAATGAACTGGATATCCTGTTGGAAAAAACCTTTAACCAGCATTACACCGTGGGTGTGAAATACGCTGATTATCAAGCGGATGATGAATTTCCATCATTAGTGGATACCGAAAAGTTCTGGGTTTACGGTCAAGTAAAATTTTAATATCTCCTCGGCGCCAGGGCCAGTTGATCTTTTTAACTACCAGTATTGGTGGCGATTAAAAAATCAGCAAAACCTATGTTTGTGCCAAGCCAGTCCTTTTGAGGGCTGGCTTTTTTTTGCATGTCATTCTGGTTTCACGCACCAAAAATAAGCGACGGTCCGTTTAACACAGCCCATTTTAATGCATAAAAGGCGGGTGTTAATTTTTAAGGTATTGAAAAATAACACTTTTATCTCTGGCACAGCTTATGCAATATCCTTGTCGTTGCCATACAAAGAAGGAGGCCACAACAATGGGATACTTAGTTGATTTTTTCTATTTGATGAAAGAGTTATTCAAGCTGCTTTTGTTGGTGTTGATTTCTCCCTTAGGTTTAATGGCTGGTTATCTTTTCAGCTGGGAATAATCGGAACAACGACTAATTGAGAGTCAGACTATGATAGTCAATCCCACCATTGCAGGTGCATTATCGGTAGCAGCATGTTTTGCTGCTACCAGACAATTTACCCTGAATTTCCGTGATAAACGGCGTACTGAACTTGCCATTTCACAACTGGTTAATTTAAAACAGTTAATTGATTTATCTCAGCAGCATCGCGGCACCAGCAGTGCTGTCTGCGCTGGAAATGCTTCCCTGGTCGGCAAGCTGACCTTCCTGCAACAACAAATCGATCAATTCATTCTCGGTGCTCAAAACACCGAAATGCAAACGCTACCGCAATGGCAATCGTTTGTAGATCACTGGCCGCGGCTGAAAAAGCAGGTACTGGATCGCAATCTGACTCCTCATCAGGTTATTCGTCAGCACAATGCGATGATCGAAGGCCAATTGTCTTTGTTTGACGATCTCAGCCGTTTGTACAACCTTCATCATTTTATGCTGGATAACATCACTCGCTTATCCGAAATCTGTCTGGACACTCTCAGAGCTGCTGAAATACTCGGCCAAATGCGTGCCGTTGGATCGACCCTGTGTGCCCGAGGTCAGGCAGGGGGCACCGAAACGATGATGTTGTCTTTCCAACGTTTAACGGCAAACAGCAGAATAGGCGAATTACTCAGGGAAACTGCCGGAATACGCAATAAAGACCTGGTAGGGATTCTGGCTGGTCAAAATGGCAAAATCGAACGAGATACAGATTTATTATTACAGACCATTGATCAACAAGTGCTGATTGAAGGTTCGATTACCTTATCAGCCGATGAATATTTTAAAACGGCCACCCGTACCATCGATACGGTACTCAATGTGTTTTCTCTTATCATTAACTATGCTGCGGATAATCATGCGAAACTCAACTGACATCATGACACAAAATTTTAATTCCACATTGGTGTGCGATCGTTCTGATATAGCACAGCAATTAGTCGAACAATTGAGTGGCACCATGTTTGAGGTGACCAATCAATCGGCTTCCCTTCCTAAACTGGCCATGAAACAACTCGAATTTACCGGCATGTTCATTCTGGCCGTTCGTAATTGCGATAGTGACATGATGGCGCTTGTCGATATGTTACTCAGACAACAACCGATGCCAGTGATTATTTTCACCGATGTGTATGACGCGCAGGTTGAAAAACAGGCTATTGAGCTTGGCGTCAGTGCGTATGTGGTTGATGGTTTACAACCGCACCGGGTCTTGCCGTTACTGAGCACTGCACGAAATCGTTTCCAGCAACAACAGACGATGCGTGAACAGGTGCAATCACTGGAAACCAAACTGGCGGAACGCAAGATTATTGATCGTGCCAAAGGCGTATTGATGCAACAGCGTCAGTGCAGTGAGGACGAAGCTTATCGTTTATTACGCACCACAGCGATGAATCAGAACATGCGGCTGGCGATGTTGGCGAAACAGGTGTTGGCTACGGCGAACCTGCTGGAAACACATCCTCATACCTGAATAAAATAAAGCTGTCTGCTGCTGCACCATCTGGGTGCCAGACTTTTTGTTAAGCCCCAAAGCGACGCAAGTTGAAACTGAGTATTAGTAAATCGATTTAATAAGTGACTGAAATTTATAAATTTTTAAATAGGTATGTAATTGGCATATTAACTGCAAATGGGACAGTGGGATCTGTTGTTTCATAGCCCTCTTTGTTCTTGGCTAAGGTCCTGGAACAATCCAACGCAGGATTGAAAACCGTGTCTGGAAATGATTTCCCCGGTATCGGGCAACGTCGCCGTTTTCTGTCCTCTGGCCTTGTTTTTATGATCTCCAGTAATGGAGTCATCAGACTGAACTGGCCATAAAAGTTGGAGCTTTTTATGTCTTTACCCAAAGTAAATTCTCATTCCATACGCCGCTGGTTATCTGCCTTTGGCGTCATCGGTGTTATCAGTTTTTCCACAAATTCACTGGCAGCTCCGGGCGAGCTGGAAAAAGAAGATCTTCGTCTCGGTTTTATCAAGCTCACCGATATGGCGCCCCTTGCAATCGCCTATGAAAAAGGCTTTTTTGAAGACGAAGGTTTGTACGTCACCCTGGAAGCCCAGGCAAACTGGAAAGTGCTGTTGGATGGTGTCATTAATGGAGCACTTGATGGCGCCCACATGCTTGCCGGACAACCCCTTGGTGCGACGATTGGGTATGGAACCCAGGCCGATATCATTACAGCCTTCAGTATGGATCTCAATGGTAATGCGATTACGGTTTCCAATAATGTATGGGAGCAGATGAAACCGCATATTCCCACGGCAGAGGATGGCAACCCCCAGCATCCGATCAGTGCTGAAGCTTTAAAACCGGTTATTGATAGTTACAAACAACAAGGTAAGTCGTTCAATATGGGCATGGTTTTTCCGGTCTCTACCCATAACTATGAATTACGTTACTGGCTGGCAGCTGGCGGCATTCACCCAGGCTATTACGCACCGCATAAAGGTGACAGTAGTGGTCAGCTTAAGGCAGAAGCCTTGTTATCGGTAACCCCCCCACCTCAAATGCCGTCGACGATGGAAGCAGGAACCATTGAAGGTTATTGCGTGGGCGAACCATGGAATCAGCAGGCAGTATTTATGGAAATCGGGGTACCGGTGATTACCGATTATGAAATCTGGAAAAATAATCCAGAGAAGGTGTTCGGTGTCAGTCAGCAATGGGCTGATGAAAACCCCAACACTCATATTGCATTAGTAAAGGCCCTCATCCGTGCTGCACATTGGCTGGATGCTGAGAATAATGCCAATCGTCCTGAGGCCGTTGAAATACTTTCACAAAGTTATTATGTCGGTGCTGATTACGATGTCATTGCCAACAGCATGACCGGCACCTTTGAATACGAAAAAGGTGATAAACGCGAAATCCCCGATTTCAACGTGTTTTTCCGTTATAACGCGACCTATCCTTATTACAGTGATGCCATTTGGTATCTGACCCAAATGCGTCGTTGGGGTCAGATACCGGAAGCCAAATCGGATAGCTGGTATACCGATATGGCCAAGAAAGTTTATCGTCCAGATATTTATCAAATTGCAGCAAAAGAATTGATTGAAGAGGGCAAGTTAGCTGCAGCAGATTTCCCGGATTTCTCCTCTGAAACGGGTTTTAAACCGGCTCAAAATGAGTTTATTGATGGCATCGAATTTGACGGGGCAGCACCCAATGCTTACCTGGAAAAATTTGCCATTGGCCTGAAAGGAGAGGAGCAGGTGGATTAATCCACCTGCTTTTCATAAAACGGACAAAGATGGACTCTTATGAACGATAAACTCATATATTTTCTGGAAATAACGGGGCTCAACTGGTTCGTCCCACTGGCGAAAATCGCTGGTGGGGAACCCGTTGGGTTTCAATTTCAACAGCTAGTTAAAATGATTGGTTTGCCGTTGGTGGCAATGCTTGCCTTTCTGTTTTTCTGGCATCTGGCTGCTGCCAAAGTTGATACCAGTCTTGGCCAATTGCCCGGACCGGTACAGGTATGGGAGCAGGCCAAGGTGCTTAATGAAGAACATCAGGCAGAACGTCAGCGTGAGACCGATTTCTATCAGCGTCAGGAACAGCGGAATGCGGACAAACTGGCGAAAAATCCAGAGGCCGAAATTAAAGTTAGGGACTTCAATGGAAGACCCACTTTTATAGATCAGATATGGACCAGTTTGTTTACCGTATTTGTCGGTTTTCTGCTGGCCAGTCTGATTGCAATTCCGATCGGTATCGTCAGTGGTTTGAGTCAGAATTTGTATAACGCGATAAATCCACTGATCCAGATTTTCAAACCGGTATCACCCTTAGCCTGGCTGCCCATTGTGACTATGGTGGTCAGTGCGGTATATGTTTCAGCCGATCCGATGTTTTCCAAATCATTTATTACCTCGGCCATCACCGTCATGTTGTGTTCATTGTGGCCCACCTTGATTAATACTGCAGTTGGTGTGTCATCTATTGATCGTGATTTGCTCAATGTGGGCAAGGTATTGAGGCTGGGGTATTTCACCACTGTGTGGAAAATCGTGATTCCTTCTTCCATTCCGATGATTTTTACCGGGTTGAGAATTTCGCTGGGGATCGGCTGGATGGTGTTAATTGCAGCAGAGATGCTCGCACAAAACCCGGGTCTGGGTAAGTTTGTCTGGGATGAGTTCCAAAATGGCAGCTCCAATTCGCTCAGCCGGATTATGGTCGCGGTATTGGCCATTGGTCTCATTGGCTTTGCATTGGATCGCATTATGCTCACATTGCAGAAATTTTTCTCATACGACAAAACAGCAACTATTCGCTAGGAGCAGACAATGGAAAGTTATTTAAATATCGATCATGTCAGCATTGATTTTCCAACCGCCAATGGTCCATTTAGGGCGTTGGATAACGTGAACATCCAAATCAGCAAAGGCGAATTCGTCAGTATTATTGGTCACTCCGGCTGTGGTAAATCCACTGTGATGAATATTGTCGGTGGTTTGTATCAAGCCACTGAAGGTGGCGTTATTCTGCAGGGCAAAGAGGTGAATGAACCTGGTCCGGATCGCGCCATCGTGTTCCAGAATCATGCCTTGTTTCCCTGGCTCACTTGCTATCAAAATGTCGAGTTGGCAGTGAAGTCAGTTTTTGGTAAAACCCGTAACCGGCAACAGATTCGTGACTGGACATTACACAATCTGGAATTGGTGCATATGACCCATGCCAAAGACAAACTTCCAGCGGAAATTTCAGGTGGCATGAAACAACGTATCGGTATCGCAAGAGCGTTAGCGATGGAGCCAAAAGTATTATTAATGGATGAACCATTTGGTGCGTTAGATGCCTTAACCCGGGCGCATTTGCAGGACTCGCTGATGGAGATTCAGTCGGATCTGAATAACACGGTCATTATGATTACTCATGATGTGGATGAAGCCGTGTTGCTGTCTGACAAAATCGTGATGATGACTAATGGCCCGGCGGCCAGTATTGGTGAAATTCTGCAGGTAGATCTCCCCAGACCAAGACAAAGACTGGACCTGGCTGACAATCCTGATTACAACCATTACCGTTCTGAAGTGATTAAATTTTTACATCAAAGGCATGCCAGGAAGGCTGCCTGATGCGTTGAAATGAGCTAAATAAGACGCGTTGGCATGGATGCAAGTGTGAATCAAACCTGCTCACGTTGGGCAGGTTTGATAATTAACAAAACTTCTCGGTGAATTGGCCGCTATATTATGTTGAACACAGTTGCTTTCCAATCAGAATTTAAAGGTATGCCAATGCAGCAGATGCATGATGCTGAACAAACCAGTCTATATGTGACGGCTGATTATCATCATTTAACGTTGAGCAGTCATTTTCAGCCCATTTTCAGCATTTCGCATCGTCGGCCTGTTGGCTATGAAGGGCTGATTCGCGCGGTCGATACCGAAAAACAACCCCATTCACCAATGGAGCTGTTGGCAATACCGCAAACGGGTGTCGAAAATCTGTCTCTGGATCGATTATGTCGACGATTGCATATGCACAATTTTGCCCGTCAGCCGAATGGTGAAGCCTGGTTATTTCTGAACCTTAATTCACAATGTCTGGTCGCTGAGCGCCCTGATGCCGGCTTTATGAATGCGTTATTTGAGCAGACCGGTATTTCCCCACATCGGGTGGTTATTGAAATTCTGGAAAGTGAAATTGATGATCGTCAATATTTACGCAGTTTGATTCGCCATTTTCGGGATTTGGGTTGCCTGATAGCGATTGATGATTTTGGTGCCGGCCATTCCAATTTTGATCGTATCTGGGAGCTGGAACCGGACATCGTAAAAATTGATCGCAGCATGATCCATGGTGCGGGAACCTCGAGCCGGGTTGAGCGAATTCTGACCGGCGTCGTATCACTGATACACGAAGCCGGCAGCCTGGTGGTGATAGAAGGGGTGGAAACTGAACGGGAAGCACTGGTGGCTATAGCGGCTAATGCCGATATGGTTCAGGGCTTCTATTTTGCCCGACCGCAGCAACGCATCTCGCAAAATAGTAAATTTGCTGAAGATATTGATCATTTACTGAAAATTCAGCAACGTCAGCGCTTTAAAAACAGCCATCAAATGAATCAGGATTTCAAAAAGATAGAAACGCTGTTTCGTCAGGCCATCAGTGAATTTTCCATTACTAATGCCTTCGATACCAGCACCCTTATTCTGTTTCAGGAAAAGCGAGCCGTACGCTGTTATTTACTGGATGAAGTGGGTTATCAGATGGCCAGAAATGTCTATTCTCCGAATTACCAGCAAAAAATGGACACGCGTTTTACCCCGCTTTTGTCAGGTGATAATGCTAATTGGTCACACAAACACTATCATTTCAGAGCCATTGAACATCCCGGCGAAATGCAGCTTAGTCGACCCTATCTATCCGTCGCTGACTCCAGAATGTGCATCACTGTCTCCCAGACGGTAGTGGTGCATAACAAGCTATATGTATTTTGTTGCGACCTGGACTGGCAGGACGATTAACGCTGAAAATCCTCAGCGGATAACAAGGGGGGCGGGAATGTTTGAGGTAATCAGCAAGTACAGACATTTTTTGTTGCCACTCAGTCTGGTGATCATCTTTGATATCACGTTACTGGCAATGAATTATCGTATTTCGGTTCAGCTGGAAGCCTCCTCAATCAATATCAATATAGCCGGTCGACAACGCATGTTGTCACAGAAAATGACCAAATCACTGCTGTTAATGCATTATCAGCAGAATCAGGGACTCAATACCGACGCGGCATTTGAGGAGCTGATGGAGGCCATGTCCTTATTCGATCAAACTCTGAACGCCATGATTAACGGTGGTGAAACACTTAGTGCCGATAGTCAGCTTATCCAGGTTGAACAATTCAAGGAAACCGTAATACAAACAACACTGGAGCAGTCGGTTGCGTTGTGGAAACCCTTATATCTATCTATTCAACAAATGCAACTTAATGATTCAGCGTTGGAGCAACTGGTGAATGCCATGGTGGCTGATAATCTGCAGTTACTTGCTTTGATGAATAAATTAACCAATCAACTCGAAGCTTCTGCTAAACGCCAAACATATTTGTTAAGAGGATTACAGAGCATTATTGTGATTTTGATTCTGTTGTCATTTGCTATGGCAATAAATCGTTTGATTCGTCGCGAGCAGTATTTCAGTAAGCTGATGGAAAAAAGCTCTGATATCGTTATCGTCATTAATTCTGCCAGCGGTAATATCACTTTTATAAGTGCATCAGTAAAATTATTGCTGCAACACGAAGAGCGGTATTATCTCGGCCAACCTTATCATCGCTTGTTTGATCAGGAATCAGCGACCCGCATCTCACATTTGTTGTTATTGGCCAAAAAATTTCGGCCTTTGCCTTATAGTCGCTGTGAAGTACAGCTGGTAAGGGCTGACAATGAACTTATTGATGCCGAAATGTTACTTCAACTCAATCGTAGTGAAGATGGTCGCACCATCGAACTCAGCGGTGATATTCGCGATATTACCGAACGCAAACAACTGGAGCTGGCGCTTACCGAAATGGCGCATAAAGACAGTTTGACCGGTCTGGCCAATCGGGCCCAGTTCAGCCTGCTGGCAGAACAGGCCATTTTACAGGCACAGCGCAAGGGGACTTCGCTGGCGATGATGTTTATTGATCTGGATAACTTCAAATCCGTCAATGACGATTGTGGCCATCATGTGGGAGATGCCTTATTGATTGAGGTAGCCCAACGCATTGGTCAGCGTTTACGTGCCTCAGATACCGTATTTCGTATCGGCGGCGATGAGTTTGTCGTGCTGCTAAGTGATGTAGATAATGATAGGCATTTACAAACGGTAGGCGATAAAATCATTGCCACTCTTTCCGAAAAAATGGTGATTGATAACTGCCCTTGTCAGGTGGGAGCCAGTATTGGGATCGCCCGTTATCCTGAGGATGGTGAAAACATTGATGCCTTGTTAAAAGCCGCCGATGAAGCGATGTACCGGGTGAAACAGTCAGGTAAGAATGCTGTGGCCTTTGTCGCCTGACATACTGCACAGCCATGGTGCAGCAAGAATAGTTGTGGTTTAAATAAGTGCATAAGATACCTGTTTAAATAATAAGTAATTTACAAAATCAATAGCTTACAAGTTGGCATAATTCCCGCTTTAGACGGTGACCAATGTTGGTCAAACGTTCTGAAGTGAGAACACAATGTCTGCCTCAAATTTAAAATTTTTATCCTTCAGCGGTAACAGCCGCATTTTACATCTCAGCTGGATGGCCTTTTTTATCAGTTTTGTGGTCTGGTTTAACCATGCACCATTACTGGTTTCAATTAAAGAAACACTTGGCCTCACCGACCAGCAAGTTAAAACCCTATTGATTTTGAATGTCGCCCTGACCATTCCTGCTCGGATTGTGGTGGGCATGTTAGTGGATAAATACGGCCCCAAAATCATGTATTCATTGCTGCTGGGGATTTCCAGTATGTTGTGTTTCTTTTTTGCGATGGCCGACAGTTTTGAACAAATGGCCTTAGCCCGTTTTATGCTGGGTTTTGTCGGTGCCGGGTTTGTTATCGGTATTCGAATGATTTCAGAGTGGTTTCCAGCCAAACAGGTTGGTCTGGCGGAAGGCATATACGGCGGTTGGGGGAATTTCGGTTCAGCTGCAGCGGCGATGAGTCTGCCGACAATTGCGTTGATGTTTGGCGGTGAAGAAGGTTGGCGTTATGCGGTTGCTTTAACTGGTTTGATTGCATTGATTTATGCGTTTATCTATTACAACAGCGTTTCTGATACGCCGAAAGGGTCAACTTATTTCAAACCGAAAAAATCCGGGGCGATGGAAGTCACCAGCAAAGGCGACTTTGCCTTATTAATTTTGATGACTCTGCCGATGTATGGCGCTTTGGCACTACTGGCATGGAAACTGTCACCAAATGGGGTCTCATTACTGACTGAGTCGGTGACCTTACTGATTTATGCTGGGCTGGTGCTGTTGTTTTTGTACCAGCTGTATCATATCTATCAGGTCAACAAATCTATATTTCATACCCCAGTTCCGGAAATTCATCGCTATAAATTCAAGCAGGTCGCGGTGCTGAATCTGGCCTATCTGGCAACCTTCGGTTCTGAGTTGGCGGTGGTGTCGATGTTACCGCTATTTTTTAGTGAAACATTTGATATTACTGTTGTTCAGGCCGGGCTATTGGCATCTGGTTTTGCCTTTATGAATCTGGTTTCGCGTCCAACCGGTGGTTACTTCAGTGATAAGCTGGGTCGTAAACTGACATTAACTATTTGTCTGGCAGGTCTGGCTGTGGGCTATTTTGTTATGGGCCTGATTACGCCCGAATGGTTTATTGTGTTAGCTGTGTTGGCAACCATGTGCTGTTCGTTCTTTGTTCAGGCAGGTGAGGGCGCGGTTTTTGCTGTGGTGCCTTTAGTACAACGTCGTCTGACCGGACAAATTGCCGGGATGGCAGGTGCTTATGGTAATGTCGGTGCATTGTTATTTTTAACAGTTTTGTCAGTGGTTTCAGCGCAGTTATTTTTCTGGGTAATTGCCGCCACCGCTGTTGTTACCTTGATCGTAGTGCAATTTATGGATGAGCCGCGTGGCCAGATGGCAGAAGTGTTGCCGGATGGAACCGTGCAAATGATCGACGTGCATTAAACGGGATCGAGATCATGCTGAAAGTCCGTTGCGGACAATACTCGCGGGCCGGGGTAAAAGCAGAAAATCAGGATGCGATTGGTTTTTATGCTCCGGAGAATAGCTTGCTGCTGGAAAGTAAGGGTGCCATTTGTGCGATTGCCGATGGTATCAGTAGCAGCGAGCAGGCTCGCGAGGCCAGTCATGCAGCCATCACCGGATTTATTGCCGATTATTTCAGCACACCAGATACCTGGTCGGTCAAACAATCCGGTGGCAAGGTATTAACGGCGATTAATGTCTGGCTGTGTGGGCAGAGTCATCAGTTTCGGGAAATGTCACGGGGTTTTGCCACTACCTTTTCGGCGGTGATCATCAAATCGGTTACCGCACATCTGTTTCATGTCGGCGATGCCCGAATCTATCTTTTTCGCAACAATACGCTGGAACAACTGACCCAGGATCACCGGATAAAACTGGATGAAGGAAAAGAATATCTGGGCCGGGCGCTCGGTGTCGATTATGCACTGGAAATCGATTACAAGAATCTGGCCGTCGAGCGCGGTGATGTGTTTATCTTGATGACGGATGGCGTTTATGAGTTTGTTGCCGACAATGTCATCAAACAGCAGTTAAGTGATGATGCTGAACCTGAGCAGTGTGCCAAAGACTTATGTGAGTTAGCGCTGCAAAACGGCAGTGGAGATAATGTAAGTTGCCAGGTTTTTTGTATTGATGAGTTGTCTGAACCGAAGCCGGATGAAGTTTATGCACGATTAACGGCGTTACCGTTCCCACCAGAATTGTATGAAGGTGTCATTCTTGATGGTTACCGGGTGTTGCGTGAGCTGCATGCCAGTTCGACCAGTCAGTTGTATCTGGCAATCGATACCGAAACCCAGCAGAAAGTGGTATTGAAAACGCCTTCAGTGAACTATGAAGATGATCCCGCTTATCTGGAACGCTTTCAGTTGGAAGAATGGATTGGCCGAAGAATTGACAATGCTCATGTAGTTCGCATCGTTGAGCAACAGCGCCCCCGGCGTTTTCTTTATTATGTGATGGAATATGTGGTGGGAAAAACCCTGCAACAGAAATTGGATGATGAAGGGCCGCTTAGCCTGAATGAAGTAAGACAGATACTCCCACAACTCATCTTTGGATTACGGGCTTTTCACCGACTGGATATGCTGCATCAGGATCTTAAACCCGGCAATATCATGCTGAGTGATGAAGGGATCATAAAAATTATCGATTTTGGTTCTACCCGTATTGCGGGTATTGCCGATGTGGCCTCGCCAATAGAACGCAAAAAACTGCTGGGAACCAAAGAATTTACCGCACCGGAATATTTGCTGGGAGAGCAAGCGGGGGTGCAGGCCGATCAGTTTTCTTTGGGTTCGATTATTTACCAATTGCTGAGCGGACAGTTACCGTACGGAAAGCGTTTCGAAAAACAGATGAATCGTCAGCAATTGAGTCGCCTGAATTATCAGTCTTTGACATTGGTTCGAACGGATATTCCTGTGTGGGTTGATAAAGCGATAGAAAAGTCCGTACAGCTTAATCCACAACGACGCTATGAAGCCTTATCCGAACTGCAGACGGACCTGATAAAACCCAACCCGGCATTTTTACAAACTGACTATGTGCCGTTGATTGAACGTCATCCGGTGCGATTCTGGCAAACCTGTGCAGCTTTGAGTGTGTTATTTAATCTGCTATTGCTTTATCTGTTGGTGGGGTAGCGTAGCAGGCTCTTTCGAATTATATCCATATCGGGGTTGAATCGGATCGTTAAAAACCAAAAAGCCGGGACGAATCCCGGCTTTTTGAAGAGCTTAAACAAGCTTTATTTAATAGGCAGGAAATACAGTTTTCCGGCTTTCATATCGGGCATCAGGATATGTTTACCATCGGCTGATAAAGCAATATCAGCTGCGGCTTTATACTCGTCGGTGATCAGTTGTGGCGTAGCTTTCGCTTCATTTAACTGCCATACCTTGCCGTTATTCCAGTCACTGATATATAAAAATCCATCAGTATCCCGAACCAGACCGTCTGCACCCCCAAAACCACTGTTCACTTTAGTGGCTTTAGCGGAGTTAATATCAAGTTGAAACAAGTCACCAGTGCCAAAATCAGCTACCAACATCTTGTTATAGCCATCCATTAACAAACCGTTGGGACGTTTGATACCGGAATTTTGCTTGATGATTTCAGTTACCTTGCCTTCGGCAGTAACTTGATAAATACCGGCATCTTTGCCGTTATCGTCACCACTGTCGGATACATAGACATTGCCATGGCCGTCAATTTCGACATCATTTAGAAACACTGGTTTACCTGGAAAATCACCTGGTTTAACCATCACTTCGCTTTGACCATCCAGACTGATTTTCACCAGTTGATCAACATCGGCCACATAAAGCGTGTTGTTAAACATATCGATGCCTTTGGGATCATTGAGGCCGTCGACCAGTGTTTCAGTGCTGCCATCGGTGTTCACAACAGTGACTTTGCCATCACCATTTTTACCAAATTCACCAATTTCAGTGACAAACACCCGTCCATCCGGATGGGCGATAGCTGATTCCGGCATCATCAGATTTTCTATCGTGTTGTTGCCATGTCTTGTGCTGGTGGTTTGAGCATGACTCTGTTCTTCACCGTAACTGACCCGGTAAATCACACCATTAAAATCATCAGAGACCAGCACCGAGCCGTCAGGTAATTGCAGGACATCCGTAGGACGGCCCCACGCTTCACCATCATTTAACCAGCCATCGATAAAGGTTTCATGACCACTGACTTCATTGTTTTCATCAAATGTGACACGCATTAACTGATAGCCAACCGGTTCTGTACGGTTCCATGAACCATGCTGGGCAACGATGACATCACCTTTGAAATCTTCCGGGAACATGTTGCCGGTATAAAATTTCATGCCCAGTGCAGCAGTATGGGCCTGAAATTCAGCGACCGGGAAGGTGACATCTTTGGGCGGTGTTTTATCGGCCCAGTCTTCATGACGTTCTTTACCGCCGGCATAGTAGGGGAAGCCAAAGTGCATGCCTTTTTCAGGTGCAGTATTTAATTCACCTGGTGGAATGTCATCACCCATCATATCGGTGTTGTTATCAGTAAAATACAATGTTCCGGTGTCCGGTTGGAAATCCATACCGACAGAATTACGAATACCTTCAGCATAGATTTCAGCATCACTGCCATCCGGATTCATCCGGATAATGGTGGCTTCCTGACCTTTTACATCGCAGATATTACAGGGGGCACCGACAGTGACATAGAGTTTGCCATCGGGTCCAAAGTCAATATAACGCCAGCCATGATGCGCTTTATCAGGCAGATCTTCATAAATCACTTCGCGCATTTGCTTAAAGGGCAGGGTCAGATCAAATCCAGGCGCTGCATAGCGGGCAATACGGTTTTGTTCAGCAATATATAAGTTGCCCTGATACATGGCAACACCGTTACCGACTTTAAGGTCGTCAAGAATAGTGACCACTTCATCGGCTTTACGATCTTTATTACGATCCACTACAGCATAAGCTTTTTGGCCACGTGTACCGACAAACACTGTACCAGTGGACTGGCCCAGTGCCATTTGCCGTGCGCCTGGCACTTCGGCATAGACTTCAACTTTAAAGCCATCAGGTACATTGAGTTTATGCAGGTTTTTTTCGACATCAGCTGCATCGGCGAAGCTAGCAGTGCTGATTAAACCAAGCGAAGCAAGGGTTAAGGCACTTAGAGTCTTGAGGTTAAACTTCATTGGATTCCTCCATTGTGAAAAGCATTAGTTTTTTGAAGTGGTGACAATGATTTTGCCAATTTGTTGGTTGGATTCCATGTACTGATGTGCAGCAACAATGTCATCCAATAAAAAGGTTTTGGCAATAATCGGTTTGAGGTGGCCGGCAGCCAAGCCTTTTTCGATAAATTCCACACCGCGTTGTAAACGCTCGGCATTCTGGCTGATTTCAAACAAGGTATATCCGCGAAAGGTGAGGCCTTTTTCCAGGGCTGTAAATAATGGAAAAGGTGTGGCGTCAGTACTTAACGCACCGTAGACGAAAATTTGTGCGAATCGTCCACACGCGTTGGCTAATTCATTTAATGCTGGTCCGGCGACAGGATCAAACACCATATCCGCACCTTTACCACCCGTAATCAGCTGTACCTGCTCGGTTATTTGCTGGGATTCACTGACAATAACATGTTGGGCACCATGTTCAAGCAACATGGACTTTTTAGCCGCTGTACGAGTAATTGCTACTGGAATGGCACCAACCTGATTCGCTATCTGAATGGCGGCCAGACCGACACTGCTGGATGCCGCAGGAATCAGTATTGTCTGCCCTTGGGTTAACTGCCCGATATCAATCAGTGCACCCCAGGCGGTAAGATATTGCATCCACACAGCTGCTGCTTCATTGTCAGACATACTGGGTGGTTGTTTAACGATAGCATGAACCGGTAAAACAGCTTTTTCAGCATAGGTACCGTATTGATTCATTGAAAAAGCTGGAATCACATTAACCTTATCGCCGGTTTTGAACTGGCTGACATTGGAACCTACCTGTTCGATGATGCCTGATGCCTCGTATCCGAGTCGTGCAGGAAGCTCGGGTACTTCCAGATATTGGCCACTGCGAAACATGACCTCAGCACGATTCAGACCCACGGTGTTAATTTTGAGCAACACTTCGTCGGCTTGAGGTGCGGATATCTCCATATCGTCCAGTTGTAAAACTTCAGGTCCACCTGTCTGATGGAAACGAGCAACTTTGCTCATAAAAGAACCCCCGGTAAATGTGAGAATATGGCTATCGGTTAATCAATACGTTTGTAAAAACGATATCGATAAAAGCCTGGAGTGGTGTAATGCTGGAATGCATTTTGGCGCGCAGAATTGCGCCTTGCCATCCCGATAATAAAAATTCGGAAAATTGTTCAACATCGGCTTCTTCAGAGAGCTCGCCACAGTCGATAGCGGACTTCAGGCACAGGCCGAATTGTTGTTTCCAGCCTTCGAAGACTTGATCAAGGCGAACTCTGAAGGTTTCATTCTGGCTGGATAATTCCTGTCCCAATGTACCTATCAAACAGCTGCGTTTACACATGCCCTCACGTATTGTCGCCAGCCCGTCATCCAGATAGGCCCGAATACGTTGCAGAGGGCTTAGAGCCTCGTTGTTCAGGAAATGAGCAATTTTATCGTTATAGGCAACTGCAAACTCATCAATGATTGCCAGACCAAATTCTTCTTTACTGGCAAAGTAATAATAAAAGGAGCCTTTGGGGACGCCCGCTGTTTTCAATACCGTATTTAAGCCGGTAGGATTAAATCCATGGCTACCAATAACGTCGGTACCCACTTGAATTAATGATTGTCTTGTTTCGATGCGTGTCATATTAGACCGGTCGTCTACTAAAGTGGTCCCATAATAGACCAGTCGTCTAGTAAGTGCAAACCAGTAAATTTGATTTTAATGGCCCAGTTTTAATCGATGTTATTGGAACCTATGAATTCCTGAACTAATTTAGGCAGAAAGGTTCGTATTATTGAAAGGCTTCATGAAAATAGATTCATAATGAATATTGGAGGCAAACATGCAAATCACAAAAATGACAGGTTCGATGGCGGCATTGTTAATAAGTCTTTCATCTATGTCGGCTTATGCTGAGGAAAGTGATGTAGAGACGGTGGCGAAGATTGTCGATATTCAGCATGAATTATTTAACGGACCTCATGAAGGTATGCGAGCGGTTCATGCGAAAGGTGTGGTGTTAAAAGGAGATTTTTATCCAGATGAATCTGCCTCACGCATCTCTAAAGCAGAACATTTCAATAATGATGATGCGACTCCTATCGTTGTAAGATTTTCAAATGGCACCGGTATTCCGGATATTGCCGATAAAGACCCACGGGGAATCATCAAGGGAATGGCAGTCCGGTTTAGTCTGGAAGATGACGAATACACGGATCTGGTATTGAGTTCAGTACCACGGTTTCCTGCTTCTACCCCAAAGGAATTTTTGCAGTTTATGACGGCGGTTAAAAAATCAGCAAACAGTGAAGAATCGCCCACGCCATTAAAAAAATATATTCAGGAAAATCCAGCTGCAAAAGCCTTTGCGGAATATCCAAAACCGGTACCGGCAAGTTTCGCCGTATTGTCATATCACAGCATTAATGCATTTAAATTTACCAATGAGCTCGGCCAGTCGGTTTATGGACGTTATATTGTTGAGCCATATGAAGATGAAAAAATGCTTGGACAGAAAGTAGCCGGTGAACAGAATAACGATTATCTGATGAATGAAATTCGCGAACGTTTGCCGCGAGAACTGGTGAAATTTCATCTAAAACTGCAAATTGCCAATGAAAATGATGAAGTGGATGATGCCACGGTTATCTGGCCGGAAAGTCGTGAAGTGGTTGAGTTAGGAACCATTGTTATAGAAGCGGTTAAAGGTAATGCATTGGAATATGAACGCAAAACCATGTTCAACCCACTGGCTTTGCCGGAGGGTATTGAACCTTCAGATGATCCTATATTACTGGCTCGCCCTGCAGCCTATGCGGTCAGTTTTCAGCATCGTGCAGAATAAAATCCAAATGATTCTTTAAAGGAGCAATATGAGTAACACACCCACCACATTGAGAGAAATTGTCGGCCTTGGCCATCAGCCGGCCCGTTTAAGTGATTCAGCACTGATCATGGTCGATTGTCAGAATACCTATCGTGTGGGAGTTATGCAGCTCACAGGTGTAGAAAAAGCAATTTTGGAAGCCAAAGCTTTGCTGGAACGTGCAAGGGCGTTAAATATCCCTGTCATTCATATTCAACATGATGGTGGCATGGGCTCACCTTACGATCTCACTACGGATATTGGCCAGATTTCCAATGAGGTGGCACCTAAAGACGGGGAATACGTTATTACCAAAAACTTTCCCAATGCGTTTGTGCAAACTGAATTGGATGAAAGGCTGAAAGCGCTGAATATTGAAAATATTGTGTTGGCAGGATTTATGACACATATGTGTGTAAATTCCACAGCGCATGGCGGATTTAATCTGGGGTATAAACCAACTGTTGTGGCCAGTGCAACAGCAACCCGACCGCTTCAGGCTGCGGGTGGCAAAGTTATTTCGGCTGAGCAGGTTCAGGATGGTGCGATTGCTTCAACTCGAGATTTATATGCGGCAGTAGTTGATAGGGTTGCAGATCTGCCTGATTAAAAACTCAATAGAAAGCCCGCCGGTAATCAATACTGGCGGGCGTTGTTGACTGATCAGTCTTCAAAAGGAACTGGAATTGGTGTGTCAGCAGTAGACGGTGGCAATTGTGGTACGGCAAATTTGGGTTGGTCACCCGTCAAGGTTTTCAAAAATGCAGTTATGTTTTGAATGTCCTGTTTTTCCAGTTTCTGCCCCAGCTGCAGTCTGGCCATCACATCGACGGCATCTTCCAGTTTCCAATAGGCACCGTCATGGAAGTAAGGGTAGGTCAACTCAACATTACGTAAAGTTGGCACTTTGAAGGAGAAGCGGTCGGCATCTTTACCGGTCACTGCAATACGTCCTTCAGCCGGGTTTTCGGTCTGGTAGGATTCCATAATCCCCATTTTCTGGAATGAACTGCCACCTACAGCAGCCCCGTTATGACAGGCCACACAACCGATTTCTTTAAATTTCTGATAACCGGCAATTTCAGTGTCAGTCAAAGCATTGTCATTGCCTTTAAGCCAAAGATCAAAGCGAGAATTAGGAGTGACCAGGGTTTCTTCAAAGGCCGCTATGGCATTGGTAACCTGATCCAGAGTAATCTCATTGCTGCCATAGATTTCATTGAATGCAGCAACGTATTGTGGAATCGAACGCAAAACATCAATGGCCAGAGAGTGGCTAAAAGCCATTTCCATCGGATTAGCAATTGGTCCGGCAGCCTGTTCCTGTAAATCGGCTGCCCGACCATCCCAGAACTGAGCCAGATTCATACTGGAATTGAGTACGGTGGGAGAGTTGATTGGGCCTTGCTGCCAATTATGACCAATGGAAGTCGGCAAGTTATCACTTCCACCCATACTGAGGTTATGGCAGGAATTACAGGATATGAAACCCGAGCGGGAGAGTCTGGGGTCAAAAAAAAGTTTTTTCCCGAGTTCAACTTTGGCGGGTTCGGTAATAATAAACGGCTTTATCGGTTTGATGGGCTCGTTTCTAAGATTATCTGCCAACACAGGGGATATATTTAAAAACGTTATAAGTCCTACCAGTAGTGTTTTATACATTACTTACCTCACTTATCTGATTAACAACAGGTGTTGATAATTTGATTGTAGGGAGACTTACTTATTTGCTGTAGGGTTATCGGGCTTTGATTTGATCTGGATCATAAGATCCAATTTTCGGGATAAATAATCCTCGCTCGATAGTAATTGTTATCATAACTAAAAATAATCAAGAGAGAGAAAACCATGCCTTTAAAACACGTCATCTGGTTGGGGGGGCTTTTAACTATATTATCCCTGCCAGTTTTAGCAAAAGAGATTGAGTGGCCCGTTTACGGTGGTGATGATCTGCACCAACGGCACAGTAAGCTGACGCAGATTAACAAAAGTAATGTTATGGGGCTGGTTGAAGCATGGGAGTTTGATACCGGTGTAAATGAGACTTTTCAGGCGACACCGGTGGTTCAGGATGGTGTGATGTATGTTTCCTTGCCATTTAATGATGTGGTTGCGCTGGACGCTGCGACAGGTAATCAGTTATGGCGCTACGAACATGATTTAGATGAAGATTATCCCATTTGCTGTGGTCCTGCGAATCGCGGTGTGGCTGTTGCAAATGGGATGGTTTTGACCGGCACTATTGATGCCAGACTGATTGCACTGGATGCCAAAACAGGCGAAAAACGCTGGGATAATCGTGTTGTTGATGAAAACAGTGGTATTCAGGAAGATGTCAGCACGCTCGACGATACGGAATTGGGCAGTGTATCCGGCACCTCCGGAGCGGGTATCAATATGGCACCGATGATTTATCAGGATACAGTCATTATTGGTATTACTGGTGTGGGATATGGTTTACATCTTGATGCTACAGACTCTGATTCACCTTTGGGCGCTGTCGTTGGGATAGCCGGGAAATATGGTCGACGCGGTTTCATGGCTGGCTATGATATTGAAACCGGTAAACAGAAATGGCAGTTTGATACCATCAAGGCTGAAAACTGGGAAGGTGATTTTGTTACAAAAACCGCTGATGGGGTGAAATTACCGCGCGATATTGCAAAGGAAAAAGCCGCTCTTGAACAACACAGTGACGCCTGGCGCTATGGTGGTGCTTCGGCATGGAGTACGCCAGTTATCGATCCTTACACTGGCATCCTGCATTTTGGTACTGGTAATCCTTCACCGCAAATGGAAGGCTCATCCAGACCAGGAGATAATCTTTACAGCAGTTCACTACTGGCACTTGATGCCAACAGTGGAGATTATCGCTGGCATTATCAACAAGTCCCCCATGACAGCTGGGGATACGATGTGGCTAGTCCCCCGGTTTTATTTGATATTACAATCCAGGGAAAACCCACCCCCGCCATTGGGCAAGCCGGTAAAACCGGCTGGTTTTATGTGCATGATAGACGAAATGGTAAGTTTCTCTATAAAAGTGAAGCCTTTGTCCCGCAAAAAAACATGTTTGAACTTCCCAGCAGCGAAGGAACGGTTATTTATCCTGGTGTAATGGGCGGGGCAAACTGGTCTCCCGTTTCAGTCGATGCTCGCAGACGTTTGGTGTTTATTGCCGCCATTCACTGGCCGGTGGAATATAAATTACACAAACAGGCCGCCAAGGAGGGAGAAGAAGCAGTGCGTTATTCTTCAATGTCTCCCTTAAATACTCCTGAAAAACATGGTTTATTAACTGCAATTGATTTGGATAGTGGGGAAATAGTCTGGCAGGTCAAAACTGAAAACCCATTAATAGGCGGCGTTTTAAGTACAGCCAGTGGTCTGGTGTTTACCGGAGAAGGGAGCGGTGAACTGATGGCCTTTGATGCTGATTCGGGAGAAAAACGCTGGAGCGGTAAAACTGAAGCGGGCGTCAATGCGCCACCCATTACCTACAGTGTTAATGGTAAACAGTATATTGCTGTTGCTGTGGGTGGCAATCGTCTGTTTGGTTTTAAAACCGGACAGAAAATCAGGGCCTGGAGTCTACCCTGAAACTTTACAGGATTGATAAATCCTGATGAAAGGAGTTCAGATGGCTGAATATGCTGCATATTATGGAAACTACTTTTAGATGAATAGCATCCGAACCAGGGTGATTCTACTTTGTGTCAGTCTTATTTTACTGACGGCGTTTGCCATGCAGCTGAGCCATGGTTGGTTTATTCATAAACATAATCAGCAGCAAATTCATGAACAGGTGGCAAATGCCTCCTATTTTCTGCATCAGTACATTGACAGCCGTGAGACGAATCTACGTTACGCAACCAGAGTTATTATCCAGGATTTTGGTTTCAGACAAGCTGTTGCGACCAATGATGTTCCTACCATTACCAGCATGCTTACTAACCATGCTGGACGGATTCAGGCAGATTTGATGTTGGTGGTCAGTGATAATGGTGAGCTGATTGCAGCGAATGAATTGGATTTCCCACTTTCTGATATGGCCGATATCAATTGGCTGGCGTTTAATGGCATCAGCCAGCAGGGTCAGTTTGTGGAAATAAATAATCGTTTGTATCGTTTATTCAGCTTACCCATCAATGCACCGCATCAAGTCGCTATCAGTATTATCGCGTTTGAAATAAACGCACCCTTACTGGAAGAATTAAAGCTCAAAACCGGGTTGGATATTGTGTTTGAATCTACCCAGACAGATTTCTTTTTAACTACCCTGCAAATACATAAAGCTGAGTTCGACCGTCTTTTACAAAAAACTAATGTGCCTGATTTGTGGTGGCAAAGATCCCAATTCTTATTGGAAGAGGTCAAGTTAAAAAGCGTTAATGACCAGCAAATACAATTATTTTTGTTGGCAGATTTATCCATTTTTTATCAGGTTTTTGATCGACTGAATTATTCTCTGCTGGGTTTAACGTTATTTATTGTGATAATCAGTGTGGTGCTCAGCACTTTGCTGGCCAGACGTCTGGCAAATCCACTTTCTCATCTATACAAGGATTTGATTTACCGAGCAACTCATGATCATTTAACGTCCATTCTTAATCGACATGCTGCTATCGAACGAATCACTGAAGAACTCGCACGCTCAACTCGTAGTGATAAAATTTATTGTGTCGCATTATGCGATATTGATAATTTCAAAAAGATAAATGATACCTATGGTCATGCTGCAGGCGATGAGGTACTGCGCCGCTTTGCAAAACGCCTGAAATCCACTTTGCGAAGCTATGATGTATTGGGACGCTTTGGAGGGGAAGAGTTTTTGGTCGCTTTGCAATTAAAACCTGAAGAGGCAACAGCATCTTTTGAAAGATTAAGATCAGTTATAGCCGATGATCCCATCCCGAGTGGTTCCCGGTTAATTCCGGTGACGATGAGTTGTGGTGTTTGTCTGCTATGGCCTGAAGAGGCCGTGCCCCCGATGGATGTGATTTTGCATACGGCCGATACGGCGTTATATAAAGCAAAGAATCATGGCCGTAATCAGGTGATTTTTACCCATGTTCCTGCTTTCCCGGTTGTAGAATCTGACATTGACGATAAAGTTGAATCATAGATAGATAATGTTTTCACGCAATGGTGCCAGACGAGCAAGCAGCTGATTTTGAATACGGTGAGGTATTCCTTCAGCATCCATGGCATTAATCAATAAATCCACCAAGTGATTAAAATCGCTTTCATTAATATTCATACCAGTATGGATATCGGCCATATTGTCACCGGTATATTGGCAGGGGCCGTCAGAGATCGCACAAAAGTGTTCGATGAGATTTTCACGGAATCGGCTGACGCGGGCTTCGGCGAAATAATGGAAAATCTGCTCATCCTGACCAATTTGCTGGATAAGGTTTTCAACAATATTATTCACACCTTGCTCACCACCCAGTTTATTGTAGAGCGTGGATTCTGAAGTACTGGCACAAGCGGTTAATATCAGGCAGCAAGCCATCAAAAAGCTATATTGGAATTTCACTAACATCAAAAGTAACCTGTCACAGAAAAATAAGCCCCTTTCTGGTTTTTGGCGCCGGCAATTTCGCCCAGATCAAGCCAGGCGGCCGTGACACTTATGACCTTATTGGGAAACCAGGCCACAAACACGTTAGACCAGTCATCTTCTTTTAAAGCAAGATTATCGGGTTTTTGGCGATATTCAACACCAAGGGCTAAATGGCGACCAAATAGTATAGCTGTGGATGCTTCAAGGACAATTTCACGCTGACTTCCATGTGCTGCATCACCAAAACCTAATAAGCCGGTCTGATTGGCTTCTGTAGAACGGGCCGTTACATTCCATAGCCAGTTATACCCGGCAATTGCACCAAGATGCAGTTTACTGGCAGCCAGATAAATATCGGTTCCGGAATCATCATCTGCGCCCAACAAATAGGCGACAGTAGGATCGTCAAGTTTTTTATGCTGGATCCCCAGGCTTATCTGCGGAAATTGACTATAGACAATATCGCCATAAAGTCTGGCTTTGACACCCAATACACGTTGTTTGATATCGAGGTCTAAGGCATCAACATGAAACTTTTGCTTGGCAACTGAGAATTCAATTCGGTCATAGAAAGTCGCCTGAGCGCCGCAGACACGTAAATCATAGTCATCCACATTCGCACCACTACAAAATACATTGGCGGCTATTTCATCTCGACTGCCATAACCGGCTAATTGAGCCCACGGTACAAAACCGCCACCGCCGGTCCCTTCAATTTGGGAAATGCCGGGCGTGGCGATCAACTTGCCATCTGCGGCGAAAAGCTGACTAGTGAGTGATACTGTCAGCAGAAAAAGAATAAGTCGCATTATTTTCACCTAACCAAGCAACGAGATCTTCAGCATCCCGAGGTTTACTTATTAAATAGCCTTGAACACTATCACAGCCCATTTCCAGCAGAATAGAGTAGGTCGCAGCATTTTCAACACCTTCAGCCACCACCTTTAACCCCAATGAATGGGCCAGATAGATAGTGGATCGAACAATTTTTTGATCCGTTGTAGAACTATCGAGATTGCGAATAAAACTCATATCCAGTTTGAGTTCATCGACAGGTAGGATTTTTAATTTCGATAATGATGACTGACCTATTCCGTAATCATCTACAGCAATCATATAGCCGGATTTTTTTAAGGTTTTAAGTACCTCGATACCCAGCGCTTCATCGTACATGATATCGCGTTCGGTGATCTCGATCGTGACCGAGCTGGCGGGAATATTGTAAAACTCAATCTGTGTGTCCAGAAAACGACAAAAATCCGGATGCGCCATATCCTCTGCCGACACATTAATGGCAGCGTTTAATGCCAATCCATTTTCCCGCCAATCGCTTAACTGCTTGAGTGTCTGTTTAATAACCCAGTGGGTTAACTCAACGATCAGACCGGACTGTTCGGCCAAGCCGATAAATTTATCAGGTGCAACTCGGCCTAAGCCTGGACGATGCCAGCGTATAAGAGTTTCTACGGTTTCCATTTTGCCATTTTTAAGCTCAACCTTAGGCTGGAAGTTTAAAAATAATTCAATATTAGTCGGTTGTCTCAACAGTGCTTGAAGCGCTTCAATAAGGCTTAATTCTTCTAGATGATTTTCGTCTTCACCGGGCATATAGACATGTATGGTTGTACGATTCAGGCGAGCATGATCAGCAGCAATTCTGACTCGACGAAGCATCGTTTTACTGTCATATCCATCGGCTGGATAGCAACACACCCCAGCATAAAAATGAGCGCTTAAACTGATATTACCAATTTGAAAGGGCTTATCCAGGTTATTAAGCAATGCTTCAACAACCTGTTTAGGACTTTGTCCAGGCAGCAATTGAATAACGGATAGAAACTCGATTCCTTCCAGACGTGCATTGGTTTTTTCTCCAGCTGTAGCAAACTGGTTAAGTCGTTGAGCCAAAACAGTGAGGCAGGCATCGGCAACTTCAGGCCCAAGCCGATCATTTATCTGTCGGAAATTTTGAATATACGTCGCCACTACAATACATTGACCATATTCCTGCATTGTTGCTGAAAGTGTGCTTCGCATGGTGTGGATATTGAATAAACCGGTCAATGCATCATGTCTGGCCTGCCATGTCACAACCTGTTCACGCTGTTTAACTTCTGACCCCATGGTTCTGAGGGCAGCAGCTAAATCACGGATTTCACTACTGGCCTGGCCGGGTTCCTGCCAGGCATCGTAATTTCCTTTGGCAAACTGGTTGGCGATGCCGACCAGTTTAGCGAGCGGGGTGGTTAAGGTATGTGCAATGATGGTGCTGATGATGATGGAAACCAACATAACCAATAAGACTATCAGGATGATGCGCCCAGACATCTCATCATATTGTTGATAGGTGGGTCTTAAGTCAGCTGATAAAAGAATGCTGACAGGGTTTATGCTGGTGGTCACTGGCATAAAATCAGAATTGATAAATGTAGGTCTTTCCATCCAAAACCATTCTGTGTGAGCTGAATTTATCGTCTCTATAAATTCTGAATCATTTGAAATATTTTCCAGTGTGGAATAAACCGGAACTGAATGTTTAAGCAGGGTTATGTCCAGACCGGTGAGTTGTTTGAGCTCATTAAGGTTTGTCTGATTCAGCTCAAATCCTACTAACGTATAGGCAATGGTTCTGGGGGCCATTATTGGTAACAGGATGAGCTCATAAACCCGGTCGTCCAGCATCACAATATGAGCAATGGCAGGTTTTTCCAGTAAATCTTTAACTACATAGCTCAGTAGGGCCTCATCGTTAATGATCGAATGACTACTAGAGATCAGCTTACCGGATAGATCCGTCAACAACATTAAATCAGCATTGATTCGTGCACCATGATTCATTAATACGCTGGCGATAGTATCTTTGTCGCCGGAAGCCACCGCTTGTTTAAAACCAAAGTCTGCCGTCAGTACCTGTGCCGAATTCACCAGATTTTTTTCTGTTGAGCGGATGTATTGACGCAGAATATTTTCAGCCTTAATAGTATTTTGCTGAATCTGTTGCTGATTAAACTGGTTGGCAGACCACCACGAAATAGCCTGAATGACCATTGTGGTCACCAGAACCAGTGAAAGCGCAAATAGCAGAATTTGCGTGCGTAATTTAGTGATGCCCAGGCGCACCAAAGGTATCCTCAAATGACTCACGCGGAGGTGGGGGCGCAATGTCCAACCGGACTATGTGCTCACCTTTATCATTTTGTTCAAGCTGATCTATTTCAAAATACTGACGACTTTCGGCACCATCAGTCGTATAGGCATGCCAGACACTTATCCGGGGATTCTGCTCGGTTGCATTAAATTTTGCGTAACCTTGATCAGAGGACGTCACAACCGTTTGGTGTTGTGCGATATAAATGTAGCCAATCATTGAGTCGTGAATGTTACAGCCCACTACAACCACACCGGGCTTTTCAAATTGGATTGGCTTTTCCGGTTTGTCGGCATAGAGCTTGAGTTCAAACGTTTTAGCTTCAGAAAATGAATAAACGTGATGGCGTATATTGTCGCTATTGGGAAAATCAACTGCCTGACCTTGTTGAATAACAATTTGCTCAGGGACAAACATCTTATCTATCTGATCGATAACATTGATTGAATCTACTTGACCAAAGCTTTCGGGCGAACTCAATACCTCAATTACCGCACTGGAAACAGCCTGTTGTTGTTGATCAACTATTTTCAAAGAAATGGACTCTGCTCTGGCTGTTAATGCCTGAGTTAATGTGGCGAGGCCTATGCTCACAATTAATAGGTTTGTGAATTTCAAAATTGTATTCCGAATATTAGTCTTTATCGATAGATGTAACTGAGGTTACACCAATCCCTGTTCCAGCATCGCATCCGCAACTTTTCGGAATCCCGCGATATTTGCCCCCAGCATAAGATTGCAGGGTTGATGAAATTCAATGGCAGTCTCTGCACAGCGTTGATAGATATCTTTCATGATAATTTGCAAACGTTGATCTACGTCAGCAAACGACCATTGCATCATACTGGCATTCTGCGCCATTTCGAGCTGGCTGGTGGCGACGCCGCCGGCATTGGCAGCTTTGGCTGGAGCATAATGAATCCCTGCCGCAATAATATGTGCCTGTGCTTCAGCAGTGCAGGGCATATTGGCGCCTTCAGCAATGCAGCTAATACCATTTTTGCACAGTGCAACGGCATCAGCTGCCGATAATTCATTCTGGGTCGCGCACGGAAAAGCGGCATCTGCTTTAATACGCCATACCGCATGACCACCTTCAGGATACTGTTTGATAGGTGTAAACTCAGCGTCAGGGTGTGATTCCAGGTATTTCGCCAAAGAGCAATTTTGATCCTCTTTTAATTCCCTCAGCAGAATTAAATCAATACCTTTTTCGTGATAAATGGTACCGGTGCTGTCAGAGCAGCTTATTGGCAGTGCACCACATTGATAGAGTTTTTCAATAGTATGTATCGCCACATTTCCTGCCCCTGATACCAGGCATTTTTTGCCATCGAGACAATCATCATTGGCTTGCAGCATATTTTCTGTGAAATAGACTAAGCCGTAGCCTGTGGCTTCAGGGCGAACAAGTGATCCCCCCCAATTCAGCGATTTTCCTGTCAGTACTCCTTCAAAGTGACGATTCAAACGTTTGTATTGTCCAAACAGATAGCCAATCTCACGCTTACCCACGCCAATGTCGCCTGCGGGTACATCGATGGTCGCACCAATATGCCGTTGCAACTCGTTCATAAATGCCTGACAGAAACGCATAATTTCGTTATCTGATCGATTTTTGGGATCAAAATCTGAGCCACCTTTGCCCCCACCGAGTGATAAACCAGTCAATGCATTTTTAAATATCTGCTCAAAGCCCAGAAATTTAACGGTACTGGCAGTGACTGAAGGATGAAAGCGGATACCACCCTTATAGGGGCCCAGTGCGGAGTTGAACTGAACTCGATAGCCTTTGTTAACCTGGACGTTACCTTCATCATCTTGCCAGACAACTCTGAACATAATCTGGCGTTCCGGTTCAACTATGCGTTCGATGATATTTTGTTGTAGATACTGAGGATTTCTTTCCAGCAAAGGGCATATAGATTGGAGAATTTCTTCGGTAGCTTGATAAAACTCTGGCTGACTTGGGCTGCTTCGTTGCAGCTTCTTCATCGTCACCTCAATATAGGACATTCAAACCTCTTTGTTTAACCTGATAATGCAAAGATACAATCTAACAGAAATAATGCTTTTTATCAGACTAAGCAAATTGTTACTGGTTCACCACTTGAATTGATGGCGGAATGAAAACATACTGATTTTATTTACAAAGATTGAGTTATTATTTTTCAAATCCACCCGTCTGGAATATACCGACACCATCACGGCCACGAGCTTTGACATCATAAAGCGCCATATCGGCCTTTTTCATAAGCTGAAGTGGAGTTTCATTCGTTTCGGGTAAGTAGGCTGCAATGCCGATACTCAAAGTGATTAATAACCGAATATCCCCAAATACAAGATGGTTTTCCAGACTCTTGCGCAAGTGTTCAGCCACTTTTACCGCAGCTTCCGGAGAACTCACTTTGTTCAGTAAGACGACGAATTCATCACCACCAAATCGAGCAAGTGTATCCGTCGCTCTTAATGCTGACAGCATGGTTTCTGCTACGCGTTTTATCACCTGATCGCCAATATCATGCCCGTAGGTATCATTGATTTGCTTAAAATGATCGACATCAATAAACATCAGGGCCAGCGGATGTTTATTTCGTTTTGCACCGAGTATTGCCTGATTCATCCGCTCGTCAAACAAACGGCGATTTGGTAAGCCGGTCAAGGCATCATAAAGCGCCATTTTTCGCATTAATTCATGTTCGTGTTTTCTGGCGGTAATATCTTCTATTTGTGAGACAAAATGCAGCAGATCCCCATTTATGTCATGAACCACCGAGACGCTGAGTAATACATCAATTAGTTGATGATTTTTGCATATATAACGCTTTTCCATCTGGTAGTGATCAATTTCACCGGCAATGAGCTGATCGACAAAATGTTTATCGACATCGAGATCTTCAGGATGTGTCACATCCATAAAGGTCATTTGTAATAATTCACCTTCGCTGTAACCAAGCATTTCGCAGCAGGCTGGGTTTGCCTCCAGCCAGCTACCATCCAGACCAACCAGTGCCATCCCGATAGCAGCTGTATCAAAGGCATTACGGAAGCGTTCTTCACTGATACGCAGATTGATTTCGATTGCTTTTCGTCCACTGATGTCGGTATGAGTACCAATAGCTCTGAGTGGATTGCCCTGCTCATCACGTTCAATCACCGTGCCACGATCCAGAATCCATTTCCAGCTACCATCTTTACACAGCATACGGTGTTCATTTCGGTACTCAGGTTGGCTGCCATCCAGCAATGCATCAATGTCGCTGAATACCTGTTGACGATCATCTGGATGAATTCGATCTGACCATTCGCTGACATGAGGAGAAAATTCATCTGGTGTATATCCCAGCATGGAAATCAGTTTTTCCGAAAAAAGCACTTTGTCATCGATAATTGACCAGTCCCATACGCCTTCGCCACTACCTTCCAGCGCATGTTTCCAACGTGCTTCAGTTTGTTCAAGTTGTGTCTGATAAAGCCAGCTGTCAGTAATATCAAAACAAATACCTATCATGCCTGTTGCCAGGCCTGAAGCCTCGAAATTAATGGCCGTCTTGAGTTGTACCATTCGGGTCTCGTTACCAGCCTGTACCAAAGCCTGAATATTGAGATCATCACCATTTGCTTTGCTTCGCTCAAATGCCATTTCCACCCGCTGACGATCAGTTTCTTCAAATCGGGAAAACCAATCTTCGAGACTAAGAGACTGATTGGCATGTTCCTTCTCGCCAAAAATGCTTAATTGATGCTCATCCACTAACACTATCTGACGCTGAAAATTCCATTCCCAGGTACCCATGCCAGCGGTATCTGTTGCCAGCTGCAGCTTTAAGTGCTTTTCTTTCAGGGATTGGGTTATTTCGTTTGCCCTGTTTTCTGCTCTTACACGACCACTTGCTAATAACCAGAATATAAAAGCAATTAAAAATGTCATTAACAGTTCTAAAAAAAACAATGCGGTTGCAGACTGTTTTTCGAAGGCTTTTATGAATGCTTTATCGGGATAGGCGGTTACTTTCCACTGCCGACCTGCCAGTGTATATGTCTCACTTAATTCAAAAGGATTAGTTTGAAATTGACTGGACTGAAACAGCACATCCTGCGTGCCATCGGTCACATCTGTTATCTGCATATGGCTAAATATGCCATTTTGCGTTAATGAAGCATTGATCACGTCATTTATTCGAAATACAGCATAAACCCAGCCAGTATGGATTTTTTCAGAGGCATTTGATTCAAATAATGGCAGGTACATAAGCAATCCCGTTATGGGTTCTTCGGGATTGTCCTGAACAAGTTTTACCCCTCCAGAGAGCGCGGTGTTGCCACTTTGAAGCGCTTCGATCATGGCCGCACGCCGTGTGGTTTCAGAATACATATCAAAACCAAACGCCCGAAGATTACGTGTCTCAAATGGTTCAAGATACAAAATGCTTGTATAAACTTGCCGTTCACCTTCAGGATAAATGCTGTAGTCAGGAAATCCTGATTGACGGACCATTTCGATATGAGCAGATTTTTCTTCAGGTGTGATCAGTGGTACATATCCCAATCCCTGAATCCCGGGATAATAAGCTTCCAGCCGGAGTTTTTCAGCGTAATTTCGGAATTCTGAGCGGGTAATAATTTTTGAGGATTCAAATAATCCCTGAGTTGCCCGTAACATCTGTTCGTAGCTGCGGACTTTTTCAGTAATGCTTTGGGTGATTTCGTTAAACGAGATAGCAAAGCGATCAGCAATTACCTGTTGATTTCTTTGTTTAACCTGATGATATTGATAAAAGGAAAACCAGCTACCTATCACTATGATTAGAATAGGGATAAAAAAATGTGGGAGTTTAGAAATATGTTTTTTTACTCCATTTATCCAATGAATCGCAATTTTCATTTATTTTGTGTAGTTTTCGTCAGTCCCTGAACTGATTTAATGACTACAATGTCCTTCTCAAAAGTAACTAGTTTATTTTAAGGTATATAAGCAGTTTGAGATATGATTTATAGGGTATTTTTATAAAGAAATCAGAGAAATAACTTTAAAGTTAAGTCTAAATAATAATTAGTTCTGAAGGAGTTGAATGTATATATATATTTATAAATATGATGGAGAGTTGACTAACTAGGGGCAAAAAAAAAGGCCATGTTAAAAAACATAACCTTTTTTATTATTATGGAGCCGGAGATAGGACTTGAACCTACGACCCACTGATTACAAATCAGTTGCTCTACCAACTGAGCTACACCGGCAACAAGAGGCGCATTATACAAACAGTGTGGGGGGCATGCAAGCCTGAATCACCTGTTAAAAAAATAATGCTGAATCGGTTATTTACTTTCAATGTGATGAGGTAAATAGTCGATTTCAAAAAGTGGGGTGAGTGATGGGGCTCGAACCCACGACCACCGGAATCACAATCCGGGGCTCTACCAACTGAGCTACACTCACCACAGAAATCTATTCAGAAAATCACTCGAAATTAGCTGGGTGACCTTCAGGAAGTCGACAATTGTACTGCCTTTATTTTTCTGGTCAAGGGAAATTGAGCCCCGGGGCCCGTTTATCATTCAAAACCACCACTGAGCTGGTAATTATAAACTAACGACAGTGGTGACTCTGAATAAACAATCTACGTTATGCCAGATCCAGGTCGATTTTCTTTTCATCCAGATCGACTCGTACCACTTTAACTTTAATGGAATCGCCCAAACGATAGGATTTGCGTGATTTTTCACCCATTAAGCGATGGCCGCTGGCATCAAACTGATAGTAATCATTTTTCAGTGCAGTGACATGAACCAGACCTTCAATGTAGATATCACTCAGTTCCACGAATAAACCAAAACCAGTCACACCGCTGATAACACCTTCATGAACTTCACCAACACGATCACGCATGTATTCACACTTGAGCCAGTCAGCAACATCACGCGTTGCTTCATCAGCTCTACGGCTGGCCATTGAACAATGTTCACCAAGTTGCACCATGGCTTCTTCCGAATAATGCCAGGTGGCCTTTTTCTGTTTAGTAATAGCATGCTTGATCGCACGATGCACTAACAAATCCGGATAGCGCCGAATCGGTGATGTGAAATGTGCATAAGCTTCGAGCCCCAGCCCAAAATGACCCACATTTTCAGGAGAATAAACAGCTTGTTTCATACTGCGTAACATAACTGTTTGCAACAAATGTCCATCAGGGCGTTTGCTAACTGTTTTTAATAAAGAGGCATAGTGGCCGGGCTCAGGCTCATCTCCACCACCTAAAAACAATCCTAGCTCACCTAAAAATTCACGTAAGGCAGATAGTTTTTCAACCGATGGCACTTCATGAACACGGTATAAAACCGGCAGTTTGCTGGCGAGCAAATATTTTGCTGCTGCGACGTTGGCCGCAATCATGAATTCTTCAATTAACCGATGGGCATCATTACGTTGACGAGGTTCGATTGAGGAAATTTTCCGATTCTCATCAAACATAAATTGTGTTTCGGTCATTTCAAAATCAATTGCCCCACGTTTTTCGCGTGCTTTGAGCATGACATGAAACAATTCATACATGGTTTCCAGCCCCGGAAGTACATGGGCATATTGATTGCGTAATTCGCTATCATTTTCTTGCAAGATGCTGGCAACCTGTTCGTAAATCAGCCGTGCCTTGGAGTTCATTACTGCTTGGTGAAATTTGTAGGATTCAATTTCACCGTCCTGATTGATGATCATTTCGCAGGCCATGCATAAACGATCAACCTCTGGATTTAATGAACACAAGCCATTGGATAATGCTTCAGGCAACATCGGAATGACCTGACTTGGAAAGTACACTGAAGTGGCGCGTTCCTGGGCATCTTTATCGAGATTATCTTCAGGTTTCACGTAATAGGAAACGTCAGCAATAGCCACCCACAAACGCCAGTTACCTGAGTCCAGTTTTTCTGCATAAACTGCATCGTCAAAGTCACGCGCATCTGAACCATCTATTGTGACCAGCGGCAATTCGCGTAAGTCCAGACGATCATGAATAGCATCCTGAGGAATGGTTTCACCAAAACTTTCAGCCTGAGCCAACGCTTTTGGAGACCAGACATGCGGCAGTTCAAAGCTGCGAAGTGCAATATCGATTTCCATACCGGGCGCCATATGGTCGCCTAATACAGTAACAATTTTGCCTAAAGGCGAGCGATGTTTATTCGGATGTTCAGTAATTTCTGCTTCGACAATTTGTCCGTCTTTGGCATCCATTAAGTCTGGAACAGGAATCATAATATCCTGACTGATGCGACGGTTATGTGGAATTAGATAATAAAGACCGGCGTCTTCCTGCAACCGACCGACTACAGTCTGGTTGGCACGTTTAACTATTTCAACAATCGCGCCTTCTCTACGTCCCCGGCGATCGGTACCGCTGACACGGGCTAACGCACGATCACCATGCAAAACAACTCGCATTTCACGTTCGCTGAGAAATAAATCCTCACCGCCTTCATCAGGAATTAAAAAGCCAAAGCCTTCGGGATGCCCCATTACGCGACCACTGACCAGATTCATTTTAGAGACAATGCCGTAAGCATTTTTGCGATTACGCAGGATTTGTCCGTCACGCTCCATGGCGCGCAGACGGCGACGAAGTGCCTCGGTTTGTTCTTCCCCTTTGATTTCCAAAAGTTTGGAAAGGCTTTTCCGGGAAACAGGGGCTTTGTGTTGTTTAAGGAGCTCGAGAATAAATTCACGGCTAGGGATGGGATTATCGTATTTCTCGGCTTCACGACCCTCAAAAGGGTCAGTTATGTTTTGTTCAGTCATTGACAGTTTTTATCTCGATCTATATGATGCGCGTCTTCTTGCCCAGGTGGCGGAATTGGTAGACGCGCTAGCTTCAGGTGCTAGTGTACGTATGTACGTGGGAGTTCGAGTCTCCCCCTGGGCACCATTCCGAATTTTTCTCTATTGTCACCAGACCATTTTAACTGCTATTGGTCCTTTCAGGTGAATCTTTCTCGTTCCACATTTCCACATTCTGATTATTAATGCTATTGAACCTGTTTTAAGGTTACGATATTGTGCAACTTAACATACCGTGTCAGGTACATTACCAGTGTGCCTAACGGAAAATCAGCCTTTGCACAGTGAGAATGGACATGGCAACTTTTATTGACTCGATTGATGAGCGTACCAAACTAGCAGGCACAAATCACCTTGAAGTGTTGCTATTCAGCCTTGGTACCAATGATAATACCGGACGAAATGAATTGTTCGGTATAAATGTGTTTAAAGTTCGTGAAGTGCTTAATGTCCCTGAAATCACCGGCGCCCCTGAAATGCCTGATGGCATTGAAGGTTTTGTAAGCCTGCGTGGCGATATGGTGCCTATAATTAATTTGCAAAAATTTTGTAAATTAAAATCTCACGAAACCCCAAAAATCCTGATGATCACCGAGTATAACACCCATGTTCAGGGATTTCTGGTGACCTCAGTTGATACAATCCAACGACTAAGCTGGCAGCAGGTTAAAGAACCACCTCCATTGATTTCCAAACGACTGGGTGGGCTGGTCACTGCCGTGGCTGAATTACAGGACAAACGTCTGGTCATGATCATGGACGTGGAAAAGGTACTGGCTGATACCGGTGACTTTTATGATGAGAATGCTTTTGAAGGCATTGAAAAAATTGAAAACGGTAAAAAATACAAAGTGTTATATGCCGATGATTCAAATGTTGCTCGCAAACAGATTACTCAGACATTGGATAAATTGGGCGTCAGCCACGTAGGGGTAGTGAATGGTGCATTGGCCTGGAAAACGCTCGATAAACTGGCAACCCAATGTGAACAGGAAAACCGGAACATTACGACGGAAATTCAAGTGGTGCTAACCGATGTGGAAATGCCGGAGATGGACGGCTATGTACTGACACAAAAAATCAAAGCGGATCCGCGCCTGGCGCATTTACCGGTGATTATGCACTCTTCCCTGACGGCTGTTGCGAATCAGGCAATGGGCCGGGGAGTAGGATCAGATGCCTATGTATCAAAATTTCAACCACGGGAATTAGCTGCAACCATTCGTGGTTTTATTGAAAGTACTCATTAGTTTTTATCATTTTAAAATTGAGGGCTGTTGGAACAGCATAAATGAGTCTTTTCGATTATCCGAACTGTTGAAGGCCACAAATAATGCAACATCGTCATAGCAGTATACGAATTGTCGACAATCTGGCCGAAATTACCCGACATCACGATCGGCAGGTGCTGGAAAAAAGTCTGCTCAAAACGCTGAATGAATTGTTTCCGGCACAGTCACTACGTTTATTTAGAATCAGACGCCATGATCTGATGCACGATATCAGCCTGCTGGCTTTTTGTGTAAATGATGTCATTTCATCTTCTGAACAGCATCCAAAATTGAATCAGGAAACAGCGGATGAGCTTACAGCTGCAATGACTGAAGCGATTGATAAGGAAGATATTGTCTCTTACCGGCCTGCTGAAGATACTGGCTGGAATGTAATATATCCGGCTTATGATTCACATGGTGAAATATTCGCCAGCCTGGTTCACCATTGCCAGGAATTACCGTCTAGCATTGACCAACGACTGGTCCATGGAATTCTCAGGGTGTATGCCAATTATCTGGCGCTGATTGATAAATCTCAACGTGACAAATTAACCGGTTTATATAATCGGGAAACGCTGGATGAACAGATAACCAAGATTCTGGTCAATCAGAGCAGTGAGCTCAACAAACTGATGGCTTCACCCAATGACTCGCGACGCCGTCGCTATGCTATTAAGCATTGGTTGGGCGTTGTGGATATTGATAAGTTTAAAACCATCAATGATACCTACGGCCATTTATATGGTGATGAAGTGATCATTCTGGTCGCCAGGCTGATGACTTCTGGTGTTATCCGCGATGATGATCTGATTTATCGTTTTGGTGGCGAGGAGTTTGTGGTGTTACTCAAAGCTGCAAATGAAACGGATGCGATGCAGGCTTTTGAAAGAATACGCAGGGTAGTGGCGGAGCATAACTTTCCTCAGCTTGGTCAGGTCACAGTCAGTATTGGTTTTGTGGAAGTTTCGGCACAATTATCGCCAACTGATGTTATTGGACAGGCAGATGAGGCGCTGTATAGCGCAAAAAACGAAGGGCGAAATCAAGTACAAAATTACCATACACTCGTGGCCGAAGGTAAAATTAGTGAGCCGAAGAAAATAGCGAGCTCCGATGTTGAATTATTTTGAAGAAATCCCAGGAAAAATATGAGCTTCCGCAATCTGTTATTGGCTGACAAAATTATTATTGAACTGGATAAAGCATTAACTACTCTGGCTGGTACACCACCATCGAGTGGCAGAGAGAACCCGGCAAGAAATATAGAAGAAACAACCCTTACCGATAATGAACGTCGGCAATCAGTTGCTTTGATGCGGGTGAATCATGCGGGTGAAGTATCTGCCCAGGCTTTGTATCAGGGACAGGCATTAACAGCGGAACTGACCAATGTCCGCGATTCAATGCGTCAGGCAGCCGCTGAAGAAAACGACCATTTGTTATGGTGCGAAAAACGTATTGATGAACTGGAGGGCCGAACCAGCCTGTTAAATCCATTGTGGTATGTCGGTTCTTTCGTGATTGGGGCTGTAGCAGGAAAAATCGGTGATAAATGGAGTCTGGGATTTGTTGCCGAAACTGAAAAACAGGTTATAGAACATCTGGATGAGCATCTCGACAAAATGAGTGATGCGGATTTGCGCAGTCGTTCAATTTTGGCGCAAATGCGTGAAGATGAAAGTCATCACCAGCAAACTGCGTTAGCGGCCGGCGGCGCTCAATTACCCTGGCTGGTGCAGAAAATCATGCAGCCAATGTCGAAAGTGATGACCCGAAGCAGTTACTGGCTGTAAGCTGACCTCAATAGATTGTCGTAAACTTCAATGAAATGTTGAAACGTCCAGCTTGTTCGTCGGAAGGTTCAACTCTGACCACTTCAGCCTGTGCAACAAAATCAGCCAGCTCCGGATTATGACTTTTAATACTGATATCCAGTATTTCTCCCTCGCTAACCATTTCATCCGCTATCAAACTCAAACCGCTGGCGCTTAAATCGAGTCCTTCTGCATGAAAACTTTCTGTGGAATCCGGACGCTTTATTTGTACCGGACCGTTGACGCGCATTCGGAAATAATTGCGTTTTTCTTCAAAATCCTGACCTGCCATAATTTTTATCCCTTATAGATGCAGTTGCCTATCAGATGTCCCTAGCCTAAGCTAAGTTCTGTTCATTCGTCCAGAGATATCCATGTCTGTAACTCAACTAAACGCGTCACAACTTTATCACGGCTGCAATCCAGCTGATCTACCCTTCAAAACAACCGCTACAGTGGAGCCTTTAACAGGCTTGATTGGCCAGGATAGAGCCCGCGAAGCAATTGAATTTGCTGCGAATATTCAAGCAGATGGCTATAACCTGTATGTGATGGGGGAGGCCGGCATGGGTAAAAAATCACTGGTCAGCGAATATCTCACCAAACACAGTGCAAATCGGCCTGATGCAGAAGATTGGGCTTATTTACATAATTTTGATTTACCTCAACAGCCTAAATCATTGTCATTACCCGCTGGTGAAGGTGCGCAGTTAAAACTGGATATCGAGCGGGTTATCAAAGCGCTACAGCAACAATTACCTCATGCTTTTGATGACGAATATTATCGTGGGAGAGTGCGCGCAATTGAAGAAGCCAGTCGCCAGCATCGGGTACGCTTGTTTGGTGCACTACAGACTGAAGCAGATAAACAGGGTGTTGTATTACTCAGGATGGAAGACGGCAGCTACGCTTTTGCCGCTCAGCAAGAAGGAGAGCCTTTATCAGGCGAAGATTTTGAAGATCTACCCTATGCCAAGAAAATGGAAACGGAAGAGGCTATCGCGAAATTGCAGGTGTCAATGCAGGATACCCTGATTGAAATTCACGAATGGGAACATGACACGGTAAACAAGATTACCGCGCTGAATGACCAGGTTGCATTAGAGGTTATTACCCGGCAAATCGATTTTTTACGCCATGCCTATCCAAAATCCGAGGCGTTACAGAATTATTTTGATGACATGCAATTTGATATTCAGCGGAATATCGAGATGTTCCTCAAAAATGAAGAGCGGCAGGAGGATGTCAATGTTGATAACTGTCTGAAGCGCTATCAGATTAACCTGATTGTGGATAATGCCGATGTACATGGAGCACCGGTGGTGTACCTCAATCAACCAAACCATCAGAATTTATTGGGCTGTGTTGAAAACATGGCGATGATGGGCGCACTGGTGACTGACTTTACGTTGATTAAGGCGGGCGCATTACATCGTGCCAATGGCGGCTTTTTAATTGTTGATGCTGAAAAGCTTTTGGAACAGCCTTTTGCCTGGGAAGGTTTGAAGGCCGCGTTAAAGGCTTCCGAAATTCCTCTGGAAAACCTTGAACGAACTTATAGCCTGGTGGCAACAGTTTCACTTGAACCCGAACCAATCCCGCTTTCAGCTAAAGTGATTCTCCTGGGTAACCGGGATCTTTATTATCAGCTTTATGAATTGGATCCCGAGTTTGCAGGATTATTTAAAGTGCTGGCTGACTTGGAAGATGAATTACCGCGTACCGCCGAAACACATATGCAAATGGCGAAATTGATTGCTTCTACTGCAATGAATGAGCATTTGCCCGCTTTGCAACAGGGGGCAGTGGCATTAATGATCGAATATGCCGCGAGATCCATTAATGATGGTCAACAGATGTCGTTGCATATTGCCGATATGACTGATCTGTTACGTGAAGCCGCCTATTGGACTCGCAAATACCAACAGACTGAGATTACTGCTGATGCGGTGAATCACGCCTGGCAACAGCGTCTTAGACGGGTGGATCGCGTTCGTTCAGTGGTGTATCAGCAAATCCAGCGGCAGATTATTCAACTGGATGTGAATGGCAAGCGTATCGGTCAGGTCAATGGCTTATCGGTATTAAGTATCGGCAGTTTTCATTTTGGCGAACCTACCCGCATCACTGCGAGTTGTCGATATGGTGATGATGCGATTATAGATATTGAAAGGGAAGTGGAGCTCGGGGGCAACCTGCATGCAAAAGGCGTGATGATTCTGGCTGCTTATCTGGGTTCTTTTTATGCGGCAGATAAACCGCTATCAATGGCTGCCAGTATTGTATTTGAACAGAATTACGGTGAGATCGATGGCGATAGTGCAACGGTTGCTGAACTGTGTGCTTTATTATCTTCTATTGCCAGAATCCCACTCAATCAGTCTATCGCGATTACCGGATCAATGAATCAGTTCGGGCATGTTCAGGCTATCGGTGGCGTCAATGAAAAGATTGAGGGCTTTTATGATGTCTGTTGTCTGGTGGGAATGACCGGTACACAGGGTGTGATTATTCCCCGCAGTAACATGCAGCATCTGATGCTAAAACCCGAAGTCCGACAATCCGTTGAGAATGGTCTTTTTCATATTTATGCTGTTGATGACATCAGTGATGCTATCAACGTGCTGAGTGAATATGAGGCTGGCGCTGCAGACGAACATGGTAATTATCCTGAGAACAGTTTTAATGGCGCTGTCGCGGCAAGGCTGGCCAATTGGGCGGAAGTACACAAGCATGATAAAGACAGCAGTCATGAAGCAAATGATTAGGCTATAGTTACGGTCAGGCCAGCCGTTAACCTCTACAGGCAAACAAGCAAGAATTGTATAGGTATCTTAGTTATGAAAAATCAATTTTTTCTCAAGTCATTAGGTTTGATGTTTGGTTTTATGGTGTTACCAGTACAGGCGTTAACACCTGTACCCGTGCCCACTGAGCCAATTTATTATGAACCACCGGTAGTTGAAATTACCGATGAAATTCGCAAACATAGCTGCGTTGAAATTGATGGTGCGATCAATCAGCTTCATCCCTATCGTTACAGTTACAAGCCCGGCTTTTATAATGATGGCAGCAATAAACTCGCTGCGACATTAATTGCTTTTGATACGATCCCGATTGTTGAGGGATGGTTGGGCCTGGCCTACCTGGGATATTCTTCTCTGGTGGATGAAAAAGAAGCCAGACGTACACAGCAGGTGGAACAGAAAATAGCTATGTTACAGCGGGTAAAAGCTGAAAAACATTGCTTTGAATAAATAGATTTTTTCGCTCTCTCATCGCATGGTTTTACTTGTAGTAGGCTTCACTTCTGGGGTAGTATCAACTTGTAAAACTACCCAAAGAGGTAAACGCAATGAGTAGCACAATAGATATTAAAACAAAGTGGTACGAGAGCAATCACGCAACAGTTGATAGCATTAAAGCTAAGTTGCAATCCGCAAACGCAGTGAGAGATAAAATGAAAAAACTGCCTTGGTACAAAGCGGCACAGAATCCTGTAAAGCATTCTGAACGTCCGTGGTATGAAGCGAACATGGTGAAGCATCTTGATACCAAGAAAAAATGGTATGA
>Ga0207876_1000013_pt1 | contig 183950 bp, 198 predicted proteins | sample MalvirmetaMSP146_FD_184237 | JGI IMG/M metagenome (GOLD analysis project Ga0207876, IMG submission 184237) | Marine viral communities from the Deep Pacific Ocean - MSP-146 (SPAdes) | ecosystem: Environmental > Aquatic > Marine > Oceanic | place: Pacific Ocean | collected 2011-07-10
AGCAAGTATCTCGCGACGCTGGATATCTTCCGTGAGGAATCGATCGACCCGCACGCCTTCCTCGCCAAGCAGGCAGGGTAGTCGCGGTCATCATCGTTGGGTTGCGAGGGCTGTTAGCGCTATTTCATTATCGCGCGTAACCTACGTATTAACCGCCTAGTGACCATTTACCCGCTAGCGTTCCTGAGGAACCAGCGGGAAAAAGCTCATTCTTGGCTTTCGGAATTTCATTAAGGGCTTGAAGCCTAACAGCGTCGTCGACGTCAGGGTTCGCAAGACCCTGGTAGACTCGCTGTATTCCAATACGATGAGCCTGATCATCGGGGCCGTCGCCGCAACCGGCGTGTGTCTGGCCGCAGCGTTGACGGTGGGAAGCCCGTTGCTGATCGCCGCTGCCTGCTGCGTCGGCGTGACCGCCTTTCTTCGCACCGCGCTGGTCTTCGCCTTCCGCCTTCTTCCCCGATCCAGCACGCAAACACTCGAACTGCTGTTCGAAATCGGCGCTTTTGCCTTCGCCGCCGCATTAAGCGCGACTGCGTCGATCGCGGTCTGGCAGCATGTCTCCTTTGAAGCGCAGATGCTTTTGGTCGTCGTCGCGGTCAGCTACGCCACGGCGATCGCAGCGCGCAACGCAGGCACGCCGTTCATCGCCTTCGGCCAGCTGCTGATGGTTCTCCTCCCGCTCAGCGTCGCGCTGCTGTTCAGCGAAGCACCGCTTGTGCGCATCCTCGGCCTTGCCACGGTGCTGCATATCCCGTCGGTCATCTCGATCACCATGCGGGTCTATCGTTCGCTGCGCTCGTCGATCCTTGAAGCGGAAACCAACGAACAGCTGGCCCGCAAAATGGAAGTCCTCGCGCACACCGATGTCGTTACCGGCCTGCACAATCGCGCGGGCCTGAACGATATGCTGACGAACGAGCTGGCATGCCGCAATCCCAATCAGCGGCTTGCTCTCTTCTGGCTCGACCTCGACCGCTTCAAAGAAGTCAACGACCTCCTCGGGCACCAGATCGGCGATCGGGTGCTGATCGAGGTTGCCCGCAGGCTGCGCGACAACTTGCCGGAAGGTGCCGGGATTGCGCGCTTCGGCGGCGACGAATTCCTGTTCTTCTGCGAGGTGAACGACCGGGCGGACTGCCAGCAGCTTGCGGGCCGCATCCTCAATCACATCCTTCGGCCCATGCGGCTCGATGCGGAGCGCATGGAAATCAGCACCTCGATGGGTATTGCGCTGATGCCCGATGACGGCACCGATGCCGAACGATTGATGCAGAGCGCCGACCTGGCACTGTATCATGCCAAGCTCGAAGGCCCAGGCACGCTCCGCTTCTTCGATCCGGCAATGACCCGCGACCTGGCCAACCGGCGCGAGATCGAGGCCGAGCTGCGGCTGGCGATCCAGCGCGACGAATTGTCACTGTTCTACCAGCCGATCGTCGACCTGCAGACCGGCCACATCCGCTGTTTCGAGGCCCTGCTGCGCTGGTTCCACCCGACCAAGGGAGAGCTGCGTCCGGCCGAATTCATCCCGGTGGCCGAGGAAACCGGCGTGATCGTGACGCTGGGCAACTGGATCACGCGGCAGGCGGCGCTCGCCTGCGCACAATGGCCCGAAGATATCAGCGTTGCCGTCAATCTCTCGCCGCTGCAGATCAAGGCCCCCGGCGCCGTGCTCGCGATCAAGCAGGCGCTGCGCGACGCGAAACTGGACCCGCATCGTCTCGAGCTGGAAGTTACCGAGAGCCTGTTCATTCAGGACAGCGAACAGACCGCCGAGTTCATCAAGGAACTTTCCGCCGAGGGCGTCAGATTTGCGCTGGACGATTTCGGCACCGGCTATTCCTCGCTCTCGTACATCCACAAATTCCCCTTCTCCAAGATCAAGGTGGATCGCTGCTTCGTCTCCGGCGACGACGTCGGCCCCCGGGCGCACGCCATCATCCGCGCGGTCGCGGAGATGGGTCGCGGGCTCGACATGGAAATCGTGGCCGAGGGGCTCGAGGAACAGGAGCAGGTCGAAACCGTAAGGGACGCAGGATGTACACTGGGCCAGGGCTATTTCTTTAGCCGCGCAGTGCCCGACTATCTCGCCGCGATGCTGCTGGCGCAGGACCGTGACGGCGACGGACTGCGCGCGGCGTGAGACGATCTTTGCTGTTGCGAAGCATTATCTAAATCCCTGCAAAACTAGGCTTGATTGCCGGTTGCAATCGCGCAAACCCGGGCCTACGTCGCATCCCAGAAGCAGGCCTTCGCGCGTAATCCCTCGGGGACGCCGAAGGGGCGTGAAGGTCTTGCAACAACGAACGGCAACCGCGGCGTCCCCGGCAAAAAGGACTGATACGCTCCCATGGCCACTCCCGCAGGACGCAAGAAGATCGCCCTCATCGGCTCCGGCATGATCGGAGGCACACTCGCCCATCTCGCCGCGAAGAAGGAAATGGGCGACATCGTCCTGTTCGACATCGCCGAGGGCATGCCGCAGGGCAAGGCACTGGACCTTAGCCAGTGCGGCCCGGTCGAAGGCTTCGACGCGAAGATCACCGGCACAAACGACTATGCCGACATCGCCGGAGCGGACGTGATCATCGTCACCGCCGGTGTCCCCCGCAAGCCGGGCATGAGCCGCGACGACCTGCTCGGCATCAACCTCAAGGTGATGAAGGCGGTCGGCGAAGGTATCAAGAACAACGCACCCGACGCATTCGTGATCTGCATCACCAACCCGCTCGACGCGATGGTCTGGGCGCTGCGCGAATTCTCCGGCCTGCCGCACAACAAGGTCGTCGGCATGGCGGGCGTGCTCGACAGCGCGCGCTTTGCGACCTTCCTCGCGTGGGAATTCGACGTTTCGGTGAAGGACGTGAACGCCTTCGTCCTCGGCGGCCATGGCGACACGATGGTGCCCGTCACCAGCTACACCACGATCAATGGCATCCCGGTCAACGACTTCGCCAAAATCAAGGGCGTCGACCAGGGCCGCATTGATGAAATCGTCGACCGTACCCGCAAGGGCGGCGGCGAAATCGTCGGACTGCTCGGTAATGGTTCGGCCTATTACGCCCCCGCCACCAGCGCGATCGCGATGGCGGAAGCCTATTTGGGCGACCAGAAGCGCATCCTGCCCTGCGCAAGCTACGTCGAAGGCAAGTACGGCCTCGACGGCCTCTACGTGGGCGTCCCCACCGTGATCGGCGCGGGCGGCACCGAGGACGTGATCGAGATCGAGCTGTCGGAAGAGGAAAAGAAGAACCTCAAGGTCAGCACCGACGCGGTCGAGGAACTGCTCGAAGCGTGCAAGGGGCTCGACGAGAGCCTGAAGTAATCACCGTCACCCCGGCTCGGTCCGGGGTCGCGCACCAGCAGGTGCGGCAAACCGAGAGCGATCCCAGCTAGCGTTGGGATGACGAAAAGGACCCGACATGAGCATCCTCGTAGACAAGAATACCAAGGTCATCACCCAGGGGATGACCGGCGAAACCGGCACCTTCCACACGCAGCAGGCGCTCGATTACGGGACGCAGATGGTTGGCGGCGTGACGCCCGGCAAAGGCGGCACGACCCACCTCGGCCTGCCGAACTTCAACACCGTGCGTGAAGCCGTGGCCGAAACCGGTGCGACCGCGAGCGTGATCTACGTTCCGCCGCCCTTCGCCGCGGACGCGATCTGCGAAGCGATCGACGCGGGCGTGGAGCTGATCGTGACGATCACCGAAGGCATCCCCGTGCTCGACATGGTGCGCGCCAAGGCCGCGCTCGAAGGCAGCAACTCGCGCCTGATCGGCCCGAACTGCCCCGGCGTGCTGACGCCGGGCGAATGCAAGATCGGCATCATGCCCGGCTCCATCTTCAAGAAGGGCAGCGTCGGCGTCGTCAGCCGCTCGGGCACCCTGACCTATGAAGCCGTGCACCAGACGACCAATGCGGGCCTCGGCCAGACCACCGCGGTCGGCATCGGCGGCGATCCGGTCAACGGCACCAACTTCATCGATGTGCTCGACCTGTTCCTCGACGATCCGGAGACCGAGAGCATGATCATGATCGGCGAAATCGGCGGTAGCGCCGAAGAAGAAGCCGCCCAGTTCCTCGCGGAGCAGAAGAAGAAGGGCCGCTGGAAGCCGACCGTCGGCTTCATCGCAGGCCGCACGGCGCCTCCGGGCCGCCGCATGGGCCACGCCGGCGCGATCGTCTCTGGCGGCCAGGGCGGCGCGGACGACAAGATCGCGGCGATGGAAGCTGCGGGCATCCGCGTGGCGCAATCCCCCAGCGAGCTGGGCACCACGCTGGCCGCGCTGCTGAAGGAAGACGCGTAACGACGATGTGTGAGCCCCGGCGAAGACCGGGGCCGCCACCCCCCGCGGGGGGACCTATCCGCCGGGTCAGGGCTTCTTACAGGGAAGCCGCCATTTCCCCGGAATGCATGAGTGAAGTTCGATGGGTAACGAAAACCAGTCTTTCCTGCCGGAACTCGGCGACCAGGAGGGCCCGCAAAAGGGCCCCAGTTGGGCCAATCCGCGTTGGCCGTTGACCGGCCTGGATAGCGAGAGCGACCTGACGCAGGCGATGGACCCGACAGCGATGAAGCTGGCGGTCAAGCAGGCGGCCGAGAAGGCTGGCAAGCCCACCGATCAGGCGAGCATCACGCAGGCGGCGGAAGACGCAATCCGCGCGATGCTGCTGATCCGCACCTTCCGCGTGCGCGGCCATCTTGCGTCCGATCTCGATCCCCTCGGCCTGTCCAAGCGCGAGCTGCCCGAAGACCTGAAGCTGGAATGGCATTTCCCGGCCGATGCCATGGATCACGAGATCTATGTCGGCGGCAATCTGGGGATGGAATGGACCACCCCGCGCGAACTCTACGAAGTGCTCAAGGCCAATTACTGCGGCAAGGTCGGCCTCGAGTACATGCACATTTCCGACGTGGAGGAACGTCGCTTCCTGCAGGAACGGATCGAGGGCCCCGAAGAGGTCATCCAGTTCACCAAGGAAGGCAAGCGCGCGATCCTTTCCGCGGTCATTCGCGGCGAGGAGTTCGAGAACTTCCTCGGCAAGAAATACGTCGGGACGAAGCGTTTCGGCCTCGATGGCGGTGAGGGGATGATCCCCGCGCTCGAGGCCGTCATCAAATATGGCGGCGCGATGGGCGTGCGCGAGATCATCTACGGCATGGCGCACCGTGGGCGGCTGAACGTGCTCGCCAACGTGATGGCCAAGCCGTACCGCGTGATTTTCCACGAATTCCAGGGCGGCAGCGCCAACCCGGAAGACGTCGGCGGCTCGGGCGATGTGAAATACCACCTCGGCACCAGCACCGACCGTGAGTTCGACGGCATCAAGGTGCACATGAGCCTGGTGCCCAACCCCAGCCACCTCGAAGCGGTGGACCCGGTGGTTTTGGGCAAGGCGCGTGCACAGCAGGCGTTTCGCGACGATCTGAAGCAACACGAGCAGGTGCTGCCCGTCCTGATCCACGGCGATGCGGCCTTCGCAGGGCAAGGCATCGTCTGGGAAACGCTCAGTTTCTCCGGCATCCCCGGTTACAACACCGGCGGCGTGATCCACTTCATCATCAACAACCAGATCGGCTTCACCACCAGCCCCAAGTTCGCGCGTAGTTCGCCCTACCCCAGCGACGTGGCGAAGGGCGTCCAGGCGCCGATCCTGCACGTCAACGGGGACGATCCCGAAGCGGTGACGTTCGCATGCAAGCTGGCGATCGAGTACCGCCAGCACTTCGGCCGCGATATCGTGATCGACATGTGGTGCTATCGCCGCTTCGGCCACAACGAGGGCGACGAGCCCAGCTTCACCCAGCCGCAGATGTACGCTGCGATCAAGAAGCACCCGAAGATCAGCGTGATCTACTCGGATCGGCTGCTGCAAGAGGGCGTGATCGACGACGGCTTCGTGGAGGCTCAGCGCGACGAATTCACCGAGCACCTGCAGGAAGAATTCGACGCAGGCAAGGATTACAAGGCCAACGAGGCAGACTGGTTCGGCGGGCGCTGGGCCGGGATGAACAAGCCGGTCGATCCGGAAACCGCGCGTCGCAACGTCGAAACCGCGATCCCGAAAAAGCTGTTCGAGAGCCTGGGTCGCACGCTGACCACCGTGCCGGAGGATGTCAGCATCCACCGCACACTCGGCCGCGTGCTCGATGCCAAGCGCGAGATGTTCGACAAGGGAGAAGGCTTCGACTGGGCCACCGCAGAAGCGCTCGCCTTCGGCAGCCTCGTGTCGGAAGGTTACGGCGTGCGCCTGTCGGGCCAGGATTCGGGCCGCGGCACGTTCAGCCAGCGTCATGCCGTGTGGCACGACCAGAAGGTGGAGGGTGAGACCTACATCCCCCTCACCACGCTGCCGCACGGCAAGTTCGAGGTCTACGACAGCCCGCTGTCCGAATACGGCGTGCTCGGTTTCGAATACGGCTTCGCGCTCGCAGATCCCAAGACGCTGGTTCTCTGGGAAGCGCAGTTCGGCGATTTCGCCAACGGCGCGCAGATCATGATCGACCAGTTCATCGCCAGCGGCGAGGTCAAGTGGCTGCGCGCGAACGGCCTCGTGATGCTTCTGCCGCACGGATACGAGGGACAGGGGCCGGAGCACAGCTCCGCCCGGCTCGAACGCTTCCTGCAGCTGTGCGCGAACGACAATATCCAGGTGTGCAACATCACCATGCCGCACAACTACTTCCACGTGCTGCGCCGGCAGATGCTGCGTCCATTCCGCAAGCCGCTGATCATCATGACGCCCAAGAGCCTGCTGCGGCACCCGATGGCGAAAAGCCCGGCGAACCTGTTCATGGGCGATTCGCAGTTCAAGCGCATCCTGTCCGACACGAAGGATATCGCCGACGAGAAGGTGAAGCGCCTCGTCCTGTGCTCGGGCAAGGTCGCCTTCGACCTGATCGAACGCCGCGACGAGGAAGAGCTGGACGATGTCTCGATCGTTCGGATCGAACAGCTTTACCCCTTCCCGGGTGAACCGCTGGCCGCCCGGATCGAACGGATGACGAACCTCGAAAGCATCGTCTGGTGCCAGGAAGAACCGCGCAACAACGGCAGCTGGTTCTTCGTTCGCGAAAAGCTGGAAGCCGCGCTGGCTGCTGCAGGCAAGGGCGGCATGGCTCCGTGCTACGCGGGCCGCGAGGAAGCCGCCTCGCCCGCCACCGGGCTCGCCAAGCGCCACCAGGCGCAGCAGGATGCGCTGGTCACCATCGCACTGGGTCTCGCCGATGGCGGCGCGGCCAAGCGTGCGCTCAAGAAAACCGAAATCGCCGAAAAGAAGGTCTGACGAAACATGGCTACCGAGATCACGGTCCCCCAACTCGGTGAATCGGTCACCGAAGGCACCATCGCCGAATGGCTCAAGCAACCCGGCGATGCCGTGGCGGTAGACGAACCGATCGTCAGCCTCGAAACCGACAAGGTTGCAGTCGAGGTCCCCTCGCCCGTCGCAGGCGTGATCGAGGAACTGCGCGCCGATGTGGGCGACACGGTGGAAGTGGGTGCCGTGCTCGCCACCGTCGCCGAGGGCGCTGCCCCTGCCGCGAAGGGCAAGGAAGCCAACCGCGACCAGGGAGAAGGCGGCAAGAAGGGCGCCGAGCCTGCCAAGGCCAAGGATGCCGACGCCGGTCAGGCCGCCTATGGCAACCACGACGAAGGCACCGGAGAAGGCAGCCAGACGCTCTCCCCGGCCGTGCGCCGCGCGGTGCTGGAATACGGGGTCGACCCGAGCAGCATCAAGGGCACCGGCAAGGATGGTCGCCTGACCAAGGAAGACGTGATCGCGGCGGCGAAGAACAAGGACGATAGCGCATCGTCTGCACCCACGCCCTCTGCTGCGCCGGCAACCGTATCCTCTGGCGAGCGCCGCGAAGAGCGCGTCAAGATGACGCGGATGCGCCAGACCATCGCCAAGCGCCTCAAGGGCGCGCAGGACAATGCCGCGCTGCTGACCACGTTCAACGACGTGGACATGAGCGCGGTGATGGAAGCGCGCGAGAAGTACAAGGACCTCTTCGCCAAGAAGCACGACATCAAGCTCGGCTTCATGGGCTTCTTCGCAAAGGCGGCGTGCCTCGCGCTGAAGGACGTGCCCGCTGCCAACGCCTACATCGAAGGCGACGAGATCGTGTACCACGAGTACGTCGACATCTCGGTCGCCGTGAGCGCGCCCAATGGCCTGGTCGTCCCGGTGATCCGCGATGCCGACAAGAAGGGCTTCGCTAGAATCGAGAAGGATATTGCCGACTTCGGCGCGCGCGCCCGCGACGGCACGCTGACGATGGAAGACATGAAGGGCGGCACCTTCACCATCTCCAATGGCGGCGTCTTCGGATCGCTGATGTCGACCCCGATCATCAACCCCCCGCAGAGCGCGGTGCTGGGCCTCCACCGGATCGAGGATCGCCCGGTCGCGATCAACGGCAAGGTCGAAATCCGCCCGATGATGTACATCGCGCTCAGCTACGACCACCGCCTGATCGACGGGCGCGAGGCGGTGACCGCGCTCAAGATCATCAAGGAAGCGATCGAGGATCCGACCCGGATGCTGATCGATTTGTAAGTTTGCACCAAGCTGCCGTTCGTCATTTCCGCGAAGGCGGGAACCCAGCTCCGAACGGTAGAAGATGGATCCCCGCCTTCGCGGGGATGACGAAGGTAGGAAAATGGCTGACCACAACTACGATTACGACGTCCTTGTCATCGGTGCCGGACCCGGCGGCTATGTCGCCGCGATCCGCGCCGCGCAGCTGGGGCTGAAGACCGCCTGCGCCGAAGGGCGCGAGACGCTGGGCGGGACGTGCCTCAACGTCGGCTGCATTCCCTCCAAGGCGATGCTGCATGCATCCGAGTATTTCGACGCGGCCAAGAACGGCGCGATGAAGGACCTGGGCATCGATGTGGAGCCCAAGCTCAACCTCGACCAGATGCACGCCCAGCGCCGCGATGCGGTGAAAGGCCTGACCGGCGGGATCGAATTCCTGTTCAAGAAGAACAAGGTCGACTGGAAGAAGGGCTTTGCCACCTTTCAGGACGCGCACACGGTGAAGGTGGGTGACGAGACGGTCACCGCGAAGGACATCGTCATCGCGACCGGCTCCTCGGTCACCCCGCTCCCGGGTGTCGAGATCGACAACGACAAGCACATCGTGGTCGATTCCACCGGCGCGCTCGAACTGCCCAAGGTGCCCAAGAAGATGGTCGTCATCGGTGGCGGCGTGATCGGTCTAGAGCTCGGATCGGTCTGGCGTCGTCTGGGTGCCGAAGTCACCTGCGTCGAGTTCCTCGACGAGATCCTCCCCGGCATGGACGGAGACATCCGCAAGGAAGCGCGCAAGATCTTCAAGAAGCAGGGCATCGAATTCAAGCTCTCGACCAAGGTCACTGGAGTGACCGTGAAGGGCAAGACCGCGACCCTGACGCTCGAACCCGCTGCGGGCGGTGACGAAGAGACGATGGAAGCGGACTGCGTGCTTGTGTCGATCGGGCGCAAGCCGAACACCGACGGCCTCGGCCTCGATGCGATCGGGCTGGAAACCAACAAGCGCGGCCAGATCGAGACCGATCACGATTTCCGCACCAAGGTCGACGGCGTGTGGGCGATCGGCGATTGCGTCCCCGGCCCGATGCTGGCGCACAAGGCCGAGGATGAAGGCATTGCCGTGGCCGAGAACATCGCGGGCCAGACCGGCATCGTGAACCACGCGATCATCCCCAGCGTCGTCTACACATGGCCCGAGATCGCGGGCGTTGGCCTGACGACCGAGGAAGCCATCGAGAAGATGGGCGGCGACAAGAAGGCGGTGAAGGTCGGCAAGTTCCCCATGCTGGGCAACAGCCGCGCCAAGACCAACCACGAGCCCGACGGCTTCGTCAAGGTGATCGCCGAGGCGGAAAGCGACCGCGTGCTGGGCGTTTGGGCGATTGCCGTGCCCGCCGGCACGATGATCGCCGAAGCCGCGCTGGGCATGGAATTCGGTGCGACCTCGGAAGACATCGCCTATACCTGCCACGCCCACCCGACGCATTCCGAAGCGATGAAGGAAGCGGCGATGGCGGTTCAGGGCAAACCGATCCACGTCTGAGGGCACGCACATGGGGGAGCGTTGGCGAGACAGGTTTCCGGCGCTCCTCGCCATTGCGCTGCCCGTGCTGGTCGGCCTCGCCTACATGGCGACCGGGGGCGCACCGAGCGCCTATCTGATCGTCAACGGCGCGGCGCTGGCCCTCTCCGCGCTGATCGTGCTGATCGGACTGCCGCCGCTCGGTCGGCGGGCACGCATTATCGCGGTCGCCGGCCTGGTGGCGCTGTTCGCGCTGCCCCTGCTGACCGGTCCGTCAATGAACGGGATCGCCCGCTGGCTGCCGATCGGCCCGTTCATTCTCCACGCCGGAATGCTCACCATCCCCGCGCTGGTAGTACTCGCCGCGCGTGATGACCGCCTTGGTCCGCCAGCGCTGGCAGCGGCGCTCCTCATAGCCCTCGCCCAACCCGATTTCGCGAGCGCCTTCGCGCTGATCGGCGGGGCCATCGGCGCCTACCAGGTGCGCAGCGACTGGCGGTTCGGGCTGGTGGTGATCGGCGGGTTCTTCATCGCCATTGCCGCCGCCTTACAGGGCGAGCTGCCCGCCGTGCCGTTCGTCGAGCGGATCATTATCGACGCTCTCCCCACAGCGCCGCTGATGGCAGCCCTGATCGCGCTATCGATCGCGGGGGCGGTACTCATCATGCTGTTCGGCACCGGCCTGCCGCGAATCGCGCGCTATCCCACGGGCATGACTCTGTTCGGCTTCTGGCTCGCCGCGCTGATATCGAACTACCCCACCCCGCTCGCCGGATATGGCGCGGCTGCGATCATCGGCTACGCGCTGGCCCACGCGGTTGCCTTCGCCCTGCCCAATGCGGCACAAGAGCGCGCATGAGCATCCCCCCCTTTCATCTCGCCTTCCCGGTCCACGATCTCGATATGGCGCGCAATTTCTATGGCGCGCTGCTGGGATGTCCGGAGGGCAGATCGGACCGCGACTGGGTCGATTTCGACTTCTACGGCCACCAGATCGTCGCGCATGTCGCACCCGCAGCGGTTGCCTCGCGCGGCGAAGATCGCAATGCGGTGGATGGTGAGTCGGTGCCGGTGCCCCATTTCGGGGTAGTCCTATCGATGGACGATTGGCAGGCGCTCGCCGACCGGCTGACCGATGCAGGGCTGCAATTCGTGATCGAGCCGACCATCCGCTTCAAGGGCCAGCCGGGCGAGCAGGCGACGATGTTCTTCCGCGATCCGAGCGGCAATGCGCTGGAAATCAAGGCGATGGCCAACCCCGCCAACCTCTTCGTCAAGGGCTGACGCCACACGCGATTGTGCCCGCGGTTCGAGATCGCTAGCAGCCTGCCATGCCTGTAGCCGAAGCTGCCGTAATCCTGACCCCCGTGCTCGACTGGCTCGACCTCGTCGGGGTCGCCGTGTTCGCACTGTCGGGCGCACTGATCGCGGCGCGCGAGCGGCAGACGTTCGTGACGATGGGCTTCTTCGCGCTGGTCACGGGCGTCGGTGGCGGGACCGTGCGCGACCTGCTGATCGATGCTCCGGTCTTTTGGGTGCGGCATCCATGGTATGCGGCCGTGTGCATCGCGATGGCCGCGATCGTGTGGAATACGCCGACCCGCTGGTGGCAGGGCAAGCTGTTCGACTATGCGGACGGGGTCGGGCTGGCGGCCTACTCGGTGCTCGGCGCAGCGAAAGCCATGAGCTACGGCCTGCCGCCGGTCTCGGCCACGATCATGGGCATCATCACCGGCACCGTCGGCGGGACGATCCGCGATGTAATTGCGGGCCGCCCGTCGATCCTCATGCGGCCCGAACTCTATGTGACGGCCGCCGCCCTGTCGGCGACGCTGTGCAGCTTCGGGATGTGGCTGGCCCAGCCTTACGGGGTGGACCACTGGACCGTCTGGGCGTTCGCCGCTCTGGCAGGGGTACTGCTGCGAAGCGCGGCAATCCGCTACAATCTCGGTCTGCCAGCCTTCCACGAACGCGAAATGGCCAGCGACCGCGAGACGGAGATCGGCGCGGAGGCGGTCGCCGAAGCGATCGCGCCGGAGAGCGACGGAATCTTCTTCGAAGAAGAACAGGCGGCAACCGATAGCGAAGGCCCCCGAACCTGAGGTTCGAGGGCCATGGGTTCATCACTTAAGCGAACGGATCAGTAAGGCTCCGCCATGCCGTATCCGTCGTCTAAACCTTCGTCGTAATCCTCGTATTGCTGACCCGGCACCGGCCCGCCCGGATAGGCTGGCTGGGCATTGCTGTCCGGCGTCGCGTAGCTATCTGGCTGCGAATAGGCGTCGGGCCGCGAATAGGTGTCGGCGCGGGCACGGGCGTAGGTTTCATCGGAATACTGGACGTCGGAATATCCGGAGGAGGCGTACTGCGGTTCTCCGTAGGTTTGGCCACCCGACTGGTACGTGACGCCGCCATAGCCATAGTCGACATCGGAAACGCGCCCGCTGGCGGAAACCTGGCAGGAAAAGCTGTTGCCGCTCGCCAGTGTACCGCTGACCGAATAGCCGCTACGCGTCCGTCCGACTTTGTCGACCGAGCCGACCCTCTCATCCCGGCCCACCCGATTGACGCAGGCATCCACCGCGCGATCGAAGTCGGCGTTGGCCTGGTAATCCTGATCGTAGCGATCGTCGCGCTTGTTGCTGCTGTCGACCGCAGAGGCGACCGCGAAGATACCTCCGATGATCAGTGCCCCGGCAATCACGTCGCCCGCATCGATCCCGTCGTCACGGTGACGGCGGTAACGGCGGCCATGTTCGGCCTCGTCGGCCCCATCGTTCAGAACGGTCTGCACCGCATAGGTCTTCGCCACCGGCGCGGCAGCGCGCGGAAGTTCGACCGCTTGGGTGGGAGAGATGGCCAGCGCGGCGACCGCGCAAGCGAGCGATATTTTGGACAGCTGACGCATTCTTGGTGTTCTTTCCCGAAATGAGAGCGGTGAGCCCTCTCGCGACCATGAACGGGATTAGGCGGCCAGCCCTTTCGAAGGACTGAACCGCCTACCCCTGTAGCCCTGCCGGTTGCCCGGGCCGAGCGTGACGATTTGTCGATATCAGAGGCGGTTCAGACCGCGAATGCCGTTGTAGTCGATGTCGACCACCCGCCCGCGACGGATCTCGCACTTGAAGCTGCCGCGATCGCTGCCGTTGTTGTACCCGCGGTAGCCACGACGCTGGTCGCGATAGCCACGCTGGCCGTCGACTTCGATCCGGCCACGAATGTTCCAGCCACGGCGCGTGTCGCGCACGTTGCTGATGTCGACGACGTTGGCGTAGCGATAACCGGCACGACGTGCCTGGTTCTCTGCCACGCGGACGCACTGGTCGATCGCACCGCGCGGATTGCCGTTGTTGCGATAGTAATCGTTCCGATAGCGATCATTGGGACGATCGCGGTTCGATGCCGATGCGATCGCGGCGATGCCGCCGATGATCAGCGCCCCGGCGATAACCTCGCCCGCGCTGATGCCGTCATTGTCGCGGTCGCGATAGCGCTGCGCTTCGGCAGGTGCGGCGGTGGTGAAGGCCATGGCACCCGCAGCAGCGGTGCACAGGGCGGCCTTGGTGAAGCTTTGCATGGTTGTCTCCTCACTGTGGTGCCGAGCGCCATTGCCCGAACACCGACTGTTCTAGAGACCGCGCGGTGAGGTGTGACTGAATTGCGGCGAAAGCCATTGTTAATACAAAGCGCCACAAACCTGAACGTCAAAATCGGGGGAATTGCGCCGTTTCGCGCAGATTTTGTCGCAGAACTTGCTTTGCGAGAGGTGCGCGTGGGGGCGCCGCGGAAACTGTCGTTAATTTGCGTTAAGCAAAACGAATCACCAGTCCGAGAGGCCCGTGGTGACCGGCGAAAGAGGGCGGAGCCTGCTGCTCCGCCCTCTTTCGTAGCCTGACTACTCCTCGAGCTTCAGCCCTGTGAACGCGGCGAGGAAGGCGAGCACATCCGCCGCTTCCTCGATCGCCTTGTCGGTCGGCTTGCCCGATCCGTGGCCCGCGCGCGTTTCGATCCGGATCAGCTGCGGCTTTTCGCCCAGGTCCGCCGCCTGCAGCGCAGCTGTGTATTTGAAGCTGTGGCCCGGAACCACGCGGTCGTCGGTATCCGCCGTCGTCACCAGCAGCGCGGGGTAATCCACGCCCGAGCGGATGTTGTGGTACGGCGAGTAGGCGCGCAGCACCTTCCAGTCGGCTTCCTTGCTGGGGTAGCCATAGTCGTCGACCCAGTAGCGACCCGCGGTGAACTGGTCGAAGCGCAGCATGTCCATCACGCCGACGGCCGCATTGCCAGCTGCGAACAGATCGGGCCGCTGGTTGGTCACCGCGCCGATCAGCAGGCCGCCGTTCGACCCACCCTGGATTGCGAGACCGTCCTCGGGTGTGATCCCCTGGTCGATCAGGTACTCGCCCGCAGCGATGAAATCGTCGAACACGTTCTGCTTGTTGTTCAGGCGACCGGCATCGTGCCAGGCCTTGCCGTATTCGCCGCCACCACGGATGTTGGCGACCGCGTAGGCACCGCCCGCTTCCATCCATGCGAGGCGCGACGGGCTGAAGCCCGGCGTAAGCGAAATGTTGAACCCGCCGTAGCCGTAGAGCAGCGTCGGCACCGCCTCGCCGCTTTCGGCGACCGCCTTGCTGCGCACCAGGAACATCGGCACGCGCGTGCCATCCTTCGAGGTGTAGAACTTCTGTTCGACCACGAAATCGTCCGGGTCGAACGACACTTCGGGCTGCGCCCAAACGGTGCTTTCGCCGGTCGCGACATCGTAGCGATAGATCGTCGAGGGACGGTTATAGCTGGAGAACGCGTAGAACGTCTCCGTCTCGTCCGGTTCGCCGCCGAAACCATCTGCACTGCCGATGCCCGGCAATTCGACCTCGCCCTGCGGCGTGCCGTCGAGGCCGAAGACCTCGATCTTGCTCTTCGCATCGACCAGGTAGCTCGCGATCAGCTTGCCCCCGACCAGCGAAACCCCGTCGAGCGTCTGCTCGCTTTCGGGGATCACGGTATGCCACATCGGGTCGTTCGTCGTGATGTCGGTCTTCACCACCTTCTTGAGAGGTGCCCCGTCGTTGGTGACGAAGTAGAACTCGTTGCCGACATTGCCGACGTAGCTGAAGTTGTTCTCGAAGCCGGGCACCAGCGTCATCGGCTCGGCGTCGGGGTACTCGCGATCGATTAGCGTGACTTCGTAACGGTCGTCGGTCCCGCTCGAGCTGGTGACCACCAGATAACGCCCGTCATCGCTCACCTGCGCGCCATGATTGAGATCGGGCTGGTCGTCGGTCGAATAGACCAGTTCATCCGCGCTCTGATCGGTGCCGAGCGTATGGAAATAGACCCGGTGGTTCTTGTTGAGCGCCTGGAAGGTCTCCCCCTCCCCCGTTGCCGGAAAGCGGCTGTAGTAGAACCCGCTGCCGTCCTTCGCCCAGTCGAGCCCGGAGAACTTCACCCACTCGACCGTGTCGTCCAGCACCTCACCCGTGGCGACGTCCAGCACCTTGACCGTCCGCCAGTCGCTACCGCCATCTTGGATCAGGTAGGCGAGCTTTCCACCATCCTCGGTAATCGTATAGCCCGCCAGCGCGGTCGCATCGTCTTCCGACCACTCATTCGGATCGATCAGGACCCGCGCCTCTCCGTCGAGACCGTCGCGGACGTAGAGAACGCTCTGGTTCTGCAAGCCGTCGTTGCGCGAATAGAAATACCGGCCGCCCTTTTCGGTGGGCAGGCCGAAGCGTTCGTAATCGGTCAGCTGCGTAATCCGCGCCTTGAGCGCGTCGCGTCCCGGCAGCTTGGCCAGGAAGGCATCCGTCACCGCATTCTCGCTGGCGACCCACGCGGCCACTTCCTCATCGGTGCGGACGTCGTTTTCAAGCCAGCGGTACGGATCGGCGACTTCCTCGCCGAAGGGCGTTTCGACGACGTCGCCGGTCCGGGTTTCGGGGTAGTCTGGGGCGGTCAAATCCTGTCCTTGTGCGGCTGCGGGGATGGCGGCGGCGACCAGCGCGGTGGCGGCACCTGTCAGAAGGGTGTTGCGGAACATGGGCGGCGTCCTCTCGTCCTGAGCAATGTTCGGGGAAATGCGTCCCTGTTATCTAGCCCAAGAGCGGCGAGGTGCAACTGGCGCCCGCCGCTGCCGCCCCGTCCGGCGCAAAAAGGGGCCGCGCGCCTCGCACGGCGGCGGCCCATCGATCGGTATCGAGGCGGTGTCAGTTACCCGGCGGGATCATCCCGTCGATGACGTAGACCACGCCATTGGAGGCGGGTACCGCCAGCTTGGTCAGCTTCGGGGCGTCATCGCCCGATCCTATCCGCACCTCACCATCCACCTTGCGGATGTCGATCGGTTGATCGGCCACGCTGGCGAGCTGGATCGCCCCGCCATTCGCGTCGAGTGCCTCGTCGAGATCTTCGCGCGTGATCGCCCCGACGGCGATGTGACGCCGCAGGATCGCGATCAGTTCGGGCCTGCCCTCCTCGGTCCCCAGCACTTCGAGGTCTTCCTTCGGCAGCTTGGCGAAGGCATCGTTATCCGGCAGGAACACCGTGTAGGCGCCTGCTCCGTCGAAAGGATCCTTGAGGCCGGCTTTCTCGACCAGGTTGTAGGCCGTCGACACCTCGTCGATCTTGGCGACCGTCGCGTTGAGCGAGGCATCGCCGGCTTCCTGCGTGCTGACGACGGACGCGTCCGCGGTGTCCGTGTCGCCGCAGGCGGGAAGCGCGAGCGCGAGAGCCAAGGTGGCGAGCGTCGGTGCAAAAGTTTTCTTCATGGATACCTTCACGTCAGGAGTTCGATGGCGGCTGCGACCAGGCGCGTTTTGGGATCGACCTGGTAGACGTAACCATCGCTGTAGCGATACATGGCATCGACCCCATCGGGATACCGGCTGCGGTAGGCATAGGGCACGTTGTACACATCGTAGCCGCGCGGCAGCGGCTGGCCCACGGTGATGTCGTCACCGGTGAGCAAGGCAGCAATGCCGAGGATCCGGCGGTCCTGCGGATCGACCGAGAACAGCGTGCGGTCGGCATAGTAATACCTGTTGTCCGGGTTCTGACCGAAATAATTGCCGTAGTAGGACGGGGCGCGATAATCGTCGTAAGCGCTCGGCCACTGGTTTCCGCCGAACAGGGCGCCGCCCACCAGCGGGATCAGCGCATCGATGACGCCGTTCTGCGGTCGGTAGGCATACCCGTCGTAATACCGCCAGTCGTCGCCCGACAGGCGCGGATAGGACGAGCCGAAATACCCGGCGAAGCGATCGCGCGTCAGCTTCTCGGCCTGACCGGGGGGCATGCAGCCGTTGTTCTTCTTCGCGAGGCCGGGCGGACACCAGTTCTCCACGGGGCGCGCATCCCGATCGTAGCGGACCAGGACGCGGCGCGCATCCTCACCGGCCACCGCACCGACGACATTGCGCAACACGCGCGCATCCTGCGCGTCGTCCCGGTGATCGACGCGTCGTTCGACCTCGCGTTGAATCTGCTTCTGCGCCTTCATTGCATCGGGCTTGCCATTGCCATTGCCGTTCGCATTGGCACGCATGGCGACGGGCGGACCGCCGTTGCCATTACCGGGGCGGGCAGCCTTATCCTTGCCCGGTCCCTTTTCCTTGCCGGGCCCCTTGTCAGGCTTGGCCTTGGCTGCAGCTCCGTTCCCGTGCCCTTTACCCTGGCCATTTCCATGACCATTCGACTGGGCGAGGACCGGCATGGATAGCGCGAGTGCGAGGGCACCCGTCGCTGCGATTGCAATTCGCATATCTAATCTCCTTGGGCGAACTAACCCGCTGGCGATCATTCGGGTTCCCGCGCCCGCCGCTCTCGAACATGCGAAAAGGGCCGCAGGATTGCTCCTGCGGCCCTTCCGATTTTGCTGTGAGGCCTCGCGCTTACGCGTCGTCGTATTCTTCTTCCTCGGTCATCACCGGGCCCGAATCCTGGCCCTTGGCGTCTTCGTCGCGGTCGACAAATTCGATGATCGCGAGCTGCGCGCTGTCGCTGGCGCGGTAGCCGGCCTTGATGATGCGGGTGTAGCCGCCGTCACGGTCGGAATAACGCTCTGCCAGAACGTCGAACAGCTTCTTCAGCTGCGTTTCGTCCTGCAGGCGGCTCATTGCCAGACGACGGTTGGAAAGGCCGCCGCGCTTCGAAAGCGTGATCAGCTTTTCGATGTAGGGGCGCAGTTCCTTCGCCTTGGGGAGCGTGGTGAGGATCTGTTCGTGCTTGATCAGCGCGGCCGACATGTTGCGGAACATGGCGGTGCGATGGCCCGACTTGCGGCCAAGCTTACGCTGCGAAATACCGTGACGCATATTCTATTCTCCGTTCGTAAGGGGCCCGTACGAGGTAGCCCGGTACGGGCCGGAATTGCGGGTCCGGCCCATCCCCGTTGCGAGGTCGGTTAGCCCAGCAGCTCCTGTTCGAGCTTCTTGGCCATTTCCTCGATATTCTCAGGCGGCCAGCCCGGGATGTCCATCCCGAGGCGCAGGCCCATGCTGGAAAGCACTTCCTTGATCTCGTTGAGCGACTTGCGGCCGAAGTTCGGCGTACGCAGCATCTCGGCTTCGGTCTTCTGGACCAGATCGCCGATGTAGATGATGTTGTCGTTCTTGAGGCAGTTGGCCGAACGCACCGACAGTTCCAGTTCGTCGACCTTCTTGAGAAGGTAGCGGTTGAGCTGGTTGGCGTCCGATTCCTGCGGCTCTGCAGCCATCCCGATCATCGGGCTGGAAGGCTGCGGAATGCCGTCTTCGAAGTGGACGAACAGGGTCAGCTGATCCTGCAGGATGCGGGCGGCATAGGCCACCGCGTCTTCCGGCGAGACCGTACCGTCGGTTTCGACGGTCAGGTTCAGCTTGTCGTAGTCCAGTTCCTGGCCCACGCGAGCATTCTCAACCTTGTAGCTCACCTGCTTGATCGGCGAGTAGAGCGAATCGACCGGGATCAGACCGATCGGCGCATCGGCCGGGCGGTTCTGCACAGCGGGGACGTAGCCCTTGCCGGTATCCGCGGTCAGTTCCATGTTCAGCGTAGCGCCTTCGTCGAGCTGGCAGATCACGAGATCCTTGTTGAGGATTTCGATATCGCCCGAGACGGCGATGTCGCCTGCCTTCACGGCGCCAGGACCGGTCGCGGAAAGCTGCAGCCGCTTGGGGCCTTCACCTTCCATCTTGATCGCGATCTGCTTCACGTTGAGGACGATGTCCGTTACGTCTTCGCGCACGCCGGCAAGCGAGCTGAACTCGTGCAGCACGTTCTCGATCTTGATCGAGGTGATCGCAGCGCCCTGAAGCGAGGAGAGCAGCACACGACGCAGCGCGTTGCCCAGCGTCAGGCCGAAACCGCGTTCGAGCGGTTCGGCAACGAAGGTGGCCTTGCGCTTCTTGTCGCTGCCGGTGTCCTTCAGTTCGAGCGAGGTGGGCTTTTTAAGTTCCTGCCAGTTCTTGGTGTTGACGGCCATGGATGTCCCCTAGGAATTCAAGATCGGCTGGGCCCGGAGCGCTGCGGAGGTGAAGCGCGACGGGCCCGTAAGTTGTCGGCGGAGGGAACGGCTCCCACCGCCGGGCAGGATCGGGTCAGACGCGACGCCGCTTCGACGGCCGAACCCCGTTGTGCGGGATCGGCGTGACGTCGCGGATGCTGGTGATAGTGAAACCCACCGCCTGCAGCGCACGCAGCGCGCTTTCACGGCCCGAACCGGGGCCCTTCACTTCGACTTCCAGCGTGCGGACGCCATGTTCCGCCGCCTTCTTGCCGGCGTCGTCTGCGGCGACCTGCGCGGCGTAGGGAGTCGACTTGCGGCTACCCTTGAAACCCATCATGCCCGCGCTGGACCAGCTGATCGCATTGCCCTGCGCATCGGTGATGGTGATCATGGTGTTGTTGAAGCTGGCGTTCACGTGCGCGACGCCGCTGGAGATGTTTTTCCGCTCGCGGCGCCGAATGCGGCCTGGTTCGCGTGCCATTGTATGTTCCCCTTAAGGAAAAAAGATCAAAAGAGCCGAAGTGAAGCGCTGTCGAGCGCTTACTTCTTCTTGCCCGCGATGGGCTTCGCCTTGCCCTTGCGGGTGCGCGCATTGGTGTGCGTGCGCTGGCCGCGAACGGGCAGACCGGCGCGATGGCGCAGGCCGCGATAGGACCGCAGGTCCATCAGACGCTTGATGTTCATCGCGGTCTGACGGCGGAGGTCGCCCTCAACCGAATACTCTTCGTCGATCGTTTCACGGATACGGAGGATTTCCTCGTCGGTGAGGTCCTGCACGCGGGTCTTGTGATCGATGCCGAGCTTGTCGGCGATCTGAACCGCGGTGGTGCGTCCAATTCCGTGAATATAGGTAAGCGCGATGATCACGCGCTTGTTGGTGGGGATGTTAATCCCGGCAATACGAGCCACTTACTTCTCCATGCTCCACAGGGAAAACCCGACCTTCGCAGGTTGGCGCCCCTATCTCATCGCTAGTTTCATCGACCCCACACGCCAGGTTCATTGGTGACGGACAAAAACCGGCAGGCGGTGAAACCAGGCCGGTGATGCGCCGGAAATGCGCCAATGATTCTGGTATGCATTGGATCGGACGAACGGCGCACATAAGCGGCAGACGCCGCAGCGTCAACAGCTGCGCGCAAATAATCGCACAGGCTCCTAAAAAGCCCGCGCCCGATCATTCGTACTAGGGGAATCTACCCCGGAGCATCCCCGCTGTCAAAGCGCGCACGCATCCTTTTTCCCCGTGCCCGCTCCATCTCGGGACGAATCTGCGGTTCAGCGTCCTTTGCCGAGACCCGTTACGGGTGTCTCTTCGTCGGGTTCCGCACCGAACGCATCGTCGAACTTGCTCGACTTCTCCGCCTCGGGCTCGGCCTCTTCGATGACTCCGCCCACGGCCTCTGCCAGCCCCAGCGCCTGTTCGCCAATCACCGCGTCGACCGCCTTGGAAATCGTGTCGATCTCGAACCGCATGGTCCCGCCGACAACGTATTCCCAAACGACCTGCGTGCCGATCACTTCGCCCTTTTCATCCGGGTCTTCGATCGGCTGCAAGGTGATCGTCAGCACACCATCGACCGGCTCGCTCTGCAAAGGACCGAGCCCGCCACGCATGCGGAGCACCTTTCGCGGCACGGCCTGTATCACGACCATATGCTGGACGCTGCCTTCCAGCCCGAACGTGTTCTCGCCGTCATCCTTGGCTGGAATGGTCTCGCAGAAGCACTCGCCCGCCTGCGGGGTGAGAGTCATGTTCGCCGCATCGCCGGACCAGGTGTGCTTATCGCTCCACCAGTCGCCGGGCGCGATCAGCGCGAGCCAGACATCCTTTGGCTGGGCTGCGATATCGAGCGTGCTGCGGACCACGAAATGCGTGTCGGACCGCTCGATCACCTCGGCCTGCGCAGCGGCGGGCACGAGTATTGGCGTGGCCAGCAAAGCGGCAATGGCCATGGCGGTGCGGATCATCGGACGGCTCCTCATCTTGCCCGCGCCACGCTATTCCACGCCCGCGGGGGAACGCAAATCCTCAGTCGTCGAGGAGTGCGTCGATGCTGTCGGTGACGTCCTCGATCGAGGCCATTCCGTCGACCCGCGCAACGATGCCGCGCTCTTCGTAGAAGGGCAGGATCGGCGCGGTCTCGGAACGGTAGACCTGCATCCGGTGACGCACGGTTTCCTCGTTATCGTCGGGCCGGCGCTTGAATTCGGTGCTGCCGCACTTGTCGCACACGCCCTCCTTCTCGGGCGTCTTGTGGCGGTCGTGATACCCTGCTCCGCACACGGCGCAGGTAAAGCGTCCGGTGATGCGATCGACCAGGGCATCTTCGTCGACCTGGAGCTCGACCACGCGATCGAGCTTGCGGCCATGCTTGGCGAGAAGCTTTTCAAGCGCTTCGGCCTGCGCGCGGGTGCGCGGGTAGCCGTCGAAGATCGCGCCGGTCTCTGCGGGCATCGCTTCCAGCTCTGCATCGATCAGGTCGGAGACGATCTCGTCGGAAACGAGCTCGCCACGATCCATGACTTCCTTGGCCTTCAACCCCACGGGCGTCTGCGCCTTCACCGCAGCGCGCAGCATGTCTCCGGTCGAAAGCTGGCGCATGCCATGCTCTTCGACCAGACGGTGCGCCTGCGTGCCTTTGCCTGCCCCCGGTGGGCCGAGAAGAATGATGTTCATGGCCATCCCCTTGCCACGCTGAGAAATTAGCGCAACCGGCCCTTGAGCTTGGCCTTCTTGATGAGGTCGCCGTACTGGTGTGCCAACAGGTGCGACTGGATCTGGCTGATCGTATCGACGGTAACGTTGACGACGATCAGCAGGCTGGTGCCGCCAAGGAACAGCGGAATCCCGGTCTGCGCGATCATGTATTCGGGCAGGCAGCACACCAGCGTGAGGTATGCCGCGCCGACCACGGTGATGCGCGTCAGGACGTAATCGAGGTATTCCGCAGTGCGCTTGCCGGGGCGAATGCCGGGAATGAACCCGCCATTCTTCTTCAGGTTATCCGCAGTTTCCTCCGGATTGAAGACAACCGCAGTGTAGAAGAAGCAGAAGAACACGATCAGAATCGCATAGAGCGCCATGTAGAGCGGCTGCCCGTGCTGCAGGTAGAAGTTCAGCGTGGTAATCACGCCGCCCATCGTGCTGCTGGGATCGACCGAGCTGCCCGCGAACTGGCTGATCGTCAGCGGCAGCAGCAGCAGCGAGCTGGCGAAGATCGGCGGAATCACACCAGCGGTGTTGATCTTGAGCGGCAGGTGGCTGCGATCCGCCTGCATCATGCCCCGCTGCGTCGCACGCTTGGGATACTGGATCAGCAGGCGGCGCTGCGCGCGCTCCATGAAGCTGATGAACAGGATCAGGCCAACGATCATGGCGATGAAACCGATGATCACGACCGCGCTGATCGCACCCGTGCGCCCGCCTTCAAACATGTTGCTGACGAAGCTGGGGAACTGGGCGACGATGCCCGCCATGATGATGAGCGAGACGCCATTACCGATGCCACGTGCGGTGATCTGTTCACCGATCCAGAGCAGCAGCATGGTACCGCCGACCAGACTGATGACCGCGCCGATGCGGAACATGTAGCCTGGATCCACGACCGCCTGCAGACCGCTCTGCGCGCCGTAGCTTTCGAGGCCGGTGGCGAGGAAATAGCCCTGGATCACGCACAGGAACACTGCGCCGTAGCGGGTATACTGGTTGAGCTTCTGGCGGCCGGTGGCGCCTTCCTTCTTCAACGCCATCAGCGTCGGGTGCAGGGCCGAAGCCATCTGCACCACGATCGAGGCGGTGATGTAGGGCATCACGCCGAGCGCGATGAGACTCATGCGCTCAAGGCTGCCGCCCGAGAAGGTATTGAACAGGTCGAGCACGCCGCCGCGGGTCTGATCGTAAAGATCGCCGAGAATCTGGGGATTGACCCCAGGCAGCGGCACGAAGCTCAAGAACCGGAAAACGACCAGAGCAACGATCGTGAACCAAATACGCTGGCGCAGTTCCGTAGCCTTGGAAAAGTTCGCAAGGCTCAGATTGGAGGCGAGATTATCGGCGCGTGATGCCATGGGAAATTTATGATCCTGCAAATTCGACCGGGCACTCCCGGCTGCCGCAGTGACAGATAGGTGTCACGGGCGCGGTTGTCGAACCCCCGCGCCCGATTACCTGGATCAGGCCTTGGAGCCTGCTTCCTTGTTCGTCTTGGTGCGAGCAGCCTTCTTCTCGTGCTCGGGCTGCGCAGCGGGGAGAACGTCCACCTTGCCGCCAGCCTTTTCGACCGCTTCGATCGCGCCCTTGCTGGCGCCGGCAACGACGAAGGTTGCCTTGGTGGTCAGCTCACCCTTGCCGAGCAGGCGGACACCGTCCTTGCCGCCACGTGCAAGACCGGCGGCCTTGAGCGCTGCGTGATCGATGTCCTTCTTGGCATCGAGTTTCTTCGCGTCGATGAACTTCTGGACCATGCCCAGGTTCACTTCTGCGTAGTCCTTGCCGAAGGGATTGTTGAAGCCGCGCTTCGGGATCCGCATGTGCAGCGGCATCTGGCCGCCTTCGAAGCCCTTGATGGCCACGCCTTCGCGCGCCTTCTGGCCCTTCTGGCCGCGTGCTGCGGTCTTGCCCTTGCCCGAACCGATGCCCCGGCCCACGCGCATGCGGGATTTACGGGCGCCCTCGTTGTCGCGGATGTCGTTGAGATTAATTGCCATGATGCACTCGCTTTCGCTTTTCTTCGCGCTGATAAAAATGGAAGCGGCCCGCTACTATGAGCGGGCCGCCGCCGTCAATTCCTGTCGAGAAGGCGTTTAGCCCTCGACCACCTCGACCATGTGCGGCAGCTTTGCGATCGCGCCGCGCACTTCGGGGGTATCTTCCAGTTCGACCACCCGGTGCATCTTGCCCAGGCCCAGGCCGATCAGGATTTTCTTCTGGCTCTCCGGCCGCCGGATGGGCGAACCGATCTGCTTGAGCTTGATCTTGGCCATCGGTGATTACTCCACTACCGCCGCGGCATCCGCCTCGGCTTCGGCTGCGCTCGCACCGCCACGGGCCAGCAGATCGGCGACCTTCTTGCCGCGACGCTGAGCCACCGACTTGGGCGAGCTCTGATCCAGCAACGCATCGAAGGTGGCACGGATCATGTTGTACGGGTTGGACGTACCGACCGACTTGGTCACGACGTCGGCCACACCCAGGCTTTCGAACACGGCGCGCATCGGACCACCGGCGATGATGCCGGTACCCGGAGGTGCGCTGCGAACGGTCACCTTGCCGGCACCGAAACGGCCCTTGCCGTCGTGGTGCAGCGTGCGGCCTTCCTTGAGCGCCACGCGGATCATGTGCTTGCGCGCAGCGGCCGAGGCCTTGCTGATCGCTTCAGGCACTTCGCGCGCCTTGCCGTGACCGAAGCCGACCCGGCCCTGGCCGTCGCCGACCACGACGAGCGCGGCGAAACCGAAGCGCTTACCGCCCTTCACCGTCTTCGAGACGCGGTTGATGTGAACCAGCTTCTCGATGATGCCGTCGTCTTCTTCCTCGCGCTTGCCGCGACGATCGTCACGACCGCGACCACGTCCGCGGCCACCGTCACGGCCACCGCCGCGATTGTCGCCGCCACGGCCACCGCGGCCACCGCGGGGCTGGCCCTCGGCACCCTGCGCGGGGCTCTGGTTGTCGGCCGCCTCGGAAGGAGTATCGGCGATCGCCGGCTCTTCCTTGGTCACCGCATGCTCGGTCTGCGCTTCGGCCTTGACCTCTTCGGTCTTCGCCTCGGCTTCGGGAGCCGCGTTGTCTTCGGTCTTCTTGTCGTCAGCCATCATCAGAACTCCAGCCCGCCTTCGCGAGCGGCATCGGCCAGCGCCTTGACGCGGCCATGGAACAGGAACCCGCCGCGATCGAACACGACCGTGGTGACGCCCGCCTTCTTGGCGGCGTCGGCGATGTTCGAGCCGACCGTCTTGGCGGCGTCGATATTCGCAGTCGTGCCCTTCACGCCCAGCGTCGAAGCGCTGGCAAGCGTCTTGCCCGCCGCATCGTCGATGATCTGGGCGTAGATGTGCTTGCCCGTGCGGTGGACCGACAGGCGCGGCTTGCCACCGGCGTGCTTGCGCAGCGCGGTGCGCACGCGCTGGCGGCGGCGTTCAAAGAGAGAAAGCTTTGCCATCTTACTTCTTCTTCCCTTCCTTGCGGAAGATATACTCGCCCTGGTACTTGATGCCCTTGCCCTTGTACGGCTCGGGCTTGCGCCAGCGGCGGATTTCTGCGGCGAACTGGCCGACGGACTGCTTGTCGATCCCGGTGATGATCACCGTCGTCTGATCGGGCGTCGTCACCGTCAGGCCTTCGGGCACATCCAGGTCGACATCGTGCGAATAGCCGAGCTGAAGCTTCAGCTTCTTGCCCTGCGCCTGAGCACGATAACCGACACCGGTGATGACGAGAGTCTTGGTGAAGCCCTCGGTCACACCCTCGACCAGGTTCGACACCATCGTGCGCTGCATGCCCCAGTGGCTGCGCGCGGGCTTGGTATCGTTGACCGGGTCGACTGCGATCTTGCCGTCTTCCAGCTTGTACGAAACGAGGTCCGACAGGCCCATGGTAAGGTTGCCCTTGGGGCCCTTTACCGACAGGATGCCGTCGTCGATCTTGGCCTCGACCCCACTGGGGATCTCGACCGGACGTTTACCAATGCGGCTCATCAGAACACCTCCGCCAGCACTTCGCCACCGACGTTCTGGCTGCGAGCTTCCGCGTCGGAAAGCACGCCGCGCGGCGTCGAGACAATCGTGATGCCGAGGCCGTTGCGCACCGTCGGCAGCTCACGGCTGGCCGAATAGATACGCCGTCCCGGCTTGGACACGCGGGCGACATGCTTGATCGCAGGCTCGCCTTCGAAATATTTCAGTTCGATCCGCAGCGCCTTGTGCTTGCCGCTCTCGTCTTCGGAATAGCCACGGATGTAGCCTTCGCGCTGGAGAACTTCGAGCACGTTTGCACGCAGCTTCGACGCCGGCGTCAGGACGGAGTCCTTCTTCGCCTGCTGGCCGTTGCGGATGCGGGTGAGCATATCACCCAGGGGATCTGTCATCGCCATGATTGTATCCTCACCAGCTCGACTTGGTCAGACCGGGAATCAGGCCCTTGTTGCCCAGATTCCGCAGTTCGATGCGGTTGATGCCGAACTTGCGATAGTAGCCGCGCGGGCGGCCGGTGGTGGAACAGCGGTTGCGCACCCGGGTCGGGTTCGCGTTGCGCGGCAGTTCGGCCATCTTGAGCCGGGCCATCAGGCGCTCGGTCTCGTCGGCGTCCTTGTCGTCCGCGATAGCTTTCAGCTTCGCGTACTTGTCCGCGTACTTCTTGACGAGAGCCTTGCGCTTCTCGTTCTTATTGATGGAACTCAGTTTCGCCATTGGACTTAAGCTCTCCTCAAGCGGCTTACGCCGCCTCCTTCTCTTCGTCGGCCTTTGCTTCGGCCGGGAACGGGAAACCGAACAGGCGCAGCAGCTCGCGCGCTTCTTCGTCGGTCTTCGCGGTGGTGGTCACAATGATATCCATGCCCCGGACCTTTTCGATCTGGTCATAGGAAATCTCGGGGAAGATGATCTGCTCTTTCAGGCCAATGGCGTAGTTACCACGGCCGTCGAAGCTCTTCGGGTTCAGGCCACGGAAGTCGCGGATGCGCGGCATCGCAACCGTCACCAGACGATCGAGAAATTCGTACATCCGGTCGCGACGCAGGTTGACCTTGCAGCCAATCGGCATGCCGTCGCGCAGCTTGAACTGTGCGATCGACTTCTTCGCCTTGGTGATGACGGGCTTCTGGCCCGCGATCAGCGCCATTTCTTCCGCTGCGGTCTGGACCTTCTTCTTGTCCTGGCTCGCCTCGCCCACACCCATGTTGAGCGTGATCTTCTCGAGCTTGGGGACCTGAAGACGGTTGGTGTAACCGAACTTCTCGGTCATGGCCTTGACGATTTCGTCGTCGTACTTGGCCTTCATGCGGGGCTTGTAATCAGCCATCGATGGTCTCCCCGGATTTAGCGGCGACACGCACCTTCTTGCCATCACGCTCTTCGATGCGCACGCGGGTTGGCTTGCCGTCCTTGGGATCGGCAACCGCAACCTTCGCGATGTGCATCGGCGCTTCGTAGCGATCGATGCCGCCCTGCGGATTGGTTTGCGACGGCTTGCGGTGACGGGCGATCATATTGACGCCTTCCACCACGACCTTGCCGTCCTTCGGCAGGACCTTGGCGACCGTACCGGTCTTGCCCTTGTCCTTACCCGAAAGCACGACGACGCTGTCGCCCTTCTTGATCTTGGCCATGCCCATTACAGCACCTCCGGAGCAAGCGAGATGATCTTCATGAAGCCGCGGCCGCGCAGTTCGCGCACCACCGGGCCGAAGATACGGGTGCCGATCGGCTCCTCGCTCTTGTTCACCAGCACCGCGGCGTTGGAATCGAAGCGGATCACGCTGCCATCGGGACGGCGGACATCCTTCTTCGTGCGAACGATCACCGCACGGTGAACGTCGCCCTTCTTCACTTTCGCACGCGGCTGGGCTTCCTTCACGGAAACCACGATCACGTCACCGACGCTCGCGAACCGGCGCTTGGAGCCGCCCAGTACCTTGATGCACTGGACGCGCTTTGCGCCGCTGTTATCCGCGACGTCGAGATTGGACTGCATCTGGATCATCGATCCGGTTCCTTCTCAATGGCTTGCCGAGACACGTGCCCGGCAGTTCCTAAAACGTCTTACTTGTTGCTCGCGCCTTCGACGTCGAGGTCGGCTTCCACCGCCTGTACGCCACCGGCAACCACCCGGTCCTTCACGGCCCAGGTCTTGGTCTTCGAGATCGGCTTGGTTTCCTCGATCCGCACGATGTCGCCGAGTTCGTACTCGTTCGCTTCGTCGTGGGCGTGGTACTTCTTCGAACGACGGATGATCTTCCCGTACAGCGGGTGCTTCACCTTGCGTTCGACCAGCACGGTCACGGTCTTGTCGGTCTTGTTGGAGGTGACCGTACCGATCAGAATGCGTTTGGGCATGGTCTGCTCCTTAAGCCTTCGATTTCGCAGCGGCGGCGCGGGTGCGCTCGCTCTGCAGCGTCTTGATGCGCGCGATCGTGCGGCGGACTTCCTGAACGCGAGCGGGACGCTCGAGCTGGTTGGTCGCAGCCTGAAAACGCAGGTTGAACGCTTCGCGCTTGAGCTCGGTGAGCTCGGCGGTCAGCTGATCGTCGCTCTTGGCGCGGAGATCTTCGGTGGTGCTCACTTATTCGCCTTTCAGATGCGACTGGTCGCCGAGCCGGGCAACGACCTTGGTCTTGATTGGCAGCTTCATGGCGGCACGTTCGAAGGCTTCGGCGGCCAGCGGACCGGACACACCGTCGAGTTCGAACAGGATGCGGCCCGGCTTCACGCGCGCGGCCCAGTATTCGACCGAGCCCTTGCCCTTACCCTGCCGGACTTCGGCAGGCTTCTTCGACACCGGCACGTCGGGGAACACGCGGATCCAGAGGCGCCCCTGGCGCTTCATGTGACGCGTAATCGCACGGCGCGCGGCCTCGATCTGGCGCGCGGTGATACGCTCCGGCTCCAGCGCCTTCAGCCCGTAAGAGCCGAAGTTGAGTTCGTTACCGCCCTTGGCATTGCCCTTGATCCGGCCCTTGAAGGCCTTGCGGTACTTGGTTCGTTTCGGTTGCAGCATGGTTCTTTCCTAATCCTGCAATCAGCGCGCCGGCCGCACGCCGGAAGTCTGCGCTTCCATCATCAGGCGGTCCTGCGCGGTCGGATCGTGAGCGAGGATCTCGCCCTTGAAGATCCAGCACTTGATGCCGATGATCCCGTAGGCGGTCAGCGCCTCGGCTTCGGCATAATCGACATTGGCGCGCAGCGTGTGAAGCGGAACGCGGCCTTCGCGATACCATTCCACGCGGGCGATTTCTGCACCGCCGAGACGGCCGCCGCAGGTGATCCGGATACCTTCGGCACCCAGACGCAGCGCGGACTGCACGGCGCGCTTCATCGCACGGCGGAAGGCCACGCGGCGAACCAGCTGATCGGCAATGCCCTGCGCGACGAGCTTGGCATCGATTTCCGGCTTGCGGATCTCGACGATGTTCAGCTTCACTTCGCTTTCGGTCATCTTCGAAAGCTTGGTGCGAAGCTTCTCGATGTCCGCACCCTTCTTGCCGATGATGACACCGGGGCGCGCAGCGTAGATCGAGATACGGCACAGCTTGGCCGGACGCTCGATCACCACCTTCGAAATCGCAGCCTGCGGCAGCGAGTTCACGATGTACTTGCGGATCTCGATGTCTTCCTTGAGCAGCTTGGCATAGTCACGCCCTTCGGCGTACCAGCGGCTGTCCCAGGTGCGGTTGATCTGCAGGCGCAGACCGATCGGATTGCTCTTCTGACCCATCTTACGCTTCCTCGACTTCGCGCACGACGATGCGCAGGCGGCTGAAGGGCTTCAGGATGCGGGTCGACTTGCCGCGACCGCGCGTGTGAAACCGCTTCATCGTGATCGACTTGCCCACGCTCGCTTCGGCGACGACCAGTGCGTCGACGTCGAGATCGTGGTTGTTTTCGGCATTGGCGATCGCGGAGGCGAGCACCTTGCTCGCGTCCTTGGCCATCGCCTTCTTCGAAAAGGCGAGGATGTTCAACGCCTCTTCAGCCTTCTTGCCGCGGATCAGCTCGGCAACGAGGTTCAGCTTCTGGGCCGACCCACGGATCGTGGTGCCGACGGCCAGCGCCTCGTTATCGGCGACGCGACGCGGAGCTTTCTGCTTGCTCATCAGCGCTTGCCCTTCTTGTCTGCGGCGTGGCCCGGGAAGGTGCGCGTGGGCGCGAATTCACCGAGCTTGTGGCCGACCATCTCTTCCGAGACGGACACGGGAATGAACTTGTGGCCGTTGTAGACATTGAACGTCAGTCCAACGAACTGCGGCAGGATGGTGGAGCGGCGCGACCAGGTCTTGATCGGCGCGGTGCTGGTCTTTTCCTGTGCGTCCTCGGCCTTCTTGAGAAGGCTGAGCTCCACGAACGGACCCTTCCAAACGGAACGTGCCATCTTCGCTTACCTCTTCTTCTTCGCGTGGCGCGAACGGATGATCATCTTGTCCGTCTGCTTGTTCTTGCGAGTGCGCGCACCCTTGGTCGGCTTGCCCCACGGGGTCACCGGATGGCGGCCACCGCTGGTCTTGCCTTCACCACCGCCGTGGGGGTGATCGACCGGGTTCTTTGCAACACCGCGAGTAAGCGGACGACGGCCCTTCCAGCGGATGCGGCCCGCCTTGCCGAAGTTCTGGTTCTGGTTGTCCGGGTTCGAAACCGCACCGACCGTACCCATGCAATCGGCGCGCAGGTAACGCTGCTCGCCAGAGTTGAGGCGCACGATCACCATGCCGCGGTCACGACCCACCAGCTGCACGTAGGCACCTGCCGAACGGGCGATCTGGCCACCCTTGCCCGGCTTCATCTCCACGTTGTGGATGATGGTGCCGACCGGCATGTTGCCCAGCGGCATCGCATTGCCCGGCTTGGTGTCGACGCGTTCGCCGGCAATCACCTTGTCGCCAACGCCGAGGCGCTGCGGCGCGATGATGTAGGCCAGTTCTTCGTCGGCGTACTTGATCAGCGCGATGAAGGCGGTGCGGTTGGGATCATATTCGATCCGCTCCACGGTGCCTTCCACGTCCCACTTGCGGCGCTTGAAGTCGATGTAACGATACTTCTGCTTGTGACCGCCCGCGATACCGCGGCTGGTGACGTGGCCCTTGTTGTTGCGTCCGCCCGTCTTGCGCTTGCCTTCGGTAAGCGCCTTGACCGGCTTGCCCTTATAGAGCCCGGACTTGTCGACCAGGATCAGGCCGCGACGGGCCGGGCTGGTCGGTTTGTAATTCTTGAGTGCCATTTCTCTCTAGCCCCTCAGATGCCGCTCGTGACGTCGATCGAATCGCCGTCCTTCAGAGTCACGATCGCCTTCTTCACGTCGGTGCGCTTGTAGGGCTTGCCCTTCCAGCGCTTGGTCTTGCCCTTGGTGACAATGGTGTTCACCGCGGTGACCTTGACGTCGAACAGCGCTTCCACAGCGTCGCGGATCTGCGGCTTGCTTGCGTCGTTGGCGACCTTGAACACCACCGCGTTGTGCTCGCTCGCAAGCGTGCTCTTCTCGGTGATGTGCGGCGCCAGGATCACATCGTAATGCCGCGCGTCGATTGCTTCTTTCTTAGCCATTGAAGCGCGCCTCCAGCTTTTCGACCGCGTCCTTGGTGAGGACCAGCGTGTCGTGCTTCAGGATGTCGTAGACGTTGGCGCCCATCGCCGGCATCACGTTGATGCCGGGCAGGTTGCCGGCTGCCAGGCGGAAGCTGTCGTTCACGGCGTCGCCGTCGATAAACAGCACCTTGCCGTTGTAGCCTGCCTTGTCGAACTGGCCCTTGAGCGCCTTGGTCTTGGGGTCCTTCAGCTCGAGGCTGTCGACCACGACCAGACCGTCCTTGGCCTTGCTCGACAGCGCCATGCGCAGGCCGAGCGAGCGGATCTTCTTGTTCAGCGAAGGATCGAAGTCACGCTTGCGCGCACCATGAGCCTTACCACCGCCGATGAAGATCGGAGCGCCGCGATCGCCGTGACGAGCGCCGCCCGAACCCTTCTGGCGACCGAACTTCTTGCCGGTGCGCGCCACGTCCGAACGCTCACGCGTCGGGCGGGCCGTCGCACGGCGCTTTTCCAGCTGCCACGTGACGACACGGTGAAGGATGTCGGCGCGCGGCTCGACACCGAACACGGCATCGTTGAGCTCGATCTCGCCAGCCTTACCGCCGTCGATTTTCTGTACCGCGATCTTCACGATCAGGACTCCTTGCCTTCGTCGGTGCCTTCGGCGTCAGCCCCGGCATCCTGCTGCTGCATCAGCTTTTCCTGCTGCTCGGGCGTCACGTCGGTGTGCACTTCGTGCTCCGCCGCGCTCTCGACCAGACCGGCGTCGGCTTCCACATGCTCGATTTCGTCGGCATTGCGACGCATCGCACCGGGGAACGGCGCATCTTCGGGCATCGGGAACTTGACCGCGTCGGCGACCAGCATCCAGCTGTTCTTCGCACCGGGCACGGAGCCCTTCACGAACAGCAGACCACGCTCGGAGTCCGTACGGACGATCTCGAGGTTCTGCTGGGTGCGCTGACGGTCGCCCATGTGGCCGGCCATCTTCTTGTTCTTGAACACGCGACCCGGATCCTGGCGGTTACCGGTCGAACCATGCGAGCGGTGCGACAGCGAGACGCCGTGCGTCGCACGCAGACCGCCGAAGTTCCAGCGCTTCATGGCGCCGGCAAAGCCCTTGCCCTGCGTGTACCCGGTAACGTCGACCTTCTGGCCGGCGATGAAGTGATCGGCGGTGATCGTGGCGCCGACGGGAAGGAGACCTTCCTCGTTCTCGACACGGAATTCCGCGACCTTCATCTTCAGGCCAACTTCCGCCCTCGCGAAAGCTTCGCGCTGCGGCTTGTTGACGTTCTTCTGTTTCGCTTCGCCCGAACCGACCTGGACGGACCAGTAGCCGTCGCGATCGGCGGTGCGGTTTGCGGTAACCTGACACCCTTCCAGAGCGAGAACGGTCACGGGCACGTGCCGGCCATCCTCCTGGAACAGGCGGGTCATTCCGACCTTCTTGGCGATTACGCCAGTGCGCATCGTAAAACTCCTAAACAGAGGCACCCCGGCCCATCCGAGGTGCGTGACGGACCGTTCTTTCAAACGGTCCTAGCCCGAGTTGTGATGCATCGCCCGTCCGGGCTGATTGCGCCCTCTGCAAAGAGAAGCGCGAGACGGGAGACGCAGCCCGGAGCAATGCTCCGGCGGTATCTCTATGTCTTGCCGGATCTTGCGAACCGGCGGGGCCATGGAGCACCCCGAAACTTCCCCGCCCACTTAACGTCCGGCGGGAGGACGGAAATCCTGCGGCTTAGGCCAGCTTGATTTCCACGTTCACGCCAGCTGCCAGATCGAGCTTCATCAGCGCGTCGACGGTCTGGGCGTTGGGCTGCACGATATCGAGCAACCGCTTGTAGGTGCGCACCTCGAACTGCTCGCGCGACTTCTTGTCGATGTGCGGGCCGCGGTTCACGGTGAACTTCTCGATGCGCGTCGGCAGGGGAATAGGTCCACGGATGAGCGCGCCGGTGCGGCGTGCAGTATCCGCGATCTCGCCAGTTGCCTGGTCGAGCACGCGGTGATCGAAGGCCTTGAGGCGAATACGGATATTCTGTGCGTCCATGTCCTAGTCTACCGATGCGAAAGAGCCGAGAAAGGCCCCACTCCCTTCAGAGGGAGCCCTTCCAAAAAATAAAGAACCGCCCCACCAAACCGAAGTTTTCGGTGAGGGGCGGCCCTCGTGAAACTGACCGGCGGGGAATCGAATCCCCCGCCGGTGCAGCGCCTATATTAGTTCGTGATCTTGCTGACAACCCCCGAACCGACGGTGCGGCCACCTTCGCGGATTGCGAAGCGAAGACCTTCATCCATCGCGATCGGTGCGATCAGCTTGACCGAGATCGTGACGTTGTCGCCCGGCATCACCATTTCGGTGCCTTCGGGAAGGATCACTTCGCCGGTCACGTCGGTGGTGCGGAAGTAGAACTGCGGGCGGTAGTTGGCGAAGAACGGCGTGTGACGGCCACCTTCGTCCTTCGACAGCACGTAGACTTCGGCGCTGAATTCGGTGTGCGGCGTAACCGAACCCGGCTTCGCGAGCACCTGGCCACGCTCGACGTCTTCACGGGCAACGCCGCGGATCAGCGCACCGATGTTGTCGCCAGCTTCGCCGCGGTCGAGCAGCTTGCGGAACATTTCGACGCCGGTGACGGTCGTCTTCGAAGTGTCCTTGATACCGACGATTTCGACTTCGTCGCCAACGTTCACAACGCCGGTTTCGACACGGCCGGTCACAACCGTACCGCGACCCGAGATCGAGAACACGTCTTCGATCGGCATCAGGAATGCCTGGTCGACCGGACGTTCCGGCTGCGGGATGTACTCGTCAACGGCCTTCATCAACTCGATGATCGAATCCTTGCCGATGTTGTCGTCGCGACCTTCGAGAGCGGCCAGAGCCGAACCCTTGACGATCGGAATGTTGTCGCCGTCGAAGTCGTAGGCGCTCAGCAGTTCGCGAACTTCCAGTTCGACGAGCTCGAGGATTTCCTCGTCGTCGACCTGGTCGACCTTGTTCAGGTACACGACCAGAGCCGGCACGCCGACCTGACGCGAGAGCAGGATGTGCTCCCGGGTCTGCGGCATGGGGCCGTCGGCAGCGTTCACCACCAGGATCGCGCCGTCCATCTGCGCCGCACCGGTGATCATGTTCTTCACATAGTCAGCGTGGCCGGGGCAGTCGACGTGCGCGTAGTGGCGCGCTTCGGTTTCGTATTCGACGTGCGCGGTCGAAATCGTGATGCCGCGCTCGCGCTCTTCGGGAGCCTTGTCGATGTTTGCGAAATCGACAGCCGCGCCGCCGTAGGTGTCAGCCATCACCTTGGTGATCGCTGCGGTCAGCGTGGTCTTACCGTGGTCGACGTGACCGATGGTGCCGATGTTGCAGTGCGGCTTGTTCCGCTCGAACTTTTCCTTCGCCATTTTCTCTAATTACCTCTGTCTGAAATGGGATTTGTGCGGGGAAAAGGCGGCGCCCGCTCAAAATCAGGCGCCGCCCCTAAACCGATCGCTCGCCTTAGGCAAGCTTCTCCTTGACCTCTGCCGCGACGTTCGCGGGCACTTCGTCGTAGTGCGAGAACTGCATCGAGTACTGCGCGCGTCCCTGAGTGAACGAACGCAGCTCGTTGACGTACCCGAACATGTTGGCCAGCGGCACGAATGCCTCGACCGCCTGCGCGTTACCGCGCGTGTCGGTGCCCTGGATCTGGCCACGACGGCTGTTGAGGTCACCGATGACGTCACCCAGATAGTCTTCCGGGGTCACGACTTCCACCTTCATGACCGGTTCGAGCAGCTTGATGCCTGCCTTCTGGGCCACTTCGCGCATTGCACCGCGACCGGCGATTTCGAACGCGATCGCGCTCGAGTCGACGTCGTGGTACTTACCGTCGATCAGACGGATCGAGAAGTCGATGATCGGGAAGCCGACCAGGTGACCGCTCTCGGCCTGCTCACGGAAGCCCTTTTCGATCGCCGGGATGTATTCGCGCGGAATGTTACCGCCCTTGATCTCGTCGACGAAATCGATGCCAGCGCCGCGCTCACCCGGGGTGACGACGACCTTGACCTCACCGAACTGACCCGAACCACCCGACTGTTTCTTGTGGGTGTAGGTCACTTCGACTTCGCGGCCGAGGTATTCGCGGTAGGCCACCTGCGGCGCACCGACGTTGGCTTCGACCTTGAATTCGCGCTTCATGCGATCGACCAGGATGTCGAGGTGAAGCTCGCCCATGCCCTTGATGATCGTCTGGCCCGATTCGTGGTCGGTGCTGACGCGGAAGCTCGGGTCCTCGGCAGCCAGGCGATTGAGCGCAACGCCCATCTTTTCCTGGTCGGCCTTGGTCTTGGGCTCCACCGACAGCTCGATCACGGGCTCAGGGAATTCCATCCGTTCGAGGATGATCGGCTTGGCGGGATCGCAAAGCGTATCGCCGGTGGTCGTGTCCTTCATGCCGGCCAGCGCGACGATGTCGCCCGCGAATGCCTCTTCGATGTCCTCACGGTTGTTGGAGTGCATCAGCAGCATGCGGCCGATCTTTTCCTTCTTGTCCTTCACCGAGTTCAGGACCGAGCCCTTGCTGAGCTTGCCCGAATAGATGCGGGTGAAGGTGAGCGAGCCGACGAACGGATCGTTCATGATCTTGAAGGCGAGCGCGGAGAACGGCTCGTCGTCCGACGACGGGCGCGTTTCTTCGACATCGCTATCGGGCAGGACGCCCTTGATGGCGGGCACGTCGAGCGGGCTCGGCATGTAGTCGACAACCGCGTCGAGCAGGGGCTGCACGCCCTTGTTCTTGAACGCGGAGCCGCACAGCACGGGCACGAAAGCGCGCGCCATGGTGCCCTTGCGGATCAGCTTCTTGAGCGTCGCCGCGTCGGGCTCGTTGCCTTCGAGGTACGCTTCCATGACATCGTCGTCCTGCTCGACGGCGGTCTCGATCAGCTTCTCGCGATATTCGGCAGCCTTGTCGGCCAGCTCTTCGGGGATGTCGACGTAGTTGAACTCGGCGCCCAGCCCGTCGTTTTCCCACACGATGCCACGATTATTGACCAGGTCGACCACGCCGCGCAGGTCGCTTTCCATGCCGATCGGCAGGTAAAGCACCAGCGGCGTCGCGCCGAGGCGGTCGATGATCGACTGCACGCAGTAGTAGAAGTCGGCACCGGTGCGGTCGAGCTTGTTGATGAAGCACATGCGCGGAACGCCGTACTTGTCGGCCTGGCGCCACACGGTTTCGGACTGGGGTTCGACCCCGGCCACGCCGTCAAAGACCGCGACCGCGCCGTCGAGCACGCGCAGCGAGCGTTCGACTTCAATCGTGAAGTCGACGTGTCCGGGCGTGTCGATGATGTTGATGCGGTGCTTGGGGCCCTGGCCATCTTCGGCCGACCAGAAGGTGGTCGTCGCAGCCGACGTGATGGTGATCCCGCGCTCCTGCTCCTGCTCCATCCAGTCCATCGTCGCGGCACCATCGTGCACTTCGCCGATCTTGTAGGACTTGCCGGTGTAATACAGAATACGCTCTGTCGTGGTGGTCTTGCCGGCATCGATGTGCGCCATGATGCCGATATTGCGATAGCGCTCCAGCGGATAGTCGCGGGCCATTGTCAATTCCTCGGGATAATCAAAAGTGAGGGAGGAGCCGGGTGAGCCACCCCCATACGGGCCCCATATGGGGTGTTATGTGACCGGATAAAGACGCGCCCGCCGCAAAGCCGGCGCGCCCCATCCGATATGCCTTACCAGCGGTAGTGCGAGAAGGCGCGGTTCGCATCCGCCATGCGGTGCGTATCTTCGCGCTTCTTGACCGCGTTGCCGCGATTGTTCGCCGCGTCCATCAGCTCGCCCGAGAGGCGCGCCGCCATGGTGGTTTCGGGGCGACCGCGCGCGGCCGAGATCAGCCAGCGGATCGCCAGCGCCTGCGCACGTTCGGGACGCACTTCGACAGGCACCTGGTAGGTCGCACCGCCGACGCGGCGGCTGCGGACTTCGACCTGCGGCTTGATGTTGTCGAGCGCGGTGTGGAACAGTTCGACCGGGTTGGCCTTCGCCTTGGTCTCGACCGTGTCGAGCGCGCCGTAGACGATCTTCTCGGCCACGGCCTTCTTACCGTCCAGCATCAGGTTGTTCATGAACTTCGACAGCACCAGATCCTTGAACTTGGGATCGGGCAGGATTTCGCGCTTCTCTGGGCGACGACGACGTGACATTTTTTCCGTACTCCTTCGGAGTTCGGGGCGGCGGTTCCGGCCTCTCCCCCACCCGACCACCCGTTCAGGGTAGTATCCTTGGGTGGTCGGGTGGGGGAGAGGGCTGGTACCGCAAGGTCGGACCGGATGGGCCGACCGCACCCCACAAAAACTCAAACCTGGCCACCCGCGCTTTGCAGGCGACCGAGAAACCTTACTTCGGACGCTTGGCGCCGTACTTCGAACGGCTCTTGCGGCGATCCTTGACGCCCTGCGTGTCGAGCACGCCGCGCAGCACGTGGTAGCGCACGCCAGGAAGGTCGCGCACACGGCCGCCGCGGATCAGCACGACGCTGTGTTCCTGCAGGTTGTGGCCTTCGCCCGGGATGTAGCTGATGACTTCGCGCTGGTTCGTCAGGCGGACCTTGGCGACCTTGCGCAGCGCCGAGTTCGGCTTCTTCGGGGTCGTCGTGTAGACGCGCGTGCAGACGCCGCGCTTCTGCGGGTTCTGCTCCATCGCAGGGACCTTCGACTTGGCCTTCTGCGGGGTACGGCCCTTGCGGACCAGCTGGTTGATGGTGGGCATTAAATTCTCTCTTCTGCCTAGTTCATTCCGATGGCTCCGAGCCCTACCCCAACCCCGTTCGCCCTGAGCTTGTCGAAGGGCTGCACTTCACTTCTGGCGACACACCGGAAGATAAAGAACAGGACTTCGACAAGCTCAGCCCGAACGGCTGAGGGGATGGCCCTTCGCCAACGGATGGCTTCGCGCTTGCGTTCGAATGGAGTGTGTCGGGGTCGTGCCGGGCGTCTCTCATAAGAGAGACCGTTCGTCCTGAGCTTGTCGAAGGGTACCCCTTTTTCATGGGGCCTCTCGACTGGCAGGCGAAATCTCGCACGAGCCTGAAACGCTCCACCCGAACCCGCCCGCAAGGGACCACCCGGATTACTTTGACGGCCGCCCTGCCCAACCCGCTAGCGGGAAAAACAAATGAGGCCATCGCGAGTCGCGACAGCCCCGGGACAAAACCGGCAATGTTCAGCTCTATAAGCCTCGGCGAGAGCTAGGCCCTGCCTCGGTTGAGTGCGCGCTTAGTAGGATTTGGGGTGGGGGTCAAGGGAGTGCATTCCGATGGCAAAGGCTTGTTCGAAGTTGACGAATGGAAAGACGAACCTAATCGTCGTCGAATGCAAAGCTGGAACATCGATCGGCCGATCAAATCGCCTGAAGACGACCGCCTTCATCGACTGCCGTTCGTCAAGCATTTAGCCAAGCGCCTTGTTCGGGATCGCAAGTCAACTGGGCTAATTATTGGACTGATTGGACCGTGGGGATGCGGAAAAACTTCAGTTCTAAATCTGCTTCAGATAGAACTCGAACAGAACGAGAAATTCAACCATCCTTTGATCGTTCGGTTCAATCCTTGGCTAGTTTCAAACCGAGATGATCTGATCGGCCACTTTTTCTTAGAGTTAACAAGAAATTTGCGTGAAAGAGTGGGGCGATACGATGTTTACTCAGATGGATCAGATCAGCGGAAGGACAATGCCATTGGGGTCATCGCCGACTATGGGGCGGCAATATCTCCGTTGATGAGCGTCCTCGCGCCTCGCCTTGGCCACGGAGTAAATGCCCTGCGCGCCTTGGCGGAACGAAAGCGAGAGAGAGATGGCAGCATACACCTAAAACGAGAAAGAGTGAGAAACGCGCTCTTGGCGTTTGACTTTCCAATAGTCGTAATGATTGATGAACTCGACCGTCTCGAAGACAACGAAGTTCGAACAATGGCCCAATTGCTGCGCTCGGTGGGCGACTTTGACTCAATCTCCTACGTCGCCGCATATGACGAGGAGCGGGTTGTTGAAGCGCTTTCGTCAGGCCCCGATGGTACTCGAAGCGACCGGGGGAAAGCGTATCTAGAAAAGATCGTTCAAATCAGGGTGAGTACGCCAAGAATGACCTCGGATAGAATCGAGGCTATATTTCGTGAAGATTTTTTTACAATTCTCGGCCTCTCGGGCGTGAAATTAGAAAGCAATCAAATTTTACGTCTAGGCAGGATAATTCAACACGCCGTCCCTGAAATACTTTCCACGACCCGAGATTTGACCAAAGTATTGAGTGACTACGCGGGAAGATTAATCGGTCTCGAAAATGATGTTGACGCAATAGACCTCCTTGGCCTCACTATACTTGCCAATCGCGCCCCTGAGCTTTATGATAGACTTGCGATATATCATGCTGATCGGCGATGGACGGTTGCATTCCCAAATGCGCGAACGGCTCATGCCTATATCCAGACGCAGAAATTGCCGCGGCACAATTTGCCTGGCTGGGCTCTGTCCGGCCCATTCTCCGGCGCCAACGCGATTTTGAATGAACTGGCCCCCCAAGCCATTGGGGGACATCCGACACGATCCGATTTGCATCCAAATAGAGCAATATTTTCAGCCCCCCCTCTCTGCCGCACTCGGACAGGAACAAGCACCCCAACGACGCAAAGAGGGCCTGAGAAACAATCAGCAGAATACGATCCACGCAAAGACATCTTGGCTGGCGCAGCCGCGAAATTTTTCGAAAATTTACGATCTTGATGAGCATCCAGCGGACATAAAGCAAAAGAACATCGCTACGCTTTACAACAAAATATGTGACCTTTCGATGCCTAAAAATAAGTCGTCAGCATCAATTGGATCGCTGCAATTAATTCAATCCTGCAGTTTACTCATGAGACTGCAAGATAGAAATCCGGAGCTTAGATCACCATTGAGAGATGTCATTAGAAATGATTTCTCCACCAAACCCACATATTTCGGCATGGCATTTTTTGCCGACTCGGTTTTTCTCAGTATCATTCAACAGCAAGTACCGGGTATTTTTTGGCAACGTCCAGAAGCCATCCAGCAAGTGGAATGCCTTCCAAAATTGGCCAAATTGATCACATCAAACTCTTATAAATTCAATCTAGCCATCTCCTTGCTGACCCCACCGAACATCACAAATGCTGAGAACGGATATGTGCCCGAAGATTATAGAAAATTAATATGCGAAAACTCTATCTTTAACGCGAACTTCGCAGATGATTTAATAGACCTATTTTTCAATTATGAATTCTGGGGCGATAAATTCGATCGACGGTACTTGTTCAATTTCATCCTTCCAGAATATGTTGAAGAGGCACTCGATCTGCAAGCTCGGACGCTACCGCAAGCCGAACTTAAAGCAAAAGAGGCTTCGCGGGAGATTGCTCGAAAGTTTGTGGAAGGTAGTGCTTCAAATCAGGTTTTTTGATTGCTGTCCTACTCCCCCACATTCTGCAATCTACCTGCGGCTATGCCCGCAGATGAGTCTTTTGATCGGTCCGCCGAGGACCGTCGCCCGAACACGCCCTCCCCGGCTCCACGCGATCTAGCCTCCGCTTCGGGGCAGGCAAATTGCCACCGGCGGAGGGATGGGTCCGCCGAGGACCGTCGCCCGAATACGCCCTCCCCGGCTCCTCGCGATCAAGGCTCCGCTTCGGGAGCTTCGGCCTCCCTTCCCGATGGGGAGGGATTGAGGGAGGGGCCTCTGCTGCCCGAGAGGGTAGACCACCCCCACCCAACCTCCCCCTCAAGGGGGAGGAGCAAAAGGAAGATTGCCCGCCAGGCGACCTCCGCCGGCCTACACCGGCCCCGAGCCCGACGCGGACGATCCGCTGCTCTCCTTTGCGCCCTACCTCCACCCGCACCCGCGCTCCAACTCGATCACGCCCGAGCGGCAGCGGCGGTTTATCGCGACGCTCGCGGCGACGGGGATCGTCACGCAGGCGGCGCGCGAGTCATCTTTCTGCCTACCGCTCCGCTACATGAGGCAGCGCGGCAAGGGCATGGAGGCGCTGTACAAGCTGCGCGCGCGGCCGGGGGCGCAAGGGTTTGCCGCGGCGTGGGATGCGGCGCTGGAGCGCGGGGTGCAGCGGCTGGAGGATTGTGTGCGCTTTTTGTCTGGCCTACCGCTTCGCTACTTGAGGCCGATCGCGCGCGCAGAAGGTCGCTCGCAGGCGCTCAGACTTTTCGCTCCAGGACACTGTGTCAAGTGTGTCAGGCACCCGCCCTCAAGCAGCGGAAGCGAAGCTGGGCATTAGCCCTACCGGTAGGGCAACTCAGACGTACAAGCCGGACAACGCGCTGCTGCGCTTCCTCCTCCAGCATCGCCTGCCCCAGCGTTACGGCATCCAGAATCTCGGCCACACCATTCGATCGGGCCATCCGGTGTACGAGAGCATCCGCAGGGAGGTGCTGGAGGAAGAGCGGCGCAAGGACGCGGTGAGCGAACAGGAAGTGCTCGACTCGCTCGAAAAGAAGCTGTCGCTGATCCGCGAGCGGCGCGGGATTGCGGAGGGAAGTTAGTGCGGCGGTTCAAGCAGCCGCCTCCCCTCCCCACGGGGAGGGGGTGGGGGTGGGGCTCCGCACTCGCGATGTGAGCGTCGCACACCCCCACCCGGCCTCCCCCTCAAGGGGGAGGAGATGAGACGCCTCAGCTCTGCGCCCAGCGGCGCACGAGGTTGTGGTAAAGCTGGGTGAGCTTGAGCACTTCTGCATCGATCGCGCCGCGATCCGTGCTGAGCGTCTGGACCGACTGGTCGAGGTCGAACAGCATCTCTCGCGCGGCGTTGTCCGCCACCAGCGATTGCAGCCACATGAAGCAGCTCACCCGCTCGCCGCGCGTCACCTCGGCCACGCGGTGGAGTGTGGTGGAGGGGTAGAGCAGCAGCGATCCGGCGGGCAGCTTGTGCCTTTGGGTGCCGCTATTGCCCTCCACGATCAGCTCGCCGCCCTCGTATTCGTCCGGGGGCGTGAGGAACAGCGTGGCGGAAAGATCGGTGCGGATGCGCGCACCGGTGGCCGCGTGGTATCGGATGGCGTTGTCGACGTGGAGACCGAAGGTCTCGCCCGGGCCGTAGCGGTTGAACAGCGGCGGGAAGATCGTGTGCGGCAGCGCGGCTGAAAGGAAGGTCGCGTTGTTCATCAGCGCGCGGCTGACGCTCTGCTGTGCGGCGTGGGTGGCGGGCGCGTCCTCGGGCAGCTGCCGGTTGCGCTTGGCCTCAGCCGCGCCCGCGCCGCTGGTCGCGTTCCCGTCGACCCATTGCGCGGCGACGAGGCGGTCGCGCAATTGCGCCGCCTCCTCGCTCGTCAGCACATCGGGGATGTGCAGCATCATCGGCCTCGCCTTGCCTCCTCTAGAAGTCGGCGGTCAGCGTGAAGAAGGCCGACCGGCCCGGCGCGATATAGCTGAACGGCGAGCCGGAGCGATAGATCGCATCGTAATAGCGCTTGTCCGTCACGTTGAGCACGTTGACCCGCGCGGTCAGGTGATCGTTGACGCGATAGCGCGCGACCGCGTCGAACCGGGCGTATCCCGGCACCATCGCGGTGCCCGCGAGCTGGCTGCCGCCATACATCTCGTCCTGGTAGTACACCTGGCCGCCTATCTCGAACCGGCTGGTGACCAGCACGGTGGCGAGCAGCTGCGCGGTGTGTTCGGGGATGTTGGCGAAGCGGCGGCCGACATTGGCCGGATTCGCCGATTCGGTGATCGTCGCGTCGGTGTAGGTGTAGCCACCGAACAGCTTGATCCGGTCCGCCACGGTGCCGGCGAAGCCCAGCTCGACACCCTGGCTGCGCAGCGTGCCCACGTTGGTATAGGGCTGGCCGCGCCCGCCACTTTCGCGGGCATTGTCCTTCTCGATCCGGAACGCGGCGGCGGTCAGCAGCAGGTTGCCGCCGAACAGTTCCGCCTTGGCGCCCGCTTCCCACGAGGTGTTCTTTTCCGGGCTGAAGTCGATCGTGTCGCTGCTGATCCCGTCGTAGCTCGCGCCGTTGCCGTCGAGCTGCTCGCCGCTGGGGTTCGCGCTGGTGGCGTAGGAGACGTAGAGCGTGGTCGCCGGGGACGGCTTGAACACGCCCGATGCCTGCCAGTTGAACAACGTCGCGCTGTAATCGAGCGTCTGGCCCGACGACGAACGGTAATCGATGTCGAAGCTGTCGAGCCGCCCGCCGAGCACCACGCGGAACGCTTCGGAGAACTTGATCGTGTCGACCAGGTACGCGCCGAAACTCTGCGCCTCGGTAACGCTCGGCCCGGTCGCGGTGTCGGGCCCGATCTCGATGTCGTAGCCGAGCACCGGGTTCGGATCGAACAGGTCCCACACGAAGCTGCCGGGGATCGAGATGATGTTGCCCTGCGCGTCTTCGACCGTGGTCGGCACGTCGAGGCGGTAGGCGTCGATCGTCTCGAAGCTGTAGTCGCCGCCCATCACGATTTCGTGCGCAATGCCGCCGGTCTGCGCCTTGGCGACGGCGTAGGTGCTGTTCGCCCAGTAGGAATTGTCGCGCCAGCTGCTCTTCATCGCGGGGCTTACCGTGTACTCGCTCTCGGGCACCGGCACGCCGCCGCTGCGCGGGCAGTTATTCGTGGTCGGATCGCGCTCGAACACGCACAGCGAGGGTTCGCTCACTGCGTAGCGGTTCCAGGTCTCGCCGTAGCGGGTGGTGCTGTAGATCGAGAGGTCGGGGATGGGGTTCCATTCGATCCCCACGGTGCCGATGTCGGCACCGTTCGAGATGAAGTCGCGCCCGACCACGCCGTAGAAGTTGTCGCGATCGACCTGGTAGGGCTGCTGCGTGGTGGAATCGAACGGATGGCCGTAATCGGGTACCCCGTCGAGCCGGTAGAGGTAGTAGTCGGCATTGATGCTGAGCGTGTCGGTGATCGCGAGCGTACCCGCGATGGAGCCGCCGTACCGCTCGTTTTCGACATAGTCGCGGCCGGGCGTGTCGGCATCGTGATACAGGCCGTTGATGCGGATCGCGGCGCCATCGGCCAGCTGGTAGTTCGCGTCGACCGTGCCGCGGTAGTAATTCTCGGTCCCGATGCCGCCCTCGGCGACGATGAAGTCGTTACCGAACTGCGCACGTTTGGATTGCAGGCTGACGAGACCGCCGGTGGTACCGCGCCCGCCGAACACCGCGCTCGGGCCCTTGATGACCTCGATCTGCTCGATCGCGAAGATCTCACGGCTGGTCACGCCCGGATCGCGCAGGCCGTCGATATAGACGTCGTTGCGCGCCTCGAACCCGCGGATGAAGATGCGGTCGCCGAAGGCATTGCCGCCCTCGCCCGTGCCAAGCGTCACGCCCGGCGTGCTGCGGACGATCTCGCGGAAGCTGTTCGCGCCGATATCCTCGATCACTTCCTTGGGGATCACGGTCTGCGTCTTGGGCGTGTCGAGCACCTTGTCGGTGAATTTACCGTCGCTCGATTCGGCCTTGTAGGGCGCTTCGGGCTCGGCGTTCTCGTTCACATCGCGCTGGCCGATGACTATGATGTCGGGGTCTTTGTGATCCTGGGCTTGCGCGGGCACGCACAGAAAAGCCGCGCCGAAAGCGCCTGCCAGCAGCGTTGCGCGCTGGGCCGTGCCGGCCTGGTGTGTGCGATGGATCGATGAGTCGGACAATGGAACCTCCCTGTGTGTTGGGAGGCGCTATTGCGAATGCGTATCATTAAAGCAAGCGCGGTTTACGCGCTCGCGAAATTTTCTGCCCGGCACGCGTCGATCCGCGCGGAAAACCGCAACTCTGCGGCCCGGTCCTGCAAGTGAATTGCACGAACAGCTCAGCGGCACACCGCTTTGCCATCCAGACTTAGATGAAACGGCGGATTGTCTTGGGCGGTTCGTCGGGTTCGCGCGGGCCGGTCTGCTCTTCCTCGCCTCCGGCGGGCGCGACCGGTGCGGCCATTTGTCCTGCGCACTGGCTGGCAGTCGAGGGGGTATCGCGCCGCACGACGGGCCTGGTGCCTGCATGTGCCGCTGCCAGACCGTCCTCCAGCATCTGGATCAGCTTGGCCGGGGGCAACGGGCGTTCGAACTTGATGCCGGTCACGAGATCGTCCGACCGGACGATCATGGCATTGTGCAGCGTCTGCCCGCCCACTTCCATAGTACACAGCGTGCCGGTGGTCGCCCCATCGAGCCTGTGCACCGCGATGCCCGACATCGAGATATTCTCCAGTTCGCACCATTGCGGGCTGGAACCCTGCCAGATGCGGACCTGGAGACGCGCGGGAACGCGTGTCGCACGCGGGCGCGGAACAGGGATCGCAGCCGCTGGGCCGGAAAGGTTGGCAACCCCGATGCGATTACCCTCCACCCACGCGACGCGCGCCTCGACGGGCTGGATGCCGTCCCACCAGTAAGTGAGCAGCGTGTTGGGCTTTGCGGGGACGAGCGCTTCGAACATGGCGCCGCCATTGCTCATGTTGCGCAGGATGGCCGGATGCGCCTCTCCATCGATCACGATGCAGCAGGTGCGGAAGGTTGCGATCTGACGCTCGTTCTTGCGGCGATCGGCCACGGGAGCCGCGTCGACGGGGTTCCCGTCGTGCGCGGCACGCGGGGATTCCGGGATTTCGACTAGCTTCGGCATGGCGACCTGGAGCGCTCCCCTGTTAACGCGATGCAGCGCGAAACTGCGACTACCTGCCCAATTGTGATCCGAGATGGTTTCTTTTGGGTTACCGGGCGGGGTAGCGATTGCGCGCCTGTGGCCGTTACGTAGCGTCAGCCAGCATCGCCGCACCGGCGCGCTGCTAGAGCGTGCCCTTGAGGTACTCGACCAGCGCGCGAACTTTCTTCTGCCGCCATTGCGGCGGCGGGGCGACCAGCCAGTAACCGCGCCGACCCTCGACCGGCCCATCGAGCACCGCAACCGTACCGGCTTCGATCGCCTGCGCCGCAAGTGCATGCGGCAGCCGCGCCGACCCCATGCCCGCCACCACGCAGGCGAGCGCTTGGCCGGCGCTGCCGACAGAGATGCAAGGCTCGGCCTCTTCGGTCCGTCCGTCGCCGGGCCAGCCGATCCTGCGCCCATCGGCTACCGATGGATCGACCGGGCCGACCGTGACCCACGCGCTCTCGGACATCGGCTCGCCGGGAAACTCGTCGGGCCCTTCGGCAAGCCAGATGGCAACGTCGAGGTTGGCTTCGGAAAAATCCGCCCGCTCGCGCTCGCGCAGCTGGAAGCGCACATTGGGGTGCTCCGCCTGGAAGCCTGCGAGGCGCGGCGCGAGCCAGTTTTCGAGCATCCCGCGCGGCGCGGCGATGGCGAAGCGATCGACCGCCTGGCCCGCCTGCATCGACGCGACGCTCTCCTCGAAATGGAGAAACCCTTCGCGCAACGAATCGAGCCCCGCGCTGCCCTCCTCGGTCAGTTCCAGCCCCTTGCTCGTGCGGCGAAACAGGACCGTGCCGAGATGGTCTTCGAGCGCGCGAATCTGCTGGCCGACCGCCGCCGGGGTGACGGCCAGCTCGTCCGCCGCCCGGGTAAAGGACAGGTGGCGAGCGGCCGCATCGAACACGCGCAGGGCGTTGAGAGGCAGGAGCGTGCGCTTCATGACGGACGGAGCGCTAGCCCGGTCGCCGCTGCCTCACAAGCCGCAGGTCAATGCGCGGTGGCGGGTGCGGCGAGTGGGAAGAAGGGAATCCGCACCTCGATCGGCGTCCCGTCCTCGCGGTGGAAGGTGTAGAAGCCCTCCATCGATCCGAACGGAGTGGTCAGCGGGCAGCCCGACACGTAATCGTGGCTGCGCCCGGGGGTGAGGACCGGCTGTTCGCCCACCACGCCTTCGCCATCGACATGGCGAACCGTGCCTTGCGCGTCGGTGATGCGCCAGTGGCGCGTCATTAGCTGAACCCGCTCGCGCGACGCGTTCTCAATCCGGATATGGTAGATCCAGAACCACTTGCCGTTCGCAGGATCGCTCTGCTCCGGCAGAAAGTTGACCGTGACCCGCACGGTAACACCGTCGGTTGTCGCTGCATGATCGAACAGGTTCTTCATCACGATTCGCGAGCGTAATGCGATTCGGGCCGAGGGCAAGGCGCACAAACGCGACTTTCCCACCACCGATGCGCCCGCGCGTCAGCTCTTGCCGAAATCGGCGCGGGTTCCGTGGGCCGAAATCGCCGCGCACAGCCGCCGCAAAGCCACGGCATAGGCCGCGGTGCGCATATCGGTGTCGCACTCCTGCATCACCTCGCGCACGTTCTCCGCAGCGTCCGAAATTTTTTGCTCGAGATAGTCGGTGACCTCCTCTTCGTCCCAGTCGATGCCTTGGCGGCCCTGCACCCATTCGGCATGGCTGACAGTGACCCCGCCCCCGTTGGCGAGGATGTCGGGCACCACCTCGATCCCCGCATCCGCGAGTGCGCCGTCGGCGGCGGGCAGGATCGGGCGGTTGGCGATCTCGACGATGGCCTTGCAACTAAGCGCCTTCACATCGTCTGCGTCGGCAATCACTCCGCCCAGTGCGGCGAAGACCAGCACGTCGCATTCGGTCGACAGCACCTTTTCGGGGTCGTCGCTGGCATCGCCGCCGTCGTAAGCGGTGACCTTGCCCTTGTGGTCCTTCACTTGGACCAGCTCGTCGATGTCGAGCCCGTCGGGATCGCTGATCGTGCCCGAAGAATCGGCCACGGCGACGATGCTGTGACCCGCGTTCTCGGCTGCGCGGGCGAACCAGCGCCCGGCATTGCCGAAGCCTTGCAGCGCGATGGTCAGCCCGCCTTCCTCGCCCAGCCCGGCAAGGTCGCGCATCGCTTCGAGCGCGATATGCCCGCCGCGCCCGGTGGCAGGGGTGCGCCCCGGCATTCCGCCGAGCGCCACGGGCTTGCCGGTGAAGGCGTGCCGCTGGATCGATCCGGCGATTTCCGAATATTCGCTGACCATCCACGCCATCTCGCGCTCTCCGGTCGCGACGTCGGGCGCAGGCACATCGCGGTCGGGCCCGAGGATTTTCGCCATCGCGCGGACATAACCGCGCGCCACGCGCTCTTTCTCCATCGTCGACAGGTCGTGCGCGTCGACCTCCACACCGCCCTTGCCGCCGCCGAAGGGCAGGCCCATCAGCGCGCATTTCATGGTCATCAGGAAGGCCAGCGTCTCGACCTCGCCGAGATGCACGCTCGGGTGGAAGCGGATCCCGCCCTTGGTCGGGCCGAGCGAGGAATTGTAGCGGCAGCGCCACGCCTTGAGCGACACCGCCGAGCCATCGTCGCGCCGCAGCCGGACCGACGCGGCGAGCGTCTCGATCGGATCGCAGAGGTGCGAGACGACCTCTTTTTCGAGCCCGATCAGCTCCGCCGCCCGCTCCATCCGCTGCTGTGCCGCTTCGAGTAGTTCGCTCACTTGGGTCGTCTCCTGTGATCTGCTTTCACAAGAAACAACGTGAGCGAGCGAGCCCGTTCCGTCGGCTGCCCTAAAGGACTAGAACCCCGCGGCGCTAAGCGCGCGGTCCATGTCTTCCTTGATATCCTCGATATCTTCGAGGCCGACATTGATCCGCACCAGCCCCTCGGTCACGCCCATCTCTGCCCGCACTTCTTCGCTCAGGCCTGCGTGCGTGGTGCTGGCGGGGTGACAGGCGAGGCTGCGCGAATCGCCGATATTGTTGGAGAGGTCGATCAGCTCCAGCGCGTCTAGCAGCGCGTGCGCCTTTGCCCGGCTGCCGAGGTCGAAGGCGAAGATCGGGCCGGTGGCGCGCATCTGTTTCAATGCGAGCGCGTGGCGCGGGTGGCTCGGCAGACCGGGGTGGAGGATGCGCGGCACGCGCGGTTCCATCATCTGGCCCAGCGCGACCGCGTTCTCGCTCTGGCGGTGCGCGCGCAGGTCGAGCGTTTCCAGCCCCTTCATCACCACCCACGCGTTGAAGGGCGAGAGGTTGGGCCCGGTGTTGCGCTGGAACGGCAGCAGCACCTCGTCGATCCACTCCTTCGTCCCGCACACCGCGCCCGCGAGGACGCGGCCCTGCCCATCCATCAGCTTGGTCGCACTGTACGCCACGACATCCGCGCCGAATTCCATCGGCCGCTGGAGCACGGGCGAGGCGAAGGCATTGTCGACCACGGTGGTGATCCCGTGCGCCTTCGCCACGCCGCAGACATGCTCGAGATCGACCACGTCGAGCGTCGGGTTGGCGGGCGTTTCGAAGAAGAAGACCTTGGTGTTGGGCTGGATCGCCGCTTCCCACGCGTCGTTATCCGCGCTGTCGATCACGGTGGTCTCGATCCCGAAACGCGGCAGCAGGTGGTCGACCAGCCAGCGGCACGAACCGAACGCGGCGCGCGCGGCGACGCAGTGATCGCCTGCGGAAAGCTGGCACAGCAGCGCGGCGGTCATCGCGGCCATCCCGCTCGCCTGCACGCGGCAGCCTTCCGCCCCCTCCATCAGAGCGATGCGTTCTTCGAGCATCGCGACCGTCGGGTTCTGGAGGCGCGAATAGGTCATCCCCTCGGCCTCGCCCGCGAAACGCGCGGCGACTTCGGCCGCATTGTCGTAGGTATAGCCCGAAGTGAGGAACAGCGCCTCGCTCGTCTCGCCATGCTCGCCGCGCCAGGTGCCGCCGCGCACGGCCTGCGTTGCGGGACGCCACTGCGACGTGACGGAGCGATCCATTCCGGTGGTCTTCTTCATGGGCGTCCGCTTACGAGGGCGACAAGTCGCTCGCAAGCAATCCATCGCGCGCGGTCTTGGCATGACCGACCGTGCCGAGCATCAGCGATCCCTCCATCAGCGTGAGCAGCAGCCGCGCGCCACCTTCTGGATCGGGGTCGTCGGCAGGCATCTGGCGGATCAGCCAGTCGAGCTGGCGGGCGATCATTTCCTGCGCGGCCACTTCGTAGCCGGGCAGGTCGCGCGCAGCGCCGGCGACGATTTCCCACCACAGGACCATGAAGGGCCGCATTGCCGGATCGGCGGCCTGCTCCATCACACGATCGAAGCATTCGCGCCGACTCGAGGGGCGGGTATCGCCCAGCGCCATGTCGAGCGCAGCGGAATAGATCCCCGCGATGTGGTCGAGCAACTCGACGATCAGCGTTTTCTTGTTGCCGAAATGGTAGACCAGCATGCGATCGCTGGTGCCTGCCGCCTTGGCGAGCGGCCGCAGGCTCGCCCCGCCAAGCCCGTGTTCGAGCACGTGCGCCGCCATCAGCGGCAACAGGGTTTCACGAGACATCTTGTCAGGTCTGGAAAGCGCTGGGGACATTTCTCTATTGTAGCAATCGCTACATTCCTTTATTGCGATGTGTAGCAGGTGCTACAAAATGGAGACCCTCCCGTGACCCCGCTCGACATCGTCTGGATCGCAAGCGTCATCGCCGGAGGCGTCGGCCTCCTTACCATCCTCGCCGCCAAGCGCGAGACCGGCAATACGGTCATCGCGGCGCTGCTGTGCGGTGCATTTGCCACCTACACCGCAGTCCAGATCGCCAGCGAGGGAGTGGCCGGGTTCTACACCAACCACACCGCGAACCTCACCGGGCTACAGGTGTGGATCGACCTGATTATGTGCACGGTCGTCGCGCTGTTCTTCATCGCACCGCGCGCGCGGGCGGCGGGTATGAACGTGCTGCCATGGACGCTGCTGGTCGGCTGCACTGCAAGCATCGGGCTGCTGGCGATGGTTGCGCGCCTGTTCTGGCTCGAGAGGAGGGCTCGCGCCGAAGCCTGACCGTGCCTGGGTCAGCGTGGCCTTTGTGCCACGCACCGGATGCGTCGCGATGTCACCGCTTGTCGGCGTCGCGCTCCCCCCGTATCTCGTGAGCCGAAATGAGCCCAGACCATGCGGACCGCGTCCACGCCAGCGACGATCCCCTGCTGGCCAGCCTTGGCCTGACGCTGCTTTTTTTTGCGCTGTGCCTGTGGCGGATCGAGATCCCCGGCACGCATTATTTCGACGAGATTCACTACCTCCCCGCCGCGCGCGAGTTGCTGGCGGGCACGGCCTACCGGAACCCGGAGCACCCGCCGCTGGGCAAGGAGATCATCGCAGCGGGCATCGCGCTGTTCGGCGACAACCCGTGGGGCTGGCGGTTTTTTCCGGTGCTGGCGGGTTCAGCGACGATGTTCGCCGCGATGCGCGCGCTGTGGCACGTCAGCCACCGGCAGGCCGCGACGCTGGCCTACGGCGTGCTGCTGGCGACGGGCTTCATCCTGTTCGTCCAGTCGCGCATCGCGATGCTCGACATCTTTATGGCGGCTTTCGTGATGATCGCGCTGTGGCTGTTCGCCGCCGCCTGCACCGCCCGCACCACCGCGAGGGCGCGCAGGAACCTTGCCCTTGCCGGCATAGCGATAGGCTGCGCGCTTGCGTCCAAATGGAACACGATCCCCGTCGCCCCGGTATTCGGCCTCGCCTTCCTCGGCATCCGCTGGCGTGCCGTGGGCGCCGCGCGGCTGCTGACCGATCACCAGGCACCGCCGGTGCGCGGCGTCAGCCTGGTCGAGGCGGCGCTGTGGCTCGGGCTGGTGCCGGTGATGGTCTACGCCATCACCTTCTGGCCCGCCTATGTCCTGCCGAAGAGTCCCTTCGCGGGCCTCGGCCCCATCGCCTCGCAGGAATACATGCTGGGCCTTCAGATGAGCGTGAAGGCATTCCATCCCTACCAGACGCACTGGAGCGACTGGGTGCTTAACACGCGCGGCATCTGGTACGCGTTCAACACCTATGACGGCGCGCAGCGCGGCATCATGCTGATCGGCAATCCGCTGACCATGTGGCTGGGGCTGGTCGCGCTGACATGGTGCGCCTACGCCGCCGTTTTCCTGCGCCGCCCGGACGCGGCGGCGGTCGTGATCCTCTACGCGGCGAGCATCCTTTTCTGGATCGTCGCGGCCAAGCCGGTGCAGTTCTACTACCACTATTTCCTGCCGAGCTGCTTCCAGCTGGCCGCGCTGGCGCTTGCGATCGATCGCCTGCGCGAGCTGCGCCAGCGGTGGGCGTTCTGGCTGGTGCTGGCGGGCAGCGTCGCGCTGTTCGCCTATTTCTACCCCATCCTCAGCGCCTGCGCGCTGGAGGACAAGCAGGCCTTCTTGAAATGGGCATGGCTGAAAAGCTGGATCTAGCGGGTGCCACGACCCCAGACGAAGCGGTTCGACAGCGCGTAGTTCCACACAGATCCGACCACGATGCCAGCGATGGCCGCGAGCAGCCAGTGGCCCGCGAGCGCCTCGATGAGGCTGGCGAGCCCGACATTGGCGAGAGCGCCGACCGAGCACGCCACACAGAACAGCGCCCACCCGCGCACGAAGGCGGGCAGCGTGCGCAGCCGCTTGTCGCGGTAGGTCAGCCAGTTGTTGAGCCAGAAATTGAAGCTCATCGCGGTGAAGGTCGCGACCGCCTGCGCCTTCCAGAAGGTCGCGGCCATGCCGGGATACAGCAGCGACAGCACCGCCAGATGGACCAGCACGCCCGCCCCGCCGACCGTCGCGAACATGGCGAAGCGGGTGGGGATGATCCGCCCCAGATACCGCTCGTACAGGCCTGCGACGAATTCGAACGCCACCGCGCGATCGAGCTTGCTCTCGCCTGCCAGCCGCTGACCGAACTGCATCGGCACCTCGGCCACGCGCAGCTGCCCGCGAGAGAGCGAGAGAATATCGAGCAGGATCTTGAACCCAATCCCCGAAAGGCGCGGCGCGAGCGCGCGGACCCGTTCGGTCTTGATCACGAAATAGCCGCTCATCGGATCGGTCAGCTCGACCCCCGTCAGCAGCCGCGCCAGCCGGTTGGCGATGCGCGAGCCCCTCTCTCGGTTGGCGCTCGACAGGCCCCGCGCGCTGCCGCCATCGGCGAAACGCGATGCGACCACGAGGTCGGCCTCGCCTGCGCGCAGCTTTTCGAGCATCGGCGGGATCAGCGCGGGATCGTGCTGGTGGTCGGCGTCCATCACCGCGACCACGGGGGCGGCGGTGGCGCAGACACCCTCGATCACGGCGGAGGCAAGGCCGCGCCGCCCGACGCGGTGGATCACGCTCACCCGGCGATTGGTCCGCGCCAGCGTGCGCGCCTCGTCGGCGGTCCCATCGGGGCTGTCGTCGTCGACCACGATCGCTTCCCAGTCGAGCCCGGCCAGCGCCGCGTCGATCCGCGCGATCATCGGCGCGAGATTTTCCCGCTCGTTGAGCGTGGGCAGGATGACGGCGATTTCGGGCACTCGCTCTTCCCTCTGCCCCCTTAGGCGATCGTCTCAGGCAATCCGCGCCAGCCGCTCGATCAGCCGGGTGCGCGCGGCCATAGCATCGCCCCGCCGGTCGGCAAGCAGGTAGCGTTCGAGCGCGGGGGCGAGCGCGCGCAGCGCGGCGACGGTCTGCGACAGGTCACCCGCCTCCGGCTTCGCGCCGCCGTAGCCCAGTTCGCGCAGCAGCAGCACTTCGTAAGACAGCAGCGCAGGCGCCCACCCGCGCGCCGAGGGCGCATGGCAGATCGCGTCGAGCAGCGCGCTCAGTGCCTGGTACAGGCTCGGGTAGGGATTGCGTTCAGGGAGCGTCGATGCGGTCAGCGCTGTCACCCACAGGATCGCGGCGGCGGGCAGCGGTTCACCCAGCCACGGCGCGCGGCTGGTCACCAGCTCGACCTTGCCGAAGGGCAGCTGGCTGGCCGAGCGCGCGCGGATATCCGCCTCCACCGCGTTGCCGGGGATCACCACCGGGCGCAGCCGCCGCCCCTGCCCGCCCGCAACATAGGCCGCGACCAGCCCCGCCTCTTCGGTCAGGGCGCGCAGGATCACCGCGTTCTCCCCATGAGGCCTTGCGGCAAGGACGATGGCGGGGGCCTTCAGCTGCATGGCGTCGTGCTAAGCAGGCCGCGAGGCCGCGTGCAATCTACCCCGCCATTGCTTCCTTCGATGCCTTGACCGCCATCGAGCGGGCGCGGCCCATCGACCAGTTGGCTTGCATCCGCACTTCGGGGTTGGGCGCGCACCAGATTTCGCCGGTGGCGTCGATCGCGGTCACCCACAGCAAGTTGTGTTCCTGCCCGTAGTCGATGACGCCCAGAGCATAGCCGTCTCCCTTGCCCAGAACGTGCAGCGGGATCGGCGGATCGAGTTGTGTGAACATGGCGCAAAGACCTCTCTTGGCGCCGATGAAACGCGCGAAGGGGCCGGGCGCACCCGATCCATCATTTCCTAAATTTCGACCGAAAAGCGGCGATTTACCGCCAGCCTGGCAAGCTACTTACGCTTGGCCTCCAGCGCATCGAGCCGCGCGGCAAGCGCCTCGGTCTCTTCGCGCGCCTTGGCGGCCATCGCCTTCACCGCCTCGAATTCCTCGCGGCTGACGAAGTCGAGCCCGCCGACCGTTTCCTTGATCCGCTCACGCGCGCTCTGCTGCGCCTCGCGGGTCATCCCGGCGAAGGTGCCCGCGGCACCGTTCACCAGCTTCACGAAATCGGCGATCATGGGGTTCTGGCTTTGCATGGTGCCAGAGATGGCGCGTGGGCTCTGGTTTGTCCAGAGCCCGCGCAGCCGCTTTACAGATCGATCCGCTGCACCGCGCCGGTGGTATCCGAACCGTCCGCCTCGGGGTTCAGCTGCATGATCTCGTAATTGAGGTAGGTCGCGAACAGCGCCCACGCGAAATAGGGGATCAGCAGCACCGCCGCCATCTTTCGCACGCGGAAGAACAGCACGATGGTGAGGAAGATCATCACCGACAGCGCGATCATCAGGTAGAAGGCGTAAGTGATCTCGTGCTGGCCGAAGAACAGCGGGCTCCACCCCAGGTTGAGCGCGAACTGGATCAGGAACGCCACGATCGCGATTCCCCGACCCTTTGCACCCCACGCCGAGCAGACCAGCGCAAGGGCGAGACCCATCATCACGTAAAGGATGCTCCAGACAATCGGGAACAGGCTGGGATCGGGCTGGAATTCGGGTTTTGCCAGCGCATCGTACCACGGGTCGCCCGCGCCCGATCCGGCCAGCTGGCCCGACAGGAAGCCGAGCAGCACCACGGCGGGGACGCAAAACAGCGCCCAGCGAATAAAGCTGGCGCGCAATTGCGCGCGCGAAGCCAGCGTTGTCATTTTGCCTCCGACCCGATCATTTCGATTCCCCCAATGCTGGCCGACTCCCCCGGCCACAAGCAAAGTCGCGCGCCCTATACCGAATTGGCACGCGCGCTGCACCTATTCCTAAGACCTAACAGCAGAAATCAGGAATTCGACATTGCCCTTCGGCCCGGTGATCGGGCTTTCGACGATGCCCTGCACTTGCCAGCCGCCTGTTTCGAGCCAGTGACGGACCTCTTCGCACACCCGCTCGTGCAGCGCGGGATCGCGCACCACCCCGCCCTTGCCGACCTCTTCGCGGCCGACCTCGAACTGCGGTTTGATGAGGGAGACGAGGCGGCATTGCGGCGCGGCGAGCTCCAGCGGGCGTTCGAGCACCTTGGCCATGCCGATGAAGCTCGCGTCGCACACCACCCAGTCGCACGGCGCGTCGATCTGATCGGTCGTCAATATGCGCGCGCTGGTCTTTTCGAGCACGGTCACGCACTCGTCCTGTCGCAGCTTCCAAGCGAGCTGGTTGGTCCCGCTGTCGACCGCGAAGACGCGCGCGGCTCCGCGCTGCAGCAGCACGTCGGTGAACCCGCCGGTCGAACTGCCGATGTCCATCGCCACCGCGCCGGTCGGGTCGAGATCGAAAGCGTCGAGCGCATGAGCCAGCTTCATCCCGCCGCGGCTGACCCATGGGTGGTCGCGCCCGCGCACGTCCAGCGGCGCATCCTCGGCAATCGGCTGACCCGGCTTGGCGATCTTGGTCTCGCCCGCAAACACCAGCCCCGCCATCACCAGCGCCTGTGCCCGCGCGCGGCTTTCCGCCAGCCCGCGTGCCACCAGCACCTGATCCACCCGCATCTTCTTCGCCATGGATGCGCGTCTTAGACCAAACTTGGCCCGCGTGAAGCTTTGCGAGGGGCGAAAGGCGGATTCCTGCCTTTGGGCCAGGACAGCGGCGCGTCATGGATCGAAAAGTATGGACCCGCCCGGCGTCCGCGCGCATTTACCCTCTCGTATGGTATCATTTCGCGCCTTTAACCCCGCCCGCCTCGCGCTCGCATCCTCGTTGCTGATCGTGACCTGCTGCCAGACGCCGCAGCCCACGCCGCCTGCGCCCCCCGCGCCCAGGCCGGTGGCGACGCCCACGCCGACGCCGGCTCCGCCGCAAGTTGCGCTGCCGACCGCCGATAGCTGGATCGACCAGCCGCAGACGCCGGGCGACTGGCGCTACGTGGTCGAGCCGGGCGAAACGCTGGCAGCGTTCGGCACGCCGGACGCGATCCGGCTGGTCATCGGATGCAACCTCGCCACGCGCAAGATCGCGATCGTGCGCGCCGCCTCCGCGCCGTTGCGCGATGAACTCGTCATGCGGATCAGCACCGAAACGGCGTCGCGCCCCCTGATGGCAAGGCCGGCTTCGGGCGAACCTTCGCGCGTGCTGGTAACGCTCGACGCGCGCGACCCGCTGCTCGACGCGATGGCGATCACGCGCGGACGCTTTGCCGTGGAAGTGGAAGGCGAACCCGGCCTCTACGTGCCCGCCTGGGCCGAGGTGACGCGGGTGATCGAGGATTGCCGCTAGGCGCGCTGCGCCACCCGGAAAAAACCGTGAATTTTGGTGGATGCCGATGCGGCGAACCCGCGCGATCGACGCTGCATGGCAGGCCAAGATGCGAGCGCACGAGTATGACGGGGAAAAACATATTTACAAGGCTTGTGCTGGCGAATCGCATGACTCAAATATGCACTTGAGGGCGACGGCCCACGTCGCTTCTCGGCCCCCGGTGATACGGTGCGGGTCTTGGCTTACAAGCGCGAAAGGAGGTGATCCGATGTCTCATGGTTCAGCAGAGAGGTCGGCAAGTTTCCGCGCGAGGCACTATCGGTAAAGTCGCATACCTTTAGAGGCTTCGTGAGCGGCACTTCCTGGCCGCTGACCATGAAAGGGCGATCCACCGACGGGCTGGGTCGCCCTTTTCATTTCTGCCATTCCCTATTCATCCTGACGGGCTAGAAAAGCGCCCGGACACATTGGACGGGGGTATGGGAATGTCGATTCTACTGGCAATGGGCGTGCTGGCTTTCGCTATTCAGGCGTCGGGCGAAACACCTGAGCTACAGACCGATACGCAAGCTTCGCTCAATGCCTGCATCAGTGTCGCGCCGCCCGAAGATGCCGATATGGACAGTGTCGACTGGAAGCCGTTCATCGGCTGCATTTTTCAGCAGACGGCGGCGCAGATGGACACGCAATTGCCCATCAAGATCGACGATACGACGACGCTCGTCGCTGTCTCCGCCACCGGGCCGCAATTCAACTACACCTATGTCGCCGACATGCTGGTGGGTGACCTGGCGCCTGGCTCCGCCGCATCGATCGAGCGGGCGACGCGGCAAACCGTTTGCCAGAGCCCGGACATGGTCGCCACGATGAAGCGCGGCGGTTCCTACTTCTACCGCTGGCTCGACCGGTCGGGCGCGGTGATCCATACCGCGCTGGTCGCTAGCTGCTAGGATAGCGGCGGGGTGCCCTGCGAACCCCGCGCGACCCGCTTCAGCGTCGCCGGATTTCGATCCGGTCGCTCGACCGGGCATCGTCGAACCGCCGCGTCGCTCCGGCATTGCCCGCGACGCGCGACAGGAGGAAGTCGGTCACAAGACCGATCGCGTCGTCGTAGCCGCCTTCCTCGCCGTAGACGAAGGCGTGGCTCGACCCGTCGACCACCAGCAGCGTGTTGTCGCCCGCGGGCAGCGCATCGAACTGTGCAATTTGTACCGCCGGATCGCTGGCGAAGGGCTGCGCGACATCCTTGGGCCCGGTGATCGTCAACGTGGGTACCGCGACCATGTCCAGCGCGCCGGGCGTCGCGGTCAGACCGGGGATCGGACCGGGCGATGAGAACATCGCCACCGCCTTCATCGCGGGAACGCGGGCATGCAGCATCGAGTCGAGTGCACCGCCGCCCATCAGCGCGATCAGCGATCCGTAGCTATGGCCCAGCCCGCCCAGCGGCAGCTCCGGGTACTGCTGCTGCGCGTAGGCGGAGACTGCCTGCAATTCGGCCATGCGGCTCATGAAGGCGGTCTGGAGATCCTGCCGCTCGGCCTCCGGGATCAGGAGCGAGTCGGCGTGCAGCGGGGCGAGCACGGTCAGCCCTGCCCTTTGCAGTTTACCGATCAGCGGCATCAGCCGTTCGGGGGAGGACCCCGCGCCGTGCGACAGGAAGATGACGGCGGCGGGCTGTCCTACCGCATCGAAAACCGACACGTCGACCGTGCGCCCGGCCACCGGAAGCTCGACATGGCGGGCTGCGGGAAGTGCCGCCGCGACCGGGGCGGTCGGTTCGGCGACCATCGGAGTGGCGCAAGCCTGCAGGGCAAATGCAGCGAACAGTACAAGCGGCAGCGAACGCAATGATTTCATCTATTTGCCCTCCAGCAGGATTGCCTGGCGCTATTCGGTTTGCGAAAGACGCACAATCATTATCGCGATTGGGCGATGGCGCTTTCTCGCAAGCCTCGTCGCGCTACGAGGCGCAACTTTCGGAAAGTTTTTCACGTTAATCGTGAAATTTATTTCGAAAGGTCTTGCCCCCGGCGTCGCGCGCGCATAACCGCCTCGCCCAAGGAGACTTACGCTTTATGGCCGACGCGCCGATGATCGATTTCGCCCACCTGCCCCACCCCGCCCCGGTGCCGTCCGAAACGCGCGACGAAGCGCTGGCGGATCCGGGCTTCGGATCGATCTTCACCGATCACATGGTGACGATTGCCTTCGACGCCGCGCGCGTGGAGCGCGGCGAGGATGGCTGGCACGACGCGCAGCTGCGCCCGCGCGAAGCCATCCCGCTCGATCCGGCGGCCGCCGTGCTGCACTACGCGCAGGAAATCTTCGAAGGGATGAAGGCGTATCGCTGGGATGATGGCTCGGTCGCGCTGTTCCGACCCGAACAGAACGCGCGCCGCCTCAACGCCAGCGCGCGCCGGATGGCGATGCCCGAACTGCCCGAGGAACTGTTCCTCGAATCGATCCGCCAGCTGGTCACCAAGGACCGCGCCTGGATGCCCACCATCGAAGGCGGCTCGCTCTACCTGCGGCCCTTCATGTTCGCGACCGAGGCCTTCCTCGGCGTGCGGCCCGCGCGTCAGTACCTCTATTGCCTGATCGCCAGCCCGGTCGGCAGCTACTTCAAATCGGGCGTGAAGCCGGTCGACGTGTGGGTCAGCCGCGATCACACCCGCGCGGCCCCCGGCGGCACCGGTGCGGCGAAGACCGGCGGCAACTACGCTGCCAGCCTCGTGCCGCTGGCCGAAGGGACGAAGCAGGGCTGCCAGCAGACCGTCTTCCTCGATGCAGTCGAGAAGAAGTGGATCGAGGAACTGGGCGGCATGAACCTGTTCTTCGTGTTCGAGGACGGCAGCGCGATCACCCCGCCGCTGACCGGCACGATCCTGCCCGGCATCACCCGCGACAGCCTGATCCAGATGCTGCGCGACGAAGGGCTGCAGGTGCGCGAAGAGCCCTATTCGATCGACCAGTGGCACGCCGATGCCGCCAAGGGCGACCTGATCGAGACCTTCGCTTGCGGCACTGCGGCAGTGGTCACCCCGGTAGGCAGCGTCAACGGGCCCGACGGCACCTTCACCATCGGCACCGGCGGCACCGGCCAGCTGACCCAGAAGCTGCGCGACAAGCTGGTCGGCATCCAGATGGGCACCGCGCCCGATCCGCATGGCTGGGTGATGAAGCTGGACTGATGGGCTTGCGCGCCGGACGCGGCTGTCAGGCGCTCACGGGCATCGCGGGAGGCAGGCGACCATCGCCTTTTCGCGCTAGCCGCACGAGATCGCGGCCCGCCTGCTTGGCCTCGTAAAGGGCTTCGTCCGCGCGCCCCATCAGGGCAGAGGCGGTCGACCCGGCAACCTTTCGCATCGCGACGCCGACGCTCACCGTCAGGCGGACAGAGCGGTCGTCGTCGAGCGTGACGGGCCTGGCGGACACCGCTTGCCGGGCGCGATCGGCCAGCTGCAAGGCAGTTTCGACGTCGCTGTCCTCCACCACGACGACGAATTCCTCGCCGCCGTAGCGTGCGAGGGTATACCCGCCAGCCGCGAATTCGCGTTCGAGCTGCCGTGCGACCTGCCTGAGCGCGCGATCCCCGGCCATATGCCCGTGCGTATCGTTGAACGCCTTGAAGTGGTCGACGTCGATCATCATCACGGCGAGCTCGTCGTCACGGGCGATCGACGTTTCGAGAGCGCTTTCGAAGACCCGTTCGAAGTAGCGGCGGTTGCGCAGACCTGTCAGTTCGTCGCGGTGCGACAGCTCGCTCAGCTGGCGGTTGGCGACGATCAATCGCGCCGACATGAGCCGACTGCGCAGTTCCAGCAGGAAATGCTGGTCCCTCAGCCGCGTGGTCCGGACCGGGATGGCCAGCGTGACGACGCAGATCACGCTGATGAACGCAAGCAGCGTGGGAATGTTCGCCTGCGCGGGATGCGGCATCGTCAGGAAGACGAGCCACAGCCCGCCGAGCGCGAGGCCGCTGATCGTGAACAGGCACGCGGGCCTCAGTGGCAGGATCACACCCGTCATCATTATCAGGAGGCCCGACGCCATTACGTACTCGCTCATGTACGGGTTGATCGTGTGCATCCCGAGATACGCCCCCACGGTGGCAAAGCAGGGCACCGGTAACAGGCAGGTGACCCGTTGCAGGCTTGGGCTGCCGTAGCGCGCGACGAACATCGCCATGAGATAGACCGGCGCGACGAGACCCACTCGCAGCGTCAGCGCCGTCTCGAACACCTGCGGGCCCGCCAGATAGTCGAACGGCAGGCACAGCAGGCCGAGCGCCATGCCGATGGCATTGATAAATATGAGCTCGCGGCGCAACCGCCGGTCATTCTCGTCGTGCCAGATCGCCCGCAAACCGGCCGGCCACCGGCGAAACGCCAGCGCCCCGTCGGCAGCCTGCATCACTGCAGCGTCGATGTCCTGGTCCGATGGGTGGTCGAGCTTCATCCTCGTCCACCTACTTTGCAAATGTTAATTTCGGGTAGGCGAAGGGGGCGTTTGAGCCAATCGTGAGGCTACAGCCGCGACCGCACGAGGAAGCGTTTCGTGAAGGTCTCGCTCGGGCGCAGGACGAGGATCGAGACGCCCGCGACCGCAATGCTTCCGCCGACCAGCAGCGGGACGCCTACGGGGTCGCCCGTCAGCCATGCGCCCAGCGCAACCGTCATCAGCGGGTGCAGCAGCGTGAACGGGACCACCAGATTGGCGTCGTGATCCTTCAGCGCGTTGAAGTAGACCGTATGCGCGTAGACCGAGACGACGAGCCCGGCAAAAATCAGGCAGCCGAGCACCTGCAACGGATGCGCGGTCAGCGGCGCGACCAATCCGCGCTCGGTCGCCAGCGAAAAGGGTAGCAGGACCACGAAAGAGGCGAGTGCGGACCACGCCTGCAACGGCTTGCCCCCGACATCGATCTTCTTGACGTAGACCGACCCCAGCGCGCCCACGAGGCACGACAGCCCGATCCAGCCGAGCCCCGCCGAACTCTGCAGGCCAGAGGGCGAGGAAATCGCGATCACCACCCCGGCGATCGCCAGCGCGATACCCAGCCCGCGACGCCAGCCGACATCCTCGCCCAGCAGCACGATCGCCAGCAGCACGGTCATCGGTGCGCCCGACAGGCTGACGATTCCTGCGGTCGACGGGTTGGCGTGCGAAAGCCCGATGGCGAACAGGGCGAAAGACCCGCCCCCGATCGCCAGCCCGACGGCGGCGACCACGGGCCAGTTCCGGGGCAGCGGACGCAGCAGTTGGGCGAGTACGACAAGCGTCAGCAGCGCCCGCAGCGCGGCGTAGAACAGCGGCGGCATCCCCAGATCGTCCACCGCGACCTTGCTGACCACGACATTGAGCGCCCACAGCAGGTTGACGAGGACGAGCAGCGCGATCGTCTTTGCCGGCACGCCGCTACCCTCGGGTATCGGGTACGTGTGTCTCCAGCTCGGCCAGCCAGACGTCGGCGACCGCATCGCTCGGCGCGCGCCAGTCTCCGCGCGGGCTCAGCGCACCGCCCATCGAAACCTTGGGCCCGTTGGGCATTGCGCTGCGCTTGAACTGGCTGAAGCCGAAGAACCGGCGGCAGAACACCGCCAGCCATTTGCGGATCGTCGGCAGGTCGTAGGCGCGCTTCGCATCTTCGGGGAAGCCCTGCGGCCAGCACCCTTCGCTCGCATCGCGCCAGGCGTGCCACGCAAGGAAGGCGACGTGGCTCGGCGACTGGCCGTAGCGCGCAATGTGGTGGAGGAAGAAGTCGTGCAGCGCGTAGGGGCCGATATGGTCCTCTGTGCTTTGGATCGCGCCGTCTTCCCCGGCGGGCACCAGCTCGGGGCTGATTTCGGTGCCGAGAACGTCTTCCAGAACGGCATGAAGCGCGCTGTCGAACTGCCCGGTCTCGATCATCCAGCGCATCAGGTACTGGATCAGCGTCTTGGGCACGCCAGAATTGACACCGTAGTGGCTCATCTGGTCGCCCACGCCATAGGTGCACCAGCCCAGCGCCAGCTCGGAAAGGTCGCCGGTGCCGATCACGAAACCGCCGTGGTGGCCCGCGAGGCGGAAAAGGTAATCGGTGCGCAGCCCTGCCTGCACGTTCTCGAACGTGGTGTCGTACACCTTCTCGCCATCAGCGAAGGGATGGCCGATATCCGCCAGCATACGTTCGGCCGCCGGAGTGATGTCGATCGTCTCGGCAGTGATCCCTGCCGCTTCCATAAGCGATATCGCGTTGTTCTTCGTCCGGTCGGAGGTGCCGAAACCGGGCATCGTGTAGCCGCGGATCGTGCTGCGCGGCAGGCCGAGCCGGTCGCACGCGATGCACGCGACGAGCAGCGCGTGGGTCGAATCGAGCCCGCCCGAAATGCCAAGGATCAGAGACTTCGCGCTGGTCGCCTCGATCCGCCGCATCAGCGCATCGACCTGGATATTGACCGCCTCGTAACAGTCCGCATTCAGCGTCGCGGGATCGTCGGGCACGAAGGGATAGCGGCGCACGCTGCGCTTCAAACCGACATCGCCCGGCGTGTGATTGTGCGTAAAGCCGACGCGGCGGTACCAGTCTTCGGGTCGGCCCGCGTCCTCGCTCGCATCGTGGAAGGTGCCGTTCTGCGTGCGGTTGTTGACGATCCGCTGCGTGTCGATATCGGCGATGCACAGTTCGGCCTTGCGGTCGAAGCGGACGCTTTCCTTCAGCAACTCGCCCAGTTCGTAGATCACACCCTGCCCGTCCCACGCGAGGTCGGTGGTGCTCTCCCCGTGCCCGCTCGCCGAATACACGTACGCGCACATGCCCCGGCTGGAGCTGGAGGCGCAGTGCAGGTGCCGGTCGCTCGCCCGCCCGATGGTGACGGGCGAGGCGGAAAGGTTGGTCAGGATCGTCGCGCCGGCCATCGCCGCGAGCATGCCGGGCGGCTGCGGCGCCCAGAAATCCTCGCAGATCTCGATCCCGAAGGTGAAGCCAGGCAGGTTTTCGGCGCCGAAGATCAGATCGGTGCCGAAAGGAACTTCGTGGCCCGCCATGGTCACCTCGAGCCCGTGGCAATTCTGCCCGCGGGTGAACTGCCGCTTCTCGTAGAATTCGCGGTAGTTGGGCAGGTAGCTCTTGGGCACCACGCCCAGCAGGCTGCCGTTGGCGATCGCGAGCGCGCAGTTGTACAGCCGGTGCCCGCGCCGCACGGGCGCGCCGATTACCAGCACCGGGGTCAGCCCGGCGCTTTCCTCGATGATCCGGCCCACGGCTGCTTCCGCCGCGTCGATCACCGCGCTTTGGAGATGCAGGTCGTCGATCGCGTAGCCGGTGACGCACAGCTCGGGATAGACCGCCAGATCGACCCCCGCCTCGTGCGCGCGGCGCGCTTCTGTCAGGATGCTGTCGGCATTGCCGGTGATGTCGGCGGGGCGCACGCAGGGCGTGCAGGTCGCGACGCGCACGAAGCCGTGCGTGTGCATGTCGAAGAAGGGATGTGCGCGCTCACCCATTATCGGGTCAGCCTGTGCCCGCATGATGCGCGCGACACAAGGGCCAGCGCGCGCATCATGCGGGCACAGGCTGACCCGGTCAGGCGCGCTGCGTGTTGAGCGGCAGGCGAGTCAGGGTGACGCGGCAGCCCTGCTCGTTCACCTCGATATCCTGCTCCGCCCCGGCCTGCTGGGCGAAGGTCCGCATCAGGCTCCTGCCCAGCCCGCCGTCGGAATCGCTGGCCGCGGCGTCGCCCGCCCCGTTGTCGCGCACATCCAGCCGCCAGTCGCTGGCCGTCCCGTCGAGAGTGATCGTCAGCTCGCCCTCGCGACCGTCGCCGAAGGCGTATTTCGCCGCATTGGTCAGCGCTTCGTTGAGGAACAGGCCGATCGCCACCGCCTGGTCGCGCGGCAGCGGGATCGCCGCGATCCGGCGGTTGACCGTCACGTTGTCGTCGAAAGACGCGTGGACCAGATGGTCGACCACATCTTCGAGGTAGCTCGCCATGTCGATCGCGCCTTCCTTGCGGTCGGCCCCGTCCACGGCCAGCTGCGCATAGGCGCGACTGAAGGAGAACACGCGGTTGGCGGCATCCTCCAGCGCGGCGGCGGCGGCGGGATTGTCCTGCCGGCGCTTCTGCAATTCGATCATGCTGGCGACCAGCGCGAAGTTGTTCTTGGTGCGGTGCTGAAGCTCCGCCATCAGCCAGCGCCGCCGCTCCAACGATTCGTGCAGTTCGGCCTCGCGAATGCGCACCGCCCGTCGGAAAATCTCGGCCAGCACGACCACCACGCAGGACGACAGGAAGTTGATGAGCACGCGCGACTGATCGCTCGCCACCTCGAAATCGAAAGACCACTGAAACGGCAGGACGACGTACCAGGCCCACAGGAACGACACGATCAGGCACACAATGCCCGCGTACAGCCGCCCGAACAGCGTCGCGATCAGCACCATGGGGTAAACCAGCGCGAAGGGCCCCGCATTGGGCGCGACCAGATCGATAGCCGACCGAAGCAGGATCATCGCAACCGCCAGCGCAAGACCGAACAGGACTTGCGCAAACAGCGGAGGAAACGCCCGCGGCAGGAAATTGGCCGCGTCGACCGCGGTCAGCTTGTGGTTGGGCAAACGGGTTCCCTTTTCGCGCCTATCCCACCAGATTCGACGCCGTTGGTGTTTGCGCGACTCTAGCAGCGAAATCTGCCGGGCGCGATTGCCCTATGTTAGTTTTATCTAATTCGTCAGGCCGCCAGCAGATCTGCCACCGGCGGCGCCTTTTCGAGGAACGCGATCAGCCCGCGCTCCTCGCGCGTCAGCCATTTGGTCGAACGCGGCAGGATCAGCCCTTCGCGCCATTCGCCCTGCCGGTCCATCAGATCGAACACCGCCGGGTGGATGTAGCTTTTGCGGGTGATCGCGGGCGTATTGCCGAGCTTTTCCGACACTTGCTGCGTCACCGCCTTGATGGTGAGATCGTCCTTCGCCCCCGCCAGCAGCGCGAAGGCCATCACGCTGGCGTGCCAAGTGCGGAAGTTCTTGGCGGTGAAATCCTTGCCCATCGTCTCGCGCAGATAGGCGTTGACGTGGCTGGAAGTGACATCACGCACCACCCGAGGGCCGTCGCCGCCGTCGTCGACGAAGGAGAACAGGTCCTGCCCGTCGAGATCCTGCATCTGCCGCACGATCTTGGCCAGATGCGGGTCGGTCAGCTCCAGATCGCGCTCCTTGCCCGACTTCGCGCGGAAGCGGAACCGCAGCGTCTTGCCGCGCACGGTCACATGGTGGCTCTTGATCGTGGTCGCGCCGTAGCTGCCGTTCGATCGCGCATAGGTGTCGTTCCCCACCCGGATCGCACCCAAGTCGAGCAGGCGGACCACTCCGGCCAGCGCACGCGGCAGGCGCATGTCGCCTTGCGTCAGGTCCTCCACCACCCGCTTCCTCAGCAGCGGGAGGCGGTTGCCGAAGGCGAGGCAGCGATCGAACTTCTCGCCTTCGCGGGTGGCCCGAAAATCGGGGTGGTAACGGTATTGCTTGCGCCCCTTGGCATCGTACCCGGTGGCAAGGATATGGCCATTGGGCGCGGGGCAGAACCAGCAGTCCGAATAGGCGGGCGGCAGCGCAATGGCGTTGAGCCGTGTGCGTTCCTGCGCGTCGCGGATCAGCTCCCCGTCGGGATCGTAATAGGCCCACCCACGCCCGGCGCCCTTGCGGGTGATCCCCGGCAGGCTGTCGTCGACGAAAATGAGCTTTTCCATGAGGTTGCGTCCGCAGTTGGGTGCTGCTGAGACGACTCCCACGTGGCACGGCGGTTCCCGCTATTCGCCGGTTCGCCCCGCGCCGGGCACTGCGTCGATAGGATTCTTTTCGTACCCGGCAGATCATCTTGCGCGCCGAAATCACCCGCGGCGGTTGCGACCGGGCGGCGCGAGGCCCAACTTGCCGCCATCAAGGATCGCCCAATCTCCCGAAAAAGGAACCGCCGCATGAGCGAATATGTGCCCCCAAAAGTCTGGACCAACGACACCGAAAACGGCGGCCGCTTCGCCAGCATCAACCGCCCGACCGCAGGCGCGCGCGAGGACAAGGTGCTGCCTGCGGGCGAAAATCCGTTCCAGCTCCACTCGCTCGCCACGCCCAACGGCGTGAAGGCGACCATTATGCTCGAGGAATTGCTCGAAGCCGGGCACCCCGCCGAATACGACGCCTACACGATCAACATCGGCGAGGGCGATCAGTTCACCAGTGGCTTCGTCGCGATCAACCCCAATTCGAAGATCCCCGCGCTGGTCGACCGGACGGGCGAGGCACCGATCCGCGTGTTCGAAAGCGGCGCGATCCTGCTACATCTGGCGGAGAAATTCGACGCGTTCCAGCTGAGCGGACCGGGCCGCGCGGAAATGCTCAGCTGGCTGTTCTGGCAGATCGGCAGCGCCCCCTTCATCGGCGGCGGGTTCGGCCACTTCTACGCCTACGCGCCCGAGAAATACGAATATCCGATCAACCGCTACGCGATGGAGACCAAGCGGCTGTTCAGCGTCGCCGATCAGCGGCTGGGCGAGACGCGCTTCCTTGCGGGCGACGAATACACCATCGCCGATATCGCCGCCTTCCCCTGGCTCGCGCCCTTCGTCGAAGGGATCATCTACAACGACGCAACGACCTTCCTCTCGATCCACGAGTACGAGAACGTCGCGCGCTGGGTAGACGAAATTGCCACCCGCCCCGCCGTGCGGCGCGGACGTATCGTCAACAAGACCTGGGGCGACGAGGCCTCGCAGCTTCGCGAACGCCACTCGGCAGCCGATTTCGAGGGCAAGGTGCTGGAACCGAGCAAGCCGGTTTAGGAACCCGATCCACCCTCTTACCGCTCGCCCTGAGCCTGTCGAAGGGCTGCACTTTTCTTCAAGAAGGACGGTGCTTCGACAAGCTCAGCACGAGCGGTTCAGTTTAATTTCTCCGCTAGCCGCGCCATGAACGCGGCGCCCTTTTCCAGCTGTTCTAGCGCGATCCACTCGTCGGGCTGGTGCGCCTGTTCGATCGAGCCGGGGCCGCAGATCACGGTGGGGAAGCCCGCCGCCTGGAACAGCCCACCCTCGGCAGCGAAAGCAACCTGACCTGGCGGCGTGTTCTCTCCGGTCAGCGCGCGGACGAAGGCCACCGCATCCTCGTTGCCCTGTGGAGTCATCGGCGGGGTGCTGGCGTGCTGTTCGATCCAGACGCCAGCATCGGCGAACTTGCGCTTCAGCTGCGCATCCAGCGCGGCGCATTTCTCCTTGAACGAAGCGAGGATCGCCTCGGCATCCTCGCCCGGCGGGCACCGCAGGTCGAACTGGAACCGCGCATTGCCAGCAAGAATGTTCGACGCAGCGCCTCCTTCCATCACGCCGATGGTCAGCGTCGCCTGCGGCGGGACGAAGCCGTTGGCCGGGTCCGCACGCGCTCGCAACGCGTCGGCCAGCGCCAGCAGATCGTGCATCAGCTCGACCGCGACCGCATTGGCCGAGATTCCGTGGTCGACCAGAGAGGAGTGCGCCGCGTGCCCGCGCACTGTCACCTCGTGCACCGCGATACCCTTGTGTCCGGTGATGATGCCCATCAGGCTCGGCTCGCCCACGATGGCGAGACGCGGGGCGGGAATCGTCTCGGCCATCCGCGCGATCATCGGGGGCGCGCCCTGGCAGCCGACCTCCTCGTCGTAGCTGAGCGCCAGGTGCACCGGCAGCCTGCCCGCGACGAAGCGCGGCACGAAGGCGAGCGCGAGCGCGATGAAGCCCTTCATGTCCGCCACCCCGCGCCCGAACAGCTTGCCGCCGTCTTGCCGCACGGTCCACGGATCGCTCGACCAGTCCTGCCCGTCGACCGGCACCACGTCGGTATGGCCCGACAGGATCACCCCGCCCTCCACCACCGGCCCGCATGTGGCGAACAGATTGGCTTTCTCGCCGCTTTCGTTCGGCACCCGCTGCGAGGCGACGCCGTGGCGCGCGAGATACTCCTCCACCCATTCGATCAGCGCGAGATTGCTGTGCCGCGAGGTAGTGTCGAACCCGATCAGCGTATCGAGGATATGGCGAGCGGCGGCGAGATCGGTCATGGCGGAAGGTGTAGCGGGACGCAGACTCGATGCCACCCCTTCACATTATCACTTCACATCGGCCCCTTCACATTAAGGCACGCGCCGCTATAGGGGCGGTCCTGCCAGCGATGGGGTGTAGCCAAGTGGTAAGGCACCGGTTTTTGGTACCGGCATTCGCAGGTTCGATCCCTGCCACCCCAGCCAGGCTTTACAAATAGCGCAAGCACGGCTCCGGCCCTTCGCGAATGCGTAGCGCTGCGCGGACGGGGCTACTGCGGGAAACGGCAAGCTGCTATGTGCGTTGAGCACATCGGGAGGGGCCGGGGCAGCCACGCAATGATCGATTTTCAGCCGAATCCAGTCACCGGCGAGCAGCGATGATGGATATCGGTTTCGCGATCGATGGCACGCTCGCGTGGGTCTGGGCCAACATCCTCGCGATCGTCGGCTGGATTATCGCCATGATCGCCTTCGTGGTCGTGCCCTTCCGCCGCCCGCCTGCAAAGGCGCGCAACTGGCTGCTGATCTTCTTCGCGCTGCCGTGGGTCGCCCTGCCGATCTACTGGGTGATCGGACGCCCGCAATACGCCAGGCAGCGCCAGAAACGGGTCGCCGAGCTGCCCCGCATTCTGGACCGTGTGATCCGGCAAACGGGCATGGATCATCCCGAGTTCTCGCCCGAACTTTGCGAAGACAACCATTCGCTGGCCAGCCTGGCACACGGGCTGGGCCAGTTCCCCGCGGTGATCGGCAACGGGATCGAGCCGCTCGGCGATTATCACGGTACGATCGACCGGATCATCGGCGATATCGACGCGGCGCGGCACCACGTCAGCGTCGAATTCTACATCTTCAAGAACGACGGCGTCGGCAAACGCCTGATGGCCGCGCTCGAAAGGGCGAGCGGGCGCGGGGTGACCTGCCGGGTGCTGCTCGATGCGCTCGGCTCCTACGGCGCGGTCGCGTCGATCAAGCGGCGGCTGGAGTCGGCGGGGATCGAGGTGCACGACATCCTGCCGCTGCGCCGGCGCCTGTCCAGCTCGCGCGTCGACCTGCGCAATCACCGCAAGATCGTGGTGGTCGATGCGCGCGTGGGCTATACCGGATCGCAGAACATGTGGGCCCCTGCCGAGCACGGCCGCAATGCCAACCGCGAGCTGATGGTTCGCGTGACCGGGCCGATCGTCGCCCAGTTGCAGGCGATTTTCGTGTGCGACTGGTATCTCGAAACGCTCGAGGATCTCGACGACGCGGCCATGTTCCCCCCGTGCGAGACCGGCCCCGGTCTGGGAGCGCAGATGATCGCCACCGGGCCGGACAATCCGGTGGGCGGGCTCGACCTGATCATCACGCAGGCGATGTACAACGCGAGCGAGGACATCGTGATTGTCACCCCCTATTTCGTGCCGACCGATGCGCTGTTGACGGCGATCCGCGGCGCGGTGCTGCGCGGGGTGACGGTGCGGCTGATCACGGGGGCGAAATGCGACCAGCGCCTCCCCGGTCTGGCGCAGCGCAGCTATTACCAAGAACTGCTGTCGATCGGCGTGCAGATATACCTGTATGCGCCGGAATTCCTGCACGCCAAGCATTGCCGCGTGGATTACGAGGTCTCGATCCTGGGGTCGAGCAACATGGATTTCCGATCGTTCGAGCTCAATGCCGAGATTGACCTGCTGTGCTACGACGCCGCGCTGGCAAAGGATCTGGAACTGGTCGAGAAGCGCTATCTCGAGCAATCGACGCGCGTTTGCGCCGATGACTGGAAGAACCGCCCGTTGAGGAAGAAAGTGCTGGAGAACACGGCGCGCATGATGAGCGAGCTGATCTGAACCGATGAACCGCGCCGCCTTCGATCCCAGCTTCAAGCTCGCCAGCTACAATATTCACAAGGCGGTCGGCATCGATCGGCGGCGCGATCCGCTGCGCATCCTGAACGTGCTGAGCGAAGTCGATGCGGATATCGTGATCCTGCAGGAGGCGGATCGCCGCTTCGGCATGCGCGAGCGCACGCTGCCCGATATCCTCGTCGAACAGCATACCGACTACGTGCCGGTGCCGTTCGATGTGCAGAACGATTCGATGGGCTGGCACGGCAACACGATCATGGTCCGGCGCGACATCGCCGTCATCGAGCACGACGTATTGCACATCCCCTATCTGGAACCGCGCGGCGTCGTCACCGCGAGCGTGCGGCTGCCCGCCGGCCCGGAGCTCACCGTGTTCGGGATGCATCTCGACCTGTCGGGCCTGTGGCGCATGCGCCAGGCGCGCGCGATATCGGCACTGGCGCGCGCGGCGCAGAAGCAGCGCCCCACGCTGCTGGCGGGCGACCTCAACGAATGGCGCCCCAATGGTGGCTGCCTGAAGGAATTCGCGCGGCACTTCACCCTGCTCGACTGCGGGCGCAGCTTCCACAGCCAGCGTCCGCTCGGGCGGCTCGACCGGATCATGCACGGGGCGCCGCTCGAAGCCATCGAGGCGGGCGTGCACCGAAGCCCGCTGGCCTCGATCGCATCGGACCACTTGCCGGTGTGGGCCACTTTCCGCCTGCCGGGTTGAACTGCGCGCGCCGCGCGAGGCACGCCGCATGTCCACAGGCTTTGCGCGGGCGAAGGGCAAGCGCTTCTATGCCCCGGCTCGATCTGGCATGGCCGCCGCCATGACCGCTCAAACGCGCACCTCCGGCCCGACCATTGCGGACCCTTCGCAGCTGCTCGACAAGCTGCACGAAGTGTTCGGCTTCCGCTCGTTTCGCGGCGTGCAGGCCCAAGTGGTGGACCGGGTGATGGAGGGCCAGTCGACGCTCGCAGTGATGCCCACGGGCGCGGGCAAATCGCTGACCTACCAGCTGCCCGCGACGATGCTGGACGGCACATGCGTGGTCATCAGCCCGCTCATCGCGCTGATGCACGACCAGCTGCGCAGCGCGAGCGCCAACGGCATCCGCGCCGCCACGCTGACCAGCGCGGACGAGAACCGGGCCGAAACGGTCCAGCGGCTGCGCGCGGGCGAACTCGATCTGCTGTACGTCGCCCCCGAACGCGCGAGCCAGAGCCATTTCCGCGACCTGCTGTCGCAATGCCGGATCGCGCTGTTCGCGATCGACGAGGCGCATTGCGTCTCCGAATGGGGGCACGATTTCCGGCCCGACTATCGCCTGCTGCGCCCGCTGATGGACCAGTTCGCGGATGTCCCGCGCCTCGCGCTGACCGCAACGGCGGACGCGCACACGCGGTCCGACATCCTGACCCAGCTCGGCATCGCGCCCGAGGGGCTGATCGTCGCCGGGTTCGACCGGCCGAACATCCGCTACACGATCCGCCCACGCGATTCGCTGACGCAGCAGTTGCGGCGGTTGCTTGCTGAGAACCCCGGCCCCGGCATCGTCTACGCGCAGACCCGCGCCGCGACCGAACGGCTGGCGGAATCGCTGGCGGACGGGACGCGCGAAGTGCGCTGCTACCACGCAGGCCTGCCGCCCGAGGTACGCGCTGCGAACCAGGCGGCGTTCGTCGCGAGCGAGAACATGGTGATCTGCGCCACGGTCGCCTTTGGCATGGGGATCGACAAGCCCGACGTTCGCTTCGTCGCGCATGCCGGGCTGCCGAAATCGATCGAGTCCTATTACCAGGAAACCGGCCGCGCAGGGCGCGATGGCGATCCGGCGACGGCGCACCTGTTCTGGGGTGCGGACGATTTCGCGCGGGCGCGGATGCGGATCGGCGAAGTTGGCGAGGCACGCCAGCAGGGCGAGCGAGCGCGGCTGGCGGCACTGGGCGCGCTCGTCGAGACTGCCGGATGCCGCCGCGCGATCCTGCTGCGCCATTTCGGCGAGAACCCGCCCGAAACCTGCGGCAATTGCGACAATTGCCTCAATCCTCCCAAGGCGGTCGACGCGACGGTCGTCGCGCAGAAATACCTTTCCGCCGTGGCGCGCACGCGGCAGATGTACGGCGCGGGCTATGTCGAGAGCATCCTGACCGGCCAGTCGAGCGAACGCAGCCGCTCGCAGGGACATGACAAGCTTTCCGTCTTCGGGATCGTCGAGGGGGAGGAAGCCGCGCTGCTGAAGCCCGTCCACCGCGCGCTGCTGGTGCGCGGGGCCTTGCTGCCGACCGAGCATGGCGGGCTAATGTTGGGCCCGGAGGCGCGCGGTTTCCTGAAAGGTGAGGAGCCGCTCGATCTGGTCATCCCCCCGAAGCGCCTCGGCGGGAAAGGCCGCAATCGCGGCGGAGCGAGCCAGGAACTCAACCCGGTTGGCGATCCGCTGTTCGACGCGCTGCGCGCATTGCGACGCGATCTGGCGAAGGAAAACCAGGTGCCGCCCTACGTCATCTTCCACGATTCGGTGCTGCGCGACATGGCCGGGTTGCGCCCGCAGACCCGCGCGCTGCTGGGTGAACTGCCCGGCATCGGGGCGAAGAAGCTGGACGCCTATGGCGACGCGTTTCTGGAGGTGATCCGCCAGTTCGAGCGGTAGGCGCGGCGCGACTTCGCGGCTTTCGCGATTCAGATCATTGGGGCCGGGCGACAGTGCTGCTATGGGCCCGCGATGCTTACGATCGACGGTGTCACTGTCCGGCTTGGCGGCCGGCCCATTCTCGAACGCGCCAGCGCGACGATTCCGCACGGCGCGCGGGTCGGGCTGATCGGCCGCAACGGGGCGGGCAAGTCGACCCTGATGAAGACGCTGATCGGCGAAATCGAGCCCGACGACGGATCGATCGGCAAGCCGTCGAAGGCGCGCATCGGCTATATCGCGCAGGAAGCGCCCGACGGCGCGATCACGCCCGAACAGGCCGTGCTTGCCGCCGATGTCGAGCGCGCCAGCCTGCTCGAAGAATCGGAAACCTGCACCGATGTCGACCGGCTGGGCGAAGTACACGAGCGGCTGCTGGCGATCGACGCCTACACAGCGCCTGCGCGCGCGGCGAAAATCCTCAGCGGGCTGGGCTTCGACGAAGAGATGCAGCACCGCCCGCTCTCCAGCTTTTCGGGCGGGTGGAAGATGCGCGTCGCGCTGGGTGCGCTGCTGTTTTCCGAACCCGACATCCTGCTGCTCGACGAGCCGTCCAACCACCTCGATCTCGAAGCGACGCTGTGGCTGGAGAACTTCCTCAAGTCCTATTCCGCAACGCTGCTGGTGATCAGCCACGAACGCGATCTGCTGAACAATGTGGTCGACCACATCCTGCATCTGCAGGGCGGCCAGCTGACGATCTATACCGGTGGCTACGACGCGTTCGAGAAGCAGCGCGCCGAGCGCGCGGCGCAGCTCGAATCGGCCAGGGCCGCGCAGGATGCGCAGCGCGCGCGCCTGCAGGATTATGTCGCGCGCAACAGCGCCCGCGCCTCCACCGCCAAGCAGGCGCAGGCGCGTGCGAAGATGCTCGCCAAGATGCAGCCGATCGTCGCGCTGATGGAAGACCCCTCGCTCAGTTTCGAGTTCCCCTCGCCCGGCGAATTGCGTTCCCCGATGATCACGCTCGACGGGGCGGCGGTCGCCTATGGCGAGGCACCGCCGATCCTCAAGCGGCTCAATATGCGGATCGACGCGGACGACCGGATCGCGCTGCTGGGCCGCAACGGCAACGGCAAGACCACGCTCGCGCGCCTGCTATCCTCGCAGCTCGACCCGGTCGAGGGCGCGATGAATGCGCCGGGCAAGCTCAAGGTCGGCTATTTCACGCAGTATCAGGTGGAAGAACTCGCCAACGAAGAAACGCCGCTGGAACTGATGACGCGCGCGATGGAAGGCAAGACGCCCGCCGCCGTGCGCGCGCAGCTGGGCCGGTTCGGCTTCTCCGGACCGCGCGCGACGCAGAAGGTGGAGAAGCTCTCTGGCGGGGAGCGTGCGCGGCTGGCGCTTGCGCTGATCACCCGCGATGCGCCGCACCTGCTAATCCTCGACGAGCCGACCAACCACCTCGACGTCGATGCGCGCGAGGCGCTGGTGCAGGCGCTGAACGACTATTCGGGTGCCGTCATCCTGATCAGCCACGACCGTCACATGGTCGAGCTGACGGCGGACCGGCTGATGCTGGTCGATGGCGGCACGGCGAAGGAATATTCGGGCAGCATGGACGATTACATCGACTTCGTGATGGGTCGTAACCAGCCCAAGAAACCCTCCGGCTCGGGCGCGGCGAAACCTGCCCCGGCCAACCCGGCAAAGGCCAAGGCCAAGGCCCGCTTCATCAAGTCCGAACTGGCCACGGCGGAAAAGGCGATGGCACGGTTGCAAACCAGCCTTTCCGAAATCGATCAGGCGATGTGCGATCCCGCCTCGGCGCCCCCGCGGCTCGCCGGGGTTGCGATGGACGATCTGCTGATCCAGCGCGCCGAGGTGAGCGACAGGCTGGCCGAAGCGGAGGCGGAGTGGCTGGCGCTGGGCGAACAACTCGAAGCGCTCGAATACGCCTAGCTTTTCGGGGTCGTCCCGATTTCCTGCAACTGCGGATTGTTGGGCACCAGCACCAGCGTGCCCTGCTCCACCCGCCACTGCGCAAGGCGGCTAAGCAGATTCATCCCGACCACGTTGGTCTCGCCGATATTGGGCGCAATCACCGCATCGAGGCCGAAGGCCGCGACATTGCCGAAGCGCAGCTCGTCGACCGTGGTGCTGGGCACGGTGATCGTGCCGTTGGCGGTGGTCATCGTCACCGGCAGACGGTCGCGCCGCTGTTCCAGCCCCGCGCGCTGGGCGGTGTCGGCGGAAATCGCGGTCAGCGTCGCCCCGGTATCGACCAGGAAGCGCGCGGGCACGCCGTTGACCTCTGCATTGAGCCAGTAGTGCCCGTCGGGCGCCAGCTCGACGCGCGTTTCGCCGCCGACAACGCTCTGTTCGGGCAGGCCGACTTCCGACATCGCGACATCGAAGCGCGGGTCGAGCCGGGCGAGTTGCAGTACGATCAGCACCAGCACACCGCACAGCACAAGCGTGCTGCCCGTGCTCATCAGCCGACCGACGAATATCTCGCGCCTCGCCAGCGCCGCGCCCAGCCAGCCGAGCAGCATCGCGGCCACGGCAATGATCAGCAGCCCGGATTGCGGGATACTGCCGATCGTCGCGGCGAGCTGGTCGAACACGGGCTTGATGTCCATCGCTCTCTTATAGGGGCTGGTGGAGGACTATTCCATGAATGGGATTGCGTAGAGCTTCCGGTTCAGATCGTCATTGCGAGCGTAGCGAAGCAATCCAGAGCTGCGAAGCACCTTCGCTGGATTGCCGCGGGGCTCCGCCCCTCGCAATGACGGAAGAAATCACGGTGCACTACGCGGCACGCTTGCTTCGGCGAGTACGACGCTGAAGCGTTGCTGGCTGTCGAGCCAGCGGCCGATCGGGGTCCATTCGCCAGCGAGCAATTGCTTGTCGGCGCTGCGGCGGTCGAACTTGTGGCTGTTTTCGGTGTGGATCGTCTCGCCTTCGACCATCGCGAATTCCTCGCCTGCGATCTCGAAGACGATGTCCTCGGTGGCGACCAGGTGCATCTCGACCCGGGCGAAAGCATCGTTCCAGCGCGCCTCGTGCCTGAGCCTGTCGATCGGGATCGTCCCGTCCAGCTCGCGATTGATCCGCCGCGCGAGGTTCAAATTGAACTGCGCCGTCACCCCGCCCGCGTCGTCGTATGCCGCCTCGAGCACGGCGGTATCCTTGATCAGGTCCATCCCCACCAGCAGCATCGAGCCCTCGCCCAGCGTCTCGCGCATGGTGCGCAGCAGGTCGGTCGCGGTGCGCGCGACCATGTTGCCGATGGTGCCGCCGGGGAAGAAGCCGAGCTTGGGCATGTCGGCCACCTCGTCAGGCAGCTCCACCCGGCGCATGAAATCGGCCTCCACCGGGAAGACCGGCAGGCCGGGGAACTTGGCTGAAAGGTCGGAGGCGGCGGCACGCAGGAAATCGCCCGCGATATCCAGCGGCACATAGGCCGCAGGGTCGATCGCGCTCAGCAGCGCAGGCGTCTTGACCGAAGAGCCGCTGCCGAATTCGACCACCGCGCGGCCCGGCCCGATCGCCTCGGCAAACTCGGCGCCGCGCGTCTTGAGAATCTCGGTCTCGGCGCGCGCGGGGTAATATTCGGGGATCTGGGTGATATCCTCGTACAGCTGCGATCCCGCATCGTCGTACAGCCAGCGCGAGGGGATTGCCTTTTGCCCCTCGCGCATTCCCGCCAGCACGTCGGCGCGAAACGCTCGGTCGACGCCCTGCTCGTCACGGTCGACGAGCTTGAGCCCGGTCTTGTCGGTCATCAGATATCCTTCGCGAGCCGCAGCCCGGTGAACTGCCAGCGCTGGTGCGGGTAGAAGAAGTTGCGGTACGACGCGCGCGAATGGCCGCGCGCGGTCGCGCAGCTTGCGCCTTTCAAGACGAACTGCCCGCTCATGAACTTGCCGTTGTATTCGCCCACCGCACCGGCGGCAGGCTCGAAGCGCGGATAGGGCAGGTAGGCGCTGCGGGTGAACTGCCAGCAATCGCCGAACAGGCCGTCTGAGCCAACAGGCTGGACGGGACCTGCTTCGTCGAGCTGGTTGCCCGCAGCAGGATCGTGCGCAGGAGCTCCGTCTGCATGCTGGCCACGCGCGACAGCTTCCCACTCGAACTCGGTCGGCAGGCGGTGCCCCGCCCATGAGGCGAAGGCATCGGCCTCGTAATAGGAAATGTGCGTAACGGGCGCGTTGGGGTCGCGCGGCTGCCATCCGGCGAGCGTGAAATGCTCGGAGCCATGATCTCCGTCGCGCCAGTAGAGCGGTGCACCGATGCGATTGTCCTGCACCCAGGCCCACCCGTCGGAGAGCCACAGCGCGGCATTCTCGTAGCCGCCGTCGGCGATGAAGGTGTCCCACTCGGAATTGGTGACGAGGCTGTCGGCGAGCGCGAAGGGCTCCAGCAGCACACGGTGGCGCGGGCCTTCGCAGTCGAAGGCGAAGCCCTCTCCCTCATGGCCCACCGCCGCGATGCCGCCGGGGTGGTGGGTCCAGCCGCGTTCGCGCGCCTGCGCTTCGGGCTGCGACGCGTCGAACATCGCCACCCCAAGCGGGTTCTGGAACAGCGCGTGCTTGATGTCGGTCAGCAGCAGTTCCTGGTGCTGCTGTTCGTGCGCGACGCCCAGCTCGATGAGGGGTGCGAGCGCGGGATCGCCCAGCAGATCGCCCATCGACGCGGTCACATGCGCGCGCCAGCCGAGCACCTCGTCGACGCTGGGGCGCGACAGCATCCCGCGCGAGAAGCGCCCGATCCGCTCGCCTTCGGCTTCGTAATAGGAATTGAACAGGAACGGCCAGCGTTCGTCGTGAAGACGGTAGCCGGGCACATGATCGCGCAGCAGGAAGGTCTCCCAGAACCACGTCGTGTGCGCCAGATGCCATTTGGCGGGCGAGGCGTCTTCCATCGACTGGATGGTGGCGTCGCTCTCGCTCAGCGGCGCGGCGAGCGCCTCGGTCAGCGCGCGCGTGGTATCGAAGCGCTCTTCGAGCGGGCTCTTCTCCGCCTGTGTCCGGAGTTTTGTCGAAGCCACGGATTCTCTCCCACCTGGCGAGCAATCCTGTCCCACCCTAGAGACAGGAATGCAGCAGAGGGAACCCCGTTTCCGGAATTATCCTTTGTGTGGTCCAAAGGAGGGGGTGGGGGGCGCCTTTGGACGCAGGACTATATCACTGCGAAGATCGCTGAAAAGACGCCGACGTCCGCAATGGACGCGGTCCTACAAGAAGAGGGATCAGGCGGTTTGCCGGGCCTTCGTTTTGCGGAACGCTTCTCGTAGGCGTGCAATAAGATCGGCCCGATTTTGCCCCTTCGGATAGACGACGCCTTCCTTCGGAAGCGTGCTGGTATGCTCGCTCCAATCAAGGGCCTTGGCCTTCTCGATGTTGGATTTCGCCATCATTTGTCTCCGTTCCTAGTCATGACCCAAAACACCCGGCCATGTCCATCGGTTTCCGATTGAGCAGTCTTATAGCCTAAATTCTCTATCGCTTCGGTTACCATGTGGTGTTTTGCGAGTGCATTTTGAGCAGGCCGGCAGACGTACGTTGCCCGATAGATGACGTCGGGCTGAACGGCATCAATTAGGGACCTGGCTGCCGCGCAAACCAGCGGCATGACGAATCGTCGAACGGACTCAATATATCCTGCTGCCATGTTTCGATCGAAGATAACCGCGGGTTCGCCAACTTCATGATCGAAGTGGATGATGGCGAACTTGAACTCATGGCACGCAACACCCCGCCAATGACACGGCCAAAGTCTCACTTCTAGGGCAACCCATTGATAGCCATCCTCACTCACGGCGAGGGGGATCGTAACGGTTGGCCTTCCGCCAATCCCGTCGATATCAAACTCGGACGGAATGGTATCGAGAAGCGGTTCGAACATTGGCACCCCTACCTGAGCGGCAGCAGGTGTCATTCAGCGCGAGCTAGATTGCAAGCTGAGACAATACCTGCCTTTGGTAGACCTTTCGACTTCGTTCAGGGCAGTGCGCCCCCACCCGGCACCGAGGGTAACTCCGCGATATGGTGGCAGAGTGGGTGACCGGAGAGAACTACGCCGCCGCAGCCGCGCGATCGACCTGCGGCTGGAGCATTTCCGCGATCGCGAAAGCCAGTTCGAGCGCCTGCGCCGCGTTGAGGCGCGGGTCGCAGTGCGTGTGGTAACGGCTCGAAAGCTCGGCATCGGTGATCGCCACCGCGCCGCCGACGCATTCGGTCACGTTCTGGCCGGTCATCTCCAGATGCACCCCGCCCAGATGGCTACCCTCGGCGCGGTGGACCGCGAACACGCTCGCCAGTTCGCCCTTGATCCGGTCGAAGGGACGCGTCTTGTAGCCGCTTTCGGACTTGACCACGTTGCCGTGCATCGGATCGCTCGACCACACGACGGGATGCCCTTCGCGCCGCACCGCGCGGATCAGGCCGGGCAGGTGCTTTTCTACGATGTCGTGGCCGTAGCGGGTGATGAGCACGATCCGCCCGCTCTCGCGATTGGGGTTGAGCGTATCGAGCAGCTTCAGCAGCACGTCGGGATCGAGGCTCGGCCCGCACTTCACGCCGATCGGGTTACGGATGCCGCGCGCGAATTCGATATGCGCGCTGCCTTCGAAGCGGGTCCGGTCGCCGATCCAGATCATGTGCGCGCTGGTATCGTACCAGTCGCCGCTCGTCGGGTCGCGCCGGGTCAGCGCCTGCTCGTAGGGGAGCAGCAACGCCTCGTGGCTGGTGTAGAAATTGGTGCCCTGCAATTGCGGCAGTTCGGACGGATCGATGCCGCAGGCGGCCATGAAGTCGAGCGCTTCGGTGATCCGGTCGGCCATCGACAGGAATTTCTCCGACCACGGACTACGGCCCATGAAGTCGAGTGTCCAGTCGTGCACCTGCCGCAGGTTCGCATAGCCGCCACCGGCATAGGCGCGCAGCAGGTTGAGCGTGGAGGACGCCTGGAAATAGGCGCGCACCATGCGCTGCGGGTCGTTGCGGCGCGATTCGGGGGTGAAGTCGATCCCGTTGACGTTGTCGCCGAAATAGCTCGGCAGCGTCACATCACCTTGCGTTTCCGTGTCGCTCGAACGCGGCTTGGCGAACTGGCCCGCCATGCGGCCGACCTTCACCACCGGCAGCGATCCGGCATAGGTCAGCACCACCGCCATCTGCAGGATCACGCGGAAGGTATCGCGGATCGTGTCGGGCGCGAATTCGGCGAAGCTTTCCGCGCAATCGCCGCCCTGCAGCAGGAATGCCTTGCCCGCCTCGACCCGGGCAAGCTCGCCCTTCAACGCATCGGATTCGCCGGCGAAGACCAGCGGCGGGCATGCGCCCAGTTCCGCCTCCGCCTTGGCCAGCGCATCGGCATCTTCGTAGGCCGGCAGGTGCTTCGCCTCGAACTTCGTCCAGCTATCGGGGCTCCAGGTGGAGGCCATCGGTCTCGCTCTTTTCCGCTATTTGTGTTCGCTAGTGCGAAAAGAGTGGCGACTCGCCACGGCACACGCAAGCAGATTTGTTCGCGAAGTGTGTCCCATTCCCGGCGGGGGCGAATGATTCTCCGCCCGCCACCGGGATGCTTCAGGGGACCTGCGTTCCCTCAGGCACGATCGCGATCTCCAGCGGCTTGCGGCTGGCGAGGTACTTCGCCGCCAGCTGCTTGATCCGCTCGGGCGTGGCAACCGAGTAGTCTTCCACCAGCGAGGCCATCGACTTCAGCAGCGTGGGATCGCGGCTGGTCCCGCGCAGCTGCCACATCCAGAAACCGTTGCCGGTCGACGCGCGCAGGATCGTCTGGCGCAGCGGCTCGGTAACGCGCGCCAGTTCATCCTCGGTCGGGCCGTTCGTCGCCAGATCGGCGACGATCTTTTCCGAAGCGTCGTAGAATGCGGTCACATCGCCCGGGCGAAGCTGCGCGAGTGCAATGAAGGTGCCGCCGCCGACATCGTCGACCGGCCAGTCGACACGCGTCTGCGGGGCGTAGCTGGCCCCGGCCCTCTCGCGCATCTCGTCGAACAGCCGGTTCATGAAAATCTGGCTGAGGATTTCGAGCTGGCGGCTCTCCGATATCTCCGCGGGGCCGCTGCCCACCGGCCATGCGAGCACCACGGCAGCCTGGTTGGCATCGCCGCGGTGGTACTCCACCTCGCGCCCATCCGCCTCGGGCGCGGCGGGGCGCGGGCCGAAGGTGGCCGGGTCGACCGGCTCGCGCGGCGGGAGCGCACCGATGGTCTTTTCCAGCGATTCGATCGCCGCGTCGCGATCGAAGTCGCCGAAGATCATCACCTCGATCTCGCCCTGTTTGAGCAGCGGCTCCCACACCTTGCGGAAACCCTCTGCGCTGGTGTTCTCGACCATTTCGGGCGTCGGGGTCCCGAAGCGCGGATCTCCGTTGCGGATCAGGCTTTCGAGATCGCGGTTGAGCAGGCCCGCCGGGCTGGTGGCGTAATTGTCGTAGGACAATCGCTCCCCCGCCTTGGCGCGGGCCAGCGGGCGCGCATCCCATTCGGGAAAAGCGAGCTTGGCCGCGAACAGATAGAGCTGGTCGGCGAGGTCCGCCTGGCGGGTCTCGGCCGAGAAGGTGAAGGTCGCAAGGTCGACGCCGAAGTCGAAGCCCAGCTTGCGCCCGGTGGCCAGCCGGTCGATGTCTTCCTGATCGAGCCCGGCGAAACCCGAACTTATGAGCGCCGATTCACCCAGCGTGATGTAGGGCGCATCCTTGGTGTCGAACGCACGCAGGCCTGCGCCGAAATGTACGTTGACCGCGACCCGGCCGGGTTCGGCATCATTGGGCCACAGCAGCGCGGTGGCCCCGTTGGACAGTTCGACCCTCTCGATGCCGAGAATGCCCAGCGGCCCATCGGCGACGACCGTGCCCGGCGTGCCGATCTTCGGCAGCTGCGCGAAGTCGATCGTCTTGGCCTCGATCCGTGCGGACCCATCCGCTTCGACCGGGGCCTGCAAGGCCGCGCGCAATTCCTCGGCGCTCGCCTCGCCCTGCTGCGGGGTGACGTAGAAACCGCGGATCACGTCCCCTTCGAACAGCGCCCTGGTGCGCGCGAGGATGGCCTCGGGCGTGACGCGATCCCGCATCCCGCGAAATATGTCGAGCACCGTTTGCGGCGAGGCGACGGTTTCGCGAATGTCGACCGCATTAATCAGGGTATCCGCCAGATTGGCGCCTGCCTCGACCTCGGCTTCCTCCACCCCGGCGACGAATGCGACATCGTATTCGGAAATCTCGCGCTGCAGCTCTTCTTCGGTCGGCGGGTTGGTGGTGGCATCGGCGATCACCGCGCGCACATCGGCCAGCGCCGTCTGCCAGTCCTCGGTCAGCGGAGCGAAGCTGACGAAGGTCGCGTCCGTGCTGCGGCTGACGTCTTCCTGCTGCACCTGCGCATAAAGGTAATCGCCACCGCCGCGCGCGCGCGCTTCGAGCCGCCGGTTGATCAGCGACTGCGCGAGCGCATCCATCAGCAGGCCTTCGTTATAGGTGATCGTATCCTGCACCGGCTCCCACTTGCGCATCACCGAATAGGTGAGCGATCGCGGCAGGTCGGGTTCGACCATCACGGCGGTTTCGCCCACCGGGTTATCCGCCGCAACGCCTGCGGGCGGGGTCGGGTCGCCGAAGTCGGGCTCCGGCGTGACATCGCCCTCGACGTTCCAGTCACCGAAATATTTCTCGATCAGCCGGGCCAGCACGTAAGGATCGGCGTCGCCCGCCACCGCGATCACGGTTTCCTCCGGGCGATACCAGCGCTTGTAGAAGGCCTCGACATCCTCTGCCGTCGCCGCCTCGAGCGTCTCCTCGGTCCCGATCGGGGGGCGCTTGGCGAGCATCTGGTCGTGGAAGAACAGGTCCCTGCTCTCGTTCGCGACGCGTTCGTTCGGGCCGCCGCGTTCGCGCTTCTCGGCCAGCACGATCGGCACCTCGGTGCGCACGTTGACCTCGTTGATGACCGGCGCCTCGATCATGCCCGAAAGCAGCTTGAACGCTTCGTCGAGCTTGGCCGGGTCGGCTTCGGGCAGGTCCAGCTGGAACACGGTCTGCGTCGCGCTGGTCACCGCGTTGGTGTCGTTGCCGAAGGTCGCGCCGAGCCGCTGCCAGGTCGGGATCGTCTCGCCCACGCCGAGGTAGCGGGACTGACGGAACAGCAGGTGTTCGAGCAGGTGGGCGTAGCCACGCTCGGAATCACTTTCGTACAGCGAACCTGTGTCGATGCGGATGCGGATCGATACCTGATCGGGCGGCACGCCGTTCTCGCGGGTGGCATAGCGCAGCCCATTGTCGAGCACGCCGAAACGCCACTGGCGATCCACCGGGATATTGCTTCCCTCGTACAGCCAAGGCGTCTCGCTGGTCGGCTGGATCGAGGCCGGTGGGCCCGGATTGGCGGGCGCGGAGGCGGAATGCTGCTGCTCGGGCGCAGGATCTGCAACCGGCTGCGACGCTTCCTGCTGCGGTTCGGGCGGGAGCGTGGCGGCCCTGTCCGGCCCGAAAATCGCGCAAGCCCCGAGGAAGAACGGCAGCAGGAGGGCAAGGAAACGCGGCGCGCGGGAAGCTGGGTGCATGAATCGAGCCTATAGAGGGCGGAGAAGTGAAGGCCCAGTGAACAAGGCCGTTAGCTGGCGACCGGTGAAGAAAAAGGCCGGACCGGTCGCTGGCCGATCATGGCAAGGACGAGCGACCGCTTGTGACGTTCCCGCCGGGCCCTTACATGCCCCCGTGCAATGTACATCGAAACCGAAACCACACCGAACCCCGCCACGCTCAAGTTCCTGCCCCAGCGGCAGGTCATGCCGCAGGGCACCCGCGATTTCGCCAGTCCGGAAGATGCCGAGGCCAGCCCGCTGGCGCAGGCACTGTTCGATACCGGCGAAGTGACCGGCGTCTTCTTCGGCCACGATTTCATCTCCGTCACAAAGGGCGAAGGCGCGCAGTGGACCGACCTTAAGCCGCAGGTGGTGGCCGTGCTGCTCGACCATTTCGTTTCCGAAGCGCCGCTGTTCCACGGCGGCAGCGCGGCGGGCATCGCCGTCCCGCCTGAGGAAGATACGCTGGTGGTCGAAGCAGACCCTGCGGACGAAGACATCGTCGACCAGATCAAGGAACTGCTGGAAACCCGCATCCGTCCGGCGGTGGCGGGCGACGGCGGCGACATCGCCTATCGCGGATACAAGGAAGGCATCGTCTACCTGGCGATGCAGGGCGCATGCGACGGCTGCCCCTCGTCGACCGCCACGCTCAAGCACGGGATCGAGGGCCTGCTGAAACATTACGTGCCCGAGGTCGTTGAGGTTCGCGCAAGCTGAGCTTGCCCCTCTCCTGATGCCCCAACCCGAAAGAGGCCCGGCCCATGACCAAGCAGTTCCACGGTAACACCCTCTCGCACGAAGCGCTGGAGCAGCTCTTCTTCGAAGCGCGCAGCTATAATGGCTGGCTCGACAAGGATGTGAGCGAAGACCAGATCCGGCGCATCTACGATCTGCTGAAGATGGGGCCGACCTCCGCGAACCAGCAATCGGCGCGCTTCGTGTGGTGCCGTTCGGACGAGGCGAAGGAAAAGCTCGCTTCGCACGCGATGGAAGCGAACAAGAAGAAGATCAAAACCGCGCCCTGGTGCGTCATCATCGGCTACGACATCGATTTCCACGAAGAACTGCCCTGGCTGTTCCCGCACACTGACGCGAAGAGCTGGTTCGAAGGCGACGTCGAAGGCCGGATCACGCAGGCCAAGCGCAACTCCGCGTTGCAAGGTGCCTACCTGATGCTCGCCGCGCGCGCGCTTGGGCTCGATTGCGGGCCGATGTCGGGCGTCGATCTCGACAAGGTTACCGAGGCCTTCTTCGCCGACCAACCGCAGTATCGCGCCGACTGGATCTGCTCGATCGGTTACGGCGACAAGGAAACGATCTTCGATCGCAGCCCGCGTCCCGATTTCGACAAATTCAACCGGATCGCCTAAAACCCGTTTCGCCCTTCTTGCGCTTTCGCACTGCAATGTGGAAACGCGGATGCAGTTTGCGAAGGCGCCAAAGGGGGCAACCGATTACATCTCACCGAACACTCGCGATCGACTGCGCAACGGCGGCCTGTTCGGTCGCGCTGTTCGAGGGCGAGCGGCTGCTTTCGGCTGCACACGAAGTGCTCGGGCGCGGCCACGCCGAACGGCTGGTGCCGATGATCGCCGACCTGCCTGAAAAAGGCCGCGCCGACACGATTCTCGTCTCGCTTGGCCCGGGCAGCTTCACCGGCGTGCGGATCGGCATCGCGACGGCCCGCGCGCTCGGCTTCGCCTGGCAGGCCGAGGTGCTCGGCTATCCGACGCTGGCGCTGGTCGCGGCAATGGCGCGCGCGGATGATTCGCAAGCTCCGGTGACGGTGTGCATGAACGGCGGGCACGGCGAATGGTTCGTGCAGGATTTCGATGCCGCCGGAATGCCGCAGGGGCAGGTCGCCTCGCTCCCACCGGAAGCGGCCGCGGCGCGCGATTTCCATGCCATCGTCGCGGGCGACCGGGCGGCTGAACTGGTCGGTGATGCGCCCGACGCGAAGCACCGCGCGGTCGCAATCCTGCCCGACGCGCGCGCAACCCCGCTGTTGCCCAAGACGCTGCTCACGCAAGACCTCGCGCCGATCTACGGTCGCGGACCCGACGCGACGCCGTCCGCCATCGCGGAGGCGGGCCGATGACCGATACCGAACTCGATGCGATCATGCGGATCATGGACAGCGCGTTCGATCCGCAATGGGGCGAGGCGTGGACCCGCAATCAGGTATCCTCTGCGCTGATGCTGTCGAACACGCATGCGACGCTGATTGCGGCCAGTGGCGAGGACTTGCGCGATCCGGCAGAGGCGGAAGGATTCGCAATCGTGCGCGCGGCGCCGGGCGAAGAGGAAATCCTGCTCATTGCGGTCAATCCGCCAGTCCGCCGCAAGGGACTGGGCGCCAGGCTGATTGCAAGCCTGGCGGCGGATGCGCGGCAGCGCGGCGCGGAACGGCTATTCCTTGAAATGCGGGAAAACAATCCCGCTCGCACGCTTTACGAAGCACAGGGCTTCGTCCCGATAGGGCGGCGCAAGAACTACTATTCGCTCGGCGATGGCGCGCGGATGGATGCGATTACATTCGGGCTCGAACTGTCCGCGCAATAGCACTCCTCACCCGGTCGAAGTATAGTAAAGATGGTTTTTGGCGTTGCATTCGCAAAGTGAATGCGACAGGGAATTTTGCGTATGCCGTCCGATCCCCCCGAGCACAGCATATGTAAAACCCTAGAGGAACTTGATGGAAGACCAAGATATCGAAATGACGCAGACGCTCATCGCGTTTACGTCGAACATCGTAGAAGCCTACGTCGCGAACAATAGCGCCGAACTCGACGAAATCCCCGGGCTGATCAACAACGTCTATTCGGCCCTCGCGAATCTTTCCGCCGGTGCACCGCAGGAAGAAGAACGCCCCGAACCGGCCGTGTCGGTCCGCGCCTCGGTGAAGCCCGACTATCTGGTCTGCCTCGAAGACGGCAAGAAGCTGAAAATGCTCAAGCGCTACCTGCGCACCAATTACGACATGAGCCCCGAGGAATATCGCGAACGCTGGAACCTGCCGAGCGATTACCCGATGGTTGCGCCCAACTACGCGGAAAAGCGCCGCGAACTGGCGAAGAAGATCGGCCTTGGCCGTGCGCCCGGCCAGAAGCGTGGCCGTCGCAAGAAGACCGCCGAATAGGCATCATCCCGCCGGTCGGCCCGGGAAGGGGCTGACCGGCGAGGCTTGAGTGGGCGGCACACCCCGCCTATGCCCGGCACGACAGCTCAAGGACGTTGCACGTGCCCCATAAAATCGATCTCGAACAACTCTGCGCCGACAAGGGCTTGCGCATCACCGAACAGCGCAAGGTTATCGCCCGCGTCCTGTCGGACAGCGACGACCACCCCGATGTCGAGCAGTTGCATGAACGCGCCTCGAAGATCGATTCGGGCATCTCGATCGCGACCGTCTATCGCACGGTCCGCCTGTTCGAAGAGGCGGGCGTGCTGGACCGGCACGATTTCGGCGATGGCCGCTCGCGTTACGAGCCCGCGCCCGAAGCGCACCACGACCACCTGATCGACGTCGAAAGCGGCAAGGTGGTCGAATTCGTCGACCCCGAGCTGGAGGCTCTGCAAAAGCAGATCGCCGAAAAGCTAGGCTATCGCCTCGTCGATCACCGGATGGAATTGTATGGCGTCCGCCTCGAACGCGACAACTGATCCCACACCCGACCAGGGCCCCGAATGGGCCCGGCGGCAGGCCGCGGCGCGCGGCGAAAAGACCACCCTCTCGCTCGCGGATTGGGTCCGCTTGTGGACACGCACGCTCGCGCTCGGCCTCGGCCTGCTGGTCACGGTGCCGCTGCACTATATCTACCGGGTCATTTCCTACGGATCGCCCTTCCCCAAGTGGTTTCTGGGCTACGCCGCATGGGTGGTGGGCGCGCGGGTGCAACGCCATGGCGTACCCCTGAGGCGCGACGTGTTCTTCATCTCCAATCACGTCAGCTGGGTCGACATCCTGACGCTGGCAGGCGCCAGCGGCACCGCCTTCGTCGCCAAGAAGGAACTGGCCAGCTCGCCGCTGGTCGGCTGGCTCGCCGGGCTTAACCGCACCGTGTTCGTCCAGCGCGAGGATCGCCTGGGCGTTGCTGCGCAGATCAACGCGCTGCGCGAGGCTCTGATGGACAACTGGTCGGTCACGGTCTTTCCCGAAGGCACCACCACCGATGGGCATTCGCTGCTGCCGTTCAAATCCTCGATGCTGAGCGTGCTCGAACCGCCGCCGCCCGGCGTACTGGTGCAGCCGGTGGTGCTCGATTACGGCAAGGTCGCCGAATGGATCGGCTGGATCGGCGAGGAAGACGGGCTCAACAACTACAAGCGCGTGATGGGCCGCAAGGGCACCTTCCCGCTGGGCGTGCACTTCCTCGAACCCTTCAGCCCCGCCGAATTTCGCGGGCGCAAGGCGATCGCCGCAGAGGCGCGGGCGCGGATCGAGGAAACGCTGGTCCGCGAAATGGGCCACGCCCTGCGCCCCTTCGACCACGACGTCGCCCCGATCCGCTACAGCAGGGCGAAGCTGCCGCCGGTCGAAGCACCGTCGCCCACCGACGGCGCGCCGACCGCCTGATCGGGGCATCGGCTCCGCACTGCAATCTTAGTGAAGGTTTGTTCAGGCGCCGCCCACGAGGCGCGCCTGTTGTGCCTGCTATGGATGCCGACACTCTTATCGACCAACGCGTCGAACAATTCGAAACCGTGATCAAGGGCCGCGACTTCCCCTGCGTGGGGGCCAAGTCTGCGCTCGCGACAGGCAACATGGAGTTCGTGCTCGCGCGCGACCTCACCAGTGCGTGGAACGATCTGAAGATTCACGAGGCGCTGATGCACTGGGCCAAGCGCGATCTTCCGCCCGACCAGCTGCGCAGCCTTGTGGTGATTTTCGACGGCCCGCTCGATCTGGACGAGGTGCAGTTCGAGCAGGCGATGTGGGAACGCATTCAATCGCTGTCGGACAAGGACGAGTGGCTCTCGCAAAAGCCCGACCCTACCGTCAGCAGCAATCCGGCCGAGCCCGATTTCTCGCTCAGCTTCGGCGGGCAGGCGTTCTTCGTCGTGGGGCTGCACCCCAATGCCTCGCGCCCGGCGCGCCGCTTCCCCAGGCCTTCGCTGGTGTTCAACCTGCACAAGCAGTTCGAATGGCTGCGCAACAGCGGGGTGTACGAGCGGATGCGGCAGCGTATTCTCGATCGCGACAAGTCGCTCGCGGGCGACATCAATCCGATGCTCGCCCGGCATGGCGAGAGCAGCGAGGCACGACAATATAGCGGGCGCGCGGTCGAAGCGGACTGGGCCTGCCCGTTCAGGGGGCGCACATGAGCCAGACGAACGAAATCCCGCCGCGCAGCGGCGCGGCCTTCGTGGTGAAAAAGGGCGAAGCCTTCACCGTGATCGACCCGCAGGGGTCGCAGGTGTCCGACATGATCGCATTCGTGCGCGACGATGTGCGCGAAGTGATGTCGAACGGACGCACCTTCGACTACGAGGAGACGATCCGGCTCACCAAGGGCAATCGCCTGTGGTCCAACCGGTCGAACGTCATGCTGACGATCGAGGACGATAGCCTCGGCCAGCACGATTACCTGCTGACCCCGTGCAGCGAGGATACCTTCCGCCACTTCTACCCCGACAAGCCGGTCCATCGCGGATGCATGGGGAACCTCGAAGCGGCACTGGCGCCTTACGGGATCGAGCGCGATGCCATCCCGACCGCGTTCAATGTGTTCATGAACGTACCGGTGGATGGCGGCACGGGCTCCCTCTCGGTCGATCCGCCGACCAGCAAGCCGGGCGAGGCCGTGCGGTTCCGGGCGCATATTGACCTGGTGATAGGGCTGACCGCGTGTTCGGCCTATGCCTCGAACGGCGGCAGCTTCAGGCCGATCCATTACCGGATCGAAGCGGAGGCAACGGCGGACGATTGAAGCGCGCGGCGCAATGCAGTACACGCGCCGCCTCCATGAAACCCACGACTCCCCCCAAGACCTACCGGGTCAAGAGCTTCGGCTGCCAGATGAACGTCTATGATGGCGAGCGGATGGGCGAGCTGCTCGCCGCGCAGGGCATTAGCCCTGCGACCGAGGGCGAGGAGGCGGACTTGGTGGTGCTCAACACCTGCCACATCCGCGAGAAGGCGACCGAGAAGGTTTACTCGGACATTGGCCGTCTGCGGCGCGAGGACGGCACATCGCCGCTGATCGCGGTCGCGGGCTGCGTTGCGCAGGCCGAGGGTGAGGAGATCATGGCCCGCGCGCCCGCCGTCAGTATGGTGGTCGGCCCGCAGGCGTACCAGAACCTGCCCGCGATGCTCGAACGCGCGGTCTCCGGCCAGCGCACGACCGAGATGGATCTGGCGGCGGAGGCGAAGTTCGCAGGGCTCCCGCAGCGCCGCACCGCGCCGCCCGCTGCGTTTCTCACCATTCAGGAAGGGTGCGACAAGTTCTGCACCTATTGCGTGGTGCCCTATACGCGCGGTGCGGAGATCAGCCGTCCGTTTGCCGAGCTGGTCGCCGAGGCGCAGCGGCTGGTCGAAGGCGGCGCGCGCGAGCTGACGCTGCTGGGGCAGAACGTCAGCGCTTGGTCGGGCGAGGATGCCAAGGGCCATCGCACCGGGCTCGCCGGGCTGGTCCGGGAGCTGGCGAAAATCGATGGCCTCGCGCGCATCCGCTACACCACCAGCCACCCGGCGGACATGGACGAAGAGATCATCGCCGCGCATGGCGAGGTCGACAAGCTCATGCCCTTCCTCCACTTGCCGGTGCAGGCGGGCAACAACCGCGTGCTCAAGGCGATGAACCGCAGCCACACGGTCGAAAGCTATCTCCGGCTGCTCGAACGCTTCCGCGCGGCGCGCCCCGATCTGGCATTGAGCGGCGATTTCATCGTGGGCTTTCCGGGGGAGACCGAGGCGGAGTTCGAGGATACGCTGAAGGTGGTCGACGAAGTCCGGTACGCGCAGGCGTTCAGCTTCAAGTACTCGCCCCGCCCCGGCACACCCGCTGCGGGGATGGACGGTCAGGTCGCGGCGGACGTGATGAAGGATCGTCTCGCCCGCCTGCAGGATCGCCTCAACCGCGACCAGCACGCCTTCAACATCGCGAGCGTTGGCAGGACCTGCGAAGTGCTCGTGGAGCGCAAGGGCAAGCTGCCCGGCCAATGGCTCGGCAAGTCGCCGTGGCTGCAATCGGTGTTTTTCGAGGACGAGGGCATCAAGATCGGCGATCTCGTGCAGGTCACGCTGGCCGAGGCCGGCCCGAACTCGCTGCGCGGCGCACCGGTTCGCGTGCAAGCACCGGCCTGAGCGCAAGCGCGCCCTACTGGTCTCTCAACACGATGGTCCCGTGGCGCCGTTCCTTGGCGGTCGTATCGTCCCACGCACTCGGTGCGTAGCTGCTCCCGGTAAAGGGCACCCGCCTGATGGCGGAGCCATAGCCGCCGCCTGCGGTCGTCACGCCGAGATCGCGAAAGCCGCCGCGGCTTTCGGGATAGATACTCACCGGAAGGCGGGATGCGGGAATGCGCCCGATCTGGGCAAGTTCGCCGCCCTTCATGTCGAACACCATCAGCGTACACCCGCCGCTGCCGCAGGTTTCCGGTGAGCGGATGTAGCCAATGATTTCGGGCGACCCGTCGCCGTCGAGATCGACCTCGGCAAACCTTTCCGGCGCGGCGGCGAGCGGGCCATGCTCGGCCTTGATCTTTTTCATCGCAGCCAGTTTTTCGGGGCCGAAGTTGTCATCGTCCGCTGCGGCCGACGCGCTGGGGATCATCGCTGCCGCGACAGACAGCGGGGCAATCATCAGGAGGGCAACGTTCCGCATGCCCATAATCTAGGTATCGGGAGGGCGCTTGTCAGGGGCAGCCCCCGTAAAAAATGGGACGCCCGACCGAAGACCGGGCGTCCTTGCTCCGTCACCAGAAGAAGCTGCTGTAGACCGTGATGACGCGCCCGTTGCGGGTGTCGATCAGCAGCACGTCGTTGCCGTAGCGGATGTAGCGCTGGTAGCCGTAGCGCGGCTGCGGCAGGTAATAGTCGTGCGCGTTGATCCAGTAGCGCGAACCCCAGAAGAGGTTCGAGTTCAGCCGCGCACCGGCCCGCACCGGGCGATAGCGTAGCCCGCGCGGGGCGACGTAGGCACCGCGCCGGAAGGCGTTGCGTTCGGCCTGTCGGTAGGCCCGCCAGTCGCGGTAGTTCTGCCGCTGGGCCTGCCGGTAGTCGCGGCGATCTTCGCGCCGGTCCTGGCGATATTCCCGGCGGTCCTCGCGACGGTCCTGTCGCGCGTCGCGGCGGTCGTCCCGGCGGTCCTGACGCGCGTCGGCGCGGGCATCGACCCTGGCTTCGATCCGCGCCTGCTGGCGGCTTTCGTTGGCGGGTTTGGCATAGGCGGCGGTGGGCAGGACAAGCCCTGCGGCAACCGCCAGAATCACGACATTACGCATTTCGGTTACTCCACAAAACATGCCCCGATCGAGCACACATTCATAAATAGCGCCGTTTACATGAACAACCGCCCCGCAGACGCGTTCATCTTGGCCGTAAAATTGTCGCGGTGTGTATCGGGATGCCCACAGGTGACAGCGCGATGACTTTCCACCGTGCCGATGGCGCCGCGCTTGCCTCCCCCCGAAGGCAGCTTACATTCACGACTCGCAACACCCTTTTGCCAAGGAGACGCATGGGCCGCAGACCATCCCGCGCCGGAGAGCCCCGGCTTTCCCCGCCACCGCACCCCCAGCGCGAGGTACGCCGCGCACGGGCCGAGATGAATTTCGAGAACCAGTCGCTGCTGGTCCCGCTATTCGGCCAGTTCGATGCCAACCTGGTGCAGGTGGAAAACCGCCTGTCGGTGTTCATCTCCGCCCGCGGCGACAAGGTGATGATCGAGGGGCCGGAGGATTCGGTCGCCCGCGCGCGCGACGTTCTTCAGTCGATGTACGACAAGCTGGCCATGGGGCAGGATCTGGACGAAGGCGCGATCGAGGCGATCATCGCGATGACCAACGAACCCACGCTCGACGGGATCATCGAGGGCCGCCGCGCGGGCGAGGACGACGGCCCGCCGATCATGATCCGCACCCGCCGCAAGACGATCGTGCCGAGGAGCGCGGTGCAGGCACACTACATGCGGTCCTTGAGCCGCGACGACATCATCTTCGCGCTCGGCCCCGCAGGCACGGGCAAGACCTACCTCGCGGTGGCGCAGGCGGTCGCGCAGCTGACCAGCGGCAGCGTGCAGCGGCTGATCCTCAGCCGTCCGGCGGTGGAAGCGGGCGAGAAGATCGGCTTCCTGCCCGGCGACATGAAGGAGAAGGTCGATCCCTTCCTGCGCCCGCTCTACGACGCGCTATACGACTGCATGCCGCCCGAACAGGTGGAGCGGCACATCGCCAGCGGCGTGATCGAGATCGCGCCCATCGCCTTCATGCGCGGGCGCACGCTGGCCGACGCGTTCGTGATCCTCGACGAAGCGCAGAACACCACGCGCGAGCAGATGAAGATGTTCCTCACCCGCTTCGGCCAGAACAGCCGGATGGTGATCGCGGGCGACCCCCGGCAGGTCGACATCCCCGGCGGCGACCGCATGAGCGGCCTCGCCGACGCGGTCGAGAAGCTGGAGGGGATCGAAGGCTTCGGCACGATCCGCTTCACCAGCGCCGACGTGGTCCGCCACCCGATCGTGGGGCGGATCGTGGATGCGTACGAGGGGACAGGGGAGTAGTTTCGCCGCTCTCCCTCCCCTTCGTCACCCCCGCGAAGGCGGGGGTCCCGCTTAATTGAATGAAGGGCGGCTGGGTCTACCTCATGACCGACCGCTATCGCGGGACGATCTACATCGGCGTGACAGCTGACCTCGCAACACGCATCCAACAGCACAGCACCGGCGACGGCTCGGACTTCGTTAAGCGCTACGGCCTCACCCGCCTCGTCCACGCCGAGCACCATGACCGGATCGAGGATGCGATCGCGCGCGAGAAGGCGTTGAAGAAGTGGCGGCGCGAGTGGAAGATCCGCCTGATCGAGGAGCAGAACCCGGACTGGCTCGACCGGTTCGGGGATATCCTGTGAGACTTAAGGAAAGCGGGATCCCCGCCTTCGCGGGGATGACGAGGGAGGAAGGAAGAAGGGGCGGACCGTTCGCCCCCCCTCGATCTATCAGCCACCCATTCCGTCGACGACCTTGCTGACGAGGATGTTCACCGCCACGCGGCGGTTCTGCTGCCTGCCGACATCGGTCGAGTTGTCAGCCACCGGGTCAGCGATGGCCGTGCCCATCGGCGTGAGCAACGGGTACGGCTTCCAGCCACACCTCCGGTTGCAAAAAGACCTTCAGATCGGCCTTGATTGAACCACCGCGAACCGCTCTTTCAATTTGAGGAAGGGTTTTTCGAGGACGCGATAGGATATCGCGGCCGTCACGATCGTGAGCAATAGGGCAAGCACGAAAATCGTGAGCGAACTCCCCATGCCCGCCAGTTCCAGCGCGCGGGTCGCAGCGAACAGCGCCGCGAGGTGATACACGTAGATCCCGTAAGAAATCTTGCCGAGGTAGGCCATCGGCCGATTTCCGAGGATGGTGAGAAACCGGTCGCTCTGCGCGGCAATCACGATGGCGGTGCAGGCAAGCGCGACGATCGTGTAGCCGAACACCTGATAATACCCCACGGTTTCAACAGAGGGGAACAGCGCCACCGAACACAGCAGCGCCGCGCCACCGGCCATCAGCAGGATCGGCCGGGTAACGGCCTCGCGATTGGCGAGGAGGATAGCCGCCAGCGCACCGACGATGAACGGGTCGGCCCGCAGCGGCAGAACCCAGATGAACGGATGCTCGACCCCGACGATCGCCAGCGCCAGCCGCGCGACCATCAGCACAAGGATGAAAGCGGCGCCCGCCCACAGCGCAGCCTTGCTGCTGGCGCCCGAGCGCAAGAACGCAAAGAGCACCAGCGGCATGACGAGATAGGCCTGCTCTTCCAGTGTGATCGTCCAGAGGTGCTGGGAGAACAGGACCGGGGAATAGCCTTTGACCGCCGTCATCACATTATTGGTGAAGCTCAGGTGGCTCAGCCACCAGCCCAGCGTTTCACCCGGCGCACTCGCCCCGGTCGCGACGGAGAGCGCGCAGGCAAAGGTGGCGAAGACCAGGTATAGCGGCCAGATCCGCAAGGCCCTTCGGATGAAGAATGATCTCAGCGCGATCGTGTCCGTGCGGCGGAATTCCAGGATGATGAGGTGCGTAATCAGGTAGGCACTGATCGCCAGGAACAGGTCGACCCCGACCCAGCCGTAGGTCTTGATCGTGCCAAGCAAGGGCAGCGTCGGTGCATGATGGACGAAGACCAGCAGCGCCGCCACGAAGCGCAGGCCATCGATCTGCGGCGAATAAAAGCCTCGCTTGCCGGCGATATCCCGATCCCCGGGCGTGTTGGCAGAGCTGGTCATGATGTCTGAAGACCCCGATTATGCGTGGGCCTGTCCGTGCCCGGCACGGCCTCATCCCCCAGGGGATCGTGGGGTAACTTTTGTCCGCTTTCCGGTCAATCCTCGGGTGTCTCGTCCACCACGAGCGCAAGGTTTGCCGCTTGGCGCACCTGCACCCGGAGCCCGGATGTGGAGGGAGCGGACCCTTTCGAGCCCGCCCCCTCGTAGAATTACATTCCGTCGACCGCCTTGCTGACGAGGATGTTCACCGCCACGCGGCGGTTCTGCTGCTTGCCGTAATCGGTGGTGTTATCCGCCGCCGGGTCGGCCTCGGCCATGCCGGTGGGGGTCAGCATGCGGTACGGCTTCCAGCCGCACTGCTGCTGGAGGTAGTTGACCACCCGCTCGGCGCGCTTCTCGCTCAGATCCTGATTGATCTCGTAGCTGCCGGTCGAGTCGGTGTAGCCGACCACCAGCAGCAGCGCGTTGTCCATCTGGTCTGCCTGCGCGGCGGCACCGCACAGCTGGGCCTGCGCCTGACCCGACAGCGCGTACTTGCCGGTGTCGAAATAGACGTTGGTCGTGCCCTTCACGTTGTAATTGTCGATATCGGCCACGCGCCCGCGCAGCGCCTCGGTCGCGGCGGTCTGTTCGGCGAAGCCCTGCTCGGTCCCGCGCTGGATCATCGCCGCGGTCTTCAGATCGCTGCTCTTCATGCTGATCCGCTGCGCGATCAGGCCATCGTCCCACTGCACGGTGCGCACGGTCACCGGCACGCCGTTATAGAGCTGGTCGTCCTCGAGCGAGGTGCGCCCCAGGCCGAGGAAGCCGCCGCGCGCCTTGATCTCGGTTCCATCGGCCACGAACACGACGGTCTTCGATCCGTCCGCCGTCGTCACCTGGATGCGGTTGTCGCTGCGCGCGGAGATGAACCCGTCGATCTCGGGCCCTTCGGGCAGGCCGGAGATATCGGCGGGCAGATTGCCGGTAACGGTCAGCGTGGTCTCTTCGTAGGGCTGCGACCATTGCTCCTGCGCCGAGACGCTCGCCGGCAGGGCAAAGGCTGCGATCCCGCAGACGAGCGCGGCTTTGGTGGTGGTGAAGGTGGAAGTAAAAGTGCTTTTCATCATTGCGACTCCATCGATTTTGCCCGCGGGCCGAAACTGGCCCGCGAGAGTGGAGCCGGTCGCCCCTTGATGAGAGACCGGCGTGTGAAGCCCCCGTCAGCGTGGTGACGAACGTCGACTGACGAGCCAACCCAATGCCGCCTGATCGAGAGCGGTTCCGGCCCGATCCTGACAAATGCACGTATTTACGATGGTTCGAGGCGTCGAAGGGACGGGTCGAGCCTCCTGCGTGGGCCCCTGCACGCGCACCAACGCTTTTCGCGCGCCGCATCTTCCGGCTAAGACCTAGGCCCAGCCGCAACAGGACCAACCGCCTTGCCCATTCCCGCCGCCCGCACCGACTACCCCGAAATCCGCGATGCGGTGCGTGCGCTGGTGCGCGGATTCGGCGACGCCTATTTTCGTGAGAAGGACGAGGCGCGCGAGTACCCGGAAGAATTCGTCGAGGCGCTGACGAAGGAAGGCTGGATGGCCGCGCTGATCCCCGAGGAATTCGGCGGCGCGGGGCTGGGCCTGACCGAAGCCAGCATCATCATGGAGGAGATCAACCGGGCGGGCGGCAATTCGGGCGCGTGCCACGGGCAGATGTACAACATGAACACGCTGCTGCGGCACGGGAGCGCAGAGCAAAAAGCAAAGTTCCTCCCCGAAATCGCCAGCGGCGCGCTGCGGCTGCAGAGCATGGCGGTGACCGAGCCGACCGCCGGCACCAACACCACCGACCTCAAGACGCGCGCGGTGCGCAAGGGCGATACCTACGTGGTCGAGGGGCAGAAGGTATGGATCAGCCGGATCCAGCATTCGGACCTGATGATCCTGCTCGCCCGCACCACCCCGCGCGACGACGTGCAGCGCAAGTCCGACGGGCTCTCGATCTTCCTCGTCGACCTGCACGCCGCGATCGGTAACGGAATGGAAATCCGCCCGATCCGCAACATGGTCAACCACGAGACCAACGAGGTGTTTTTCGATGGGCTCGAACTGCCCGCATCCGCGCTGATTGGCGAAGAGGGCAAAGGCTTCCGCTACATCCTCGACGGGCTGAACGCCGAACGCGCGCTGATCGCGGCAGAGTGCGTCGGAGATGGCTACTGGTTCGTCGAGAAAGCGGCGGAGTATGGCAGCGAGCGTATCGTCTTCGACCGGCCCATTGCCCAGAACCAGGGCGTCCAGTTCCCCATCGCGCAAGCCTACACGGAGGTGCGCGCGGCAGACCTGATGCGTTACGAGGCATGCCGCCTGTTCGACGAGGGCCAGCCGTGCGGGGCGGAAGCGAACATGGCCAAGCACCTCGCCGCCGAAAGCTCATGGAAAGCCGCGAACGCCTGCATGCAGACCTTCGGCGGGTTCGGCTTCGCGGCGGAATACGATGTCGAGCGCAAGTTTCGCGAGACGCGGCTGTATCAGGTGGCCCCGATCAGTTCGAACCTGATCCTGAGCTATGTCGGCGAGCACGTGCTGGGGATGCCACGGTCGTTCTGACCGGGCCGCGAGTGCTCAGCCTGGCACCATCGGCGAGCTGATTCCGCCGTCGCGGAGCGCGCCGCATTCGAGCGTGACGGTCAGTTCGCACTCCAGCCCGGCGGGCTCGTAACGCATGTCCACCGTGGTGCCCCGTTTCGAGGTAATCCCGCTGCGGATCAGCCGGGTGCCGAAGCCCTCGCGCTCCGGCTCGTGAACCTCGGGCCCGCCGCGTTCCTGCCAGACGAAGGCCAGCTTTTCGCACTCGCCATCCGAATCGACCGACCATCCGACATGGACGCGGCCCTCGTCGTTCGACAGCGCGCCGTACTTGATCGCGTTGGTGGTCAGCTCGTGGACGATCATCGTCAGCGCCAGCGCGACTTCCGGGTTGAGCAGGTAATTCGGCCCTTCAAGCACCACCCGACCGTCAAGCGATCCGAACGCGGCGCTGGTGGTCAACTCCACGATCTCGCGCACGCTCGCCGGGCTCCAGCTCGATGCGGTCAGCAGCCCGTGCGCGGCGGCCAGCGCGTGGAGCCGTGCCTTGTAGATCGCCATCGCCGGCGCGGAATCAGGCACGTCGCGGAAGGTCTGCTGGGCCAGGCTCTGGACCACCGCCAGCGTGTTCTTCACCCGGTGGTTCAGTTCCTGGATCAGCAGCGACTGGCGCTTCTCGTACTCCACTTCCTCCGTCACATCGTACCCTTGCACGATGATACCGGTGATCGTGCCGTCATCTTCCGATATCGGCTGGAAGATGAAGTTGAGCACACGGTGGCTGTGTGCCGGGATGTTTGTGCCTTCGAGGATTACGCGGTCGCGCCTGCCGATATAGGCCTCGCCCGTCGCATAGACCCGGTCGAGCACCTCGACGAAGCCCTGCTCGATCACTTCCGGCAGCGCCTCGCCCACAGGCTTGCCCAGGATATCGTCGCGCCCCACAAGATCGAGGTAGGACGCGTTGGCCATCTGGAAGACGTGATCCGGCCCGCCAAGCACCGCAACGAAGCCGGGTGCCTGCTCGAAAAACTCGAGCATTCGCTGGCTCTCGCGCTCGAGATCGCGGTTGCGCGCCTCGACCGCTTCGGCGCGGCGAACCACGCCAATTTCCTTGCGCAGCTGGCGCAGCTCATGGAGCTCGGTGACGTCGACCGTGTGCTGGAGGATATATTTCAGCGACCCGTCGCTGCCGCTGAGCGGAGTATGCGTCGCGCTCCAGTACCGGGTGTCCATCCCGCCGTCGGGCCGGGCAATGTCGTAACGGATCAGCGCGATCTCGTCCGTCTCGCCCGTTTCAAGGACGTATTCGAACGAATCCCTGAGCTGACGATAGCTTTCGGAGTCCGGATCGCTCGGGAACGCGTCGAACATCGTGCGTCCCACGATGTCATCCCGATCGCGCATCGTCACATCGAGGTAGGCGCGGTTCATCCATACCAGCCGCAGATCGCGGTCCAGCAGAACATATGGATTGGGCGACGCCTCCGCCAGTTCGAGAAAATCGATTGCCAATCTGACCCCTAGCACCTTGCGGTAATCGTCAACTGCTGGCCGCCGGGGAAGTTCCGCTGCAAATCGGGGAGTAGCGGGGGTTGTGTCATATTTGCATGGAGTCGAATGGGTCTGATGCGGAGTACGTCGCGGACATGCCCAATCCGCTTTCCTAACCGGGCGCCGCTGCGCTAGGCATGGGGCGATGATCGCCTGCCCTTCGCCCTTCTTCACCGCGTCGCGCCGCCACCATGGAAGCCGCTCGTTTTCGCCCCCAGGACACTGTGTCAGGTGTGTCAGCGATCGCGCGCGCGCACCCGATCGAGGCGCGCATGGAGCTTGAGACCGAAGTCGACGGCTGGCCGCAAGGCGCGTGGGAAGCGCTGGCGCAGCGGGCCGCGCAGGCGGCCGCCTCGGCCGAGCCGGCGCTGGCGAATCCCCGGCTCGAAGCGAGCATCCTGTTCACCAGCGATGCTGAGGTCCACGAACTCAACAAAGGATGGCGCGAGAAGGACAAGCCGACCAACGTGCTCAGCTTCCCGATGCTGGAGCGCGACGAACTGGTCGCGCTTCCCTCCGATGGTCCGCCCGTGCTGCTGGGCGACATCGCGCTCGCGCACGAGACCTGCGCGCGCGAGGCGGGCGAGAAGAATGCCACTCTGGAAGACCATGCGACCCACCTCGTGATCCACGGGCTGCTCCATCTGGCGGGGCTCGATCACGAGATTTCGACGAAGGATGCAGAGGAAATGGAGGCCCTTGAGGTGAAGGCGCTTGCACAGCTGGGCATCGCCGACCCATATGGGGATCGCTGAAGCAACAGGAGTACAGCACTGGGCCATGCCCGAAACCGACAGCGATAGGGGCACTGCCGCGGGAGACGCGGACAGTAGACGCGGGCTTTGGCTCGCGATGCGCAGATTCTTCGAAGGTCAGGGCGGCGAGCGCAGCCTGCGCCGCGAGCTCGAGGACAAGATCAACGAGCACGAGGGCGACGAAGCCGCCAGCGGCGAGGCACCCGGCGCGGGCGACCTGTCGCGGGAAGAGCGCGAGATGCTGCGCAATCTCCTGCATTTCAGCGAACACGACGCCGACGACGTCGCGATTCCGCGCGGCGAGATCGTCGCGGTGGAGGCAGGCTCTTCGTGGGAAGAACTGCTCGGCGTGTTCTCCGAACACGGCCATTCGCGCCTGCCGGTCTACCGCGAACAGCTCGACGATGTGATCGGGATGATCCACATCAAGGATGTGTTCCCCTTCCTCATCAACGGCACACCGCCGCCCGAGAACTGGACCACGCTGATGCGCGAACCGCTCTACGTCCCGCAGAGCCGCAGTGCGCTCGACGTGCTGGCCGACATGCGGACCAACCGGATGCACCTTGCCATCGTGGTAGACGAGTTTTCGGGCACCGACGGGATCATCACGATCGAGGATCTGGTCGAGGAAATCGTCGGCGAGATCGAGGACGAGCACGACGATGCACCCGAGGAGTGGATCGAATCGCTCAGCCAGGGCGTGTGGGAAATCGACGCCCGCGCCGAGCTGGACGATATCGCAAAGCGAATCGATCCCGCGCTGGCCGAGGTCGAGGAATCGGTCGATACGATGGGCGGCCTCACCTTCATCCTCGCCGAGCAGGTGCCGCAGGTCGGCGCGAAGGTGCAGCATCCCAAGGGCTGGACGATCGAGGTGATCGAAGGCGACGAGACGCATGTGAAGCGCGTCCGTCTGCATGCGCCCGAAGACGGGTGGGACGACGAAGAATAGGCGGGCGGGTCCGCCCCACCGCCCCCAAGCGGGACCACGGCCTAAAATAGGGCTTTTGTGGGTCGCAACCATTTGCAAAGGTCGCCGTCATGGCCAAACGACGCCTTCCCCCGTTGCGCTCGCTCGAAGCGTTCATGTACACCGTGCGCCTCGGATCGGCGCGCGCGGCTGCCAACCAGCTCAGCCTCAGCCCATCGGCGCTCAGCCGCCGGATCGCGACGCTGGAAGAGTTCATCGGCAAGAAACTGTTCACCCGCGCCCGGCAGGCGATGCAGCTGACCGACGAGGGCGCGGCGTTCCACGAGGCGGTGCTGCCGCATTTCGAAGCGCTGTCGCGCGCGGTCGAAGGCCAGTCGGAAAACAGCTCCGTCCTGCGGCTGCACCTCGGCGTGCTGCCGCTGTTCGGTACGCAGCGCCTGTTCCCGCGCCTCGCGGAGCTGCGGCGGCTGCACCCGATCCTGCATATCGACATCGACACGGGCCCGCATCTGGAAGACCGCGTGGGCGACACGCTCGACGCGGCGATCATCCTCTCGCGCGGGCCGTCGTCCGGGCTGCACGCGGTGCGGCTGGACGAGAACAAGGTCCACGCGATCACCAATGCCGAACTGGCGGCGAAGCTGGGATCGCACCCCGACCCCGAGTTGCTCTCGCGCCAGACGTTCCTGATTCACAACGGCCTGCCCGAAAGCTTCACCGCGTGGAAGGCGGCGCTGGGCATGTCCGACCTCGAGCCGAACGCGATCGACCACTACGATTCGGGCCAGCTGATGCTGGAGGCGGCAGCGCAGGGGCTCGGCATCGCGATCATGCACGATGACCACCGGCGCCGCGCGGCGGACGACCGGCTGGTCGACCTGTTCGACGCCGATGTCGACAGCCCCTACAGCTACTGGTTCGTGTGCAAGCCCGCCGCGCTGGAGGAACGCCCGGTGCGGATGTTCCACGACTGGCTCATCAAGGCGGGGCTCTAGAGCGTCAGGCCTCTGCCGTCTCGCCGACGCTCTCCATGGCGAAGGTCTGGTTGGCGAGCGTATCGTCGGTCAGCGCACGCACCATCACCGCAGCCAGATCGCCGCGCGCGGTGGTGCCCTTCCCCTCGACATTGTCCCCCAGCCGCACGTCGCGCGCGCCATCGCCATGGGTCAGCGGGCCGGGACGGACGATCGCGTAGGGCACGCCCGATGCAACCAGGTGTTCGTCGGCCGCCTTCTTTGCCTTCGCGTAGTGATAGAGATCGCTGGCGGGGTCGGGATCGTCGACGCCGCGCGCGCTGAGCATCACGAATCGATCGACATCCGCCGCCTTCGCGCGGTCGACCAGCGCCATCGCTCCGTCGCGATCGACCTTGTCGGTCATCTCCGGCCCGGTGCCGCTGCCCGACCCGGCGGCGAAGATCACCGCGTCCATGCCGGAGCACGCGTCGGCCGGCAGGTCGGTCAGGTCGCCGAGCCGCGTTTCGCAGCCTTCGGGAAGCTCGGAGGTGTCCGAACTCTCGCGGACCAGCGCCACGGGGGAGTGGCCTGCGTCGAGCAATTCGGAAACGATGCGCTTGCCGGTGTGCCCGGTCGCGCCTGAAACGAGTACTTTCATGGGGAAGGTCCTTTGACGATGTTCACCCTACCGACGCAGACGGGGCCGGGACGTTCCGCCAGCGATGTCAACCGACCCCACAAAAAAGGGGCGCCGAAGCGCCCCTGATCCGTCATCCTCGTGCTCGGGTCAGCCGACGGTCGCCTTGACGATCTTGCCCGGATTTGCGGGCGGCTCGCCCTTGGGCAGCGCGTCGATGTGGTCCATGCCGCTCTCGACCTGGCCCCACACGGTGTACTGGCCGTCGAGGAACTCGGCGTCGTCGAAGCAGATGAAGAACTGGCTGTTCGCGCTGTCGGGAACCTGGGTGCGCGCCATCGAGCAGGTGCCGCGGGTATGCGGTTCGCTGTTGAATTCGGCCTTCAGGTCGGGCTTGTCGCTGCCGCCCATGCCGGTACCGGTCGGGTCGCCGCCCTGCGCCATGAAGCCGGGGATCACGCGGTGGAAGACGACGCCGTCGTAGAAGCCGTCCTTGGCCAGCTCGGTAATCCGTTCGACGTGGCCGGGCGCGAGGTCGGGGCGCAGCTTGATCACTACGTCCTTGGGCTCGCCATCGCCGGTATCGAGGGTGAAGGTCAGTTTGTCTGCCATCGGGAATCTCCTTGGGTAATGCGTTGCCGCGTGCGCTAGCCGCACAGCGGTGCCCTGTCACCCCGAGTATGCACTACCCCGCCCATGCGCCAGCCCGCACAGTCTCCACGCCCTGCAAGACACCGCGCTGACTTGCTTTTACGGGCCATCCGCTTAGGGGCCAGACCATGAGCGCGGACCCTCTCCTCGACGATGCAATCGACCCGGCAGCGGTTGCCGTGGAGGAAAGCGCCAACGAGGGCCGCCCCGACGATCGCGTGGATGACGAGCGCCACGACGAGGAAAACCGGCTCAAGCCCGAATATGTCCGCGCCGTGCGCCTTGCGCTGGAGGAAGACCGCAAGGGCGAAGTCTACGAGTTGGTCGAACCGCTCCACCCCGCCGACGTGGCCGACCTCCTCGAACTGTTCGACACCGACGAACGCGCCGACCTGACCATCGCGATCAGCGACCTGATGACCGGCGAAGTGGTCGCCGAGCTGAACGACTGGGTCCGCGAGGAAATGATGGAGGCGCTGCCCGCCGACGCGGTGGCGCTGATTGCCGACCAGCTGGAGACCGACGACGCGGTCCAGCTGATCGAGGATCTCGATGCGACCGACCAGCGCGCGATCCTTGCCGAAATGGAGGCGGAGGGCCGCGCCGCGATCGAAAGCGCGCTGTCCTATCCGGAAGAAACCGCCGGGCGCCTGATGAGCCGCGAGTTCGTGGCCGTGCCGGAACACCTGACGGTCGGCGACCTGATCGATTACCTGCGCATCCACGGCACGGTGCTGGGCGATTTCTTCGAAGTCTTCGTGGTCGACGAGGCGCACCACCCGGTCGGCACCTGCTCGCTCAGCTGGATTCTGACCACGCCGCGCAAGATCGCGCTGACCGACGTGATGAAACGCGACCAGACGCTGATCCCTGTTCAGATGGATCAGGAAGAGGTCGCGCTGATGTTCCAGAAATACGCGCTGATCTCCGCCGCCGTGGTCGACGAGAGCGGCCGGCTGGTCGGCCAGATGACGGTCGATGACGTGGTCCACATCATCTCCGAAGAAGCGGGCGAGGATGCCCTGCTGCTGTCGGGTGCGGGCGACGGCGACATCAACGAACCGATCCGCGAGGCCTTCTCCAGCCGCGTGCGCTGGCTGGTCGCGAACCTCGGCACTGCATTGGTCGCCAGCCTCATCATCGCTGCCTTCGGCGGCGCGATCGAGCAGCTGGTGGCGCTCGCGATCCTCATGCCGATTGTCGCCAGCATCGGCGGCAATGCAGGCACGCAGACGATGGCGGTGACCGTCCGCGCGATCGCGACCAACCAGCTGACCAAGGCCAATACCGGCAGGATCCTGTGGCGCGAGGCGCGCGTGGCGATCCTCAACGGGGTAACCGTGGCGGTGCTGGTCGGCATCGGCACCGCGCTGGTATTCTCCGTCCCGCTCGGCGCGGTGATCGCGCTGGCGATGGTGATCAACGTGGTTACGGCCGGGCTGGCGGGCGTGCTGGTCCCGGTGCTGTTCGAACGCGCCGGGCAGGACCCGGCAGTGGCATCATCGGTGTTCGTGACGATGGTGACCGACTCGATGGGCTTCTTCGCGTTCCTCGGGCTGGCTGTGGCGAGCGGGCTGGTTTCCTGATCTTACTCCCATGGGAGGAAGCGAAGCTGGCCCCGAGGCCTACGATGGTGCAGGGTTGCTCGCCAAGCGAGCTACCGAAGCCCGGATGAGGGGGGGCGCGAACACCTCCATCACCCTCACCCAACTGCGCCTAGCGAGCAGGCTCGCAAGGCTTCGTATCCCTCTCCCGTGGAGGGAGAGGGGGCTCCGCCTCTCTGGCCTAATGTCGCCTTGTCTTTCTTCGTCAAGCATTGCCCCCGCCCCGTTCGTCCTGAGCTTGTCGGACTCGAAGAGGGCGCGGAGCGGCAACGGCCAACCCGCGACCCCGTTCGCGGTTCGACAAGCTCACCACGAGCGGAACTTCAAATGTGCGGCGCAATCCCTACCTCACCCCCCATGCCGCTCAACCTGACCAAGATCGCGTTCGGCGCGCAGAGCTTTTCCGACCTCGAAAGCTGGTACGCAAACCGGCGAAGTCCCAACCTCACCACCCGCTATCGCCCCACCCGCTGGGAGGAATGCATCGGCGGGTCGCTGTTCTGGATCCACCAGCACAATATCGTCGCGCGAAGCGAAATCCTCGGCTTCAGCGAGGCCGAGGGCGGCCGCTGGTCGATCGACCTCGAGCCGCGGCTGATCCCGGTCTACCCGCAGCCCAAGCGCGCGCACCAGGGCTGGCGCTACCTCAAGGGCGAGCCGCCGCGCGATTTGGCGCAGGGCGAGGAGGTGGGCGACGTCCTGCCCGGCAAGCTCGCGACCAAGCTGCAACGGCTCGGGCTGATCTAGCCGGAACTTCCGCCGCTCCTTACCCATTGATCGGGAAAGGAGAATTTTTATGCCCGAACGCCAGAGCCGCCACCCCGACAACGAACTGATCGACCGCATCACCGAGAACGAAACGCCCGACCAGCAAGGTTCGGCCGGCGGGGATGTGAATACTCGTGTGGGCGCCCGCGCCGATCTCAATCGCGCGACTGATCCCAATAATCGTGAGCCGACGGTCGGCTCGGACAATCCCGAACAGGACGCACGCAAGGGCGATAAGACCATGCGCGCGATCAAAAGCGGCAACCAGGCCTGAATCATTATCGATCGGCGCGCGCCTGAAGTTTGGGCGCGCGCCACTCGTCCAACCTCATTCACGGTCCAGCGCGCTATGGTTGATGTCGCGCTGCCACATCACGAGGTGCGCGCCCGTATCGACTCAAACGAACGGGAGACCCCCATGAAACTTCTGCACTGCGCCATCGCCGGCGCATCGCTCGCCATCGCCGCACAGCCCGCCATCGCCCAGCAGGCGGAGTCATCCGCCACCACGCAGATAGCCCCTGTGTCCGATGCCGAGCTCGAAAACTTCGTCGTCGCCGCGTCCATGATCGGCCAGATCCAGCAGGATACCGAGATGGAAAAGGCCCAGAAGGACAAGGCCGCCATGAGCGTGCTGTCGCAGGCCCAGATGACGCCGACGCGCTTCAACAAGATCGGCGCTGCCCTGCAGACCGACCAGAAGCTGCAGGCGCGGGTCAAGCAGACCGTCGCGAAGCTGCGCGCGGAGCAACAGGCCGAAGGCTGATCGACGAACGGTATCGACGGGGCGACCTCTGCAATTCCCGGTCGCCGCAATTCAGGGTATCGGGTCGTATGGTCCGATACCTTTTTTCATGTGCGCTCGCGCTCGCATGCGCTGCCCCCGCCCTCGCTCAGGACGAGGCCGAGGAGCGACCCGCCGACGCCGACCCGCTGACCGCGACGATCCATGTAGAGGATGTCGAGCGGTTCGCCGCTCTGTTCGAAGCGACCGATGGAGCGCCGGACGCAGCGCAGCTCCAGCGCGATTACATCGATCCGGGCAGCTTCGGGGTGCGCGTGTTCACGCCCTACCGCATCCGGTCCGGCGAAAACCTGGCCGCCGCAATTGCCGAGGACCCTGCCGCCTACAGGCAGGCTCTCGACCGATGCCTGCCGCTGGTGCGAGAGGCCAACGCGGACCTGCGCTCGATCTATCTCGGCCTTCGCGGCGCGCTGCCCGAGGCGCGCCTGCCGCAGGTCTATATCGTGATGGGGGCAGGCAATTCGGGCGGCACAGCGGCCCCGGGCGCGCAGGTGCTCGGGCTCGAAGTGCTGTGTACCATCGCCCCCACCGACGAAGCATCCACCGCGCGCCTGCGCCAGTTCTTCGCCCACGAAACCGTGCATTCGCTCCAGGGCGATTTCGATACCGAGCGGGCCGACAATATCCTGCTGCGAAGCGTGCTGGCCGAAGGCGCAGCCGACTTCATCGCCACGCTGGTGACGGGCGCAGATACGAACCCCGATCGCTCCGCCTGGGCGGCACCGCGCGAAGCGGAGTTGCGCGACCGGCTCGCCGCCGATCTCGCGCTGATCGATCGCGCGTCATCCGACCCTTCGCTCGAAAAAGAGGCATCCGCAGCCGTGCGTCGCTGGGTCGGAAATTACGGCAGCCCGCCGGAGGGCTGGCCGTACGAGCTGGGATACTGGATGGGATTCAGGCTATGGCAGGCGTACTACGATGCGTCGCCCGACAAGCACGCGGCGCTGGTTGCGATGCTGAAGCAGGATAACCCGCAAGAGGTTCTGGCCGCATCGGGTTTCGTTTACTGAGCGGGCCGTCAGCGTTCTGGTCCCCCGCCAGGCAGAGGCGCGATCTAGGCCCTACGCATCGTCTTTCAGCTTCTCCGCCGCGCGGCGCAGCGCGTTGACGTAGGCTTCGGCGGGCTGCGCGCCGGGGATCAGGAACTTGCCGCCCACCACCATCGCAGGCACGCCGGTGATGTTCATCCGGTACGCCGCCCGCTCGCCCGCGCGGACCTGCTCGGCATAATCCCTGTTTTCGAGCGCGGCCTTTGCTGCTTCCCGGTCGAACTCGACCTCCTCGGCAATGTCGAGCAACACCTCGGGCTCGCCGATCCGCCGGCGCTGGTTGAAGTGCGCGGCGAACAGCGCGAGCTTAAGCGCGGTCTGTTTCTCCGCCCCATGCTGTTCGAGCGCCCAGGTCAGCAGCATGTGCGCAGCAAACGTGTTCCACATCATCGCATCGGGCGTGGGCTCCTCGCCCTCATAGTCGAGCGAGACGCCCGCGCGCTGCGCCGCATCGCGCATCTGATCCTGCACGCCGCGCGACTGCTCCAGCGTGCGGCCGTATTTGCGCGCGATATGCGCAGTGCGCTCCTCGCCTTCGGCGGGCATGTCGGGGTTCAGTTCGAACGGGTGCCAGCGGATCTGCGCGTCGATCTCTCCGTCGAGCTGATCCAGCGCCTGCTGCAGGCCGCCCCAGCCGACGAGGCACCACGGGCACATGACATCGGACCAGATGTCGATCGAGAGCTCTTGCGTCATTGGGCGATCCACCAGCGGAAGAGTTGATGCGCGATCGTGTGCGGCGGGGGGGCGACGATCGGCGCGTCGTCGCGACCCTCCAGCGCGGCCTGCACCTCGTCGCGGGTGAACCAGCCCGCCTCGGCCAGCTCGGTCTCGTCGAGCGTGATCGCGTCGTCATCCGCATAGGCGACGCAGCCAAGCATCAGCTGGCTCGGGAAGGGCCACGGCTGGCTGAGGATGTAGGATACGTCGCGCACCACGATGCCGACCTCTTCCAGCACTTCGCGCGCCACGCCTTCCTCGATCGTCTCGCCCGGTTCGACGAACCCGGCGAGCGCGGAATAGCGGCCCTCGGGCCAGCCGAGACCGCGCCCCAGCAGCAGTTTGCCGTCATATTCGACCAGCATGATGGTGACCGGATCGGTGCGCGGGAAGTGTTCTGTGCCGCATTTGGTGCAGGTACGCTGCCAGCCGCCCTTGGCGACCTTGGTCGATCCGCCGCACTGCGCGCAGAAGCGGTGGCGCGCGTGCCAGTCGACGAGGCTGCGTGCGCCGCCGTAAAGCGCCAGCTGGTCGGGCGCGAGGCTGGTCATCAGCGACCATAGCTGCGGGTTCGCCATGCGCGGCCGCGCATCGCCTTCGGGCGGGACCGCGGCGAAGCAGGCCTTCTCGCCTCCATCCGCCCGGTCGAGGCCGAGGAACACCAGCTCCGCATCCTCCGGCGCGTCGGCCAGCGTGCCCCATGCCAGCCGCCCGGCGTCATCGATCGACGGCATCAGCCCGTCGAGCAGCAGCAGCCGCGCCTTCCAGTTCATCATTCCGGCCAGCGCATCGGGATCGGCGCGCAGGTTATCCGCCCGGTCGAGCGGATTGCCGGAAAACGCAATCGGAGCCGCTACGGCATCAGCCATTGGTTTTTGCGGCCAGATCCTTGCGCACCAGATCGGGGAACTCGCCCTGGATCGGGTAGGCTTCGCTCGGCATGTACTGGGTGAAGAACCCGGCGCGCAGGCCCGTCTCGAAATCGGCGAATGCCGCCGTGCCGGCAGCGCCGCCCCAGCCATAAGCCTTGCCAACGACGCGGCCGCCCGCGCCGAAGCCCTGACCTTCGACCCAGCTGCCTGCGAGGTCGACCGTCTTGGGCAGAATGTCCGAGGTGCCGATACGCACCGCAGCCTCGCTCAGCACGCGGGTGTTGCCGATCTTGCCCATGCCCAGCAGCACATGCAGGAACCGGTCGTAATCGTGCGGCGAGGTGACGAGGCCTGCACCGCCGAACGGGAACGGCGGTTTGTCGAGGTAGATCGAGGACGCCGCCGGGTCGATCGGGATGACCTGCCCGTTGAGGACGCCGTAATTGGTGGTGAACCGGCCGACTTCGCTTTCGGGCACGGTGAAATAGGTGCTGTTCATCCCGGCCGGGTTGAAGATCCGCTCCTGCAAGACCTGATCGAAGGGCTTGCCTTCGACCACTTCGATCACCCGGCCCATCAGATCGAGGCTGACCGAATAGGACCATTTTGTGCCCGGCTGGTAGACCAGCGGCACGGTTGCCAGCTTATCGGCAAACAGTTCGAGGCTGCCGATCGGCTCGATGGTCGGGATGCCGGGGATCGGCATGCGACTGACCTGACCGGGGACGAGACCGAGCCGGTAATACTCGTCCATCAGCGCACCCTTCTGGATGATCTGGTAGCCGAGCCCGGAGGTATGCGTCAGCAGCTGGCGGATGGTGATCGGGTTCTTCGCCGGTTCGAGGTTATCCTCTGTAATCGCGCCGTCGTATTCCTTCTGCACCTGCATGTTCGCGAAGGCGGGCAGGATGTCGGAGAGCGGCTGGTCGAGCGCCATCTTGCCTTCGGAAATCAGCTGCATCGCCATCATGCCGGTGATCGGCTTGGTCATCGAATAGATGCGGTAGAGCGAATTGAGATCGGCCTTGGCCGTGCTCCCGAAGGCGAGCGTGCCGCCGCCGACCGGCTGCGACTTTTCTTCCAGGTTCCAGCCGAACGAGGCGACCGCGTTGGCGAGCTTCTTTTCGGAGAGGTATTTATCGATCTCGGCAGCAACGCTCGGCCATTCGGCGCTGACATCGTGCGCCAGCAGAGCCTGGCCGAAGGGCATGCCTGCCAGCATGCTTCCACCGGCGAGCAGTGCGCCACCCTTGAGGATACTGCGGCGGGAGAGCCCGCCCTCGTTGAAGTCCGTATACGCCATCACTGCTCTCCCGTTTCGGTTTCTGCGCGAAACTTAAACCCGCGTCGCGCAGGGTCAATCGCGCATTTGACCGCGAGACTGCGCGGCACGCGCCAGATCGTTGGTGACCGGCGCATTTACCATCTTGTCACGCGACGGTGCCTTATCCATATAAGACACATGCTCAACATTCTTTCATGGCTGTTCGGTATCGTCGGCCTCATCATCGTCATCCCCGCAACGATCCCGCTGCTCGGCTGGGCGAACTATTTCGCGATGCCGTTCCTGGTTCTCGGGATCATTCTCGGCTTCCTCTCGTCGCACACCAGCGGGCGGACGTTCTGCATCATCGTCACCATTCTGGCGATCATCCGCCTGACGCTGGGCGGCGGCATCCTCTAATCGCCCGCTAGCGTAGCCGGGTCAGAGCAGGCGTTCGCTCGCCGCTCTTGCCAGCCGCGCCGCCTTGGCAAACAGCGTCGGCAGGCCCGCCTCGTCGAGCCGGTCGACCGGCCACCATTCGCCTTTGCCGGGTACGCTCGCGGGCACGCCCTCGTAGCGCAGCACGCTCAGCTCGATGACGAAGTGGGTAAAGGTGTGGCGGACCACGCCTGCCTCGTCCCATGCGCCCGCCAGCGGCGGATCGCCCGCTCCATCGCCCGCCGCCGACCATCCGTCGTCGGGCAGGGCCCGCATTCCGCCGAGCATTCCGGTGCCGGCGCGCTGGACCAGCCACACCGCCCCCTCACGCTCGATCCAGAACGTCCTGCCCTGTCGCACGGGCTTTGCCTTTTTCGGAGCCTTGACGGGCAGGCGTTCGGGATCGTGCCCGCGCGCGGCGCAGTCCGCAGCCAGCGGGCAGGTATCGCAGTTGGGTGAGCGAGGCGTGCAGATGCGGCTGCCGAGGTCCATCATCCCTTGCGCGAAATCGCCCGCGCGCGTGTCCGGCGTGATCCTGTCCGCGCCCTCGCGGATCGCCTTGCGCGCGCCCGGCAGCGGGTCGTCGATCGCGAACAACCGCGAGACCACCCGCTCGACATTGGCGTCGACCACCACCGCGCGCTGCCCGAAAGCGATCGCGGCAATCGCGGCGGCGGTATAGTCGCCCACGCCGGGCAGTGCGCGCAGGCCCTCTTCGGTATCGGGAAAGCCGCCCATCTCGGCGACGACGCGCGCCGCCTTCGCCAGATTGCGCGCGCGCGAATAGTATCCCAGCCCCGCCCACGCGGCCATCACGTCTTCCTCGGGCGCGTTCGCCAAGGCCGCGACATCGGGCCAGCGCTGCGTGAATGCCGCGAAATACGGCTTCACCGCAGCCACGGTCGTCTGCTGGAGCATGATTTCGGACAGCCATACGCGATACGGATCGGGCGCAGGCTCGCCCGGCAGCGCGCGCCACGGCAGCGCCCGCGCGTGCGCGTCATACCAGGCAAGCAGTTTTGCCGGGATCTCGGGGTCGGGACGGGTGGCGATCACCCGCGCGCTATGGCATCAGTGCGTCTCCGATGGAACGCACCCCTCCCCCCAAATCGACGAGCCGCAAGACCGGTGGCAGGAAGACCGGCGCCAAATCGGGCAACGTGCGCCCGTTCGAACGTCCGCGCGGCGGCGGGCCGAAGGCTGTCGGCGATCTGATGCCGCAGGTCGGGCGGACCGCCTTTCGCCGGTTCGGCTTCGTCCAGAGCTCGGTCGTGACGCGCTGGCCCGAAATCGTCGGCCCCGAACACGCCAGGGTCTGCTCGCCCGAGGCAATCCGCTTCCCTCCGGGGGAACGCGCCGAGGGCATCCTGCAACTGGTTGTCGCGCCTGCGCACGCGCCGCTGATCCAGCACGTGATTCCGGAAATCATCGAGCGGACCAACCGCTTCTTCGGCTATCGCGCCGTCGCCAAGGTCAAGATGCGGCAAGGCCCCGTTCAGGCGCGGGCAATAGAGGGGGGCAAGAGCGCACGACCGCCCGAACTCAAGCCGATTCCTATGGAAATGGGCGAAAGTCTGCGCGATATTGGCGACCCGGAATTGCGCGCGGTGCTCGAAGGGCTGGCGCGCACGCTGGGCGACGACGGGACGGAAGGGACGAAGACGTGAAGCGGATAATTGCAGCCGTGCTGGTGCTGATCGCCGGGGTGGCGAGTGTCGCGGCAACGCAGAACTGGCTGGCCACTGTAGAACGCACGCCGGTGTCGCACATCGTCGGCAATCCCGACGCGCCCGTCACGCTTACCGAATATCTCAGCTACACCTGCCCGCACTGCCGCGACTTCACGATGACCGGGGAACAGGCGCTCAAGCTCGGCTACGTCCAGTCGGGCAAGCTGCGCTACGAATACCGCCACGCGATCGCCAACCCGGCCGATCTTGCCGCGACCATGCTGGCGCGCTGCGGCGACCCGGACAAGTTCCCCGGCAACCACGCCGCGCTGATGGCCGCCCAGCCGCAGATCAACGGGCTTCGCCAAATGGCCACCAAGTCGCAGACCGACCGCTGGAATTTCGGCGACAAGAGCGCGCGCCGCCGTGCGGTGGCGAGCGACCTCGGCCTCTACGGCGTGTTCGAACGGCGCGGATACACCCGGGTAGAACTCGACCAGTGCCTCAACGATCAGGACCTCGCCGACCGGCTCGAGGCCTCCGCCGACGTCGACTGGAGCAAGATTTCGGGCACGCCCGCCTTCGCGATCGACGGCACCGTGCTCGAAGACGTCCACACGTGGGACGGCCTGAGCGCCGCCCTGTCGGGCAAGGCCCCGGCGGCACAAGAGCAATAGTCACCTCGAGCGCCCGGTGGAGAACCGCCGGGTGCCCCTTCCGAATCGCTGGCCAGCGCGCCTATCCTTCCCAATCGGCTCGAAAAAGGACCGTCCGATGATCGCCCGAATGACCACCAAGACCCTTGCCCTGACCACCATCGCCCTGCCGCTTGCTCTGGGGCTCGCATCGTGCGGGTCGAACGACGACGCGGAAACTGCGCTGAACGGCGAACCGGTCGCCGCGGTGCCCGCGCCCGAGGGCCAGGAATGGTCCGAAATCGCCGAGATGACCGATCGCAACGGCTATCTGGTGGGCAACCCCGACGCGCCGATCCATATGATCGAATACGGATCGCTGACCTGCCCGGGCTGCGCCGCCTTCTCCCAGCAGGCGATCGAGCCGCTGATGAAAGACTACGTCGATACCGGCAAGGTCAGCTTCGAATTCCGCAGCTTTGCGATCCACGGCCCGATCGACCTTGCGCTGACCCGCCTGATCGACTGCGGTTCGCCCTCGCAGGCCGTTCCGCTGGCCGAACAGATCTGGGCCAACCTGCCGACCCTGCTCCAGCCGGTGCAGCAGCGCAGCCAGCAGCTCGATGCCGCGCTCGCCTTGCCGGAAGACCAGCGTTTCGTCGCCTTTGCGGAGACTGCCGGCCTGCTCGATTTCTTCGCTGCACGCGGGATCAGCCGCGACCAGGCGCGCACCTGCCTCGCCGATGCGAAGCGGCTGAGCGAGATTGCCGAATATTCCGAATCCTACGGCACGCAGGACGATATTCGCGGCACGCCCACCTTCATCATCAACGGCACCCAGCTCGATGGCGGCAGCTGGGAATCGGTAGAAGCGGCCTTGCAGCGCGCGGGCGCGCGCTGAGGACGTAGCAGGGCTCGCGGATGGAGATACGGCGCCTTCGCCTCTCTGGTTTCAAGAGCTTCGTAGAGCCTGCCGAACTGCGCGTAGAACCGGGGCTGACCGGCGTGGTCGGCCCCAACGGATGCGGCAAGTCCAACCTGCTCGAAGCGATCCGCTGGGTCATGGGGGAAACCTCGGCCAAGTCGATGCGCTCGGGCGGGATGGAAGACGTCATCTTCGCCGGGACCGAGCAGCGCCCGCCGCGCCAGTTCGCCGAGGTGGTGCTGACCGGCACCGACGATCGCGGCGAAGAGCTGGAGGTGGTCCGCCGGATCGAACGCGGCGCGGGCAGTGCCTACCGGGTCAACGGCAACGACGTGCGCGCGAAGGATGTCGCGCTCGCCTTCGCCGACGCTGCGACCGGCGCACATTCCCCCGCGCTGGTCAGCCAGGGCAAGATCGCGCACATGATCGCGGCCAAGCCGGTCGAGCGACGTCAGATGCTCGAAGAGGCCGCAGGGATCGCGGGGCTCCATGTCCGACGCAAGGATGCCGAGAGCAAGCTGCGTTCGACCGAGAACAACCTGTCGCGTCTGGAAGACCTCCTCGCCGGGCTCGACACCCAGATCGCCAGCCTGCGCCGGCAGGCCAAGCAGGCCGAACGCTACGCGAAGCTGACCGACGAGATCGGCGTCGCCGAGGCGCGGCTGGTCTTCGCCCGCTGGCGCGATGCCGCGGCGAGCGCTGACGCAGCCCGCAAGGCGGCCATCGAGGCGGAGCGGGCGGTGGAATCTGCGAAGGAGCGCGCAGGCGAGACCGAGACCGCCCAGCGCGAGGCGGCCGAAAAGCTCGCCGATGCGCGCGATGCGCTGGTCGCCGCGCGAACCGACGCGGGCGCGCAGGAACAGCGGCTCGCCAGTCTGGAAAAGGAACGCGAGTCGGCGCTTGCCCGCCTCGCCGATCTCGACCGGCAGGCCGAGCGGCTGGAGCAGGACCGAGAGGATTACGGTCGCACCGGGCGCGATGCCGCCGATGCGCTCAAACGGCTCGAGGCCGATCTGGCGGCGAGCGAGGCGGCCCGCGCGCAAGCGGAGGAAGCTCTGCCCAAGATGATCGCCGAGGCCGAGCGTGCCGAACAGGCGGAGCGTGCGGCGGAGCTCGATCTGGCGCGCGCCAACGCGGATTACGCCGCGCTCGATGCGGAATGGCGCGTTGCTCGCGCGGCGGTCGAGCAGGCGGAGCGGCGGCTGGCAGGTCTTGCCCGGGAGACCGAGCGTCTGGAGGCCAGCGCACGCCAGCAGGCAGGTGCCGAAGATCCCGCCGAGGCACTCGCAGTCGCCCAGCGGGAGGCGAAGGCCGCTGCCGAACGCCGCGAATCGCTCTCGGGGAAAATCGCCTCGGCTCGCGAGACGCGCGATGCCGCCCGGGCCGATATGGAAGCCGCGCAGGCCGCGCTTGCCGAAGCGCGCGCCGAACTCGCGGGCGTGGAACGCGAGCACGCCGCGCTCGAACGCGACCGTCAGGGCCGCGACAAGGCGCGCGCCGCCAAGGCTGGCAAACCGGTCGCGTTGGACAGGGTCCGCTCCGCTCCGGGCTATGAAGCCGCGCTCGCCGCGGTGCTCGGGCGCGACGGACGCAGCCCGCTGGGAATGATGCACGAGGCGGAGGATGGCCGCTTCTGGACCGGCGCCCCGCAACCCGAACCCGTTGCAGACAATCTCCTCGACCATCTGAAGGACTGCCCCGAGGAACTCAGAGCGCGGCTCGCCCGCGTCGTGGTTGCGGACAGCGACGATGGCCGCCCGCTCGATCCCGGCACCTGGCTGGTCACGCTCGGCGGGGCGTTGCGCCGGTGGGACGGGCTGGTGGTGCGCGGCGAAGGCGGCGCGGAAGCGGCGCGGCTCGAAGCCGCCAACCGGCTTGCCGCTCTGGCCGAACGGCTCCCCGCTTTGCAGCAGGCGGTGGCCGACGCGGAAGCGCGCGTCGGCGATGCCCGCTCCGGCCTCGACGCCGCACAGGGGGCTTTCTCTCGCGCCGAAAGCGAGACCGAAGCCGCCGCGCAGGCCGAGCGCGAGGCGCTGCGCGCGCTCGACCGGGCGGAGGCCGCGCTGGCAAGCCACGCCGACCGCACCCGGCAGCTGGAGCAGGCGCAGGCGGAACTCGCCGATCAACGTGGCGCGGCAGAACGCGATGTCGAGGCGGCGCAGGCCACGCTCGCCAGCCTGACCGACCCCGAAGCGCTCGCGAGCCGCCGCGATGCCGCGCGCACCGCGCACGAGACCGCACGCGCGCAGCTGACCGCCGCGACCGCCGCACGTGCCGCGCAGGAACAGGCGCTGGCCGTCGCGAAAGAGCGTGTGTCCGCGCACAAGGCCGACCGGTCCCACTGGGATCGCCGGGCGGACGAAGCCGCGCGCCGCCTGGCCGACATGGACGGTCGCGTTGCCGAGATCGCGACCGCGCGCGAGGCGATCGGCGACCAGCCCGAGCGCTTGCTCGCGGATATCGAGATCGCACAGACCAGCCATCGGGAAACTGCCGCGCGGCTCGCCGCCCTCGAGGAGAAGCTCGACGCTGCGCAGGCCGCCGCCGACGCCGCCGACACCGCACAGCGCGCCGCGAACGAAACGCTAGCCGAGGCGCGCGAGCGACGCGCGCAGCTCGTCAATCAGGCGGAGAACGAGGATGCGCACCGTGCCGAGATGGCGCGCGTTTCAGGCGAGAAATTCCACAAGCCGCCGCCGCTCCTGCCCGTCGCGTTCGAATTCGACGAGGCGGGCGTGGCCGACCGCGACGCGGAAGCCAAAGCGCTCGACAAGCTGACCCAGTCGCGCGAGCGGATCGGCCCGGTCAATCTCGTCGCGGCGGACGAGCTTGCGAAGATCGAGGAAGAGCACGGCTCGACCGCGGCCGAGCGAGAGGAGCTGACCGAAGCGGTCCACCGCCTGCGCGGCTCCATCGGGCAGTTGAACCGCGAGGGGCGCGAACGCCTGCGCGCCGCGTTCGAGCAGGTCGACGCGCATTTCCAGAAATTGTTCGCGCGTCTGTTCGAAGGTGGGAACGCGCACCTCGCGCTGATCGACAGCGACGATCCTCTCGAGGCGGGGCTGGAAATCTACGCCCAGCCTCCGGGCAAGCGGCTGCAATCGCTCACGCTCCTCTCCGGCGGCGAACAGGCGCTGACCGCGATCGCGCTGACCTTCGCGCTGTTCCTGACCAATCCCGCCCCGATCTGCGTGCTCGACGAGGTCGATGCCCCGCTCGACGATGCCAATATCGACCGCTTCTGCGACCTGCTGGAGGCGATGACGCGCGAGACCACGACCCGCTACCTCATCGTCACCCACAACGCGGTCACGATGAGCCGCATGCACCGCCTGTTCGGGGTGACGATGATCGAAAAGGGCGTCAGCCGTCTGGTCAGCGTGGACTTGCAGGCCGCCGAATTGCTGGCAGCGGAGTAGCACTAGGATGACTATCGAGCCCAACGCCCGGGCAGAGATCGAGCGGCGGCTGGAAACGATCCGACGCGAAGAGGGAATCACCTATCTGCTGGCCATCGAGTCCGGCTCGCGCGCGTGGGGCTTCCCGTCACCCAACAGCGACTACGACGTACGCTTCATCTATCATCGCACGGCGCACGAATATCTCTCTCTCCAGCCCCCGCGCGATGTCGTGGAGCGGCCGATCGTCGACGATTTCGATGCGAATGGCTGGGATATCGCCAAGACGCTTGGCCTGATGCTTAGGCACAATGCGGTGGTCTCCGAGTGGCTCGATTCGCCGATCCATTACCTGCCCGAAGAGCCCTGTGTCGGGGAGCTTAGAACGCTGCTGGACCGCTTCTTCAACCCGCGTGGATTCGCACTGCACTACGCCAAACTCGCCGCGAACCAGATCGAGCGCTGGGCACCGGACGAAGCCACCGTTCCAGCGAAGTCGTACTTCTATGCACTTCGACCCGCGCTGTGCATCCGCGCGCTTCGCCTCGATCCCGAGCGGCGGCCGCAGATGCGGTTGCAGGATCTGATCGCGGCGACGGCTCTCGATAGCGATGTGGTTTGCACGATCGACGAGCTGATCGAGATCAAAGCGCATGCTCGTGAAAAGGCACCGGCACCAAGATCGCAGCTGTTGGAGGCGCTCATCACGGACGAACTTCAGCGAGTGGACGAAGTGCCGGAACGACGCGACGATGCCGCCTTTGCCGAAGAGGCCGACGCGTTTTTTCGGGGGCTGGTTTTGCCCGACGCCTAGTCCGCAATCGCAGCGGCCAGGCCTTCGCGGATCGCCTTGAGTTTCTCGATCAACGCCCTGTCGGCCGCCCGGCGTAGCGGCGGGCCTTCGTGGCGTGGCTGGGCGAGTTCGTCGCGGTCGGGCAGGTCGCGAGCAGTGAGATAGCGGTGCATGCCTTCGCGGGGCGCTTCCGGCGCGGCGTCGCCTGCTTCCTCTACGCCGGTGCGGCCCTTCTGGATTGCTGCCCGGGCGCCTTTCAAGGTGTAGCCTTCCTCGTTCACCAGCCGGTCGATCGTTTCGACCAGCGCAACGTCTTCGGCGCGGTAGTAGCGGCGCCCACCGCTGCGCTTCAAGGGCTTGAGCATCGGGAATTGTTCTTCCCAATAGCGCAGCACGTGCGGCTTGATACCCAGCGCCCGCCCGAGCTCCCCGATGGTCCGAAGCGCTTCCGCGTCTTTTCCATCGTCGAAGCCCCAGCGTTTCATGGCACCCGGATCATATCAGCTTTCGGCCGCTATCCGTTCGCGCAGCGTCTGGCTTGCGCGGAAGGTCATCACCCGGCGCGGGGTGATCGGAACCTCGACGCCCGTCTTGGGGTTGCGCCCGATGCGTTCCTTCTTGTCGCGAAGCACGAAGCTGCCGAAGCCGGAAATCTTGACGTTCTCGCCGTCTTTCAACGCGCTGCACATATGCTCGAGCACGGACTCGACCAGCGCGAGCGACTCGACCCGGCTGAAGCCGAGCTTGCGATTGATGGTTTCGGCCAGATCGGCCCTGGTCAGCGTACCCGCCGAACGCGACATGATGGTGAACCCCTCTTATGTTGTCTCGGTTCTTGTCGTGCGACCCATTGCAACAGGCTCAAACGCCTAGCGAATATTGCGTAGAGTCGCAATTGCGGTGCCCGATTTATGCCCTGCGCGCAATGGCCGGTTTACATGCGTACCAGGCTTGCACCCCAGGTGAAGCCACCGCCCATCGCTTCGAACAGCACGAGATCGCCCGGCTTGACCCGCCCGTCCGCACGCGCGGCGGCAAAAGCGAGCGGCACCGACGCGGCCGAGGTGTTGGCGTGGCGATCGACAGTGACGACAAGCTTCTCGGGCGGCAGGCCCAGCTTCTTGGCGGTCGCTTCGAGAATGCGGATATTCGCCTGGTGCGGCACGACGAGATCGATCTGGTCGACGCCGATGCCGGCCTTTTCGACGACATCGTTCAGCACCTGCGCCAGATTGACCACCGCGTGACGGAACACTTCGCGTCCCTTCATCCGCAGGTGGCCGACGGTCTGCGTGGTCGACGGGCCGCCATCGACATAGAGCAGGTCGTGGTGCTTGCCGTCCGCGTGCAGTTGCGAGGTCAGGATGCCCGGCCCTTCGTTGTGCGCAACATCGCCGACATCCTGCGCTTCGAGGACGATTGCGCCTGCGCCGTCGCCGAACAGCACCGCCGTCGTGCGATCCTCCCAGTCGAGGATCCGGCTGAAGGTTTCCGCGCCGATCACCAGCGCACGGCGTGCCTGCCCGCTGACCAGCATCGCGTCGGCGGTGCTCATCGCATAGAGAAAGCCCGAACACACGGCAGCGACGTCGAACGCGGCGCAGGGTCCGCAGCCGAGCGCGACCTGCACCTTGGTGGCGGTGGCGGGGAAGGTGTTATCGGGCGTCGCGGTGGCAAGCACGATCAGATCGATATCGCCTGCCTCGATCCCCGCGTCGGCCAGCGCGGCACGCGCCGCATCGGTCGCCAGCGTGGCGGTGGTTTCACCCTCGCCCGCAATATGCCGCTGGCGGATGCCGGTACGCTCTACGATCCACTCGTCGCTCGTGTCGAGCTTCGCAGCCAGTTCCTGATTGGTGACCACGCGCGGCGGCAAAGCCGACCCTGCTCCCCGTACGATCGAACGGATCACTTCGCGCCGCTCTCGATCTTGGTTTCTTCGGCGCCCTTGCCGGTGGTGCCATTGGTCATCAGGTGATCGCCCAGTTCTGCCAGGTCCTGGCGGATTCGCGCGGTGAGATCTTCTTCGAGTAGGCGGGCCGCAACCGCGACCGCGTTGGCCACGCCGTTGGCCGTGGCGCTGCCGTGGCTCTTCACGACCACACCGTTCAGCCCCAGGAAGACCGCGCCGTTGTGGTTGTTGGGGTCGAGATGGTGGCGCAGCAGCTCGGTCGCGGGACGCGAGACGAGGAAGCCGACCTTCGACCGGAAGGAAGAAGCGAACGCGCTCTTGAGCAGGTCGGTCACGAACCGGGCCGATCCCTCGATCGCCTTCAATGCGATATTGCCGGAGAACCCGTCGGTCACGACCACATCCACATCGCCGCGATTAATCTTGTCTGCCTCGCAGAACCCCTCGAAATCGATCGCGAGAGTCGTTGCATCGCGCAGGTGCTGCGCGGCTTCCTGCACCTCGTCGGTGCCCTTGATCGCTTCGGTACCGATGTTGAGCAGGCGCACGCGCGGGCGTTCGCGCCCGGTGACGATCCGCGAATAGGCGGCCCCCATGATCGCGAACTGGACGAGATTGCGCGCATCGCACTCGGTATTGGCACCGAGGTCGAGCATGATCACATCCTGCTCTTCCAGCGTCGGGAGAAGTGCGGCGAGCGCGGGCCGGTCGATCCCGGGAAGCGTGCGCAGCGCGACCTTGCTGATCGCCATCAGCGCGCCGGTATTGCCTGCGCTCACGGCGGCGCCGGCTTCGCCGCGTTTCACCGCGGCAACAGCCTCGCCCATCGAGGTGCCCTTGGCGCGGCGTAGCGCCTGCGAAGGCTTGTCCTCGCCTTCGATGGTTCGCTCGCAGTGGCGGATTTCGGCAGCCCCGGCGAGGCCGGGATGGCTTTCCAGCGCGCGTTCGATCTGCGCACGGTCACCCATGAGGAGGAAATTGAACTTCTCGTGCTGGCGGCGGGCGAGGGCTGCACCCTCGACCATGACGCGCACGCCTTCATCGCCGCCCATCGCGTCAACGGCGATACGCGGCAGGCTCATATCAATCTCCGAACTTGGTCAATTGCGACGGTCAGAGACCGACGGCGATGACTTCGCGACCATTGTAGAAGCCGCAATGCGGGCACAGGTTGTGCGGGCGCTTGAGCTCGCCACAATTGTTGCACTCGTGGAAGGCTTCGGCCTTCAGCGAATCATGCGAGCGCCGATTGCCCCGGCGATGCGGCGAAACTTTTCTCTTGGGGACAGCCATGGCGGCACCTGTTCCTGCGTTTAATCTACAAACTTGTGAGCCGCCTTAAGCGAGGGGTAAGGCCGGCACAACGTCTATGTCGTGCGGCGCTCACGCTCCGTCAATGGCGGAAGAGGCGCGCCCTATACCGATTCTGGCGAATGATGCAAGCGATGCGTGGGCACTTCGCTTTGGCGCTTGGAATGGTGAGCGGTTGCGATAAATCGGGCGGAACCGGTCTTGGGAAGGGGAATCGTCATGGAAATCATGCTGCCAGTATCGCTCACCAGCGCCGCAATGTTCGGCCTGCTGGCACTATGGCTGAGCGTGCGCATCGTTCGGCTGCGGCTGTCCCAGCGGGTGACCCACGGAGATGGCGGGCACCCGATCCTGGCCAGGCGAATGCGCGCGCAGCTCAATTTCGTAGAGACCGCGCCCTTCGTGCTCGCGCTGATCGTGCTCTTGGAACTTGCCGGGCATGGCGGGATGTGGCTGCATTTGGTCTCGATCCTGTTCGTTGCCGCGCGCGTGCTGCACGGCATCGGCATGGATGCGGAAAAGGCCGGCGCGCCTCGCCAGATCGGCATGGCTATGACCCTGCTGACTCTTCTCGGGTTAAGTGTGTTCGCAGCGCTGGTGGGGTTCCGGGTGGTTTAGGCTGCCCCTCGCACTTCTGACCCCTCCCCCCTGAGGCGGAGGTCGGGTGGGGGGGGGCACCGACGCCCGATGGGGCAGAACCCCCACCCCCTGCCCCTCCCCCTAGGGAGGGAAGTTTTTGCGTTCAGGCCAGCGCCGCGTCGCCGACGAACGGATTGCTCCGTCGCTCCGCGCCGAAGGTGCTGGTCGGCCCGTGGCCGGGAATGAAGGTGACGTCGTCGCCCAGCGGCCACAGCTTCTTGGTGATCGCGTCGATCAGACTCTGGTGATCGCTCATCGGGAAATCGGTGCGCCCGATGCTGCCCTGGAACAGCACATCGCCGACGATCGCGAACTTCCGGTCGCGGTTGAAGAAGATCACGTGGCCCGGTGTGTGGCCGGGGCAGTGGATCACCTCGAGCGTCAGGTTGCCCACGGTGACGGTGTCGCCATCCTCCAGCCACCGGTCGGGCTCGAAACTGGCGGCTTCCATCCCCCAGCGCGCGCCATCATCGTCCAGCCGCGAAATCCAGAACCGGTCCGCTTCGTGCGGGCCTTCGATCGGCAGGCCCAGCTCCTTCGCCAGCATCCCGGCCTGCCCGCAATGGTCGAGGTGGCCGTGGGTGATGAGGATCTTCTCCAGCTCCACGCCAGCCTTCGCGACGCCCGCCTTCAGCTTGTCGAGATCGCCGCCCGGATCGACCAGCGCCGCCTTGTTGGTCTCGGTACACCAGATCAGCGAGCAGTTCTGCTGCAGCGGCGTCACCGGCAGGATCGCGGCTTTCATGGGGGAGGTGTTGGGTTCGGTCATGGGGAGGATGTGGCCTCAACTGTCGGATGACGCAACCTGCCAGGCGTTGGCAGCCCGGTGACGGAATATTTCGAAACGCAACTTTCGCTCGGCAATTCGCTGAAGGCCCGAAAGGGAGCAAATCGTCCCCATGAAGGTACGAACCTGTCGCTGGAAAAGGACCACACGCCATAACGTACCCTGTCGCTCGTAATCTCTTCGAGCGGGTCGTCCGACGCAATCCTCACAGCAAAATTGGCTGTTCGACCTGGACAGGTACCTGAGAAACGGCGGTCCCACGCAAGCTGCTTCGCAGCTTCAATATCCCAGTCTTCGATCGACTCAATACGATCGAGTCCAGCCTTACCGTCCTTGCAAACCACCGCATACAGGCAAGCCGAATTACCAAGCGCATGCTCGTCCACATAGATCTGCGCGGCGTCGGCAAGCTCGGCCTTGCTGAGGTTTCGCCAGCTCCAATAGCGCTGGCACCAATCAACGGGGCCGAGCAGAAGGAGTGCAATCGCAAGTGGGATTGCTGCCGCGATAAGACATCCCTTGAGCATCGCCCTGCGCGGCGCTTCGATCGTCACAACCGCCCGCTCTTCCAAACCACGCGGCCCAGCACCTCGACCTCGTCGAGCGACACCTCGACCGGCGGATAGGCGAGGTTCTGGCTGAGGAGCGCGATGCGCCCCGCCCCCGCGCTTGCCAGCCGCTTGACCATCAGCGCCTCGCCCAGCCGCACCACGTGCACCCCGTCGCGTTCGAACCGCGATCCGCGATCGACGAGGATTTCGTCGCCGTGGCGTAGCAACGGCTCCATGCTGTCCCCCTCCACGGTCAGCGCAGAAAGCATCTTGGGATCGAAGCCATTTTCGCGCAGCCAGCGGCCCGAGAAGCCGAAATTGTCGAACGGACTCTCGTCGCCCGCGAACTGCCCGGGCCCGGCGGCGGCCGCGAAGGAGAGGCGGGGGATGGCATGGAAATCCTCGTCGCCCGACGCACTACGTGAGGATGCGTAGGATTTTTCCTCCGCCGCTCCCAGTTCGCTCTCGTCGACGCCGAAAAATTCCGCGAGCACCTTGCGGTCGCGCTCCTCCAGCTTGCGCGGACTGCCCTTGCGGATGAACTGCTGCAGATAGCTGGAATTGCGCCCGATCAGCGCGGAAAGCCCCGCCAGACTGGAGCCTCGCGATCGCGACAGCTCGAGCAGCCGCGCACGCGCAGCGTCGCTCTCGGCGGAGGGGGCGGACGTAGGATCATCCTTCATGATCATTCCTATACTCAAAAGATTTTTCCTAGACAAGTAGGATTTCACGCGCGAGCAATCCTTCACCGCGGCGGTGATTCGACCCCTAGAGCCTGAAGTGAGGGAAAAATATGCTGATTCGAAGGATAGAGAGGTTCCTGCGCGAGTTCGACATGCCCGCGACCAAATTCGGGCGCTTGGCGGCGCACGATCCGCGCTTCGTGCTCGACCTGCGCAATGGGCGGATGCCGCGCAGCGGGACCGAGCGCCGCGTCGATGGCTTCATGCAAACCTGGCGGGAGGCGCAAAATGCGGGCTGAACCGATAGCGCCCGCCCGCCAGCCCCGCCGCGGCAACTCCGCCCGGCTCGAACGCGCCGTCCTCGCACTTGCCGGCGATCATGGACGGATCGTCGAACATCGCGAACGCAGCTGGGCGAGCATCACCTTTGCCGGCACCCGTCATACGCTGCGGATCGTGTTCGATACGCCCGAAGCGATCGAGGGCGGCGAGGCGCTGATCGCCATGCTGCCCGATCACGAATTCGCGCTGCCCGCGCGGCTGGTCGCCGATGCCACGGTTAGCACGGTCGATCACGTGCTGGAACCCGCTCCGCAGCTCACCGTCACGTGCGAATTGCTGCTGCTGGAGGACTGCTGATGACACGCGCAATACGGGCCGGTTTTTCAGCCCCTGGACACTGTGTCAGGTGTGTCAGCGCGCGGCTCAATAACCAAGCGTCAGGTCCATCTGCGGCTCGACCGGCTCGCCCGCATGCCATTTGCGCAGGTTTTCGATGAAGCGATCGGCGCTGCGCCGGAACATTCCCGTCTGCGCGCGGCCCGACAGGTGCATCGTGACCTGCGCGTTGTCGAGCGACCATAGCGGGTGGTCGGTCGGCAGCGGCTCGGGCTCGGTCACGTCGAGCAGCGCGGCCTCGATGCTCTTGGCCTGCAGCGCTTCGACCAGCGCGGCCTGATCGACGACATCGCCGCGCGCGATGTTCACCAGCACTGCGTTCCCCTTCATCGCGGCAAGTTCGTCGGCGCCGATCATGTGATGGGTTTCGGGCGTCGAGGGCACCGCCAGCACGACCCAGTCGAACTCGCCGAGCTTGCCGCGCCACTCGTCGGGCCTTAGCGCGCCATCTGCGCCCGAGCGGCGCACGGGCACGACCTCCATGTCGAAGGCTTCGAGCCGGGTCTTCACCAGCTTGCCGATCGCGCCGAGCCCTTGCAGCAGCACCCGTTCGCCCGCCAGCTCGCGCTTGCCCGGGCTGTCCTGCAGCCACTCATGGCGGTCCTGCGCGCGGACCACGTCACGGTAGCCCTTGGCATGCGTCAGCATCAGCATGACGACATATTCGGCAATGGTGATCGCGTTGATCCCCGCCCCATTGGTAACGATCGTGCCGCGCTCGTTCAGCAGGTCGAGCGGCAGGAAATCGAGCCCGGCATAGATCGAGTTGAGCCATTTGAGGTTGGTCGCGGCGGTCACGACCTCGCACATCGGGCCCGGCTGGTTGAAGTCGAACCAGCCGATCTCCGCACGCGGCGCGAGTTCGATCGCCTCCTCCTTGCTCATGAACCACAGCGGCTCAAGCCAGTCGGGCAGGCGCGGCTCGACCAGCGGGCGGATAAGGGTGGAGAGAACGGCGGTGGTCACTTACTCCCCTCCCGCTCGCGGGAGGGGTCGGGGGTGGGCTCTTCTTGGAGCGCGGCGCGGATGGTTTCGATCACGCCATCCGTGTTGGCGAGTACATCGGCATTTGAAAAGTGCAGAACGCGATTTCCTTCGCTTCACAGGTACGCATCGCGCGCTTCGTCACGCCAAGGCTGCACGTCGTGCGAGTGGCCGTCGACTTCGACGATCAGCCTGTGCGAGCGGCACAGGAAATCGGCGAAGAATGCCCCGACCGGCATCTGGCGACCGAATCTCACGCCAAGCTGGGACTTCGCGAGATGCCTCCACAGCGCGCGTTCCGCAGGTGTGGCGGCATTGCGCAATTCGCGGGCGCGTTTGGTGTCACGGTCGGTCCAGGTGGGCATGGGCGTACTTTGCCCACCCCTAACCACTCCCGCAAGCGGGAGGGGGATTGTCAGAGCTTCCACTCCCACCCCATCGGATCACCGTCCATCGCCTCGACGCCCTTGGCGGCGAGCTCGTCGCGGATCGCGTCGGAGGTGGCAAAGTCCTTCTCCGCCCGCGCAGCCTTGCGGCGCTCCAGCGCGTCTTCGATTTCGGCTTCGCTGATGACCGCGTCCTTCGGACGAATGCGCAGATCGGTTCGAGCGAGGTGGAGCAGGCCGAGGCCGAGGACAGCGTCCATCCGCTCGACCACGGCGCGCTTGATCCCGGCGTCGACCTTCTTGGTCGCCAGCGCATCTTCGAGCGCGGTCAGCGCGATTGCAGTGTTGAGATCGTCGGCCATCGCGTCCTGGAACTTGGCGAGCGCAGGGGCGAACTTGGGATGATTGGTCGCAGCGCTTTCAACCTCGCGCAGCGGCTGCACCGCCATCAGCATCCGCTTCAGCCGCGTCAGCGCCGCGCCGAGGCCCTCCCACGAAAACTCCAGCTCGCTCCGGTAATGCGCCTGCAGGCACATCATTCGGTAGGCGAGCGGGTGGTAACCCTTGTCGACCAGCAGTTGCAGCCGCAGGAACTCGCCCGAAGACTTGCTCATCTTGCCCGACCGCTCGACGAGGAAGTTGTTGTGCATCCAGATCTTGGCGCCCGAATGCGCCGCGTCGTCGAGCCCGCCGCACCCGCAGTAGGCCTGGTTCTGCGCGATCTCGTTCGGGTGGTGGATCTCGCGATGGTCGATCCCGCCGGTGTGGATATCGAACGGGAAGCCGAGAAGCTTGCCGCCCATCACGCTGCATTCGAGATGCCAGCCCGGCGCACCGCGGCCCCACGGCGAATCCCACTCCATCTGCCGCATCTCGCCAGCGGGGGTGGTCCGCCAGATCGCGAAGTCGGCGGCGTTGCGCTTGCCCTCGACCGTGTCGATCCGGCCCTCACCTTCCTCGGTCACCGCACGCGCCAGCCGCCCGTAATCCTCGACCGTCGAAACATCGAAATAGAGCCCGCTTTCCAGCTGGTAGCAGTGCTTCGCCTCGATCTGCTTGGCGAAGTCGATCATCTCCGCGATGTAGTCGGTCGCGACCGACCACTGCGCCGGTTGACGTATGTTGAGCGCGCTTATGTCGTCCTTGAAGGCGTTTGTGTAATGCTCGGCAATGTCCCAGATCGACTGCTTCTGCGTCGCAGCCATCTTCTCCAGCTTGTCCTCGCCCGCATCGGCATCGTCGGTGAGGTGGCCGACATCGGTGATGTTGATGATATGGGTGAGGTCGTAACCGCGCCAGCTCAGCGTGCGGCCGAGCACATCGGCGAACACATAGGCGCGCATATTGCCGATATGCGGGTAGTTATAGACCGTCGGCCCGCAGGTGTAGACGCGCGCCTCGCCTTCGTGGACGGGCTGGAATTCCTCCAGCTGGCGGGTCAGCGAATTGAACAGCTTGAGCGGCGTATCGGTCATGCCGGAGGCGATGAAAGCTCGCCGCCCGCCGGTCAAGCCGAAGAGTCAGACGCCGTCGCAGTAAGCCGGGTTGTCCGACGTATCGCCGAACTCGCACCCGCGCTTAAGCTCTGCGCGGATTCGCTCGCACGAATTCTGGACATTGCACGGTGGCCGCGTGGCGGGGGACATGGCGTAGCACTGCTCCGACAGCGCCTCCGCTTTCTCGCGCCCGAGTTCGGCGAGGCACGACCCTTCGGTCGGTTGCGCGCCGCTGTTATCGAGCGGGGGTCGGCTGTTCGCGTCCTCGGCGTCCGGAGGCGTGGGCGCAGGTGTCGCATCGCTTTCGGCGGTAGCCGGGGATGGTGCAGCTTCGGTCGGCGCTGCGGGTTGGGTAACCGGCTGGTCGGTCGCCTCAGGGCCGGCAGGCTCGCTGCCCTGCCCGTCGCACGCCGCCAGCAGCATTGCTGCGGTCAAAACCGTCGCCCATTTCACCTTGCGCATATCCGCTCCTTATCTGGAAACAGAAGCGCCGGCGGCCAGAGACGGTTCCGCGCCCGGCTATTCCCACCCCGCAAACCGCACGTGATCCTCCAGCGGCACGCGGTTGCGATCGAAGCTGTTCACCGGCGCGTCGGGATCGCGATAGCCGATGCCCATGCCGCAGAAGAAGCGGTGCGTTTGCGTGCTCACGCCGATGTGCTCCATGATCGGATCGGCGTAGTAGGCCATGAATTCCTGCGGGCAGGAATCAAGGCCCTGCTCGCGCAGCAACAGCATGATCGTCTGCAGCCACATGCCCGTATCGGACCACTGCGGCTCCTTCATCAGGCGCGGGAAATAGCACAGCAGGAGGACCGGCGCGCCGAAGCTGACCACGTTGCGCCCCATCGCGGCGGCGCGGCCCGCCTTGTCCTCGCGTGCAATGCCCAGCGATTCGAACATGCTGGCGGAAAGTTCGTAGAGGCGCTGCTTGTAGCGGTCCTCCTGCTTGGGCGCGTCCCAGTCGTAGTCGGGCTGCTTCATCTCGGCGCTGCGCAGCTTCTCGCGCAGCTTGGCGAGCGGCTCGCCGGTCAGGATGGTCGCCTCCCACGGCTGGTAGTTGCAGCCCGAAGGAGCCCAGCGCGCGGTGTCCATGACCTGCCGGATCGAATCGAGAGGAACCGGCGTATCGAGGAAATCGCGCACCGAACGGCGAGAGGTGACGGCTTGGGTGACGGACATCTGGGTATCGCTCATGCGCGGCTGGCTAGCGGCTGCCCCGCGCCGCGCCAACCCAGCGGGCTGCATTTCGTGCTGTCCTACTCGCAAAACGCGCTCTAGCTGGATTCGCCCTGCGACCCTTTCGGGAGGACCACATGGGCGACCCCACCACCTATCATTTCGATCTCGACCCCGCGCTGCGCCCGGCGCACGCTCCGCTCGAGGAACGCTGGTGGCCGGGCATCCGCGATGCAGCGCTCAGGGCGTCGAGTGCGCGCATCTACGACCCGATTCTGGGCGTGCGCGCGATAGTGATCCACGCGACGGCGGGCGGCAGCTCGGCGGGCGCGGCGAGTGTGATTTTCGATCGCAAGGCGAGCTTTCACTGGCTGGTACCCGACGAGGACGAGCCGCAACACGGAGCCTTCGTGTGGGCGACCTGTCACGAGGCACGCGCGGCATGGCACGTGCGCAATGGCTGCTCTCACCCCGCGATCTGGGCCGGGCACGGTCGGATCAACCACTGGTCGCTCGGGATCGAGGTGGTGAACCGACAGGTCCGCTCGGACGATTTCTCCGACTGGCAGGTGGAGGCCACCGCGCAAATCGTCCGCTACGCCTGGGCCAAATACCCCAACCTGAAGCACGTGGTGAGCCACGCAATGCTCGACCCAGCGCGGAGGAGCGATCCGGGGAGCCTGTTTCCGTGGGAGCGGCTCAGGACCGCGGTGCTGGATGCGCGGGGAGATGTGATGCCGGACTTGGTTGCAGGGGCGGCGGAGTTGGTGACGGAAGCGGTTGAGATGGAAGCGGTGATGTCGCCAGCCGCGTTCTGCATGACGGTTTGATCAAGGCCAAGGTACATACCAGCATTGGCGAGCGCGTTCAGGTCCAGCGGGCGTCAGTGCGGCCCATCGCTCAACAGCGCCACGATGTTTCTTCGTCCGCTCGCCACGCGAAGCACGTATATAGTCTCATCATCATGCTCGAAGATGATAAGGTACTTGCGGAAGTTTGCCGCCCGCACGCTTCGACCCCACTCTACGCGCTCGCGAAACCTATAAGGGTTGTCTGCAATGCTCTCGATAAATTCGCGGAGCGAAGTGAGAAACCGCCGCGCCTGATCGGGATCGTCTTGCGCGATATAATCGCTGATCGCCTCGATATCGGGCGAGCGCATCCGCAAAATAGATGAGGTTCAAGTGGTCGCCCCCGGAGCCTCTCGCGCAGCAATTTTGTCGACCCGCTTCAGCGCGCGGTCGAACACCTCATCCGATGTGAAACGTTTGCCCTGCCTGGCCTTGTCGAGCAGTTCGCGCATAGCGGCGTTCTCGGCCTCGATCCGATCCTGCTCGCTGCCCCAGTCGCGCAGCGCCTCGCGAACCACTTCGCTGGTGGTAGCGTATTCGCCGCGCTCCACTGCAGCGCGCAGGCGCGCAGCCATTTCGGTGGGCATGGTGACGGTGATGCGTTCGAGCTTGCTCATTCGTATGCATATATCACACTTTGTGTGATTACCAATCTGGCGCTTGCAAAAAAAGCGCACGTAGAGCGCGCAAGCCCACCTTATTTCAAAGCCGAGATTCCCGATACAGGCGGTATCCTGAATTTGAAGCTCTCGCCCTCTCTCTCGATCAGGGAATCTGCGCCATTATATCGAATATGCGCGAGCGCCTGCTTGCGGCATTTTTGACGAGCATTAATGGATTTTTGCACCCAGCGCCGAAGGCGTTCGTCTGCGAGTGCAATTCTCTCGGCTTCCAGAATGCTGCAGCCGTGAGTTACACGCAATTCCTTGATCAAAAGAACCCAAAGCCTGTCGGGATCGGCGGATTTTTCGCGAAGAAGCCGATAGCTTTCGATCTCCTCTTCTCTTGAAGGCAAGTGACGCGACGTGTCCTTCGGAATCACCCCTCCACCTCGAACAGATCCGCCATCTGCCCGATCATCGTCCCGCCGAGCTGCTCGACATCCATGATCGTCACCGCGCGCTTGTAGTACCGCGTCACATCGTGGCCGATGCCGATGGCGACCAGCTGCACGGGCGAAGCTTTCTCGATCCACTCGATCACCTTGCGCAGGTGCGCTTCCAGATAGCCTGCGCGGTTTACCGATAGCGTGCTGTCGTCGACCGGTGCGCCGTCGGAGATCACCATCAGGATGCGGCGGTCCTCGGGCCGGGCGAGCAGGCGCTGGTGCGCCCACATCAGCGCCTCGCCGTCAATATTCTCCTTCAGCAGCCCTTCGCGCATCATCAGGCCGAGGTTGCGGCGCGCGCGGCGCCAGGGCTCGTCGGCCTGCTTGTAGACGATGTGGCGCAGGTCGTTGAGGCGGCCGGGCTGCTGCGGCTTGCCGTCGGCGAGCCACTTCTCGCGCGTGTGCCCGCCCTTCCACGCGCGGGTGGTGAAGCCGAGGATCTCGGTCTTTACCCCGCACCGCTCCAGCGTGCGCGCGATGATGTCCGCGCTGATCGCGGCGATCGAGATCGGCCGCCCGCGCATCGAGCCCGAATTGTCGATCAGCAGGGTGACGACCGTGTCCTTGAACTCGGTTTCGCGCTCGATCTTGTACGAAAGCGAATGGCCGGGGCTGATGACCACGCGCGCCAGCCGCGCGGCGTCGAGCATGCCCTCTTCCTGGTCGAAGTCCCAGCTGCGGCTCTGCTGCGCCATAAGGCGGCGCTGGAGCCGGTTGGCGAGCCGGGTGACGACATGCTGCAACCCGGTCAGCTGGCTGTCGAGATAGGCCCGCAAACGGTCGAGCTCTTCGGCATCGCACAGCTCGGTCGCGGCGATTTCCTCGTCGAACTTGCGCGTATAGACCTGGTATTCGAAATCGTCGGGAATGTCGGTCCAGTGGCGGTTCGGGCGCACGGGCATCATGCCCTCTTCGCCGTCGTCGCCAGCGTCGTCGCTGTCGCCGTCCTCTTCAGAGAGCTCGCCCTCGCCATCCTCGTCGGCGTCGCCTTCGGTCATTTCGGAGGCGGCTTCGGGGCTCTGCTGCGGCGACTGGTCGCCCGCGTCTTCCTCGTCGGTATCGTCCTCGGGCGACTCGCCCTCGTCCTCGTCGCCTTCGTCGTCGGCATCTTCGGGCGAACTATCGACCCCCTCGATCAGATCGAGCTGACGCAGCATCTCGATCGAAAGATCCTGAAACGCCTTCTGGTCGTCGAGCTTGTCGGCAAGCGCAGAGAAATCGCCGCCGGTGCGCTCGTTGACGAAATTGCGAACGAGATCGACGCCCTTCTTCGCGCGCTCGGGGATCGGCTTACCGGTGAGCGCCTCGCGCATCATCAGCGAAACGGCGGTGGAGAGAGGCACGTCGCGCGCTTCGATCGCGCGGGCGATCGGGTCACTGGCGGCGCGCAGCTCGGTCGCAGCGGCGAGGTTCTCGCCCACACCTGCAAAGCCCTGCGCGCCCAGCGCCTCGTAGCGGACCTGCTCGACCGCATCATACACCGCGCGCGCCACCGGATCGCCGGGAGCGCCCGAATCGTGCAGCGCATTGTCGTGCAGGCGGATCTTGAGTGCGAAACTATCGGCAAAGCCGCGCGCTTCGGCGGCCTGCTCGGGCGGCAGCTGCCGCCCGGGCAGCGGCACGCGGAAGTTCTTGCCCGCCGCGCCGGGGCGGTCCGCGCTCCACGCGACTTCCACCTCGGGCTCACGCGCGATCGCCCGCGCGCCACCGGTCAGCGCGCGCTTGAACCGGTCGAGAGGAGTTTCTTCGCTCAAGTCAGGACCTGCCTTAGAGAATGCTCTGACCGGTCAACTGCCAGTCCTTCAGGAAGCCTTCGATACCCTTGTCAGTCAGCACGTGGTTGACGAGGCCGCGGATCACTTTGGGCGGCGCGGTCATCACGTCCGCGCCGATCTTCGCCGCCTGCAACACATGCGTCGCGTGACGCACGCTGGCGACGAGGATTTCGGTCTCGAACGCATAGTTGTCGTAGATCAGCCGGATATCCTCGATCAGCTGCATCCCGTCGAAGCCGTTGTCGTCGTGCCGGCCGACGAAGGGCGAGATGAAGGTCGCGCCGGCTTTCGCCGCGAGCAGCGCCTGGTTGGCGGAGAAGCACAGCGTCACGTTGACCATCGTGCCATCGTCGGTCAGCGCGCGGCAGGTCTTCAGCCCGTCGAGCGTCAGCGGCACCTTGATGCAGACATTGTCTGCAATCTTGCGCAGCTTTTCGGCCTCTTTCATCATCGTCTCGTGATCGAGCGCGACGACTTCGGCGCTGACCGGCCCGTCCACGATGCCGCAGATTTCCTTCGTCACCTCGATGAAGTCGCGGCCCGACTTGTGGATCAGCGAAGGGTTGGTGGTGACCCCGTCGATCAGCCCGGTTTCGGCCAGTTCGCGAATGTCAGCGATGTCGGCGGTGTCGGCGAAGAATTTCATCTCTGTAACATTCCTGTCATGTTGTGTAGCGGTGCCCGCAAGCGCCAGAGCGCGTATCCACGAATACCGGGAGAGCCCATTGTGAATCGCACACGCCTTGCGAAATCTCTTATCCCACTTGCCGCCGCGCCCCTGCTTTTGCAACCGAGTGCGGCACTCGCGGACGATAGCGAATTCTGGATCGAGCTGGGCGCGAAGGGCGACATCGCACCCGATACCGCGCTGAAGGTCGAGATCGAGCAACGCCGCAAGGCGGGAGCCGACGAATACATCGTCGGCGCGGTGGTCGATCGCAAGGTTGGCGACGGGTTCACCATCGGCGGCGGCATGGAAGTGCACGACATCGGCGGCTTCACCGAAATCCGCCCCTACCAGCAGGTCGGCTATTCGACCGGCATCCTCTCGTTGCGCACCCGGATCGAGGAGCGCTTCTATGACAATTCGGACCGCATGGCGTTACGTCTGCGCCAGCGCGTGCAACTGAGCGACGACATTGCGCCCAAGCTGAAGGCGGCAGGTTCGATCGAGCTGCTCTACCAGCTGCGCGACCGCAACGATGGCGGGCCGCAGCGGATCGACCAGTGGCGCTTCAACGCCGGGCTGACCTACCGCGCGGCGGACAAGCTGGAGGTGACCGGAGGCTACCTGTTGCAACTGCGCCCGCGACCCGGCGGCGACACCTACACGCATGTGCCGCAGCTGACCGCGACCTACCGCTTCTAGAGGCGCCCTACCCTACAATCTGGCCCCGACCCCGAACGCGCCGATCAACACGGGATCGTTGGTGCTGCGCGGGTCGGCGCGGATCGCCGCCTCCTCGCGCCCGATCTCGCTCCAGATCGTATCGTTGACCTTGGTCGCAACGCGGCCGGCCGCCGCATTCACATCGACGCCGACTGCCGCCGAGATCAGCTGCCCGACAAGCGGATCCTGCGCAACGCGCATCGCCTGGCCCAGTTCGGGCACCATCGCATCGACCACGCGGTTGCCAGCTTCGCCGCGAAGGTAGCTGGTCGCTGCGGTCGGCCCGCCGGTGATCAGGTCGATCGTGTTGCGCACCCCGATCAGCTCGATCGTATCGTAGATGACGGGCGCGGCGCGCTCGCTCGCGTCGATCGCGAAGCCTGCGAACTCGCGCTCCACCCGCGCCTTGATCAGCCCCGAGGTCAGGATGTTGGCGAGCACCGAACCGCGCGCACCCAGCATCGTGTCGAGCCCGATGGCCGCAAACTGCTCGTCCCAGAAGCCGCCGGGCGCGGTCAACCGGGCGAAGGCGCGTTCGCTCGACAGCAGGAGCAACCGCTCGATCACGTTGGTCACACGGTCTTCGTAAGTCATGCAACCGCCGAGCAGCAGTGCGCCCGCGCCGACGCCTAGCGAGCCCAGGAGGCCGCGGCGGTTGAGGCTTGTTTCCAGAATTCCGGTCATCATCTCACCTTCCATGCTTGTGGCGAGGGAGCCCCCGCGCCCATATTGGCAGTCGACCCATGCGCCGTATCCGCCTTCTCGTCCTCAATGCCGCGCTCGGCGTGCTCGACTACCGCGTGCCCGATGGCATCGCGGTCGAGCATGGTAACGTCGTGCTTGCCCCGCTCGGCCCGCGCCAGGTCACCGGCATCGTGTGGGAGGAGGAACGCCTGCCGGGCCAGTCGGTGCCCGAAGAGAAGTTGCGCCCCATCCTCTCGGTGTTGCCGGTGCCGCCGATCCGCGCAGAATTGCGGCGGCTGATCGAGTGGACGGCGGACTACTACTGCGCGCACATGAGCTCGGTCGCGCGGATGGTGCTGGCGAGCGGCGGTGCGCTGAAGGGCGGCGTGACGGTTACCGAATACCGCCTGACGGGCAGGCAGCCCGACCGGATGACTCCGCAACGCAAGGCTGCGCTGGAGAAGCTGGAAGGCCAGCAAGGCACGATCCGCGAGCTGGCAGAAATTGCGGGCGTTTCCGATGGGGTGTTGCGCGGACTTGTCAGCCAAAGCGTGCTAGAACCCGAAGAGGTCGATGCCGACCGACCGTACAGACGAGCGCGACCCGACCATGCCGAGCCGGTGCTTTCGCCGCAGCAGGCCGAAGTGGCGGACGAGCTGGTCAGGGCAGTGGAGGCGGAGGATTTCGCGCCGATCCTGCTCGACGGGGTGACCGGATCGGGCAAGACCGAAACCTATTTCGAACCGGTTGCCGCCGCGATCCGCGCCGGAAAGCAGGTGCTCGTCCTGCTGCCCGAAATCGCACTGACCGAGAATTTCCTGCGCCGGTTCGAAGATCGCTTCGGCACGCAGCCGACGCTGTGGCACTCTTCCTTGAAGTCGTCCGAGCGTCGGCGGGCATGGCGTGCGATCGCCCGCCCCCCGGAAGAAGGCGGTGCGCAGGTCGTGGTCGGGGCGCGCTCGGCGCTATTCCTGCCCTACGCCAAGCTCGGCCTGATCGTCGTCGACGAAGCGCACGAGATAAGCTTCAAGCAGGACGACGGCGTGCGTTATAACGCGCGCGATGTCGCGGTGATGCGCGGCCACTTCGAGCGGATACCGGTGGTACTTGCCAGTGCTACCCCCGCACTCGAAAGCCTGCACATGGCCGAGGTCGGCACCTACCGGAAGCTCGACCTGCCCAGCCGCTTCGGCGGCGCGTCGCTGCCCACGATCCGCCTGCTCGACCTGACCGAGGAGCCGCCCGAGCGGGGCCGCTGGCTCGCGCCCAGCCTTGCGCGCGAGCTGTTTACGCGGATGGAGCGCGGCGAGCAGACGCTGCTGTTCCTCAACCGGCGCGGCTACGCCCCGCTGACGCTGTGCCGGAACTGCGGCTATCGCTTCCAGTGCAAGCAATGCAGCGCCTGGCTCGTGGAGCATCGCTTCACCCACCGGCTCGCCTGCCACCATTGCGGGCACGAGGAGCCCTCCCCCTCGGCCTGCCCCGAATGCGGCGAGAAGGACAGCCTCGTCCCCTGCGGCCCCGGCGTCGAGCGGGTCGCCGACGAAGTGCGCGAGATAGCGCCGGAGGCGCGCATCGCGGTCGCCACCTCGGACACGCTCAACAGCCCGGCCCGCGCCGCAGAGTTCGTCGCGATGGCGGAAGGCGGCGCGATCGACGTGATCGTCGGCACGCAGCTGGTGACCAAGGGCTTCCACTTCCCCGAACTGACGCTGGTGGGGGTGGTCGACGCCGACCTTGGCCTCGAAGGGGGTGACCTGCGTGCGGCCGAACGCGTCTACCAGCAAATCGCGCAGGTCGCGGGCCGTGCCGGCCGCGCCTCCAAACCCGGCGAAGTGCTGATCCAGACCCGCCACCCCGACGCGCCTGTCATCGCCGCGCTGGCGGCGGGCGATCGCGACGCCTTCTACGCCGCTGAGCTGGAGGCGCGCCGCCACGCCAATGCCCCGCCCTTCGGCCGCTGGGCCGCGATCATCGTGTCGAGCGAGGACGACAGGGAAGCGCGCCTGGCCGCTGCGAGGATCGGCGATGCGCGCCCGCGGCTGGACGACATCATGATCCTCGGCCCTGCGCCCGCCCCGCTCGCGCAGCTGCGCGGCCGCTATCGCTATCGCCTGCTGATCAACGCCAAGCGCACCGCCGCCCTGCAGGACGCGATCCGCGACTGGCTCGATCCGCTCGACCTGCCCCGTGGCGTGCGCGTGGGGATCGACATCGATCCGTATAGCTTCGTCTAGCGGTGGCCCTGCCCCAAAGGCCAGCGGTGCTCCCTGGCGCGCTCGTGCATTGAACGGCCATGGCAGAACAGAACACCGGCCCCCTTCTCCTCCCCATCCTCGGCGACCAGCTGACCCGCGATCTCGCCTCTCTGCGAGGCCGGACGAAGGACGACACCGTCATCCTGATGATGGAGGTTTGGGACGAGGCGACTTACGTCAAGCACCACAAGCAGAAGATCGTCCTGATCTTCTCGGCCATGCGACATTTCGCGGCAGAGCTGCGCGATGCCGGGTGGACGGTCGACTATGTCGAGCTGACCGATCCGGACAATGCTGGCAGCTTCACCGGTGAAGTCGCGCGGGCGATCGAGCGGCATGATCCGCGCACGGTGTATATCGTCGAGGCGGGCGAGTGGCGGGTGCAGCAGCAAATCGAGGAATGGCCCGACAAGTTCGACTGCGAGGTAGAGATCCTGCCCGACGACCGCTTCGTGAGCTCGATTGCCGAGTTCCGCGAATGGGCCGAGGATCGCGACACCCTGCGGATGGAGTTCTTCTACCGCGAGATGCGCAGGAAGACCGGGCTGCTGATGGACGGCGACAAGCCGGAAGGCGGTGAGTGGAACTACGACGCCGAGAACCGGAAGCCGCCTAAGGAAGGGCTGGAAGCTCCGCAACGTCCGCTGTTCGAGCCCGACGAGATCACCCAGGAGTGCATCGATCTGGTTGCGGAGAGATTCCCGGACCATTTCGGCAGTCTCGATAGCTTTCGCTGGCCGGTAACGCGCGATCAGGCCCAAAAGGCCGCCGACGCCTTCTTTGCCGAGCGGCTCGAATGTTTCGGCCCCTATCAGGACGCGATGGTGCACGGGCAGGACGACCTGTTCCACTCGATGCTCTCGACCAGCCTCAATCTGGGCCTGCTCGACCCGCTGGAGCTGTGTCAGCGCGCGGAGCAGGCGTACAAGGAGGGCAAGGCGCCGCTCAACGGCGTCGAGGGGTTCATCCGGCAGATCATCGGCTGGCGCGAATATGTCCGCGGGTTCTACTGGCTGCAGATGCCGCATCTCCAACGCGCCAACGCGCTCAACGCGCAGCGCGGGTTGCCCGAATTCTTCTGGACCGGCGACACGGACATGCGCTGCCTTGCCGACTGCATCCGATCGACCCGCGACAACGCGCACGCGCATCATATCCAGCGGCTGATGGTGCTTGGGAATTTCTGCCTGATCGCGGGAATTAGTCCGCGCGAGGTGCAGGACTGGTACCTAGTGGTCTATGCTGACGCCTACGAGTGGGTCGAACTGCCCAATGTGGCGGCGATGGTGCTCTACGCCGATGGCGGCGAACTGGCGAGCAAGCCCTACGCCGCGTCGGGCAACTACATCAACAAGATGAGCAATTACTGCTCCGACTGCGCCTACTCTGTGTCGAAAAAGACCGGTGAAGGCGCGTGCCCTTTCAACGCGCTCTACTGGCATTTCATGCATCGGCACCGCGACACGCTGGAGAGCAACCACCGTATCGGACGGATCTACTCGAACTGGGACCGCATGGATGAAGACCGGCGAGAGGATTACCTGAACAGCGCGGAAAGCTTCCTCAAAACGCTGACCCCCGCAGACAAAAGCTGGGCGCGACAGGCTTAGCCGTTGCATCCTTGCCTGGCCTGCCCAGAGTGTCCGATCGGATGGAGGACGGGTCTCGACATCGATCAATATAGCTTTGTATAGGCCCACAAATCAGACAGGGGGGAATATACATGATCCGCAAGATTTTGCTGCTGCTTGGCCTGCTATCGCTGCCTACGATGGCGCATGCCGAGTGGCACAAGGCCGTCAGCAGCCACTTCGTTGTCTATGCCGACGAAGACGCGGATGCGCTGAGCGATTATGCGGAAAAGCTCGAACGCTACGACAGCGCTGCCCGCACGCTTCGCAATTTGCCGAAGGATGCCACCCCCGCATCCCGGCGGGTCACCGTGTTCCTGGTGCCCACCGGCGAATTCTACGCAATCTTCCCCCGCAGGGTCGGCGGCAGCCATTCCCCCCGCGCGACCGGATCGCTGATCTTCATGCCGGACGACGGGGACGATTCCACGCTGTTCCATGAATACACCCACCATCAGCTCGCGCTTGCATGGGCCGGCCTGTCGGTCCCGGGCTGGCTGAACGAGGGGATGGCGCAGGCGCAGGCGACGGCGGAATTCAGGTCCGACGGGTCGGTCGTGTTCGGGCGTGAGCTCGAATATGCCGAATACATGCTGGCCGACATGGACAGCGGCGACATGCGGACGATGCTGAACAAGTCGACCGCCGGAACCGGCGAGACGAACTATTACTCGATCGGCTGGCTGCTGACCCACATGCTGACCTTCGACAACAAGCGACAGGGGCAACTGATCGATTATCTCGTAGCCCTGAACAAGGGGCAGTCGGCCCCTGAGGCGGCCGAAACCGCATTCGGCGATCTGAAGAAGCTCGGCAGCGACCTGCAGCGGTATCGCCGCGCGGCCAGTCTGCCCGGCGTGGTCGTGCCTGCGGACCAGATCACCGTCGGGCCGATCGAAGTCACGAAGCTGTCCGCCGGCGAAGCGGCCACCATCATCGACGCGATCCATTCGCAGGCCGGTGTCGACGAAGAGAAAGCCGCCACGCTCTACACCAAGGCAGCGGCCGATGCCGCGCCCTACCCTAACGATGCCGGTGCGCAGCGGATGCTGGCCGAGGCGGCGTTCGATGCGAAGCAGTTCGATGTCGCGCTCGAAGCGGCGAACCGCGCTATCGCAGCGAACCCGAAGACCGACGGCGCATACTACTACAAGGCCGAGGCCATGAAAGAACTGGGCGAGGATGCCGACGCCCAGCGCGCCGTCATCGACGAAGGCCTGATCGAGCAACCCGATTCCCCGTCCCTGATGCGCCTTTATTACAAGACCTACACGGGCGGTAACGAGCCCGCTCCGCTTCTCGCCAAGACCTACTTGGTGCAGGCTTACAAGCTCGCTCCGCAGGACCCCGGGTTGCGGATGGAAACCGCAAGCATGTTGCTGACCGAAGACAAGGGAGCAGAAGCGCGCGCCTTGCTTCGCCCGGTCGCATATAGCGTCCACCGTTCGAAGGCCGCAGAACATGCGCTGGCAGCCATCGCCGCCATCGACGAAGGCGATCTGGAACGCGCCCAGACCGAGCTGAGCAAGCAGGAAGACGAAGACGAAATGCCGGACGACGGAGCCGAGGGCTAAGAATCGCGCGCCCGAGGCCAGCTGGCCCGCATCGCATCGATCGCCTCGATCTTCCGGGTCCGGAGGATGCCCGCCGCACGCGCGGCGGGTCGCGGCGCGGCTTGTCGCCTCGCGCACATGGCAGTAGCACGCTGATGCAATGTCCCAGCCCATGTCCAAGGTAAGTTTCTTCAGGCCCATTGGTGGCGCGCGACCGGTCGTCTCTCGGGAGGCGGTGCTGCACGCCGCCTATGCGGTGCTGACCGGGACCGCGTACGCCGATTTCACCTTCGCCCGCGTCGCGCAGGTGGCGGGGGCCGACGAAAGCGAACTGCACCGCTGGTGGGATACGCCCGGCGAGCTGGCAGTGGACACCTTCTTCGCACTGCTCGACCTGCAGGACAGCGAGTGCGCCCAAACCGATTTTCGTATCCAGACGCATGGGCTCGCGAGCCAGTTGCGCGGCCCGATGGGCAGGGCCTTTACCCAGTTGCTGGCGCAGGGTCGGGCGAGCCCGCCGATCGCGGTCGCGGTGCGCAAGCGGTGGCTCGATCCGCGGCGCAACTGGGCAAGAGACCGGATGGCGCGCGCCGCCGAAGACGACCAGTTGCGCGTCGGGGTGGACACGCGCGCCGCGCTGGCGCTGATCTATTCGCCGATCTATTCGCCGCTGCTGTTCGGGAACGACCTGCCGCCGGATGACGATCTTGCGCGCTGCTTCGATCTTGCTGCGCGGACGATCTTCCGGCGATAGTGGGGTTTCGCGAGCGCTAACCGGAAAAGGCTAAGCCGCCTGCGCTTGCGCATCCTCGCGCTTCACCAGCTTGTGCTCGTCTTCGACCAGCCCATGCTTCCAGTAGCTGGAGATGTAGAGCGACGGACCGCTCAGGCCCAGCTCGTCGCGAAAGAAGCTGCGCAATTCGCGCATCGAGTTGAATTCGCAAGCGGCCCAGCCAGCGATCCTGCCGGCGGGCACTTCGACATCACGCAGGGCGTCGACCAGCAGATCGGGCCGCGTGCCGGGTTCCGGATTGACGAGCCAGCGAACCTCGACCCCGTCGGGCTTGTTCAGCGGGGCCTTGTCGGCCTCGTTCTGGATTTCGATCACCGCGATTCCGACCGCGTCTTTAGCAAGCGCGGCGAGGTTGACGCCGATCGCGGGCAGCGCGGTCATGTCGCCCGCGACGAGGTAGAAATCGTGACCGGGTGGAAGCGGTTTGGCCGGGCCCGGGCCACCGACAGGGATCGAGCTGCCGGGCTCTACGGAAAGCGACCACGCGGTCGCCGGACCGGCAGCCGCGCCGCCATGGAGTGCGAAGTCTATATCGAGCTCACCTTCGCGCTGGTGGCGGATGGTATAGGTGCGCACGATCCGCTTGCCGTTCGCGTCTTCGCCGAGAAACAATTTGAGGTATCCGCCTTCCTGTTCGGCAGGAAAATCGGAGAGGCCGGGGCCGCCCAGGGTGACGCGCTGCATGGAAGGGGTCAGGCGCTTGCGGGCCAGAACGGTGAGGTTGCGGGGAGAGGGTCTGGAGCTCATGCCTCGCACTTAATGCGACTGCATCGCAAATGCAATATTAGAGGTAGGCCATCGCCCCTGACCTCGGGTGAGATCAGCCGGGCTCCCCCTCGCGCCGCAGCAGTTCTTCCTTGATTTGCGTGCCGTAGGCGTAGCCGCCGAGTGCGCCATCGCTGCGGATCACGCGATGGCAGGGAATCAGCACCGCGACATTGTTCGCGCCGTTGGCGCTGCCCGCCGCGCGCACCGCCCGTGGGTTGCCTGCGGCCGCAGCGATCTCGCTATAGCTGCGCGTCTCGCCCGGCGGGATTTGTCGCAGCGCTTTCCAGCAGGCTTCCTGAAAGGCGGTGCCCGCGACATCCAGCGGAATGTCCTGCCCGGTCCCCGGAGTCTCGACAGCGTCGATCACCTGACGCAGCAGGGTGGCGAAATCCGCCCCACCCTGCGCCAGTTCGGCCTCGGGAAAGCGCGCACGCAGATCGGCCTCGCCTTCGTTGAACGAGAGACGGCACACGCCCTTGTCGGTCGCCGCGACGAGCATTGCGCCCAGCGTGGTCTCGACCACCGCCCAGCGGATCGTCACTCCGCGCCCGCCGTTCTTCCATGCGCTCGGGCTCATTCCCATCTTTCCTTCCATCGCGGCGTAAAAGCGGCTCGGCGCTTCGTACCCCGCATCGTAGATCGCGTCGGTCACACGCTCCGACCCGCTCAGCGCGTCGCGCGCGCGTTCTTCTTTCAAAGCGCGCGCGTAGGCTGCTGGCGAGAGACCGGTCGCGCGCTTGAACACGCGGCTGAAATGCGTCGGCGAGTAGCCGGTGATGGCGCCCAGTTCCTCAAGCGTGGGACTCTCCCCACTCCGGATCGCGTCGATCGCTGCGCGTACTGCCGCCTCGTCACGAGCAACATCGTCAGGCAGGCAGCGCTTGCATGCGCGCAAACCCGCCAAGCGGGCCTGTGCCCCGTCGGCAAAGAAGCGCACGTTGGCACGCGCCGGGTGGCGCGCCGCGCACGAGGGACGGCAATAGATGCCGGTGCTGAGCACCCCGGTGACGAACTGCCCGTCGAACGCCCGGTCGCGCCGCATCACGGCAGCCCACGCCTGCTTGTCGTCGATTGCCATCACGCCCTCCGCGCCCGTGCGAGGAAGCACCCGCGCGTAGCGGTGTGCACGTCCACTTCCTGGATTGTGGGATTGTCGAGCAGCTTGCGCAATCCCGCGTCTGCCTCGCCCGGCTGGGCGAGCAGCGCGTCGACCATCATCCCGTCGCCGCCGAACCCGCGCAAGGATAGCACGCGGGCCTTCATCAGCGGCGGAACCTGCGCTTCGTAGACCGCCGCCTCTCGCGCATCCTCGCGCACGAAGATCGCGTGGCTTGCGCGATAGGGCCCGTCGTCGGTGCGCGAGAGATGGTTCAAAAGCAGAAGCTGCGAACCTTTCGGGGCATCCGCCAGCGTCACCCGGCACGGGAAGCCGACGTTCGAATCGGCAATCATGCGCTGGACCCGCCGCGCATCGAGGGCAGACTCACCCGCACCGAACAGGGGGATGAACGGTGCGGGATCGAGGCCGGTCAGGATATAGGGCATCGGGGCAATCTCCTCTCGAGTGGTCCCGATCTGTGTACGCATGCGTTACGCGGCGCATCCCGAAGCTTGCGGCCAAACCTCCGGCCCGCCAAAAGGCGGGGGATGACGCGAATCCTGCTCCTTCTCGCTCTTCTGCTGGCTCCGCTCGCGCTGGCCGCGCCTGCGCAGGCCGAGCCTGCCGATATCGACGCTGCCGCGCGCGGTGTGGTGCGGATCGTGATTTTCGAAAAATCGGGCGACGATCTCTACCCGCTCAGCCACGGGACCGGCTTCGCGGTGTCGTCCAAGATGATCGTGACGAATGCCCATGTCGTGGCGGAGGCGCTGAACGGTGGCGAGTTCGAGGGCGACCGCGTGATCGGGATCGTCCCGCCCGAGGGCGATTCGCCCGCGTTCGCGCGCATCGTGAAGATCAATCAGGGGACCGACCTCGCGCTGCTGGCGATCGAGGGCAACCTGCGCCTGCCGCCGCTGACGCTGGCGGGCGACAGCCCGGGCGGGAGCGGCGCCAGCGTGACGTCGGTCGGCTATCCGATGAATGTCGACCGCGCACAGGGCCTCTCGATCCGCGATATCGTGCGCTCGCAGCCACCGGTGAAAAGCCGCGGCTTCATCTCGGGCGAGCGGCCCAGCCGCCAGTTCGACACGATCCTGCACACCGCCCCCATCGCACGCGGCAATTCGGGCGGCCCGTTGCTCGACAATTGCGGGCGTGTGCTCGGCGTCAATTCCTTCGGCGCGGAAAGCGACGGGACGGACGCGGAATTCTACTTCGCGGTGTCGAACAAGGAACTGATCCCCTTCCTGCGATCCAATGGCGTCTCCGCGCAGCTCAACGACATGCCATGCCGCAGCCTCGCCGAGCTGGACGAGGCCGAGCGCGAACGCCGCGCCGCGGCTGCCGAGGCCGCACGCGAACAGATGCAGGCACGCTCCGAAGCGGCGAGCGAGCGGCGCGCAAGGTTGCAGCTGGAGGCCGAGCTGGCGGTGCAGGAAGAGCGCGAGAACCGCATCGCCGGTTCGCTGCTGCTGCTGCTCGCCGCGATCGGTCTCGGTGTGCTCGGCTACATGCTGGCGCAGCGTCGCCAGAAGGAACTGGAAACGGGCGAAGCGCTGACCGAGGCGCAGGTCGAGCAAGACCACGAATGGGACGACGATGCACGCAAGGCGCTGCCCGAGTGGCTGCCCTATGCGTGCTACGCCCTCGGTGCGGTGCTCGCGGTCGCGGCAGCTGCGCTGTTCCTCACCCGGCCTGGGCTCGATGCGATCGACCGGCGGGTTGCCGCCGCGCTGGGCGAAGAGACGGGGAGCGAGCAGGTTGCCGACGACGCTTCGGCCATGGCTGCGGGCAAATTCGTCTGCACGCTGGAGCCCACCCGAAGCCGGATTACCGGCGATGCCACCCGCAGCATCGATCTGGACTGGTCGGCCGAGGGATGCGTCAACGGGCGCACGCAGTACGGCTTTGCCAACGGGCAATGGGCGCGCGTGTTCGTGCCCAATGAAGAAGACGTGGTCAGCGTGGCCCGTTACGACCCGCAAAGCCGCACCTACCAGGCCGATCGCTACCTGCTGTCCCGCAGCGCGATCGCCGCGGCGCGCAAGGCCCGTGGCAGCTATCAGGCACCAGCGTGTGAGGCGCCCGACGGGGCGGCGGAACTGGGCCGCTCGCAGGAAGCCGTGCTCGCCGCGCTGCCGAGGCAGCCGAACGAGCGACTGGTCTATTCCTGCCAGCCGGCGAATTGAGGGCCTAAGCCGCCAGCGGCTCCCCGGTCAGCGTGATGCGGTGCATTTCGCGCGCGTGGCCCTGATAATCGTTCATCGCCATGTGCCACGTCGTCCGGTTGTCCCAGATGGCGACCGATCCGGGCTGCCATACCACCCGCGCCTGATTCTCCGGCAGCAGCGCGGCGGCGAAAAGCTTCTGAAGCAGCGGCATGCTCTCTTCGCGCGTGTGCCCGACGATATGCGTGGTGAAGGCGGCATTGACGTAGAGCAGCTTGCGGCCTGTCTGCGGGTGGCGCACCACCACCGGGTGCGTCGCGCCGGTCGTAACTTCCTTGCCGCGCAGCGACTCGCCGATGTCGGTCCGCGCGTAGAAACCTTGGGTGCTGTAAACGTGGTCGGCGGTGTGGAACGCCTCCAGCCCCGCGATCTCCGCTTTGAGATCGTCAGGCAAAGCATCGTAGGCGGCGCCCATGTGCGCGAACAGCGTGTCGCCCCCGCTCGGCGGGAGTTCGCGCGCGACAAGGATGGAGCCCATCGCGGGCACCGGATCGTACGAATGATCGGTGTGCCAGCCACCGCCGATATTGGTAACCTGATCGGGCCGCTTACCGACCACCGCGATCTCCGGATAGGCATCTGTCAGCGGGAAGTAGCTGTTGAGGTCGATCCCGCCCCACGCCTTTGCGAAGGCGATATGCTGTTCGGGGCCGAAATCCTGATCGCGGAACAGCGCAACGCCATGCTCCCACACCGCCTGCCGGATAGCCTCGAGCGATTCGCCCCGCGCGTCGGCCAGTTGCACACCGCTGATCTCGACTCCGCAATGCGGAGCCAGCCTGGTCGTTTCCATCTGCCTCTCCTGCCCTCTTGCCGGGGCTGACTGGCGCAAGACTACGCTTGCGAGGCGATACGGGCAAACGAATCCCGCCCGCTCGTCTTGCGCTTCGCCAACCCCGATGCTAGGCGCGCGCCAGCCTTGCCTGGGCACACCTTGCATCCCCCGCGATGCGGCCCGATACGGCAGGCGACCCGAATCGTTTTTCCCGGACCCGAAGAGGACCCCTTCGCGTGGAGATTTCCGCCGGTATTCAGGCTAGCCTAGCAGGGCGTTACGCTGTCGCTCTGTTCGAGCTGGCGGCAGAGGATGGCGTGGTGAGCGCGGTCGAATCCGACCTCGACAAGCTTGCCGCCGCACTCGACCAGTCGCCCGAGCTCGCTTCGCTGACCACCAATCCGCAGCTCGGCCGCAAGGCCAAGATGAGCGCGATCGAGGAAGTTGCGAAGCTTCTCGAACTCAGCACGCTGACGCGCCGCTTCCTCGGCGTGCTGGCGGAAAATCGCCGGCTGGCCGAAACCGGCCGCGTGATCCGCGCCTTCCGCGAAATCGCCGCTGCACAGCGCGGAGAGGTGAGCGCGGAAGTGATCAGCGCACGCCCGCTGACCGAAGATCAACTCTCGTCGCTCAAGCAGAAGCTGACCGCGCGCGAAGGCCGCACGGTCAAGCTGACCAGCAGCGTCGACCCCGATATGCTCGGTGGCCTCATCGTCACCATCGGCTCCAAGCGGATCGACGGATCGATCCGCACCCGTCTCAACGCGCTTACGCAGGCAATGAAAGGCTGACAGCGACCTCTTTACGAGGGCTGTCGATGAAAGGCTCAGGCAATGGATATTCGCGCCGCTGAAATCAGCAAGGTCATCAAGGACCAGATCGCCAACTTCGATTCCTCCGCACAGGAAAGCGAAGTCGGTACCGTGCTCTCCGTCGGTGACGGGATCGCCCGCATCCACGGGCTGGACAAGGTCCAGGCCGGTGAAATGGTCGAGTTCAACGGCGGCGTGAAGGGCATGGCCCTGAACCTCGAAGCCGACAATGTCGGCGTCGTGATCTTCGGTTCCGACACCAACATCAAGGAAGGCGACACCGTTCGCCGGACCGAAACCATCGTGGACGTGCCCGTGGGCAAGGCCCTGCTCGGCCGCGTGGTCGACGCGCTCGGCAACCCGATCGACGGCAAGGGCCCGATCGCCACGACCGAGCGTCGCCTGGTCGAACAGAAGGCCCCGGGCATCATCCCGCGGCAGGGCGTCAGCGAGCCGGTGCAGTCGGGCCTCAAGGCGATCGACGCACTCGTGCCCGTCGGCCGCGGCCAGCGCGAGCTGATCATCGGCGACCGTCAGACCGGCAAGTCCGCCGTCGCGATCGACACCTTCATCAACCAGCGCGACGCGCACAAGGGCGATAACGAGAACGAGAAGCTGTACTGCATCTACGTCGCGGTCGGCCAGAAGCGCTCGACCGTCGCGCAGATCGTCAAGCAGCTCGAAGAAAACGGCGCGATGGAATACTCGATCGTGGTCGCCGCGACCGCGTCCGAGCCTGCGCCGCTGCAGTACCTCGCGCCCTACACCGGTGCCGCGATGGGCGAGTTCTTCCGCGACAACGGCATGCACGCCGTGATCGTGTACGACGACCTTTCCAAGCAGGCCGTTGCCTACCGCCAGATGTCGCTGCTGCTGCGTCGTCCCCCGGGCCGCGAAGCTTACCCGGGCGACGTGTTCTACCTCCACAGCCGCCTGCTCGAACGCGCCGCGAAGATGAGCGATGCGATGGGCGGCGGTTCGCTGACCGCGCTGCCGATCATCGAAACGCAGGCGGGCGACGTCTCGGCTTACATCCCGACCAACGTGATCTCGATCACCGACGGCCAGATCTTCCTCGAAACCGACTTGTTCTACCAAGGCGTCCGCCCGGCGATTAACGTCGGCCTGTCGGTCAGCCGCGTGGGCGGTGCCGCACAGACCAAGGCGATGAAGAAGGTTTCGGGCTCGATTAAGCTCGAACTCGCGCAGTACCGCGAAATGGCGGCCTTCGCGCAGTTCGGTTCGGACCTCGATGCCTCGACGCAGAAGCTGCTCAACCGCGGTGCGCGCCTGACCGAGCTGCTCAAGCAGCCGCAGTTCTCGCCCATGCCGTTCGAAGAGCAGACCGTGTCGATCTTCGCGGGCACCAACGGCTATCTCGACAATGTCGCGACCGACCGGGTGACCGAATACGAAACCCAGATGCTCAGCTTCATGCGTCACGAACATGCGGACATCCTGAAGGACATCCGCGAGAGCAAGAAGTTCGAAGGCGAAACTGCGGACAAGACCAAGGCCGCACTCGACGCTTTCGCCAAGCAGTTCGCGTAAGCCCTAGAAGGACAGGGAGCCAGCATGGCTAGCCTCAAGGAACTCAAGGGCCGGATCAAGTCGGTCAGGTCGACCCAGAAGATCACCAAGGCCAAGCAGATGGTCGCGGCGGCAAAGCTGCGCCGTGCGCAGGAAGCTGCCGAGGCCGCGCGCCCCTATGCGGAGCGGCTGAACGCGGTGATGGCGTCGCTGGCGAGCAAGGTCGGCGGAAGCGATTCCGCGCCCAAGCTGCTGGCAGGCACCGGGAGCAACCAGCGCCACCTGCTGGTGGTGGTCAACACCGACAAGGGCCTGTGCGGCGGTCTGAACGCTAACATCGTCAAAGAAGCGCTGAAGACGGCGAACGACCTGCGCGGCAAGGGCAAGGACGTGCAGTTCTACCTCGTCGGCAAGAAGGGTCGCGCGCCAATCAAGCGCAACAACGCCGAAGCGATCGCCAAGCACTTCGATACATCGGACGTGCGCACCCCCGGCTTCGAAGAGGCCGAGGCGATTGCGAGCGACCTGCTCGAGATGTTCGAAGCAGGCAAGTTCGACGTCGCGCACCTCGTCTACCCGATCTTCAAGTCGGCGCTGGCGCAGGACCCGACGACGCAGCAGCTGATCCCCGTCCCCGCGAGCGAAGGCGACGCGGCGGCGACCAAGGGCGGCGATGCGCTGGTCGAATACGAGCCGGGCGAAGAGGAAATCCTCGAAGTCCTGCTGCCGCGTTACGTGCGTACGCAGCTGTTCGGTGCGCTGCTCGAACGCGAAGCATCCGAACAGGGTGCCTCGATGACCGCGATGGACAACGCGACGCGCAACGCAGGCGACCTGATCAAGGACCTGAACATCGAATATAACCGCAGCCGCCAGGCCGCGATCACGACCGAGCTTATCGAAATCATTGCGGGCGCCGAAGCGCTCTAAGGATACGGACCAAGGAAACGAACATGGCCACCGCCGCAACAACCACCACCAAGCCCAACCTCACGGGCAACGGCACCATCTCCCAGGTGATCGGCGCCGTCGTCGACGTGCATTTCGAAGGCGAACTGCCGCCGATCCTGACCGCGCTCGAAACCAAGAACGGCGATTCCACGCTGGTTCTCGAAGTCGCGCAGCACCTCGGTGAAAGCACCGTCCGCACCATCGCGATGGACGGCACCGACGGCCTCACGCGTGGCAGCGAAGTGATCAACACCGGCGCGCAGATTTCCGTGCCCGTCGGCCCCAAGACGCTCGGCCGGATCATGAACGTGATCGGCGAAGCGATCGACGAACGCGGCCCCATCGGTGCGGAAAAGACCGCCCCGATCCACGCTGCGGCTCCGGAGTTCGTCGACCAGTCGACCGAATCGAGCATTCTCGTCACCGGCATCAAGGTCATCGACCTGCTCGCGCCTTACGCGAAGGGCGGCAAGATCGGCCTGTTCGGTGGCGCGGGCGTCGGCAAGACCGTGCTGATCCAGGAACTGATCAACAACATCGCGAAGGGCCACGGCGGCGTGTCCGTGTTCGCGGGCGTTGGTGAGCGTACCCGTGAAGGTAACGATCTCTACCACGAATTCCTCGACGCGGGCGTCATCGCCAAGGACGCCGACGGCAACGCGACCTCGGAAGGCTCCAAGGTTGCGCTCGTCTTCGGCCAGATGAACGAGCCTCCCGGTGCGCGTGCCCGCGTGGCGCTGTCGGGCCTGACCATGGCGGAATATTTCCGCGATGAAGAAGGCCAGGACGTGCTGTTCTTCGTCGACAACATCTTCCGCTTCACGCAGGCGGGTTCGGAAGTGTCCGCGCTGCTGGGCCGTATTCCCTCGGCCGTGGGCTACCAGCCGACGCTGGCGACCGACATGGGCAACCTGCAGGAACGCATTACCTCGACCAACAAGGGCTCGATCACCTCGGTCCAGGCAATCTACGTGCCCGCCGACGACCTTACCGACCCTGCGCCTGCAACCTCGTTCGCCCACTTGGACGCGACGACCACGCTGAACCGTGCGATTTCGGAGCTGGGCATCTACCCGGCGGTCGACCCGCTCGACTCCACCAGCCGCGTGCTCGAACCGCGCGTCGTCGGTCAGGAGCACTACGAGACCGCTCGTAAGGTCCAGGAAACGCTGCAGAAGTACAAGTCGCTGCAGGACATCATCGCGATTCTGGGCATGGACGAGCTTTCCGAAGAAGATAAGCTGACCGTCGCCCGCGCGCGCAAGATCCAGCGCTTCCTCTCGCAGCCGTTCCACGTCGCCGAGGTGTTCACCAACATCCCCGGCCAGTTCGTGCAGCTCGAAGACACCGTGAAGAGCTTCAAGGCCGTGGTCGATGGCGAATACGATCACCTGCCAGAAGCTGCCTTCTACATGGTCGGCGGCATCGATCAGGCGGTCGAAAAGGCCAAGAAGCTGGCCGAGGACGCGTAATAGCTCCTCCCCCTCCTCTTCAAAGGAGGGGGTCGGGGGGTGGTGCACACGGCTACACCACCCCGCTGCGACTAGGACTTGCTTCGCAAGCCCAAGTCTCACTACCCCTCCTCTGAAGAGGAGGGGGTTAGGGAAGTAGAATGGCACTGCATTTCGAACTCGTAACCCCCGCCCGCCACGTGCGCAGCGATGACGTCCACATGGTCGTGGTACCCGGTGCCGAGGGTGAATTCGGCGTGCTCGAAGGCCATGCGCCCTTCATGTCGACGATCAAGGACGGCGCGGTGCAGGTCTACAAGACCGCCGGTGCCACGCCCGAGACGATCGAAGTGCGCGGCGGCTTTGCCGAGGTGGGCGAGAACGGCCTCACCATCCTCGCCGAACACGTCGAAGGCTGACGCTTCGCGTCACACACCTATGCCGAGAATCCCGATTCCAGCGCTACTCGCGCGCCTTGCGCGGATCGGGCTGGTCGTCGCGGCAGTCCTCGCGTTCGTCTTCGCAATCCTGCCCGCAGTTCCGGGGCCGGAGACCTATAACGACAAGGTCCTGCACGGCGGCACGTTCTTCGTACTGGCGTGCCTCGCCTCGGTCGGCTGGCGCCGCAATTCAGTAATCGCGCTGTTCTTCGCCCTCACTGCGTTCGGCGGATTGATCGAGATCGTCCAGGGGCTCGACCTGTTGGGGCGCGATGCGGACTGGATGGACCTGCTGGCCGACATGGTGGGCGCGGCGCTGGGCCTGATCCTGACACGGGCCATCACCCGCACCGCCTGAGCCGCATACCATTCAGCGGGTGGGCGCGTGGAAATCGGGCGGCTTGTCGGCAATCCACGCAAGAAATTTCGCCACCGCCTCGTTCTCCTTCAGCCGAGCAGGATCATCGCCGATCCGGGCAAGCTGGGCATTGGTGAAATTGGCGTGGATCGTCCTGTGGCAGATCGGGTGTACCGGCACCGTCGCCCTGCCCTTCTTCGCCTTCGGAACCGGATGATGCCATTGCACGCGCGTCTCGATGGCGCGACCGCACAACCAGCAGGTGAGCGGCGCCTCGGATCGATCAGTCCGCGTAATGGAACAGCTCGCTCGTGACGCCGCCGTAATCGTCTCCCGCCATCACATCGACCGATTTCGGTTCGCCCGTGCACTGCCTGTCGCTCAGCACCTTGCCGCCGCGCACGACCATCACCCCGTCGGTAAATGCCGGATCGTTCGGTTCGCCGGGTTCGAAATTGGTGCGGACGGTGCGGCTGTACACGATGTAGCGCGTGGCATCGTTGACGAATTCGATCTGCGATTCGCCCCCGCCCGAATAGGGCACGTTGGCAAAGCGTCCGCCGTTGAGAACCATCTCGGCGGTGTCCGACCCGTAGCGGTACTGCGCCTGCGGCTTACCCGCCTCGTCGGTCACGCCGCACACCGCGATCTGCTTACGACCCGCCTCGCAGAAGAACAGCGGCCGTTCGCCCCGCCCGCAGGCGACCGGCTGCGCCATGTCCCGCATAGCCGCTTCGGCGGAGGTGGCATCGTCCATGGTGGATGTCTCGGGCGCATCCGGAGCGGGTGCATCCGCCGATGCTTCGAGATCCTGCGTATCGAGCTGGTCTGCGCCGTCCCCCGCTGTGTTGTCGCAACCCGCGAGCGCCAGGCTCGCCGCGCCGATCAGGATCATCGCCCGCATCATTTTTTCTCCGCTGCCTTCTTGCGCTTCATCGCATCGTGGAAGCGATCGGCCCAGCCCGGCTTGATCGACTGTTCGGCGCGCTCCATCCGCAGCTCGCCTGCACCGACATCGCGCGTCACCGTGCTGCCCGCCGCGACGATGGCATCCGCACCGATGGAAACGGGCGCGACCAGCGCGCTGTTCGATCCGATGAAGGCGCGTTCGCCGATCACGGTCTTGTATTTGAAATAGCCATCGTAATTGCAGGTGATCGTGCCCGCGCCGATGTTGGCACCCGCGCCCACCTCGGCATCGCCCAGATAGGTCAGGTGGTTGGCCTTGGCGCCTTCGCCCAGCACGGCTTTCTTCATCTCGACGAAATTGCCGACCCTGCTGCCCTTCGCCATCACCGCGCCGGGGCGCAGGCGGGCATAGGGGCCGACTTCGCAGCCCTCGCCCACCGTGGCCCCTTCCAGATGGCTGAACGCCTTGATGTGTGCGCCATCGGCTACGCGCACGCCGGGGCCGAAGACCACGTTGGGGTCGATCGTGACGTCGCGACCGATCTGCGTGTCGTAGCTGAAAAAGACCGTCTCCGGGGCGCGCAGCGTCGCACCGCCCGCCATCGCTTCCTCGCGCTTCAGATCCTGCCACTGCGCTTCGGCGCGGGCGAGTTCGCCGCGGCTGTTGATCCCTGCAACCTCGCCCGGATCGCTCGCGGTCACCGCCGCGCAGGTTTCCCCGTCGGCGATGGCGATATTGACGATGTCGGGCAGGTAATATTCGCCCTGGGCGTTGTCGTTGCCCACCCGGCGCAACAAGTCGAACATGTCCTGCGCGCGCGCCGCCATCAGCCCCGAATTGCACAAGGTGCAGGCGCGCTCTTCCTCGGTCGCGTCCTTGAACTCGACCATCTTTGAAATGCGGCCCTCGTCGTCCGCGATCACGCGGCCATAGGCGAGCGCGTCTTCGGGCTCGAAGCCGAGCACCACCACCTTGGGCGCATCCTCGGCGTGCAGCCGGTCGAGCATGGCCTGCATGGTCTCGCCGCGCACGAAGGGAACGTCGCCGTAGAGCACCAGCACGTCGCCGGTGAAATCGCCCAGCGCATCTTCGGCCTGCTGCACCGCGTGGCCCGTGCCGAGCTGAGGCTCCTGCACGCGCGTCTGCGCTTCCTCGCCGAGCGCCGCCTCCAGCTGTTCGCGACCCGCGCCGACCACCACGACCTTGTGCTTGGGCCCGAGTGTATCGAGCGAGTCGATCAGGTGGTGCAGCATCGGGCGGCCCGCGATGGGGTGCAGAACCTTGTGCAGGTCGGACTTCATGCGGGTGCCTTTGCCCGCGGCGAGGATGATGGCGGCGAAATCTCTCATGCGCGTCGCTGTGCCACCATCGGCTTGCAGAATGAAGAAGCTTTCGCCACGCCGCGCTGCATGACCGATTTTCCATTCGACTCCATCGGCCTCGATCTCGACGGCACGCTCCTCGACACCAAGGCGGATCTCGCTGCGGCAGTGAACGTCGCGCTCGCGGAAGGCGGCTACGCACAGGTGCCCGCCGAACAGGTGGAAGGGATGATCGGCGGGGGCGCGAAGATGATGCTCGCCCGCGCGATAGAGAGCCAGGGCGGGAGCATGGCGGAGGAGGACTTCCGCCCGCTCTACAAGGTGCTGCTGCGCTATTATTCGGAGAACAACGCGGTTCATTCGCGGCCCTTCCCCGGGGTGATCGACACGCTCGACCGGCTGGAGGCGATGGACGTGAAGCTGGCGGTGGTGACGAATAAGTTCGAAAGCTTCGCGAGCGAGATCCTGCGCCAGCTGGGCTTGGCCGACCGCTTCGTGACGCTGATCGGCGGCGATTCGCTGGGGCGCGATGCGGAGGGGAATTTTCGCGCCAAGCCTGCGGCCGACCCGATCCACGCCGCGATCGAAAGGTGCAACGCTACCCGCCTCGCCTTCGTGGGTGACAGCACATACGACGTGATGGCCGCGCGCGCCGCGGGCGTCCCGGTGGTCGCCGCAGGCTACGGCTATTGCGACAAGCCTCCGCACGAGCTGGGCGCGGACGCGGTGATCGACCGATTCGATGCGCTGATTCCCGCGCTGGAAGCGCTTTAGGCGGCGCACGGGCGCGCCCCGCCGCTACGGCAGCCACGCTTCGCCGGGGCGTTGTTGCAAGCCTCCCCGGAACCTGCCAACCCGGCCCCGTATTTCTGAACTGTAGAACACGAGAATGGAGAGACCCTCATGACCATTTCGTTCAAGGATAAAGTCGTCATCGTCACCGGTGCAGGCGGCGGGCTTGGCCGCGCCTATGCGCTCGAACTCGGTCGCCGCGGCGCGAAGGTCGTGGTCAACGATCTCGGCGGTGCGCGCGACGGCACCGGTTCGTCCGACGCGGCAGCCGAAGTGGTCGCCGAGATCGAAAAGGCCGGCGGCGAGGCAATGGCCAACGGCGCATCGGTCACCGAATACGAGCAAATGGAAAAGATGGTCGCCGACGCCAAGCAGAGGTGGGGCGGCGTCCACTGCCTCATCAACAATGCGGGCGTGCTGCGCGACAAGAGCTTCGCCAAGATGGAGCCGGCCGACTTCGAATTCGTGGTCGACGTGCACCTCAACGGTTCGGCCAACGCGACCAAGGCCTGCTGGGACACCTTCCGCGACCAGGCCTATGGCCGCGTGCTGATGACCGCGTCCTCCACCGGCCTGTTCGGCAATTTCGGCCAGGCGAACTACGGCGCGGCGAAGCTCGGCCTTGCGGGCCTGACCAAGACGCTCCAGCTCGAAGGCGCGAAGTACAACATCAAGGTCAACACGCTGTCGCCCGTCGCGGGCACGCGCATGACCGAAGACCTGTTCCCCAAGGAAGCGTTCGACCTGTTCGCTCCCGAGAATGTGGTTCCGGCAGCGCTCTACCTCATCAGCGAGGATGCCCCGACCAACGCCATCGTCGGCGCGGGCGCGGGTGGCTTCCACTCGGCATGGGTCGTGATGAACGACGCCGTCTGGCTGCCCGAGGGTGAGCGCACGGTCGAAGGCTTCGCCGAGAACTGGGAAAAGATCAGCGAGCAGTCGAACCTCAAGGCCCCGCAGTCGGGTGCCGAACAGTCGGGCGCGATCCTCGCCGCGATGCAGAAGGTCACCGGCACCGGACCCGGCAGCGCGCGCGGTTAAACACACTCTTCACCCGTCGGACGGCGCACATGCTCCGTCCGACTGTGTTGACACTCTAATACACTGGTCGTAGCTTCCCCGGTCGAAACAGGGGAGGTTTCGGCCAGTGTACTCAGAAGAAGATATCAATTCCGCCGTCGAGGCGGGGGCGCTGAGCGAGGATGCTGCCGCATCGTTTCGCGCGCACATGAGCGAGGTGCGCGGCATTTCGCGCGGGGACGAGGAGAACTTCAGGCTCCTCAATTCCTTCAACGACATTTTTGTCGCCATCGGCATCGCCATCATGCTGTTCGCGGCAGGCGCGATCGGGCAGCAACTGGGCAAGATGCTCGTCCCGCCGCCAGACTGGAACTGGGACGCCAACCTTACCAATGCCCAATTCGAAGCTCTGGGCCGCCAGCAAAGCTTCAGCACCGCCGTTTCGGTGGCGATTGCAGCGGGACTGGTTGCGGTAACTTCCTGGCCACTGGCTGAATTCTTCACCCGCGCGCGGCGCATGGCGCTGCCCAGCATCATCCTGCTGCTCGGCTTCGTCGGCGGCACCTTCGTCGGTTCGGCAGCGCTCGGCGTCTCCTTGATCGGTACCGAGCAGAGCGAACCGCTGGCGGGGTATTTCATCGCCGGTGCGGGCGTCATCGCCGCATTGGCCGCGTGGCTTCACTGGGCGCGCTTCAAGGTTCCAATCACGGTCGCCGCTGGTGCAGCGGCGCTGTCGGCCACGCTGATCGGTCTGATCCTGTCGGCGGTCGAACCGCTCGACCTGGACGCTCAGGATGTGATGCTGTGGCTCACGCTGGTCGCTGGCATGCTGGTGTTCGCTTTCGCGATGCGCTGGGACCTCAGCGATCCAGAGCGCACCACCCGCCGCAGCGATGTCGCCTTCTGGCTGCACCTGCTGGCCGCGCCGATGATCGCGCACCCGATCTTTTACACGCTGGGTGTCGTCGGAGGTTCGGATATCGGCCTGGCCAAGGCCATCGCCGTGCTGGCGATCTACGTCGCTTTCGGAATCGTGGCATTGATTGTGGACCGGCGGGCGCTGCTCGTCTCCGCTCTCGTCTACGTGCTGTTCGCGCTCGCCTTCCTGTTCGACCGCTTCGGCGCGGTCGAGCTGACCGTCGCGCTCACCGCACTGGTGATCGGCTCTGCCCTGCTGACACTGTCGGCCTTCTGGGCACCGATCCGGCGCGGCGTGCTGGGGATCGTGCCAGAAGACTGGCGCGATGCCCTGCCGAGCAGCGAGCGGGAGCTGGTTGCCGCTTGACGAGGTTGCTTGCGGTATCGAGAAAAGCCCGCCGTCCCCTTGGATGGCGGGCTTTTTCTATCGGGTCAGTCGATCGCCTTGACCAGCCGCCGTTCGAGCGGGGCGAGCACGCCCGCCAGCTCGTGCCCACGCTTCAGGATCTGGCCGTGTTCGCCGAACAGAGTCCACATCCCCTGCTTGTTGCGCAAGGACGGGCGCTTCTCGACGCGGGCCTGCGGACGTTCGGCGGTCCGGCGGAAGGCAGCGAAGCTGGCCGCATCGCGGCCGAAATCCATCGCGTAGTCGCGCCACTCGCCCGCCGCGACCATGCGGCCGTAAAGGTCGAGGATGCGCATCAGTTCGTCGCGGGCGAAACCGACCTGGTTCGGTCGCGCACCCGGAAAGGACAGTACCGTGCCGCCTGCGGGCGTGCTCATCAGCTACCCGTTCCGCTGCGCCGCACCGGGTCGTTATCGGGCTGCTGTTTCTTGAGCGCCTCGATCTCCGCGCGCAGCGACGCCAGTTCGGCCTCGAACGCGTCGGCGCGGCGTTTGCCCGCCGTGCTCTGATCCTCGCAAGGCTCGTCGCACGGGGTGCCGTAGGGGATGAATTCGCGCAGCCATTCCTCTGCGGGAACGAGCGTGGAGCGCGCCTTCATGCCGATCATCGTCGCGCCATCGGGCACGTCGTCGGTGACGACCGCATTGGCCCCGATCCGCGCGCGTTCGCCGACCGTGATCGGCCCGATCACCTGCGCGCCCGAGCCGATGATGGCGTAGTCGTTGATCGTCGGGTGGCGCTTGCCCGCCTTGCCGTTGGTCGGGTTGGTCCCGCCCAGCGTGACGCACTGGTAGATCGTCACCCAGTCGCCGATCTCGGCCGTCTCCCCGATCACGGTGAAACCATGGTCGATGAAGAAGTACTTGCCGATGGTCGCGCCCGGATGGATGTCGATCGCGGTCAGGAAGCGGGAGAAGTGGTTCACCAGCCGCGCGAGGAAATAGAGCTTCGCCTCGAACAGCCAGTGCGCGACGCGGTGCAGGCCCAGCGCGAGCACGCCCGGATAGAGCAGCACTTCCCACCGCGATCGTGGCGCGGGGTCCCGCTTTTTCACGGAGTCGAGATAGTCGATCAGACCCACGAACATCGTCTCACAAGTCTTCCACCCTTCCCCCGCTAAATCAAGCGGGCTTGCGCCGGGCCGTCGATCGATTCGAGGGCATCGCGACACAGGTTGCGCGTCGGGCGCGATTGTCGTTCCAGAGCGAGACGGTCGACCGCGGCGACGAAGCGTTCTGCCGCCTCGAAGCTGCGCGTCATGCGCGGGATGACGTAGGCCAGCGATTCTTCGCCCAGCATCAGTCCGCGCCGCTCCGCATGGCTCAGGATCAGATCCCGCATCATCTGATCATCGGGAGGCGCGATTTCAAGCGCCAGCGCCGCACCCAGCCGCGATCTGAGATCGGGCAGCGCAATCTCCCACGGGGCGGACCCGGGGATCAGCAGCAGCGCGGTGCCTTCTTCCTGCGCGCGGTTCCAGCGATGGAACAGCGCGGTCTCGTCGATGGCATCGGCCGGGTCGATCGTTTCGCCCAATCCGGCATGTTCGAACCAGCGCCCGAGCAGCGATGTGCCCGAACGCGGCGGCCCGCGCAGGATCGCTGTGCGAAAGGGCCAGCTGGCTGGCGCACGCAGCGCCTCGACAACGCCGGCGTTCGCGGTTCCGATCACGATATGCTCGGGATCGCCCTCGCGCGCCGGAGGCAGCGGGAGCGCGATTTGCGATGCGGGACGGCCCATCCTCGCGGCCCCCGCCTAGCGACTGATCGTGAGGTTGCTACCGTCGCGCTGCACGTTGTAGCCGCGCTGCGCCAGCGCGCCGACGAGCTCGTCCTGCGATCCCGCATAGGTCACGCTCAGCACCGAACTGCCGCCGATCGCCGTGCTCGAAACCGAGGCCCCGCGAATCCCCGGAGTACCGCGCACGGCGGAGATCGCTGCGTCGAACGCGGCGGCATCGGGCGACGGGAAGGTGATGAACAGGTTGATGACCTGCGGGGTATCGTCGCCCTCGCCAGTCGCCACCTGCGCCGCGTTCGCATCCGCCACGTTCTCTTCTTCGGTCTGGCGGGTGCGGGCGTTCGCTTCGGCCTGCGCCAGGATCGCGCGGCTTTGTGCGATGAGCCTCGCGATGTCGGGATCGATCGATCCGCGCCCACGGTTGAGCGTGGGGTCGGGGCGGATCGTCCCCTTCTCGAGCGCGGTGACGAACATCTCGTCGAACTTTTCCACCGCACGGTTCAGCATCGCGGGCAGCTGCCGCGGCGAATCGGCGCGCATGGTAAAGCTGCCGAGATAGTCGTCATCCGGCCCATGGCGCGCCACGAAGCGCCCTTCGACCGGGCCGCCGGGATAGAGATAGCGCAGCTCTGCAATCGGGACGAGCACGTCGGCCGCGCCGAACTGGTCGAGAATGGTCGCCCACCAGTAACGGCTGCGGCGCCCCGTCTGGCCGTAGGTGAGCAGCAGCGATTCGCCCGCCTGGCCCGCCGGTCGCACGTAATCGACCCGGCTCGTGCCCGGCTGGTATTCGGCCCAGGCCCGCTGCCACGGGTTGACCTGTTCGTACATCAGCTCGCTGCCCGCGCTGATCGTCACCGGCAGCAGCAGCATCGGCGCGGAGCGGCGGGTTTCGCCCGACCGCCCCAGATATCCGGCGGAACGCTGCCGGTCGAAGGTGACGCCCAGCGTCGCGATATAGCGTTTCGGCCCGGTTTCCTCGTGCTGGATCACGATCGACGAGACCATGTCCTGAATCTGGCTTTCGGAAAGCTTGGGTCCGCCCAGCTTCTCCCACGCGAGGACCTGCGCCTGCTTCCACGCCTTCTGACGCGCTTCCTCGGCGGTATCGGCGGTCACGTTGACCTCGATCCCGCCGACATTGATGTCGGTGCTGACCATCAGCGGCGCGATTCCGCGGTCGCCCTGGACCTGCGCATTCGCCCAGCCCGCGTACAGCGCGGCCACTGCCCCGGCGAGGGCAAGAATGGCGATGGCGACGCGCGCGAAAGGGGGGACGGAAAGGGTCATCGGGAAAATCGGGTGCCTTTTGCCCAAGTGGCGATGGATTTCCAAGCGCGAATGCGTAAGACGGGCCGCGATGAACGATCCCGAAACAGGCTACACCTATGAAAGCGCAGGCGTCTCGATCGCGGCGGGCAACGCGTTGGTCAAGGCGATCGGCCCGCTGGTGCGCGCAACCGCGCGGCCCGGAGCCGATGCGGAACTGGGCGGCTTCGGCGCATTCTTCGATCCCAAGGCGGCAGGTTTCAAGGACCCGCTGCTGGTCGCGGCGAACGACGGCGTGGGTACCAAGCTCAAGCTTGCCATCGACCACGACCGGCACGACACGGTCGGCGTGGATCTGGTCGCAATGTGCGTCAACGACCTGATCGTGCAGGGCGCGGAACCGCTGTTCTTCCTCGACTATTTCGCGACCGGCAGGCTGGAGAGCGGCGTCGCGGAGCGGGTGATCGCTGGCATCGCGGATGGCTGCAGGCAGGCGGGCTGCGCGCTGATCGGCGGCGAAACCGCTGAAATGCCGGGCATGTATGCCGAGGGTGATTACGATCTTGCGGGCTTCTGCGTCGGCGCAGTCGAGCGCGGACAGCAGCTGACGGGCGATCGGATCGCGCCGGGTCATGCGCTTATCGGCCTCGCAAGCTCGGGCGTGCATTCCAACGGCTTCTCGCTCGTGCGGCGGCTCGCGGAGGACAAAGGCTGGAAGCTGGACCGCCCCGCGCTGTTCGATGCCGATCGGCTGCTGGTCGACCACCTGATGGAGCCGACGCGCATCTACGTGAGCAGCCTGCTGCCGCTGATCCGCGACGGCCTGATCGACGGGCTGGCGCATATTACCGGTGGCGGCCTGCTCGAAAATATCCCCCGCGCGCTGCCAGATGGCGCCCGCGCGAAGGTGCACGCGCACCGCTGGCCGCTCCCGCGCCTGATGGCTTTCCTGCAGGCGCAGGGGAATATCGAACCGGGCGAACTCGCGCGCACCTTCAACTGCGGCATCGGGATGGTGCTGATGGTGGCCGAAGAGAAGGTCGACGCGGTGACCAAGCGGCTCGAAGAGGCGGGCGAAACCGTCTTCCTGATCGGAGAAGTCGTCGCGGGCACGCGCGGCTGCGATGTCGACGGAACCGCCGGGCTTTGGTCCGCGCAGAGCGACTGGGTCGCTGAGCATGATCACTGAGTTCGGCTTTCCCCGTCCCGTTTACGGGAGGGGCGGCGAGACTTGGCACGCAGTGCCTGGTCGCAGCGTGGTGGGCCGATTGGCCCATGCCCACCCCCAACCCCTCCCGCATGCGGGAGGGGAGGTTTGACGTCTCGCGCAAAAGTCGCAGTCCTGATCTCGGGCGCGGGGTCGAACATGGCCGCGCTGCTCTATGCCAGCCGCGTCGGCGCACCCTACGAGATCGTGCTGGTCGCGAGCAACGATCCGCACGCGGGCGGGCTGTCGCTGGCCGAGGCCGAGGGCATTCCCACCTTCGCGCTGTCTCACAAAGGTATGAAGCGCGCCGAACACGACGCGGCCATGGACGAAGCGATCCGCAAGTCGGGCGCGGAATATGTCGCGCTGGCGGGCTATATGCGCGTGCTGTCTGACGAGATGGTCGCGCGCTGGGAAGGCCGGATGCTCAACATCCACCCCTCACTGCTGCCCAAGTACAAGGGGCTCGACCCGCACGCGCGCGCGCTCGAAGCAGGCGACGAAGCGGTCGGCGCGTCGGTGCATCTGGTCACTTCCGAACTCGACGGGGGCGAGGTGCTAGGCCAGGCCGAGGTGATGGTAATGGGCGGCGACACGCCGGAAACGCTGGCGCACCGGGTCAAGCTCGCCGAACACCAGCTCTATCCGCGCGTGCTGGGCGACTATGTGTCGCGCGGCAATGATCCGCAGTGGCTGCTCCGCCGCTTGACCAGAATGGCGCTGGCGCTCCCCGAAGCCGAGGCCGCGACCAGCCATGGCTCGCCCGGTTTCAAGATCGCGGGCAAAAGCGGCAAGTTCTTCGCCCATTTCGCCGATCGCCACCACGGCGCAGAGCAAATCGCGCTACTCGCCAAGACCAGCGGGCAGGACGAACTGGCCGATCTGGTCGAACGCGACCCCGCGGTATTCTTCCGCCCCGCCTATTACCACGCAAGCGGCTGGGTCGGCATCGCGCTCAACCGCCCGGACTGCGATTGGGACCAGGTGCAGCACTGGCTCGAACGCTCATGGCGTAGCGTCGCGCCCAAGCGGCTGACCAAGCTGATGGATGCTGCAGAAGAGTTTTAGGCTGGGAGATATTTGATTGCCGACCTCCCCAAAGATTGGTTCTTTGGCCGCATGAGACGTGCATCTCTCATCTGGTTTGCTGCGGGAGCGGCCACTGTTTCGATTGCTGCTGTTGCGGCCGAGGTTGCATTTCGCGAGCCTAGTTCAGCTCAAGCTTGGTTCCTTCGGATCGGAGAACCGGTTCAATCCATGTCGGACGGCATAAAAAGCGCACAGTGGGAAGGTGCAGAAATCGCGCGCGATTGCGGCGCGAAGCACTTCGAAATGATACCCGGTATTGCAGCAGACGCTACAGATTCCACTCGGATCCCCTTAGTCCCCGAGAACAACCCTGCCATGGACTGCATAATTGAAAAGGCGACGAAAAGCGGGCTTTGGTTTGGTGTCGGGATGGAGCCGCTTGATCTAAACACCTAGCAAATGGCGCACCACCAAGTCATAGCGCCCAAGCGGCTGACAAGTTTTAGCTAGCCCACCACGTCCACGCCGGGCGGATACCAAGTCAGCTCGATCCGCAGACCGTCCGGATCGGGCAGGAACAGCGCCTGTGCGCCGTCCAGGTCCTGCACCGGTTGCGGGTCCAGCCCCGCCGCGATCAGTGCTTCGCGCAGCGCGTGCACGCTTTGCGCATCGGGCATGCCAAGGCCCCAGTGGTTGAGGCCCGCGCCGTAGCGTTCGTAGGGGCGTGTGCCTTCCTTGGCCTTCATGAACTGCAGCCAGAAGCCCTCGCCGTCGGTCCAGATGCCCGGCTTGGTCCTGGTGAAGCCGATCAGCGGCAGAAGCGTATCGTAAAACGCCTCGCTCGCGGCGCGATCGGAATAGAGGATCGTCAGATGATCGAGGCGAAGCTTGGTGCACATCTTCGCGATATGGGAGGGCGCCGAAGCGAAACAAGCGGCGCTCCCGTCAGGGAACGCCGCTCGTCGTTTCCGCAAAAGCGGTAAGTCTTTAGCCGACGATCTCGTCGTCGTTGAAGAAGAACGCGATTTCGGTCGCGGCGTTCTCGTCGCTGTCCGAACCGTGGACCGAGTTCGCTTCGATCGATTCGGCGTAGGTCTTGCGGATCGTGCCGTCGGCGGCGTCGGCGGGGTTGGTTGCGCCCATCACGTCGCGGTTACGCTTCACGGCGTCTTCGCCTTCGAGCACCTGCACCACGACCGGGCCGCTGGTCATGAAGTCGACCAGTTCGCCGTAGAACGGGCGCTCTGCGTGGACTTCGTAGAACTTCTTCGCCTGGTCTTCGCTCATGTGGATGCGCTTGGAGGCGACGACGCGCAGGCCGGCTTCTTCCAGCATCTTGGTGACCGCGCCGGTCAGGTTGCGGCGGGTGGCGTCGGGCTTGATGATCGAAAAGGTGCGGGTGACCGCCATGGTGGTATCCTTCGTATTGTCAGGGGGAAATAGATTGCGCGCGCCAGTAGCAGCTTCGGCGCAAGCCGCAAGTGCGTGGGGCTCGCGCGTTGGCTCAGGCGACCTTTACCCAGCGTCCCTCGCGCTGTTCGTAGAAGGACCGCTCCAGCCCCTCGCGGGTCGAAACCTCGCGCCACGCGGTGCGCGCGGCGCCGCGCCCGGAATCGTCGAACAGCAGGAAGACCCGCTCGAACGCGCCGCTTTCCAAGGTCTCACTCCGCCACGTGCCATCGGCGAGGATGCAGGCCGACGCCGTGTTCGGCGCAGCACATGCGTCGGAAATCAGGATGGGCTGGCGCGCATCGTGCTCGCCGCCCGCGGTACCGTGAGCGAGAAAAGCCTCAGGCTTCCCCTCCCACAACGCCGCATCGAGCGCATCGCGCTGCGCAGCGTCTTCGCTGACCACCAGCACGCGACCGCCATCGCCCAGCACGCGCTCGGCGATCATCGCAACCACGCGTTCCGCCGGATCGCGGCTCAGCAGCCAGAAATCGACTTTCATGACGACGCCTTAGCGCTGCGCCTGCACCGCTCCGAGCAATATTTCACGGCGTCCCAGTCGCGCTCCCACTTCTTGCGCCACGCGAAGGGCAACCCGCAGGCCGCGCAGATCTTGCTCGGCAGGTCGCCCTTCTTGCGCATGCGTCCCATGGGAGCGATCGGCGATCAGCCCTCCAGCACGTCGCGCACGTACTGGTCGAGCAGGCGCACGCCGTAGCCGGTGGCGCCCTTGCCGTAGGTTGCGCCCGGCTTGTTCGACCACGCCATCCCCGCGATGTCGAGGTGCGCCCAGGGCGTGCCGTCCTTAATGAAGCGCTTGAGAAACTGCGCCGCGGTGATCGAGCCTGCCTCGCGCGGGCCGACGTTCTTCATGTCGGCGATCGGGCTGTCGATCAGCTTGTCGTAGGCCGGGCCGATCGGCATGCGCCACACCTTGTCGCCGCTTGTCTTGCCCGCCGCGGAAAGGTTGTCCGCCAACGTGTCGTCGTTGGAGAACAGCCCCGCCTGCTCGTGGCCCAGCGCGATCAGCATCGCGCCGGTCAGCGTGGCGAGGTCGATGACTGCGGCGGGCTTGTACTCTTCCTGCGCCCAGTGGAGCGCGTCGCACAGCACCAACCGCCCTTCGGCGTCGGTGTTGATGACCTCGACCGTCTGACCGCTCATCGTCTTGACCACGTCGCCGGGGCGCTGCGCCTTGCCGTCGGGCATGTTCTCGACCAGCCCGCACACGCCGATCACGTTGGCCTTTGCCTTGCGCTTGGCGAGCGCGACCATGGTTCCGGCAACGGCGCCCGCGCCGCCCATGTCCCACTTCATGTCTTCCATGCCAGCGCCGGGCTTGATCGAAATGCCGCCGCTGTCGAAGGTGACGCCCTTGCCCACGAACAACGTCGGCTTGTCGCCCTCGGCCCCGCCGTTCCACTTCATCGCGAGGATGCGCGAGGGGCGATCCGACCCCTGTCCGACGCCGAGCAGCGCACCCATGCCGAGCTTTTCCATTTCCGCATCGTCGAGCACGGTGATCTCGATCCCCGTGCCGTCGAGCGCCTCGCGGCAGCGTTCGACGAAGCTTTCGGGATAAAGGACGTTGGCCGGTTCGGTGACGAGCGTCTTGGTGAATTCCACGCCTTCCGCCAGCGCGCTCTCACGCGCCCATGCGTCCTGCGTGCCATCGGGCGCGCCAACCACGGTGACGTTCTTGAGAGAAACCTTTTCCGCCTCCTTCTGCGTGGTGCGATATTCGTCCCACTGCCAAGCGCGCAGCCGCAGGCCGAGGAGGACCGCTGCGGCATCGTCCGCCGACAGACCGCGATCCCCAAGATCGAGGGCGAGGCTGGTTTCGCCCGAGGTGAGATATTTCGCGGCGAGTGCGCCGCCCGCCTTTTCGAGATTCGCGCGCCGTTCCTTGGCGCCCGCATCGCCCGCACCGGCCAGAGCGACGCGCACGACCTTGCCCTCGCGCTCCACGAACCCTTCGGTCACCTGTCCCGGCGATCCCTTGAAACGCCCGCGCTTCGCCGCTTCGGCGAGCGCCGGTTCGATTCCCTCCGGCATCGAATCCTTGTTCGCGATCGAGGCAAGAAGGGCCGCATCGGCGGGGAAGGTGTCGGCGAAGGTGAACTGCATAAGGAAGGAATCCTCCGAAAGAATTTTGTGGGGCCGGCGCACCAATCGACTGGTCGCGTTCGCATGGGCCACCAAGTGCGATTGCGATTAGGAAGGCTCGGTGCAATAGGCAAGCGATGCTCCCGAGCGATCGTTCCTCTCTAGCCTCACCAGCGAACCGCGCATCGCTCCTTGCCGGGGCGGCGCTGGCCGCGCTTGGCGCGATCGGCCTCGGCACCCCGGCGGCGGCGCAGGATGCCACGCAGGACCCGCCCACCGCCGACCAGCCGGACGGCGTCGACGAGGCGGTGCAGGATTATATCGAGGGCGAGGCCCCGCCCCCCGGCACCGAGCGCGAGATCGGGTTCGAAGCGGACACGCTCGAATATGATTCGGATGCAGATACCATTGTCGCGCGCGGCAATGTGGTGCTGCGCGAAGGCGAAAGATCGGTGCGCGCAGACCAGGTCCGGTGGGATCGGCCCGCCGGGCAGATCCAGGCGAGCGGCAATGTCCGCTACGTCGATGGCGACGGCAACCAGCTCTACGCCAGCGAGCTGGAACTGACCGACAAGTTTGAAACCGGCTCGCTCGAAGACCTCCTGCTGGTCCTGCGCGAAGGCGGAAGGCTGGCGGCCGAACGTGGCGAGCGGACCGAGGACGGGCGCGTCGCACTGCAGCGGGCAGTCTATTCGGGCTGTTCGGTGGTCACCTCCGACGGCTGCCCCAAGAACCCGAGCTGGAAGATCACGGCGGAGCGCGTCACCTACGATCCAGAAACCAGCAAGATTCGCTTCCAAAAGGGCTTCTTCTCGCTGTTCGGGCAGCGCCTTGTGCCCCTCCCCACGCTCGAACTACGCACCGACGGTGGGCCTACCTCGGGCTTCCTCGTGCCCAATCTGCGCATATCGCGTTCCAACGGGGTGGAACTGAGCGGCGACTATTACTGGCGGCTCGCCGACAATCGCGACCTGCAGATCGGCGCGTACCTCTATTCGCAGGCGACCCCCATGGTCAGCGCGAAGTACCGCGAGCTGACCGGCAACGGGGCGTATCAGGTTACCGGCTATGCGACGCACAGCCGGCGGATCGACACCGATTCGCTGACCGCGCAGGACCAGCAGGATTTCCGCGGCTACATCGCCGCCAACGGGCGCTTCATCCTCGACGACAACTGGCAGTTCACCGGATCGACGCGCCTTGCCAGCGACCGCACGTTCCTGCGCCGTTACGACATCAGTCGGGATGATCGGCTGCGGACGATGGCCGAGCTGGAGCGGATCGACAAAGACAGCTATTTCGTGATCGCGGGCTTCGCCACCCAGACGCTGCGGCTCGACCGCGAGCAGGGCGAGATTCCGCTCGCGCTGCCGCTGATCGACTATCGCCGCCGGATCGACGAGCCGCTGCTCGGCGGCACGGTGACGCTGCGCGGCAACAGCCTGGCGATCACCCGCGACGAGGGGCAGGATACCCAGCGCGCGCTGGCGTCCGCGCAGTGGGACCTGCGCCGCGTGACGCCGCTGGGTCAGGTGGTGCAACTGACCGCGCTGGCCCGCGGCGACGTGTACCACACGGCCAATGGTTCGCAGACCACGATCGCGAGCTATCGCGGTACCGAAGGCTGGGAGACGCGCGCGATCGCGCTCGCCGCGGTCGATGTGTCGTGGCCGCTGGTCGGTCCGCTGTTCGGCGGTACGCAGGTGCTGACCCCGCGCGTCCAGATCGTCGCCACCCCGCCGATCGAGAATGCGACCATTCCCAACGAGGATTCGCGCGCGATCGATCTGGAAGACGTAAACCTGTTCTCGCTCAACCGCTTCCCGGGCGACGACCGGTTCGAAGACGGCGCGCGGGTGACCTACGGCGTTGAATGGGAAATGACCAAGCCCGACTGGCGGGTGTCTGCCAATATCGGGCAATCCTACCGCCTCGACGACAAGCAGATCATCTTCCCCGATGGGACCGGCCTGTCGGACCGTTTCTCCGACATCGTCGGGCGGGCGCGGGTGCGGTACAAGGATCTCGTCTCGTTCACCTACCGCTTCCGGCTTGACAAGGACGACCTGACCCCGCGCCGGACGGAAGTCGACGCGACCATCGGCAGCCGCCGGACCTATGCCGAAATCGGCTATCTGCGGCTCGACCGGAACATCCCGCTTGCGAACGAGGAACTGGGCGACCGCGAGGAATTGCGCGCGGCAGGGCGGGTCGCTTTTGCCGATTACTGGTCCGTCTTCGGATCTGCGGTGGTCAACATGACCAACCGCAACGAGGACCCGACGCTGCAATCCGACGGGTTCGAGCCGATCCGGACGCGCCTCGGCATCGCCTACCAGGACGACTGCATCGATCTGGGGCTGACCTGGCGGCGCGATTTCGTCAGCCAGGGCGATGCCTTGCGCGGCAACACGATCGAGCTGACCTTCCGCCTCCTCAACCTCGGCGGGGGCGGCTAGGTACGGGACAGGCCGTGCTGCCGCATTGGCAGGCGCGGCCAGACGCGCTAGGGGCGATGCATTGCGGACTCAGGCAATGTTCAGCCTCGCGGTCCGATGGAACTGCCTCGGGTGAACCCCGAACACCCTGAAATTATGCGGACAACAGGTTTCTTCGTGATCGACAGCATCTTCAGTAAGGTCGCCACCGGCCTCGCAACGCTTGCAATGACCACCCTGCCCGTCGCGGCTCAGGCGCAGCAGGCGCAGGAGCAGATGGACCGGGCGCAAGAGGCGGAAACGTCGGCGGCCAGCCCGTTCGGCATCCCGTCCGACGTGGTCATGTTCGAAAAGCACGATCCCAACATTCGCACTGCAACCGCGAAGGTGAACGGTGCGATCATTACCGGCACCGATATCGACCAGCGTGTCGCGCTGGTGCTGGCCGCATCGCAGAACCAGGACCTTTCCGACGAGGAACTGCAGGCCCTGCGGATGCAGGTTCTGCGCAACCTCATCGACGAAACGCTTCAGATCCAGGCGGCCGCGGCGCAGGAAATGACGGTCAACGCGGACGAGGTGAACGAACGTTACCTCTCTCTCGCGCAGCAGAACTTTCCCGAACGCCCCGAGGCGATGGACGAATACCTGAACAAGATCGGTTCGTCGCCCGCCGCGCTCAAGCGCCAGATCGAAGGCGAAGTGGCGTGGAGCATGCTGATCCAGCGCAATGTCTCCCCCTTCGTCAACGTTTCGGCCGACGAGGTGAACGAGATCATCAAGCAGCTGGAGGAATCGCGCGGGCAGTTCGAATACCGCCTCGCCGAAATCTATCTCTCCGCGACCCCGGAAACCGCCGCTGCGACCAAACGCAACGCGCAGCAGATCATGGAACAGATCAGCAAGGGCGCCAATTTCCAGGCCTTTGCCAAGCAGTACTCCGAATCGAGCACCGCAGCTGTCGGCGGCGATCTCGGCTTCGTGCGGCTCGCCACCCTGCCCAACGAGATGGCGGATGTGGCCAAGGAGCTCGAGGTCGGCCAGGTGGTCGGCCCCGTGCAGATCCCGGGCGGTTTCGTGATCATGCTGCTGCTCGACAAGCGGCAGATCCTGATGGCCGATCCGCGTGACGCGGCCCTCAGCCTCAAGCAGATCTCGATCAGTTTCGAGCCGGACGTGAGCCAGGAAGAGGCCAACGCCAAGGTGCAGAAGTTCGCCGAAGCGGTGAGCTCGATCCGCGGTTGCGGCGACGCGGCCCGCGCTGCCGGCACCGTGGGCGCGAGTGTGGTCGACAACAACTCGATCAGGGTTCGCGATCTTCCCGAACAGCTCCAGTCGGCCATGCTGCAGCTGCAGGTCGGCCAGGCGACCCCGCCCTTCGGTTCGCTGCAGGACGGCGTGCGGGTCCTGCTGCTGTGCGGACGCGACGATCCGGAAGTGGCCGAAAAGCCCGACTTCAAGCAGATCATGGACCAGATCGAAAACGAGCGGATCGGCAAACGCGCGCAGCGTTACCTGCGCGACCTGCGCAACGACGCGATCATCGAATACAACTGATCCGGTGCCCGAGCCGGTAAACGCCCTTCTCCCGCTGGCCGTCACCATCGGTGACCCGGCGGGCGTCGGGCCGGAGATCGTTGCGCATATCAAAGGGCGCGAGGTCGAGCTCGGCTTGCCCGCGTTGCGGTTGGTGGGCCAATCGGCTGCGTCCTTTCGCCCCGGCCGACCCGATCGTTCGTCCGCCCGGTTCGCGCTCGATGCGCTGGAGCAGGCGGTCGCCCTGGTCCGCTCGGGCGAGTGCGGCGCTCTGGTAACCGGTCCGGTCGCCAAATCCGCCATTGCGGAGATCGATCCAACGTTTGTCGGGCAGACCGAATTCCTCGCCGATGCCTGCGGATTGCCGCGGGAGGATGCGGTGATGATGCTCGCCGGGCCATCGCTCAAGACCGTACCGATGACCGTGCATTGCGCGCTGGCCGATGTCCCCGCGCGCCTCTCGCAAGACCTGATCGTGCAACGCAGCCGGATCGTCCACAAGGCGCTGCGATCCGACTACGGGATCGAAAATCCGCGCATCGCCATCGCCGGGCTCAATCCCCACGCGGGCGAGGACGGCCGCATGGGGCGCGAGGAGATCGAGGTGATCGCCCCGGCGATCGCGACACTGCGCGCCGAAGGCATCGACGCGACCGGGCCGCATCCCGCCGACACGCTGTTCGCACCGCACAAGCGCGGGACCTACGACGTCGCGATCGCGATGTACCACGATCAGGCGCTGGTCCCGATCAAGGCGCTCGATTTCGACGAGGGCGTGAACGTGACGCTCGGCCTCCCGATCGTGCGCACCTCGCCCGATCACGGCACCGCATTCGATATTGCCGGACAAGGCATCGCGCGTCCCGACGCGATGATCGCGGCGATCCGCATGGCGGGCGAGATCGCCGCGCGGCGATCTGGCGGAGCCGGACGGCGGTGACCAACCTCCCCCCACTTCGCGAAGTGATCGCCGCGCACGGGCTCAGTGCGTCCAAGGCGCTTGGCCAGAATTTCCTGTTCGACGAGCAATTGCTGGGGCGCATCGCCGCGATTCCCGGCGACCTGTCGGGTAGGAACGTGCTCGAAGTCGGCCCCGGCCCCGGCGGCCTTACCCGCGCGCTGTTGCGCGCAGGCGCGAAGGTCACGGCGATCGAGATGGATCGCCGCTGCCTGCCCGCGCTCGCCGAACTGGGCGAAGCCTTTCCCGGTCGGCTGACCGTGATCGAGGGCGACGCGCTGAAGATCGATCACGATGCCATCTTCGAAGGAGCACCCTACGCGATCCTTTCCAACCTGCCCTACAATATCGGCACCGCGCTGTTCACGCGCTGGATGGGGGGCGAGGACTGGCCACCCAACTGGACTTCGCTGACGTTGATGTTCCAGCAGGAAGTCGCGCAGCGGATCGTCGCAAAGCCGGGGAGCGGTGCCTACGGGCGCCTCGCAGTCCTCGCCCAGTGGCGCGGCACCGCAAAACTGGCGATGAAGGTCCATCGCAGCGCCTTCACACCGCCGCCCAAGGTGATGTCGGCCATCGTCCATGTCGAACCTGCCACGATGCCCGAAGGCGTCTCGGCGGCAAAACTCGAGCAGGTGACCGCCGCCGCCTTCGGCCAGCGCCGCAAGATGCTGCGCCAGAGCCTGAAAGGCGTGCCGGGTGCGCTGGATGCACTCGAGGCGCTGAACATAGAGCCGACGCGCCGCGCCGAAACGCTCGACATCGGCGAGTTCCTCGAGCTTGCGCGCTTCCTCACCGCCGCGAATTGAGCGGACACACCGCGCCCCTTGGGACGAACCGTCGCCGCTCAGACGATCCCGGCCCCGTTGAGCGCTGCTACTCCGCCACTTCGATCCCACACATCAGCCGCAAGGCGTTCCGGCATGCGGACGCGTCCTCGCTGCACACAGCCAGCTGATCGAGCGATTCGTCCAGATCCGTGGTGACGTACCGCATGCTATCGATGCGATTGCGCTCCATGAATTGGTCAAGATCGTCGGTGCTGTCTCCGCCCTCGACCACCTGCCCCACATGCCCGCTCCTGCGCAACGCTACCCGCGTCCGTTCGACCTCTTCTATTTCGGGACTGGCCCGCAGGCCCAACACCTCGACCGCTGCGAACCAGGGGGCCAGTTCGGCAGCGAATTCGCGCGGGGTGAATTCGATGACATGGAAGCGATTCCACGGGCGCTTCCCCGGCTCCAGTCGGATACACGCATTGGGTGTGGTGAGGACCGCCACCCCGCCCGGCGCGAGCACGCGCCGCATCTCGGCAAGCAATCGGTCGCGAGCGACGACATGCTCGATCACCTGCGCGCAGATAATCAGGTCGAATGCGTCGTCGGCAAAAGGCAGATCGGCCCCGTCGGCAACGCGAAAATCTATCGGCCTGGGTGTCACAAGCGCATTCGCTTGGGCAATCAGGCGCTCCGAAACGTCGCACCCCGCCACGCTCGCGGCCACGAACGAGAGCATCTGGCTGCCGTATCCGTTGTTGCACCCCAGATCGAGCACGCGCCGACCACGCGCCAGGGGAAGGGCGCGAACATAGGGCAAGCGGTGGAACAGCGAGAGGACGTATTTCTCGATACTGGCAAACCCGCTCAGGTTGACCGAGCGATGGCCGACTGCGTGACTGGCCACCATCTCGTCATGCGATTTCGGTCTCGGTTCCGCCATGACCCATCATGTCTTGGCGGTATGTCCGACGCAATGGGTATCGCTGCCTTCACCGCTTTGCAGCGAGCAGACGAAGGCTGCCCACACTCTCTCCACCTGACCGGACTTGGCCCGCCGCGCCGCGCAGGCTAGGCCCCCGGGCATGAGCAGACTTTCCGGCCCCCTCCAGCAGGCCATCGAAACCATCGACGGCGCGACAATGCTCGCGCGGGTCGAGCGCTGGGCACGTATCAATTCGGGCACTTCCAATCTCGAAGGGCTCGCCCGCATGGCCGGGGAACTGAGCGAGGCGTTCTCCGCGCTCCCCGGCGCAATCACGCTGGAAGAACCCGCGCCTGTCACTGCGGTCGACGCGAGCGGCAAGGAAACCGTGGTACGGAACGGTAAGCACTTCGTGTTGCGTGTGCGGCCTGACGCGCAGCGGCGCTTCATCCTGACCGGCCACATGGACACCGTCTTTCCCGCCGATCACCCGTTCCAGGACCTGACCTGGCTCGACGACGAGGTGCTCAACGGCCCCGGCACGGCGGATATGAAGGGCGGACTTGCGATCATCCTCGCCTCGCTCACCGCGCTCGAGCAGATCGAGGCGTGGCAGCAGGTCGGCTACGACGTGATGATCAACGCGGACGAGGAAACCGGCTCGCTCTCCTCCGCCCCGCTGATCGAGGAACTGGCGCAGGGCAAATACGCCGCGCTGACTTTCGAGCCTGCAGCGACGCCCGAGGGCACCCTCGCCCACGCGCGCGGCGGCAGCGGGAATTATAGCCTGACCGTGACGGGTAAGTCCGCGCACGCAGGCCGCAACCCGCACGAGGGGCGCAACGCCATCGTCGCCGCCTCCACGCTCGCGGTGCGGCTCAAGGAATTGCAGCGCGACGATATCAGCGTGAACCCGGCCAAGATCGACGGCGGCGCGGCGAACAACGTGGTGCCCGACCATGCGGTGCTCCGGTTCAACATCCGCCCGAAGGAGCCCGCTGCGGCCGAGCGCTTCGAGGCGGAGATGCACGCGTTGATCGGCGAGGTGAAGCAGGCTCAGGAGGTCGATATCGCAATCCACGGCGGCATCTCGCGCCCGCCCAAGCCGGTCGATCGCAAGGCGCAGGCGCTGTTCGACCTCGTGCGCGAATGCGGCGCCGAGCTGGGGCAGGAGATCGACTGGAAATCCACCGGCGGCGTGTGCGACGGCAACAACATCGCCGCGACCGGGGTGCCGGTGGTCGATACGATGGGCGTGCGTGGCGGCAAGATCCACTCGCCCGATGAATTCATGATTGCGCCAAGCCTTGCAGAACGCGCCGCACTGGCGGCGATGGTGCTGCACGGGCTTGCAACGGAGAATGTGCTGTGAGTTTCGTGATCCGCCCGTCGCGCGAAGACGACCTTGAACACCTTTACGAGATGGCGAAACTGACCGGCGGCGGGTTCACCAACCTGCCCGCCGACCGTGACGCGCTGAGCGGCAAGCTCCAGAAGTCCGCCAGGGCCTTCGCCAATACCGGCGACGAGCTGGTCGACGAGACCTTCCTGCTGGTGCTCGAAAATACCGAGACCGGGGCTGTGCGCGGCACCTGCCAGCTGATGACGCAGGTCGGCCAGCAGTGGCCGTTCTATTCCTACCGCCTCAACACGCTGACCCAGTACAGCCAGGAACTCGACCGCACGGTGCGCGCCGAAATGCTGCATTTGGTGACCGATCTGGAAGGCTGCAGCGAGGTTGGCGGGCTGTTCCTCCATCCCAATGAACGCGCCGGCGGGCTCGGTCTGCTGCTCGCGCGCAGCCGTTACCTGTTCATCGCGATGCACCGCCAGCGCTTTGCCGAGCGGGTGCTGGCCGAGCTGCGCGGGATTATCGACGATCGCGGCGGGTCGCCCTTCTGGGACGGAGTCGCCGGGCGCTTCTTCGGAATGACCTTCCAGGAAGCGGACTATTTCAATGCGATCAACGGCAACCAGTTCATCGCCGATCTGATGCCCAAGCACCCGGTCTATGTCGCGATGCTCGATGACGACGCGCGCGAAGTTATCGGCCTGCCCCACCCCACGGGGCGCGCGGCGATGAAGATGCTGGAGAAGGAAGGCTTCCGCTTCGAAGGCTATGTCGACATCTTCGATGGCGGCCCGACCATGCTCGCGCGGACCGACGATGTGGTGAGCGTGGCTGACGCGAAGACATCCCCTGTCCATGGCATTGGCTTGCGCGGAGGCAGCGCATCCTTGATCGCCACCGGTCGACTTAAGGATTTTCGCTGCGGCTATGGCCATGTTGACTATGACGACGCGGGCCAATGCTGGATCGATGGCGAGACATCAAAGAAGCTTCACTTGGACAGAGGCGATACGGTGTGGAGCGTCGCAAGATAAGCTAGGCCCTCGTCATCGCGAGGAGCGAAGCGACGTGGCGATCCATGGCCCGCCCGCTTCGCGATAGGTTCAACCATGGATTGCCGCGCGACCTCCGGTCGCTCGCAATGACGACAGGGGAAAGCGTGCTCAAAGAGATCAATTTCGACGGCATCATCGGCCCCTCGCACAATTACGCAGGGCTGAGCCTCGGCAATATCGCCAGCGCAACGCATCGCGGGCAGGTGAGCTTCCCGCGCGAGGCAGCTTTGCAGGGGCTCGCCAAGATGCGCGGCAATATGGCGCGTGGGCTTCCGCAGGGCTTCCTGCTGCCGCTGCCGCGCCCGAACCGTGATCTGATGCAGGCGCTCGCCCTCGATGGTTCGGAAGACCCCGCGCTGCGCGCTGCGCCGTGGTCCGCTTCGTCGATGTGGACCGCCAATGCAGCGACGGTCAGCCCGGCTCCCGATACCGGGGACGGACGCTGCCACCTGACGCCCGCCAACCTCGTGACGATGGTCCACCGCGCGCAGGAATGGCCCGATACCAAGCGCCAGCTCGATATTGCCTTTGCGGACAGGCAGCATTTCGAAGTCCATAACGCGGTCCCGCCGACCTTTGGCGACGAGGGCGCGGCGAACCACATGCGGCTGTGCGAAAGCCATGGCGCGCCGGGGGTCGAAGTGTTCGTCTACGGCAGGCCGGGCGGCAAATTCCCCGCGCGCCAGCACGAACAGGCGAGCCGCACGGTCGCGAGGCTCCACGGCCTCGATTTCGATCGCTGCGTCTTCATCGAACAGAACCCCGAAGCGATCGAGGCGGGCGCATTCCATAACGACGTCGTCGCGGTGGCGAACGAGCGCGTGCTGTTCTGTCACGCGCGCGCCTTTGCCGACCCGCACGGCGCCTACGCGGCGATCCGCGATGCCTTCCCCGCGCTCGAACTGGTCGAGGTGCCCGAAAGCGCGGTCAGCCTTGAAGAAGCGATCCGCACCTATCTGTTCAACGCGCAGCTCGTCACGCTGCCCGACGGCACGATGGCGCTGGTCGTGCCGAGCGAGTGCCGCGAGTCGACAAGCGTGTGGCGCTTCTGCGAGCAGATGATCGCGGGCAACGGCCCGATCCGGCAGGTGATCCCGGTCGACGTGCGCCAAAGCATGGCCAATGGCGGCGGCCCCGCCTGCCTGCGGCTGCGCGTGGTGGCCGACCCGGCGACGGTCGATCCGCGCTTCCTGCTCGACGACACCAAGGCCGACATGATCGAACGCGTGATCGCATCGAGCTGGCCCGAGCGGATCGAGCCGGGGCAGATCGGCGCTTCGTCCGATCTCGAAGACCACATCGTCACCGCGTGGGCAGGGCTGGTCCATGTGCTCGAACTGGTCGAACTGATCGACTGACAATCCTTCGCTGCGCCCAACAGGGTTAATGCGCTGGCAACTGTGTCGGTTAAGCTTACACTTGGCTGCGGGTTAACCATCGGGCACCGCAGCGATCCTCATCTGGCATGGGATTTGCGGCAGGCTGGGCTCGCGCGCGTTAAGGAAGTCTCTGGAATGTTTCGCAAGATCGGCCGGCTGTTCGTCATCAAGTCCCGCTTCGAAGCGTTCCTGATAATCTACGCACTGGCGCTCGGCGCAACCGCGCGCGGCGCGAACTACCTTCACCAGTATCCCGGCTGGGGCGGCAAGCTGCTGTTCCTGGCGACCACAGGCGCGGTCTTCATGGCAGGGGCGAAAATCCTCGATTGCCTGAAGTTCGAGAGGGGTGAGAAGGAAGCGCTGGCTGGTCGCACGCAGAGACGCGAAGATGCCGCGCACAGCGAGGTTTGATTTTCGTCATCTTCGGTTGAGATCGAGCCGAGAATGGTGACCGGCGAGAACCGGCGCGCAGCGACCATCAAGGTCGTGAGCACCGGAAGCGCAGCCGGTTGCCGTTCGCAGGCCGATATCGATCGAAGAGGGGGAAATCAAAGGTGGGGGATTCTGTTGCTAGGCTCCCCCGGGCCCCCGGTATCCGTTCTGTTGCCCGGTCGGTCCAACCGCGCTTTAGCTTTGTAAATTCAGGCCGTTAGGCCATCAAATTACGCAGCGAGAGCGAGTGCTTCGTTATCGTTGGCACTTGTGAAAAGAGCTTTTTACGGAGTGCTCATTCCGGGCAAAAACGATGCCTTTCAACGCATGTCGATCCTGGTTCGGCCCCGTCAGGAAGCCCGCCCCTCTCGCTTGGGGACCGGGCCTTTTGGTGGAGCCGCCGGGTACTGCCCCCGGGTCCATTGCGTCTATTATACACCGCAGTTTATCACCATAGCCGGCCGAAACCGGCACCGTCCTATATAGGCGTTTGCGGCTTAATGTGAAGTGGATGGGAGCCGGGATTTTCCCAAGCCCGTCACCCCCGCGCAGGCGGGGGCCCAACTCCTGCCGTGGGAATTGCATATGCCTAGGTGATGGGTTCCCGCGTTCGCGGGAATGACGGGAGGGGTGCCCTACTCCCGGTCCGCCTTCAGCTCGGCCAGAATCTTCTTCAGCACGTCGAGCTGCGGGTCGGTCGGCACGTCGTCGCTTTTCGAGCTGTCTTCCACCTCGGCCTGCTTGCGGTGCATTTCCTCGGTCAGGCGATTGACGCCGCGGACCAGCAGGAAGAGCGCGAAGGCGACGATCAGGAAGTTGATGATCGCGGTGATCAGCGCGCCGTAGCCGATCATCGCCACGCCCGCCTCTTTCAGCTGCTCGTAATTGTCGAGCGCACCGTCGTAACCCTCCGGCACCTCGCCCAGCTGGAGGAACCAGTTGGAAAAGTCGATATCGCCGAACAGCCAGCCGATCAGCGGCATCAGCACCGCGTCGGTCAGCTGTTTCACGATCCCGCTGAAGGCCGCGCCGATCACCACGCCGACCGCCAGATCGATCACATTGCCGCGCGCGATGAACTTCTTGAATTCCTTGAACACGAGCCGATGCCCCTCTTTCTTTCAGCCAACGTGGCCAAGCCTTTGCATAGCGCCGCTGGCGAGACAATCTGTCCCACGAATCCTTGCGCGGGGCGGCGCGTGTTGTATATTGGCAATACACCGTTTTCCGGAGGGATTATTCGATGGCGTTCCGCACTCTCTTTCGCTCGATTCTACTCGCGCTGGGGCTCGTTTCCCTGAGCGCTTGCGGCATCAACTCGGTCCCCACGGCAGAGGAAAATGCCAAGGCCCGCTGGGCCGACGTGCAGAGCGCGTACCAGCGCCGCGCAGACCTGATCCCCAACCTTGTGAAGGTGGTGGGAGCCGCCGCTTCGTCCGAGCAGGAGATCCTGACGCAGGTGGTGCAGGCGCGCGCCAGCGCCAGCCAGGTGCAGCTGACCACCGACGATCTGAACGATCCCGCCAAGGTCCAGCAGTTCGACCAGGCGCAGAGCCAGCTCGGCGGCGCGCTCAGCCGTCTGCTGGTGACCGTGGAGAAGTATCCCGAACTCAAGAGTCAGGCGCGCTTCGCGGACCTGATGACCCAGCTCGAAGGCTCGGAGAACCGCATCGAAGTCGCGCGCAATCGCTACAACGAAGCGGTGCAGGAATATAACACCACGATCCGCACCTTCCCCGCCACCATCGCCGCCAATGTGATCTACGGGTCCGAACCGATGCAGGGCTTCGAAGCCAGGGCCGGTGCCGAAAACGCGCCCGATGTGAACTTCGACGATCTGGGCGGCGCGTCCACCAGCGCGGCGCCCGCGAACGACAACACCGCCACGGGCGCCGATCAGACTGGGGCCGCGACCGGCACCGACAATTGATCGGGCAGCGGATGCCTGCTCGCTTTGCTGCTTTCCTGACGCTGCTGCTGGCTGCGCTGCTCGCGCTTCCCGCAGCGGCGCAGGACCTGCCGCCGCGCCCCGATGGGCCGGTGTACGACGGCGCGAACATGATCGATGCGGCGACCAAGTCGCAGCTCGATCAGAAGCTGCGCGCTTATAACAAGGAGACCGGCCGCGCGGTGATCGTCGCGACGGTGCCCAGCCTCGATGGCGAGACGGTCGAAGGCTACGCGGTCAAGCTGTACGAGACCTGGGGCATCGGCGGCGAGAAGACCGACGAGGGCGCGCTGCTGCTGGTCGCCAAGGAAGAGCGCAAGATCCGCATCGAGGTCGGCTATGGATCGACCCCGACGCTGACCGACGCAATGTCGGGCCGGATCATCCGCGACACGATCACCCCTGCGTTCAAGGAGGGCGACTTTTCCGCCGGAATCGCGGCGGGCGTCGACCGGATGATCGAGGCGATGGACATGGACCCGGCCACTGCGAAAGCCATTGCCGAGGCAGAGGCCGCAGCGCGCGCCGACCGCAAGGGCGAGCGTACGGCCGCTACCTTCGGCGGAGCGGCGGTGTGGATTCTCCTGATCTTCGCCTTCATGTTCATCTTCGGGCGCGGCAAGAAAGGCCGCAGGCGGCGGCGCTACGGCGCGGGCAGCGCGGTGGGCGACGTCTTGTTGTGGACCGCGATCAACTCCGCGCTCAACTCGGGCGACCACGGCGGTGGCGGCTGGGGCGGCGGCGGTGGAGGAGGCGGAGGCGGCTTCGGCGGCTTTGGCGGCGGCATGTCCGGCGGCGGCGGCGCGAGCGGAGGATGGTGATGCGCATTACCGAAGCCGACAACGAGATCGTCACCAAGGCGGTGGCCGAGGCCGAGCTTAAAACCTCGGGCGAGATCGTCACGGTCGTCGCGCAATCCTCCGACGGATATACCGACGTCGCGCTGGCGATTGCCGCGTTCCTTGCCTTCACCAAGCTGGTCTCGATGGCGTTCCTGTCGCACATCACGCTTGGCATTGCCGACACGCTGACGGGGGGCTGGAACACCGAATGGACACCCGCCGCCCTGTTCGGCATCGCCAGTGCGGTCGGCATCGCGACCTTCCTGATCGTATTCGCGATCCTGTGCATTCCGGCGGTGCGCTTCGCGCTGATCCCCGGGCGGGTGAAGACCTTGCGCGTGGAAGACGCCGCGATCCGGCATTTCAAGGTCGGGGCTGAACGCCGCACACATGGCCGCACCGGCGTGCTGATCTATGTCTCGCTGAAAGAACACCGCGCGCAGATCGTCGCCGACGAGGCGATTGCGGCGAAAGTCTCGCCCGAGGTGTGGGGCGCGGCGATGGTCGACATGCTTCAAGAGATCAAACAGGGCCAGCTGGGTGCCGGCATTGCTGCGGGCGTGCGCGATGTGGGCGAGATCCTCGCCCCGCACTTCCCGCGCGCGGACGACGACCAGAACGAACTGCCCGACCGCCTGATCCAGGTTTGACGGCGGTAAACTCCCCTCCGCTTGAAGAGGGGCGGGGGGTGGGAGATCGACCTCACGGCCCTGAGTACACCCATCCCCAACCCCTTCCCTCAAGGGAAGGGCTGCGTAGGTGCAATCGAACATGACCTATCCCCCCGATCACGACGCGCCCGAAGCGATCCGCTGGCAGGGCAAATACATCACCATGAAACAGCGCGGCCGCTGGGAATATGCCAGCCGGTCGCGCGGAATTCGCGCCGCCGCGATCATTGCGATCGATGCCTCCGATTCCGGCGCACATGTGCTCCTGGTGGAGCAGTACCGCGTGCCGCTGGGCCGCCGCAGTCTCGAAATCCCCGCCGGGCTGGTGGGCGACGACGACGGCGCAGCTGACGAAAGTGCCGTCACCGCGGCGCATCGCGAGCTGGAAGAGGAAACCGGCTACCGCGCGGCGAAGATCACCGATCTGGGCGAGTTCTTCTCCAGCCCCGGCATGGTCTCCGAGGGATTCTCGCTGCTGCGCGCCGAAGGGCTCACCAAAGTGAGCGAAGGTGGCGGCACCGATGGCGAGGATATCACGGTCCACCGCGTCCCGCTGGCAGGGATCTCCGAATTCGTCGATACGAAACGCGCGGAAGGGGTTGCGGTCGACGTGCGCATCGCCATGCTGCTGATGACACAAAAGATCGGAGAGAACGGATGGCTGGACGGGTAGCGGGCAAGCGCGCGCTGGTAACAGGCGCGGCGCAGGGCCTCGGCGCGCAGGCGGCGACCACGCTGGCGCGCGAGGGCGCGAAGGTGCTGTGCGCCGATATCAATGGCGAAGGCGCGCAGGCGACTGCGGATGCGATCAATGAAGAACTGGGCGCGGGCACGGCCTTCGCGATCACGCACGACGTGACCGATCCCGATCAGTGGGACGCAGCAATCGAAAGGGCTGGTGACAAGCTCGGCGGGCTGAGCATCCTGCTCAACAACGCGGGCATCGGCGTGCGCGGCAATATCGAGACCTGCACTCTGGAGGAATGGCGCCGCGGCTTCGCGGTCAATGTCGATAGCGTATTCCTCGGCTGCCAGAAGGCGCTGCCGCTGATGAAGGACAATCAGCCCGGCTCGATCATCAACATCAGTTCCATCGCGGGTCTGATCGCGAGCGACACCATGCCCGGCTACAATGCCAGCAAGGCGGCGGTGTGGATGCTGTCGAAGTCGGTCGCGCTCTATTGCGCGAAGATGGGCTGGAACATCCGTTGCAACTCGATCCACCCAACCTTCGTCGACACGCCCATTCTGGACGGGATCGGCAAGAACGCCGGGCTCGACAAGGAAGTGGTGATGGGCAAGCTGGCGCGTCAGATCCCGCTCGGGCGGGTCGGGAAGCCGCAGGAAATCGCCGATGGCGTGCTGTTCCTCGCGAGCGACGAGAGCAGCTTCATGACGGCGGCGGAGTTGCGGCTGGATGGCGGTATTTCCGCGATGTGATCGCTTCGCGAGAGGGATGTGCGGCAGGGGCGCGACCTTGCGGTCTTGCTGCGCCCCCCGCAGTCCGATCCGGGTCTGCGATGCCCGTTCGGGAGGGTTCGTCGGCCTAGGGGCCTAGTCTGCGATCGCCCAGATGATCAGGTAGACCAGCAGCAGCGATCCGGCGAGGAAGATCGTCGAGAGGGCCCAGGCGATGCGGACCATCGTCACGTCCCACCCGAAGGTGTTGGCGATCCCGGCGCATACGCCGCCGATCTGGGCGCGCTGCTTGTCGAGGCGGAAGGTCCGTTCGGGCAGCGTGGAGCGGGTGTCGGTGTCGATCTGGCTCATGCGACCATCCTTGCACTGTCGACCATCACGGGGACGATCGCGAAGGCGAAAGCGAAGCCGGTGAAGGTGAGCGCACCTACGGCAGCGAGCAGGTTGCGGGCGAAGGAATGCATGTCGATTAACTCCGGTAATGGGGGCGGCCGATGCCGCGTCGATGGAACAGGATCAGGCGATGACCAGGCCGTTGGGGCTGGCAGGCACGATGGCGGTGGCGAAGAACACGGCCGAGACGGCAACCGCGAAAGCGGCGGCGAGCAGGCGGGTGCGAAGGTCGTTGGTGTTGGTCATTTTCTTGTCTCCAGTAACTCTCCGGGGGACCATCCCGCCGGATACGACATACATTGCAGGAGCCGTGCCAGTTTGAGGAAACGGCGGTTTTCTGGCATTTCCAGCCAGGTGCCTGCCGAACGAGTTGTTCATCAATCCGAAAGCTTAGGAATTTTCACCACTTGTTGGATCGGGCATTTGCGGGGCAACGCACTGGCGGGCCCTTGCCCCTGCCGCTAGTCACCGGGCAAAGGCCTTTTTCGCATGGCGCTCGACCGCATTTCTCTCCAGGATTTCCGCAACCACGCCGCGACCACGCTCGATCGCACGGCGCAGTTCAACCTGCTCGTCGGGGCGAACGGCGCGGGCAAGACCAACGTACTCGAAGCCCTCTCGCTGCTCGCGCCGGGGCGGGGGCTGCGCCGGGCCAGGCTGCCCGAGATGGCGCGCAAGGGTGGCTCGGGCGGCTTTGCCATCGGCGCCGAGGTCCAGCCGCTCGACGCAGCCGAGCCGGTGCGGCTGGGCACCTCGATAGAGCCTGCGCGCCCCACCCGCCGCAGGGTGCGGATCAACGGGGCAGAGGCGAGCGCGCTGGGGCTGTCCGAATGGTTATCGGTGCGTTGGCTGACGCCTGCGATGGACGGCCTGTTCACCGATAGCGCAGGCGCGCGCAGGCGCTTCGTCGATCGGCTGGTGCTCGCGACCACCCCCGGCCACGCCACCATCGCCAACCGCTACGAAGCGGCGCTGCGCGATCGCAACCGCCTGCTGGCCGACGAGGTCGCCCCCGATCCGCGCTGGCTCGACGCTCTGGAAGCACAGCTGGCCGAGCATGGCGCCGCTCTCGCCGCGAACCGGCGCCAGCTGGTCGAGCGGCTCGACGCAGCGCTGCTCGCGCAGGACGACACCCACTTCCCCCGTCCCACGCTGGCGCTCGAACCCGTTGGGCCGGAAGAACGCGACGCGCTGCTAAGGGCGTTGCGCGACAACCGGGGCGCGGACAGGCGCGCCGGGCGCACCCTTATCGGCCCGCACAGGGCGGAGCTGGCGGTGACGCTGGCTAGCAAGGGCGTGGCCGCGGCGCATTCCTCCACGGGCGAGCAGAAGGCCATGCTGATCGCCATCGTGCTGGCGCACGGCAGCCTCGCAGCAAAGGATCGCGCGGGGGTTCTGCTGCTGGATGAAGTGGCCGCGCATCTCGATCCCGATCGGCGGGCGGCACTGTTCGAGCGGATCGAAGCCAATGGAGAGCAGGTGTGGATGACCGGGACCGAGCGCGCGCCGTTCGACGCAATCCTGGCGCGCGCTGCGGTGTGGGACGTGTCGGGCGGAACCCTGCGCCGGATCTAGGCCCCGCCCCCGCCTATCGGCAGGCGG